>ERZ1699650.7-NODE-7-length-386175-cov-9.579703_pt1 | contig 386175 bp, 368 predicted proteins | sample MGYA00581512_ERZ1699650 | MGnify/ENA primary metagenome ERZ1699650 (study PRJEB42348, sample SAMEA6618698) | metagenome | isolation source: Polyester-degrading enrichment culture growing on monomer terephthalic acid, Te | collected 2019-05-17 ...
ATAAACGTCATCTTTTCTTCAAGAAACACATAAGTCACTGATAATAAAAGGGAATTATCTGCGACTTCTTTCAGGGCCGTCATCTTTTCATGGCGCTAACGCCGCGAGGCAGCATCCTGTTATCCACGTTTCAGAGTTATCCACAGGCTTACCCCCATGCAGGGTTGTGATTGCGCCGATTCACCCCCGTTTCGGACGAGTGAATCGGCGCAATCACCCCCTGCCCTGCGTGAATCACCCCCGCGCTGCGCGCATCGCCCGACTCGGCCCCTGATAGCGCAGTGCCAATAGCGCCAGGATCACCGCCAGATAGATCAGGGGTTCCATCTGCCAGCCTTTGACCAGCATCACGAAATGCACACCGCCCAAAAACACCGCCGGATAGACAAGGCGGTGCAACTTGCGCCACCCCGCCCCCATGGCGCGGATCGCGCGATTGCTGGATGTGACCGCCAGCGGCACCAGCAACAGAAACCCGGCCATGCCAACGGTGATATAGGGACGTTTCACAATGTCGGCCCAGATGCGCGCCACATTGCCAATGTCCAACACCAGCCAGACCAGCAGATGCGCCGCGACATAGGCGAATGCCAACAACCCCAGCGCACGACGGAATTTCAACAGGTTCACCCCGGCAAACCGGCGCAGCGGCGTGATGCACAGCCCCGCGATCAGCAGCTTTAGCGCAAGCTGGCCATATTCATGTTCCAGCGCCTTGATCGGTTCCGGCCCCAGCGCACCGCTCAGCCCCATGTAAAAGAACGCACCCATCGGGATCAGCCCCAGTATATAGACCGGCCATGTCGGCAGCTTGCGCGCTGCGGCGTTCACGTGATCCCGCATCAGAAGTGTTTCGCCAGATCCATGCCGGAATACAGGCCCGCCACTTCGTCATAGCCATTGAACATCAGGGTGTCCTGACGTGCCGCAAACAAGCCGCCGCCGACAACCCGTTCCGATGCCTGTGACCAGCGCGGGTGATCCACCTGCGGGTTCACGTTACTATAGAACCCGTATTCACGCGCGTTGGCCTTGTTCCAGCTGGTGGCGGGCTGGGTGTCGGTCAGGGTGATACGCACCACGGATTTGATCGACTTGAACCCGTATTTCCACGGGGTGACCAAACGCAGGGGCGCGCCGTTCTGGTTGGGGATGTCCTTGCCGTAAATTCCTGTCGCCATAATAGAGAGCGGGTGCATGGCCTCGTCCAGCCGCAAACCTTCGACATAGGGCCAGTCCAGCACGGGGTATTTGACGCCCGGCATTTCATCAGGGCGCAGCGCCGTTTCAAACGCCACATATTTCGCGCCCGATTGCACACCCGCCATAGTCAACAGATCGGCCAGTTCGAACCCGTTCCAGGGGATCACCATCGACCATGCCTCGACACAGCGGAACCGATACAGGCGATCCTCGATGGTCATTCTGGCCATGATGTCTTCGAATGTGTAATCGGCGGGGCGGTCGACCATGCCGTCGATCTTGACCGTCCAATTGGCGGTGTTCAGGGATTTGGCGTATTTTGCCGGATCATCCTTGCCGGTGCCGAATTCGTAATAGTTGTTATAGGACGTGATGTCGTCATAGCTGTTGGGTTCCAGACCGGTCCCGGCCGCCTGTGCCGCGCCGGCCACCCCGATCAGGCCCAGCCCCGCCGCGCCGCGCATCAACTGGCGACGGTTCATATAGATGTGTTCGGGGGTGGTCTGGTGATCCTTTAGGGTGTTTTTCCAACGGTTGGCCATGTCTGTCTCTCCGAATTAGGTTGAAAAACAGATAGCGCGGCTTCCCTTAGGGAAAAACAAACATCATCTCACTTTGGCGTGGCCGGATTGTAACTTGGCCGGATTTTGTTCAACGGGATCGAATCCCCGTTCGACTGCACCAGCCGCACATGGCGCCGCCGCATCAGGCGGGGTTCTGCCACGCCAACGCTATGGGCGATCATCTCTACCTCTTTGATCACCGATTTGGCGTAATTGGCGACCTTTATATATTTGTCTTCGACCACCAGACCTTTTTGCAGGTGCGGATCGTGGGTGGTGATGCCCGTGGGGCAGGTGTTGCGGTTGCATTTTAGTGCCTGAATGCAGCCAAGGCTGAACATGAACCCCCGCGCCGAGGTCACGAAATCGGCCCCCGCGCAGATCGCCCATGCCACATCGCCGGGGTTCACCAGCTTACCCGCCGCAATCACGCGAATGCGTTCCTTTAGCCCGTGACGGTCGCGCATATCGACGACGCGCAACAACGCATCGCGCAACGGCATCCCAACCAGATCCATCAATGGCATCGGCGCGGCCCCTGTGCCGCCTTCGCCACCATCCACCGCGATGAAATCGGGGGCGCTGTCGGCACCACGTGCGTTGATCAGCTCGAACAGCTCCTCCCATGCGTCCGACGACCCGATCACGGTTTTAAAGCCCACGGGTTTGCCCGTCACCTCGCGGATATGGGCGATCATATCCAACAGATCGCCAAAATCGTCGATTTCAGCGTGGCGGTTGGGGCTGATGCCATCCTGCCCCACCTTTAGCCCCCGAATATCGGCGATTTCCTGTGTGACCTTATCACCGGGCAGAATGCCGCCCTTGCCCGGTTTCGCCCCCTGCGCCAGTTTCAATTCAAACATACGGACCTGCGGGTGCTGCGCCACGGCGCGCAGCTTCTCGTCACTCAGCTGCCCGTGTTCATCGCGCACGCCGAATTTGGCGGTGCCGATCTGGAACACCACATCGCAATCCCCCGTCAGGTGAAACGGAGACATGCCGCCCTCGCCCGTGTTCAGCCAGACACCTGCCTTGGCCGCACCTTTTGACAATGCCTCGACCGCGGGGCGGGAAATCGCGCCGTAACTCATGCCGGAAATGTTGAAAATCGACGGGGCATCATAGGGGATTTTCGCGGTCGGCCCGATGCGCAGGGGCTGCGTGACTGAAAACTGGTCGTCCAGCGGCGGGAATACCGCGTTTACAAAAATCGGCGTGCCGGGAATGGACAGGTTGCGGGTGGACCCGAACGCGATGGTGTTGCCCTTGCCCGTTGTGGCATGGCTGACCCAATCACGCTGCGCCCGGTTGAACGGCATCTCCTCGCGGTCCATCGCGAAAAAATACTGGCGGAAAAATTCGCCAAGCGATGTGAACAGCCCGCGAAACCGCCCGATCACCGGATAATTGCGCCGGATCGCATCGCCCGTCTGGGTTTTGTCGATGATGAACAGCGCCAATGCGGTCAGCATCCCCGCCCCCAGAACCAACACGAACAACAGCGCCAGAACCAACAGGGCATACAGGGCAAAGGTCATTGGGAACTCTCCGATCAGGTTCGATAGGTTTTGCGACAAGGTGACAAGTTGATTTGCCCCCCTGCGCCATGCGCATTTATGGTTAACCTGCGCGAGGCACTGCCAAGGAACAAGGCCAGATCGCATATATAGAGAGGAGATTAGCATGAAATCCATCATTCTGGCCGCCGCCCTGATGTTAACCGCAGGCACAGCCATGGCCGACACCCACACAGAACTGGATGTGGTGACCTATAGCACCGATCAAAGTTTCGATGATGTGGTGTTTGGACTGGAAAACGCCATTCTGGACGAAGGTCTGGTGATCGAAAGCACGTCCCACACGGGGGCAATGCTGGAACGGACCAAGGCGGATGTCGGGTCGGATGTGACCATTTTCACCGCCGCCGATGTCTATTCATTCTGTTCCGCCGCGCTGTCGCGCAAGGTGATGGAGGCAGACCCGATGAACATCAGGTTTTGCCCCTATGATATTTTCGTCATGCAGCAGCCCGGACAGGACGTAGTGATCGGCTATCGCAGCTTCCCTCAGGGCGAAATGCAAGAGGTCCAGTCCCTGCTGAATCGCATTACCAAATCCGCCATCGGTATCGAATAACCCCATCACGATTCGAAACCCTGGGGCATCAATGGCGCCAGGTGGCGGGGATTGTTCCCTGCCACACGGCAATACGGCACACGCAAAAATTGAATTGCCCCAATTCCGCCATATTCCGGCCAAATATTTTGCACGATTTCAAAACGGCGTGTTAACCATGCTGTCTATAACGATAAATCGGGCCAACCCGTCGCGCAGTGTATTGAAACGAACCCGGGGACCAGCATGGCCGACATTTTTATTGATCCGTTTATGACGCCGACCAGTGGCGATGATTTTATTATCGGCGCGGATAATTCCGACAACATCGACCTGCTGGATGGCAACGACGTATTTGATGCGGGCAACGGGTCGGATGTGGTGCATGGCGGCGCGGGCGACGACCTGATCGGCGGCGGCAATGGCAATGACAGCCTGTCGGGCGATGCGGGCATCGACATCCTGCTGGGCGGCAATGGCGATGATGTGCTGGACGGCGGCGATGATGACGACATTCTGGATGGCGGCAACAATGACGACACCCTGATCGGTGGCGCGGGCATGGACGCCCTGTTTGGCGGCAGCGGCAATGATGATCTGCGTGGCGGTATGGGCAGCGACGTGTTGGATGGCGGCGCGGGCAATGACCTGCTGACAGGTGGCGCGGACGCCGACCTGTTCGTGATCAACGGCGGTTCTGGTCAGGACACCATCAGCGACTTTACTCTGGGCGAGGATCTGGTCGATCTGTCTGCTTTGGGCGTCTGGGATCTGTCAGCCCTGTCCGTTCAGGACACCACGGGCGGCACCCGTTTGAACCTTGGCAATGCCAACTGGGTCGAATTCACCGGATTGACCGCAACCGACCTGACAGCGGCTGATTTCATTCTGGCCGATGCGCCCCCGCCCCCCGTGGCAACCGATGGTGCCGATGTGTTGACGGGTGCCAGCGGTGGTGGCGGCAGTGACACGCTGGATGGCGGCGCAGGTGCCGACAAAATCAGCGGCGGCAACAACAATGACGTGCTGTCAGGCGGAACCGGCGAAGACACGGTTTACGGCGACAACGGGTCCGATTTCATCGACGGCGGATCAGGTGCCGACCAACTGTTCGGCGGGACCGGCAATGACACGATTTACGGCATGGCCTCCAACGACAAAATCGAGGGCGGATCGGGCGCGGACTGGCTGTATGGCGGGGCTGACAACGACCGCCTGTATGGGCAGGATGGCAATGACCACCTGTTTGGCGATCACGGCAACGACCGCATGTGGGGCGGCAACAACCGCGACGCACTGTTCGGCGGCGCGGGCAAAGACAAAATCTATGGCGAGGATGGCCGCGACACCCTGAACGGCGGCTATGGTAAGGATGAACTGTCCGGCGGGGCCGATGCCGATGTGTTCCAGTTCGAGGACCGCATGAACGCCGACACCATCACCGATTTCCAGGACGGTCTGGACCTGCTCGACTTCTCCTCCTTCGGGTTCACATCGGTTGCGGATTTCACCGTGACCCAGATCGGTTCAGATCTGGAACTGCGCATTTCCAACCGCGACGTGTTGCTGATTGAAAACATGGATATGGCCGATCTGGACGATGGCGACTTTATCTTTGCCGCGCCGATTATCATGCCGGAAATCGGTTAAACAAACCCTGCGCGGGCGGGGCTGGTCCCCGCCCGAAATGGCACGGCTGATTCCGCCAGCCACGGCAGTGCGCGCGAACAATTCCTGCCAAATTTCGGCTTTGGCATGAATCTGGAAACAAACATTCACCCACTGACTGTAAAACCACATTTTTTTGCCGCAATTCTGCCATTTTTGCACGAGCGCCCGATGCGCATATGCTAATATTAACAAACTATTAACCAGTGCGTTTAACCAGTGCGTTTCAAATCGCCATTTTTCCGGCTTTTGCTATCCGGTCCGCTGCGGGCCGCAGGGGGACCTATGACCATTTTCACCGAAAGCGCCGACGCGCCGGAAGACATTACAACGACCTATGCCATGTCGGTTGGCGACACATTTCAGGGCAATGTCGAAACGGCATCTGATATTGATTATATCCGTATCGACCTGATGCCCGGCACCTACGAATTTTCGCTGAACGGCGCGCCGGAATTCACCAACCCCGATGTCTATCTATATCTCTATGATGCGGCGGGCTTCTATCTGACATCAAATGATGATGATTTCGGCTCGGATAATTTTCTGAACTCCTCGTTCACATTCACCGTCACCCTGGCCGCCACCTATTATCTGGGCGCGGGCGCGTTTTCGGCGAACACCGGCACCTACGGGCTGTATGCCATCGACCTGATCCCGACCCCGCTGTTTACGGATGGAAACGATGCGCAGGCCTTTGGCGCGGGTGATGATTATGCCGACGGGCTGGCCGGAAACGACCGCATCTGGGGCATGGATGGCAACGACACCCTGCTGGGTGGCGCGGGCAATGACCGGCTGGACGGTGGCAATGGCGATGACAGCCTGCGCGGCGGACTGGGCGATGACAACATTCGCGGCGAAGCAGGCAATGACCGTATTTTCGGCGATGATGGCGATGACCTGTTGCGCGGCGACGAAGGCGACGACCTGATTCAGGGCAATGATGGTGACGATCTGATCCGTGGCAATAATGGCGATGACACAGTTATGGGCGGCACCGGCAATGACACGGTCGAGGGCAACCATGGCCGCGACACCGTGCATGGCAATGACGGCGACGATTTGCTGGATGGTGGCCGTGGCGGCGACCGTTTGGTCGGTGGCGACGGGCGCGACACATTGCTGGGCGGCGCACATAATGACCGCCTGTATGGCGGCAACCAAGAAGACATACTGGAAGGCGGCAGCGGCTTTGATGCCCTGTATGGCGGCGCGGGTGACGACACCATTGATGGCGGCGCCGGCAGCGACAAAATCTGGGGCGGGATTGGCCGCGACCTGATCGAATCCGGCGCAGGTGATGATTATGTCGATGGTCAGGCAGGCGAGGACGTGATCGTCGACTTCGCTGGCGATGACACTGTTCTGGGCGGCGCAGGTGATGATTTCATCGACGTGGACGGGCTGGCCTCAACCGATTTCGACTGGGTCGAGGGCGGGTCGGGCAATGACACCATCCTGACGGGCGGCGATGACGATACCATCGACGGCGGACGCGGTGACGACCTGATTTATGCAGGCACCGGCATGAACGATGTCACCGGCGGTGCGGGCGCGGATACCTTTGTTCTGGTCACGGGCGGCACCGCCGTGATTACCGATTTCGAGGATGGTCTGGACCAGTTGGACCTTACCTCCTTTGGCAGCGGCATCACGGTTTCGGCAACCATGTCGGGCGGCGATACCATCGTTTCGGTCGCGGGCGATCATGTGGCGACGCTGGAAAACTTTGACCTGCTCAATCTGGGGTTCGAAGAATACATTTTCGCCTGATCGTTTCAGATCATGACCTTTCGGGGCGCGCCGGTGAAAACCGGTGCGCCCTTTTCATTCCGGTGCTGCACATTGGCACGCCCGGGCGATCCGGCCACCCGCCCATTATGTCCAAACCTGCCACAATGGCCGTAAATTGCCCTAATTTGATCCAAATTTTTGACAAAAACATGGGTGATACATCCGGCAAAAGGGCACTCCGCCATCGGGGATAATTTGCCTGAAAACATATGAATGAGGCAGAAAAAATGGCTATTGTTACAGAATTCGCCGATGCTCCCAACTTCGGCCCTCCGCTGCAAACAATATATGCAGGGGACACATTTCAAACCACTATGACAACACAGGACACCGACAGCGTATGGGCCAGCGGGCTGACAGCATGGCAGCCCTATACCATCACGATTTCGGGTCTGGATGCCAGCGAACTGTATAGCATCCTGTTCGATGATCTGGCGGGCCAGACCACCGCGATCCAGTCGGACGGCACATTCAGTTACGGCCAGCCGGGTCTGGTGCAAAGCATCGTATATACCGACACCTCTGTCAGCTTTGTGTTCCGCCCGAATGCCGATGCCGATTTCGTGCTTTCGGTGGCCCGTGATTCCGACCTGACGGCCGCGCCGATCGCCGTCGATATGTCGCTGAGCGCAGGCGGCAGCAACGATCCCAGCATCAACAGCGAAGTTATCTGGGGCAGCGTCGCCAGCAATGTCATCAATATGCTGGACGGCAACGACACCTATTTTTCCGGCGCGGGCGATGACAGCATCTGGGGCGGCGATGGCGACGATGTGCTGAACGATTACACGGGCGATTCCGTTCTGGATGGCGGCGCGGGCAACGACACCCTGCGCGGCGACAGCGGCAATGACACCCTGTGGGGCGGTTCGGGTAACGACCATGTTCACGGCGGGTTGGACGACGACGAGGTCCACGGCGAAGACGGCGACGATCAGGTTGTCGGAAGCTGGGGCAATGACCTGTTGTTCGGCGAGGCAGGGAATGACTCGCTTTATGGTGAATTGCACAATGACACGCTGGACGGTGGCGCGGGTGACGACATTCTGAACGGCGGCGCGGGTGATGATCTGTATGTCATCGGCACCAACAGCGGCAACGACCGCATCGTCGGTTTTGGCGACGGGGCCGATCTGGTCGACCTCAGCGCGCGTGGCATTCTGGATTTCGCACAGTTGAACATCATCAATGCGGGCAATGGCGCGATCGTCTCTTTTACCTCGGGTGACCGGCTGGAGTTTTTCGGCGTCGACGCCAGCGAACTTGGCGCGCAGCATTTCATTTTTGCCCCTGACCTGCCTGAAATCACTGGCGCGGGTCAGTTTGGTGGCACCGATGACCCCGAAAGGTTTTTCGGCAGCAATGGCGATGACAGCATCATGGCCTTTGCGGGGGATGATGAAATCTTTGGCTATGATGGCAAGGACCAGATCCGCGGCCATAACGGCAACGATACCGCCTATGGCGGCGACGACAACGATGCGATCTATGGCAATGACGGCGATGATTACCTTGACGGCGAACGCGGCAATGACCGCGTTTACGGTGGCGCGGGCAATGACACCATTTTCGGTGGCTCGGGCAATGACCTGTTGCAGGGCAACGAAGGCGATGATGTGCTGGATGGCGGCACCGGCAAGGACACGGTCACCGGCGGGTCCGGCGCGGATACATTCGTGTTCATCTGGGGCGGAAAAGAGGACGTGATCACCGATTTCGAACCGGGCATCGACACGCTGGATTTCACCGACCGCGGCATTTCCGGGATGGAGGATCTGTCCATCGTCGCGCGCGGCGGCATGGTGATCATCGGGTTCGATACCGGCGCAACGGTGACCCTGCTGAACACCGATATCGCAGACATCGACGCGGGTGATTTCCTGTTCTGATACGGTCCTGCATGACACATAAAGGCCCGCCTGATTGCTCTGGCGGGCCTTTCGTTCTTATCGCATTGCGCCTGTTGCGCTGTGGGTCAATGCACCACAGCATCATCCGGTTTGGGCCGGTTGCTGGATCCGATCCGGTCCCCGATCGACAGCCCCTCTGCTCCGGCTGATACCGGCAGGGTGTCGCCGTCTTTTACGTCACCGGCCAGCAACATTTCCGCCAGCGGATCCTGCAATGCACGCTGGATCACCCGTTTCAACGGGCGGGCACCGAACACGGGGTCATAGCCTTCGTCCGCCAGCCATTTCTGCGCCGCATCATCCAGCGACAGGGCAATGCCGCGCCGCGCCAGGCGTTTGGCCAACAGACCCAGCTGGATATCGACGATCCCGCCCATATCCTCGCGGCCCAGCCGGTCGAATATGATGGTTTCGTCCAGACGGTTCAGGAACTCGGGGCGGAAATGCGCCCGCACCGCGTCCATCACATCACGCTTCGCCTGTGACGCATCCGCGCCGTCCGGCATCTGGCTTAGCGCCTGCGCGCCCAGATTGCTGGTCAGGATGATCAGCGTCTGTTTGAAATCGACGGTGCGGCCCTGACCATCGGTCAGCACACCATCGTCCAGCACCTGCAACAGCACGTTGAACACATCGGGATGCGCCTTTTCGACCTCGTCGAACAGGATCACCTGATAGGGTCTGCGCCGCACGGCCTCGGTCAGCACGCCGCCCTCGTCATAGCCAACATAGCCCGGAGGCGCACCGATCAGCCGCGACACCGCGTGTTTTTCCATGAATTCGGACATATCAATCCGCACCATGGCGCTGTCATCGTCAAACAGGAATTCGGCAACGGCCTTGGTCAGTTCGGTTTTACCCACACCCGTCGGCCCAAGAAACAGGAACGACCCAAGCGGGCGGTTTTCATCGTTCAGCCCCGCGCGCGCACGGCGCACGGCATTGGCCACGGCCCTGACGGCTGTGTTTTGCCCGATGACCCGTTTGTGCAGCCCGTCTTCCATGCCCAGCAGCTTTTCACGGTCGCCTTCCAGCATTTTCGACGTAGGGATGCCCGTCCAGCGTTCGACCACCTGCGCGATCTGTTCGGGGCGCACGGCCTCTTCGACCATGACACCGTCACCGTTGTCAGCATCGCCCTGTGATTCCGCCTCGCTCAGTTGTTTTTCCAACTGGGGGATCACGCCATAAGACAGCTCGCCTGCCTTGGCCAGATTTCCCTCGCGCTTGGCGATATCCAGTTCGGCGCGGGCCTTGTCCAGCGCCTCTTTGATGTCGCGGGCACCGGCCAGCTTGTCACGCTCGGCCTGCCATTTCGCGGTCATCTGGGCGGATTTATCCTGTAGATCGGCCAGTTCCTTTTCCAGCTTTTCCAGACGGTCCCTGGATGCGGCGTCATCCTCCATTTTCAGGGCTTCGACCTCGATCTGCATTTGCAGGATATTGCGGTCCAACTGGTCCAGCTCTTCGGGTTTGCTGTCCACCTCCATGCGCAGACGGCTGGCCGCCTCGTCCACCAGATCAATCGCCTTGTCGGGCAGGAAACGGTCGGTGATATACCGATGCGACAGGGTTGCCGCCGACACCAATGCGCTGTCGGAAATCCGCACACCGTGGTGCAACTCGTATTTTTCCTTGATGCCACGCAGGATCGAAACGGTGTCTTCCACCGTTGGCTCTTCGACCATCACGGGCTGGAACCGACGGGCCAGCGCCGCGTCTTTTTCCACGTATTTGCGGTATTCATCCAGCGTGGTGGCGCCGACGCAGTGCAATTCGCCCCGTGCCAGCGCAGGTTTGATCAGGTTGGCGGCATCCATCGCGCCGTCGGCCTTGCCCGCGCCCACCAGCGTGTGCATTTCGTCGATGAACAGGATCACCTCGCCCGCGGCTGCCGTGATTTCGTTCAGGATCGCCTTCAGGCGCTCTTCGAATTCGCCACGATACTTCGCGCCAGCGATCAGCGCGCCCATGTCCAGCGCCATCAGGGTTTTGTTGCGCAGGGATTCGGGCACATCGCCATTGACGATGCGCAGGGCCAGACCTTCGGCAATCGCGGTTTTACCCACACCCGGTTCCCCGATCAAAACAGGGTTGTTTTTGGTGCGGCGCGACAACACCTGCATCGAGCGGCGGATTTCCTCGTCGCGGCCAATAATCGGGTCAATCTTGCCCTCGCGCGCGGCTTCGGTCAGGTCATGGGCGTATTTTTTCAGCGCTTCATACCCGTCCTCGGCACTTGCGCTATCGGCGGTGCGGCCCTTGCGGATGTCGTTGATCGCCTCGTTCAGTTTCTGCGGCGTGACCTTGCCCTGATCCAGCGCGTCCTTGGCCTTGGATTTGACCATGGCCAGCGCCATCAGAACCCGTTCCACCGGAACGAATGAATCGCCTGCTTTCTTGGCGATGGTTTCGGCCTCGGCCAGAACCTTGACCGTGGTGTTATCCAGATAGGGCTGGCCGGTGTCGCCCGATACCTTGGGCAGTTTGGACACGGCCAGATCGACGGCTTCGGTCACGCGGTTTGCGGCGCCACCAGCCCGATTGATCAGGTTGGCGGCCAGCCCTTCGTCGTCGTCCAGCAGTGCCTTTAATATATGTTCGGGCGCCATACGTTGGTGGCCTTCCCGCATTGCGATCGTCTGCGCAGCTTGGATGAATCCGCGCGACCGCTCCGTGAATTTTTCAAAATCCATGGCAACTCTCCTATGTAAAGCCTCCGCCTGTTGCGCACCCGAATTCGGCATACGCATTTGCGGACCTCGTCAAACAAGATGGGTGTGGAATGCGCAGGGTTCAAGCGCCGCAATCACCAAAATACGCGCCGATGGAACTTTTCCGTGAAGGAAATTGTTAATCTATCACAGGCACACAATATCCGTGTCAGGCGGGCCAACGCCCACCAGCCCAAAGGAGGCCAGGAAATGAGCAGCGAGTTTACCCTTTCCGAAGTGCGCTATAACGCAGCCTGCGCACGATTCGAGGCAACAGTGACCGTCACCGACGAAAACGGCCTCAATTTCACCTATGATTGCGACTATGACGCGCCGTTAACCGCGCCCGCACCTGCGGTTTCTGCGGCATTGGTTACCGTGGCCCGCAAACGCCACTCGGGCGATGTGCCCGGCCTGCGGATGCAGCGCGTATCGCATGTGCAGCAACGCCTGTCCGCGCTCAGCGGCCCGTCATTGGTCAGCACCCTGCTGGGTAATTTCGAGGCGCTGTTCAGCAATCGTGCGGCGTAAAATGGCCTGACCCCGTGAAACCGGATGCAGTTGCAGAAAGAATCGGGTAGGTTAAGGCAGTGTTTACCGATTGACTGGCCGTAACTGGGGGACGGTCATTGGGAGAGCTGCCAATATGCGTATCACCGCAATAGATTTTTCCGATGTCCGTTTTGATGCGGCCACCGGCAAGGCCCGTGCGCTTTGCACGCTGCATTCTGCGGAATCCAGCACGCAATTGATGGTGCGTGCCACCCTGCCCGATCTGACCGATCCGTCCGAATACAATGAATCGGCCCTGCGCCCCGCGCTGTTTGCCGATGCGGTGCGCCAGATGACGCGGATGCCGGAATTCCGCAACGGTTTGCGCCAGCTGGCATGGGGCGATGAATTGCCCGCTGATCTGCGCGCCGCTGCCGCCTAAGCCCCTGCACGCTGCGGCCTAAGCCCCTGCAATGGCTTGACCTGCGGGCATGACGCCGCGAAAAGGGCGCGACCCGATAACAGGAGCGCAGCCCATGTCCACCCATTCTGATGACCGCCTGATCCTTGCACTGGATGTGGACAACGCCCTGCAAGGGCTGGAACTGGCCCAGAAACTGGGCGATGCGGTGTCGTTCTACAAAATCGGTCTGGGGATGCTGACAGGTGGCGGGCTGGCCCTTGCCAATGAACTGAAACAGGAACACGGCAAACGCATTTTTCTGGATATGAAATTTTTCGACATCGGTGCCACGGTGGAAAAGGCCGTGCGCGGCGTTTCACAATACGACATTGATTTCCTGACAGTGCATGGCGACCCGCATGTGGTGCGCGCCGCCAAACAAGGCGCAGCAGGCAAGGATATGAAAATCCTCGCGGTGACCATTCTGACCTCGCTTGATCGGGCCGATCTGGATGCGGGGTTGATCAAAACGGGCGATGTGGCCGATCTGGTGATCGAACGCGCCGCCCGCGCCATGGATGCAGGGGCCGATGGCGTGATCGCATCCCCGCAAGAGGCCGCGCTGATCCGCGCCCTGCCCGAAGCCGCCGGAAAACTGATCGTCACCCCCGGCGTGCGCCCCACAGGTGCCGATAAGGGCGATCAAAAACGCATCGCCACCCCCGCACAGGCCATCCGCGACGGGGTGGACCACATCGTGGTGGGCCGCCCGATCTGGCAGGCCGCCGATCCGCGTGCCGCCGCGCTGGCCATTGTGAATGAAATGCGCAACGCCTGATACACTTGGCAAAAGGCAGGGAATACCCGCCTTGCGCGAAACCTGACCCCGGGGCACCCTTTTGGCCATTAACCCGAAAGGAAACGCCATGCAGGACGCAGACAATACCGGCCCTCGCACCCTGAACGAGGTCGAAAAAACCGACAACGAACTGGTGCTGTCCTTTTTGGCGGTGCGTCGCGCCGTGGGCAGTTTGGGCCTGTTGCTGCCTGTCATGTTGCTGGTTCTGGCCACCACTGCGGTGGTGCCCTTCGAACCGTCGATTTCCGAATTCTACTTCACCCCCGTGCGCGAGGTCATGGTGGCCACCATCGGGGCCATCGCGGTGTTCCTATATTCATATTCAGGGTTTTCCCCCGATCCGGCCCGCATTCAGGTGCGCCCGATTGAAAAATACCTGACCGACAGAAATGTGTCATTCGTCGCCGCGACAGGTGCCCTTGGCGTGGCCCTGTTTCCAACCAGTTGCGTGGATTGTCTGGTCGAACCGCAACCCTATACATGGCTGATCCTTGGCGAAGATACGGCTGCAACCCTGCACGCCATCAGCGCGCTGACCTTTTTCCTTGCCCTTGCCGCGATGTGTCTGGAAAATTTCACCCGCATCAAACTGGGTGTCGAACCCGACGCGAAAAAGGCCGCCGAAATCCGCATCTATCGCCTGTGCGGACAGATCATATTCAGCTGCGCCATCGCCCTGATCGTGCTGATCAAGGGCGGGCAGATGGTGCCATGGCTGAACCAACTGTCCACCTGCCTGAAACTGGTATTCTGGGTCGAAACATTGGGCCTGGCCGCGTTTGCCCTGTCATGGTTCATCAAGGGCGAAACCCTGGCCCCCGTGGTCGCGGCCGTGCAAAAACTGACAAAATCCGGTCAGGCAGCGAAATAAGCGCGCAACCGTTCCTGAAACGGCGGAATACCCTTGGGGTGGGTGATATATTCGGCGGGGCGGATCATCTGCCAGCCCTGGCCTTCGTCACCCATGCGAATGTCTGCTTCTCGTGCCACATCCAGCCGTGCCACGAAAAACCACACCTCGCGCCCCGCGACATCGCGGTAATTGCGCCCCCAATGGATGTCACGCGGGGCAACACGCAGGCCCAGCTCCTCGGCGGTTTCGCGCAGGGCGCAATCCAGCGGGCTTTCGCCGCCCTCGCGCCCGCCACCGGGCAGATCCAGATAATCGGGCCATGGAATATCGGGTTTGTTGTCGCGCAATAACACCGGCATCATCGGCCCCAGCAACAGCGCGGTTTTCGCGCCGAAAAAGGCACGGCTGGGCGCGTTGGCCCCCTCCGAAATGTCAGTTTTCCAAACCATGATTACCCTATATGATGGGGCTATCGCCCCGACATGCAAGCGCGACCTGCGCCAAAACCGGATTTCAATGCCATGCCCGCTCTGTGCCGCGACTGCCTGACCGAATTTGCGGCATCTGCGCGCTGTCCGGCCTGTCGCAGCCCGCGCGTGCTGGCGCATCCCGAACTGTTCGACCTAACCATCGCCCATATGGATTGCGATGCGTTTTATGCCTCGGTCGAAAAACGCGACAACCCGGCACTGGCGGGCAAACCGGTGATCATCGGCGGCGGCAAACGCGGCGTGGTATCCACCGCCTGCTATGTGGCGCGGGTGCGCGGGGTGCGTTCCGCCATGCCGATGTTTCAGGCGCTGAAACTTTGCCCCGACGCGGTGGTGATCCCCCCAAGGATGGAGGCATACGTCACCGCCTCGCGCCAGATCCGCGCCATGATGGACGAACTGACCCCCGCGATTGAACCGCTGTCGCTGGACGAGGCATTTCTGGACATGACCGGCACACAACGCCTGCACGGCCACCCGCCAGCGGTGATGCTGGCACGGCTGATCAAACGGATGCGCGATGAATTGGGGCTGACCGGCTCCATCGGGCTAAGCCATAACAAATTCCTGGCCAAAGTCGCATCGGATCTGGACAAACCGCACGGGTTTGCAGTGATCGGCGCGGCGGAAACCGCCGATTTCCTGCGTGACAAACCCGTGCGCATGATCTGGGGCGTGGGGCAGGCCACGCAGACCCAACTGGACAAGGCCGGCATCCGCACCTTTACCGACCTGCTGCGCTGGGACATCAAGGACCTGCACGCAAGGTTCGGCAGCATGGGCGACCGGCTTTGGCATCTGGCCCGTGGCCAGGACCGCCGCCGCGTCTCCGCCCATCAACCGATGAAATCCATATCCAATGAAACCACATTCAACACCGACACCGCAGACCCCGACCTGCTGGATGGCCACCTGTGGCGGCTGTCGCAAAAGGTGGCAGACCGCGCCAAGGCCAAGGATACGGCGGGGCGCGTCGTCACCCTGAAACTGAAAACCGCGCAGTTTCGCACCATTACCCGCCGCCATTCCCTGCGCGATGCCACCCAGTTGCACGACCGCATTTACCGCGAATCCCGCGCCCTGTTTGATGCTGTGGGTGACAGCGGCCCCTATCGCCTGATCGGGGTCGGCATTTCCGACCTCTGCGCCGCCAAAAACGCCGACCTCACCCCCGACCTGCTAGACCCCGAAGCCGCCACCCGCACCCGCGCCGAACGCGCCACCGATGAAATCCGCGCCCGCTTCGGCAGCAAGGCCATCCAGAAAGGCCGCGCCCTGCGTTAATGCGCCCGGCACTTTCATTGTTCCTGAAATACCTTCGCCAAAGGCGTCACTACTCTGCTGCCAAACGCCGCGTTCCGGCTCCGATCACCACGATATCCCCGACAATCTGCGTGATCAGCGCCTTGAACGCCGCGAAATTTCCGTTCGGGCGAATCAACTGCTCGTTCATATATAGCGCACGATCTATTTCGATCTGCACACAGTGCTGACGCCGCGACGGGCGGCCATAATGCTGGGTGGTATAAGCACCGGCAAAGGGCGCATTGCGAATCACATGCAGGCCCGCAGCTTTGATCGCCTCTTCGATCCGGTCCACCACCTCGCGGCCCGCGGATGCGCCAAACCGGTCGCCCAGAACCACCTCGGGGCGGCGTGCGCCCTGACGGGCGATGCTGTCCAGCGCCTCGTGCGGCATGGAATGGCAATCAATCAAAATCGCCTCGTTGAAACCCTGATGCGATTCGTCGATCAGGCGTTGCAAACGGTCATGATAGGGGTGCCAATACCCGCTGATGCGCTCTTGCGCCTCGCTCTGCGGGATTTTACCGCTGTAGATCGCACGACCATTGGCCACCACACGCGGCACCACCCCCAACCCCGATGCCACACGCGGGTTATGGGGCGCGCGTTTCACCCCTTCGATCAGCGCAGGGTCCAACTCCTCGGCGGATCGGTTCAGATCGACATAGGAACGCGGCGCACCGGCCAGCAACAACGGCGCGCCCATCCCCGGCGCTGCCTCGAACAGTTCGTCAACAAAGGCATCCTCGGATGACCGTATCTGGTGCTTGTCCAGCACAGTGCGGCGCAGAAAGCTCCAGGGGTAATCGCGCCCGCTGTGTGGCGAGGCAAAAATCACGCTGGTGCTGCGCCGTTCAGGGCGTATCAGGTGATAGGCATGCTTTGGCATTTTCTCCCCTTCCGTGGCATTATCATAGCGCGATAAAAGCATTTTCCAAAAGCCCTTGATCCCGCCGCCGACTCCTTTTATAGACCAGCGAACCGGCGCGGATTATCCGCGCCCCTCTTTATTGTGGGGCATGGAAAAACCGGGTTGGTCGTCACATCATGGGCGGTTAGCTCAGCGGTAGAGCACTTCGTTGACATCGAAGTGGTCACTGGTTCGATCCCAGTACCGCCCACCATGAATTCATCGCCCCATCCGGGGCACACTGCGAATGGCGCAATGGCGCGCCGCGATTGAAGGAGAAGACCCATGAAGGTCAAGAACTCGCTCCGCTCGCTCAAGCAGCGTCACCGCGATTGCCGCGTCGTGCGCCGTAAAGGCCGCGTATACGTGATCAACAAGACGCAGCCCCGCTTCAAGGCCCGTCAGGGCTAAGCAGCGATCGAGCTAAAACGACAAAAGGGTCGCGCACCGTCAGGTGTGCGGCCCTTTTCCATGCGCGCAATAAACCATCGCGGCGGCAAAACACGATCAGAACAGGATCTATGTCATTTTCCGGTCATAGCGTCAGGCCTAGGGTTGGGTCAGCACCCCTAATCCAATCAACAGGACTGCCGCGCCGATGGACCAGATCAAACCGACCACACCCGTTACCCATGATGCGCTGGATCGCGCCCTGCATGCGGCCATGGCCCGCGTGACACATGGCCTGTCGCCTGATGCCACCATCGGGGCATGGGCCGATTGGCTGGGCCATCTGGCTGCGGCCCCCGGGCGCCAGATGGATCTGGCCGAACGGGCCGGACGCAATGCCATGGCGGTCTGGCTGGATACGCTGCACAATGATCCCGCCCATGACGCACCATTTCACCCTGCCGCCACCGACCATCGTTTCACCCATGCCGATTGGGCCAAAGCCCCGTTCCGGTTCTGGCAGCAATCATACCTGGCCGCGCAGGATTGGTGGGCCGAGGCCGCCCGCGACCTGCCCGGCACCCAGCCACGCAATGCCGATCGGGTGGCGTTTATGCTGCGTCAGATGCTGGATATGTTGTCACCCTCCAACATCGCCGCGCTCAACCCCGAAGTGTTGACCGCCCTGCGCGACAGCAATGGCGCGACCCTGATTGATGGCATCCGGCTGCTGCTGGCCGATATGGCGCAAACCGCCAGTGGCACGCCCGCCCCCCTGCCCAACGGCCATACGGTGGGCGGCGACATCGCCTGCACGCCCGGTCAGGTGGTGTTTCGCAATGAATTGTTCGAGCTGATCCAATACGCGCCACAAACCGGCGAAACCCACCCAGAGCCGATCCTGATCGTGCCCGCCTGGATCATGAAATACTATATTCTGGACCTTAGCCCGCATAATTCGCTGATCAATTATCTGGTCTCTCAGGGCTTCACCGTTTTTGCCATGTCATGGGTCAATCCGGGGCCAGAGATGCGCGACACATCACTGGATGATTACCGCCAACACGGCGTGATGACAGCAATCGACACCCTATCCGAAATCACGGGAAACGAATCCATCCACGCCTGCGGCTATTGCCTTGGCGGCACGATCCTGTCCATCGCCGCCGCCACCATGGCGCGGGATGGCGACACGCGGCTGGCATCTGTCACCCTGTTGGCCGCGCAAACCGATTTTACCGAAGCAGGCGAATTGCTGTTGTTTCTGGATGAAACCCAGCTGGCATTCCTGGAGGACATGATGTTCGAACAGGGCGTGCTGGACGGCAAACAGATGGCCGACGCCTTTCGCGCCATTCGGGCCGAGGATATGATCTGGACCCGCGCGGTGCGCCGCTACCTGATGGGGATCGAGGACACCAGCGCCGACATCGCATCATGGAACGCCGACACCACCCGCATGCCCGCCACCATGCATTCGCAATATTTGCGCAGCCTGTTTCTGGAAAACCGCCTGTCAGCAGGGCGGTTCGCCGTGGATGGCCCCAACGGCAGCCATGTGATCGCACTAAAAGATATAGATGCGCCGATGTTCGTCGTGGGCACCGAAACCGATCACATCGCGCCGTGGCATTCGGTCTATAAAACCAAACTGTTCACCGACACCGACCTGCATTTCTGTCTGGTCAAGGGCGGCCATAACGGCGGCATCGTATCCGAACCGGGGCACCCGCACCGCCATTACCGCATTGGCCACCGCGCCGCAGGGGCGCATTATATGGATCCCGACAGCTGGCTGGCCGAACACCACGCCAAGGACGGGTCGTGGTGGCCGGAATGGGCAGGTTGGTTACACGGCCTAAGCAGCCCCGCCAAACCCGCGCCCGCAATGGGGTCGGCGGCGCATCCGCCGATCTGCCGCGCACCGGGCACCTATGTCAAAATGCGCTAGGGCAGCGGATCAGGGGGTCAGGGGATCAGCCGTAGCTGCGCTGATCCTCGATCACCTTGCCATCGTTGGGCAGTGATCCGGGGGTGACCAGTTCGATTCTGGCCTTCATTTTCAGGGCGTCCACCACCGATGCGGCATAGGTATCGGCATCGCCGCCTGTGGATTCGATTTGCACGGTCATGGTGTCCATTTCGCCCTCGCGTCCTGCAATCACACGGGCGCGGGCGATTTCGGGGTGCTTGGCGACCAATGCCGCCACCTGTTCGGGGCGCACGAACATGCCCTTGATCTTGGTCGTCTGGTCGGCGCGGCCCATCCAGCCCTTGATGCGCATATTCGTGCGCCCGCAGGGGGATTGCCCGTCCATCACGGCGCTCAGGTCGCCCGTGGCAAAGCGGATCAACGGGTAATCGGGGTTCAGCGTGGTCACCACGACCTCGCCCACTTGCCCCGGCGCAACGGGGTCGCCGGTGCCGGGGGTGACAATTTCGACGATCACGTTTTCATCGACGATCATCCCGTCCTGCGCCTGCGATTCATAGGCGATGTTGCCCAGATCGGCGGTGGCATAGGATTGCAGGCACAGAATCCCGCGATCCGCATATTCCTGCCGCAGCGACGGGAACAACGCCCCGCCCCCGACGGCGGCCTTGGTGATGGACAGTGTCACGCCCATTTCATCGGCCTTGTCCAATATCACCTTCAGGTAATCGGGCGTGCCCGCATATGCCGTGGTGCCGATGTCGCGTGCAGCGCTGACCTGTAATTCGGTTTGCCCCGTGCCCGCGGGCAAAACAGCGGCCCCCACGGCACGTGCGCCGGATTCGAAGATCATGCCCGCCGGGGTCAGGTGATAGCCAAAACAGTTTTGCACGATGTCGCCCGCGCCAATGCCACAGGCGGCCAGAAAACGGCCCATACGCCACCAGTCATGTTCCATCCCGCCCGGTTCATAGATCGGACCGGGGGATTGAAACACATGCGCAAACCCGTGCGCGGGGCGTGTGGTCAGCCCGCCAAAGGGGGCGGATGCCCCCTGCGCCGCGCCCAGATCGGATTTGCGCAGCACCGGCAGGCTGGCCAGACCGGCGGCGGATGTCACCGCGGCGGCCTCGACCCCGTCCAGCCGCCCGCCATAGCCGTCCAAGCCCTGCGCGCGCGCAATCTGTTGCGGTAACGCGCTGGCCAGCGCCGATTGGCGCGCATCTGCGCTGCGGATTTCCAGGTCGTCGAAATGGCGGCTCATGGCGCATCTTCTCCGGATGGGGCCTCGGGGTTGGGGCCACGTGATCAGTTGGGCGGACAGGTCGGTCGGCGGGCGTTACAGCCAGCGTTTGCGGCGGCGATACGAACGCACATCGCGAAAGGATTTGCGCCCCTCGTCAGACATGCCCAGATAAAATTCCTTTACATCGGGGTTTTCGCGCAGCTCGGCGGCGGGGCCATCCATCACCACACGGCCGGATTCCAGAATGTAACCGTAATGGGCAAACCGCAGCGCCACATTGGTGTTCTGTTCTGCCAGCAGAAAGGTGTTGCCTTCCTTTTCGTTCAGGTTCTTGACGATGTTGAAAATTTCCTCGACCAGCTGCGGCGCCAACCCCATCGAGGGTTCGTCCAGCAGGATCGTTTCGGGGCGGCTCATCAGGGCGCGGCCAATCGCGACCATCTGCTGCTCCCCACCCGAGGTATAGCCAGCCTGCGATTTGCGGCGTTCGCGCAGGCGCGGAAAATAATTATAAACCATTTCCAGATCGGCATCGACTGCGCCCTTGCCATCCTTGCGGGTATAGGCGCCGGTCATCAGGTTTTCCTCGACCGTCAGGTGTTCGAAACAGTGGCGGCCCTCCATCACCTGAATAACACCTTTGTCCACCAGATCGGCGGGGGCCAGACCCTGAATGCGTTCACCGCGATACTGGATGCTGCCTTTTGTCACCTCGCCGCGTTCGGAATGCAGCAATTGCGAAATCGCTTTTAGCGTGGTGGTTTTACCCGCGCCATTGCCGCCCAAAAGCGCGGTGATCCCGCCCTTGGGCACCTTTAGGGACACGCCCTTTAGCACAAGGATCACATGGTTATAGATCACCTCGATGTTGTTAACTTCGAGAAGGACCTCGTCGGTGCGTCCGGCATCCAGCATGGGTTGTCTCTTTTCGTTTATGATCGTTTTTTGGGTCGCCCCGGCCACATCAGCAGCCGGGGCAATGCATTTCAGCGGGGCTTAGTTACAGCCCGGCTCGATGTTGTTTTCCTTGGCATAGGCCATGGAATCCTCTTCCACCAGCGCGCCGATCACGTCCTGGTCGGAGGGGCCGTAATCGGTGATCATGGTCCAGGTTTTGGCGGTGCCATCCCATTGCGCAACCGCGCCCAGCCCGTCACCACCGTGGTTCTGGCAGGTCACCTTGAACGAGGGTCCGAATTTCGGAAGACCAAGCGCGGTCATCTTCTCTTCGGTGATTTCCAGTGCTTCCATCCCGTCGCGAACCTGCATCGGGGTTGGCGTCTTGGTGCCGTGGATTTCCTGCGCGGTTTTGATCGCCTCGGCGGTCAGCATCGCGGAATACAGGCCACGGTTATACAACACGGTGCCGATCTGATCGCCCGCGCCAGCAGATTTGCCCGCATCGGTCACGTATTTTTTCATATCGTCGAACAACGGGTAATCCATGCCGATGTTATGAAATGTCAGCGCCTTGTATCCGGTTGCTTTCGGACCTGCGGGGATCACGTCGTTTTCAGAACCCGACCACCAGATACCGATAAAGTTTTCCATCGGGAAACGGATGTTCACGGCTTCCTGAATGGCGACCTGGTTCATCACGCCCCAGCCCCACATCACAACGTAATCGGGTTTTTCACGGCGAATTTGCAGCCACTGTGATTTCTGCTCCTGACCGGGGTGGTCAACGGGCAGCAGTGTCAGTTCGTAACCGTGCTTTTTGCCCAGCTCTTCCAGGGTGCGGATCGGTTCCTTGCCAAAGGCAGAGTTGTGATAGACCAGCGCAACTTTTTTGCCCTTCAGGTCGCCGCCATTAACATCCAGCAGGTGGTTGATCGCGTGGCTGGCACCATCCCAATAGTTGGCAGGATAGTTAAAGATGTTGCGGAACACTTCGCCGTTTTTGGCGGATGTGCGGCCATAGCCCATCGAATGCACGGGAATGCCGTCGGCGGTTGCTTTGGGGATCAGCTGATAGGTGATGCCCGTGGACCAGGGGTGATACACCAATGCGCCTTGGCCTTTGGTGGATTCATAACATTCCACACCTTTTTCGGTGTTATAGCCGGTTTCGCATTCGATCAGGTTGATCGGTTCGCCACCGATACCGCCGTCACGTTCGTTCAGCAGGGTGTAATAATCTGCAATGCCGTCGGCTGTCGGAATGCCGTTGGCGGCATAGGGGCCAGAACGGTAAGTCAGCGACGGAATGACCAGTTCGGCCATCGCGGGGGCTGCGGCCATCATTCCGGCCAGTGCAAGCGTCATAAATTTCGTGTTCATCGGGTTCATCCTCCCTTGGTATTTATCCGATTTTCGCAATGCCACGCGCTGCCCTCCTCAAAGCGGTGCGTGGTCGTCGGCACGCCCCGCTAGTGCGGGAAGGGCCAGAGGCGCAGTTTTTCTTTTGTGACGCGCCACAATTGAGCAAGCCCGTGGGGCTCGGCGATCAGGAAGACAATAATAAGCGCCCCCACGATCATAATTTCCAGATGCGCCGCCAGATCGGTGGGCCAGCCCATCGTTCCAACCAACACGTTTTTCAGCAGCACAGGCAACAGCACCAGAAATGCCGCCCCGGCAAAGCTGCCGAACAATGATCCCAGACCGCCGATGATGATCATGAACAGAACCAGGAATGATTTGTTGATGCCGAACACTTCGCCCACTTCGACCGCGCCCAGATAGACGCTGAAAAACAGCGCACCCGAGATGCCGACGAAAAACGACGACACAGCAAAGGCAGTCAATTTGGCGCGCAACGGGTTAACCCCGATGATTTCGGCGGCGATATCCATGTCGCGAATGGCCATCCATTTGCGCCCCGTCGATCCGCGCGTCAGGTTGCGCGCGATCCATGCGCAGATCACCAGAAATACCAGACAAAACAAGTATGTGGCCTGTGGCAGCGATTCCGCCCCCGTCACAGCATAGCCAAAAATGGTGCGCTCGGGCGCGTTGATCTGACCCGAGGCCGAGTAGTTGTAAAACCACGGCACGCGGTTGAACAACCACACCAGAAAGAACTGCGCCGCCAGTGTCGCCACCGCCAGATAGAACCCCTTGATCCGCAGCGATGGCAGGCCGAACAGCACGCCGACAACGGCGGTGATGAACCCCGACATGATGATCACGAACAGGATATTCAGGTCGGGAAAGGCGGTCATCAATTTATAGGTGGCATAGGCGCCCACCGCCATAAAACCGCCCGTGCCCAGTGACACCTGCCCGCAGTATCCTACCAGAATATTCAAACCGATCGCCGCAATCCCGTAGATCAGGAACGGCAGCAACACCGCGCTGGCCCAATAATCGTTAATCAGAAAGGGGATGACCACAAAGGCCACCAGCAGGATAACGTAATATCCGATCCGGTCCGCCTTGATGGGAAAGGTCTGGTTGTCGTCTGAATAGGTCGTCTTGTAATCGCCCGCTTCACGATAAAGCATCTTACGATCCCTCCCCCGCGTGGGTGTAACCCAACGCTTTGTTGTTGATTTGTTGGCCATGGCTAAGTTTCAGATAGGCAATGACGCCTGTCAGAAACCCGAGGCTGGCCAGAATTGTGGCGATCCAGATCTGTTGCGGGCTTAGCCCCTTGGCGGTGACGGCAAGGTAACCGAACGCCCAGAAACCGGACCACGCAATCACATTGATAATAGCGATCAGTTTGCGCATGGCTCAGACCCTCTCGATGATTTTGTCGCCGAACAGGCCTTGCGGACGAAACACAAGGAACAGCAGCGCCAGAACATAGGCGAACCAGTTTTCGGTCGCGCCGCCCACCATCGGGCCGATAAAGAATTCGAACAGTTTTTCACCGACGCCGATGATCAACCCGCCGACGATGGCACCGGGGATGGATGTGAACCCGCCCAGCATCAGCACCGGCAGCGCCTTAAGCGCGATCAGCGAAAGAGAGAACTGAACCCCCGAATTCGCGCCCCACATCACGCCCGCAACCAGCGCCACGAAACCCGCCAGCGACCAGACCAGAACCCAGATAAAATTCAGGTTGATCCCAACAGACAGCGCCGCCTGATGGTCATCAGCAACGGCCCGCATGGCGCGGCCCTGTTTGGTGTATTGCGAAAACAGCACCAGCGCCGCGACCAGAACAATGGCAATGACCGTGGCAACCATATCCAGGTTGTTGATGAAAAAGCCGTATCCGAACAGGTTGAACGTCGCCTCGTCCAGCCACATGTTCGTGCCGCGCGGCAGTGGCAGGTCCAGCGTTTTGATGTCGGACCCCCACATCAGGTCGCCGAAACCTTCCATGAAATAGGCCAGACCGATGGTCGCCATGAACAGGATGATCGGTTCCTGCCCGATCAGGTGCTTGAAAATCACCTTTTGCACGACCCATGCGAACAGGATCATCACCCCCACCGTCAGCAAAATGCCCACCACCGCGGGCAGGTGCCAGCCAAAGTGATGCACATCAGTGCCCAGCGCCGCATTGATCAGATGGCTGAACGGCACCTGACCTTCCATGATCCCGACCAGCGTCATGGCCGCAAACAGCGCCATAACCCCTTGGGCATAATTGAAAATCCCGGACGCCTTGTAGATCAGAACAAAACCCAGCGCGACAAGCGCATATAGAACGCCGGTCATCAATCCGTTGAACGCGGCCTCTAAGGCCCAATAAAACTGCTCAGGCATCGCTGCGTACTCCGGTTTTTAGTGTGGTATCAGATGCTTGCTTAGTCATGTGCGACCCCCAGATAGGCGTCGATCACGTCTTGGTTGCTGCGCACCTCGTCGGGGGTGCCATCACCGATTTTTTTGCCGTAATCCATCACGACCACGCGGTCGGACAGATCCATCACCACACCCATATCGTGTTCGATCAGGGCAATCGTGGTGCCGAATTCGTCATTCACATCCAGAATAAAGCGGCTCATGTCCTCTTTTTCTTCGACGTTCATGCCCGCCATCGGTTCATCCAGCAGCAGCAGCGTGGGTTCGGCGGCCAGCGCACGGGCCAGTTCGACCCGCTTTTTCAAACCATAGGGCAGACGCGACACCGGCGTTTTGCGGATCGACTGGATTTCCAGAAAATCAATCACCCGCTCCACGGTTTCGCGGTTTGCGATCTCTTCTTTCTGGGCCTTGCCATACCACATGCCCTGTTGCAGCAGGTTGGTCGACATATGGTTCAACCGTCCGGTCATCACGTTGTCCAGCACCGACATGCCCTCGAACAGCGCGATGTTCTGGAACGTGCGGGCGATGCCCTGACGCGCAACCTCGAACGGGCGCATCTGCGGGCGGCGCGCGCCCTTATACCAGACCTCGCCCTCTTGCGGGATATAGAAGCCCGAAATCACGTTGAGCATCGAGGATTTCCCCGCGCCGTTCGGCCCGATGATGGCGCGAATTTCGCCCTCGCGGATGTCGAACGAAATATCGGTGATCGCCTTAACGCCGCCGAACCGCAGGGTGATGTTTTTCATCTCCATCATCACCGGGCCGATCTTGCGACCGTCGGCGGTGGTGTAACCGTCGTCTTGTGCTGTCATGTTCATTCCGCTGCCACCTGTTTCGTCTGCACGGGCACCACGGCTGCGTTACGCAGGCTCAGGGTGGCGCTGATATAGCCCTTGCGGCCGTCTTCGTATGTCACTTCGGTTTTGGTCGCGATCTCGTCGGCGTCGCTGTAAAGCGCGGCAATCAGATCGGCGTATTTTTCCTCGATGATGCGGCGGCGCACCTTGCGGGTGCGGGTCATTTCGCCGTCATCCGCATCCAGCTCCTTGTGCAACACAAGGAAACGGTGGATCTGACAGCCCGACAACATTTCGTCCTGCGCCACCGATGCGTTCACCGCCTCGACGTGACTTTGGATTTCGCCCAGAACCTGCGGGTGACCCGCCAGTTCCTGATAGCTGGAATAGGCGATATTGTTGCGTTCGGCCCAGTTGCCGACCGCCGACATATCAATGTTGATAAAGGCCACGCATTTTTCGCGCCCGTTGCCAAACAAAACTGCCTCCAGGATCGAGGGATAGAATTTCAGTTTGTTTTCAACGTATTTGGGTGCGAACATTGCACCACTGGCCATTTTGCCCACGTCCTTGGCCCGGTCGATGATGCGCAAATGGCCGGTGTCGGGTTCAAAGAAACCCGCGTCACCCGTGGCAACCCAGCCTTCGGCATCTTTGGTGTCAGCCGTCGATTCAGGGTTTTTGTAATACTCAACAAAGGTGCCGGGGCTGCGGTAATACACCTCTCCGTTGTCGCCAATGCGCACCTCGACGCCCGGCGATGGAACGCCCACGGTGTCATCGCGCACTTCACCATCCGGTTGCTGGGTGATGAACACGCCCGCCTCGGTTTGGCCGTATAGCTGCTTCAGGTTGATCCCGAGAGAGCGGTAAAACGCGAAAATTTCCGGCCCGATGGCCTCTCCTGCGGTATACCCCACCCGCACACGGCTCAGGCCCAGCGTATTTTTCAACGGGCCGAAAATGGTCAGATCATGGAATTTGTATTTCAGCCGGTCCATCAAACTGACGGATTTTCCATCCAGCAGCTTCGGCCCGACCTTGCGGGCATGGGCCATGGCGCGGTCGAACAGCTTTTTCTTGAACGGGCTGGCGTCCTCCATGCGGATCATGACGCTGGTCAGCTGGTTTTCGAACACACGCGGCGGGGCGAAATAATAGGTCGGCCCGATTTCACGCAGGTCGGTCATCATGGTTTCGGGGCTTTCGGGGCAGTTCACGCAGAACCCTGTCCACAACGCCTGCCCCAGCGAGAATATGAAATCCCCGACCCATGCCATGGGCAGATAGGCCAGAATTTCCTCGCCTGCTGACAGGTTGTCAAAACTGGAGGATGCCTTGGCCGTTTCAATGATATTGCGATTGGACAGCACAACGCCCTTGGGCTTGCCTGTGGTGCCGGATGTATAGAGCATCACGCAGGTGCTGTCATATGTCAGCTTGGCGCGGCGCGCCTTCAGGTCTTCGATCCATTCGTCACGGGCGGCGCGGCCCTGTTCCTGCACATGGGAAAACTGGTGCAATTTGTGATGGTCGTATTTGCGCAGGCCACGCGGATCCAGATAGATCATATGTTCGAACTGATGCAGGTTGTCCTGCACTTCGATCACCTTATCGACCTGTTCCTGATCTTCGACCACGGCGAAACGTGCGCCGCAGTGATCCATGACATAGGCCATCTCTTCGGCGGAACTGTCATTATACAACGGCACGGGGATCGCCCCGACCGATTGCGCCGCGATCATCGACCAATAGAAATGCGGCCGGTTGCGGCCAATAATGGCAACAAAATCGCCCGCGTTCACGCCCAGATTGATCAGGCCCAGCGCAAAGGCTTCAACCTCTTTCTCGGCTTCTGCCCATGACCAGGTTTGCCAAATCCCGAACTCTTTCTCCCGATACGCGGCCTTGGCCGCATGTTCGGTGGCGTTCCGTTGCAACAACGCCGGAACGGACGCAAGTCCTCCGGTCGCCTCTGACGACTGTGCCAAATCTTATCCTCCCTTGTGCCCACCCCTCCCAAGGCAGGCAAACCGCCATTTGTCGGCGATTCTCTCCCGACCCCTACGGTGCGTGTTTCAAACTCTACGTCAACTTTTTCGTAATGATTTCTCAAATCTAACGAATTGTAACAGGCTGTTGGCGGGGCTTTCCCCGCCCCCATTTGCGGTGCTAGCGTGACCTGCCCAAAGGGACCGGACCTGATGCCAAAACTGCCCGATGACAATGCCGCCATGACGCTGGCTGGCCTGAACCTGATCCAACAGGCGATGTCGATTTATGACAGCGGGCTGCGGCTGGTGGTGTGCAATCGCCCGTTTCGCGACATGTTCAACCTGCCCGCCGAACACGTCACCCCGGGCGCCGATTTCAAGGATACGATACGCTATCTGATCACGCGGGGCGAATATGGCACCGTCCCGGATATCGAGGCCTCCGTGGCATCCCGCGTCGCGCAGGCGCGCACATTTGCCCCCCATTACATGGAACGCACCCGCGCCAACGGGCGCACCATTTCCGTCGAAGGGTCGCCCCTGCCACAGGGCGGGTGGATCACGGTCTACACCGACATCACCCGCACCCGCCAACAGGAAACCCTGCTGCGCACACGGTCCGAAGAGCTGTCAGACAAGGTGCTGGCCTATGCCGAGGAACTGTCCGCCACCAACCGCCAGCTACAGGCGACAATCACCGCGCTGGAAGAGGCCAAACGCCAGCTGACCGAAACAGAGGCCCGCACCCGTCTGACCACCGAAATGATGCCCGCCCATATCGCCCATGTTGGCCGCGATAAGGTGTATGATTTTTCCAACCGTCGCCTGCCGTCCATCATGCCGGGGCGCAGCTCTGACATTCTGGGGCTGACCGTGGAACAGGCGCTGGGGGCATCGGCATTCGCCCATGTGCGCCCGCATCTGGAATCGGCCCTGTCGGGCACGCCATCGGTGGTGGAATTCACCGATGACACCAGCACGCGACGCATTCGCGGGGCATTCACCCCCGATACCGGCACCGACGGGCAGATCAACGGCGCCTATATCCTGTCGATGGACGTGACCGAGGAAACTCAGGCCCGCGCCGCCCTGCAACAGACCCGCCGCCGCGAAATCGCGGCCCAGATCACATCGGGTCTGGCGCATGACTTTTCCAATCTGCTGACCATCATCCTGGGCAGTCAGTCGCGGATGCAACGGCTGGACCTGCCCGAAAACGCCGCGCCCCTGATCGAGGCAACGCTGTCGGCCGCCCACCGTGGCGGTGCCCTGCTGAACCGAATTGCCGACATCACCGGCGCGCGCGAATGGGTGCCCGCCCCCGCCGACCTGCGCGCTGCCCTGCGCGATCTGGAAACGCTGGCCGCCCCCGCGCTGCCCGATGGCATCACGCTGGATGTGTTCGATTGCATGACCGAACAGGGGCTGATGCTGGACACCGGCATGTTACAGGACAGCCTGCTGAACCTGATCCTGAACGCCCGCGATGCCTGCATTGGCGCGGGTGCCAGCCCGGGAAAATCCGGCAAAATCACCCTGACCGTTTCGGCCATACAGGACACATGGGTTGAATTCCTGCTGACCGACAGCGGCCCCGGCTTTTCGCAATCGGCGCTGGATCATGCGCTAGAGCCGTTTTTCACCACCAAGGGCAGCGAGGGGTCCGGCCTGGGGCTGGCGATGGTGTATGACATGGCAAAACTGGCGGGCGGGCGCGTGCGCATCGCCAACACCCAACGCGGCGGGGCCGAGGTATCGCTGCGCCTGCCCCTGCGCCGCGCCCCTGCCCCCGTCCCCCCCGGCATGGTCCTGTTGGTCGAGGACAGCGCCGATCTGCGCGAAAACATCCGCGCCATGCTAACCGATGCAGGCCATTCCGTGATCGAGGCCGCCAGCGTCGAGGAGGCACAGGTAATCCTGTCACAGGTGCCTGATATCGCGCTGATCCTGTCGGACATATTGCTAGAGGGCGAGGCCACAGGGCTGGATCTGTTCGATGACCTGCCCATCGGTGCGCCCACCTGCCTGTTGATGACATCGCTCCCGCCGGATTCGGCGCTTCACCGTGCCGCCTTGACCCGCACCGCCGTGTTGCGCAAACCCTTTACCGCGTCGCATCTGGCGACATTCCTGACCCCGAAAGAACCGCATACATGACCGCGCCCCTTGTCACCATTCTGGACGATGAACCCGCGATCCGCGCCATGCTGGCCGATGCGCTGGAAGAGGCCGGATTTCGCACCATGGGGTTTGGCCGCGCCACCGAATTCGAAGCGGCGCTGAAAACCGCAACGCCCGATGTCTGCCTTGTCGATCTGTCCCTGCCCGACCGTGACGGGCTGACGCTGGTGCATCGGCTGGCGCTGGAACAGGGGGCCACGGTTATCATCATTTCAGGGCGCGCACAGGTGCAGGACCGGATCACGGGGCTGGAACTGGGGGCCGATGATTACATCATCAAACCCTTTGACCCGACCGAAGTGGTGGCCCGCATCCGCGCCCGCCTGCGCCGTGACAAACCCCTGCAACAAACCGGCACACATACGGAAATCCAACCCGAAAACCTGGCGCGGTTCAACGGCTGGACCGCGCATTTCGACAGCTACATGCTAGAGGATACAACCGGCACCCAAACCCCGTTTTCCCACGCCGAAGGAGAGGTGCTGCGCCTGTTTCTGGAACGGCCCAAGCGGCTGATTTCACGCGCCATGATGCAGGAAATTCTGGGCGGGGCCGCAGGCGAAAGCTTCGACCGCGCCATGGATGTGCGCATATCCCGCCTGCGCACCAAACTGCGCGAAGACCCGAAAAACCCCCGCCTTATCAAAACCATATACGGCGCGGGCTATATTTTTCTGGGGGATGTGGCATGGGGTTAGGCCGGATATGACCGGCGGCTGACTTGGCGTAAATTGCCGCGATTTCCCCTTCACACAGCGATTCGCGCGGCGCTAGAATCGGGTCATGCTCAGCTGCCTGTTTTACCGCGCCCGCCCTGCCAGACGCCCGCGTTTTTACCGGGTCGAAATCACGTATAACCTACTGGAAGAAGTGTCGGTTCTGCGCGAATGGGGTGTGGCCGGGCGTCCGGGGCGTTCGCTGATCCGCATCTATGGCAACCTGCGCGAGGCATCGCAGGCCGCCGATCACTGGCGCGACAACGCGGTGCGACGCGGGTATCAGCCTACCCCCGTTCAATCCGTCGCGACCTGACTCTGCGCCTTTTGACTCATCGGCAAACCGCCGCAAATCGCGGCCTTACTGATTGACCTAACGCCACCTGAACGGCCATAACCCCGCCAGAAATTGGTTGCAGATATTCAAGGCGCGAACCCCATGACCCATCCCCCCATCGGTATCGACCTTGGCACCACCAATTCGCTGATCGCGGTGTTAGAGGGCGGACAGCCACGCCTGATCGCCAATGCTCTGGGCGAATTCCTGACGCCTTCTGTTGTGTCAATGGACGGGGACGCCCTGCATGTCGGGCGCGCCGCCCGCGACCGGCAGGCAACCCACCCGACCCAAACCGCCGCTGCGTTCAAACGGGCCATGGGCACCAATGCCGGTTTCAAACTGGACGGCAAAAAATTCGGGGCCGAGGACCTGTCCGCCCTTGTCCTGCGCAAATTGAAAGACGACGCCGAGGCCGATCTGGGCATGCCCGTCACCGATGTGGTCGTATCCGTCCCCGCCTATTTCAATCAGGGCCAGCGACAGGCCACCATGGCCGCCTGCGCCATGGCGGGATTGAACCTGAAACGCCTGATCAACGAACCCACCGCCGCCGCACTGGCATACGGGTTGCAGGACCGCGACGGAGAAAGCCAGTTTCTGGTGTTCGATCTGGGTGGCGGCACATTCGATGTGACCGTGCTGGAACATTTCGACGGGGTGATGCAGGTCAAGGCCAGTTCAGGCGATGCATTCCTTGGCGGAGAGGACTTTTCCGAAGCATTGGCCAAGGCAATGGCCGAGCAAGCAGGGCTGCTGTGGCCTAAATTGTCCCCCGCCGATCAGGCGCATATCCGGTTTCAGGCCGATGGGGCCAAGCGCCGCCTTGGCCCGGATACCGACCACGTTGTGACCCTGCGCGTTGACGGGCAGGAGCACAGTGTCACCGCCACCCGCACCATGTTCGAATCCGCCGCCGCGCCACTGCTGAAACGCATCCACCGCCCGATTGAACGCTGTTTTTACGACAGCGGCGAAGGCATCGATGACCTGGACCGCGTGATCCTGGTGGGCGGGGCCACGCGGATGCCGATGATCCGGTCCTTGGTGGCCAAGCAGTTCAAAATGCTGCCGGAAATGACGATCGACCCGGACCACGCCGTGGCATTGGGCGCGGCCGTGCAGGCCGGTCTGGTCGCGCAGGACAAGGCGCTGGATGATGTGGTGATGACCGATGTCACCCCGTTTTCCGTTGGTATCGAAACCGGATCAAAAATGAGCGATGGCAGTGTTCTGGGCGGGTTTTTCGCGCCGATCATCGAACGCAACACCCCCCTGCCCGCATCGCGCGAACAGGTGTTTGGCACCATGCATGACGGCCAGACCAGTCTGGGCGTCGATATCTATCAGGGCGAGGCCCCGAAATGCGAAGACAACATCCACATCGGCCGCCTGTCGGTAAAAGTGCCCAAAGCTGACGCCGGCAAAGAAGGCATTTCGGTGCGCATCACCTATGACACCTCGGGCCTGATCGAGGTAGAGGGAACATCCCTGACCACGGGCAAAGCCGTGCAAACCGTGATCCGCGAAAACGTGACCGAAATGTCCGATGACGACATCGCCAAACGACTGAAAGCAATGGAGAAGCTGAAACTTCACCCGCGCGAGGACGAGGCAAACACCGCCCTGCTGTCGCGCATCCGGCGGCTGTATGAAATGGCTTCGGGGGCGGACCGCCACGCGCTGTCAGAATTGTTGCTGCGGTTCGAGGGCGTGCTTGCCCAACAAAACCCGACCAAGATCAACGATGCACGCGGAGAGATCAGCGAAATCCTTGATCGGCTGGATGATTTCTATGTCAGCTGATCATGCGGTCTGGCCGTGGTCGGCGCTGGGGCTGGACAGCAACGCCACCCTGCGCGAGGTCAAATCCGCCTATGCGCGCCAGTTAAAGGCGATCGACCACAGCGACCCCGCGCAGTTCCAACCCCTGCAAGAGGCATTCAACGCCGCCAAGGCACAGGCCAAACCCGCCGCACCGAAACCGCCCAGCATGGCGCAACTGATGCAGGGCAACGACGCATTCACGCGCCCTGCAACGCCGCAAGGTCAAACCGCGCCGCCCGATGTCGCGCCGCACCCCGCGCCCGAAACACCGGATGAAAAACGCGCCAGCCCCGTTGCAACGCCCACCGAACCCACAGCCCCCCCGCAGGCCGAAACCCTGCAAAATCCACCGGCGAAACCGGCATCAAAACCTGCGCCACCCCCGCGACCCAAACCATGGGGGGCCAGCACCGAAGACCTTGATTCCCTGCTGCAAACCAACCCCTATGCAGCCGAAACCGCGTTCAACAAGAAACTGGACGCCGCGCTCCACTGGCCCTGGCATACCGATGCCCTGTCGGCCTTGCTGGACCGTGAAATCATGTTTGACCCCGAAATAAAACGCCGGGTGGAACGCAGGATATTCAATTCGATCGCCGAAAACATAACCGACTATTCCACCACCATCGCACCGCAAACTGCCACCCTGCTGGAAACCCATTTTCAATGGGTCAGCGATGGCGTGGGGTTTCACCGCCGCTTTGGGCGTTCGCTTGATTTTCAACGCGTTGTCAATTGCGTGTCCGGTGCCGTCCCGTCCAAAGGCACGAGCCGGTTCACCATGGAGCAGCGTCCGTGGCTCAAGTTAAAAATCGGGCTGCTGGTGGTTACATGGTTAATTCTGCTGCCTTTGTTTGGCACCGAACTTAGCTGGGACGATGCAGTGACCATATTCGTTATCACGCTTACTCTGGCGGCCATCATACGTGCGGGGCTGATATTCCTGACGGTGGCGCTGTTCTTGATTCCGGGCGCTAAGAAATCGCTGACGTGGCTTGGCAACAGGGTCGCACCGGATTTTACCGCCGACCTTACACGCTCTAACGACATGCGGGTCATGGTATATTGGGTGATAACCGCAGTTTTACTGGTGGCGCTGTTTGCGCTGACCTGACGGGGTTGCCCCTGCGCCGCGCCGCGCCTATCCATTGCGCAACACAACAAAAGGCGCGCAGCATGTCCACCATCACCCTTGTCCGTCACGGTCAGGCCAATACCGGCGCACATGACGAAGACAGCTATGACATGCTGTCATCGCTGGGCCATCAACAGGCTGCATGGCTGGGCGCGCATATGATCGACACCGGCGCGCATTTCGAACGGGTTTATACCGGCACCCTGCGCCGCCACGTGGAAACGGCAGCATCCATGGGCGCGGTATCCGATGCCCCTCCCATCCGCGACGCCCGCCTGAATGAACTGGAATTCTTTCCGCTGGCCCAGGCCGCGCTGGCCCAACATGGCCTGACCCCGCCACAAAACCGCGAAGGGTTCATGGCCTATTTCCCGCGGCTGATGACCCTGTGGCAGCAGGATGAACTGGACAATCCGCCCGAAGCCTTTGCCCAATTCGATGCCCGCGTGCGCGACGTGATGGCAGAAATTCATTCGGGGCGCGGCCCTGCGCTGGTTGTGACCTCGGGCGGGTTGATCGCCATGGTGATGCGGCAGGTGATGGGGCTGGACACGCACAACATGGCGATGGCCTGCTTGGCGATCATGAACAGCTCGGTTCACCGGCTGCACCGCTTGGGCGACCACATCGGCGTGACGCAATTCAATGCGGTGCCCCATCTGGATCTGCCCGATCGCCAATTCGCGCAAACCCACCTGTGATCTGCCCTTTCGGGCGATGAACGGCTGGTCTAGGTTTCGCCGGAAACCACTGCCAAACCAGCCGTATACCAAGGGGCCGAACATGACACATATCTGGGTGCGCGCCGAACAGCGCCAGAACGAAGACCGCGTTGGCATCACGCCCCAGGGTGTGCGCGCATTGATCGACGCGGGCCTGCGCGTCACGGTCGAACAATCAGACACCCGCGCCATAGCGATTGACGGTTACCGCGATGCGGGGGCCGACATTGCGCCGCAAAACTCCTGGCCCGACGCGCCCCGCGATGCGATCATTTTCGGGCTAAAGGAACTGCCCGATGACGGCACCCCCCTGCCGCACCGCCACATCATGTTCGGCCATGCCTACAAGGGGCAACCCGATGGTCAGGTGCTACTGAAACGGTTTGGCGCGGGCGGTGGCACGCTGTATGATCTGGAATATCTGCTGGATGAAAACCACCGCCGCGTTGCGGCTTTTGGCTATTGGGCGGGGTTTGCCGGTGCTGCCGTGGCGTTGAAATGCTGGGCGGCGCAGGCCAGTGGCGGCATTTGCGCACCTGTTGGGGTATATGCGGGGCGCGATGCGCTGGTGGACGAGCTGAAAACCGAATTGGCCGCCACGGGAAAACCAGCCCCCCGCGCCATCGTGATTGGCGCATTGGGCCGCGTCGGCACGGGGGCCTCTGATCTGTGCGCCGCGATGGGGGTGGCCGTGACCAAATGGGATATGGCCGAAACCGCATCGGGCGGGCCATTCCCCGAAATCCTGCAACACGAGGTGTTCCTGAACTGCATCCTTGCGAATGCGGGCTGCCCCGTGTTCGTGCCCGCCGATGCCAAGACAACACCCCGCAAGTTGTCGGTGATCGGCGATATTGCCTGCGATCCGACATCGGAGTTTTCGCCCGTCAAGGTCTATGACCGCACCACCACTTGGGATGCCCCCGCCCTGCGGGTCCATGACACGCCCCTGCTGGATGTGACGGCGATTGATAACCTGCCCTCGATGCTGCCGGTCGAAAGTTCACAGGATTACGCGGGGCAATTGCTGCCCTCTCTGCTGGGGTTGGGTGATCTGGACAGCGGCGTTTGGGCCCGCGCCAAGGCCATTTTCGACCAACACAGAATACAAGCCTAAGCCCCTGATAAAAAAGGACTACAACATGACAATCCATTGGTGCGGCACCGGTCTTTCGGCCATCCCCGGCCTGCGTAGGCTGATCACAGCGGGGCATCCCGTCAAGGTCTGGAACAGGTCCGTGGACAAGGCCCGCGCGGCAGTGGGCGACCTGACCGATAGCATCCACGCCTTCACAATCGACGCGCTAACCGCCGACATCGCCGCGCAGGATGTGGTGGTTTCGATGCTGCCCGCCGACATGCATGTGCCACTGGCCGAAATCTGTCTGGCCAAAGGGGCGCATTTTGTGTCGTCATCCTATATCGCGCCGGAAATGCGCGCGCTGGATGATGCCGCCCGCGACAATGGGCTGTGTTTCGTGAACGAGGTCGGGCTGGACCCCGGCATTGATCACCTGATGGCGCACACGCTGGTCGATGCCTATCGCGCATCCGATACCTATGCGCCCGACAACCACATTTCGTTCATTTCCTACTGTGGCGGGGTGCCGAAACACGCCAACCCGTTCCGCTATAAATTCAGCTGGTCGCCGCTTGGCGTGCTGCGCGCCCTGCGCTCGCCCTCGCGGTCGATCTGCAACTATGCCGAATTGAACGTGAACCGCCCCTGGGACGCGATCAGCAGCTATGACGCCCCGCTGCCCAGCCCCGAAACATTCGAGGTCTACCCGAACCGCGATTCCCTGCCGTTTATCGCGCAGTATGATTTTGCCCCCGAATGGCAGATCAAGGAGTTCGTGCGCGGCACCCTGCGCCTGAACGGCTGGACAGAAGCATGGACCCCCGTTTTCAACGAAATCGAAACCCTGACCGGCCCCGAGGGCGAGGCCCGCATGGTCGAAATGTCTGACCAGTTCTGGGCAGAAAACGCATATGAAGAAGGCGAACCCGACCGCGTGGTGATGTGCGTCAGCCTGCGGGCCGAACGTGACGGTGCGCCCGTCTGGCATCAGACCTATGTGATGGATGCCCATGGCGATGCACGCGGTACGGCCATGGCGCAACTGGTGTCGGTTCCGGTGTCGCTGGCGGTGGAATCAGTGCTGGCCCGCGCCATGCCAGTGGGCGTCAGCGCCGCGCCAAAGGATGCAAAACTGGTGGCGCAATGGCTGGGCGAGGTCGACAAGATCGCGCAATATCTGGAACGCGTCGATCATCTGGCCTGAACACTGCGCCGGACGCACCGCTGAAACGACAAAAGGCGCCCTACAACGGGGCGCCTTTTTGGTGCAAAATCATGCATTAATTACGAAACGGATTGGCCTTTGGCCGCATCGGCGCATCAAAGCCAAGGGCATTCGGCGCATTGCGATTGCGGGGCAATACATCATGTATCGGCATTTCTGCCGCATTGCGTCGCACTTGGGCGATGTGGATCGCGCTTAGCCCCGGAACTTCGGGCCCAAGAGTATAGCTGGCATTGCTGTAATAGGATTTCACCTCGCCAAAGGGTTCGGTCATCGCGACGGCCTGACTGGCCATGAGGGCACCCGCCAGAGCAGTCACTGCGGCTATTTTCCTCGAAAACATTTTATCCTCCTTTTCTGGCCGGGCCCGCCCCGACATTCTGCCGGAGCGGAGGCCAGTTCAGCGCCCTGCTGTTAGCGCGGGCTGTAATCGGTGTCGCCTTTGGCAGTGTCGAACAGATAGGCAGTTGTATCGCCTTTCGTGTCTTCGACTTTGTCACGGCCGGTCAGATAGGCGGCGCTGACTTCCACTTGCGATCCTTCAACAACGCTTAGACCTTTGGCGTTTTGTTCGACATAGTCGCGGCCGGTAAAGGTGCTGTCGTTGGGGGTCACTTCGGCGTTCATGGCGGATGCGCCACCAGCGATCAAAGTTACGGCGAGGGCGGAGAAGATTGCGTTTTTCATGTTCGTTATCCTTGGATTTCTATGTGTCGCACGGCGTCTTGTGTTTTGGCCTGTGCTATATGTGTTGGGGTTCAGCGGCTGCGCTTAGCGCGGGCTGTAATCGGTGTCGCCTTTGGCAGTGTCGAACAGATAGGCAGTTGTATCGCCTTTCGTGTCTTCGACTTTGTCACGGCCGGTCAGATAGGCGGCGCTGACTTCCACTTGCGATCCTTCAACAACGCTTAGACCTTTGGCGTTTTGTTCGACATAGTCGCGGCCGGTAAAGGTGCTGTCGTTGGGGGTCACTTCGGCGTTCATGGCGGATGCGCCACCAGCGATCAAAGTTACGGCGAGGGCGGAGAAGATTGCGTTTTTCATTGTAGTCGTCCTTGGTTTTGTTGTTGTCCTTACGACCGGCGGTTCGTCGTGTCCGGTTCGTTTCGGTATGAACAATATTTGCCATTTCGGGGGGCGATTTACAAAACACCTGTGATCACGCCGATTTGTGCAGCGAATATGAAACCCGTGATCGCCTCACTACGTCATGCAATGACGTTATCCGAAATAATTACATAGCTTCAATAACTTGCCACACATTCCGCAATGCAAAAATTTTGTAACAAGGCTCACAACTCACGCCCGCGTGATCGTTTCGTGTATGGTTTTGTGATGAAAACAGGGTGTTTTTGGCCCTTGGCAAAAACCGCCATTTACAGAAATGCGCAGGTGCCATGTGCAAGATTGCACCGGAGCAAAATCTTGAAATTTCAATCGCCACAACGTCGGGCCTTGGGCTTGCTTTTACGGCGACCAGCGCACGCGGTAGGCCCATGGCACGCCCGTCATTGCGATGATTCGAGGGGCTGAAAACCGCATCGGAAAATCATATGCCCACAAACGAAAAAGGCGCCCGCAATTGCGGACGCCCTTGTGGCCTGTCAGGGCCGGATGTGCAGTATGTTACCGCTGGTAAGTGTTCGGCAGGAAGGGGGTCCACTCCGAACCGGGACCTTCTGAATACACTTCGAACACGCCATCGGCTTCAACGCCGCGGGCTTCTTCCTTGGCTGTCAGGAATGCATCGCGGTTTTCAATCTGCGAAGAACCTTCGCTCAGCATGCTGGTTGACTGCGTGGCTTGTTCTTTCTGGGTGAACACGGTGCTGGTGTTTTCCTGTGCGGCAAACGCGGGGGTAGCAACAGCGGCGGTCAGGGCAAGTGCGGTGATAAAGCGTGTCATAATGTAGTTCCTTTCGTTCATGGTGACGATCATTCGTCCGTCTTGCCTAACCAATGAACGGGCGCGCTGTTTTGCTCCATCACCTGTTCTGATAAAATTGTGAACAGCGCCCGCAAAATCAGCCTCTATTTTATTGCCTAAAAACAACGCCTTACATGCCGCTTCCAAAAGGTTCCATTATTCGGGCCGCGTTTTAGTGCGCTGATGCGCAGCCCGCCCGCGCCCAGGGTGCGGAACAAATTCAGCCGCCGCGTATCAGGTCGTCTTCCTCGTCCATTGCCGACAGGCCCAGTGCATCCAACCCGTTTTCCAGATGGTCCGACAGATGCGGCGTGCCGATCAGATAGTCGGCGGTGGGGGTGCTGGCCTCTGCCTCGGCGGTGTTCAGCGCCTCTTGCAGTTCTTCGGGTTCAAACGAGCCGCGCCCGATCCACATCACCGCCACCAAGGCGATCTGTTCCTCGGGTGTCAGCCCGTCGATAAAGGCCCGCAGCTCGCCCTCGGCGCGGCGCAGTTCGCGGGCCATCAAAATCACATTGGCCACCTTGTTGACGCTGATATCCAGCATTTCGATCCCTCCTGTTTGCGCGTGATCACCATGGATAAGGGCGCATTTCGCCGCCCCCGTCCTTGATTGAACGCAAATAGCGGGGTCAGGACAGCGGTTTTTGCAATGCCGCCTGCGGATCGGCATCTGGTGCCAATTCTTCGAAATCGAAATTGTCCAACCGCCGCGCACGACGGCCTGCCTTTTCCGAACTGATCCTGATTTCGGCAATATCCTTGGCCGCCTGTCCGAAATGGCGGTCCAGATTTTCAACACGGCTGCCCAACCGCTCCACATCCTGAAACAGCAGGCCCAGTTCGCGCCGGATCGCGCCCGCCTGTTCGCGCATCCGCGCGTCCTTCAGAATGGCGCGCATGGTGTTCAGCGTGGCCATGCAGGTGGTCGGCGACACGATCCAGACCTTGGCGGCAAACCCGTCGCGCACCAGTTCGGGGAAATTGGCGTGCAGTTCGGCATATACCGCCTCCGAGGGCAGGAACATCAGCGCGCCATCGGCGGTTTCGCCCTCCAGTATGTATTTGTCCGATATCGCCTTGATATGGGCGCGCACGGTCTGGCGCATGAACTGGGCCGCCGCTTTCAGCTCGGCCTCGGTGCTGGCGTTGCGCAGCGCCTCGTATGCCTCTAGCGGGAATTTGCTGTCGATCACAATCGGGCCGGGCGGATTGGGCAGGTGGATCAGGCAATCGGCGCGCCGCCCGTTCGACAGGGTCGCCTGCCATGTGAAACTGTCGGCTGGCAGGGCCTTGCCCACGATATCCTTTAGCTGGATTTCACCGAATGCACCGCGGGTTTGTTTGTTTGACAGGATGTCCTGCAATGACAAAACATCGCCCGACAGTTTGGTGATATTGTCCTGCGCCTTATCTATCGCCATCAACCGCTGCTGCAATTCACCCAGCGAACGCGCCGTGCGCTGTGATGTGCCTTGCAGGTTTTCGTTCATGGCCTTGGTGACATCCGTCAGCCGCTTTTCCATCAGTTGCAGCAGATTGGCCTGCTGCGCGGCGTTGGCCTCGGATACATGGGTCAGCCCGCCCGCCAGTTGCTGCTGCCCGTCCGACAGGCTTTGCACCCGCACATTCATCTGGCCCATCTGCATGACCAGCGGTTCGGTCATGCGCAATGATCGCCCCGCGGCCCGCGCCGTGCTGATCAACAGGAACACCACCAGAAAAACCACGGCCAAGCCACCCAGCGCCAGCATCACCAGCGGGTCATTCAACGCATATTCAACGCCGCCAAAGGTAATCATCGCCGCCCGAACAGCCGTTCGATATCGGCCAGTTTCAGCTCGACATAGGTGGGGCGGCCATGGTTGCACTGGCCGGAATGGGGGGTTGCCTCCATCTCGCGCAGCAGGGCGTTCATTTCCTCGGCCCGCATCCGGCGGCCCGATCTGATCGACCCGTGACAGGCGACGCGGCTCAAAATCGCCTCCAGCCGCGCCTGCACATTCATCGATTCACCCTGATCCGCGATTTCGTCCAGAATGTCGCCGATCATCGCCTTAGCGTTGACCTCGCCCAGCAATGCGGGGGTTTCGCGCACCGCAACGGCACCGCCGCCAAAGGGTTCGATCGTCAGCCCCAACCGCGACAGATCATCGGCATGTTCCATCAGGCGGGCACAATCGCCATCGGATATTTCGACGATTTCGGGGATCAACAGCGCCTGCGCCGCCACCCCGTTTTCGGCCATCTGCAGTTTCAGTTTTTCATAAACCAGCCGTTCGTGCGCCGCGTGCTGATCGACCACAATCATGCCGTCGGTGGTTTGCGCGATGATATAATTTTCATGCACCTGCGCCCGCGCCGCGCCCAATGGCAGCGATTCCAGCGCGGGTTGGTCCTGCGGAATGTCCTCGACCCTTGCCGACCAGTCGCGGCCCATTTCGGCAAACCCCGATTGCGGCGCCTGCATCTGGTATGACATAGCCCGCGCCGCGCCCGACGGGCGGTCCATCTGGTAAATCCGTGCGCCATCCGGTTGCGGCGTCTGCCCTAACTGGCCCAACGGCCCCACAGGCTCGGCCCGGAACGCGCCCAGCGTTTCATCCGCCACCGTGGTCGATGCCCGATGCCCCGCCCCAGCCAAGGCATGGCGCAAAGCCGAAACGATCAGCCCCCGCGCCACCCCCGGTTCGCGAAACCGCACCTGGCTTTTGGCCGGATGCACGTTCACATCCACCATATTGGGATCGCAATCCAGAAACAGCGCAGCGGCGGGGTATCGATCACGCGACAGAAAGTCGAAATATGCGCCCTTAAGCGCGCCAATCAGCAGCTTGTCCTGCACAGGGCGGCCATTGACGAACAGATATTGCGCCACGCCTGATCCGCGCGAATAGGTCGGCAGGGCCGCGTATCCGGTCAGGTGAAACCCCTCGCGCTGCGCATCAATCGGCAGGGAGTTATCGGCAAACTCGCGCCCCAACACGGTGGAGAGCCGCCCGCGCAAGGCATCGAACAGATCACCGGTTTCCACATCAGCGCGGAACGTCACCCGCCCCTCACCGCCACCCGACACATCGCGCAGGGTGAACCCCACGAAAGGTTCGGCCATGGCCAACCGTTTGACCACATCATTGATCGCCTGCACCTCTGCGCGGTCGGTGCGCAGAAATTTCAGCCGCGCAGGCGTGGCGTAGAACAGATCGCACAATTCAACGATGGTGCCCGCGTTGATCGCCGCGGGTTTGACCGCATCCATCACGCCGCCCGCCACGCGGATCATCGCGCCGTCATGGCCTTGCGCGCGCGACGTGATGGTCAACCGCCCCACCGCGCCAAGGCTGGGCAGTGCCTCGCCACGAAAGCCGAACGAATGGATATTCAACAGATCAGAGCCGTCGATTTTCGATGTCGCATGGCGGGACAATGCCAGCGGCAGGTCATCCGCCGCGATACCACAACCATTGTCAGTGACACGGATCAGGGTTTTGCCCCCGTCACCAATTGCCACGTCAATGCGCGTCGCCCCCGCATCCAATGCGTTTTCCACCAGCTCCTTCACGGCAGAGGCAGGGCGCTCCACCACCTCGCCTGCGGCGATGCGGTTGATTGCACCCTCGTCCAACTGACGAATTTGCGGGCGGTCTGTGGATATCTTGGGGTCTGGCCTGGACATGCCACCACACCTAGCAGGGTGGCGGCGATTCTGGAACGGTCAAAAACGCCCTATGCGCCCTCGAACCAGGCGCGGATCTTGGCGCGCTCGTCTTCTTCCATCCAACTCAGGTTGGCCTGCGGCATCCCGTGACTGACCCCCGCCTGTAGGTATATTTCCCGCGCCTGGCGGGCAATCTGGCCGGGGGTTTCCAGTTTTACACCACGCGGCGCCCAATGCAGGCCATCCCATGCGGGTTCTGCCGCGTGACACATCGAACAACGGCCCATCACGATATAGGTGACTTCCTCGAAACCCTCGGCCTGCGCATAGCGCAGTGCGGGGCCGCTGGCCTCTTCGCTGCTGTCATCCGTGGCGGGCACCAGCGAAAGGAACATGATCAACAGGAACAACAGGGCAGTGGCCAGCCAAGTCCACGTCGGGTTGCCCCTGCGGGCATGGACCGAGTTGAAATAATGCCGGATCGTCACCCCCATCAGGAACACCAGGGCCGCAATCAACCAGTTCCACTGGCTGGCAAAGGCCAAGGGGTAGTGATTGGACAACATCAGGAAAATAACGGGCAGGGTCAGGTAATTGTTATGGGTCGACCGTTGCTTGGCGATCTTGCCGTATTTCGCATCGGGCGCGCGCCCCGCCTTTAGATCGTCAACCACGATCCGCTGGTTCGGCATGATGATGAAAAACACGTTTGCGCTCATGATCGTGGCAGTGAATGCCCCCAGATGCAGCAGCGCCGCACGCCCCGCAAACACCTGTGTGTAAAACACCGACATCATGACCAGCACAGCAAACAGCGCGACCATCAAAACGGTCTGGTTCGCGTTCACGAACAGCTTGCACAGGGTATTGTATGCGATCCACCCGAAAGCCAGCGAAGCCACAGAAATGACCACCGCCCAGACCGGAGCAAGATCCCAAACCGCCGGATCGACCAGATAGAACCCCGCACCCATGTAATAGACAACAGCCAGCAGGGCGAAACCCGACAGCCAGGTGGAATAGCTCTCCCACTTGAACCAAACCAGATCCTCGGGCATCGACGCGGGCGCGACCAGATATTTCTGAACGTGATAAAAGCCGCCGCCATGCACCTGCCATTCCTCACCATCCGCACCGGACACAAGGTTGCGGTCGCGGTGCAGTCCAAGGTCCAGCGCGATGAAATAGAACGACGACCCGATCCATGCGATGGCCGTAATCACATGCAGCCACCGTAAGGCAAATTCCATCCATTCGCCGATTACCGCCCAGTCATACATCCGTTCGCCCCCTTTTGCTGTCCCTAGTCGTTCAAATTGTAACGGGTTTGGCAAGGTCGCAATCGCGTCAAGCAGAGCCGGGGCCAAGCCGCAGGGCGAAGTTTTAAGCACTCAGGGAAGCTGCGCCATTTCATGGTTGCGCCGCGCAGATGCGCGTCGCGCTGTGGCGGGGGCCTCGCTTCGCTCGGCCCCCGCCACATTATGCCTTCGGCGAGAGTATTTCACCCAAGAAAAAATCAGGCATTCTGCCCGAAATGGCTGGCCTTCTGGCCGGGCGAAATTTGCATTCTACAAATTCGGGTGCGCCCCTTTGGAACCGGCCGAAACTTCATCGGTGCTTCTTCCCGCAGGGGCGACTTTTCCTTGGATGGCCATCGGCTCTCCAGCCTGTGCCACGCAATTTATCTATCTGATTAACCTTAACGTGCAGTTACCAGTTCAAGACAATCTTTGGCTTTTTCTTGGAAAAAATACTCCGGGGGTGAGGTCGGATTGCCTGCAATCCGACCGAGGGGGCTGGCCCCCTCGGTCGCGCCGCCAGGCGCATACGAAAAACCCGGGCGCGAACGCCCGGGTCAGTTTGCTCAAAGCTGATAGGAAGGAGGATCAGCCTTTCGAGAATTCGGGATAGGCTTCCATCCCCATTTCGGCCATGTCCAGCCCGTTGATCTCGGTTTCTTCATCCACACGCAGGCCCATGACCGCCTTGAGGATGAACCAGACCACAGCAGATGCGACACAGACGAACAGGCCAACAATCACAATCGAAGTGATTTGCGTTGCGAAAGACGCATCGGAGTTGGTCAGCGGAACCGCCAGCGTGCCCCAGATACCTGCCATCAGGTGAACCGGAATGGCACCAACCACATCGTCGATCTTCAGCTTGTCGAGGAAGGGAACCGCGAATACCACGATCACGCCACCGACCATACCGATCAGCGTAGCGCCACCCAGCGAGGGGGTCAGCGGTTCGGCTGTGATCGACACCAGACCGGCCAATGCGCCGTTCAGCACCATGGTCAGGTCAGGCTTTTTATACAGGATTTGCGTCAGAACCAGCGCGATCAATGCGCCACCGGCGGCTGCCGTGTTGGTGTTGGCAAAGATGCGGCCAATGTCAGCCACGTTACCAGCAGTGTCCATATACAGTTGCGAACCACCGTTAAAGCCGAACCAACCCATCCACAGGATGAATGTACCCAGCGTGGCCAGCGTCAGGTTCGAACCGGGGATCGGAACCGTGCGGCCATCTTTGTATTTCCCGATACGCGGGCCAAGGATCAGCGCGCCCATCAAAGCGGCCCAGCCACCCACCGAATGCACAACAGTCGAGCCAGCGAAATCAAGGAAGCCCATCTGGTCAAGGAAACCACCGCCCCATTTCCAGGATGCCTGGATCGGGTAGATCAGCGCGACCAACACCATGGTGAAGATCAGGAAAGGCCACAGCTTGATACGCTCGGCCAAAGTGCCCGAAACGATCGACGCCGTAGTGGCGCAGAACATCAGCTGAAAGAAGAAGTCGGAACCAACAGACGCATAGGTCAGGTCGGTTTCGGTATCGGCCAAGCCAACAGGTTCCATCGCCGCAGGCGAGAAGGCACCGATGATGCCGTCCACGGTCCAGCCATCGCCCGGATACATCAGGTTATAGCCGATGAGGTAATACAGAACAGCCGCAAGCGAGAACAAAACGATGTTCTTGGTCAGCTGCATGGTGACATTCTTGGACCGGACCAGACCGGCCTCCAGCATGGCGAAACCTGCCGCCATCCAGAACACCAGAAAACCGGTGACCAAGAACATGAAAGTGGTAAAGATATAACCGATTTCGCCATTTGGCGGGGTCATATCGGCCTCTTGGGCCAGACCCAGGCTTGGCAGCGCCATCAGCGCCAGCGGCAAAGCCAGTTTCGTGATACGGTTCATTTGCATTTCCTTTCCCCGAAAGTCCCTAAGGCGGCTTAAACCGCGTCGTCGTTGGTTTCGCCGGTGCGCACGCGCACGGCCTGTGCCACATCCAGCACAAAGATTTTGCCGTCACCGATTTTGCCGGTGCGTGCGGTGCCGGTGATTTTTTCCACCACCTGATCCGCCATCGAATCCTGAACGACGAGTTCCAGTTTGATTTTCGGCACGAAGTTCACGGCATATTCTGCGCCGCGATAGATTTCTGTGTGACCGGATTGAGAGCCGAAGCCCTTGATTTCAGTTACCATCATCCCGCGCACACCGATTTCGGTCAGCGCCTCGCGGACCTCTTCCAGTTTGAACGGTTTGATCGTCGCAATGATAAGTTTCACTGTGATCCCCTTGTTTCGGTTTTGACCGGGTTGTCCCCCGCCCGTGTTGCAGGAGCAGAAAAGCGGCACGCGGGCGCAAAACGAAAGCAACTGCCGCAGGAACAGGCTTAGTTTTGGGAGAACTTGATGCTTTTTTATGCGTATATAATTTTATGCACAAAATTTAGGCTAAACAAAAACCCTCCAAGGGGATTGAACCGCTCAACAATCCTGCCAGTCACAGGTATGATCCCCAAAACAACAGGCGCCGGGCAGGGCATTGGAATGAGTGATCAAGGTCGTAAAAAGCCGCCTCTGGTGGCGGACAAACGCTATGGCAAGGCACCGCGCAAGGCGGCAGCCAAACCCAAAACAACCAAAGCAAAGGCCAAGCCAGCGGCCAAAAAACGCGCGCCCCGCAAACCCGCGCGCAAGCGTCATCCGATCATTGCATGGCCCATCGCCGTTGTGCGGTTGGTGTTTCGCATCATTTGGGGGCTGTTCTGGCGTGGCGGGCTGATCGTCACCACCATCATAGCGCTGGCGGTTTTCTATACCTCGACCACATTGCCCGATCTGTCGGCCCTGATGGACGGGCGCGCCAACGGGTCGGTCACCATGCTGGACAAGGACGGAGCAGAGTTCGCATGGCGCGGTGACCAGTTTGGCGGCGTTGTGACCGCTGATTCCGTATCGCCCGCGTTGAAAAACGCCGTTGTCGCCACCGAGGACAAGCGATTCTATAAACATTTCGGCATCAGCCCGCGCGGCATTGCCTCGGCTGTGCGCATCAACCTGCGCGAAGGGCGCGGGCCATTGTCGGGGCATGGTGGCTCTACCATCACGCAGCAGGTCGCGAAATTGCTGTGCCTTGGCAATCCCTATGACCCCGATGAATGGGAAAACGAGGCGGCATATGAATCCGATTGTCGCCGTTCGTCGCTGGCCCGCAAGGCACAAGAGGCGATCTTTGCCATGGCGATGGAGGTGAAATACAAAAAGAACGACATTCTTTCGATCTATCTGAACCGCGCCTATATGGGGGGCGGCGCATATGGGGCCGAGGCCGCGATGCAGCGGTTTTTCGGCAAACCCGCTGCACAGGCCACCCCGGCCGAGGGCGCGATCCTGGCCGGTTTGCTGACCGCGCCATCGACCCTGTCGCCCACCGCCAATCTGGAACGGTCGCAAAACCGCGCCGCCGTGGTGATCAGATTGATGGAGGATCAGGGCTATCTGAACCAAACAGAGGCACAGGATGCCATCGACAATCCCGCCCAATTGTCCGAAGCCGCCGAAGCCAAGGCAGGCGGGTATTTCGCCGATTGGGTGATGTCATCCGGCCCCGAATTTTTCACCCGCAACACCACCGAAGATGTGATCATCCGCACCACGCTGGACCCCCGCATTCAAAAAGCCGCCGAAGAAGCATTGAAGGTGATCTTTGAAACCAAGGTCAGCCCCAATTCCAAGGCACAGGCAGCGATTGTCGTCATGTCGGCAGACGGGGCCGTGCGCGCCATGGTCGGCGGGCGCAAAACCAAGGTGGTCGGCGCATTCAACCGCGCCACACAGGCATTGCGCCAGACCGGATCGGCGTTCAAACCCTTTGTCTATGCCACCGCGCTGGACATGGGGTATTCGCCCAACGACCTGATTGATGATGCGCCCTATTGCGTGAACATCCCCGGTTCGGGCGAATGGTGCCCGAAAAACTACGACAAAAAATTCCACGGGCAGGTCACGATGATCGAAGCCCTGCGCGCATCACTGAACATTCCGGCGGTCAAGGTCGCGATGGCCGTGGGGCTGGATCTGGTGCGCACCGTGGCATCGCAATTCGGCATCCAAAGCGATCTGGCCGCCGGCCCCGCGCTGGCGCTTGGCGCATCGGAAAGCACCCTGATCGAAATGACCGGCGCCTATGCCGGCATCCTGAATGGCGGGTCGGCGGTCGAACCCTATGGCCTGATCGAACTGCGCATGCAGGGCGACGCCGAACCCCTGATGACCACCACGGGCGGCATCCGCGAACGGGTGATTTCCGAAGATGCGGCCCAGCAACTGATCTGGATGATGCATCAGGTGACAACACGCGGCACCGGCACCCGCGCCAATCTGGATGACCGTCAGGTCGCAGGCAAAACCGGCACCACGCAGGCTGCGCGCGATGCCTGGTTCATCGGGTTTTCCGCCGATTATGTTGCGGGTGTCTGGATGGGGTATGATGACAACACCCCGCTTAAGGGCGTGACCGGGTCGGGCCTGCCATCCAACATCTGGCACGAAACCATGGTGCGGGTGCATCAGGGCGTGCCACCCAAACCCCTGCCGATGCTGGACCCCATGCCAGCGCGCAACGCGCCCGTCGAACCCCTGCCCGAAAACAGCGGGTCCGACATTGACCGCCTGCTGCGCGGGCTGTTTGGCGGTGGTGGTGGCGGTAATAACAACGCCAACCCGCCACGCAACAACAGCAACAACCCCGGCGGTGGCACCCTGCTTGGCCCGATCATCAACGGCAACACCAACAACGGACCCGAGGCACCGCCACAGGGGAATGACACCCGCTGATACGCAAAAGGCCGCCCCGTCACAGGGCGGCCTTTGATATTTCAGGGCGGGCGGTGATCAGCCCAGCGCGACCAGATCCTTGATCAGCGCGTCAATGTTGCCCTTGCGTTTGTCCAGCATCGCGCCGATTTCGGTGCGTTCGGTCAGCAGCATGTTCACGCCTTCGATGAACAGGTTGAAAAACTTGTCACGCCCCGATCGGTCCGACACCAGAAACACCACCTCGAACGGTGCTTGCCCACGCAGGATCGCAGTGGTTTTCACCTCGTAAAAGCTTTTGACCTTGCGGGCGGCGTTGACCTCGATCTTGCCACCGATAAATTCGCGAAACCGCTTGCCGTATTTCACCGAAATGTAGCGGGCGAATGCCTTGGTAAAGGCGTTCATTTGTGCGGCACTGGCGCTGCGTGCATCCGCGCCCAAAGCATAGCGGGCAATGGTCGGCACATCCGAAAATTCGGCAAAGATGCGTTCAAAATCGCGATACATCGCCGTTTCGGATTTGCCCGATGCGATCACGCGGTTGATTGCCACCACGGCCTTTTCGATCAACGCCTTGGAGGATGCCTCGTTGCCCGCAAATGCGGGGGCGGCAGGGAACAGCCCGCCAAACACGGTGGCCAATCCGGTCGCGCCCATCAGGGTCATCACCTTGCGGCGGGTCATCGGGGTTTTGGTCTTCATATCAAAATCGCTCCGCTTGAAAATCACTCTGCATAGGGGTCGGCGTATGGGTCCATATAGGGGTCATCAGCCACAGTTCCAGTGGCATAGGGATCACTATACAGATCCTCGGCCGATGCCCCCAGATTATAACGGCGGTTCTGCAAATAGATCATACGCCCCTGCGCATAACTGTCGGCACTGTCATACAGAATCGAATCAACCAGTTCGGCGTGGCGGCCACGTTTGCCCAGCATATCCGCAGCCTTGGCACCGTAGGGGTAATATTTTTCAGGGTTCGGCAGGGCATAGCCCAACGGATCCGTGAAAATATCCACCACCTTGCCGAATGCATCGCGTTCGGTCGACGGGCCAAGCAGGGGCAATTCGACATATACGCCTTCGCGCACACCCCATTTGGCCAGCGTCGCGCCAAAATCGGTGTCCACCTCTTCGACCCCGAAATCAGAGGCCACATCAAACAGCCCGCCAAACCCCAGCGTGGTGTTGATCACGAAACGATAGGTGTTTTTCAACGCGCCGGGCAGATCGCCCTGCAACAGGTTGTTCACCACCAGTTGCGGACCGCCCAGATTGTCGGCCAGATTGCCAACGCTGTCCTGAATGTCATCGGGCACGACACTGGCATATCCGGTGCCTGCCGGACGCACGAATGCGCGGTCAATGCCACGGTTGAACGCGTGCGTCTTGCGGTTGATTTTTTCATATGGGTCGTCAATGCCACCCGCGCCCACGTGACCACGTGGCGCACAACCGCCCACAATCAAAGCGGCAGCAAGGGCCGCAATCGCGATGCGCCCCACCCTAAGGGTATGGAATACTGGCAATGGAAATTCCGATCTCTTCCTTGTAAAACCCTGTTTAGTTATTGCATCTGCTGAACACAGCCAAATTCGTCGGGTTCCTGTGAATATGTGGCAGTTTGGCGACAATTGATTGATAGACCACGTTTACAACAGCCCCCGGGCAGTAAAAACCTATACAGACAGTGGCGCAACCCGCCGCACCCAAATGGGCAGAAAGACACAGATGCAGAACAGACGCGTAGAAGCAGGCCGCCACGAATTGCGCGAGGCCCGCAAGGAAAGCCGCAGCCTTTATTGGTTCGTTGCGATATTTTCGTTCTTTGCCAATATGCTGATGCTGACCGGCCCGCTGTATATGTTGCAGGTGTATGACCGCGTGCTGGGGTCGCGTTCGGTGGAAACCCTGATCGGGCTGTCGGTGCTGGTGCTGTTTTTATATGGCACCATGGGGGTGCTGGATTACGCCCGCTCCCGTATCATGGCCCGTGTCGGAGCGAAATTTCAGGCCCGTCTGGACCGGCGCGTGTTCGATGCGGTGATCCGCAAATCCGCCGTCGCACCGGATGAAAAGACCCAAACCGGATTGCGCGACCTCGAATCAGTGCAGCGGCTGATGACCTCGCCCGCGCTGATGGCGCTGTTCGATATTCCGTGGACGCCACTGTTTCTGATCGGAATTTTCATTTTCCACCCGTGGCTTGGCTATCTGGCGATTGCGGGCGGGCTGGTGTTGATCGTGGTGACCATCCTGAACCAGCTATACACCCGCATTCCGGTGGGCCGCGCCAATATGGCCAATGTCGCATCCGAAGCGATTTCAGAACAGATCAGGGGCGAATCCGAAATGGTGCAGGCCATGGGAATGCGCGACGCCGCGTTTGACCGCTGGCAGGCAGCGCGTTCGCAATCGCTGACAGGGCAAGTGGCCGCATCCGATCTGGCGGGCACCTTTTCCACCATCACCAAAACATTCCGCTTGTTGCTGCAATCGGCCATGCTGGGCCTTGGTGCGCTGCTGGTGCTCAAGGGCGAATTGACACCGGGCGCGATGATTGCGGGGTCCATCCTGATGGGCCGCGCCCTGGCCCCGATCGAACTGGCCATTGGCCAATGGGCCGTGGTGCAACGCGCCATGAAGGGCTGGCAGAACCTGTCTGAACTGCTGGGCGAGGTCCCCGCCGAACAACCCAAAACCGCCCTGCCCACGCCCAAGGCCCTGCTAGAGGTGCAGCAATGCACCGTCGTCCCCCCCGGTGAATCGCAGGCCAGCCTGCGCATGGTTTCATTCACCCTGCAACCGGGTCAGGCGCTGGGCGTGATCGGCCCGTCAGGCGCGGGTAAATCCACGCTGGCACGGGCGCTGACAGGGGTCTGGCGCTGTGCCGGTGGTAAAATCCGGCTGGATGGCGCGTCACTGGATCAATACGAACCAAACGTGCTGGGCCAGCACATCGGGTATCTGCCGCAGCGGGTGCAGCTGTTTGATGGCACCATCGCCGAAAACATCGCCAAACTGTCGGCGCAACCTGATGCCGCCGCCGTGGTCGATGCCGCGAAAAAGGCCGCCGCGCATGACATGATCCTGAAACTGCCCGAAGGCTATGATACCCGCGTATCCGCCAATGGCGGGCGGCTGTCGGGCGGGCAAATCCAACGCATCGGGCTGGCCCGCGCCATGTATGGCGACCCGCAAATTCTGGTGCTGGATGAACCGAACTCGAATCTGGACAACGAAGGGTCGATGGCCCTGAACCAAGCGATCCGCGCTATGAAATCGCAAGGCAAATCGGCGCTGATCATGGCGCACCGCCCCGCCGCCATTCAGGAATGCGATATGCTTCTGATGCTCGAAGGCGGGGCGCGCGTCGCCTTTGGCCCCAAGGATGAGGTGCTGCGAGAGGTGGTGAAAAACCACCAGCAAATCCAGCAAACCGGCGACAAAGGAGGGGTGCGATGACCCGGTCTGACAACAACACCCCCAAGACACCGGAAAAATCCGGGGTTATGTTTACCACCGCAGGCGATGGTGAATCGCCCGCGCGCCCCGCACCCGCACCCGCGCGCGCCGCAGCACCCACATCCGCGCCGGCGGGCAAACCGCAAACCCGACCCAAGGCGCTGAAAATGGCCGCACCCAATGCGACGCAACCCGCCGCCCCCGCCAAACCTGCCACGAGCAACGGGTTTTCCGCCCGCTGGCCGCTGACCCTTGGCCTGATTGCACTGCTGATCCTTGTCGGCGGTTTTGGCGCATGGGCCAGCCTGACCAATATTTCCGGCGCGATTATCGCATCCGGCCGGATCGAGGTGGACCGCAACCGTCAGGTCGTGCAGCACCCCGATGGCGGCGTCGTCGATGAATTGCTGGTAAAAGAGGGCGATATCGTCGCCGCAGGCGATGTGCTGGTCCGGCTGGACGCAACCCGCCTGAAATCGGAACTGGCCATCGCCGAAGGACAGTTGTTTGAACTGATGGCCCGCCGTGGCCGTCTGGACGCCGAACGCGACGGCCAAGACCTGGCCACCTATGATCCCGTCCTGCTGGACGCCGCCGCGAAATCCCCCGATGTGATGTCGCTGGTCGACGGGCAAAACCGCCTGCTGGCCGCCCGCGCCGAAAGCATCGCACAGGAAATCGACCAATTGGGCAAACGCCGTGGCCAGATCGCCAATCAGGTCGATGGCATTGTGGCGCAGCAAACCGCGCTGACCGCGCAGGTGGCCCTGATCGAAAAGGAACTGGGCGACCAACAATCCCTGCTGGATCGCGGGCTGGCACAGGCCAGTCGCGTGCTGGCCCTGCAACGCGAACAGGCCCGCCTGTCGGGTCAGGTCGGTGACCTGACCGCGCAAAAAGCCCAGGCCGAAGGCCGGATTACCGAAATCGACATCGAGGTGATCAAGCTGGGCACCGCACGCCGCGAAGAGGCCATAACCCGCCTGCGCGACCTGCAATACCGCGAGCTGGAGCTGGCCGAACAACGCCGCGCCCTGCTGGAACAGCTAAACCGGCTGGATATCCGCGCACCCGTTGCGGGCATCGTTTACGGGCTGGAAATTTTCGGCACCGCATCGGTGATCCGCCCCGCCGATCCGGTGCTGTATATTGTGCCACAGGACCGCCCGCTGATCATCATGGCCCAGATCGAACCCATCCACGTGGATCAGGTGTTCGCGGGCCAGGACGTGGTGCTGCGCTTCTCTGCGTTCGATCAACGCACCACGCCCGAACTCAACGGCAAGGTCAGCCAGATTTCCGCCGATGCCTTTAGCGACGAACGCACCGGCATGTCCTATTACCGCACGCAAATCATCCTGTCCGAGGGCGAGCAGGAAAAACTGCCCGAAGGCACCACCCTGATCCCCGGCATGCCGGTCGAAGCCTACGTTCGCACCGCTGATCGCACCCCGCTGGCCTATCTGCTGAAACCCTTTACCGATTACTTCGTCAAAGCCTTCCGCGAGGGGTGAACGTGGACGCCTCCGGCGGAGGTATTTATGGAACAATGAAAGGGCGCGCCGTGCCTGCTTTCACTGTTGTGGAAATACCTCGGGGGGTGGGTTGAAACCCTGTTTCAATCCCGGGGGGCTGGCCCCCTTTTGCCCCCTTTCCATTGGGTGCTTCCGCCGTTAGCCTTTGCGCGAAATGCAGTCCCATATTCCGGAGCCTTGCCATGACCAGCGCCATTGAAACCCGTCTTGCCGAATTGGGCGTCACCCTGCCCGACGCCCCTGCCCCTGCGGCCAACTATGTGCCTTTTGTGCAGGTGGGCGATCTGGTGCATGTCTCGGGGCAGATTTCTAACGGCCCTGACGGGTTGATCACGGGCAAGCTGGGCGCATCGCTGTCGACCGAACAGGGCGCGGCTGCCGCGAAAACCTGTGCCGTGTCCCTGTTGGCCCAGTTGAAAAAGGCCTGTGACGGCGATATTGACCGGCTGGTGCGCGTGGTCAAACTGGTCGGTTTCGTCAATTCCACCGCCGATTTCACCGAGCAGCCGCAGGTGATCAACGGCGCATCCGATTTCATGGTCGAAGCACTGGGTGAACAGGGTCGCCATGCCCGTTCCGCCGTATCCGCCGCGTCGCTGCCGCTGGGTGTTGCTGTTGAAATCGAGGCAATTTTCCAGATCAAATGACCCGCCTGTCTGATGCCTTTTTCAAGGCCCCGCTGGCGCACCGCGCCTTTCACGATGTCACGCAGGGACGGGCCGAAAATTCGCCCGCCGCGATCGAGGCCGCGATTGAACACGGCTATGGCATTGAAATTGACCTGCAATTGTCCGCCGACGGGCAGGCCATGGTGTTTCACGATTACCACCTTGGTCGCCTGACAATCGAGGATGGACCGATCCAGCAACGCTCTGCCGCAGAATTGCAGCGCATCCCCCTAAAGGGCGGGCGCGACACAGTGCCACCGCTGGAACAGGTGTTGCAACAGGTCGCGGGCCGCGCCCCCCTGCTGATCGAAATCAAGGATCAGGACGGGGCCATGGGCGCCGCCGTGGGCAAGCTGGAACAGGCCGCCGCCGCCGCATTACAGGGCTATGACGGCCCCGTGGCGCTGATGTCGTTCAACCCGCACAGCGTGCTTAAACTGGGCATCCTGCTGCCCGATCTGCCACGTGGGTTGACCACATCGGCCTATCGCCCCGAAGAGTGGTATCCGCTGTCAGCAGGCACGCTGGACCGCCTGCGCGACATTCCCGATTATGACCATGTGGGCGCGACATTCATCAGCCACGAAGCAAACGACCTGACCCGCCCCCGTGTGCAAGACCTGGTGTTGCGCGGTGCCGACCTGCTGTGCTGGACGGTGAAATCCCCCGAGGAAGAGGCCGAGGCGCGCAAATACGCCCGCAACATCACATTCGAGGGCTATAACGCGCCGATCCTCTGACCCGCGCTTGATCCACCCGGGGTCAGCCCCAGATAACACATGCAAGACCGAGGGGCGTCAATGACCGGCGAAACCGTCGAAATCGAGGTATTATCGTCCCTTGCGCAGATCTCTGCGCAGGATTGGGATGCCTGCGCCGCGCCCGGTGCTGGCGCACGCGCAGAGGATCCATTTACCACGCACCGTTTCCTGATGGCACTTGAAACCAGCGGATCGGTGGGCGACGGGTCGGGCTGGCATCCCCGCTATCTGGTCGCGCGCGCGGGCGGGCAGGTCATCGCCGCCGCGCCGCTTTATGCCAAAACCCACAGTCAGGGCGAATATATTTTCGACCATGGCTGGGGAGAGGCATACGAACGCGCAGGCGGACGCTATTACCCCAAACACCAGATCGCCGTGCCATTCACCCCTGCCACGGGGCGGCGCCTGCTGACCCGACCGGGGTATGAGCCCCAAGGCCAATCCGCATTGGTGCAGGCCGCCGTGCAGATCACCGCAGAACAGGAATTTTCCTCGCTCCACATCACATTCTGCACCGAAACCGAATCCGACGCCGCCGCAGCCATGGGCCTGATGCCCCGCATCACCCAGCAATATCACTGGCAAAACCACGGCTACGCCGATTTTGACGGCTTTCTTGCATCGCTTTCGTCGCGCAAACGCAAGGCAATCCGCAAAGAGCGCACCCGCGCCGCTGATTTCGGCGGCGAGATCGTGGAACTGACCGGCGATGCCATCCAACCCCATCACTGGGATGCCTTCTGGCAATTCTATCAGGACACGGGCAGCCGCAAATGGGGCAGCCCCTATCTGACCCGCGCATTTTTCGACATCCTTCAGCAGACCATGCGCGATGATGTGCTGCTGGTGCTGGCCCTGCGTGACGGTCACCCCATTGCGGGTGCGCTGAACTTCATCGGCCAGAACCGCCTGTTCGGCCGCTATTGGGGCTGCATCGAACACCACGACTGCTTGCATTTCGAACTGTGCTATTATCGCGCCATGGATTACGCGATCCGCCACGGGCTGGATACAGTCGAGGCAGGCGCACAGGGCGAACACAAACTGGCACGCGGTTACCTGCCCGTGCCAACCCATTCGGCCCATTGGATCGCTGACCCCGGTTTCGCCAAGGCAGTCGATCGCTATCTGGCCCAGGAACGCGCCGCCACGGCCCATGAAATCGAGGTTCTGACCACCTATGGACCCTTCAAAAACACCCCGCAGGAGGAACAGCAATGAACGAGAAACTGTCAGACACAGGGCGCAAGGCGATGATCGACCCGCTTTTGCAAAACGGCTGGTCCATGGTCGCGGATCGCGACGCCATCACCAAAACATATGTGTTCGAAGACTTCCCCGAGGCCTTTGCATTCATGACACAGGCCGCTTTTTTTGCAGAAAAATGGAACCATCACCCCGAGTGGCGCAATGTATATAACAAGGTCGCCGTAATTCTGACCACGCATGACGTGGACGGGCTGTCGGCCCAAGACGCAAAACTGGCCCGCAAAATGGACGGGCTGCATCCGGAGGGATAATGCAAGATCTGTTGAACACCGAAATCTGGAACGGCAAAACCGTTGCCGATTACCTGACGCTGGAATTTCTGGCCTCGATCGTGGGGTCGGTTCTGGCCGCGATCATAATTCTTATCCTTGGTCTGGTCGTATCAGGCTGGATCAGACGGCGCATCACCGCGATTGGCGAACGCCACGCCAAACTGGACGACACGCTGTTTTCCTTCCTTGGCAATCTGGCCGGTTACGCGGTCATGGGCTTTACCGCGCTGTTCATTCTGAACACCTTTGGCGTGCAAACCACCAGCTTTGTCGCCGTTATCGGTGCTGCGGGTCTGGCCATTGGTCTGGCATTGCAGGGCACCCTGTCGAATGTGGCCGCTGGCGTTATGCTGATCCTGTTCCGCCCGATCAAAAACGGTGATTTCGTCGAGGTAAACGGCGAAACCGGTACCATCAAATCCATCACCCTGAATTTCACCGAACTGGCCAGCCTCGGCAATGTGCAGGTGATCATCCCCAATTCCAAGGTATGGGGCAACACCATCACCAACTATTCGATCTATCCAACACGGCGCGCCGAATGGACCTTTGGCGTGGGTTATGGTGCCAATTTGAAACAGGCCGAACAGATCATCCGCGACACTCTGATGGCCGACCCGCGGTCAAAAACCGATCCCGAACCCTTCATTCAGGTCAACAATCTGGGCGACAGCTCGGTTGATTTTCTGGCCCGTGTCTGGGTCGATCGCGGCGACTATTTCGCCTATCAGGCCGATATGAAACGCCAGGTCAAAGAGGCACTGGACGCAGGCGGGATCGACATCCCATTCCCCACCCGCACCGTGTTCACCCAAGCGGCGGAATAATCACAAAACGGGGCGCTCCAATCACGGGGCGCCCCCGCGCTGATGCACTGGCCCCGTCGCTTCATTGTTCCTTAAATACCTCCCGCCGGAGGCACCTTTCATACGCACCCCGACAGCGGCAACTATGCCCCTGCCGCCGCCCCCTGCGCCGACAACTCGGCCAAAAACCCGGCCAGCCGCTTTTGCTGACCGGGGCGCAGCGGGGCCAGCAATGCGGCCTCGGCCCCGGCTGTGGCATCCAATGCCGCCTGTTCCAACCCGCGCGCCTGTTCGGTCAGGTAAATCTGGCGGATCCGTTTGTCACCATCGACGGCACGGCGGGTGATCAACCCGTCGCGCTCCATCCGCGACAGGGTGTTGGCCATTGTCGCCTGCTCTACCCCCAATATATCCACCAATGCCTTTTGCGTCTGCCCGTCCTGCGCCCATAACGCCATCAGCGCGGGCATCTGTCCGGGGCTTAGGCCCAGTGGTTTCAACGCATCCTGCAACACGGCGGTGTAACGGCGGGTCAGCAGTTGCAACATCGGGGCAATCGGGGCGGTTTCATCGGTCATTCTGGTTCTCCTGCGTCAAAGGTTAACACTTCAATAGCCGCCTATTCAACCGCCACCCCCATAAAAAAGGGGGCCGCGCTGGCCCCCTTCCATAGATTCAGGATACCCCGGTATCAGATTTCGGCCAGCAATGCCTCGCCGCCGGAAATCTCGCAGGTGCCGGGGCTTTCCTCGGGGTGGAACACCTTGACCACACCGTTATCCACGATCATCGCATAGCGTTTGGAACGGCCCATCAACCCCACGGGCGGCGCGTCAAAATCCATGCCCAGCGATTTGGTGAACGCGCCTGTGCCATCCGACAACATGGTGATGCCCGCATCAGCCGCGCCCGTGGCCGCGCCCCATGCCTGCATCACAAACGGATCATTGACCGAAATACAGATGATTTCATCAATGCCCTTGGCCAGAAACTGGTCCTTGGTGCGGATAAAGCTGGGCACATGCGCCGAATGGCAGGTCGGCGTATAGGCCCCCGGCACTGCGAAAATCGCCAGTTTGCGGCCCGCAGTCAGCTCTGCAACCTTTACCACTTCCGGCCCTTCGGCCCCCAGTTTCACCAATTCGCCGTCCGGCAGTGTGTCACCCTGTGTGATCGCCATTCCTTGTCCCTTCTTTGTGACAATTGCGTTTCCTGTGCCAGACGATATAGGCTCCGCGCCACAGGAACCAATACTTTCGACAGTTTCGACGCAGGGGCATGAATAATGAAAAAAGTGGTCGTTATCGGCGCGGGTCAGGCGGGCAGCTCGCTTGTCGCCAAACTGCGCAATTCGGGATTTGACGGGGCGATCACCCTGATTGGTGCGGAACACACGCCGCCCTATCAACGCCCGCCGCTGTCGAAAAAATACCTGCTGGGGGATATGGATGTGGAACGGCTGTTCCTGCGCCCCGCCAGTTTCTATGCCGATAACGCGATTGATCTGCACCTGTCCGAAACTGCCATTTCCATTGACCGCGCCGCGCAACAGGTGGTGACTGACGGTCAAACCCTGCCCTATGACCACCTTGTGCTGGCCACCGGATCACAACCCCGCCTGCTGCCCGCCGCCATTGGTGGCTCCCTTGGCAATGTGTTCACCATGCGCGACCTGAACGATGCCGATGCCATGGCGCCCCAGTTCAGCGCGGGCCGCAACCTGCTGGTGATCGGCGGCGGCTATATCGGGCTGGAGGCGGCCGCCGTCGCCGCCAGCAAAGGCCTGCATGTCACGCTGGTCGAAATGTCCGACCGCATCCTGCAACGGGTCGCATCACCCGAAACATCAAACTATTTCCGCGACCTGCACACCCGTAACGGCGTCAACATCATGGAAGGGGTCGGCCTGCAATCCCTGATCGGCGACACCAATGTCACAGCGGCCAAACTCGGCGATGGCACCGAATTGCCCGTCGATTTCGCCATTGTCGGCATCGGCATCACCCCCGCCTGCGAACTGGCCGAAACGGCGGGCCTGACCATCGACAACGGCATCGCGGTTGACGCACAGGGCCGCACCAGCGACCCGCATATCTGGGCCGCGGGCGATTGCGCATCCTTTCCCCATGATGGCGGGCGGTTGCGGCTGGAATCGGTGCCAAACGCCATCGACATGGCCGAATGCGTGGCCGACAACATCATGGGCGCGGGGCGCGAATATGAGCCACAGCCATGGTTCTGGTCGGATCAATACGATGTAAAATTGCAAATCACCGGCCTGAACACCGGCTATGACAGGGTGATCACCCGCATGGGCGACAAGGATGGCGCGGTGTCGTTCTGGTATTTCAGGGGCAGCCAGTTGCTGGCCGTCGATGCGGCCAACGACCCGCGCGCCTATATGATCGGCAAACGCTTGATCGACGCGGGCAAAACCTGTGATCCTGACGCGATTGCCAACCCCGAAACCGTCCTGAAATCCCTACTGGCATGAGGATCATCGCAGGCGAGTTTCGTGGCCGCGCCCTGACCCCGATGGGTAAGGGCGACGAGGGCGCGCACCTGCGCCCCACCACCGACCGCACCCGCGAAAGCCTGTTCAACATGTTAGAGGGCGGGCGTTTTGGCGACCCCGTGGACGGGGCAACGGTGCTGGACCTGTTCGCAGGCACCGGAGCGCTGTCGTTCGAATCCCTCTCGCGCGGGGCCACCCATGCCACACTGGTCGATGACGGCCGCACCGCGCAGAACCTGATCCGCGCCAATATCAAACTGCTGGGTGTGGCGGACCGCACCACCACCATCAAACGCGACGCCCGCCGCCTGCCGCCCAGCGGGGGGGGCGCCGCCACCCTCGTCTTCCTTGATCCGCCTTATGGCAAGGACATGGGCAGCGCCGCATTGTCGAACGCCCGTACCGCAGGCTGGATCGCCCCCTCCGCCCTGATCGTCTGGGAGGAAAACACAGCCCAGCCCGCGCCGGATGGCTTTACCCTGCTCGACTCCCGCAAATACGGCGATACGACGGTCACATTGATGCAAGCAGATTAAAAAAAACCCGCCCCGAACAGCGTCGGAACGGGTCAGGATTTCATAATGGGGCAGGGTCAGTTGACCGGCTTCACCTGCGCCTCTGCCGCGGCGACGAATGCGCGGGCATCATCCACCAGCGCCTGACCGTCCAGCCCCTTGGCGTCTGCCTCGGCGATCCATTCGGCGGTGACGGCATCGCCCAGCGCCATGATGCGTGTGGTTTCAGCCCCGTCGATCAACCCCGCCACGTTGTCCGATGCCTCCAGCACGGCCTTGCCGTCCTTGTCGCCCGTGTCATGCGCACGCCCCGCCCATGCCGATGCAACAGCGCCGGAGTTCGCATCAATCACCGCCTTCAGGTCATCAGGCAGGCTGTTGTATTTGTCCTTGTTCATCGCCCAGATGAAATACAGATTATAAAGCGAATGATCCCCCGACACGTCGGTGTTGCTGTCGGTCAATTCGTCCAGCTTCAACGAGGGCGCCATTTCATAGGTGATCACCCCGCCGTCCACCACACCCTTGGACACGGCCTCGGGAAAGGCAGGCACCGGCAGACCCACGGGCGTTGCGCCCAGTTTTTTCAACAACATCGTGGCGGGCCGCGACGGGCCGCGCAGCTTCAGCCCGGCGAAATCCTCGACCTTTTCGATCGGCGCACCCTTTTTGTAAACCACGCCGCGCCCGTGCATATGGGCGGCAATCAACTGCACATCGGCGAAATCATCGGCCAGATATTTCTGGGTAAATTCCCACGCTGCCACGCTGGAAACCTCGCCGGATTTGGGCATCATGAATGGCAGTTCCAGCGCCTCTGCCTCTGGAAAGCGGCCAGGCTGATAACCGGGAATAACCCAGCCGCCATCAATCACACCGTCGCGGATCAAGTCATATTGATCGGGCGCACGGCCCCCCAATTGCATCAGCGGATAGATTTCCACATTGATCCGGCCATTCGATTCCGCCTCGATCTTCTCGGCCCATGGCTCGATGAAATAGCGCGGGTTGGCGGAATTGGGCGATACGAAATGCTGCAACCTTATGGTCACCTCTTGCGCGGCAACGCCGCCCGCGATGGTGGTGAATACAGCCGCAGCTGCCAGTTTGATCAGGGCCTGTTTCATGTCGGGCCTCCCTTATAGGGTCAGTAAAAATGCGCCGCACCGCAGCGCACAGGGCAAAGATATGGCCGCGATAGATACCCTTCAATGGGTGCAGGCGCAATGCTGCGCTTGCGAAATAATTCCTTTAACCATTTGATAAAATTAAATTATTTGTATACGAACGGGAATTTTACACGTTTCTCCCCACCCCTTGCCCGACCTTTCCCCACCCTTTCGCCCGCTGGCATCACCTGATAAACGATGCACAGAAACAACCCCGGTCGCAGCCCCCCGGTCAAAACTGCGCATCGGCGCCAATTCAGGAGCGCACATGTCAAACGATACCTATTCCGGCCTTACCCAATTGGGCCAACCCACCACTTACGCGGATTCCCCCGAAACCGCCAAACTGGAACGGGTGCCAAACCCGCAATCGGGCACGCGCTATAACGTGCGTTTCACCGCGCCCGAATTCACTTCGCTTTGCCCCCTCACAGGGCAGCCGGATTTTGCGCATCTGATGATCGACTACGTGCCCGGTGACTGGCTGGTCGAAAGCAAAACGCTAAAGCTCTATCTGTTTTCATTCCGCAACCACGGCGCATTTCACGAGGATTGCACCGTCGGCATCGGCAAACGTCTGGTCGATCTGCTGAACCCCGAATGGTTGCGCATCGGTGGCTATTGGTATCCGCGCGGCGGCATCCCGATTGATGTGTTCTGGGCCACAGGTGACAAGCCCGCAGGCGTCTGGATTCCCGATCAGGACGTGGCCGGATACCGCGGGCGCGGCTAGACGCAGACATGAAAAAGGGGGCCATAGCCCCCTAAATCCCGCCCCGTTCAAAACAGGTTACTTGATCAAAACCACAGGCACCTTGCAGGTGCGGATCATTTCCGTGGTGGTCGACCCGATGATCATATTGCGGATGCGCGAATGGCCATAGGCCCCCATGACCACCATGTCGTGACCCTCAGATTCTATCAATTCGCCCAATACCTTATCGGGCTGGCCATCGACCACCTTGATGCTTGCGTCATGGCCGCCCGCCTTTAGCGTTGCGCGGGCATCTTCCAGCCCCTGACGCACTGCTTCACTGGCTTTGCCCACCGTTACAACCGTGCAATCCAAACCGGAAAACAACGGCTGGCGCGCCACATAATCGACGGCCTTTAACGACGACACACCACCATCGAACGCGATCAACACCTTTTTCACGGGTTTGAACGCACGGCTGGCCACCAAAACCGGCGCATGGGCGGCACGGATCATCCGCTCCAGATTCGATCCCAAATGCAGCTTGGCAAAATCCGCCGCCTCGCCGCGTTTGCCAATCACGATCAGGGCGGAACCGGCCTCGACCTCGCTCACGGCATCCACAATATCACCATGGCGCAGGCGCGGGCTGATGCTGTTAACGCCGTCGCCCTCGATGATGGCTTGGGCGTCTTCCAGAATGGCGCGGCCCTGTGCCTGACTCAGCTTGGCGCGCTGCGTGTCCAGTTCTGCCAGTTCTTCTAACAGCTTGGTGCGTGCGCCCAACCGGATTGACCCGCTGTAATCGCCCTTGTCCACGCCTGCGCGGCGGCCCAGAACGTGATACAACTCTACCGCGCCCCCCATGCGCCCGGCGGCCCATGCCACATGATGGCACACGCTTTGCGAATAGATCGACCCGTCGACGAATGCGATGATCTTGTTGCTCATTGCTTCGGCCTTTCCTTAATGCGCCATCAACTTGTCCAGTGCGCCGGGCTTGTCATGCTCGGCCAACCTGTCGACGATGGTTTCAGATGCTGCGTTCATGCCGACCAGTTCAACCTCGGCCCCTTCGCGGCGGAATTTCAGCACGGCCATGTCCAGCGCCGCAACCGATGATATATCCCAGATATGGGCGCGGCTGACGTCAATCACGACACGCTCCAATGCCTCGCGGAAATCGAACGCCTTCATGAAATCCTCGCTCGAGGCGAAAAACAACTGCCCGTGAATGGTATAGGTCCGCTGCCGCCCGTCGGTCGACAGTTCGGTCTGCACGGCGAACAATTGCGAAATCTTCCACGCGAAAAAGATGCCCGACAACAGCACCCCGACCAACACACCAATGGCAAGGTTATGCGTGTAGATCACGAAAAACACCGTGGCCAACATAACGATTGATGATGACACCGGATGCTGGCGCAGATCGCCCAGGGACGACCACGAAAAGGTGCCGACCGACACCATGATCATAATCGCCACCAGCGCCGCCATCGGGATCAACCCCACCCAATCGCCCAGAACCACGCAGAAAATCAACAACATGACACCGGCGAAAAAGGTCGACAGCCGCCCGCGGCCGCCTGATTTCACGTTGATCATCGACTGGCCGATCATGGCACAACCCGCCATGCCACCAATGAAACCGGTGCAGAAATTGGCAACGCCCTGCCCGATACATTCCTGATCGCGGCTGGATGTGGTGTCGGTCAGATCATCCACCAACTGCTGCGTCATCAGGCTTTCCAACAGGCCCACAACCGCCACAGCTAGGGCATAGGGGAAAATGATCTGCAAGGTTTCGAAATTCAGCGGCACATCAGGCAACAGGAACACCGGCAATGTGTCGGGCAATGCGCCCATATCACTGACCGTGCGCACATCCAGCCCCAATGCCATGCTCAGCGCCGTCAGCACCAGAATGGTGACCAACGGCGACGGGATCGCCTTTGTCACCAGCGGAAACAGGTAAATGATCGCCAAACCGCCCGCGACCAGCGGAAAGGTCAGCATCGGCACCACGCGCGGATCCAGTTCCGGCAGTTGCGCGATGAAAATCAGGATCGCCAGCGCGTTCACAAACCCCGTCATCACCGACCGCGACACGAACCGCATCACATAGCCCAGTTTCAGGAAACCGGCACCTACCTGCAAAATCCCAGCCAAGACAGTGGCGGCCAGCAGATATTCCAACCCGTGTTCCTTGACCAATGTGATCATCAATACGGCTGTCGCAGCGGTAGCGGCCGAAATCATACCGGGCCGCCCGCCCACAATCGCCGTGATCACCGCGATGGAAAACGACGCATACAGCCCGACCTTGGGGTCGACACCTGCAATGATGGAAAACGCAATCGCTTCGGGGATCAGGGCCAATGCGACCACCAGACCCGACAACAGATCACCCCGTATATTGCCCGTCCACTGACGACGATAAGCAGCTAGGTTCATGCGCTGGCCCCTTTGGTTTGCGGGCGCAATCGCACCCTGTCCGCAAACCCGCGCTTATACGCGCAACGGGGTAATCCGCAACCATTCCCGCCTTCTTAGGCTTCATTGTTCCCTAAATACCTATAGGTCGCGTTTCCCAGCAGCGCAGGCTTAGGTATTTTCAGAACAATGAAAGCTGAAACAGCGCCTAGCCGTAAGTCGGGTGAAATGTGCCCGCGGGCGACAGGGTGAAAATCTCTGCACCGCTTGCCGTCACCCCGACCGAATGTTCAAACTGCGCGCTTAGCGATTTGTCGCGGGTTACGGCAGTCCAGTCGTCGGCCAGCACCTTGGTTTCGGGGCGGCCCAGATTCACCATGGGTTCGATGGTGAAAAACATGCCTTCTTCCAGCAGGGGGCCAGTGCCGGGGCGGCCATAGTGCAGCACATTTGGCGGCGCATGAAATACCCGCCCCAAACCATGACCGCAGAAATCACGCACCACCGACATACGCTGCGCTTCGACATAGGATTGAATGGCGTGGCCGATATCACCATAGGTGTTGCCGGGTTTCACCGCCTCTATCCCCAGCATCAGCGCATCATGGGTGATCTGGATCAGGCGCTCTGCCTTGCGGCTTAGGGCACCTGCAACATACATGCGGCTGGTGTCGCCAAACCAGCCATCGACAATCACGGTCACGTCGATGTTCAGGATATCACCGTCTTTCAGCTTTTTATCGCCGGGGATGCCGTGGCAGACCACATGGTTGATCGAGATACAGGAGGCGTGGCGATAGCCCTTATACCCGATAGTGGCCGATTTTGCCCCTGCTGCATTGACCTTTTCTTCGATGATCCGGTCAATTTCGCCCGTGGTCTGGCCGGGGAAAACATGCTCAGCGATCTCGTCCAGTATCTGTGCGGCCAGCTTGCCCGCCGCATGCATTCCGGCGAAATCTGCGGGATCATGAATGCGGATACCCTCGCGGGTGACGCGGCCTTGGTGCTGCTCGTTCACAGGTCTGCTCCGTTTGATGCGATTTGTCAGCAACTTAATCCGCTTTGCGCCCAAGGGCCAGAGGGGGCGGGGCATATCACGGCGCGACAAATGGCATGGGCGCGCCCACTGTGACCCCATGGGGTGAAATATGTGTGCCCAGCACCATGACCTCGACCCCGTCGGCCAGCGCATCGCACAAAGCAGCCGCATAGGCCGGGTCGATATCGCCTGCAACGCTCATGCGGTCACAATCGGTGCGCTGCACCAGAAACAGCACCACGGCGCGGTGCCCTGCCCGTGCCATCGCGGCCAGTTCGGTCATATGTCTGGCGCCACGCGTGGTGCGGCTGTCGGGAAATTCGGCCAGACCTGACTGGCGGCACAGGGTCACGCTTTTGACCTCGACATAGCAGTCGCGCCCAGCACCATCAGGCCCGTCCCCGCTTAGCAAAAAATCCACACGGCTGTTTTCGCCGTATTTCACTTCGGCCCGCACCATCGGATATTCCAGCCCCGCCACCGCGCCATCCTGCAACGCGGCCTTCAACGCCCGATTCGGCACCGATGTATCGACGCCGGTGAAATGCCCGCCCGCATGTTCGACCAAACGCCAGCCGAACCGCAGCTTTTTCTTTGGGTCGTCATTGGGTTCCAGCCAGATCCGCATGCCTTCTTCTGCCAGCCCCATCATCGAACCAGGGTTGGCGCAATGGGCCACCACTTCGCGCCCGTCCTCTAACCGGCAATCGGCAAGAAAACGTTTATAGCGGCGTATCAGCACGGCGGGGATCAGTTGGGTTTGAAAGCGCATGAATGCGGGCCTATACCGAACACAACGCCCCACGCAAGGAAAGCCGCCATGCCCAACCCAACCGCCGCCATGATCGTCATCGGGGATGAAATCCTGTCAGGGCGCACCCGCGACAGCAACATGCACCACCTTGCCAATGAACTGACCAAGGCAGGCATCAATCTGGCCGAGGTCCGCGTGGTATCAGACGATGCCGCCGCCATTACGGGTGCCACCCGCGCCCTGTCCGCCGCCTATGACAATGTGTTCACATCGGGCGGCATCGGCCCCACCCATGACGACATCACCGCCGATTGCATCGCCGCCGCGTTTGATGCCCATATCGACGTGCGCGATGATGCCCGCGCCCTGCTGGCGGCGCATTACAAACGCACCGGCGCCGAATTGAACGCCGCCCGCCTGCGCATGGCCCGCATCCCCGACGGGGCGACCCTGATCGACAATCCCGTATCCATCGCCCCCGGTTTCACCCTGAAAAACGTGCATGTCATGGCAGGCGTGCCAGCGGTATTCGAGGCCATGGTGGCATCAGTCATCCCCACCCTGACAGGCGGCGCGCCGCTGTTGTCGCAAACCCTGCGCCTGAACAGGGGCGAAGGCGAGGTGGCGCAATTGCTGGGCCAGATCGCCGCCGATTTCCCCGATCTGTCAATCGGGTCTTACCCGTTTCAAAAAGACGGCGTTTACGGCACCAATATCGTGATCCGTGGCCAGAACGGCGCACTGCTGGATGCGGCCATGACACGGCTGGCGGATGAGGTGGCACAATGAACACCCTGCCCCTGCCCGACGCCGCCACCCTGATGGATGTAACCAATGTCACATGGCCTGCCGCCGCGACGCATGACTGCGGCCCCTTTACCATTCGCGACGGTCAGGGGGGCGGTTCGCGGGTGTCTTCGGCCATGCTGAATGGCGCTGATGCGGTCACACCCGATGCGCTGAACACGGCAGAGGCCGCCATGCAAGCCCTTGGCCAAAAACGTATTTTTCAGATCATACCGGACCAGTCCGCGTTTGACGCGCAACTGGAGGGCGCAGGTTACCGACTGTTCGACCCGGTCACGATCTACGCCGCGCCCATCGGCCCGCTGGCCGACCGTGACATCCCCCGTGTGCGCGCCTTTACCATTTGGGAGCCGCTGGCGATCCAGATCGACATCTGGGCCGCGGCTGGTATCGGGGCCGACCGCATCGCCGTGATGAAACGCGCGACTTGCCCCAAAACCTCGATCCTGGGGCGGTTGAATGACCACCCGGCAGGCACCGCCTATGTCGGCCTGCACAACAAAATCGCCATGATACATGCGCTGGAAATCCTGCCGCACCAGCGCAAACAGGGCATGGGCGGATTTGCCATGGCACAGGCCGCACGCTGGGGGCGCGATCATGGCGCAACCCATATTGCGCTGGTGGTGCGCAGCGAAAACGGCGCGGCAAATGCGCTTTATACCTCACTGGGGATGGAACCGGTGGGCCGCTACCACTACCGTATCCACCCAGACGACTGAGGAGGAGGAGAACCCCCAATGACCGATCAGCCCACCGCACTGAACCTGCCACCCGTTGACCCGCTGCCCGCGCAAACGCAGAAATATTTCGACATCTGCGATGAAAAGCTGGGCATGGTGCCCAATGTGCTGTGCGCCCATGCCTTTGACATCGACAAACTGAACGCCTTTACCGCGCTGTATAACAACCTGATGCTGGCCGATTCCGGCCTGTCCAAGCTGGAACGCGAAATGATCGCGGTGGCGGTCTCGTCGGTCAACAAATGTTTCTATTGCCTGACCGCCCATGGGCAGGCCGTGCGCGAATTGTCGGGTGACCCTAAGCTGGGCGAATTGATGGTGATGAACTGGCGTGCCGCCGATCTGGATGCCCGCCAAACCGCCATGCTGACATTTGCGGAAAAGGTCACGGTCGAATCCAGCAAGATCGTTGAATCCGACCGTCAGGCACTGCGCGACACCGGCTTCAGCGACCGCGATATCTGGGACATTGCCAATGTCGCCGCCTTTTTCAACATGACAAATCGCGTGGCATCGGCCACCGATATGCGACCCAACGACGAATATCACGCGATGAGCCGTTAAACCCCTTATGCGCACCCTGCTCCTGCCCCTGTTCACCCTGTCGCTGGCCCTGTGGTCCGGCGGGGTGAAGGCGTTGCAACTGACCCTGCCCGCCACGGCGCGGCTGACATCACAGGAACAATCCGCGCCTGACAGCTATGCCTTTCCCACTGGTCCCTTTGCCGATGGCCACCTGCTGACCGCCACGATCGAGGGCGCGATATCGCGGCAGGCCTGGCGGATCGGCGGGCAGGGGCTGACCACGCTGCAACTTCTGGCCCCGCTGCGCAGCCAGCTAGAGCAGGCCGGATATGACATTACATTTCAATGCGATACCGATGAATGCGGCGGTTTCGATTTCCGGTTCAACGCCGATATCCTGACCGCCCCCGTGATGCGGGTCAGCCTGTCTGATTTCCGCTACCTTGATGCGCGCAAAGGCAATGACGAACGCATCGGCCTGCTGGTCAGCCGCACCACCAATGCGGGCTATATCCAGATCGTGCAGGCCGCGCCGCTGGGCCGCACAGCCCCCACAATTCAGGTCGGGCGCACCCCGTCTGAATCCGTCACCGTCGCACCCGTGGAAAAACCCGATGGTTTCGCCATCCCCCCCGAACTGGCGGTCAAAAGCGGGCTGACACTGGGCGGCGAATTGCAGGCACTGGGCCATGCGATCCTGTCCGACCTGACATTTGAAACCGGCAGCGCAGACCTGGCCGCTGGCCCCTATGACAGCCTGACGGAACTGGCCGCATTCCTTCTGGCCGATCCGAACCGCCGCATCGCGCTGGTCGGCCATACCGATGCCGTCGGCTCGCTGTCGGGCAATATCACCCTGTCCAAACGCCGCGCCACTTCGGTGATGGAACGTCTGGTGAAAACCCACAAGGTGCCGCGCGCACAACTACAGGCCGAAGGCATGGGATGGCTGTCACCGCTGGCGTCCAACCTGACGGTCGAGGGACGCGACGAAAACCGCCGGGTCGAAGCCGTGCTGCTGAACACGCAATAGGCACAGCGCCCCCGCCGCGCGCCCCCATTCTGACCATATGATCAAATTTCACTTGCCTTGCACGGGCGATTGACGATGCTATGCGCAAAGGATCTCACCACATCAAAGGAGCCAGCCAGATGGACGGAAAACTTAGCAATGACATCGCACATGTGGTGGATGCAGACCGCGCCCATGTCTGGCACCACCTGACCCAGCACAAACCGTTCGAAACCGGCGAACCCCGCGTGATCGTCGAAGGCAAGGACATGCGCGTCTGGGACCAGAACGGTAAGGAATTCCTGGATGGCGTGTCTGGCGGGGTCTGGACGGTCAATGTGGGCTATGGCCGCGAATCCATCGCCGATGCCGTGCGCGAACAACTGGTCAAACTGAACTATTTCGCCGGTGCCGCAGGGTCGATCCCCGGCGCGCTCTACGCCGAAAAACTGATCACCAAAATGCCGGGCATGACGCGGGTCTACTACTGCAATTCCGGGTCCGAGGCGAACGAGAAAGCCTTTAAAATGGTGCGCCAGATCGCGCATAAACTCTATGGCGGCAAGAAAACCAAAATCCTCTATCGTGACCGCGATTACCATGGCACCACCATCGCCTGCCTGTCCGCAGGCGGTCAGGACCAGCGCAACGCGCAATACGGCCCCTTCACACCCGATTTCATACGCGTGCCGCACTGCCTTGAATACCGCGCCGCGGATCAGGGCGCGCCAGTGGAAAACTACAGCGAATGGGCCGCCGACCAGATCGAACAGGTGATCCTGCGCGAAGGGCCGGACACGATCGGCGCGCTCTGCCTTGAACCGGTGACCGCAGGCGGCGGCGTCATCACCCCCCCCAGCGGATACTGGCAACGGGTGCAGGAAATCTGCCGCAAATACGACATCCTGCTGCATATTGACGAGGTCGTCTGCGGCGTGGGCCGCACCGGCACATGGTTCGGCTATCAACACTATGGCATCGAACCAGATTTCGTGACCATGGCCAAAGGCGTGGCATCAGGCTACGCCGCTATTGCCTGCTGCGTCACCACGGAAAAGGTGTTCGATATGTTCAAGGCAGACCCATCCGACCCGTTGGATTACTTCCGTGATATTTCCACCTTTGGCGGCTGCACCGCCGGCCCCGCCGCCGCGCTGGAAAACATGCGCATCATCGAAGATGAGAGCCTGCTGGAAAACACCAACGCCATGGGCGACTATATGATGGACCAACTCAACGCCCTGTCCGAACGCCACAAGGTGATCGGCGATGTGCGCGGCAAGGGGCTGTTTCTGGGCGCGGAACTGGTCACCGATCGCAGCACCCGCGAACCCGTCGACGAAAAACTGGCCGCCGCCGTGGTCGCAGAATGCGGCGCGCAGGGCGTTATCATCGGGGCCACCAACCGGTCGGTGCCGGGATATAACAACACCCTGTGCTACAGCCCGGCCCTGATCGCGACCAAGGACGACATCAACCAGATCATCAGCGCCACGGATAAGGCCCTGACCAAAGTGTTCAACTAAAACAAGGCGCTCCCGCCCACTCGCAGCTTTTCATAGAAAAGCCGCCGTGGTTGGGCGTGGCCCTTGGCTGACGCCAAGGGAACCCGCCCCCAAAAACACAAAGACCGCAGGGTCCATAGAAAAAGGCCGCAGCACCCACGCCGCGGCCTTCACTTTTTCTTGGCAAAAATACTCCCGCCGGAGGCACCCAAGCCATCCCTGAACACAGCCCTAGCGTTTGGATTTCCAGCTATCAACCCAACGGCCGAACCGCCCGCGCGTGTTCTGGTAACTGTCGCCCGCCGCCTCGAAACTGTCGCCGATATCCTCTAGCACCGGATCAATCCGCGCACGGCGGAACCGCCGCCAACGCACCCAGATCGCCCAGACCACAGCGAAAAACACCGTCAGAATAATAATATTCACCCATGGGATGATCCGCACATCCGGGCCAGCCACGGGTTTGATCGCCACCGCATTGGGGAAAATCGACCAATATTCATTGCGCCATCCGTAATGCGTGATCGAATACCACTCCGGCGCGGCCTTGGTCGATTTCGCGTCATTCGCCTCGGTATAGAGGTTCGCCGTGTCGAATTTGAAATAGGGCGGCCAGCGCCAGCCCGTGTCCTCGTTGCGATATACCTCGGCGCTGCCGTTGGGTTTCACCGCCTGAATGAACTGCACATCGCGGTTAATCAGACTTTCAGCCTGATCATCAGGCACCGACCAGAACACCCGCGTCCAATCCGTCAGGTCCTGACGTTCCTCATAGGTGTTCACGATCCGCACGATATCGTGCTGCGGTAGGGTATAGTGGAAAAACCCGCCAACAATCAGCCAGAACCCAATCCAAAACGCCCATTTGATATAGCCCATGACCGGCCCCCTTAACTGTGATTGACCACATAGATGATGGTGGCAACCAAGACCACCGGAATGACGTAAACCCCCCAAATCAGCTTGCGCCGCAATGAATGGTCATACTCCTCCAAACCCTGTTTCAGCCATGCCTCGCGGTCGCCCGTCATCTGCGCCTCGTCCCACTCGGCCTTTAACTTGCCGCGCCGCACAGATCGCGAATACAGCGAAACACAGACATAGATCACCGTCAAAACGATGAACCCGACCACCAGCAACCGTGCCAATGCAAACATATCAGCGCCTCCTTACCGCGCCCCAAGGGCCGACCCGTTGGATCACCGCATCGGGCGCAGGATCATGGGCCGCGGGCCTGTCATCCATCGGGGCATCATGCCCGAATAACGACGCCCGCGCACCCGCCTTATCCGCCTGATACTCCCGTTCCAGAAAATCGGCGACATATGATTTTTTCGTATCGGTCCAGCCCGCATAAAGCCGGTAAAACAACTGCTTATGACAAATAAACAACTGGCGCACATCCTTGCGCGTCAGTTCGGCCAGCAACTGGTTGACCAGTGCCGCATCGGGGTTGTCCGCCGCACGCAGAGTGTAAAAATACGCCGGATGGTCGCTGGTAATGCGCGGCCAGGGGCCTGCATCCTCGGCCCATGCCGTCAAATCGCGAAGCCCGTGAAACTCCTCGGGCAGTTTTGCGGCATGGGCCCGCGCCAATGCGCGAATATCGCGCCGCGTCGCCCCCGACAGGTCCACACCCGCCTCTTGCGCCGCATCCACCACGATGAAATCCATTTTCTGGCGCAGGATCGCCCCCGCATCAATGCCCCGCGCCTTGACGATGGGTTCGACCAACCCGTTGTCTTTCAGGAACTTCGCAATCCGGTTGCGGTCGTCCAGATCGAAAACATGCTGCACTGGCAAATCGCCCAGATCGTCCTTTTGCCCGCAGGCAATGACCGCCGTTTCCTTGGTATTGCGAAACAGATACAGCCCGCCAAAATGCGAGGTCCAGAAATTGTCCTGCGTGAAACCCATGTGTTTCAGGCGCACAGGGTTGCGCGTCACATCGCCCGTGCGTTTTGCCAGCCCGATCATATCGGCGATCAAAACGTCATCGAACCATGCGTCGTCCTCCTCCATGAAGCGGTCGATTTTCTGGCCCAGTGCCTCGGCATCGCGGATGGTGCCACGGGTGGTGTCGGCCTCGATTTCCAGCCGCCGGATGTCGAACAACCGGGTCGGGTCGCTGATGGCATAGACCGAGTTCAATATCTCTCCGGCCACAGCATCCTGCGCCGTCAGGGCAAACAGTTGCGCCTCGTTTTCCTCGATGAACCGCCGCAGAATACTGCGCGACATGGAAAAGGTCGCATCCAGCAAAGGCGCGGTTTTCTGCTGCGTTGTCAGCAGGATAAACTGCCGGTTACAGCCGCCCTGGTTCAGATACAGATCATCATCCAGTTCATCCCCCACCTCGGGCGAGTATCCCGAAATATCGACATGAAAGTCGCGCAGGTCCGTCACTTTGCCCGTCAAATGCTTCAACGCACGGTTATAGCGTTCGACCAGCGCGGGGCTGTCGATGTGGATCAGGTTGCCAAACATCAGGCCACGTTGGATGAGGCGTTTCATGTGCTAATCTCCACCCTCGCGGCGATTTCCTTCAGTGGCTGATAGTAGTCCGAACTCTCAACTTTCGTTCTGGTCTCCACATCTGATTTTACAATCCAATCAAGTGTTTCCACTGCCAATTTCCTGATAACCTCGAAAACGTCTGCATGGAACGCGACACCCACCGTTTGTATCCTGTCCATGTATGCGTCAAAAACGATCAGAACAAACTCAAACAATTTCTTCTCAGACAGTTTCGAAACCTGCGACCCTGCTGAAATCTCCTTTAGATCATTTAGGGGAGAAAATGCGCGGGCGGAGCCATCAAAAAGGACGTAAGTGATTGGCTTTCCGAGTAACTGACGGGCTTTCTCCCTCACTTGTTCTAACTTAGCCTTTGCTATGCGACCATTCTGAACTTGCTCTTCAATCTGTGCCTGCTTCGTCAGTAGATTTGTTTGCTCCCGCATCAGAATAACTTGTGCGTCTTGAGCTGTTGCCATTTTCTCAAGTTCGATTTTTGTAAGCCGCAATTCTTCGACTTGCGCCCGCAACTCTGCTGATTGCAACATCACGGTCACAATGATCCAGACAAAGGCCAGCGCCCCCGCGAACCCTGCCAAAGTATCGCCAATCTCATTCGGTGGCGCCGCCCACAACGCCGCAAATTTCGTCTGACACACGCCGTCTTCACAAATTGGTCCAAAGCCAAGAACGACAGCACCAAAGGCCACCAAAACCGTTAGCCCCCATCCCCAGATCACAGGCCCTGGAATCCGCTTTACCATCTCAACCCTCCCGCCCGGTGGCACACCGGGCCGCGCCCGACCTCCCCCCGGAGGGCGCGATTGCACTGTCATTCGCCACAGACACGCCGCCGCATTCTGGCAACCAGCGCCAACCAGTAAGCTGGCTCAAGCGCCCTCCAGCTCGGGCGCGGCCCTCTGCTTTGTGACGCAAATCGCTCACCCTTTCCCCTCCAGATACCGCTTCTTCGCCTCTTCCTGCCTCCCGAAATCGCGCACCATGTTTTCAATCGCCACCTCGTCCGATTTATCGGCATAGCGGAATTCGGAATCCGCGTAGCGGTTGATTTCCTGTATCACCATTTCCACCGTGATCGGGCGGCGCAGATCCTCGATCATCGCGGCCTTTTCGTCATATCCCTTGAACAAAAACAGTTCGGGCTGCTCCATCCATTCATCGGGCAGTTCAAAATCCATCGCGCGCACCTTGACCGCGTCGGTGATATTCTTGATCGCGCGGCCAGTGAAACGCGGGTCCGCCTCCTGGATCGCTTTCAGATAGGTCCCCAGTTTGGCAATCGTATCCAGCCCGCCGATGCGGTCCTGCACATGGTCGAACACCGCCAGCAATCCGGGTTCATGCGGGCGGGCGTGAGAATCGAAACTTGCCGCCACGGCGCGTTTGATCTCCTGCGCCTCATACAGGGAATGCTCTCCCAGCGGGATGTCATGTTTACGCCCCATCAACAGCGCCAGAATATCAATGTAATCCTCGCGGGTTTGCGGCCCGTCCACCAGAAAACGCGCACCTGCACGCTGGCGCAATGCGTCATCCACATTCTCGGGGTAATTCGAAAACATGCCGAACGTGCAATTGCCGCGCACCACGGTATTGGCCCCCGCGAATGCCTCCATAAACACCGCTGTGACCTCTTGCTGGCCCGCGCTGGATTGCCGGTCGCCGCGCTTGCCCGCGATCTGGTCAATATCATCAATCGTGCCAAACCCGATCACCGAAGGGTCCAGCACATTGTTGATAAACGCCTTGGCGTTCTGGCCGGATTTGCCCTGATAACTGTCAATGTTATCAATGCCAAAGTTCTGATAGCGAAACCCGTAACCCGCATTCTGGCAATAGTCGTTGATCAGCCCCGCCATCATCTGGATCAGCGTGGTTTTCCCCGTCCCCGGCGCGCCATCCCCCATAAAGGTAAAGATGAATCCGCCCAGTTCGGCAAAGGGGTTCAACCGCCGGTCAAAATCATAGGCCATCAGCATTTTCGCCAGCCGCATCGCCTGATACTTGGCGATATGGTTGCCCACCACCTCATTGGGTTTCTTGAATTGCATGGTCAGGGTCTGGCCCTTGCCCTTGCGCGCAGGGGTAAAGCCGTTGATGGGCAGATCATCGGCTTCGACCCGCCAACTGGCCCCGTTGAATGCCTCCAACCCCGGCGCGGTTGCGGCGCGTGCGGCGGCCTTCTCCATCAACATCTCGGCAAAGGCCGCAACAGTGGCAATCAGGCGCGGCTCGTCGCTGGCGTGTTTGCCAATGTCCTGATCCAATTCCCACAATGCGCCATGCAGGGCCAGTTGCGCGTTGTCGGTCAAAAATTCCTCGACCCCGCCCAATTCCACTGTCGCCTCACCCTGATGCGGGGCCAGCAAAAACGCGCAAGCATTGCCAAACACATGCAACACGACCAATGCCTCGCCCGCCAGAAATTCCGAAAACGCCTCGCGGGCGGATGCGGCCAATGACCCCTCCAGATTGGCGCGTTTCATCGCGTCCAATCCGGTGCGGGCGCCGTATTCGCCACCCACCGCCTGCGCAATCGCCAGACTGCGGCGCAACACATGCAACACCGTGGCCTGCAACGGCGAAATCAACGGATCATCGCCATCGCATTCCTCGATCCGTGTGGCCAGTTGCACCCCTTCGGCCCGCGCTGTGGACCGCGTCACCAAACCCGGCGTGGTCGATCGGAACCGCCGGGTGCGCGCCACACCGGGTGATCGTTCAACCGGAGCCTCGGCCACAGCCTTGCCAATGCGCGGGGTATGATCGAACCCCTCTAACATCACCGCCGCCGCCGCGTAATGCGCACGAATATCCTCTTCGCGCAGCTCCATCTGGTCACTCGTCAGGCTCATAGTTTACGCACCTTTTCCATTCACTGTTCTTCAAATACCTAATGCGGCGGTCAGTAACTCAGCACCCGCCCCGCGTTGCTGACCACGAATTTTCGCACGCTCGAAAACCCCGCCGGATTCTGCTCGGCCAAAACCTGATAGGGGCGTTCCGGCATGATGATCGCGCGTTCGGTGCGGGTTGCGCCCGTGTCCACGCCACGGCCCGAAAACGGGTCCAGCGCGAACACCTCGCGCTCCACGGTCGAAAACCAGCCATCGCGCTCGGATCGCACGTTTTCGCTTTCCAATTCCTCCAGCGTCCAGGACAGTGCCCAATCCTGACCCACTGGTCCCCTGGCCTGTGCCAGCACATCACGCAACGGGCCGGACTGGCGCGTAAACGCATGGGAATACATCGGCCCCACATGGATACGGCGCAGACGTTTGGGATGCAGATCGTTGAAATACTGGTCAAACGCCTGCGCGATGGTCACCAGTTTCAAACCACCCATCGCCTGCCCCATCAGATGCGCCTGCACCTCGGGCCAGCGGCGTTCATCCTTGGGCAGGGCATTCTTGCCAGAATCCTCGACCTCCATCAGGTAAATCGCCGGCAGGTTGATCTGGCTGTCATAGGCCGCCCAATGCAGCAGGTATTTGCGCCGCCGCTCGCCCATATCCCCCTGCCAGATCGCTTCGGGGTCGTTGCGCGCCCAAAACAACCGTCCACGCGCCATTTCCTCGTAATACAGGCGCTGCGACAGGGCGAATTGCAACTTGGTCGGAATCTCCTGTTCCGCTACGATCTTTTCCACCATCTGCCGTTTCAGGGTGGCCACATCGGGCATCCCGTCCAGATGCCGCCCCGCCTGCATCGCGTCATTGGCCATGACCAGCAATTCGTTGAACACCGGAAACCCCGATTCAACCGTATCAATTTCCAATGATCCGAAAAACTGCCCCGTGTCGCGCCCGACCATCAGGTATTTCATGCTGAGCGCACGGAGCGTATAATCAATCGACACGATATAGCGCGTCAACACCTCTACATCCTGTTTCGACATCCGCCCCATGGCCTCCATCTGGCCCGCAACACGGGTCAGATGGCGGGTGATGGCGCCGAATTTTCGAAAATAGCGGCGGCTGGCGAATGTGTCCTTTAGCGGCGCATGGTCATGCGCGGAGCCTCGATGGTCCATTTATTCGCCATACAGGTTCTTGTCGTGCTTCTCGACGATCTGCTGGAACCGCCGCGCGAACCGCTCGTCTGCCTTGGCCTTGGCTTCCAGCACCTCGCGGGCAAACACCATGTGGCCTTCGTGTGCTTCCAACATATCGGCCATCCGCTGGTTGGTGGCCGTCCCGATGGATGCCATCGCCGCCTGCGCCTCTTTGTCCGTCTGCACGCCGATTTCATTGATCCGGTGTGCAACATCCTGTTGCTGCGCGGTTTTCAACGATTTCGTCAGCGCATCATACAGCACCACGCGCTGCTTGGTGTCGGTTTGCAATTTGTTGATCAAAACCATCTGCGTCGCGGCCTGATTTTGCAGGCTGTCCACCCAGGTTTTGCCCTTTTCGATATAACGTTCCAGCGTCTGCGATTTCGCCAGCTTGACCTGCTCGTCCTGCACCAGCGCGTTATATGCCTTATTCAGATCGGCCAGTTCGGTTTCCAGCTTGGTGCGCGCGGCGGCGTCCTGCTCCACCGCGATCTTGTTTTCCAGCGTGATGATCGCGGGGTCCATACCCGAAATCTGCGCCCGCACGGATTCCAGCTCGGCCACGGTGAATTCCCGCTCGTCCAGCGTTTCGGTCAGGTTGACCTCCACCCGTTCCTTTTGCACGTTCAGCGTGTCCAACTGCCCCTGCAACAGATTGGTGATGACATCGGATTTCGCGATCAGATCCTGCAACTTGTCGTCAATCGACGCAGTGCGCATCCGCTCCTGCCGCATGGATTCCGATTTGCCCTTGGCGAAAAATCCCACAAAAGACTCCCACCCGGTTTTCGAACGCATCTGGTCGAAATCCTTGGAAAACGCCGCCGTCACATCGTCCAGCCCCATGATCAGCTCGGCGATATTGGCGTTCATCACATCGGTATGGGCATGCACATCGTCCAGCGTGGCATTTTCGATGTCGATGGCAATATCATCCCCCGATTTCAACTTGCCCCGCGCGGTTTCAATCCGTCCGGTCAGTTCCGAAATCTTGGCCTGCGCCTCGGCCACCTGTTTTTGCGTTTCCATCACCTGAGCGTCAAAATTTGCCATCACTTACTCCGTTTGTTCAATCACTTGGGATGGATATGGGGAGTGTTAATCCGATTTACATCCACCGCGTTATGCATTGTGCGAAACTGTTGCAAAATGGCACGACAAAAGGAAGCGGAAAGCGCCCTCCAACAAGGGATTACAGCGAAAAACGGCAATCACGGCTCGGTAACAATGCGCACCGGATGCCAGGCATCCAGCGTAAAATCCGGTGCGCTGCCAGATCGGGGGGGCGCCCTAACCGACCACGTTGAAATCCGGCCCATAGGGATAGCCGGTGATGTTTTCGTTGCCGTCTTCGGTGATGACCAGAATATCGTGTTCGCGGTATCCGCCCGCGCCGGGGTTGCCTTCGCCGATGGTCAGCATCGGCTCCATCGAAATCACCATGCCGGGTTCCAGCACGGTGTCGATATCCTCGCGCAGTTCCAGCCCCGCCTCGCGGCCATAGTAATGCGACAGAATGCCAAAGGAATGGCCATAACCGAACGTGCGATATTGCAGCAGGTCGCGCTCCTCTAGAAAGGTGTTGATTTGCTGCGTGACGGCGGCGCAACTGACCCCCGGTTTCAGCAGGGACATGCCGTATTCATGCGCGGCCACATTCGCCTCCCATATCCGTCGCGAGGCATCGTCGACCTCGCCCACAAACAGGGTGCGCTCCAGCGCGGTATAATAGCCCGAAATCATCGGGAATGTGTTCAACGACAAAATATCACCGCGCTGTAATTGCCGCGCCGTCACGGGGTTATGTGCGCCATCGGTGTTGATGCCCGATTGAAACCAGACCCAGGTGTCGCGGTATTCCGCATCGGGAAAGGTCTTGGCGATTTCCGCCTCCATCGCGTTGCGCCCTGCCATGGCCACGTCGATTTCGCGGGCGCCCACCTGCACCGCATCGCGGATGGCATAGCCGCCCAGATCGGCCACACGGGCACAGGCGCGGATCAGGGTGATCTCGTCGGGTGATTTCATCATCCGTTGCCGCATGGTTGCGGGGGCGATGTCCATCATGGTGATGGGGTCCAGAAAATCCTCCATCTTGTCGCGCTGTTGCAGGGTCAGGTGGTCGCCCTCGTAACCGATGATCTGGTCCTCGCCCGCGACGCTGGCCACGGCGCGCCAGAAATTATCGCGCTGCCAGTCGGTATAGGTGATGTTATCGCACCACGACCGACGCCACGGCTGGCCCGCATCAATGCCTGCGCTGATGGTCACGCATTCGGTTTCGGTCACCACCACCGCATAGGGCCGGCCGAATGCGCAATATAAAAACCCCGAATAATAGGCGACATTGTGCATCGAGGTCAGCACAGCCGCGCCCACCCCCATGTCATCCATCAGCCTGCGCAGCCCCGCCACGCGGGTTTCATATTCGGCCACCGCGAATGGCAGCGCGGCCTTTTCGCCATTGTGAAAACGATACATGTCTGGACGTGATGTCATCGTCAGACCCTCCTGATCAGAAAGGTCCCGGCGTTCAGGACGAATCGGGTTTGACTGGGGGCGACGCCATCGCCCGACCCTGATCCCAGTCCTTGCCGATCCTGCACGATCTGGCAAGATGGTTTTGCGCAGAATTTCAGGGGGCCACCGCATGTTTCAGACCGGAGCATTAAATTTGATCACCGACATCGCGGGGCTGCGGGTGGGCAATGCCGCCGACCACGGCGTGAAAACGGGGGTCACCGTGTTGCTGGGCGATGCGCCGTTCACCTGCGGCGTTCACGTCATGGGCGGCGCGCCCGGCACCCGCGAAACCGATCTGCTGGCGGCGGACAAAACGGTCGAACAGGTCGATGCCCTTGTGCTGTCGGGCGGGTCGGCATTCGGGCTGGATGCCGCATCGGGTGTGGCCGATGCCCTGCGCGCACAGGGGCGCGGATTTGCGGTGGGGGATCAGAACGTGCCCATCGTGCCCGGTGCGATCCTGTTTGACCTGCTGAACGGCGGCGATAAATCATGGGCCGAAAACCCCTATAAACGGCTGGGCGCTGCGGCGCTGTCAGCGGCGGCGGTGCAGTTCGATCTGGGCACTGCGGGCGCAGGCACGGGCGCGACCACGGCGCAGCTCAAGGGCGGGCTTGGCTCTGCCTCTGTCACTTTGCCATCCGGCCATGGGGTGGGCGCGTTGGTGGCGGTCAATGCGCTGGGGTCGGCCATCGTCGGGGATGGGCCGCATTTCTGGGCCGCACCGTTTGAATTGAACGGCGAATTCGGCGGGCGCGGGGTGGCCAGCCAATACCCAGACCCGCATTTTCCGGTGACCAAACTGGCGCAACACGCCAATACCACCATCGGCATCGTGGCCACCGATGCCATGCTAACGCAGGCGCAATGCACCCGTCTGGCAACGGCAGCGCATGACGGGTTTGCCCGCGCTTTGGTGCCCTCGCATACGCCGATGGATGGCGATTTGATCTTTGCCGCCGCCACGGGGGCGAAACCGCTGGAAAACACGGTGGTTGATACGCTCACCCTTGGCCATGCCGCCGCCACCTGCATGGCCCGCGCCATCGCCCGCGCGGTGTTTCACGCAACCCCCGCCAGTGGCGATACCCTGCCCTGCTGGTCCGCACTCTAGCCCAGCAGGTCGGCCACCATCCGGCTGTCGCCATCGGCCATTGCATCAATGATATCAAAATGATGCAGTGCAGGCACGATGTGCAGGGCGCTGTCCCATGCCTCGGCCAGGCCCATGGCCTGCTCCAGAAATACGGGCCGCTCCTCGGCCCCGACCCAGACGGATACAGGCACATCATGGCGCTGGTCCATCAACACAGGGCTTTCGGCCACGGCCTTGTCCATATCCAGACCGAATTGCGCGTTCATGCTGGTTTTCAACAGCGGGCGCAGGTCGGCCACGGGGGAAATCGGCATGATATGGGTCAGACGCGCCGCCACAGGGTCGGGCAATATCCCCGGTTCCACCATCCGCGCCACCAGATGCCCGCCCGCCGAATGACCGGCCAGGGCGACAGGCCCCGCCACCATCGCAGCCGCCGCGCTCACCGCCCGTGCGATTTGCCGCGTGATGGTCGATATCGGCACGTCAGGGCATAAATCATAGGATGGCATCGCCACCGCCCAGCCGTTTTTCAACGCCCCGCCCGCCAGATGCGACCAGACCGATTTGTCGAACCTGATCCAATACCCGCCATGCACAAACACCACCAACCCCTTGGGCGCGGCCCCCGGCAGGAACAAATCAAACCGCTGGCGCGGGCTGTCACCATAGGGGATGTCCAGATCGGCCAGACCCTGCTCCACCACCCCTTCGCGAAACGCGGCGGCGGCGGCGCTCCAACGCGGTGGATAGGCCTCGGCCCCATCGATATGGGCCGCATTGGCATAGGCATCATCCAGTTCCATGGCGCAAATCTCCTCTTGCTCTGGACAAGTCTAGCCCCAAGTGGTCTGCCTATGCACGAACATTGAAGGGAGGCCCAAATGCCCAATACAGCAACCAATCTAAAGTCCCTGTTGAACGATCCCAGCCTGCTGGCCGAACTGGCCTATGTTGGCGGCGACTGGGTGCAGGGCGACGGCGGCGCCACCTTTGACGTGACCAACCCCGCACGCGGCGATGTGATTGCACAGGTCGCCGATCTGTCGCGTGACCAGATTGCAGATGCCATAGCCAAGGCCGAACAGGCACAAAAGGAATGGGCCAAATGGACGGGCAAGGAACGCGCCGCCGTGATGCGCAAATGGTTCGACCTGATGATGCAACATCAGGACGATCTGGGCACCATCCTGACCGCCGAACAGGGCAAACCCCTGCCCGAGGCCAAGGGCGAAATCGCCTATGGTGCGTCCTTCATCGAATTTTTCGGCGAGGAGGCCAAGCGGATCTACGGCGAAACCATCCCCGGCCATCAGCGTGACAAACGTATCACCGTGATCAAACAACCCATCGGGGTTGCCGCGTCGATCACCCCGTGGAATTTCCCCAACGCGATGATCACCCGCAAGGCCGCACCCGCGCTGGCCGCCGGTTGTTCTTTCGTGGGCCGCCCCGCCAAGGAAACGCCGCTGTCGGCGCTGGTCATGGGCGTGCTGGCCGAACGTGCGGGCATCCCCAAGGGCGTGTTTTCCATCGTCACCTCGTCCAAGGCATCGGACGCGGGCAAGGAGTTCTGCGAAAACCCCGCCGTGCGCAAACTCACCTTTACCGGCTCGACCGAGGTGGGTCGCGTGCTGCTGAAACAGGCCGCCGATCAGGTGATGAAATGCTCGATGGAACTGGGCGGCAACGCGCCCTTTATCGTATTCGATGACGCCGATCTGGATGCCGCAGTCGAAGGCGCAATCCTGTGTAAATTCCGCAACAACGGCCAAACCTGCGTCTGCGCCAACCGCCTGTATGTGCAAGAGGGCGTCTATGACGAATTCGCCAAACGGCTCAAGGCGCGGGTCGAGGCGATGAAGGTCGGCGACGGGTTGGAAGACGGCACAGACCTTGGCCCGCTGATCAACACCGACGCCATTGAAAAGGTGCGTGAACACGTGGCCGACGCCACGGCCAAGGGCGCAACCGTTCTGCTGGGCGGCAGCGTGCAACAGGGCGCAGGCAATTTCCTGACTCCCACCATCGTCACCGGCGCAACCCAGGACATGGCCTTCGCCACCGAGGAAACATTCGGCCCCCTTGCCCCCCTGTTCAAATTCAAGGACGAGGACGAGGTGATCGCCATGGCCAATGACACGATTTTCGGTCTGGCATCGTATTTTTACGCCAAGGATCTAAGCCGCGTTTACAAAGTGGCCGAGGCGCTGGAATACGGCATCGTCGGCGTTAACACCGGCATCATCTCGACCGAGGTCGCACCCTTTGGCGGCGTCAAACAATCAGGCCTGGGGCGCGAAGGGTCGCACCACGGGATCGAAGATTACCTCGAAATGAAATACATCTGCATGGCGGTCTGACCCCGCCACAAACGCAACAGCCCGATTTCTTTCAAAGAAATCGGGTAAAACTCTTTGAAAGAGTTTTACCCCCGCCCGTCAATCCTGTTGCAGTAAACGCCCCAGCCGCGCGATGCCCTCGTCAATCGCGCGGTTGTCGGGTGATGAAAAATTCAGCCGGATCGTGCGCTGCCCCGTGCCATCAGGATGAAATGCGGCACCCGGCACGAATGCCACGCGTTCGGTTTCCAGCGACCGTTCCAGCAGCGCCGCGCCGTCATAACCTTCGGGCAGGGTGACCCAAATGAACATCCCGCCCTCGGGGCGGGTCCATGTCACGCCCTTGGGCATATGCTGTTCCAGCGCCGCCAGCATCCGGTCACGCCGTGCGGCGTAATGGCTGCGAATGCGCGCCACATGATCGTCGAAAATCGTGGTTGCGACCTCAGCCATGGCGATCTGGTTCAGGGTGGCGCTTTGCAAATCCGCCGCCTGTTTGATCAACACCATCTGGTCGATCACCGGCTGGGCCGCGCAGGCCCAGCCGACCCGCAACCCCGGCGACAATGTCTTGGAAAAACTGCCGCAATAGATCGTGCGGCAGGCCTCGATGCTGCCCTTTTGCGCGATTTCCAGCGCCAGAATTGGCGGGATCGCATCACCGTCATAACGCAGCGCCTGATAGGCCGCGTCCTCGATCACTGCGGCGTCCAGCGCATCGGCCAATGTCAACACGCGCAGGCGTTCTTCTTCGGTCAGGGTCACGCCGGTGGGGTTGGCGAAATCCACCGACAGATAGGCAAATTTCACCCGCCCGCCTTTGTCCGCGGCCTGCGCCGCAAAATCCGCAGGGGCGCGGTTGGTGGCGGGGTCCAGCCGGTCGTAATGGGGCTCATAGGCGTTGAACGCGCCCAATGCGCCCAGATAGGTCGGCCAGCCCACCAGCGCCGTGTCATTGGGTGACAGGAACAGTTTGCCCAGATAATCCAGCGCCTGCTGCGACCCCGATGTGATCAGGATATTGTCCGCCGTGCAGGGAATGCCAAGGCCGCTCATATGCTCGGCAATCCATGCGCGCAGCGGCGGGAACCCCTCGGATGTGGAATATTGCAGGGATTGCCCCGGCGTTTCCAGCGCCTTGGCCATCGCCGCCGCAAAGGCATCCGTGGGAAACAGTGCCGGGTCGGGAATGCCCCCCGCGAATGAAATGATATCGGGCTGGTTCAACAGCTTTAGCAGCTCGCGGATTTCCGATGCTTTCATGCGACCGGTGCGGGTTGCAAAAATTTCACTTAGCGACATGGCGTCCTCCCTCAACAGTTGGCAGAGGCTGGCGCATGTCGGGATTTAAGTCAATATACCTGACATAAATCGTGATCGACAAGAAAACCCGCCCCGCGCAATGGCGGGGCAGGCTGTGGCAGGGCGGGCTGTGGCCGCGTCAATCAGTTGACGGCCTGGCTGTCCACCACGTCCTGATGCGTGGCCGCGCCGCTGGCAATCGCGATCTGGCGGGGTTTCAGCACCTCGGGGATTTCGCGGATCAGGTCGATGTGCAGCATCCCGTCAGCATGGGTCGCGCCGGTGACGCGCACATGATCGGCCAGCGTGAACCGGCGTTCAAACGCACGGGTGGCAATACCGCGATGCAGATAGGCGCGCTCGCCCTCTTCCTCGGCTTTGCGGGCCGTCACGATCAGCGCATTTTCGCGGGTTTCCACCGCCAGATCGGCGTCGGAAAACCCGGCCACGGCGATCGAAATACGATAAGCGTTTTCATCGGTTTTTTCGATGTTATAGGGGGGGTAGCTTTGCTGGCCAACGTCATTGGTAAATGCGCGGTCCACCAGATCGGCGATCTGGTCAAAGCCAACAGTAGCACGGTAAAGCGGTGCAAGATCAAAACTTCGCATGGGGGTTATCCTCCGGTTGAGCGATACCTGTTGCGGCCTTCCCATAGGGACAGGCCCGTTAACCCAAGGCCCGTATTGGCGCCCCGGTCAAACCTATCTGGGAAGCAGAAACACAGGTTTCAAGACCCGCCCGCACGCACAAATTTCGCACCACCCGAACCACGGTTCATCGCCCCGCCGCCGCCAGCCCCCAGGCTGATACGTTTCGCACCCGCATTCAGGGTGCCAGTGTTGCCGCCCCCCGGCATGGCACGCAACTGCGCCTTTAGATCGGCGACAAGGCCGGGCAATTCCATGCCATATGCGATCTTTTTGTCATCCGAATTCACCCCCGCCGATACCAGCGTCAGAATGCGGGCGCGGCCCTGTTCCTTGGCAAACACAGGCGCGCCCGAGGCCCCGAATGTCACGTCACAATCCATCGCGATCAGCCCCTGCGCCATGCCCAACACGCCGCAATCCTTTTGCCATGACGGCGCATTGTCGCGCCCCTTGGCATAGGACACCACGCTGACCCGCTCGCCCGTCATCCGCCCCGAATGCAGCGCAAAAGGCGCGGCAGTCTGCGCCGGAATCGGGCGTTTCAATTGCAATAATGCCGCGTCATGGCGGATCTGGTCGCCACGTGCGCCACTGCCTGTGGGGTCATATCCGGCATGGGCCACGCCGCGCAAAATCCCAACATCCGCGATGGATTTCCCGTCACGCAACCCGGCGCGAAAGTTCATTTTTGACAGGTCGCGGCGCTGTTTCGCCTCCATATCAAACAGGCAATGCGCAGCCGTCAGCAACAGGTCGGGCGCGATCAAAACAGCGGTGCAATATCCGCCGCCCACGTCCAACCGCCCCACGGCCTCCCATCCCAGTAACCTGCCCCGATCCTTTAACGCGACCAGCCCGCTGCCCTCGGCCATCGCCACGGGAACAAGCCCTGAAACAGCCCCCAATACAAAGGTCAGCGATATGATGGCCCGCCGGATCATGGCTTCACAAATTTCGCGCCGGTCTTGCGGCGCTTGTCGGCATCAACAAATCCGTTTTCGCGGGGCGATGCATCCAGAAACACCCCCCGCCCCTCGGCCAGTTCCTGACGCAGAATCATCAGCGGTTCCTCCAGCTGGGTGCCCAGCGCCACATGCTGCCCCTCGACCTCGGCCTTGGCCGACACCACCGAAACAATGCGCGGCGCGCCCCCGTCATCGAAACTGAACACCGGCGCGCCGGATGATCCGAAATCAACGTTGCACGACATCACCAACACCCCCTGCTGCCGCCCCATCACGCTGCAAATTTCCTGCAAAGAGGGCGCATCCGCACGGTCATGCGCATAGGAAACCACCCCCACCCGCGCGCCCTTGCGCGGGCGGATATCGGTGGCAAACGGCGTCACAGATGTGGTGCGGATCGGCTGTTGCAGTTCCAGCAGGGCCACATCATTCGACACCTTGTCGGGCGAGGTATGGCCGTCAAAACTGTATTCGGGATGCACCACGGCGCGGCGCACAGCGCGGTATGCCTCGGCGCGGCCATAGCGCCAACCGGCGCGAAATTCCACCTTTGCGTGGTCGATCCGCTGGCCTGTTGCCTTGTCATACAGGCAATGCGCGGCCGTCAGCACCAGCCGTTCGTCAATCAACGCGCCGGTGCAAAATCCGGTGCCATTGATTTCCAGCCGGCCCACGGCCTCCCAGCCGCGGCTGTCATCGCCGGTGTCCAGCCGTTTCAACGCGCCATCCTGCGCCCATGCCGCCGGGGCCATTAACACAGGGGCAAACCCGATCAGGGCCAGACATAGAAAAACCTTGCGCAGCATCCGCACTCCATCCACCAGGGGTCGCTCTTGGTTAAAGCGACCATAAGGCAGAATTGTGGCACCCGCGCCGGTTTCCCCCTAACGCAGGCGGGGAATTTCGGGCGCGCTGTGGCTGTCGCGCATCATCGCGGGCGGTTTCGGCCCCCCCGTGGCCCAATCCAGCAATTCGACGGTGTGCAAAACCGGCACCGCCATGGCCGATCCGATCTGCATCATGCAGCCGATATTGCCCGCCGCAATCACATCGGGGTTTTTCGCCTGCAAGGTCGCCACCTTGCGCGCCTTTAACCGGGCCGAAATTTCCGGCTGCATCAGGTTGTATGTCCCGGCCGAGCCACAGCACAAATGACTGTCGGCGGGCTCCACCACACGAAATCCCGCCCGTTTCAACAGATCCTTGGGATAGGTCTTGATCTGCTGGCCATGCTGCAACGAACAGGCGGCGTGATAGGCCACGGTCATGGGTTCCGCACCGCCCGCAGGCAGGTCCAGTTTCATCAAGATTTCGGACACATCCATCGCCAGCGCCGACACCTGCGCCGCCTTTTCCGCCAACGGATCATTGCGGAACATATGCCCGTAATCCTTGACCGTGGTGCCGCAGCCGCTGGTGTTGATGATGATCGCGTCCAGCCCCTCACCCTCGATCTCACTGCTCCATGCGTTGATATTGCGCGCCGCAGTGGCGTGGGATTCATCCTCGCGGCCCATGTGATGCGTCAACGCCCCGCAACAGCCCTGCCCCTTGGCAATCACCACGTCACAGCCCAGCCGCGTCAACAACCGGATGGTGGCATCGTTGATATCGGTGTTCAACGCCCGCTGCGCACAGCCCGTCATCAGCGCCACGCGCATTTTCGGCCGGGCTGCCCTATGCGTTTGCGGGTCATCATTGCGGCTGACGGGGGGGATATGTTTCGGCGCCATTTCCAGCATCGCCCGCAACCGCGCATCCGGCATGAACCGCGCAAAAGGTCGCCCGATCTTGGCCCCCAACAATGCCACACGAAACCGCATCGGATAGGGCAAAATCCGCGCCAATACCCAGCGCAAGGCCCGATCACTGAAGGGGCGTTTGTAATTCTGTTCGATATAGGCGCGGGCGTGATCCACCAGATGCATGTAATGCACCCCCGACGGGCAGGTGGTCATACAGGCCAGACAGGACAGGCAGCGGTCAATGTGTTTCACCGTGGTGGCATCGGGCACGCGGTTGTTTTCCAACATATCCTTGATCAGGTAAATCCGCCCGCGCGGGCTGTCCAATTCATCGCCCAACACCTGATAGGTGGGGCAGGTCGCCGTGCAAAACCCGCAATGCACACAGGCGCGCAAAATCTCGTTTGATCGCGCAATCGCCGGATCGGCCAGTTGGGCCGCTGAAAATTCGGTCTTCATGCCATCAGCCCCCTGTTCAGAATGTTCCTTGGGTCAAACCGCGCCCGCAATCCACGGGTCAACGCCGCCACGGCGGCAGGTTCGGGATGGAATGCACCCAGACGCGCCACAGTATCGGGCGCGCCGCGCACCAATGTGGCATGGCCCTGCAAATCGCCCAACCGCGCGCGCAAATCCGTGCCCGCCGCCATGCGCAACCAGATCAATCCGCCGCCCCAATCCATCATGGCATCCTCGGCCCCTGCCTGTGCAATCACGCCGGGCGCATCCGAGGGCTTCACCGACACCCGCCAGACATCCCCCGCCTGATCATGAAAACCGGCCACATCACGAATGCCCGCCCATGGGGCCGCCACCTCGGCCCAATCACCAAACCGCGACAGCGCAGCGGCCAGCGCCCCGGCACGATAAGCCACAGACTCCGCAAACCCCTCCAGCCGGACATAGGTCAAACCACCCCGATACGCCGCACCCGTCACATCAAACGGCGCGCCCAGCGCCGCCGACATGGCGGCAACCGCATCGCCCGTATCCAACCCGTCACAGGCCAATGTCAATGCCCGCTCCGGCACGGGCAAAACCTTGAAACTGACCTCGCTCAACACCCCCAACGTGCCATGCGCCCCCGCCATCAGCTTGACCAGATCATAGCCGGTGACGTTCTTCATCACCCGTCCGCCGTTCGTCACGACCTGCCCCGCACCATCAACAAACCGAACCCCCAACAGAAAATCCCGACACGCGCCCCCCTGCACACGGCGCGGACCCGATGCATTGGCCGCAACCACCCCACCAATGGTGGATGCGCCCGAACGCCCCAACAGCCCGCGCATATCCGGCACCTCGAATGCCAGACGCTGGCCCTCTTTGGCCAATGCCACCTCGATCTCGGCCACAGGCGTGCCCGCACGCGCGACCAGCGTCAGCGCCCCCGGCTCATACAGATCAATCCCCGACAATCCGGCCACCGACAGCACCGCACCGTCGCAACAACCAACCGCACGGGTGCCACCACCGACAATGCGCAACGGCCCCTCGGCCTCGGCCACCATACGGGCCAGTTCCACTTCACTCTCAGGCATCATAGCTTTCATTGTTCCCTAAATACTCTCGGGGAGTCCGTTTCGCAGAAACGGGCGGGGCAGCGCCCCCTAAGCGGCCGCCACACGGCGCGCCGCACTTGTGTCCAACGGAAACACCTTGGCAGGGTTCAACAGCCACTTGGCGTCAAACACATCCTTCACCGCCATCTGCGCCTCCATATCCGTTTGCGAAAACTGATCGACCATCAAATCCCGCTTTTCGATCCCGACGCCGTGTTCACCCGTCAGACACCCCCCCACCTCGACACACAGGCGCAGAATGTCGGCACCAAATGCCTCGCACAGCTCCAGATCGCCGGGTTTATTGGCATCAAACAGAATCAAAGGATGCATATTTCCATCGCCCGCGTGAAACACATTTCCCACGCCCAAACCGTATTGCTGGCTCATCTCGCCAATGCGGCGCAACACATAGGGCAGCTGGCTGACCGGAATGGTCCCGTCCAGACACATGTAATCGTTGATCTGCCCCATCGCACCAAAGGCCGATTTGCGCCCCAGCCAGATCCGCGCCGATTCCTCGGCTGATTTGCTCTCGCGCAGCTCTACCGGATTGTGCCGCTGCGCAATCGCAATGATCCGCGCCAATTGGTCGTCAATCTCGGCCTCTGATCCCTCGACCTCGATGATCAACAGGGCCTCGCAATCGGGGTATCCGGCCTTGGCGAATGCCTCGGTGGCGCGAATACAGGGGCGGTCCATAAATTCGATCGCCACAGGCAACACGCCCGCCTTGATGATGTCGGACACACATTCGCCCGCCACCTCGTTGCTGTCGAACCCGACCAGCACGGGGCGTGCGCCCTCGGGCTTGGGCAGAATGCGCAACGTGGCTTCGGTCACCACGCCCAACTGCCCCTCTGATCCGCAGATCACGCCCAACAGATCCAAACCGCCCGCGTCCATATATCCGCCGCCGATTTCAACAATGGTGCCGTCCATCTGCACCATGGTCACACCCAACAGGTTGTTGGTGGTGACCCCGTATTTCAAACAATGCGCCCCGCCCGAATTCATCGCGATATTGCCCGCAATGGCACAGGCCAACTGGCTGGACGGGTCGGGGGCATAGAAAAACCCGTCCTGTTCCACCGCGCCGGTGACCGACAGGTTGGTGCGCCCCGACTGCACGCGGATCAAACGGTTGGGGTAATCGGTTTCCAACACCTGGCTCATGCGGGCCACGCCCAAAATCACACAATCCGCCGTGGGCAAAGCGCCCCCCGCCAATGACGTGCCCGACCCGCGTGGCACCACCGGCACCCCCATGTCGTGACAAATACGCAGCACGGCGGATACCTCGGCGGTAGAGGACGGCAAAACCGCCACCAGGGGCGGACAGCGATAGGCGGTCAAGGCGTCACATTCATAGGCCCGCGTTTCGGCAATATCATCAATCACCGCATCGCGTGGCAACACCTGCAACAGGCGCGTGACCAGTTGCGGTTTTTTCGCCAGAACGGCGGGATTGGGGGCTGGCATCTGCATGGCTGGCGCTCCGCGTTAGGATTGGTCAAAAAATATAACCAATTTTTCCCATCTGGCAAGTCCCTATCCACGGCGCTATCGTCGCAGCCATGACATTGCTGGATAAAATCGGGTTTTTCACCCCACTGGACGCCGCCGCGCTGTTGCTCTTGTTCCTTGCCTGGCTGTTCACCGGCTGGGCCATCGAACACCCGTGGCAAAACCGCCCCGCCATGTCATCGCTGATGGCGCAATACCGGCGCGAATGGATGCGCCAACTGGTCACCCGCCAACCGCGCATTTTCGATTCGCAAATTCTGGCCACCCTGCGACAGGGCGCTTCCTTCTTTGCCTCGGCCACGATGATCGCCATCGGCGGGGTCTTTGCCCTGCTGGGCAATGCCGAACGTCTGGTCGGCGTCGCCAATGACCTGACGCTCGACGCCGCACCCGTGGTGGTATGGGAGGCAAAGATACTCGTCATCCTGATATTCCTTGCCAATGCATTCCTGAAATTCGTCTGGTCGCACCGGCTGTTCGGCTATTGTGCCGTGATCATGGCCGCCGTGCCCAATGATGCGGCCGATCCGCTGGCCCACCCCCGCGCAGCCAAGGCCGCCGATATCAACATCACCGCCACTCGCGGGTTCAATCGCGGTTTGCGCTCGCTTTACTTTGCGCTGGCGGCGGCGGCATGGATGCTGGGCGCCTATGTTTTGATCGCAATCACCGTGTTTACGGTGCTGGTTCTACTGCGGCGCGAATTTGCATCGCATTCCCGCGCTGCCCTGTGTCGTGACGACGACGATATGGGCCATTTGTAACACCCCACACAGACACGTGACGTGATCGGATCATCAACCCGTGCTAGCCATTTCACCATGCAGATTCTGACCGCCGCCTTGCTGTTCACCCTTGCCGTGCCCGCCCTTGCCGACGCGCCAAAGGTGATGAACGCCAGTGCCACACGCGACAGCATGGGCTGGAAAATCGCGGTCACCCTCAGCCATGACGACACCGGATGGGACCACTACGCCGACGGATGGGAGGTCACGGACGAAGCAGGCAACCGCCTTGCACTGCGCGAACTGATGCACCCCCATGTGCATGAACAACCCTTCACGCGGTCGCTGTCCAATGTGATGCTGCCCGATGGCACAAGGGTCGTATTCATCCGCGCCAGATGTTCGGTCGAGGGCTGGTCCGGCACGCCCCACCGGCTGGATCTGCAAAACTGATCCGGTAAACTGGCGCGTGCAACACCGGATCAGCCCCCCTGATCAGGATCAGCTTCGCCGCCCCTCGCGCAGCCACCCTGCCACGATCAATCCCGAAACCAGCAGCAATACCAACCACGCAGGCAACAATGACCGCCGCGTGATATCCAGCGTTTCATAGGCATCGCGCGGCGTCAGCCCGATCCAGCCGCGCCCCGCCGCAGGCCGCCCCGCCCGCACATCGCGCAGTTGCGGCAACCCGTCGCTCAGGTTCAAAATCGCCCCGCGCATCGGCGCAATCACCGGTGCCATGTCATCGCCACTGGCAATCGTCTGTTCAAATTCACGCGGCGCGGCGGGGCCCAGCCCGATCACCGCCTTTTGGTCACCATCCACCAGATGATACAGCCCGATCTGCGGCCCGTCATACAGCGCCTCGAATTGGCCGGGGCTGACCTCTGTCAAATCAATCACCACCTCTTTGCCCAGCGGCGTGGTCACGGTGACGGGGCCAGCCGTGTCATTCAGCGACCGCCGGATAATGCGCATTTGCTGGCCGCGTGCCTCGGCCCACAGGGCCTCTTCTTCCAGCTCGGGTTCTTTCATCATCCAATGGGCCAGACGGCGCAGCAATTCCAACTGTGGCCCGCCGCCCTCGAATCCGCGATCCCACAGCCACGCCTGATCCGAGGCCAGCAAGGCAATCCGCCCCTCGCCCACACGGTCCAGTATCAGCAGCGGGCGTTCATCTGCGCCGCTCATCACCACGCTGCCCTTGTCCGGCATCACATCAATCTGGCGCATCCAGCGGCCCCAATCTCCCTCTTGCCCGACGGGCGACAGGCCCGCCGTCACCGGATGGCGATGCCCCAGATCGGTGACCAGGGGGCGATAGCCCTGTTCGACAACCCGCGCCGTGGGGCGGGCGGGGATCACCTCGCCCAGCGGTGAACGGTATATACTGTCAGCCGAGGCAAAATCAGGCCCCGCCGCCACCAGCACCGCACCGCCCTTTTCCACATAATTGCGCACGTTATCCAGATAGAGAGAGGGCAAAATCCCCCGCCGTTTGTAACGGTCGAAAATGATCAGATCGAAATCCTCGATCTTTTCCAGAAACAATTCGCGGGTGGGGAATGCGATCAGGGACAATTCCCCCACAGGCACGCCATCCTGTTTTTCCGGCGGGCGCAGAATGGTGAAATGCACCAGATCAACCGAACTGTCCGATTTCAACAGGTTGCGCCATGTGCGCCCGCCGGGGTGGGGTTCGCCCGACACCAGCAAAACGCGCAAACGGTCGCGCACCCCGTTCATCTGGATCAGTGCGGTGTTGTTGCGCTCGGTCAGCTCTCCCTCGGCCTCGGGCACGGTAAACTGGATCACATTGCGCCCGCCATGGGTCAGGATCACGGGCAGTTCCACGTCCTGCCCGATGGGGATTTCAAACCGCTGCGGCGCGGCCCCGTCCACCGAAATATCCAGCGGGGCGCGGGTGTCACCCGGTGCCGCGCCGCTGTCGTCAATGCGCAGGGTCAGGGTGACCTCTTCGTCCAGAATCGCGAACGAGGGCGCATTGGATACCATCAAACGGCGGTCCCAATCCGTGGGTTCCCCCGTCAGCAACAAATGCAGCGGCGCGGGCAGATCGGGGGCGCGGTCGATATCGTGCAAACGCCCGTCCGACAACATCACAATACCCGCAATACGCCCGCGCGGTTCCTGACTTAATGCCTCGGACAGGGTCTGCATCAACAAGGTGCCACTGTTGTCCGGCCCGTCCGGCACGGTGATGCGCCGCACCTCGGTATTGGGGCGCGCCGCCAGCCTTGCGCCCATGGCATTGGCCGCAGCCGCAGTTTGCGCGGGGCGGTTGGCCAGTGACTGACTGGCGGATTCATCTTCGATCAACAGCACGATATCGGACAGGGCGGCGCGGTTTTCCGATTGCAGCGCGGGGTTGGCCAGCGCGGCCAAAACCACCAGCCCCGCCAATCCGCGCAATCCCCAGCCGCGCAATCCGCGCAGCACCGCCAGCAAAATCGCGGCCACGGTCAACGCCGCCAATACGCCCAACACGGGCCATGGCACCAGCGGATCGAATAGGATTTGTCCGGTCATGCCCTGATCCCCACTGCGCAACACATTGCGCCTGTTGCTGCGCAACACATTGCGCCCATCACTGCGCCTGTCACTGCGTAAAATATTGCCCCAAACACGACCATCATCATTGCCCCAGCCGATCCAGCAGCGCGGGAACATGCACCTGATCGGATTTGTAATTTCCCGTCAGCACATGCATCACCAGATTGACCCCGAACCGCAGCGCCAGTTCGCGCTGGCGTTCACCGGCAAACCCGCGCCCCACCGGAAACATCGGGTTGCCGCGATCATCCGTCGCCCATGCGGCGGCCCAATCATTGCCGCCGATCACCACGGGCGTCACCCCGTCATTCAGGTTGCGAAACGGCATGCCCTCGGTCTGTTCGGCATCCGGCGGCGCGGCCTCGACCCAGACATCGCGGCTGTTATACCGCCCCGGAAAATCCTGAAGAAGGTAAAACGTGCGCGTCAGAACATGGTCACCGGGCAGCGGTTCCAGCGGCGGAATATCCAGCGGCGCGGCCAGTTTTTGCAACATCCGCCCGTTGGGGCTGGACGCGCCAAACCGCGCCACATCCGCATCCCGCGTATCAAACAATATCATCCCGCCAGACCGCAAATAGCGGTTCAATTTGGCATAGGCCTTGGCCGAAGGCATCACCTGATCCGGCGTCACGGGCCAGTATAACAGGGGGAAGAACGCGATTTCATCCCGCTCCAGATCAACGGCCATCGGGGCCGAGGGTTCAACCGAGGTGCGGAAAAACAACGTATCCGACAGGCCCAGCAACCCCGCCTGCGCGGTGTCATCCAACCTGCGGTTTCCCGTCAGGATATGGGCCAGCACCAATTCGCGTGTCGCCTCGATGGCGGCGGTATCATCGGCCTGTTCTACCGCCTCAGGCAACGGTTCCTGCGCCTGTGATGGCGCGGGCATGGCCAATGCGACCCCCAGCAAAACCGCCACCGCAGCGCCACGCGCCCGCGCACCCGTCAACCGCCCCGACAGCGCCAGCGTCGCCACCACATCCGCCGCCAGCGCCAGCAATGCCAGCGCCAACAAATAGCCGCCCAGCGGTGCCTCGGATGGCCGCGAAAGCCCCTCGACGCGGATACGCGCAGGCCATGCGGCAGGGGCCAGAACGCGGCCCGCCTCTATCACATTGCGCGCCAGAATCCGGTCCTCGCCCTGATACAGACCGGGGCGCAGGTTCGGCCCCAAAGGTGCCGCCACCAGCGCGCCACCATCCACACCCGGCAGGTTCGCGGCCTCAACCACGCGGCCCGTGGCATCCAGCACCGACAGGGGTTGCCATGTGCTGCCCTCCAGATCGTCGGGCGCGGGGCGATCCACCAGCGACGACACCGCCAGCCGTTCCAGCATCGACACGAACAAACCCGACAAGGGCAGGTTCGACCATTCCGCATCCGCCGTGACATGGAACAACACGACCTGCCCCTGTTCGACCCGCTTGCGGGTGACCAGCGGCGTGCCGTCATCCAATTGGGCAATCACCCGATCCGCCAGCGTCGGGTCGGGCTGCGCCATCACCTGCGACGACACTGTGACCTCGTCGACGATGCGCAAGCCGTAAAACGGGCTGTCCTCGGTGAATTCCGCCAGTTGCTTGGGCGCGCCCCAACTCATGGCACCGCCCAGACTGCGCCCGCCCGCGCGCAACCGCACGGGCATCAGGGGTTCTTCGACGCCGCGGCCGGTTTCCGATGCCGCCAGCCGTGGCCCGGCGAACCGCAGCAACATTCCGCCCCTGGCGACCCATTCCCGCAGGGCCTCCTCCTCGGCGGGGGCAAGGGTGGCCACATCGGCCAGCACCACAACATCGGGGTTGGCGGGCAACACATCCAGCAACGCGCCCTCGATCAGGTCGGCACTGGGGGCCAATGCGCGGCGCAGGTAATGCAGCGGCGACAACAGATCCAGCGATTCACGATCATCCCGTCCCGCGATCAGGGCGACCTCGCGGCGGCGCAGGTTGTCGTCGGACAGAGAAACCGCCCCCGCACTGCGGGCCTGCGTTATTTCAAACCGGGTGATGCGGGCGCGCAATTCCGACGGCAGGGTCAGGGTGGCGCTGGCCTGCGCCGCGCCCGCTTCAAACACCGCAGGCACGCTGGCCAGCACGGCGGGGTTGCCTGCGGGGTCGCGCCCCTCTGCGGTGATGGTCACCTCTTGCGTATCGCCCGCGCGGGATCGCAACGCGGTCAGGGTCAGTTCTGCCCCCTCCAGCACGGCGGGGGACAGCGCCAGAACCGCGCCGCCCTGTTCGATCACCCGCACCGCACCGCGCGTTTCCAACTGCGCCAACAGGGGTTCCCGCCCCTCCAGCGCCAGACCATCGGAAAACCAGACCGTGTCGAACGCGGTATCGGGCAAACCGCCCGCCGCCTCGGCCAGCAATGCGGCACGGGGCTCCCACGGTTGCGGGGCCAATCCGGCCAATCGACTGCGCCAGGTGTCGGGCGATTGAAACTGCAACGGTTCGGGCGTGGTCAGGCGCAATACGGCAGCGCGCCGCCCCTTGCGTGCGGCATCGGCCAGCAGGCGGTCAATCGCATCCAGACGGGCGTTCCAATGCGTCGTGCCGGCCCATGACCCATCCAGCACCACCAATACATCACCAGCCCCCGCATCGCCGTCATCCTCGGGGTTCAGCACGGGGCCAGCCAGCCCGACAATCACCGCCGCCACGGCCAAGGCACGCAACACCAGCAACCACCACGGGGTGCGGTCGCTGACCGCATCGTCATCGCGCAACCCCAGTAACAGCGCCACACCGGGGAAACGGCGGCGCACCGGCGCGGGCGGCACGGCCCGCAGGATCAACCATAATACCGGCAGGACCAACAGCCCGACCAGCAACCACGGCGCGGCAAATCCGATGGGGCCAATCATCATGCGCCCGCCCCCATTTGCACACCGCGATCCATCGCCCGCCACAGCCACAACAGCGCGGATTGCGCCGTCGCATCGGTATGGTGGCACTGATACTGCCAACCCGTGGCATGGCACAATTCCGTCAACGCATCCTTGCGCCGCGCCAGCCGTTCCAGATACCGCGCCTGCAAATCCCCTGCTTTCAGGGTTTCATGCGCCATGGTGCCGCCCATCGATTCAAATATCGTGCGCCCGGTATAGGGAAAGGCCTCCTCGGCGGGGTCCAGCACCTGCAACAACACACCGCGCACACCGCGATCTGCGGCCTTGGCCAGCGCGGCCTGCACCGGGTCCAGCGGCCCCATGAAATCGGAAATGAACAGCGCCCGCGCATTGGGGATCATCGCCCGCGCCTCTGGTTCGCCAAAATCGGCCTCGCCCACGCGGGCAAACAGATCGGCCAGCCGCAACACCTGTTCCTGACCGCGGCGCGGCGGCAATTCGGTGCCGGTCAACCCGACACGTTCGCCGCCACGGATCAGCAAAATCGCCACCGCCAACCCCAACAGACGCGCCCGCCCTGCCTTCTCGTCCAGCCCGTCATCCGAGCGAAACCGCATCGACGCCGACTGATCGACCCAAATCATCACGCTTTGCGCAATCTGCCATTCACGTTCGCGCACGAAGTGCGCATCCCCACGCGCCGAGCGCCGCCAATCCACCATGCGCATCGAATCGCCCGCCTGAACGGGGCGGTATTGCCAGAAATCATCCCCCAGCCCCGCACGGCGGCGGCCATGTTCGCCCAGCATCACGGTGCCCGCCAGTTGTTCGGCACGCGCCAACAGCGGCGGAAAGCGTGACGCCTCTGCCTCTGCCCTTGCGCGCAGGGGGATGGGGTGGCTCATGCTGCGGCCCGACCCTGCCCCAGCCGCGCCACAGTATCCGCGATCAGATCGGCCAGACTGTCACCCCGCGCCCGCGCCGCGAAATTCAGCGCCATACGGTGCGACAGAACCGGCAGCGCCATCGCTGCCACATCCTCCAGCGAAGGGGCCAAACGCCCCTGCAACATTGCCCGCGCCCGCACCGTCAACATCAGCGCCTGCGCCGCACGCGGCCCCGGCCCCCATGCCACATTCTGACGCACACGTTCATCCGCAGATGCATCATCAGGGCGGAACGCCCGCACCAGATCAAGGATCGATTCCACCACCTGTTCCCCCACCGGCATCCGGCGCAGCAGCGCCTGAGCGGCCAGCAATTCCCCGGTGGTGAATACCGCGTGGGCCTCTTCTTCGGCCACACCTGTGGTGGCCATCAAAATGTCGCGCTCGGTGGCGCGGTCGGGGTATTTCACGTCGATCTGCACCAGAAAACGGTCCAATTGCGCCTCTGGCAGGGGATAGGTGCCCTCTTGCTCGATCGGGTTCTGCGTCGCCAATACGTGAAACGGCACGCCCAGAATACGATCCTCGCCCGCGACGGTCACACGCTTTTCCTGCATCGCCTGCAACAGCGCCGACTGGGTGCGCGGGCTGGCGCGGTTGATTTCATCCGCCATCAGTAACTGGCAGAAAATCGGCCCCGGCACGAACCGGAATTCGCGCCGCCCGCCCTCGACCTCCTCTAATACCTCGGACCCCAGAATATCGGCGGGCATCAGGTCGGGGGTGAACTGGATACGGTTGCCATGCAGCCCCATCACCGTGGACAGCGTTTCCACCAGCCGCGTTTTCCCCAGCCCCGGCAGGCCGATCAACAGCGCGTGACCACCACACAACAGGGCCGATAACGTCAGGTCCACGACCTGCTCCTGCCCGATGAAACGGCGCGTGATCGACGCCTTGGCCTGGGCCAGCTTTTCCTCCAGCGCCTCGATTTCAGTGACCAGATCGGCACCTTCGGACATGGTATTCCCTCCTGCTTGGGCTATATCCTTTATTCAAGTGTATCGCGCCCGGCGCAAATGGCAAAAACAATGAGCGGACAAAACATCGTGAACCCAACCGCAGACAGCATCGCAACCGCCGCCCGCATGGCCGCCAAGGGCAAAGGCCTGCCGCCGGTGGACAAATGGAACCCCGAATTTTGCGGCGATCTGGATATGCGTATCGCCCGCGACGGCACATGGTTTTACCTTGGCACCCCCATCGGGCGGCCCGAACTGGTGCGCCTGTTTTCCACCATCCTGAAACGCGAAGGCGACGATTATTTCCTTGTCACCCCCGTGGAAAAGGTCGGCATCACCGTGGATGACGCCCCATTCGTCGCGGTGGATTTCGACGTTGAAAACAACGGCAATGCGCAGGTTCTGACCTTTCACACCAATCTGGGCGACAGCGCCACGGCGGGTCCCGATCACCCGATTCGCGTGATGCGCGACCCCGACAGCGGCGAACCCTCCCCCTATGTGTTGATCCGCTCCAACCTCGAGGCGCTGATAGACCGCAAAAGTTTTTACCGGCTGGTCGATATCGGCGCGCATCGCGATGTGGATGGCACGCAGATGTTTGGCCTGTGGTCGGGCGGTGAATTTTTCCCCATCATCCCCTCGGCCGAACTTGGCTGACCTGACCTGAGACCAAAGAACAACAACCCTGACGCGAATCGGCGTCGCTTTGCCGCTAATTCCTTGGCTATGCGCGACATTCAGGCCATCCTTTCCCCAGCAAAAGGATACCCGAATGCCCCGTTTCGCCGCGAACCTGTCATTTTTGTTCAAAGAACACCCCTTTATCGAAAGATTCGCCGCCGCACTCGAGGCGGGCTTCAAAGCGGTCGAGGTGCTGTTCCCATATGACACCCCCGGATCCGAGATTCGCGAGGTCCTGTCGATCACTGGCCAGAAACTGGTGCTGATGAACACGCCGCCGCCGAACTGGACGGGCGGCGCGCGTGGTTTCGCCGCCCTGCCCGGCGGGGGCGAACGGTTCCAGCATGATTTCCGCCGCGCGCTGCGCTATGCGCAGGCGTTGAAATCAACGCATCTGCATCTGTTGGCGGGGGTCGCCGATGGCCCGCAGGCGCGCCAAACCTATATCGACAACCTGAAATGGGCCTGCGATTTCGCCCCCGATCAATCGCTGACAATCGAACCCATCGCGCCTGCCGATGTGGAGGGCTATTTCCTCAATTCCTTTGATCTGGCGATGGATATTCTGGATGCGGTCAATGCCCCCAATCTGGGCCTGCAATTTGATGCCTATCAGGCGCATTTGCTGACAGGTGACGTGATTTCGGCATGGGCCGCCTATGGTCACCGCGCCCGCCATGTGCAGGTGGCGGGGGCCGATGGCCGCCACGAACCGACCAAGGGCGACATCGATTACCCCGGTTTTTTCAAACGGTTAGATACCGATGGCTATGACGGTTATGTCGGCGCCGAATACCACCCGAAAAAGGAAACCATCAAAGGTTTGTCATGGCTGCGCGAAACCTGCTGACATAATGCTGTCAGTAGGGGTATGTCATCAACATCCCATCGTAATCTGATGGAGAATGACAAAATGACAAGCACCGCAATCCTGATGGACACGCCCGTCGTCTGGACCGAAATCCGCGTCAGCAACCTTGAATCCGCCACCGCATTCTATGGTGCCGTGTTGCAAAACGGCATGGCGATCACCACCGACATGGGGCCGCAACCCATGGCACCTTTTCCCGGACCAAAGGGCGCAGTGGCCGGGCATCTGGTGCAGGGCACACCTGCCAGCGACGGATCCGGCTCGTTGATCCATTTCAACGTGCATGATTCGCTGGACGCCGCCCGCGCCCGCGTCAGATCCGCTGGCGGTTCGGCCGAGGATTTCAACATAGACATCCCCGATGGCGCGTTCTTTTATGCCACCGATCCCGACGGCAACGCCTTCGGGCTGTTCAAAGGGAATTCGTAACCATGCGCCGCGCCGACCGCCTGTTTCAGATCGTGCAATATCTGCGCGGCGGTCGGCTGCTCACTGCCGCGCAACTGGCCGAACGGCTCGAAGTAACCCCTCGCACCATTTACCGCGATATCGCCGACCTGATGGGCAGCGGCGTGCCGATTGATGGCGAAGCAGGCGTGGGTTACCTGATGCGCGAAGGTTATGACCTGCCGCCCCTGATGTTCACCGCCGATGAAATCGTCGCGCTGACCGCGGGGGCGCGCATGATCCGCGCATGGGGCGGGGCCAATATGGCCGCCGCCGCCCAAGAGGCGCTGGTCAAAATCGCCGCCGTCCTGCCCGATCACGCCCGCGAACGCGCCGATGCGGTCAATGTCCATGCGCTGAACCTGTCGGAAATGACACCACAACTGCGCGCCCGCATTGATCAGGCCGAAAGCGCCGCCAACAGAAACGAACGCCTGCGCCTGTCCTATACCGACGAATCCGGCGCCGTGACCCGGCGCATCGTGCGCCCGCTGGGCCTGTGGTTCTGGGGCAAGGTCTGGACCATGGTCACATGGTGCGAATTGCGGCAGGGGTTTCGCATGTTCCGGCTGGACCGGATGCAGGAAATGGAACCCATGGGCCGTTTCCGCCCCGAAAAGGGCCAGACCCTGCGCGATTTCTACGCGACCAAGGCCTATGACCGCCGCCAGCCCTCTTTGGGCGGCGGTGCCTAGGGTAAGGGGCTCAGCCCTCCTTAGGGGTGATCTGACGGATCAGCCCCTCTTGGGCGACATTGGCCACCATGCGCCCGTCGCGGGTGAAAATGCGGCCACGGTTCAACCCGCGTGCGCCACCGGCCCACGGGCTGTCCATTTCATACAGCAGCCATTCGTCGATGCGAAAATCATCGTGAAACCAGACCGCATGATCCAGGGATGCAAACTGCATATCCGGGTCCACAAATGTCTTGGCATGGCCCACGGTTGCCGTGCTTAGCAACCCGTAATCCGATGTGAACGCCAGCGCCGCACGGTGCAGCGCCATGTCATCGCCAATATTGCCAGTTACGCGCATCCACATGCTTTGCTTGTGACTGCCCTTTTCGCGGGTGAACGGCGGGCGCAGGGTGATCGGGCGCATTTCCACGGGTTTGGGCATGTTCAGCCATTTCACGAACATCTCTGGCAGTTCGCCCTGCATGTCGGCGGCCAGTTCCAGTTCGGTCTTGACCTCTTCGGGTGGGGGCACATCGGGCATTTCATCCTGATGGCTCAGCCCCGGCTCCGCCCCCTGAAACGACGCCGCAAGGTTCAAGATCGGCTTGCCGTTCTGAATGGCGACCACGCGGCGGGTGGTAAAACTGCCGCCATCGCGGTCGCGTTCCACCTGATACAGCACCGGCTGCGTCGCATCACCGGGGCGCATGAAATACCCGTGCAGCGAATGCACGGGGCGCTCTGCATCCACGGTCATATTGGCCGCACGCAGCGCCTGCCCGATCACCTGACCGCCAAACGACCGCCCGCGCCCGCCCGGCGTGGCAATCCCGCGAAAGAAGTTCTCCTCGACCTGTTCAACCTGCAAAATCCGCACTAGGGACTCGGCCATTTCGGCTCCGGTCGGTTTGGGTTTCTTATCGCTCATGGTTTGCTGTCCCCTGTTCATTCAACTGCCTATCCAAAGGGCAAATCACCGCGAAAGGCAAGCCGGACGCAGCGATCAATGCCCGATCCACGCTGCATCGCGGCAGGCGGCATCGGGCTGCTCCAGTTCCAGCATGGTATGGGCAATGCCGAATTGGTCGGCCAACCGCGCCTTTAACCGCTGGCGCAGGGCATCGGGCGCGACATCCGAAAACACCACATGCGCCTCTAGCGCCAGTTCGTGTTCCTGCATCCGCCACAGATGCACATGGTGCAGGCCGACCACGCCCGCCTCTGCCTCGATCATGGCCATGACATCGGTCAGGGCGGGGCTGTCGGGGCTGCCCATCATCAACACCCGGATCACAGGGCCGATTTCGCGCGACACATGCCACAGGATATATCCGGCAATCGCCAGCGTCACCAATGGGTCCACCAACCGCCAGTCATAGAGCAATATCAACGTCCCCGCGACGATCACCGCGATAGACCCCAGCGCATCCATCACATTGTGCAAAAATGCGGCGCGGATGTTCATGCTGTCCTTTGACAGGCGAAACACCAACAGCGCCGTGACCGTATCAATGACCAGCGCAACACCGGCCACGATCACCACGGCCCAGCCTTCAACTTCGACAGGGTTGAACAGGCGCTGCACGCCCTCGGCGATCAACCACAGGGCGACCACCACCAGCGTCACGTAATTGATCAGCGCCGCCACCACCTCGGCGCGGCCATAGCCGAATGTCATGCGCGCATCCGCAGGGCGCCGCGCAATCCGGCGGGCCAAGAATGCAATCACCAGCGACATCGCATCAGACAGGTTGTGTATCGCATCGGCGATCAAGGCCAGACTGCCCGAAAACACCCCCGCCACGATCTGCACCAGCGTCAGCAACAGGTTCACACCCACAGCCACGGCAACACGGCGGTCGCCCGCGATTTCCGGGTGGTGGTGGTGATGGTCATGGTGTTGGTGATGGTCATGCGCCATGGTTTGCACCCTTTCCGGCTGTGGCCCTGTTGCTACCGGCAGGGCGCGCCATGCCCGCAATCCCGGGCACCCGCCCGCCACGGATCGCCCGCGCCCGCGCATTCATCCAATGCCTCATGCCATAGGTATACAGCAGCCGCCGCAACGGGCCAAGCGCCTGATCATGCTGCGAAAACATCGCATCGGGCGTATCAAACAGACCCAGATCACGGGCGATGCCGGTTTTCTGGATATAGGTATCCGTGCCACACCAATCGACCTGCGGCGCCTCCAATGCTTCGGTCCCGACACCATAGGCGCACAGCGGCCCGCGCCCGAATGCCCGCTGCACGGCCTGCAAATAGGGCATATCCAGAATGAACCCCTCTAACGTGATCCAGCGCCCCCCATGATACAACTCGACCCAACTGTGCAGGATTTCGGGCGGCGACAGGGCATAGGCCAGTTCCGGCATCACCCCGCGCTGCAATCCCTTGTGAATGGTGAACCCGTGCATCCGGCAGGGCACCCCCAGCGCCCGCAGCAGCGCCATCAGCAACACGCCCTTGGTGTTGCACTGGCCATAGCCGTCCGCCAATACATCCGAGGCGGCAATCCCGTCGGCGCGGTTATACCCGAACAGAATTTCGTCGCGGGTGAAATCATAGGCCGCACCAATGCGTTGATCCATGGGCAGGTCCATCCAGCCCCGCCGCGCAATCACATCCCGTATCGCTGGCGCACCGAAATCCAGCAACGGGCTGGGCTGTAACAAATGGGTCAGGTCGCTCATCTTCGCCTCCTTGTAACTTTGGCGAATCCACTGATAATTGCTACAGTCGCTATAGCTTCAACAGGTTTTTTCAAAATGTATTCCATCGGCCAGTTGTCACGCCGCACAGGGGTCAAGGTGACCACCATCCGGTTTTACGAAACCAAGGGCCTGATCCCGAACGAGGGGCGCAGCGCGGGCAATCAACGCCGGTATTCCAACGCTGGGCTGGAACGGTTGCTGTTCATCCGCCATGCCCGCGATCTGGGCCTGCCACTGGACAGCATCCGCGCCCTGATCGACATGGACGGCACCGACCACGCCACCGCACATCACATCGCCGATGCCCATCTGGGCGATCTGCGCAACCGCATCGCGCAATTGCAAAAACTGGAAACCGAACTGGCGCGTATTTCCACCGCCTGCAAGGGCGGGCAGGACGCGCCCTGCCGCATCGTCACCGCCTTTGGCGATCACACATCCTGCGGATCAGACCACGATTAGCGCGTTAATGCGCCTCGGCCCAATTGGCGCCCTGGCCCGCATCCACAATCAGCGGCACGTCCAGTTTCACGGCCGGGTCGCTGGCGTTTTCCATCACGTCCCTGGCCACGGTGATCAGCCGATCCACCGCATCCTCGGCCACTTCGAACAACAGTTCATCGTGGACCTGTAGCAGCATCTTGGCATCAATCCCCGCAATCGCATCCGGCATGCGGATCATTGCGCGCCGGATCACATCCGCCGCCGTGCCCTGAATGGGCGCGTTGATCGCGGCGCGTTTGGCAAACCCCGCCCCCGGCCCCTTGGCGTTGATTTCGGGCGTGTTGATGACGCGCCCGAACAGGGTTTCCACGCGGTTGTGTTCCTTGGCGAATTTCACCGTGTCATCCATATAGCTGCGAATACCGGGGAAGCGTTCGAAATAGCGGTCGATGAACCCCTGCGCCTCGGCGCGTGGAATGCGCAGATTGCGCGCCAGACCAAAACCGGAAATGCCATAAATCACCCCGAAGTTAATCGCCTTGGCGCGGCGGCGCACGTCGGGCGTCATGTCCTCCATCGGGACGCCGAACATTTCACTGGCGGTCATGGCGTGAATGTCCTGCCCGTCGCGAAATGCCTGTTTCAACGCGTCGATACCGGCGACATGGGCCAGAATGCGCAGCTCGATCTGGCTGTAATCAAGGCTGACCAGAACACGCCCCTCGGGCGCGACAAATGCCTCGCGGATGCGGCGGCCTTCTTCGGACCGCACGGGGATGTTTTGCAGGTTCGGGTCACTGGATGCCATGCGCCCCGTGTTGGCCCCCGTTTGCAAATACGATGTATGCACCCGCCCGGTTTCGGGGTTGATATGTTCCTGCAAGGCATCCGTGTAGGTCGATTTCAGCTTCGACAATTGCCGCCAGTCCAGCACGCGGGCGGGCAGGTCGTGTTCTGTTGCCAGATCCTCCAGAATATCCGCACCTGTCGAATACTTGCCGGTCTTGCCCTTTTTGCCGCCCTCTAGCCCCATCTTGTCGAACAATATCTCGCCCAGTTGCGCGGGGCTGCCCACGTTGAACGTCTCTCCGGCCAGTTCGTGTATTTCGGCCTCCAGCCCTGCCATTTTCTGGGCAAAGGCGTTTGACATCCGCGACAGCACATCGCGGTCCACCTTGACCCCGTGCATTTCCATCTGCGCCAGAACGGGCACCAGTGGCCGTTCCAGCGTTTCATATACGGTGGTCACATGGGCGCGGTGCAATTGCGGCTTGAACAGCTCCCACAGGCGCAGGGTAATATCCGCATCCTCGGCGGCGTATTTCACTGCCTCCTCCACCGGAACACGGTCGAATGTAATCGCGGATTTCCCCGTGCCGATCAGCGATTTGATCGGGATCGGGTTGTGCCCCAGATACCGTTCCGACAGCGCATCCATGCCATACCCGTGCAGCCCCGCATTCATCGCATAGGACATCAGCATGGTGTCATCCACCGGCGCGACCTGAACCCCGTAGCGGGCGAAAATCTTGGCGTCATATTTCATATTCTGCCCGATTTTCAGGATGCTTTCATCCTCTAGCACGGGTTTCAGCGCGGCGATGGCATCGGCCAGCGCCATCTGCCCCCCGGCCAAAGTGTCAGAGCCGAACAGATCATTCGACGCACCATCCTTGTGGATCAGCGGAATGTAACAGGCGCTGCCCGCCTCGACACATAGGGAAATCCCGACCAGATCGGCCTTCATTTCATCCAGTCCGGTGGTTTCCGTATCCACCGCCACATATCCACGTTCGCGGATCAGGGCGACCCATTTGTCCAGCGCGGCGCGGTCCTTGACCCATTCGTAATCATCAGGGGTAAACGGCTTGGCCGCAGGTTCATCCGCCGCATCGGCCCCGCCGGGGTCATTGTCGGTGATCACAGGCGCATCCACGCCCAACTGGTCCGACACCCGTTTGGTCAGGGTGCGAAATTCCATTTCCGCCAGAAACGCCAACAGCTTTTCGGGGTCGGGATCGCGCAGTTCCAGATCGTCCAGCGTGAACCCCAGCGGCGTGTTGCAATCCAGATCGACCAACCGGCGCGACAGTTCGATCTGTGCGCGATGATCAATCAGGGTCTGGCGGCGCTTGGGCTGTTTGATTTCGCCCGCACGGTCCAGCAGGGTTTCCAGATCGCCGTATTCGTTGATCAACAGGGCGGCGGTTTTGATGCCAATGCCCGGCGCACCCGGCACGTTATCGACCGAATCCCCCGCCAGCGCCTGCACATCCACCACACGCTCCGGCCCGACGCCGAATTTTTCGATCACGCCGTCGCGGTCGATGCGTTTGTTTTTCATCGCGTCCAGCATTTCAACGCCGCCGCCAACCAGCTGCATCAAATCCTTGTCCGATGATACGATCGTCACCCGCCCGCCCAGATCGCGGGCCTGACAGGACAGCGTGGCGATGATGTCGTCGGCCTCGTATCCCTCCAACTCTTCGCAGGCGATGTTGAACGCCTCGGTCGCGCGGCGCGTCAGGGGCATCTGCGGGCGCAAATCCTCGGGCATGGCCTCTCGGTTGGCCTTGTATTGGTCATACATATCATTGCGAAAGGTGTGACTGCCCTTGTCGAAAATCACCGCGATATGGGTGGGCGCATCGGCCCCGTGATTGCCGTCGATATAGCGCTGCAACATATTGCAGAAACCAGCCACGGCGCCAATCGGCAACCCGTCGGATTTGCGCGTCAGCGGCGGCAGCGCGTGATAGGCCCGAAAAATAAAGGCCGACCCGTCGATCAGGTGCAAATGGCACCCCTTACCGAAATTCCCGCTCATGTCTGATCCTCTGGCAACCCTGTTCGCATGGCACGTTGTGCCACGCATCAGTGCAGGCTTCCAGCGACAGTTTCAACAGATTGGAACCGGATGAAACGCCTCAGACCTCGGCTTCGGAGCCTTTAAGGATGTATTTGCAATCGCAATAGGGGCATTCCACAAACCCCGTGTCAGCAGGGATCTGCAACCAGACGCGCGGGTGGCCCAATGCCCCCTCGCCGCCATCACAGGCGATACGGTTCTTATCCACGACCTTGGTTTCCGGCGCTGCGATCGTCATGCTGGACCATCCCTCTGGCTTGTCTTGCGATTGCCCCGTTATGGGCGATTGATCCAGCCAGAGCAAGTGCCCAGCGCCGGCAGCGTAAACCCCTTTCGCCAAACCGGTAACCACCCTAGGCTTGCAATCCCAAAGGGAGGAACAACAATGCGAACCGGAAAATGCTACTGTGGCGACATCGAATATCAGGTCGATGGTGACCCGATGCTAAAAGGGCAATGCCTGTGCCGCGAATGCCAGTATATTTCAGGCGGGGGCGCGAATTTTTTCATGGTCATGCCCGAGGCAGGGTTCAAATACACCAAAGGCACCCCCGCGCAATTCACCCGCAGCGATATCGACCAGGCCCGCACCCGCGATTTCTGCCCGAACTGCGGCACGCATATCCTGACCCGCCGCGCCACCGGCGGGGTGGTGATTTTGAAAATCGGCACGCTGGATGACCCGCAGGCCGATTACGGCGGGCCGCAAACCGCCATTTTCACGATTGACCAACAGCCATGGCATATCGTTGCCGAGGGCCTGCCCTGTTTCGAACGCATGCCGCAAAGCTGACAACAGATCAGGGCGGGGGCGCACCCTGCCCTGTTCCTGATCCTGTTCCTGTTCCTGATAGCCGCCTAGCCCTTGGCCGGCTGCACCATGCGCCCCATCCAACGCCCACCCAGAATATGCAGATGCAAATGTGGCACCTCTTGCACGCCATCCTCGCCCGCGTTGGAAATGGCGCGAAACCCCTTGTCGCCTGCCTGTGATTCCACGCCCGCCATCTGGCACACCTTGCCCACACAGCGCATGAAATCCACGATTTCCGCATCGGTGGCCGCATTACAGAAATGGTCATAGGTCACATATGGCCCCTTGGGGATCACCAGAATATGCACCGGCGCCTGCGGCTGGATATCGTGAAACGCTAGGCTGTGTTCGGTTTCCAGCACAGTGTTGTTGGGAATTTCGCCGCGCAGGATTTTGGCAAAAATATTCTGGTCGTCATAGGCATAGGTCATGGGCCACCTCAGTCAGCAAACAGGTAATGGGTTTCCGCTATTTCCTGCGCCTTCTCCTCGGAAATGGCAAGGAACCGCGCCAGACGCGCCGCGTTTTCGCGCGAATCCAATGCCTCGCGCATACGATAGAAATTTTCGTAATCGGCATCGCGGATGCGGTCGGATTCAAAGGTCATATCCTGCCGGATCGTCGGCAGCAGCCGCTCCAGCGTTTCACGCGGCGTCTGTTCACCCGCCAGCCCGACCCGTTTGGCATGCCCGCTCAGGTATTCATCGGTGAAAATACACTCGATTTCCAGAATGCGGGTGATCGAACGGTCAGATGCGAAATCATTCAACAATTCTATGTTGTTGGGGTCCATGCACACGATCAGCTGGTCGGTGTCATAATAATCAAACAGCATCCGCATCAGGGCGCGGCGGTGGCGCGTGCGCTTGCCCAGCGTCGCCTGAATGCCGCCCAGATCGGGCAGCTCGGTGTCTTCTTCGTTGAACAGGTAATCAATCGCCGGAATATCGGTGACCTGCCGCACCCGATCCAGCAGGCGTTTCGCGACATGCCATTTCTTGCACACCACGATCATCAATTCGCGTTCGCGCCCCAGCGTCGATTCGGTTTCCCAGAACCGGCTGGCAAACCGCCGCCCGATCCGGCCCCGTCCGGTCAGGAAATTGAACAGGCTGCGCCCCTCGTTCGATATCTGGAAATGCACGCCCTCGGCGGCATATAACGCGCCCAACCGTTCCTTCAGGGATTCCGCCTCGGGGCTGATTTTGCGCGCAAACAGAAAATCCTGCGACAGCAGCAGATCATAGTGATCGTTGTAAAACGTCACCGGCATCCCGTAATCGGAAAACATCAAAAACGTCAGGGTGCGGGTTTCAATCTCGTCCTCGGGGATCAGATGGCGCACCAGCGTCTGGAAAAATGTCTCGTCCGGTATCCAGGTGGTGCGGAAAAACCGCATCACGTCCTTGCGTTCGCGGGTGAAATCCAGAATCCACTCGATCGTGCGGCGGCGCAGGCACCACCACTGGCTGCCGATCTGCACCTGAATATCGGCGGGAATCTCCCGCGTCATGTTGAACCGCTGTTGCAAATGGTATGACGTGTAAAACCGCCACTTCTGCGTGCGTTCATTGAAAAAATGCCGGTAAATCAGCCGGTCACGCTTCATCCCCGTCTTGATCCAGTCGCTTTCGAAGAAATCGAAACTTTCGACATAATCGACCTCGCGCCGGTCCAGAAACTCATGCGCGTATTCCGCCGATTTGATCGCCATACAGTCGCCCGACAGCATGTAAAAATGCGTGGCGCGGGGAAATGCCTCTACCGCTGCCTCCACCGCATACAGGGTCGCCTGCACCAGGCTCCATTCGCCCCAGCCGCATTTGATCCGCTTGCGGGCAAAGGCCACATTGGGGTTGTCCTTTAGCGCCGATTTGATCTTGGCGAAAAATTCCGGTTTCGCACGCGCATCAAAATGGATCGACATATAGTCGCCCACTGCGGTCAGTCGCTCTGCCTGCTGGATGATGGCATCCGGGTCCTTGTGGCAGAGCAGGATAAATGCGATTTTTGCCATTCTGGAAACGAACGCCCCTGTTTACGGTGATTGTTTATCTGGATAATGATGAAGACGCATTGAATAAACACACTTTCTTTGGTTTTTTATGTGTAGGTATAACGCGCTGGCAACAAGGCGCCGTGAACGGAGGCAAGAGTATGGGGTTTCCCGGGACGTGGATGACAGAAAGCGAAAGCGTGGTGTATCGCGTGGTGCCCAAATGCGCCTGCTCGACCATCGGGCAGATCATGTATTATTCCGATCACGGTGAATTTTTCGATGGCGATATCCATGATGCCACCGGCGGCATGCACAAATGGGCGATCGAGGACAGCCAACCCCTGATCGAGGCGAACGTGAAATCGCACGCCTCTTACGCCTTTACCTGTGTGCGCAATCCCTACACCCGCATCCTGTCGTCGTTTTTCGACAAGATTTGCGGCATCCAGCGCAACGGCAAACGCTATCGTGGCAACCTTGTGCCCCTGTTGATCCAGAAATACGGGGTCGAGGTGGGCGGTGACGATGGCAAACAGGAATTCGACCAGATCCAGTCGTTCCGCCGCTTTCTGCTGTTCGCGCGCGACACCATCCGCTGGCGTCGCCCGATGGACCCCGATATCCATTGGTCTGCCATGTCCGGCCATGTGTCCACCTTTATCGCCAATGGCGGCACCTATGATAAAATCATTTGGACAGAACAGTTTAACGATGGCATGGACGAGGTGCTAAAGGCGATCAAGACCCCGAAAAAGGTCAACCTGAAAAAGATCCCCCGCTTTAACGAATCCGAAGGGCACGGCCCTAAACGCCTGCATCCGGTCGAGGATTACTTCGACGATCTGTCGATGCATCTGGTCTATGAAATCTACAAACGCGATTTCGATCTGTTCAAATATGATTTCAAGGACCCGTCCAACAAGATGCCGATTGGCGAAATTGATCTGGCCGAAGTCCACGCAAAACTGGGCGACTAGGCCCGGCTTTCACGGCCACAACCGGCGCACACGAAACAGGCGAACGGGGGGCATTGCGCCCCCCCCTTTTCTTTATCCGGTTCTTTATCCGGCGATCAAACCGGCCTTGGCGAACAGCTCTTGCAAATCGGCCTCGGGGCGTGCGCCGAAATGGGTGATCACCTCGGCGGCGGCGACACAGCCCATGCGCCCAGATGTTTCCAGCGACGCGCCCGTGGCAAAACCATACAGGAAACCGGCGGCAAACTGGTCGCCCGCGCCGGTGGCATCGACGGGGGTGATGGATGTCACCGGCACCACCGCCTGTTCATCGCCCTGCACCAGCACCACATCATGGCCGCCGCGGGTGCAAACAATCAGCCCCGATTCCGCCGCCGCCGTTTCCAGCGCAGCGCCCAGATCATCGGTTTCATACAGGGATTTCCATTCGTGTTCGTTGCCGATCACGTAATCCAGATCCCGCACCAACCTGCGGAAATCGGCGCGGTGGCGGTCTACGCAAAACGGGTCCGACAGGGCGATCCCCGCCTTGCCACCAGCCGCCCGACAGGCCCGCGCGGCTGCTTCAAACGCCTGCTTTCCCTTGGGTTTGTCATACAGATACCCCTCCAGAAACAGAATTTCGGCCCCGCCCGCCACGGCATCATCCACGTCTTCCGGTCCCAATTCGGCGGAAATCCCCAGATAGGTGTTCATCGACCGCTCGCCATCGGGCGATACGAAAATCATCGACCGCGATGTCGGCAATTCCCCCCCGGCCACCGGCGGATTGACAAAATCGGTGCCATCGGCGGCCATTTCCGCCGCATAGAAACGGCCCAGCGCATCATCATGCACCCGCCCGATAAATCCGGTCCCTAGCCCCAGATTGCCCAGCCCTGCCAATGTGTTGGCCACTGATCCACCCGGCGCCTGCTTACGCGTTTCCATCCCCGCATAAAGCATCTCTCCGCGTTCACGCTCGACCAGTTGCATGATGCCCTTTTCGATCCCCATCAGGTCCAGAAAACTGTCATCTGACTGGGTGATCACATCCACAATCGCATTGCCGATCCCGACAACCTTGTAATTTTTCATTCGGTTTTTTCCTCGAATTGGCACAGATCGCGGATATGACAGGCCGCGCATTTGGGTTTGCGGGCAACGCAGATGTATCGCCCGTGCAGGATCATCCAGTGATGGGCGTGATCCTGAAAATCGACGGGAATGTTGTCTTCGATTGCGCGCTCTACCGCGACCACATCCTTGCCGGGGCAAATGCCGCTGCGGTTGCCGATGCGAAAAATATGCGTGTCCACGGCCTGTGCGGGGTAATGCCACCACATGTTCAGCACCACATTGGCCGTCTTGCGCCCGACACCGGGCAGCGATTGCAGCGCGGCACGCGAATTGGGCACCACACCGCCATATTCCTCGTGCAGGATGCGCGACAGCTTGATCACATTCTTGGCCTTTTGACGGAACAAACCGATGGTTTTGATGTGTTCGGTCACGCCCGCTTCGCCCAGCGCCAGCATCTTTTCCGGCGTGTCGGCGATGCGGAACAGTTCCTTGGTCGCCTTGTTCACGCCCGCATCCGTGGCCTGCGCCGACAGGGCCACCGCCACCACCAACGTAAAGGCGTTCACATGGTCCAGCTCGCCCTTGGGTTCGGGTTCGGCCGCCTGAAAGCGGGTAAAAACCTCCCGCAGGGTATGATAATCCATCTGCTTTGCCATGGCTGACCTATGCCTGTTTCGCCCCCGCGCATCAAGCAAAACAGGGCAAAACAGGGCAAAACAGGGGTCGTTAAAATTGGCTGGACTAGGGCTGTTTAACCGCGTCGCGCTTAAGCAGCCATTAATCGCAATGGGGTTTTATCAAACGAATTCGGAGAGAACGATATGACCACTGACAAACAGCCCATGCCCAAGCCGCAAATGCCCAAACCGCAAATGTCGGGCCTTGGCCCCGGCACCATCCTGATGACCAGCGAGGGCGAAATGCCCGTGGAATGGCTGGCCCCCGGCGATAAGGTGCTGACCCGTGATCGCGGCGCGCAACCTGTCATCTGGATCAAACGCATGCGCGCCAATGCGCCCGGTGCTGCCCCCCTGCCCGCGCCGCTGGTGCTGTTCCCCGGTGATTGTGGCCGCGCCGCCACCCCTTGGGAAAAACTGCGCCTTTGCCCCGGTCACCGCGTGCTGCTCCGCCTCCCCGAGGTGGAATTGAACTTTGCCGAAAAAGAGGTGCTTGCCTCGGTGTCCGACCTGTCGCGCCGTGGCGCCCCCCGCCTTGACCCCGATATGGGGCCGCTGGTCTATCATCATATCGTCATGCCACGGCACGAATTGATCCTTGCGGGCGGGCTGTGGGTCGAAAGCACCGATGCCGCCATGGCCGCACAACTGGATGCGCCCAATGTGGTGCGCCGCTCCTCCGAGCTGTTTCAATCGGGGTCAAAATCCGTGCGCATGTGCCTCACCTCTGAAGAGGCGCAGATGATCCGCAAGGCAACCCCGTCCGATATGTCCCTGATGGATCTGATCGCGGCCTGATCCCCGATCTGATCGCGGCTTGACCCCCGATCTGATCGCGGCCTGATCCGACACGCCGCAGCCAAAACCGCAATTTTCGGGTCGCGCCAAACGCCCCCCCGCCCTAGGGTCATCCCGGAACCAAAGGGGCGACAATGCTGCAACGCGACACCGAACAGGGCTATCATTTCCACGTCATGCGCCGCGCGATTGATGCGATCGACGCCGCAGACGGCCCGCTGACTCTCGACCAACTGGCCAGCGCCATGGATATGTCGCCCGCCCATTTCCAACGGCTGTTTTCGGCCTGGGCCGGGGTGTCGCCGAAACGCTATCAGCAATATCTGCAACTGGATCAGGCCAAACGCATGCTGGCCAACAACATGACCACCCTTGCCACCAGCCACAAACTGGGCCTGTCCGGTTCTGGCCGCCTGCATGATCTGTTCATCAAGTGGGAGGCGATGAGCCCCGGCGAATTCGCCCGCAAGGGCGCGGGCCTGACCATATATTGGGAGTGGTTCGACAGCCCCTTTGGCCCCTCGCTGGCCATGGGCACCGAACGCGGGCTGTGCGGCATCGCCTTTTCCGCTGAAACCGGTCCCGATGCCGCGATGCAGGATATGACCGCCCGCTGGCCCAATGCCCGCTATGTGCGCGACGGCGCGCCGCTGACCGCCCATATCCAATCCGCCTATGCGCAAAAGGGCGAAACCCGCCTGCATCTGATCGGCGCGCCCTTCCAGATAAAGGTGTGGGAGGCGTTGATGCGCATCCCCTCGGGTCAGGTGACCACCTATTCCGAAATCGCGCAATCCATCGGCAGCCCCCGCGCCGTGCGCGCCGTTGGCACCGCCGTCGGGCGCAATCCGGTCAGCTGGCTGATTCCCTGCCACCGCGCATTGCGCAAATCCGGCGCGCTGGGGGGCTATCACTGGGGTCTTCCGGTGAAACGCGCCCTTCTGGCCTATGAATCCGCCCGCGCCGACGATTAGGCGAAATATTGCCGATTCGTGATTTTCCCCCTGTTGGTGTCATGCCGATCTGCGCCTTATAACCACAAGGAACGGGCCGAACCGGCCCCAAATCAAAGGCAAACCCATGACCCGAGCATCAAAATCCGTCCTTTTTCTGGCCGCCGCATCGCTGCTGACCGCCACCGCCTGCACCGACCCCGCCATGGTGTCGCCCGATGACCCGAACAAAAACACCAAACAGGGTGCTTTACTGGGCGGGTTGATCGGCGGCGTCACCGGCGCGCTGGTATCCGACAACAAGGGCAAGGGCGCGATCATCGGCGCCGCCGTCGGGGCCGGTGCCGGTGCGCTGGTCGGCAACAACCTCGATAAACAAGAGGCCGAACTGCGCCGCGATCTGGGCAATTCCGCAACCATCACCAATACCGGCGACCGCCTGATCGTGACCATGCCGCAGGACATCCTGTTTGACACCGACAGCGCCAGCCTGCGCACGACCCTGCGCACCGACCTGCGCACGGTCGCGTCCAGCCTGAACACCTATCCCGGCACCACGGTGCAGGTGTTGGGCCATACCGACAACACCGGCGATGCCGCCTATAACTATGACCTCAGCCAGCGCCGCGCCGGTGCTGTGTCGGCCGAACTGATCGCTGCGGGCGTGTCCGCAGGCCGCATTCAGGCCATTGGCCGCGGCGAGGATCAGCCCGTCGCCTCCAACCTGACCACCGAAGGGCGCGCCCAAAACCGCCGCGTTGATATCGTGATCCTGCCCAACGGCTGATCACCTGAAATTTACGACCGGAACGCCCCGTTCACGCGGGGCGTTTCTGTTTGCGAACGCTTGCTGTGCGTCCGCGCAGGCTGACATTTCCGCGCTGCGGCGTAGATTGGTGTCAACGCAACCGCATATGGAACGAACACCATGACCACGCATAAAATTCTGGGCCTCTCCGGCTCTCTTCGCGCCAATTCCTTCAATTCCAAACTGCTGGCACAGGCCGCGCATCATTACCCCGATGCCGAATATACCGCCGGTGATTTGCGCCTGCCGCTCTATGATGGTGATATCGAAGCCGCCGAGGGCATCCCCGCCGAGGTCCGCAAACTGGCCGATCAGATCGCCCAGGCCGATGCCGTGGTGATCGCCACCCCCGAATATAACAAGGCCATTTCCGGCGTGCTGAAAAACGCGCTGGATTGGATCAGCCGCGCCGATGGTGGTGCCGCAAACAGCCCGCTCAAGGGCAAACCCGTTGCGATTCTGTCGGCCACGGCCGGTCGTTCGGGCGGCGAACGTGCGCAAGCGATGCTGCGCCTGTGTCTGCAACCCTTCTTGCCCAATCTGCTGCAAGGCCCAGAGGTTCTGGTGGCAGAAACCCACAACCAGTTCGACGACGAACACCAGTTGACCGGCGATCTGAACCTGGAAACCCTAAAGGGTCTGATGGCCGCCCTAAAGGCCGAAGTAGAGGGCTAAGCCCTATATCTGATTGGATATTTCCAACAGATTCCCGTCGGGGTCACGGATGTAGATCGACATGATCGCGCCCGTGGCCCCGCTGCGCTGCACCGGCCCCTGTTCCACCGCGACACCCTGCGCCGCCAGATGCGCCTGCCACTGCTGCAAGGGCTGGTCGGACAGAAAACACAGGTCCGCTGATCCGGCCCGCGCCTGTGCCGCCTTGGGTTCAAATTCGGCACCCGCCTGATGCAGGTTTATCTTTTGCACACCGAATGTCAGCGCCATACGCCTGCTGCCATCGGCGGGGTGAAACTCCTGCGGCGCCATCCCCAGAACGCCATGATAAAATGCCACCGTCGCGTCGATATCCGCCACCGTCAGCACCAGATGGTCAAGGCTGTGCAATTTCATAATCCGCCCTTTCGCTGTGGGTCGTAACCTGATCACAAACTGGCGTCAGGTCGAAACCCCTCGGGGATGTTGTCCACCCCGTCCAATACCAGATCGGCCATGACCTCGCCCACCTTGGGGGCCATGCCGAACCCGATCTTAAACCCGCCATTGGCGATAAATCCATCCCGCAACGGATGTGCCCCCAATACCGGCGCACGGCTGCGTGCTCGCGGGCGCACCCCGGCCCAGCGCTCGATGACTTCGGCCCCCTGCAAGGCGGGCACGGCGGCAACGGCCCGCGCCATCACCGTATCCAACTGTGCATCGGTGCTGCTGGCATCCGCATATTCGCCTTCGCTGGTCGACCCCACCGCCACAGTGCCATCCACATGCGGAATCACATGCAACCCATCGGCATATAGCTGCGGCGCTTGCGCCCGATCCAGCCGCAACAATACCGCCTGCCCCTTGACCCCGTTGCCGAATGATCGTGGCCTTGCGGCGCTGATCTCCTCTAATCCGGATACCCCGGTGGCCCAGATCACCGCACCCCTTGCCACGCCATCCCGCGCGATGACACCGCCCCTGGCCACAATCGCCGCTGCCAGCGCGGCGCAGGCCAGTCGCGGGTGCATTCGCGCGCTGAGCGAGTCGTAAATCCACAATCCGGTGGGCGAAACCGGCGCCCAATCCCCCACTGCGCTGGCCGCAACCACCTGCCATGTGGCGCGGCCCTGCCACAGCTCTGCCGCTGTATCGGCCCGCGCCCGCGCCAAGGCTTCGCCGCCCGCCACAACGGGTTGAACCCGCCCGCTGCGCCCGTATCCCGTGGGCAATCCCGATGCCTGCGCCACCGCGCCCCACCAGGCATCGGCCATCAACAGGCTGTCCAGCTGAAACGCCTTTTTGTCGTTCCAGTTTTCCGGCACATGCGGGGCCAATGCACCCACAATGCCGCCGCTGCTGCCCGCGCCCACGCCGTAGGGGTCGATCACCTGCACCGATGCGCCCCGCCGGATACAGGCCCATGCCACCGACAACCCGAATGCCCCCGCGCCCATCACCGTTACATCTGTCATTGCAAACCCCCGCGCCGCTGTTCATGTTCGCGCCACGACCTCTCTATGGAAATGCGCGCAGATGAGCCAGTATGCCAAACTAGAATGGCGTGACGGGGCGGTTCCCGTCTCGACCCGCTTTGATGATCCCTATTTCAGCCTTGATAACGGGCTGGCCGAAACCCGGCATGTGTTTCTGGCGGGCAACGGCCTGCCCGTGCGGTTTTGTGACGGGTTTCATATTGCTGAACTTGGCTTTGGCACAGGGTTGAATTTTCTGGCCACGCTTCAGGCATTTCGCGCCGCCGCCAGACCCGGCATCCTGCATTTCACCTCGTTCGAGGCATTCCCGATGGCCATGCCCGACCTGATCCGCGCCCTTGCCCATTACCCCGACCTGCCCGTCGATGCCCTGATCGACCCCGACAAACCCAAGGTGCCCAGCCGCGTTTCCGGCCCCGATTTCCGCCTGCATGTGGTCGAGGGCGACGCCCGCGCCACCCTCCCCGAATGGCAGGGGCAGGCCGATGCATGGTTCCTTGATGGCTTCTCTCCGGCGAAAAATCCGGAACTGTGGTCCCCCGAATTGATGGCCGAGGTGGCGCGCCACACCGCCCCCGACGGCACCGCCGCCACCTATACCGCCGCCGGATTCGTGCGCCGCGGTCTGGCGGATGCAGGTTTCACCGTCACCCGCAGCGCCGGATTTGGCCGCAAACGCCATATGACCACGGCGGCCCTCACCGCATGAGCGCAGCGCAAAACACCCGCCTGGGCATCATTCTGATGGTGGTGACCACCTTCATTTTCGCCGTGCAGGATGGCATCTCGCGCCACCTGGCGGGGGAATATAACGTGATGATGGTGGTCATGGTGCGCTACTGGTTCTTTGCGCTGTTCGTGATGACCGTCGCGGGGCGTCAGGCGGGCGGTTTGCGCCGCGCCGCCGCCACGCAGCAACCGCTGTTGCAGGCATTTCGCGCCCTGCTGCTGATCACGGAAATCTGCGTGATGATTCTGGCCTTTACCCGCCTCGGGCTGGTCGAAAGCCACGCGGTGTTTGCCTGCTACCCCCTGCTGATCGCGGCCCTGTCCGGCCCCGTGCTGGGCGAATCCGTCGGCTGGCGCAGATGGGTGGCAATCGGCGTGGGTTTTGTCGGGGTGATCATCATCCTGCAACCGGGGTTTGGCGTGTTCCAACCCGATGCGGTGATCCCGCTGGCCTCGGCGCTGATGTTCGCGCTTTATGGTCTGTTGACCCGCTATGCGGCGCGGCGCGACAGCGCGGCAACCTCGTTTTTCTGGACCGGCACGGTGGGGGCCGTGGGCATGACCGCCGTGGGCTTGTTTTACTGGCAACCCATGACAGCGCCCGATTGGGCATGGATGGCCGTGCTATGCGTCACCGGCGCGTTGGGCCACTGGACCCTGATCCGCTGTTACGAGGTCGCCGAGGCCAGCGCCGTGCAACCCTTCGCCTATCTGCAACTGGTCTTTGCCGCCTCGCTTGGCCTGCTGGTCTTTGCCGAAACCATCCGCCCCAATGTCGCGATCGGCGCGGCGGTGATCGTCGCGGCGGGCCTATTCACCCTGTGGAGGGAGCGGCAAAATCGTTGACCCCACCAATTCGCGGCTGAATGGCACAGGGTGTGGATTGCGCCCCAGACGGGCGCGATAAACAGGCAGGCTCTCGCTGACGCGCATCACGTAATTTCGGGTTTCCGAAAACGGGATATGTTCGATCCAGTCCACCACATCCATGCCGTTCTTAACGGTGCCGTTGCGCGGGTCGCCCATTTCCGCCATCCAGCGGTCGAGGCGGCTTGGCCCGGCGTTGTAACCTGCTGCGATCATGGTGATATTTCCGTCAAACCGCCGTGCCAGTTTCGCCAGATAGGCACTGCCCAGCGTCGCGTTATAGGGCCAGTCCGACAACACACGGCTGGCCTGATGTTCCAGCCCCAGCTCGCCCGCCGTTTCCGCCGCCGTGGCGGGCATCAGTTGCATCAACCCCTGCGCCCCCGCACCACTAACCACATTGGGGTCGAATTCCGATTCCCGTCGCGCAATCGCCAATGACATTTCGGCCGGCACCGGCAGCGCCATTTTGTGCAGCGGATGCAGCGCGTAATAGGGGCGCGGCAGGGTCAGCCCGCGTTTCGCCGCCTCTTTGCCGATCATCACCGCCAGATGCGGCTGTTCAATATCCACCGCCATATCGCCGAACTGGCGCAGCTCTGCCGCGCTCAACCCCTCGGCCAGATGGGTCAGAAACTGCTCGGCCAGACTGATCTGCCCCGCGTTCTGCGCCAGAACACCTGCCTTATAAACCAGCGATTGCGTGAACGGCGCGCCCCGCCAATCGTCCCCCGCCTTGCCTGTCAGATCGGGGTCAAACGGCACGCCCGCCTTTTCCGCCGCCAACAATCCGTAAAAAGAGGTCTGGAACTGCGCCCCGTAAATATACGAGCCCTTGGCCCCCTCGGGGTCGCCCGATGCCTCTTGGGCGCGGCCAATCCAGTAACCCGCCCGCCCCAGCGAAATCGGCGAATCCACCGCGCCGCGAAACCGTTGGAAATGGTCCAGCGCACGGGCCGGATCGTTCTGGTATCGCAGGGAAATATAACCCGACAACCACTCCAGATCGGCGAATTTACTGCCCTCGCTCAACTGGTGATTGGCTGCCAGCCGATAGGCATCCGCCGCCTTGCCATCGCGCATCAGGGAATGCGCCAGATAGCTGCGCCAGCCCGCCCATGTTTCGGGCCGCCCCAGCGATTCGGCCGATTCCGACCGCGCCAGCGCCAGCTCCACGGCCTCGGTCGTCAGCCCCTTGCGGGCGCGCCACTGGAACCGCTCGTATGCCAGCCCCGCATCGCCGATCAAGGTGTCGGGCACCGCCGCAATCAGGGCGTTCACCCCGTCCGATTGCCCGCGCCGCAACGCCATCCGCGCCCGCGCCAGCGCCTGCCACCCGGCATTGACCAGCGGCAGCATCCGCTCAGCATCGCCACTCAGCCCGCGCCACAGCAACATATCCAACCGCGCCGTGTGATGCGGGGCCAGCAAGCCAGCGTGCTGCGCCAGCATGGCGTCATGTTCGCTGGCGGTCAGGTCCATTTCGCGCCACGCCCTGACCAGTTCCACATCAGCATCACCCGCCTGCCCCGCGGCGCGATGCGCATCCGACAGGATCATCACCCCCCTGCCGGTCTGGGGCGGATTGCCATCGAAAAACGCCTGAACCAGCACGGGGTCGGCCCCCTCCATCGCGGGTTCACTGCGTTTGCGCAGGTATTTCAGGCCGGGCCAATCGGGATGCGCCGCCAGAAACCGCACCACATCCTCGGCGCTGCCCTGCCCCGCACGCAGGGAAAACCACTCCACCAGTTCCGGCCCGCCATCGCCCGCCCTGGCGCCCAGCGCACGCGCATTGTCCCAACTGCCCGAACGGATCGCATCAATCGCCGACGCCAAAGGGCGCGGCCCCGCCGTTTCGGCACACAGCGGCAATGCAGCCACGGCAAGCGCGGCGATCAGGGTCAGGGGGCGCAACATCTCTTGCTTTTTTCCGATCAAACAGTGATAGACGCCTGCAATCTAGAAGCCCGCCGCCCGCACCTCAATTCACAATTCGGGCAGGTGGCGCATCTAACCCGAATACGCCGGCGGAAATCCCCGCCATATGAATGAAAAGGAGCGTGTCATGTTCAAAGGATCTTTTCCTGCTTTGGTGACGCCGTTTAAGAACGGCGAACTGGATGTCGACACGCTGAAGAAGCTGGTCGAATGGCACATCGGCGAAGGCACCAACGGCTTTGTCCCCGTCGGCACCACAGGCGAAAGCCCCACGCTGACCCACCGCGAACATGAACAGGTGATCGAAGAGGTGGTGCGCGCCGCCGCTGGCCGCGTGCCCGTCATCGCCGGTGCCGGATCCAACAACACATTAGAAGGTATCCGCCTGATCCAACACGCGGAAAAGGTGGGCGCCGACGCCGCGCTGGTGGTCACCCCCTATTACAACAAACCCACCCAACGCGGGTTGATCGCGCATTTCACCGCGCTGCACGACTGCTGCACCCTGCCGATCATCATCTATAACATCCCCGGCCGTTCGGTGATTGACATGACCCCCGAAACCATGGGCGAACTGGCCAGACTGCCGCGCATCATCGGGGTCAAGGATGCCACCGGCGATCTGTCCCGCGTGCCGAAACAGCGCATCACCTGCGGCACCGATTTCATCCAGATGTCAGGCGAAGACGCCACCGCCCTTGGCTTTAACGCCCATGGCGGGCAGGGCTGCATTTCGGTGACCGCCAATGTGGCCCCGCGTCTATGCGCCGAATTTCAGGCCGCCACCCTCGGCAATGACTACCCCAAGGCGCTGGAACTGCTGGATCGCCTGATGCCCCTCCACGAGGCAATCTTTGCCGAACCGGGCGTCGCCGGTGCCAAATACGGCATGGCCAAACTGGGCCTGTGCTCGGACGAGGTGCGCCTGCCCCTGACCGGCCTGACCAGCGAGACAAAGGCAAAAATGGATGCGGCCATGCGCCATGCAGGCCTGATCAACTAAATCACTGATATTTCAAAACAAAAGCCCCCCACCAGATCGCTGGCGGGGGGCTTTTTCTTGCGCGGTCCGGCGGGGGCTAGATGCCCACGTCAATAATCGCCTTGGCCAAAACCGGCACGGTTTCGGCGTTCAGCCCCGCGATGTTCAGGCGGGAATCCCCGACCATGTAAATCGCATGTTCATCGCGCAATTGCTGCACCTTGTCCGGCGCGGCCCCCAGACGGCTGAACATGCCGCGATGCTGCCCGATAAAGGCAAATCGGTCAGACCCGGACAGGCGTTGCAATTCACTGGCCAGTTGTTCGCGCAAGCTCAGCATCGACAGGCGCACTTCCTCTAGTTCGGCGGCCCAATCGGCCCGCAGGGTGGCGTCTTGCAGAATGGTGGTGACCACCCGCGCGCCGTGATCGGGCGGGAACGAATAATTCTGACGGTTCAGGAAATTCAGGTTCCCCTGCGCCAGCTTTTTCAGCCCCGCATCGGCACTGATTGCCATCAACAGCCCCGTGCGTTCGCGATACACCCCGAAATTTTTCGAACAGCTGGCCGCGATCAGGCATTCCGGCACGCTGGATGCCACCAGCCGCGTCGCCGCCGCATCATCCGCCAGCCCGTCACCAAACCCCTGATAGGCAATATCAATCATCGGAATGCCGCCGGTTTTCAGCAGCACATTCACCACCTCTTGCCATTGCGACAGGTTCAGGTTCGCGCCCGTCGGGTTGTGGCAACAGCCATGCAGCAACACCACATCGCCCGGCTTCACATCCCCCAGATCGGCGATCATCCCGTCAAAATCCACGCCACGGGTGGATTCATCGAAATAACGGTATTCGACAACGGGCATGTTCAGGAATTTCAGGATGCTGACGTGGTTCGGCCATGTCGGATTTGACACAAAAACCCGCGCATCGGGGTTGGCCAAGCGGATCAGTTCAAACGCCTGACGCACCGCGCCCGTGCCCCCCGGTGTCGCCACCGCCGCCACGCTGTCACGCGCCACCGCGTCCCCCAGCACCAGATCAATCATCACATCGGAAAACGCCGGATCACCGGCCAGCCCGACATAGGATTTGCTCTGCTGCTCTTCCAGAATGCGGGCCTCGGCCCCTTTGACCGCGCGCATCACGGGGGTATTGCCCAGCGCGTTCTTATACACACCCACGCCAAGGTCGATTTTCACGGGGCGCGGATCGTCCTTATACAACTGCATCAGTTGCAGGATCTTATCAGCGGGCTGTTCTTTCAGATGGCTGAACATGTTCAGGCGTCTCCGGTTGCGACGGGCAGCGTGGGGAAGGCCCCCCACTCGGTCCAGGACCCGTCATATAGGGAATGGTCATGCTTGCCGATGCGCTCCAGCGCAAGGCTCAGAACGGCGGCGGTGATGCCCGATCCACAGGATGTGATCGCGGGTTTGGACAGATCCACACCGGCGCGCTCGAACACCTCACGCAGGGATGCCACAGGCTTCATCGTGCCGTTTTCATTCAACAAATCGGTATAGGGCACATTGCGCGACCCCGGTATATGGCCGCGGCGCAACCCCGCGCGGGGTTCATCGACCTTGCCCTTGAAACGATCGGCAGCGCGGGCATCAATGATCTGGAAATCGCCCAGTTTCGATGCGGCTGACACCTGCGTGACATCGCGCACCATCTGGTTCTGGCGGCGCACGGTCATATGGCGGTCGCGCACGATGGGCGCCATGTCTTCCACCTCGCGCCCCTCGGCCAGCCATTTCGGCAATCCGCCGTCCAGAACGGCTATATCCATCTGCCCCATCAACCGGAACGTCCACCAGACGCGCGGCGCGGAAAACATGCCCTGACTGTCGTAAACCACCACCTGATGGCCATCGCCCACACCCATGGCCCGCATCCGCGACATGAACTTTTCAACCGGCGGGGCCATATGCGGCATGTCCGAACGCTGGTCGCTGATTTCATCAATGTCGAAAAACCGTGCGCCGGGGATATGGGCGGCATCATATTCCGCCCGTGCATCACGCGGCGTGCCGGGCAGGAAACAGGACGCATCAAGGATACGCAGATCCGGGTCTTTTATATGCGCTGCCAGCCAGTCGGTCGAAACCAGCGTTTTGGGGTCGTCATGTGCCATTGCGGACCTCGCGATTTTCACGGGTTCTGCCTATATCCTGCGGCAATTCAGTGCAAGCGGCAGACCATCCGCGAAATCGGCCCCGGCTCAGTTATTATCGCGCATCAGCCGCTGTTTCTGGCGGCCCCAGTCGCGTTTGGCTTCGGTGGCGCGTTTGTCATGGGCCTTTTTGCCCTTGGCGATGCCGATCTTGATCTTGGCGATGCCACGGTGGTTGAAATACAGAACCAATGGCACCAGGGTCATGCCCTCGCGCTGTGTTGCCTTCCACATGCGCGCCAGTTCTTTCTTGGATGCCAACAACTTGCGGCGGCGGCGCTCTTCATGGCCCCATGTCTTGGCCTGTGCATAGGGGGCTATGTAACTGTTGACCAGCCACAGCTCGCCCTCTTCCACCGCGGCATAGCTCTCGGTGATCTGGGCGGTTTTCTCGCGCAGCGATTTCACCTCGGACCCGACCAGCAGAATACCACACTCAAGGTCGTCCTCGATGGCATAATCATAGCGTGCGCGCCGGTTTTCGGCGATCACCTTATAGTTCGGGTCTGTCTTTTGCTTGGCCATTTATGCTCCCTATATCCGTTCATCTGGTCTGTCCACATGGCGCAATCAAGTGGTGTTTTTACTATAAAGCTGACCGGAATGCGGTCGGCGTTCATAGATGCCTAATCATTCGGTGCCACAAACAGCGGGTGTTTAGCCAGGAAAGCGCCCCATATGTCCGTCGAACCAGCCATCCGTCCGGAAGAAAAAGACACGACCGAAGCCTTCTTCGCCCCGGATGAAATTTTCTTTTCCCGCACCGACAAACGGGGCGTGATTCAGGCGGGGAACTCTGTATTTCAACGGGTTGCGGGTTACAGCTGGGATGAATTGCTGGGCGCGCCCCATAAACTGGTGCGCCACCCCGACATGCCAAAGGGCGTGTTTGCCCTGTTCTGGAATCGCCTTCAGAAAAACCGGCCCATGGCCGCCTATGTCAAGAATCGCACCAAAGACGGGCGATTCTATTGGGTGTTTGCCATGATTGTTCCGGTTAATGACGGCTATATATCGGTGCGCATCAAACCGCAGGCGGAACAGTTCGCCCAGTCCAGGGCGCTATACGCCCGCCTGCTGGACATCGAAAAAGCCGAAGGGCTGGACGGTGAAACCAGCGCCAAACGCCTGCTGGCTATCATGGATGCCGATGGCTTCCCCGATTACTTCACCTTTATCTGCGATGCCATGATCAGCGAACTTCAGGCGCGCGACAAAAACATGGGCCGTCCGCTTGGCAAACGCCGCCACATCACCTCCTCCCTGTTGGAACACACCGAAGAAGCACTGGGCGTGACCCGTGATCTGCTCAGCGGTTACGGTGAAATTACCTCCGAACCGACCAATATGCGCATACTCTCCGCTAGGTTAGAGGCCGCAGGCGGCCCGATTTCGGCGATTTCCCAGAACTATGAATTGATGTCCAGCGACCTGATGCACCTGCTGACCCAGCTTGATGTCGATGGCGAAGACCCCTTCGGCCGCATGAAAACCGAAGTCCAGGAAGTGCGCCTGCGCCTTGCCATCTGCCGCGCCTTTAACGAAGCAACCACAGAATTCAACTCCGAGGCAGGGCTGCATCAGGCCGAAGAAGCCGCCAACATGCGCCAAATCGCCTCCCGCCTCGAAGAAGAGGTGGTGAGCGGATTGAACGACATTGTCGTCAGCGCCGAACGCCTGCCCGCCATCTGTGTTGAATTGCGACGACAGGTCACCGGGCTGGATGTGGTGCGCCTGTTGTGCCGGGTCGAAGCAGGGCGGCTAAACGTCAAGGATGCGGGCCTGAACGGTATCATTGACCGGCTCGACAGGTTCCATTCCGAACTGGAATCCCAAATCACCCGCATATCCGAGATTGCGCGCATCATCACGCAGGATGCCAAATCGTTGATCGTGAATCATGGCACCGCATGAGGGGCAGTATGCAGCATCCGCAAATGGACAGACTGTTAAAATCAGACACTTCCCCTGTGTTCAAATCCGTTCGGGCACAACGCTCTGTTAATGGAATTCCTTTATCCAAGGGCACCGAAGCCGGATCACCACCGGCCCCTGAAAAGAGAGAAGCTGACATGTCGAACACCGCAGACGGGATAGAAGACACAGCCGATACGCCCAAGGTCAACGTCGTGACGCTGCCCGCTCATTTGGACGTCTCCGCTGGCGAAGAGGTCGCAGAAGCACTTGAACATCTGCGCGGTCTCCCCGTGGAAATCCACGCAAACGAGGTCAGCCACCTGGGTGGCATTTTCCTCCAGCTTCTGATCGGCGCACAGAAACAATGGCAAAAAGACGAGGCGACGTTCAGCCTGACCAACCCCTCCGACGCATTTGTCAAAGGCATGGCGCTTCTTGGCGCACCCGAAGAGTTATTTGAAGAAGGGAAAGCAGCATGAGCCTGAGAGTCCTCGCCATCGATGATTCGCGCACGATGCGAAGCATGCTTGAACACACATTGAAAGCCGCCGGCTTCGAAGTCCACCTTGCCGAAGACGGGCAGGACGGGCTGAACAAACTGGCAGAGGTGCATCCCGATGCCGTCATAACCGACATCAACATGCCCGTCATGGATGGCTTCGGCTTTATCGAAGGCGCACGTGAACAACGCCAGTTTCGTGGCGTCCCCATTCTGGTCCTGACCACCGAAAGCGCGGCAGAACTCAAGGTGCGCGCCCGCGACGCCGGTGCGACGGGATGGATAGTCAAACCGTTTCACGAAGACAAACTGGTTGCCGCTCTCGAGCGCGTGACGGCGAGGTAATCCAATGAACGCCAATACCGACCTCCGCGAGATATTCTTCAACGAATGCGAAGAACTGCTCGAAGTCCTGTCTGACGGGATCGCACAGATGGAAACCGGCGAAGCTTCGCTGGACACCGTCAATGCGGTGTTCCGTGCCGTGCATTCCATCAAAGGTGGCGCTGGCGCCTTCGGCCTCGATGCGCTCGTTGAATTTGCGCATGGCTTTGAAAACACCCTCGACGATATGCGCGCGGGCAAACTCGAAACCAACCCGAAAATCGTCGAACTGCTTTATATGGCCAGCGACAGACTGGCCGATCTCGTCGAATCCGCCCGCGACCGCCAAGAGGCAGACCCCTCCGAAAGCAAATCCTTGCTTGAACAGTTGGCAGCACTGTCCGGCACCCCGCCGACCACCGCCGCCCCGGCAGAGGCCGAAGTCGAATTCGCGCCCATGTCGATGGATTTCAGTCTGGACCTTCCCGAAATCGGCGGCGACGACAGTGGCAGCGATGCCCCCCATGAATTCCGCTTCACCCCGACAAAGGAACTCTACTCCAGCGGCAATGACCCCGCACTCCTGTTCCGCGCCCTGGCGGAACTCGGTGAACTCGAAGTCGTCGCAGGAATAGAAGACGTTCCCCCCTTCCTGGAACAACCCTGGGATCAGGCATATCTGTTCTGGGATATAAAACTGACATCCGACAAGACCCGCGATGACATTCTCGAAGTGTTCGAATTTGTCGATGGCCTTTGCAAAATCGAATTCAACGATCCGGTTCCGATGGCTGCGGCCAGCGTTGACCCGATCGAATCGCTTGATCCGGCCACCGAACCTGCGGCGGTTCAAACCGTGCCCGACACCCCGCCCCCCGCAGCCAAGGCAGAAGCCACCAAGCCCAAAAAACCCACAGAAGCGGCCAGCGCAAACACCACCATTCGCGTCGATCTTGATCGCGTGGACCGGCTGATCAACCTCGTGGGCGAACTTGTGATCAGCGAAGCAATGCTGACCCAATCCATCTCCGAAGTCACAGTGCCATCCGGTTCCAAAGTCGAAACTGCACTGGCCACGCTCAAACAGCTCTCCAGCGAAATTCAGGAACGCGTCATGGCGATCCGCGCTCAACCGATCAAGTTCCTGTTCCAACGCATGTCCCGGATCGTGCGTGAATCCGGCCAGGCCACGGGCAAACAGGCCCGCCTGATCACCGAAGGCGAAATGACAGAGGTCGATAAAACCGTTATCGAACGGCTCGCGGACCCGCTGACCCATATGATCCGCAACGCGATGGATCACGGGCTGGAAAAACCGGAAAAACGGCTGGAACTGGGCAAACCTGAAAAGGGTGATATTGTCCTCTCCGCAGCCCATCGCTCAGGCCGCGTTGTGATCGAACTCAAAGATGACGGCGCAGGCATCAACCGCCCTAAAGTCAAATCCCTCGCCATTTCCAAAGGGTTGATCCCTGCCGATGTCGAAATGTCGGACACTGAAATTGACAACCTCTTGTTTTTACCGGGGTTCTCTACTGCCGATGCTGTGTCAAACCTCTCGGGGCGCGGCGTAGGTATGGACGTGGTGCGCAGCGAAATTCAATCTTTGGGCGGGCGCGTTACCATCTCCTCAACCCCCGGTCAGGGCACCGCCGTGACCATCAGCCTCCCTCTCACGCTCGCAGTCCTCGAAGGCATGGTGGTTCAGGTCGCTGGTGAAACACTCGTCGTTCCAACCACGGCATTGCGTGAAACAATCCGTGGCCGCTCCGCAACGGTCCACCAGATGGGCAGCGGCGACAAAGTTCTCGCAATGCGCGGTGAACTGGTCCCGATCGTCGATCTTGGCGCACGGCTCGGCTTCAGGAACACCCCCCAGGATCTGGATAAACTTGTGTTCCTACTGGTCGAATCCGACGCAGACAAACGAACAGCCATTGCCGTCGATAGGGTGGTCGACCAACGCGAGGTCGTCATCAAAGGGTTAGAGGCAAACTACGGCAGAATCGATGGTGTTGCAGCAGCCACAATTCTAGGCGACGGGCGCATCGCTTTGATCGTCGATACCGATCAACTGGCCGCAACTGGCCCATCGCGCAACGCCGCGCCAATGTTCACCTAATGGAGATAGAAAATGTCCGAAGCAGCTGAAAAAATCGACTCGGGCCAACGCGAGATCGTGACATTCCGCATCGCGGATCAGGACTATTGCATTGATATCGGTCTGGTGCGCGAAATTCGCGGTTGGACACCGACAACGGTCTTGCCGCAATCACCGGTCTATATAAAAGGCGTCATGAACCTGCGCGGCACAGTGCTGCCGGTGGTGGACCTGGCCCAACGCCTTGGTTTGGGTGAAACCGAACCCGATGGTCGCCATGTTATCATCATTGCACATTTGGGCAGCCGCACGGTCGGCCTTCTGGTCGAAGCCGTGTCCGATATCACCAGCGTGCCGCAATCAGAACTGAAACCCACGCCAGACGTCGCCTCAATGGATGCCAAAGCATTCGTCGAAGGCGTCTTCACGGTAGATGATCATCTGATCCGCGTCATCGACCTCAAACATATTTTGCCCCACGATGAAGGGGACCGCGAATGACACTGACCCCTCGTCATAGCGATCTGGCGATTGCCTCCCCTGTCCTCTCAGATGCAGACTTCGATGCACTCGCATCATTGCTGCATCGCAGGACGGGCATTAAACTTGCGCCGTCGAAGCGACCTTTGGTGATATCGCGATTGTCCAAACGACTGCGCGCATTGGGGCTGTCTGAATTTGGCGACTATCGCCGCTTGGTTGAAAAAGAAACCGATGGGGCAGAATTTACGAACATGGTGTCGTCCCTTACGACGAACGTCACCAAATTCTTCCGTGAAAACCAGCACTTTGTCGATCTGTCAAAACTGATTAAATCAGACCTGGCAACCCGTGCAAAACGTGGAACAAAAGTCCGAATATGGTCAGCAGGATGCTCAACAGGCGAAGAGCCATACAGCTTGGCAACCACTGTTTTGTCCAGCTTTCCGGATGCTGCCAGCTATGATTTCAAAATTCTGGCAACCGATATAGACCCCAAGGTCGTCGCCAAAGCACAGGCAGGGCACTACCCCGAGCAAGCCGTAAAGCAGGCGGGATCACAAGAGTTGAGAACTTATTTCGACCCCGCCCCAAACGAAGAGATGAGCGCATCGCGATCGTTGCGGCAACTTATTACGTTCAGAATCCTCAACCTGCTGGAACCCTGGCCGATGAAGGGAACATTTGACGTCATAATGTGCAGAAATGTCGTGATCTATTTCGACGAAGACACCCAAGAACGGCTTTTCTGTCGATTTGCCGCGCTCTTGCCGCCTGGCGGGCGGTTCTACATCGGGCATTCCGAACGCCTGACGAAACGGGCACAGCACTATTTCGATGCCGATGGCGTCACCAGCTTTGTCCGCAACAACACACCGATCGATGCTTAAAAAAATGACTGACATACAGGAAAAAACCCAATGAGCCTCAGAGACAATCTTCGAATCATGGTGGTAGATGATATGTCCACCAGCCGAGGGCTGATCACCCAAGCGCTCGATGCAATTGGCATTCGCCACTATACGGCCGAAAAGGACGGGCTGGCTGCCTTTCAACGGTTAACCGCAAGCCCGGTCCACTTGGTGATTTCCGACTTCAACATGCCAGGAATGGATGGCCTGCAACTGCTCGAAGCATTGCGCGGACATAAGGTCACCCAAAAAGTCGGCTTTATTCTTATCACGGGTCGCGCCGATCCGGCCCTGATTGAACGTGGTAAAAAACTTGCGATGAACAACTTTTTGGCCAAACCCTTCGATGCACAAAAAATGAAGGGCTGCATCGAACAAGTCGTAGGACGCCTTTGAGAGCGGCGTCTTGCGACAGGAATTTCCCCCAAAAACACAAAAGAATGACGGAGGGTCAGGTGGCAACCATAACAACCAGAGTTTTGTTGGAGCGCCTAGCGACAGAGGTTGGCTTTCTGGCGGGCATTGCGCATTCGATTGACGAAAATATCGAACCGGAAAACCTTAGCCACAACTCCAACGCAAGCCGCGTCGCTGCGCAGCAAGTGGATTTGCTGCGCCAAGCTTTGGATGATGTATCGGGATTATTGGGCGTTATTGCGGAAAATGTTGACCCTAAAACCAGTATGCTGAAACTCACCGCGACTTCTGCACTGGGGCTGCAAGAACTCCGCGACAGACTTGTTCACCTGGAAGATGCCAGCTTCGTGGCGCCAACCCGCGGTGAGGTTGACCTGTTCTAGCCCCGCCCCCTACCTGCGAACAGGTACTCCACGACTTTGTTGCACAAATCAGGTGAAGGCCGCGCTTCGCCTTTCCCCGGGCGGATTTATCCTACGGGCCCGGTGACAGGTATACCGAGCGCGGTGTATCTTGACGAAAAAGGAAGCAAAACATGCTAAAAAGGAAACTAATCCTGATTAGTCACAAAAAAGGTGTAAGATGACACGAAGCTTGGCGCCCAGACTATCAGAATATCTTTAAATTACAGCATGTTAGCCTGATTCCATCGGCAGAAGATTGGCGATCTTCGGCAGAAATTATGTCGCTCCAACAGATCAAACAGTGCAGATTTCAGAACGCATAAAACCACCCTGCCAGCTAACGGCAGAGCGTGTAAAAAGAGTGAATTCGCGGAGGAGTTAGCGTTTCTCGCGGGCACCTAGGCTTTGCTTGATGACATCAATCTCACTTCGAAGATGCGAGCCATCGTAGACGATTGACGTTTCGTGGCGTGCATACCGGCCTTTTCGATCAGCGCTCAGCCAGTTGTAGGACCCGATGCAAAGACGATTGCCGTCAACGATGACAATTTTACTATGTAGCTGACGCACCTCGTGAACACGAACACCCACTTTCTGCAGCGCCGATTTGGCTGCTTCCAGCTGTGTTACACCATCGTCGTACTTCAACTGGTTCAACAGAGGATCTGCGAAGACATCGATTTCCGCCCCGCGCGCCACCGCACTTTGGAAGGCATCGAGCAACCCTGCACGTTTCATTGTTGAGGCAATGATCCACGGGCTGACGATGGTCATTTCGCGGGCTGTGGACAGGGCATTTTTCAGGAACCGGTCGTGTTCTTCTGCGTCTCTCAATGTCGAAAGCGGGTGACTTGAATCCTGAAGATCGGAGCGCGGTTGCGCAGTAAACTCAAGCACCCCATCACGTTGAGAGAACAGACATTCAGCCAAGACCGATCTGGGCGTACCCTTCGCAGCCGACGAAAATACGTCCATATCACCAAAGACAAGGAAGCTGTCTTTGGCACGCGATACGGTCACGTTCAGCATACTTGGCGACATGTCGATGAAATGCCCGTCGGCGTGTTTGGAATAGACTGGTGAGAACAGGATGATTGGTCGCTCAGCCCCTTGAAGCGAGTGAACCGTGCCAACGGTCATTTTCGCGTCAATGCCTCGTTCGGCACAAGCACGTTTGATTTCTTGCACCTGCCGCCCGAAGGGAGTGACGACACCGACTATATCTTCGAGTTTTTTATTGTATTGACCTTCAAGATCCTGCCGATTTTCCGCGAGCCAGTCTGCAATTGTTGCAGCTTCACTCGCATTTGCGCGGCTGCCACCAAAACTCAAAGCCATACCATCGATATGTAGGTAACCCATCGACGGCACAGCGCGCCCCTCGGGCGCACTGCCTCGCATCGGTTTGAGCGATCCTTTGTAGCAGAGTTTATTGCTGAAATTGATGATTTCGTCATAGCAGCGCCGATGCTCGAACAGGTAAAGCCCTCGCTCTAATTCCGGGTAGGGCTCATAGACGCACGCTTGCTGGGCGAGACGCATTACACTGCCGTCAACACTACGCATGCCAGTATCTGACAGTGTCGCCAAATCGGCCTCAGCATAGGTCTCTTTTAGAAAACCGGCACTTTGCAGATTGCCAATATCGACTGCTTTAGACACGGACGAGATCGGCTCAATCTGTTGGGTATCTCCAATGACCAATGCGCGCTTCGCTAACGCAAACGACGGCGCCGCAACCTCTGGCAGGACTTGTCCGGCTTCATCAACAATCAGCAAATCGATGAAGTCGAATAAATAGCCAGTGCCCCATTCACCGCCGGACTTGAGACCAAAGCTCATTTTGCCTGGCAAACTCGCAAATGTGGAGACAACACAGGGCGTCAGCATCATACGGCGGTGCCAGCGTGGTTCGATTGTTTTCCGCCCGGTCTTTCGTTGTGAGGCCACGATTTCGTCCAGGCTATCGTCCATTTCCAGAAGCCACCGTCCCTCCCAATAATGGCAGGCCAGTCGGAAAAGATGAAAACGGGTGTGGCAATCGGCAAACCTATCGACGTCCAATGCATCAGTTGCTGGAACGGCCGGCGCACCAAGATTTTCCGTCGCGCACGCCCATGCTCTCTTCGCCTGATCCAGATTTTCTAACGCTGACCGTGCTGCCTCATATCTGGACTTGGTGGTTTGAGCAGCCTCCTGCGCAACTCGAACCGCATTTCGCAGGCTATTCCCTAAACTTTCAACCGAACTGACATCGGAGAAATCCAGCGTGCAGCCGATGGCTTCCAGTACAACGCGCCCTTTCAAAACTCTTTTTCGAGCCACAGACGGAAGAAAGTTGAACATTGCGAGAAAGACAGATTCATCAGCCTGATGTTTGGCCCACCCGGATTCCCAAGCCTTGTGACGCCCAAGCTCTGCCGCGCCGTCCTGCATCGCTTTTTCTAGCTGCAGCAAGGCTGTCTCGGCATCGTCACCCAATAGGTTGGCAACTTTGAATGTTGCCTCCTCAACCCGTGTGCGCGAATTGTCCGCATCAGACAGTTTCGCAACCTCTTCAGCAATCCGCTTGTGTAAGGAAGATACGGTCTCTTTCACGTCTGGATTTTCAAGGTCAGGAAATGCCGATTTCCCTGCCTCCAGAAAGGCATCTCTGGCGCGGGGAACATAGTCATGGCTTTCTAGTTCACTAAAGAACCGCTCAGTTTGATACCGGCGAGCAGCCTCGGCCTCTTTTGATTTTGCCGGAAGAAACAACCCGTAGCTTTTGAGGCCTGGCAACCAACGACCCGCGAATGGGCCTTCACCTTCAGAGAAGTCCTTGCCGAACGCGTCGATAATGTTTGTTACAGCCTGGTTATTGGTAGACGCCGCGACGATCACCGGTGGAGCACTTTCTTCCAGCGCTGCGCGAACCCACGCATCTGCAATGGCCGACAAGAGCATTGTCGTCTTGCCTGTTCCAGGAGGCCCGTTGACCGCAAGCACATCGCTGGGTTTTCCGGTTGAGAGATATGAAAGAACCTGACGTTGGTGATCTGCGAGCGGAAATTCATCGCTGGCATGTCCCAGTCGCTTTACGAAGTTCGCTTCCGTCTGAGGGGAAAGCTCCTTTTTGGCTGAAGGCAATCCGGCCAAATTTTCTAACAACGGCGCTTTGTTTTTTTCACCAAGTAGCGTGTCATAGAGACTGATAACTTGCGCAATAGTTGCGGCAGCCTCGCCGGAAACCTCCATAAATCCCACGCCGGCAGAGACATAATTGTCATCGTCAGATGGCCACCCAGGCGACACGGCATCGAGCATAGCACGACAGTGTTTTAGATATTGGTCCCAAACAGGGGAGTTTTCGTCAGGCGAGAAGGGTGATACTGAAAGAAAGGTGTCGAAATCTTCAACCTTGCCGAGCGAAAAAACATCGTTAGGGAGTGGCTTCAGAACGTCTCTCGCAATGACGTTTCGGGACGGTCGAATGTTGCCGTCTCTATCGACAATCGCCTCAGTAACCACAGGTGCGACGATTTCTGGAAAACCATTGGATATAGTTGCACCGTGGGAAGTTCTCCGGGCCATGACCATCGGCCAGATTTGTACGGCTACCACCTTGGTATCCGGCTTCTGTCCTTCAAAAACTTTGCGGGCCTGGTTCTTAGGCAGCACTCCATCGCGCAGCGTGTCTTTTGACAGTTCGATGAACCCCTTCCGATCCCGCTGCCAGAAGCGACCCCGCCCCAATGCACCATCCGCCAACGAAGCACGCCAATAACCTAACCTCTCATAGAACCCGCTATTCATCGCAATCTGCCAAATTCAGTGCCCGCACCGTACAAGGGGTTGGTGCGCGCTAATTATTCAATACAACCCAAGGCATAGCCTGATTTTCTGATAGGTGACAGGCCCTTCCGGGCGGTTTCCATGCGATGCGCGAGAAGGGCCGCTCCGCGAGATTTATTAATCCTCGTCTTGCTTCTTTTTATGCTGAAGCGAATATCCGGAAAGAGGGCTGCGGTTGCAACATCCAGAACAGGTGATGGATGTCGGCTTTGGGCCGTCAACTTCGGACTGGACCACGCTTCATGCGCTGATCACCTGCGCTCTTGAAATAGCAAGGCCAACCACAAAGAAAACGAACACAATCCATTTGCGCAATTGTATCTTGCGCATCCAGCCGTCGGAAGCATTTGCCATTACCTGAGCGTTTGAGGCTAAGACGACTCCAATATACATCACAGCAAGGATCAGACCGATTAGAAATCCGTGTAACTGCCATCCAAATGCGCCCACCGCCAGTGGGAACAGCTTGGTCAGCGGATTTGGTTCGAAGTCCTGCAACGCACACTCTCTAGTCAGGATGCTAGTATAAGCATCATGTTGAGACGAGCGTCTCTCACATTGCCCCAATTGACAACAGTTCAATCGGTATTGCGTCCGCAATCGCGGCGATGCTTCTACGTAAAATGCTGCAAGTGCGTGTCGATGTCAGCTTTGTAGAAGCTGCACTGCAGCAACCGAACCTACGACCAATGCGTGCTAAGGGCAGAAACCGCCCATCTTACTGTCAGTAGTTTTTTTGACCGAGGCTTCAGTCGGACCCGCCCACACCCCCGTTTCACTCATGCAACACGATCACCGTCCGAAATACGTGATTCACTTGCTTCCGTAGTGCTTCCGGCAGTTGAAAACAGACAGGCCGCACCTGATGGCGCGGCCCGTAAACTGTTATTCCAAAATGTGAAATGACACGAGATCGTTCCTTTTGCGATATCTTATCTGTTTGATTTATAAAAACTATTAGAAAGTTCGCCGACTACAGTTTTTCCTTTTTCGACAAAGCTTTTTTCCTCTGCAAGAAAACCATCAAATATCCAGGTTTCGGGTTAATTTTCACTTTGTGATGCACATACTTCATCAAGCATTTTCAGAACCTCTACCAATTCCCGCCTGACAATCCGTACGCGCTCCATCGCCAAAGCTTCATTGCGCCCAGCCAACCCCAGAATCGCATCCAACACAGCGTCCGAGTGCTTCATCAAACCAATCAAATGCTCACCACTTGGGCCGTATGAACCGGCTATCCAGTTCTTTGCGGTCCTTTCGCTTACTCCTGTCCACTTTATCGTTGCTTTCGCCGCCCGGCCCGCGCCCCCTAGTTCATAGGTCAGCGCAGATCCAACTGCCTCCCGATATTCTACAGCCGAAACCAGATCCTGGCTGCCTCCATGAAAGATGTTGCCCTTTTTATGAAACATGTTTCCGTCTCCCTTCCGATAAGTTCGTGAAAGGAATCGCAGAACAGCTGCGCAAAATTACGAATTTGAATATGGAGGGCCACGTCATTGAGTTGGCCAATTAACAAGTCGGACGGAGACAAACGCCGGAACGCAGCCCAGTACGTTCGCATGTCGACAGAGCATCAGCGCTACTCGACCGAAAACCAGGCCGACGCTATCCAACGCTATGCCGATGAACGCGGCTACCAAATCATCCGAACCTATTCTGATGCAGGCAAAAGCGGATTGAGAATTCAAGGCCGCGCAGGCCTATCGCAATTGATCGACGACATCGAAACTGGTCAGACCGAATTCGGAACTGTTCTCGTTTACGATGTCAGCCGTTGGGGGCGCTTCCAGGACGCGGATGAAAGCGCCTATTATGAGTATATCTGCAAGCGCGCTGGCATTTCAGTCGAGTATTGCGCCGAGCAATTCGAAAACGACGGAAGCCCCGTTTCCACCATTGTGAAAGGCGTCAAGCGCGCGATGGCTGGCGAATACAGTCGCGAGCTGTCGCAAAAGGTCTTTGCAGGCCAGCGCCGACTGATTGAGTTGGGCTACCGGCAAGGCGGCGCACCTGGGTTCGGGCTGCGGCGCATGTTGATCGATGAAGCCGGTCGTACCAAGGGCATTCTGTCGCGAGGTGAGCACAAGAGTATTCAAACCGACCGGATTACGCTTGTTCCGGGTCCGGCTGATGAAGTCGCTATAGTAAACCAGATCTTCTTGAGGTTTGTGAATGATTGTTGGTCTGAAGCTGAGATTGCGTCAGACCTGAACCGACGCGGCATCCGAACTGATCTGGATCAGGATTGGTCACCGGCGGTTGTTCGCCAAATTCTGACCAACGAAAAATACACCGGGAATAATCTCTGGAACCGCAATTCCTTCAAACTCAAGAAACGCCATGTCCGGAATGATCCGGAAAATTGGGTCCGCGCTGTTGGTGCCTTTGAAGCAATTGTTGACGCCAACCTGTTCAACGCTGCAGGAGCAATTATTGCAGCCCGTTCCCATGTGTTGTCCGACGATGAAATGCTGGATCGGCTGAAGGAGGTTTTGGAGGAAAACGGGTATCTCTCGGGCTTCGTCATCAATGAAGCGCCAAAGCTTCCATCAAGCGGGGCCTATCAGAACAGATTTGGTAGTCTGTTGCGTGCTTACAGCCTCGTCGGCTTCAAGCCTGACAGAGATTACCGATACATTGAGATCAACAGACGATTGCGCGTCCTGCATTCCGACATCGTCCGGGACATCATCGCCGGGGTCGAAGCCGTTGGCGGAGACGTCGCTCAAAGCCACAATGCAGATACTCTCATCATCAATGACGAGTTCACCGTTTCCATTGTCATCGCACGCTGCATGCAAACAGGCGCGGGTGCGTATCGCTGGAACATTCGCCTGAGCACCGGCCAACTTCCGGACTTGTCCATCGTCGTCAGGATGGGACAGGCCAATACCGCGCCCCTCGACTACTACTTGCTGCCCACCTTTGACATGACCAAATCAAAGTTACGCTTGGCGGAAAACAACGGCTTGTCCCTTGATGCATTCCGCTTCGACAACCTGGCGCATTTCTTCGACATGGCTGCACGTGCGCCAATACTGGAGGTAGCGTGATGAATTACGCCCCAGTCGAGCACACTGTTCTTGTTCCCGTCGATGCAATCACTGTGGTCAACCCAAGGCTCAGGAACAAAAAGGTGTTCGATGAGATCACTGCGAACATTGCAGAGCTTGGGTTGAAAAGACCCATTACGGTTGCAGCGCGTGAGACTGAAGACGGAGACAAGCCAGCATACGAATTGGTCTGCGGTCAGGGCCGTCTTGAGGCATTCAAGATTCTTGGTCAATCTGAAATACCGGCGATCGTCATCAATGCCAGCAGCGAAGATTGCCTTGTTATGAGCCTGGTGGAAAACCTGGCGCGCAGACATCACCATTCGCTGGACTTGCTCAGAGACATTGGGCGCCTCAAAGAAAAGGGTTACTCAGAAACTGAAATCGCCGCTAAGACCCAGCTGTCCAAGAAGTATGTCCACGGCGTGACTAAACTTCTAGAAAGTCACGAACACCGCCTGCTACGCGCGGTGGAAGGCGGCAAAATTCCGGTTAGTGTCGCTGTTGACATTGCGAACGCCGATGACGTCGGCGTGCAACGTGTTCTCAGACAAGCTTATGAGAAAAAGCTTCTGCGGGGTGGCAGACTCCTGGCAGCCAAACGTCTTGTTGAGGCGCGCCAGAAACACGGCAAGGGTCGCGCGAACACTGTCGAACGGCCACGCAAGAGTCTATCTGTCGAGACTCTGCTCAAGACCTATGAAAACGATGTCGAGAAAAAGAAGGTGCTGCTGAGAAAGGCAGGCGCAACGCGGAGTGAATTGCTTTTTCTGACACAAGCGCTCAAGACGCTGATGGCTGACGAAAACTTCGTCACATTGCTTCGCGCCGAAGGGTTGGCCAGTCTGCCAAAACAAGTTGCAGACCGCCTAACTCAGTCCGAGGAGGCGTCCGCATGTCGGTGACCCGGGAAGAACGGACGGTTGCAGCTGCTTTTGAACAGGAACTGGTAACGCTTCCATTCGAGGAGATCGCGCCACTCTACGTGGTCACCCCGCAAAAGAAGGCCAGCATTAAGTTCAAACAGATCGCGGCATCTGTTCTGGAAATTGGCCTTGTTGAACCTATTGTCGTGTCCCGCGACCCTTACAACGCTAGTCAATATACATTGCTTGATGGGCATCTGCGCCTTGAGGTTTTGAAGGACCAGGGTCAGACACATGCGCGATGTCTTGTCTCCACCGACGATGAAGCCTTCACCTACAACAAACGCATCTCTCGTCTCGCGACCATTCAAGAGCACAAGATGATACTGAGAGCCCTCTCTCTTGGCGTGCCGGAGACCCGCCTGGCGAGCGCGCTCAATGTCAACATCAAGACCCTGAAACAGAAACGCCAGCTTCTGGATGGTATCTGCGACGAGGCGGCGGAACTGTTGAAAGATAAACAAGTGGCTTTGACCGGGTTTCAGATTCTGAAGAAAATGAAGCCGATCCGGCAGATTGAAGCGGCGCAACTCATGGTCGCCATGAACAAGTTCACGATCAACTATGCCCGATCGCTTCTGGCCGCGACACCCGAAAACCAGTTGGTGTCGGCAGCAACGCCGAAAAAGATCAAAGGTATTTCACGCGAGCAACTGGAGCTTATGGAGCGCGAGTCTGCCAACCTGGAACGCGAGGTCCGTCTCGTCGAAGACAGCTACGGTGCCGATCATCTCAATTTGGTCCTCACCCGTGGTTACATTGCGAAATTGATGCGCTGCGAACGGATCATACGTTACTTATCGCTGCACCACGACGCGTTCTTACCCCCATTTGAAAAGATCACCGAGAACGAGGCCTTCACTTCATGATCTCTCGCGGCTGATTGAAACGGTTATTGGGGACCCGGACCCATCAAGCGCGGGGACCGCAGGAGACGCCGCACTGTGGGGCGGATCAAGTGCGGCGATGGGGAGGGCGGCGAACCCGTCGGGGCCCATCACGCCGGGGCAACATGCTTGATGAAAGTCACATTATTTTGGTTGTATGTGACGAAAATGAGCCCCGTCGCTTGCAGACGTTTTGGCCGCTAGAGTAGGCTCTGTTTCCTCGGACATCTGGCCCGTCGTCTGCTGTAGGCGTTCGAACAGGTCTCTATTTCAAAGTGCCGCCCACCGAAAATGCCACTTGCTCATATGGTGCCGTTTTGCGTCTCCAGCCATGTCGCCATTTCATTGACCCAAGCCGGATCTCTGCTGCGTAGGAGCACGGCGCATAGCAACTGTACGTTTGCCTGCACCTCTGCATCTTCCGACCCATGGGCCATGATGAATTCAAGATCACCTGCAGCTGTAGCGATCAGTGCGGACGCGTCCGCGGGAATGATAGTTTCAGGGCTCAGTGTTTCATTGGTCATCGGTTTCACCTTATCTTAGTCCCCAGAAAGCCTTTTCTTCCTTCACTTGAGCTCCCTCGCATTGTGCTCAACATCCTGCCAATGCTTGTTCACTGGCAGCGATTTGGCACGGCGTGCGATATCTTCAAACCGCACCGGCATGAAATCCCAAACATCGACACCGACATTCACGCTATTTCGTGATCCACGCCAGTTGTTATGGACGTGGCCAAAGAATTGGAGGGATTGGCGGCGTGCATGATTCCAGGTGATCATCAGGTAATGACAGAGCGTATGGGATTGATCGTGTGGCCCGTCACGGACCTCGACCAGATGCGAGATGCTGTCCCACGGGAGCATTAGCGTTGGCTCAAGATCGTGGTTGCCAATTATCAAATGCTTCCGAGCACCAGGCAGCTGTCCAAAGATGCCGTTTAAGTAGGTGGCTTCTTTGGCCTTCGGTCCAAATGCAAAGTCGCCGACGATCCATAGGTCGTCATCGGGACCGACCTTGGACCAGAGGTTTTCTATTAACACGGTGTCCATATGCCCGGCATCACGATATGGCCGATCACAAAACCCAATCACGTTTTCATGCCCGAAGTGGGTGTCGGCAGTGTACCAATTAACCATCTTAACAACCTTCCGTTTGCAACGACGGACCCGAGGCCCACCTGTCGCCCTCAATTATGCCGTCCAACTTTTCGCGTTCATAGATTTTGCTGAACCGAGGCGCCATCTGTATCGGATCAATTTTCAGCTTCTCGAGCCGGGACGACACATGCTTAGCCTGTGTGCCAATTTGATGCGCGAGGATGCCCAAAGTCACGTAGCGCTTCAAAAACGCATCATAGGCTTCATGCGGTATGATCGACATTGGGCGGCGTGAACGCGGATGCCGTGTTTTCTGTGCCCGGATGTATTTCTCCTGAATCAGATGGGTGATTGTAGGATCGTTGACGCGCAGCAATCGTTTTAGCTCTTGTTTCGTGTATCCCGGCAAAGGTGGACCTTCGAACAGGTCGAGGATCTCTTCGAGGTCGACGGCAAGCGAAGCCAAGCCCTCGACGTTTCTCTGCCTTCCCAGCCATTTCAGGCGACCATCCAAAATCAACGGAATTACGTGTTCGATCTTAACTTTGGCTTTGTTGCAGGCGACGCCGATATCCATTTGATTTCCAATCAAATCATCGACCGGTTCAGCGCGATTGAGAAAGCGCGCAAGAACCTCATCCAAATGATCGGGCTGGTATAGCCCTTTCAAGCCTTCGAATGTTGCCGCTGGCTGGATGACCCCGATCTTTCGCAAACGGTCAAATAGCGGCCTGTTGATGTTAAGTCGCCTCGCGGCTTCCACGCGGTCCACTACACCCACCATCTCTCGAATTTTTGCCTCGCTTTCAGCGGCTGGAAAGTATCCGATTTCGCAGGTGGAGAGAGCTCTGGTTCGCTTGCCCTTCCCAAAACCAAAACCCCACAATAGGTTCTTCAAGCGAATGGGATCGATGTCGAACTCCTTTGCTATTGTGGCGAAGGAATGCAGATGTCGCTGCGGGCAAGGTTTTCCCAACACAATCTCGCCTTTCCCAATCGGGTAATTGTGAAAGACAAAATCGCGATAAATTTTGCAAATAGGGTCATATCGCTCGTCATGAGTTCGACGGTCCAGCCAGCGCGCGAAATGGCAGAAATCGGTGTAGTGCCCCGACCGAAATCCAACCGAGCGACTTTGCACGCCACTCAGCGCAGCTTCTATTCCCTGCTTTCCTTTGCGGAGCGCCTCAAATCCGAGACGACCGGCGTCGGCAAGCTCTGCATCACTAGCAGTTGAAAAGGCCTTTTGGGGACCGAAGGCACAAACCAGGCCCAACATTTCCGATGTTTTTGCAACGATCTCGAAGGGCAGTTCATCAAGCCAGTCTCTCGACTTCTGCCCGTCCAACCGCTTGATTTGATAACGCTCAAAGGATGAGGGTTTTCGGACTTCCAGGCACCGCGTAGCTGCCTCGATTAGGCTCCAGTGATCTCTGATGCGACCAAAGGTGTCATGGATGTCACGCGGGAATTCCGCTGCAGGAAGCTCCAGCAGCGCGACCTGATGCTCTGGACAGGTCCGGATCGATGAAACGTGCCAGTAGACCCGTGTGTAAGGACCAAAATCTCCAAATCTGGTTTTGTCTTCCATGATACATTTAGGGCAAACCCGCAGCCTGCCGCGCGCGAACTGTCGATTTGACAGGTACTGCCCCGCCACCACAAAGCTCTTACGACCACCAGGTTCGACAACGAGACGGCTGGCATACTTGTCCATCTGCTCGCGCGGCACACCTGATAGTTTGGAGACGCGATCGAGTTCTTCAGAAAGGCCTTTGACAAGGCCTTTCCAATTTATCCGCATATCTAGCGAGAAATCCTGCACATATTGGCTGCCGTTGAAGGCTGCGATATTTGTAACCAGCGAGGTGGTCGTTTGTGCAGGGCGAAGAGGTAGGGTCAATCCAAGCTGCATCATGCTCCCCTCCGGCGTTTCTTTGCGTGCGGCATCAGGGCATCCGGCTCATCCTCGTCGACCTCCGCAAGCAATTTGCGCGCATCGACAGTGCGGTAATCTTCAGTAATGAAGGGGTTCAGATCATCGACACATCCCGACCGACGCCGAAACGCTGATGCGAAGTCATCCAAACCAACCGTCATATGATCAGCCAGCAGAGCCTCTTCGATTGCCGCAATGATGATTTCAATAACAAGCCCCAACTCGCCAGCACCAGCGTGGATCAAACGCTTTGTAAACTCGGAACTGTAGGTTCCATCTGTAATTGGAAGGTTGGCTGCAGCGAGGTAGTTGGCCACGATTTCAGGCAAGATGTTCCCGTGGGTTGTGAAGCTGATCGGAGCGAGATGGATTGGTATGAAGCGCCGTGACAGCTGCGGATCGAGGTGCAGTAAATCCTTTAAAGCTGGCATCCCGCTCAAAATTAGGCCGGTTGGCCACACCGGGTTTTGCATAAGAGATTTAAGCGTATTGACGACGGACTGCATCTCGCGTTCGTTGCGGTTGATGTGCAGATCTTGTGCCTCGTCGAGGTGCAAGAACAGCGTCTCACGTTCCCGCAAATGGCTCTGTAGGAGTTCCCAGATGATGCCCGCCGTACGATCGCGACGGATGGGGTAACCGATCGCATTCAGGCATGACATTCCGACGTGCTTCAGCGTTGCAGGGGATGGAACCGATAGGCTGATCGCCTCCGCTTTAATCTTGTTCGGCTCAAGTCGCGCCAGGTCCTTGTGTCGATTGAGTAGATGCGCCATCGCAGTCGATTTTCCGGAACCGGAGTTGCCGATCAAAACGATGCCACGCGCCTCGCTTGAGCGCCCTGTCTCTATTTCTGCGCGACGTCGATAGAGCAACAGGTCGAACTGGTCTTGTAAGTCAGAGAAGGGGGTATGAGGGACAAATTTGGCATACAGGTCAGAGATGATCTTGCCCGTGGCCAGCGCTTTCTGCTGTTTCAGTGACATTATTTGTCCTCCAAGTTCCAAGTGGGTTTTGTGATTGGTTGAGATGTTTCGATGGGGTCTTTCTCGTCATTTGCGGTCTGCTTTCGGGAAGGCTTTGCCCCTTCCAGCGCGGTAGCCGTTTCAAAGCGAGTTCCCATCAGGCCGGGTTCCTCCACGGGTGCTCCAATCTCTGGCCGCGGCTTGAAAGTGGTCCCGTGGAACAAATCTTTCTGAAGCTTGAGGACCTGCTCTTTTGTGAGATCGTGGGGGCCAATACCGGCTCGCAATGCAGCCTGGTGGCAGATTGCATCAATGTTCTTCAATGCACGGTCCCGCAGTTCGCTGGAAAGTTCGCTCTCGGCTTTGTTGTGTGCTTTGATCGCACGAAATTCGGTGACCCAGCTGCTCATGTGAACACCGTCGAGGTCACAATCCAAGGCATCAGCTGTTACCCAATTTTCTCCGATAAGCACTGAGATGGCACCGATATCGTGGGGATCTACCCTGATGCGCATCTGCCGTTTTGAAGACGCATGCCAGAAGGCTTGCAGTTCGGGGCAGGTGTAATAGTTGCCGAAGACGTCGATTCCGCGTTTCGAGAGCTTGCGCTGCATCTCAATGCCGACGGCAGATCGAACAGTGTGCCGGTCTGGTGGTGCGTTGACGAAGTACTTGTCTTCTACTTCTGACCAGGAATTCGCCGGCGTTTTGAAATCCAACCCCGTGTGCTGATTGTGGTGGTAGAAATCGACGAAGAAGATCGTCAAGATACGTGCCAATTCGTCGTCATCGAGAACGGCGCGCCCCTCGGAATCATAGTCGCCACGAGCCTTCGGGTTGTGAAAAGCACGCCCAAAGATTCGCGTCAGTAGCTTGGAGTTGATCGTGCCGAACACCCTCTCGATCTCGGCGCGAAGCTCCGGGATCTTCACCGGCGGAAAGAACATGGTTCCGCCAAGCGCTGTCACAGCTGAGATGAATTCGTCACTTACGAACGCCGACCCGGTATCGCAGGCAACCATGCCCAATCCGCCGTGAAACGGCCAGGGCGATTCTGCGCCCATCGCCTTGGCAATGTCCGTCTTGTCGCGGACAACCATTCGCAGCAATTTGACAGCTTCTTCGGCACAGGGTTTAGCTGCAACCCGAATACCTAAGATGACACGTGTGCGGGTATCGATCGCTGCGCAAATCCACCGGCGTCCACGCGGGAGGTTCTCCCGAATGTGTTTGGGCAGGTGATCATAGATGCCCAGATTGGTGAAATATGTGAAGAGATCAACTTCGCATTCATCGAACATGATCTCATCCATGGCGAATTGCCTTAGCCTTCCACCAGCCGATAGAGCGAACTCTTTTCGCGCAGCGTCTGCTCCATGGAAAATGGCGTAAAGCTCGGCCTGGTTCATCGCCGATATCCGACGTTCTATTGTCCGTTGCTATGGGACGCCAAGAGCGGCGACACCCTCATCAGCCCGCTCTTCATTGAGCTCCACGAGCCGATCTATGACCTGCCGGGAAATTTCTGCCTTGTTGTTCATTTCACGGGACGCGATTTCGCGCACCAATTTCATGACAACGGCTTCAGTCTCTTCGTCGAACTTGTTGCCGACTTTCGTCGCTCGATACCAACCGGGCGCGAGGCTGAGTAGGTTGTAGCCAAATCGCCTCAACGTAGCGAACTTGGTTCGAATGGTCTTTGTACAAGGTAGCTTGCGGACACGCATGTCGGTGAAGCCCTTGATATCGAAACCGATATTGTGCCGTTGCGCCTCAATTTCATTCATCTTTTCCTGAAGGCCGGCCTTCGCCATGGTGATGCTGGCATCAGTCAAGGAGATCTCGCCGGCGTCATACATGGCTTTCACAGCCATGCAGATTATGAAGTACCAGATGGTCTTCTTCCGCGCTTTATCAGACAAATGGTCCAGGGTCAGGGCTGGCATCGATGATGCCAGCTTGGTTTGATTGAGATCGTAATAGTCCCGCTCATATCGCCAGAGAGAAGACTTTTGGAACTCCGCGAGCTGCTCGTAGGTAAAATGTTCGACTTGCCCATTGTCACCTTCGCGCAACCAACTGGTTGTCGTGGCGTCCTGGCCTAGGAACCGGTAGTGAGGTGGGCGGCCGATCAGAGCACGATCATTTGTTGTGAATCGTTGTTTCAGCATTGCGCCACCCCCCGCTTTACGAGTGTCGGGTAGTCAATGAGCCCACCTTTGATCTGACGCAGGTCACCTCGGAAGACCGCGCGCACAACTGCTCGATATGCCCGGCCGGACATTCCAGTTTGCTCCACAATTCGGGCGATCGTAGTCGAGCCTTCAAGCACCGAGGTTTGTGCCGCCACGGCGTCGTCAGCGGCTGGATCTGGACTCTTGGAAAACTGCTGGAACCTCGCGGCGTTCACCGCGTCATACCGCTGAAACCCGGCATCCGTGAACAAACGGACCTCATCGGCGAACGACTTCGGTGTTTGTGACGCGATGAGCGCGATCTCTTGATCGAATTCCCGTCTTTGCACCAGTTCGAATGGTTTCACGGCCCATGCTGTCTTAGAGCCGTCCATCCAAGTGATCAAAAAGTCGAAGTAATGCTGAGCGCTTTTCCCGTTTTCTTTGACGTAGCGGACCGCAGGCGGTTGCTCCCAGATATCGTAAACATTGCCCTGCGATAGGATCAGTTGGATGAACATCAGTTCGAGCTGGCTTTCGAAAACGACGCGTCGCCACCATTGCTCGGAAGCGAGCCAAACTGGGACAAAGCCCCTGCAACTCGTCCTTGAACGCATCGGTATCTTGCGCGTTGAGAGACTGGGCAGCGGTTCGCGGTAACCTATCTCGGTCAGAAGAGGGTGAATCATGGCCGTACCTCCTCAAAACGCGAGGACGGTTTCAGGTAATCTGAGATTTCGCGATCTGTGAGAATCGGTTCGGGCAGTGCGACCAATTCCAACAGTTGTTGAAGGTCGCAGTCGGACATTGCCTATGCATCGCGCAGGATTCTTGGTTCTGTAAACATAGAGTTCCCAGTTCAGCTAGATTTCGAAAAGAAATGCCCTGCGCGGACCGCATAACGACCGCGAAAAGCTTGACTTTTGACGCTAGAAGTGGGATTAAATCGAACAGTCACGGACGGATTTAATCTGTTCTAGAGGGCCCGGATGCTAGCGTGTCCGGGCTTTCGTCGTTTTTGGGGTAGGTATTACGATTTGTACTTCAGCGCTTTGCCCTCCTCGTCGTATCTTTCGGGAAATAGAGCTTGAGGTGTCGTGCCGAGGCGTTTTGCCAACTCAGATTGTATCACGTCACTGAAGAAGCGGCCTTGGCTGCACCCTGTCACTCCTGACCGGCTCCGCTCTGTGCTTGTGGCGACGTCTGAAAAACTCACACCAAGCCTCAAAAGTTCGATCCGTATTTGCGCATGCCTTGCCAAGTCTATAGCCAAAACGTCGACACCTTTTTCGCTTTCTGATATGAGATCATCTTTACCGAAACGCAGATCTCATACTCAATTTTGGCCACAACCTTTGACTGAACATGTTCAGTTATCAAGGTCTAAGTTTTTGATCTTTATATGTTTATCCCGGTAGATAAACATATACTCGCTTTCATTGGCTGTGGCTTGGTGTTCTCAATTTTCGGATAAACATATACACGAGGGCACTGGTGCCGGAGTTTTCAAGACCCGGAAATTTCTAACAGGCCAAAGTGAGGCTTGGCGATGTATATGTATACTTCCGAAGTAATTTTCACTGTGATCACACAGTTTATCTGCCGTTAAACTATCGGCCAAGAACTCGATTTTTCGACGAGGTAGCGACAAAAAATTTTCCACCTCATTCAATGAATTGGTCTCAATTCCCGAATTTTTGCTCCCGCTGGATCCGGTTGATACCTCAAGAGACGCTCAAAACGCGCGGATTGGGGCCTGATTCGCGGGCATTTACCGGCGGTATCTAATCCCGATTTTGAACTGAACTGCGTGGTGATTTGGCTTTCTTACACGGCTCGAGTGAGGCATGTTTCGTAGCAACGATCAAATAGTACAACTTGGCTGCAAGTACTGAAACTTCAGATGACGATAGCCGAACCGGCGTCGATCGCCCCTGCCGCCAACGCTGATCACACGCTTTGCTGAACGATTGTGAAGTTGGTGGTTTTTTTGCGCTCTCCTTCACGTTGTTCTGGTGGTTTTAAGATTTTTCCCATAGCGTTCGATGGAATTTTTAGTTTGGGCAGCCACATTGATTAATTTTCCAGTTTACAAACACATAAAGGTCGAGGGTTACGCGCTGTACCCGGGCGGGAGCGATGGAGAGGGGATCGACATAGATCTAACCTCAGGGCCATGGGTTATTTTAGGTGTGAACGGTCTTGGAAAGAGCACGCTGCTTCTGATCCTGAAGTACACTTTGATTGGAGCGGTGAGAGCACGAAAGCCTGGGTTTGCTGGTTCTACCTCTGATATATTTGCTCTTCACAATCGGTTGTTTGCGGCGCGGGTTGGTGATACTGCAAAATCTGCAATCGCTACCATGACAATCTAATTTGGCGAAACCACGTGTTCGGTAACCCGGCGTCTTAGTGATTTGAAACTTGTATCAGCGAAGTTTTGCGGTCCTGATACCCAAGGTGATACTGCTGACGAAGATGAGTATCGCTCTCTACTTGTTACGGCCACGGGCGTCGGTCGTTTCGAAGATGCCGTTAGAATGGTCGACTTCATTACGTTTTTCTTAGAGGAACGCGAACTCCTCATTTGGAATCTAGAGGCTCAATACGAGTTGTTTCGCGCTGTCTTATCGCCCGAGGCCGCAAAACTCAGAAAACTAGAAGCAGAAATTATGTCTGCCGACAGCTCGGCGAGAAACCTGAAAGCCAACATTAGCAAAATAGTAAAACGGCGTGAAAAAGAGGAAGACAAACACCAAAGCCTGTCCGAAACCCGCGCGCGGCTTGCTAGTGCATCTGCAGATTTTGAGGCCGCTCAGACCTATGAGGTCGAGATAAGAAACGAGCTCGAGCAGGCTGAAGTACACAGATCTGACACACGCATCTCGTTAAAACAGGCGCAACGAGAAACCGAGGAGATTCTTCAAGAGTACGAAGAAATCAAGTACCGATCGCTTCAACATGCCTTTGCTGGAGCAAGCTTGAACGAACAGTACATTTTTTTAAAAATCCTCTCTGAACGTTTTGGTATCGCCTGCGGCAATGATGCGACAGATGCCGCCAAGCATCTGGAAGATCGAAAGAATGATGATCTTTGCTTAGTTTGCGGCAACAAGCATCATCACGTGGATCCATTGATCTCTACAGCCTCTGCGTTAAATGAAAAGGCCGCGCAGGTTTACAACAAACTAGAAAGCGCACGACACAGAGCACAACAAAGAGAAGAGCGCCACGAGGAGGCTCGACTCCACTATCGTGAAACTGAGCAAACACTTCAAAGAGCTCGAAAACAAGTAGATGATTCTCGACGATCCGTCCGCGCGCTTCAAAGGAAGCTACCCGCATCTGATCAAGCTTCCTTGGCCCGAACTGAGGATGAGATCTCGATTCTTCGCCGTGAAGTTGATGCCTTTGAACAAGAGCGAGCAACTGCTGAGAACGAGATCGCATCTTTGTTGAAGAACTTGTCAGAGGCTATGGAGAAACGTCGTCTGGAATTCGAAACATCCTTCAATGAACTGGCGAGATCATTCTTTTCAGAAGACGTACGACTTGTTTACGCGCCCCGAAAAACTAGATTTGGGGAAGCCGGCGAACAGTTTGAGTTTCCTGCCTTCGAAGTGGAAATGACCAGCGCTGCAACTGATGGAAATTTCATCAGAAGGACGCAGAATAAAGTTTCATTGTCCCAGCAAGAGTATCTAGATCTGATCTTTAGGGTTAGTTTCCTTAAGGTATTTGGAAGCGGTCCTGGTTCATTCGTGGTTGATGGCCCCGAGGGTTCGGTTGATGCGGTTTTTGCAGAAAGGCGGGTAATTTCTTTGCGTCTCTAGTTCCAGAGAGGGATGACAGCACGGTAATGTTGGCATGCAATGTGGTCGAAGGAGAATTCATTCCTCGAACGCTTAGCCACTTCTCGACTTCAGAATTGAGAAGACAAAGGCTGATAAATCTTGTTGAGCTCGGTGCCCCAACCGCTGCTCTTAGAACATTAAAGAGCGAATACATTGGAAAAATTCAAAGCATATTGAGTGCTGGGATTAGCGGCCAATGGCAGCCGCGAGCGAACACCATAGCCTATTTGTTCGAGCCAAATTGGTGCAGATGTTCGATGCGCTTGAACGAGTGGATGGGACTCCAATCGAAGCGGCTGCTTTCCATTCCTTTGCATTCTTTGTAAATGTGCTTAGTCCACTATGGGATTTGCATCCCTTTGAGGGGTCGGTCCTTAAGGAACATGGATCTCCTTTTTTTCCTGCAGTTCAGAGGGAGTTGGACGCACTAATAGGGGATAGACTAGTTAAGGTTACTGACCTTTCCCTCTCAACTTCCTCCACCGGTGACGAGCCAAAATTAGTAGCTTCTTTCACTCTTGAAAGATCGAAGTGCGTGGAATTGCTGGCTTCCATTCGAGCCTTGCCCGACGAACGCCAGTCCGAAGGCTTCTTGCTCGAGCTAGCAGATGCATTTGTCAGTATTCGACCTGAACTTCGAGACGATGTGGCTGTAGTCGATGCAGCCTATTCAGACCCATCTATAGCTGAGGGCAGAATTGTTGATTTTGCCGAGTGGGTTTCTTCCACCAACGACAATGCTTCTTGGCGCGTGGCACAAGAGTTTCAACGATTTGCACCAGATAACGTCTCACTTAGTCGGGCCGAAAAACTAGTCATGTATATGCGATTGATGAAGAGGAGGGTACATGGCTGAAGCGTCTACGTTCGGCGGTGTCTCGCTGGATGAAATTGGAAACCTTGCTGAAACAGAGGGCGTTCCGGGGGCTGCCGGAGGGTCGCTGCCGACGAAGTTTGCGCGACGTGTTAGCAATTTGATCACTTCGAGGTGTTCGAAGGGAGAAAGCGGGTCCTACACACTTTCTTTACTTAGCGAAGATTTGTCCAATACCAAAGCCTTATGCGATCACGTAGAGCAACCTTTACTAGACCATGGAAATGATCCCGTTGGTGACCATGTTTTCATCACGTCGGTGACCTTGACTTCCGCATTTCAATTAAAACTGGAGTGGGACAGTATTGATAAGCTTTTCAGTTTTATTGGCGAAAGAGGGTTGGGCGACTTGCCGGCAATAGTTGTTGATTGGCGAAGTGATCAGCCAGTCGGGAAATTTTATAGGAGCGGATTGAATGAAAGAGAGGCTGCCGACGCAATCCTTTTCGACGACGTTCCAATATCAACGGAAGCAGTTTTGGAAGCGCTGAAGAACTTCCGTGAAAAGATCAAAACACCAAGTATTTCGATCGAATCACATGGAAAGAGAATTTGGCAGGAAGCCGGAAAGGGGATACCCGAAAATCGTCCAGAGGAATGCATACAAGGTCGCTTGGTGGATGCCCTTTCTGCAGTTTTTTGCGGCTACAACGTTAGGGCCGAAACGCCAACCGAAGAAGGGCGCGCGGATGTAGCCATCTATAAAAAGACGTTGTCTGTAAACGGAGTTACGGCTTTTGTTTGCGAATGGCTTTTGGAACTAAAAGCACTCTGCGACATGACTTCTTCGGGAAAAATATCTACGGCCAATCATACGCAGGCCATTGAGGATGGGCTTTACCAAGCAATTGCTTACAAGTCGAATTTAGGGGCACTAAAAGGCGCACTCTGTTGCTTCGATATGAGAAGCTCCGATCTTGGTGATGAAGCATGTTTTCAGCACATTTTGGGTGATGCGCGCGAAAACGAGATCCTGTTGTGGCGTGGTTTTCTATATCGCTCTGCAAAAGCAGCTAGAGACATTCGAAAATTTTCTGCTACCGGGACAGAGTAACCAACGTTTCCAAAAGTTCTTTCCTTCCCCCTTGTTGAGGCGACGCACGCATTGAACGAAATGGTTCGGCGCCCGTTACTTGAAAACCCATGGAAGTGCTCAACTCCTCCAGAATCCGCCCGACAGGAACAGGCACGCCTGAGTATTGGCTATCCCCTACAACCATGTACACATTTCCACCGGGGACAATCTGAGTATGTAATTGAGTCAAAATTGTATTCATATCGTCGAAATAGGCACGCACCATATCGGGGATGCTTTTACTCCAAAGCGAACTCCGGATGTCGGAGAGATTCTCATAAACATCTGCCAACGTTGAAGACTTCAGTTCTCCCGCCTCAAAGCCCCGTGCAACTTGTACGTGACTTCGAAGGGTTTCCATACGAAGGGCTCTATTCCCTTTGAAATCTTTCAAATACTGGCACAGCCAAAGTTCAACATTACAAACATCATTATAATCGAATGAGTTAGGATACGGTGGCGAGAAGACGCACATATCAAATTTCTGATCGTTCGGAATTAGTTTTCTCGAGTCACCTCGTAGCAGTCGGTAATCTGTATTTTCGCGATCGGCGTAGCGCCTGATGTCAAAAATTGCTCGAATAACGGCATCGGAAAAATCTTGAACAACCTGCTGCCCGGAAACTTCCCTGTCGTTCCAGTTTTTTCTGTACCGGCGCCCTTTTCCACTGACCACGACATTGCTTACCGGCAACGCAATCGAACCCAGCAACACTCTCATCAACCTTCTGTTCGCAACATTCTGTAGTTTAAAAATCCGTCTGCGAAGGATATGGAGAACTGATGCTACCTCTTTACTAAAAATGTATCGGCCCTTGACACCAGGCTCAACAAACGACGGCGGCAGGTTCGGAAGAGGATTTTCCAACCGACGAATTGGTGCTTCGACAACATAAGTGAAATCTGAAATGAGCTGTTCAATATCATAGCTGCAAAGCTTTGCTTCCACTAGGTCAGCTAAAAAAGGGTTTACTTCGATTGTGGTCGGGCTGACTCCCAGAAATTGACATGCCAGTGCCGTTGTACCAGAACCGCCGAACGGATCGATGCAAGATCCCACCCTTCTCTTCAGTCGATTGGATGTCTCTTCAAAAGCCTGACCAATGAGTTCAGGCGCAAACGCCTCTTTGAAGTTTCGCCAGTTTTGAAATGCAATTGCTTCCGATCCAAAATTTGTAGACAAAAGCTGTGCACTTCGACCTTGAAGCCAACTCTCGAAGGACTGCTTCGCAATTGGATCGCTTCTAAATGTGAGTTCATTCAAGTTCATAATGTGGTCCGTACCAACCAGCTTTGAGATGGCTGTCAAGGTGCATTGTTGTGTCAAGCTCTATTTCTGAGCAAGAAGTCGTTCAAGACAAAGTTCATTTTCCTAACATCCCTCGCGATACATGGCTTTCTTGGTGTATGGAACATTGCCAAACCGCACCAGATAATCCCGCCGAGCTGCTTTCTGTGGCCAAGACACAGAATACCATCCACCCGGAGGGCGCGCTGAATCGACTGCTTTGAGCCCAGATGTTAGCGTATCTGGCTATTTGTTTTTTCGAGATGCCGCTGCCCTCGAAAGGACAAAAACCTGTCGTAAAGGAACGATCAGGTGTCATTTGTCACAAAAAGGAAAGTGGTGAGCCCGTCCGGGTTCGAACCGGAGACCTACTGATTAAAAGTCAGTTGCTCTACCAACTGAGCTACAGGCCCACTGTGAGGGCGCTTCTAGAAAGCTGTGCGGGCAGGGTCAACCCCGAAAAACGAAAGAATCTGCGGCTTTGCTGGATTCCCCTTCGCGGCGGGTCTATATGCGCGCCATGGAACAGGCATATGATACAGGTTTGCCCTTTATGAAGATGCACGGGCTGGGCAACGATTTTGTTGTGCTGGATGCGCGTGCGCGCCCGATTCCCCTTACCCCGGCGTTGGTTACGCGCATCGCGCACCGTCACATGGGCCTGGGATTCGACCAACTGGCCGAGATTCGCAGCAGTGCCAATGCCGATGCGCATCTGATTTTCTGGAATGCCGACGGATCAACCTCGGCCGCCTGTGGCAATGCCACCCGCTGTATTGCCCGACATATCATGGACGAATCCGGCCAGACCGCCCTGCACCTGACCACCGAACGCGGCGACCTATACGCCCGTGATGCCGGCAATGGCCTGACCTCGGTCAACATGGGCCAGCCGCAGCTGAACTGGGCCGACATCCCGCTGGCCTGCGACATCGACACGCTGGAACTGCCGCTGGATGGCACACCCACCGCCACAGGTATGGGCAACCCGCATTGCACGTTTTTCGTTGATGACGCCGATGCGGTCGATCTGGAAACCCTTGGCGCGCGGTTCGAACACGACCCGCTCTATCCACAACGCACCAATGTGCAGTTCGCCTCTCTCCTTGCGCCCGACCACCTGCGGATGCGGGTCTGGGAACGCGGCGTGGGGGTGACCATGGCATCCGGGTCGTCGTCCTGTGCAACGGCAGTGGCGGCAGCGCGGCGCGGTATCACGGGGCGCAAAGTGCGCATTGATCTGGACGGCGGCACCCTGCATGTGGAATGGGCCGATGATGGCGTCTGGATGACCGGCCCGACCATGCATGTGGCATCCGGCCACTTCACCCCCGCGTTTTTGGCCACCCCATGACCGCGCCCGTTTTCACCACCCTTGGCTGCCGCCTCAACGCCTATGAAACCGAGGCCATGAAGGACCTCGCCACACAGGCGGGCGTGGAAAACGCCATTGTCATCAACACCTGCGCCGTCACATCCGAGGCCGTGCGCAAGGCCCGTCAGGAAATCCGCAAACACCGCCGCGACAACCCCGACGCCCGCATCATCGTCACCGGATGCGCCGCGCAAACCGAACCCGAAACATTCACCGCCATGGCAGAGGTCGACATGGTCATCGGCAATTCGGAAAAAATGCAGCCCGACACATGGGCGCGCATGGGGCCGGATTTCATCGGCCAAACCGAACGGGTGCAGGTCGATGACATCATGTCGGTCACCGAAACCGCCGGCCATCTGATCGACGGCTTCGGCACACGGTCCCGCGCCTATGTGCAGGTGCAAAACGGCTGCGATCACCGATGCACCTTTTGCATCATTCCCTACGGGCGCGGCAATTCGCGCAGCGTTCCGGCGGGCGTGGTGGTCGACCAGATCAAACGCCTTGTCGACAAAGGCTATAACGAGGTGGTGCTGACAGGCGTTGACCTGACCAGTTGGGGCGGCGACCTGCCCGCACAGCCGAAACTCGGCGATCTGGTGATGCGCATCCTGAAACTGGTCCCCGACCTGCCCCGCCTGCGCATCAGCAGCATTGATTCGATCGAGGTCGATGAAAACCTCATGGCCGCCATCGCCACCGAACCCCGCCTGATGCCGCACCTGCACCTGTCCCTGCAACACGGCGACGATATGATCCTGAAACGGATGAAACGCCGCCACCTGCGCGACGATGCCATCCAGTTCGCGCAAACCGCACGCAAACTGCGCCCCGATATGACCTTTGGCGCCGATATCATCGCCGGTTTCCCCACCGAAACCGCCGAAATGTTCGAAAACTCCATGCGCCTTGTGACCGAATGCGACCTGACCTGGCTGCACGTCTTTCCCTATTCCGCCCGCCCCGGCACCCCCGCCGCACGGATGCCAGCGGTGGATGGCCGCACCATCAAACAACGCGCCGCCCGCCTGCGCGCTGCGGGTGACGACGCCGTGCAACGCCACCTGTCCAACCAGATCGGCAAAACCCACCACATACTGATGGAAAACCCGCATATGGGGCGCACCGAACAATTTACCGAGGTGACATTCAAAACACCCCGGCCCGAGGGCAGCATTGTCACCGCCCGCATAACGGGTATCAATGGCCAGCAACTCACCGCCTGACCTTTCACTGTTCCCGAAATACCTAAGAGACCCGCCATGCACCCCAATCCGGTCTACCGGCAGGCCACCCCGGCCAACAATCTGGATTTCGCCCGCGATCAGGGATTCGGGATGCTGGCAGTCTCGACCCCCGATGCGCCAATGCTCTCGCATATACCCTTTCTGCTTGATGAAACGGGAAACAGCGCCGAAATCCACCTCATGCGCTCCAACCCCATTGCCCGCGCCCTGCGCAATGGCCCGCTGCCCGCGAAAATCGCCGTGCAGGGGCCACATGCCTACCTGTCGCCCGACTGGTATGAACTGGATGATCAGGTGCCGACATGGAATTACGTTGCCGTGCATCTGACGGGCACCATCGAAACCCTGCCCGATACCGAAATGCGCCCCCTGCTGGAACGCATCAGCGCCTTTCACGAATCGCGGCTGCTGCCCAAACCCGAATGGCTGCTGGATAAAATGCCCGATGATCTGGTCGATAGAATGATGCGCCAGATCATTCCCTGCCGCATGACGGTCACCGCCGTTGATGGCACATGGAAACTGGCACAAAACAAACCGGAATACGCCCGCCTGAACGCCGCCCGCGCCATGGATGCGGCCAATATCGGGCAGGATGCCCGCCTGCTGGCCGCGCTGATGCACCGCCCGCCCGAACCCGACGGTCAACAGCAATAGACACAGTAATAGACATGGGCGCACAGCCGCCCTACCTTCCCCACGAATCCTAAAAGGGGAACGCAAATGCAACTGATCTTTTCACCCACATCGCCCTTTGTGCGCAAAGTATCCGTGCTGCTGCGCGAAACCGGTACGCTTGATTCGGTTGAACTGATTCCGGTGCAAACCTCCCCCACCGCGACCGATCCACAGGTCGCCGCCGCCAACCCCCTTGGCCGCATCCCCGCCCTGATCCGCAATGACGGCCCCGCGCTCTATGACAGCCGCGTCATCACCCGCTACCTCGATGCGAAATCCGGCGGCAAATTCTACCCCGAACAACGCATCTGGGAGGTCCTGACGCTCGAAGCCACAGCCGAAGGCATCTTGGACAGCGCCGTTTCCATGGCATATGAAACCAAAGTCCGCCCACCGGAAAAGGTGTTCGATGGCTGGCTTGATGCGCAATGGGGCAAGGTCTCCGGTGCGATCAATGCCATCAATACCCGCTGGATGAGCCACCTGAACGGCCCCATCGACATCAGCCATATCGCCGTCGGCTGCGCCCTTGGCTATCTGGACCTGCGCCATGATGCGCGGGGCTGGCGCAAGGGCAACGATGCGCTGGATGACTGGTTCGCCACCTTTAATGCGCGCCCGTCGATGCAGGCCACGATTCCGGTGGCATGACCACGCATCCAGCACAACGCGCCTGACATGCCCGAATTTCACACCGCCGTGGCCACGCCCGACGCCGTTACCATGGCGCAGGGCGACGCCACGGCGCTGTTTCCATGGTTCAGCTTTACCAAAACCGTGATCGCCACACTGGCGATGCTGCTGCGCCGTGACGGGGCACTGGATCTGGATCGGCCACTCGACGGGTTGAACGGCCAGCCCTATACGATGCGCCAATTGTTGATGCATCAATCGGGCCTGCGCGATTATGCGGGCCTGTCGGAATATCACGCCGATGTCGCGCGCGGCAGGCCGCCATGGGATCGGGCCACCTTTCTGGCGAAATCACAGGCCCATAGCCCGCTGTTTGCGCCGGGACAGGGCTGGGCCTATTCCAATATCGGCTACATGATCGCCCGCGAACAGGTGGAACAGGCGGCGCAAATGCCCTTTGCCGCGCTGTTTCAGGCGCGAATCGCCGCACCCCTCGGGCTGGAACGCAGTAAATTTGCCGCAAACCCGGCGGATTTTTCTGCGCTGCATTGGCCCGCCGTGCGCTCTTACCACCCCGATTGGGTGGCCCATGGCACTTTATTAGGCACCGCGCCCGAGGCCGCAAAACTGATGCAGGCGCTGGTGCAGGGGCAAATCCTGCCGCTTGCCGATCTGGATGAAATGAAAAAAGCCCATGTTCTGGGCGGCCCCCTGCATGGGCGACCATGGCAAACCTGCGGCTATGGAACAGGGTTAATGACGGGCAGCGTGGCGCGGCCATGTGGTGGCGAAACACCCGCCTTTGGCCATTCGGGGCTGGGCACGGTCTGCGCCAATGCGGTCTATCACTTCCCCGAAACGGGCCGCAGCGTGGCGGTGTTCACCTCCGGCACCAGCGAGGCACCCGCCGAATTCGAGGCCGCCCGATTCGGCTGCGCCCCCGCCTGAAACAGGGGCGCAAACCGCTTGGAATCCGATCAGATCAGAAACTATAGGACACGCCGAAATTCAGCGCGTTGGAAATCAGGCGGGTCTTCATCGTGCCGCCATTTTCCAGATCGGCCTCGTTTTGCGAAATGGTGAACTGGTATTCGCTGAACAGGCCCCAACGGTCGTTCAGGTCATATTTTACACCGGCAATCGCCTTGGCTGCGGGGCCGGTGACCTGATAACCAAAGGTTCTGTTGCCGTTTTCCGTCACATCCACATGCGGCATGGCAAACCCGATGCCCGCGCCGACATAGGGCGTGAACTTGCCCCATTTGTTGTCCCAGCGCTTCATCACATTGGCGGTGATGATGTTATGCCCGTCGGTGAATTCCAACCGCGAAAAACCGGCAGGCATTTCCGCACCGGGGGCATAGAATTTGCTATGGGTGAACTCCATACCAAACCCCAGCCCGCTGTCGCGCCACCACATGGCACGCATCCCGTAATAGGGCGGCGCTTCAAAACTTTTGCCATCCCAGCCGATCAGATTGGAATAGGCGGTGCCATTGGCGCGCGTGCCCTTGACGCGGCTGTGCGGCGCGGTCTGATACCCGCCGTAAAAGCTCAGTTCCATTTCGGCAGCGGCAGGCGCAACCATCGCCACAGCGCCAAGCGACGCGATTGCGGCGGTGGCGATATATTTCTTAATCATCTGTTTATCCTTCGCAGGTGAACGCGGGTCCTGCCGCCCTGATATACCGCCACAGGGCGTCCCTCAAGCGCGACACAACCGCGCTTTGCTCAAAGGCAGGGCAATGTGTTCTGGACGCAAGGGAAAACCCTCGTTAAATACCGCCTCGGAGAGGCTGCCAATTGCGCGGCCCAAACCCGCATTGGCCGCGTCGCGGTCGAAAGAATGGAGAGAACCTCGTGTCCCACGCAGAAGATCACGAAGGCACCCGCAGAGACTTCCTCTACTACGCCACGGCTGGCGCAGGCGCGGTTGCAACCGGTGCGGCCGTCTGGCCGCTCGTCAACCAGATGAACCCCTCGGCCGATGTGCAGGCCCTATCCTCGATCCGCGTGGACGTGTCCGGTGTTGAACCCGGCACACAGCTGACCGTGAAATGGCTGGGTAAACCCGTGTTTATCCGCCGCCGCGTCGAATCAGAAATCGAAGAGGCGCGCGCCGTCACGCTCGATGACCTGACCATCGACAAAGACTCGCAAAACGAAAACAAACCCGATGCCAACGCGCTGGATGCCAACCGCACCCTGCCGCTGCCCGATGGCACCGACACCGGCGAATGGCTGGTGATGATCGGCGTTTGCACCCACCTGGGTTGCGTGCCCATCGGCAACGGTGCCGGCGACTTTGGCGGCTGGTTCTGCCCCTGCCACGGGTCGCACTACGACACCGCAGGCCGTATCCGCAAGGGTCCCGCGCCTCGCAACCTCGATGTCCCGGTCGCCGCATTCGTCGACGATTCCACTATTAAACTCGGATAAGGAAACGCGCACATGGCCGGTATTCCGCACGATCATTACGAGCCCAAAACGGGCGCCGAGAAGTGGCTGCACTCGCGGCTCCCCATCGTGGGTCTTCTCTATGACACCATCATGATCCCCACACCCAAAAACCTGAACTGGATGTGGATCTGGGGCATCATCCTCACCTTCTGCCTTGCATTGCAAATCGTCACCGGCATCGTGCTGGTCATGCACTATACACCGCATGTCGATCTGGCCTTTGCTTCGGTCGAACACATCATGCGCGACGTGAATGGCGGCTATATGCTGCGCTACCTGCACGCAAACGGCGCCTCGCTGTTCTTTGTGGCTGTGTATCTGCACATCTTCCGCGGTTTCTACTACGGGTCGTATAAATCGCCCCGCGAAATCACATGGATCATCGGTATGCTGATCTATCTGTGCATGATGGGCACCGCGTTCATGGGCTATGTGCTGCCATGGGGGCAAATGTCCTTCTGGGGTGCGACCGTGATCACCGGCCTGTTCGGCGCGATTCCCTTTATCGGCGAACCGATCCAGACATGGCTTCTGGGCGGACCGGCGGTGGATAACGCCACGCTGAACCGCTTCTTCTCGCTGCACTACCTGCTGCCGTTCGTGATTGCCGCGCTTGTGGCCGTCCACATCTGGGCCTTCCACACCACGGGCAACAACAACCCCACAGGTGTCGAAGTGCGCCGCACCTCGAAAGCAGACGCAGAAAAAGACACCCTGCCCTTCTGGCCCTACTTTGTGATCAAAGACGTGTTCGCACTGGCCGTTGTGCTGCTGGTGTTCTTTGCCATCGTCGGCTTTATGCCCAACTATCTGGGCCACCCCGATAACTACATCGAAGCAAACCCGCTGGCGACGCCCGCACATATCGTGCCCGAATGGTATTTCCTGCCGTTCTACGCGATCCTGCGCGCCTTTACCGCCGATGTCTGGGTTGTGGCTGCCACCAGCTGGATCACCGGCGGCATCGTCGACGCCAAATTCTTTGGCGTGCTGGCCATGTTCGGCGCGATTGCGGTTATGGCGCTTGCGCCCTGGCTTGATACATCGCGCGTGCGCTCGGGCCGTTATCGCCCGCAGTTCAAATGGTGGTTCTGGCTTCTGGCCATCGACTTTGTGGTGCTGACATGGGTGGGCGCAATGCCGACCGATGGCATCTACCCCTATATCTCGCTGATCGGTGCCGCCTATTGGTTCGGTTACTTCCTCGTGATTCTGCCGCTTCTGGGTGTGATTGAAAAACCCACCGCAGCACCCGCCACGATCGAAGAAGACTTTAACGCCCATTACGGTAAATCCGGCTCCGCCGAATAAGAAAGGACAATGGACATGCTGAAAAAGATCGCGATCTCCACAGCCCTCTCCCTTGCCCTCACGGGCGGGGCCATGGCCGCTGGCAGCGAAGGCCACGTTCACGATGTGGACTTCTCCTTCGAAGGGCCGTTTGGCAAATTCGACCAGCACCAGCTGCAACGCGGGCTTCAGGTCTATACCGAGGTATGCGCAGGCTGCCACGGGCTGAAATTCGTGCCACTCCGCAACCTGCACGACGCATCCGGCCCCGGCATCCCCGAGGATCAGGTGCGCGCATATGCAGCCGGTTTCGACATCTTTGATGCCGAACTGGATGATGACCGCCCGCGCACACCGGCCGATAATTTCCCCGCCGTGTCCGGCGACGGAATGGGCCCTGACCTGTCGCTGATGGCCAAGGCACGCGCCGGTTTCCACGGTCCCTACGGCACTGGCCTCAGCCAGCTGTTCAACGGCACCGGCGGGCCGGAATACATCACCTCTCTGCTGGCCGGTTACACCGGCGAAGAGAAGGAAGAGGCAGGCACCACCTTCTATGAAAACACCGCCTTTCCCGGCGGCTGGATTTCGATGCCCCCGCCCCTGTCGGATGAACTGGTGGAATATGCTGACGGTCACGACAACTCGGTGCATCACATGGCCGAAGATGTGTCCGCCTTCCTGATGTGGACCGCAGAACCGAAAATGATGGCACGCAAACAAACCGGCTTTGTCGCCGTGTTGTTCCTCGTTGTGCTGTCCTCGCTGCTCTATCTGACCAACAAGAAGATCTGGGCGCCGGTCAAGAAAAAGGCGAAAGAGGGTTAAACAACCCCAACCGCTGAACCGACAAAACCCCGCCTGTCATGGGCGGGGTTTTTCTTTGCCTGTTCCCCTGTTCGTTATCAAAACCTGACCCCGCCGTGCGGCAAACCCGCGCTTTCATGGATCAGACCCCTTGAATCATACGAAACTAATGATTCGCCCCCAAATACATACGAAGCGGCGGCGGCGGATCATCCAGCAGTGCCTTGGTGTCAAATGGCCCCGTTGCCGCGCCCTCGGTCACCAGAATGCTCTGTTCGCAAATCCGTCTGGCGTCATCGGGGTCGTGGCTGACCATCAACAGGGTCGCGCCACTGTCGCGGGCCAGTTGTTTCACCAGCTCCAGCATTTCAATTTTCAATGCGGGACCAAGTGCCGCAAATGGTTCATCCAAAAGGATAATTTCGCGTTTCTGCACCATGATCCGCGCCAAAGCGACCCGCCCCTGCTGCCCGCCCGACAGGCTCGCGGGCTTGCGATCCTCATAGCCACTCAACCCCGTTTTGCTCAGCGCGCTGCTGACCTGCTGGCGTTGTTCCGCGTTCAGTTTCAGGTTGGGGTCCAACCCCAGGCCGACGTTCTGCGCTACCGTCAGATGTGGGAAAAAATTGTTATCCTGGAATAGGATAGCCATAGGTCGCTGGTGTGGTGGCAGGTCTGAAATGCATTTTCCATTCCATGCTATGGACCCGCTGGTCAGGTCGGTGAATCCCGCAATCGCGCCCAGCAATGTCGATTTCCCCGCGCCCGATGGCCCGATCACAGCATGGCTGCCCGCGCCGACATTCATGTCGGCCCGCAGCGTGAAATCCCCCTGCGTTATCAGTGCCTTATCAAGTGTCAGCATCCATTCTCCCCCCGCGATCAAACAGCCAGAATATCGCCAATGATGCCACCATCAGCAGCAATGCCGCCGCCGCCGCATCCTCCATCCGGTAGGCGCCCATCAACCGCCACACCTGCAACGGCAGCGTCGCCTGTTCGGGGCTGGCGAACAGCGCCACAACCCCCAAATCCCCCATCGAAAGCGCCCCCGTCAACCCCGCAGCAAAGCCCGAAACCCGCCGCATCCGGGGCCACAAAACCAGCTTGATCCACGCCCCCTGCGACATGCCCAGTGACGCGCTTAATCTGTTGTAATTGCTATATATTTCCCGCATTTCCGGCACCATCACCCGCAGGGCAAAGGGCAGCGCCATCAGCGCATTCGCCAGCACCGTCACCGCCATCGCATAGCGGCTTGGCGCGTCGAACGGGTGGATCATCAAAAACAGCCCCGTGCCGATCACCATGGGCGATGTGGCGATGCCCAATAGCGCGATACCTTCCAGCCATCTGATCCGCACCGCCGCCATTGACAGCGCGAAACTGGCTGCCATCCCTATGATAACGCTAAATAAAACCACAGTTAGGGAAGTTTTCACCGACAGCCAAACCGCCAGCGGCAGGTGCCATATACCGGGCAATCCGCGCAGCAGGATCATCAGCAAGGGCAGCACCAAAAACAGGCTAACCCCCAGTAATACAACGATATCCTGCGTGATCAGCAGTGGTGTTTGCGCATCCTGCCGCCGTATGGCGCGGTCCATCCCCGCGCCGAACCCTTCTTGGCGTGCCCATGCCAATGACACCACCGCAGCCACGGCCACCATGCCCATCTGCACGCTGGCCAGCACCGCCGCACGCCCCAGATCAAAGTCGAACAGGAAGGCCTCGTATATCGCCAGTTCAACCGTGGTCGCCCGTGGTCCGCCGCCCAGTGACAGCGCCACGGCAAAGCTGGACAAGCACAGGGTGAACACAATCAATAGCGCACCGGGCAATGTGGAGCGCAACATGGGGTATTCCAACACCCGCGCCACCTGCCCCGCGCCCATGCCCAATGACGCCGCCAGACGGAACCGCTCTGCCGGAATCGCCTGCCACCCCTGCAATAAAATCCGTGTCGCCAAGGGCAGGTTGAAAAACACATGCGCCAGCACCACCCCGTGCAATCCGTATATCTGCACCGGCGGCAGCCCGACCCATCCAAGCGCCGTGCTGATCACCCCCGCACGCCCGAACACCGCCGTCAGCCCCAGCACCGCAACGATGACCGGCAATATGAACGGCGCGCCCAGCAATGTGATCAGGATTGAGCGCCCGAAAAACGCCCGCCGCGCAAGCGCCCGCGCCACCGGAACCGCCAGCAATCCACTGATAATACTTGATAAAATCGCCTGCACCACAGTAAACCGCAATGCCGCATAATCCGCAGGGCCAAGGCCGGAACCCCCGCCCGCACGCCACAAAACAGCGCATAATGCGCCCAGAACCACAACCGCAATCAGCGCAGCAACCGCAATTCCGGGCGCGACTTGCCTCACTTGGCCAGGGCCGCCAACCATTCATCCAACGCCACATCGCGCAATGCATCGGCCTGGTCCGCCGCGACCAACAGCGATTTTTCCGGCGTTATCAGGGTGTTGAACCCTTCGGGCAGGCCCGCCGCCGGGGTCACAGACGGATACATCCAATTGGTCGTGGGGATGATCGCCTGAAACGCATCCGACACCATGAATTGCAGGAACTGATCCGCCAGTTCCGGCTGCTTGGTCGATGCGGTTTTGGCCGCGACTTCGATCTGCAAATAGTGCCCCTCGGTGAATGGCAGGGCTTGCTTGCTGTCGTCCTCCTCGGCGATCAGATGATAGGCAGGAGAGGTGGTATAGGACAGCACCAGATCGGCCTCCCCTTCCAGGAACAGCCCGTATGCCTCGCTCCAACCCTTTGTAACTGTTACGATATTATCCGACAGATCGGCCCAGACCTGCGGCGCATCATCGCCATACGCCGCCTTGACCCACATCAGCAGGCCCAATCCGGGCGTCGATGAACGCGGGTCCTGAATCACAATTTTCGCATCCGATGCGGCCAATTCCCTGATGCTGGTCGGGGTCACGCCATCCTTGTTGCCGACAAAGGCGAAATAGCCCCAATCGAACGGCACGAATGTATCGTCGGACCATGCCACGGGCAGGGTGTATTCGGCACTCACCGCAACGGGCGCGAACAGCCCCGATGCACGCGCCGCCCCTATCAATGATGTATCAAGCCCCAACACCACATCAGCCTCGCTGCGGGTGCCCTCGAGTTTCAGACGCGCCAACAGGGCCGCACCATCGCCCGCGCTGACGAATTGCAAATCGCAGGCGCAGACCTGTTCGAATGCTTTTTCCACCGCAGGGCCGGGGCCCCAATCGGATACAAAGCTGTCATAGGTATAGACGTTCAAAACGGGTGTCTCGGCCAGGGCATTGGTGGCTGCGACAAGTCCCGTAACGAGGGTGAGATGTTTCAACATGACATCATTCCATATGTTGCGGGCGGGGCAAAAGCAGGAGCGATATCCATACCTTCCCTCCGCCGGTTCTAACCGGTTCAGGTTCTACGGGTTCGCTTGCGCATCTCAGCCAAGCAACACTTGGCACCCCGAGGTATCGCGGAACGTAGGGCGGGCGGGGCGCGGTGACAAGGGAGATTTCACCTCTGCCAACCACACCCCGCCACAGGGTCAATGCGGCTTGGCGTATTGGGCCAGTTCGGCCTCTGCTGCCTCGTCGATATCCAGATCGGCATCGGTAAAAATGCCTGCATCCGGGTCGTTGAATATGGCCATGTCGATCTTGTCTTCGCCTTTGGCGACGATAGATGTGACGACCGCATCGCCTGTGATATTCACAGCCGTGCGGATCATATCCATCAAACGGTCAACGCCCAGAATCAGCGCGATGCCTTCGATCGGCAGGCCAACCTGACCCAGAACCATGGTCAGCATCACCAGCCCCACACCCGGCACGCCAGCGGTGCCGATGGACGCCAGAACCGCCATGGCAATCACCATCAGGTAGCCACCCAGCCCCAGATCAATGCCGTAAACATTGGCCAGAAACACCGTGGCCACGCCCTGCATGATCGCGGTGCCATCCATGTTGATCGTTGCGCCGAACGGCACACAGAACGACCCGACCGAATTGTTCACGCCAACCCGTTCCGTCACGCAGCGCAGGGTCACCGGAATGGTGGCGTTGCTGGATGCGGTGGAAAACGCAAATATCTGCGCGGGGCGGATTTTCTTCATGAATGTGATCGGGTTAAGGCCGGACAGCAGTTTCAGCATCACCATCAGCGTCACGAACAAATGCACGAACAGGGCCAGCACCAGCGTCACAACATAGGCCAACACAGGGATGAACAGTTCGATCCCCTGTTCGGTGAATGTTTTCGCGATCAGGCAGAACACGCCAATAGGGGCAAAGGCCATGACGATGCCGACGACCTTCATCATCACCTCGTTCATGTATTCGCTTGCCTCGACAAATCCTTTGGATTTCGCGCCCAGCATCAATACGGCCACGCCCAAAATCACCGTGTAGAAAATGATTTGCAGCATTTCACCATTGGCGAATGCGGCCACCGGATTGGTCGGCACGATCGAGGCAAAGACGTTCCAGACGGTTGGCGCCTCGCGCCCCGTGACGCCGGATGTGTCGATGCCATCCATTACGAACCCTTTGCCAGGGCCGATGATGGTGGCCAAAAAGATCGCAACCGCAATCGCAATGGCCGTGGTGGTCAGATACAGAACGAAACTTTTGCCGCCGACACGGCCAAGGATACGAATGTCGCCAATCCCCGTCACGCCGCAGATCAGCGAAAAGAACACCAGCGGAACGACCAGCATTTTCAGGGCATTCACGAACATCTTGCCGATCATGGCAAACAGCCCGCCAACGATATGCGTGTTGATGAAGTCCGACCCGATTTTGTTAAAGATCACACCCAGAACCAAACCGCCCAGCATGGCCAGCATGATCTGCGTCGTCAGGGACATTTTCGACGGCTTTCCGCCCGTGGCCCCGCCGGTGTCCCGGCTTTCTGTCGCGCTTGTCATTTCGTTTCCTTCCTGTTGCTTTATGACAAGAGTGTTACACGCTTTTCGTGAAACGCAAAATTTATGCACGGCCTGCGCGAAAACACAGGTGTGATTGCCTCTGACTTGAGCAATTGATAGAGCAGGGAAAAGCAAACGGGGGTCGCCATGTCGCTAAATTCATTCGGGCATTTATTTCGCGTCACGACATGGGGTGAAAGCCACGGACCTGCCCTTGGCGCGACGGTCGACGGCTGCCCCCCCGGTGTTCCGATCACCGAGGACATGATCCAGCACTGGCTGGACAAACGCAAACCGGGCCAGAACAAATACACCACGCAGCGGCGCGAACCCGATCAGGTGCGCATTCTGTCCGGCGTGTTCGAAGGCGTGACCACAGGCACACCCGTTCAGTTGATGATCGAAAACACCGACCAGCGGTCCAAGGATTACGGCGATATCGCCGAAAAGTTCCGCCCCGGCCATGCCGATATCACCTATTGGCAAAAATACGGGGTGCGTGATTATCGCGGCGGCGGGCGCTCCTCTGCGCGTGAAACAGCGGCGCGTGTGGCTGCGGGCGGATTGGCGCGCGAGGCAATTCGGATGCTGGCCCCAAAGGTGGAAATCAAGGGCTATATGACCCAGATCGGCCCGCATGGCATTGACCGCGCACGCTTTGACTGGGACCAGATCGACGAAAATCCGTTCTGGGTGCCCGATGCTGTCGCCGCGGGGGAATGGGCCGATTACATGGACGCCCTGCGCAAATCCGGCAATTCGGTCGGCGCCGTGGTCGAAGTGATCGCGCGCGGCGTTCCTGCCGGTTTGGGTGCGCCGGTATACGGCAAAATCGACACCGATCTGGCCGCTGCGATGATGTCGATCAACGCCGTAAAAGGCGTGGAGATCGGCGAGGGCATGGCCGCGGCGACCTTAACAGGCGAGGAAAACGCCGATGAAATTTTCCTGGGGAATGATGGGCAGCCGGTCTATTCGTCCAACCATGCGGGCGGCATTCTGGGCGGCATTTCCACAGGTCAGGATCTGGTCGTGCGTTTCGCGGTTAAACCCACGTCCTCCATCCTGAAACCGCGCCAGACCATCACCAAATCCGGTCAGGCGGCGGAAATTATTACCAAAGGCCGTCACGACCCATGTGTGGGCATCCGCGCCGTGCCCGTAGGCGAGGCAATGATGGCCTGCGTGATCCTGGATCATATGCTGTTGAACCGTGCGCAGGTCGGCGGTGCGGTTGGTGACACATTGGGCAAGATCGGCTGAGTTTTGGGCGGTATCCTTACAATCACCCTGCCGATTTTCGCGCTGATCGGGCTTGGCTATGGGTCGGTGCGGTTGGGCATGTTCAAGGTCCAGGATATGCGTGTGCTTGGCACCTATGTGTTGAACATCGCGCTGCCCGCGCTGCTGTTCAATGCTGTGGCCAAACGCAGTTTTTCCGAGGTGCTGAATGTTGAATACCTGTCGGTGTTCTTGCTGGGCGGGATGGCAACCATTTTCGTGGTTTATGCCCTGACAGGGGTGCAGGGGGTTGGCCCTGCAAGGCGGGCCATTGCCGCAATGGGATCGGCTTGCCCCAATTCCGGCTATGTCGGTTTCCCGATGATATTGCTGATTTTTCCCGATTTGGCGGGTGTGGTTCTGGCCATGAATATGCTGGTGGAAAATTTCATCCTGATCCCGACCTGCCTGATCCTGTTGGAATTTTCGCGCCCGCGTGCGGGGCGTTCGATCCTGCGGTTACTGGGTGAAATCCTGTTCAGTGTGGTGCGCCGCCCGCTGGTGATCGGGCTGTTTCTGGGGTTGGCTGTGTCGATCACCGGGCTGGCCCTGCCTGCCGCTGCGGTGCGCCTGCTGGATGTGCTTGCGGCCTCTGCCTCGGCTTTGGCCCTGTTCGTGATCGGCGGGTCGCTGGTCGGGCTGCCAACCAAGGGCAACCGCGCCTTGGCGGCGGAAATCGTGGTGGGCAAACTGCTGTTGCATCCGGCGCTGACCTTTGGCGCGATGGCCCTGCTGGCCGCGATTGGGGTGGGTGTGCCCATGGGCGATCTGGCCGTCGCGTTGATCCTGTCCACGGCGATGCCGATGTTTGGCATCTACACCCTGCTGGCGCAGGAATACGGATACGAGGGGCTGGCCTCGCTGGCCCTGCTGGGGGCCACCACGGGGGCCTTTGTCACCCTGACCATTATGATTGGCTGGCTGGTCTGACCAGCCGGTTGGCCGGTTGGTCAGGGCTTTTGCTTTGACAGTTGCACGGCCAGAATACCCGCAGCGATCACCACCACTCCGATCACATCCAATGCGCCCAGTTTTTCCCCCAGCAAGGCCGCCGCAATCGCCACACCAAAAAACGGGTTCAGGAAATGAAAGGTCGCGGCCTTGACCGGGCCGATCATGCCAACCAGCGTGAACCAGACCCATGTGGCGGCCAATCCGGGGATCAGCGTGGTATATAAAAAGGCCGCGATCAACTGCCAGCTCCAGATCACATGGAACGGTTCAATCGCCACGGCGACCACGGCCAGACAGGCCGAACCGACCAGCATTTGCAGCCCCACGATCATCATCACATTGCCACCCGATGCCGCGCCCCGCACCGAAAGCGTGGCCACGGTCAGCGCCACAGAACCCAGCAAACACAGGGTCAGCCCAACGGGATCGACGCCCGCCTCCAGCCGTGCGCCCATGATCACGCCGACACCCAGAACGCCCAACACCAACCCCGCCACGCCCAAACGGGGCAGGCGGTCGCGAAACACGATCCATCCGGCAAAGGCCACCATCAGCGGCATGGTCGAGGCGATGATCGACGCCAGCGATGCTTCGACCCATTGCATGGCAACGAAATTCAGACCCAGATACAGCGCATTCTGGCAAATGCCGAAAATGATGGTCGCCCGCCACTGGGCGCGGGTCAATTTGAAGGTCTGGCCAAGCGCAAGCGCAATCGCCACGCCCAGAATCCCGGACACCAGAAACCGCAGCGACAAGGATGCAAGCGGCGGCGCATAGGCCACGATCACCCGCGCCGAAGTAAATGCCGAGGACCACATCAGGGCAAAGGCCAGCCCCATCAGAATTGCGCGCAGGTTCATTTGTACTCCAACGAAAAAGGGCCGCCGTTGCGGGCGACCCTTTAGAAACTTTGCGATGAATGCAAGATCAGCCGTTAACGCTGTCTTTCAAAGCCTTCGCGATGGTCATTTTCACAACCTTGTCGGCTTCTTTTTTCATGGTTTCGCCGGTGGCGGGGTTGCGCACCATGCGCTCGGGGCGCTCGCGGCAATAGATTTTGCCAACGCCGGGCAGGGTCACTGCGCCGCCACCCGATACTTCGCGGGTGATGATTGCAATCACGGCATCCAGTGCGCCGGTTGCAGTTTTCTTATCGCTGCCCATTTCTTCGGCCAGTGCGGCCACTAGTTGGGTTTTGGTCATTGGTTTGGACATATTTGTCTCCTCGTCTTGCCCGACTATTAGGGCCTCATGGGCGGTGATTTAACTGTATCTTGTGGCTTAACACAACGATTAGTGTCGTAAAACAAGGGGAAAACGCACCTTTTACCTATGTTTACCCAAGGTCAAAGGAAGGCTGTCTCGTCAAAACTGCGCAATTTGCGGCTGTGGAGCCGTTCCAGCGGCATATTGCGGAGATGTTCCATGGCACGAATCCCGATCATCAAATGCCGCGCGACCTGTGTTTTATAGAAATCCGACGCCATTCCCGGCAGTTTCAATTCGCCGTGCAGGGGTTTATCGGATACACACAGCAGCGTGCCATAGGGCACCCGAAACCGGAAACCGTTGGCGGCGATGGTCGCGCTTTCCATATCCAGCGCAATGGCGCGCGACTGGCTAAGCCGCTGCACGGGGCCGGTTTGATCGCGCAATTCCCAATTGCGGTTGTCGACGCTGGCCACGGTGCCGGTGCGCATGATGCGTTTCAGCTCGTATCCGGTCAGCTCGGTCACCTCGGCCACGGCGGTTTCCAGCGAGGTCTGGATTTCGGCCAAAGCAGGCACCGGCACCCAGACGGGCAGGTCATCATCCAGCACCTTGTCTTCGCGCAGATAGGCATGAGCCAGCACGAAATCACCCAAGGACTGTGAATTGCGCAGGCCAGCACAATGGCCGACCATCAGCCATGCATGCGGGCGCAGCACCGCAATATGGTCGGTGGCGGTTTTCGCATTCGACGGCCCAACCCCGATATTAACCAAAGTGATCCCCGACCCGTCGGCACGTTTCAAATGATAGGTCGGCATTTGCGGCATCTTGGCGGGGGGGTGCAGCGGTTCGTCATCCCGCGTGATTTCAACATTTCCGGTGCTGACAAAGGCAGTATAGCCGCTGTCGGGATCAGCCAGCATTTTGCGGGCGTAGCCTTCGAATTCGGCGACATAGAACTGGTAGTTGGTGAACAGCACATGGTTTTGAAAATGTTCGGGGTCGGTCGCGGTGTAATGCGCCAGACGGGCCAGCGAATAATCCACCCGCTGCGCAGTAAAGGGCGCAAGCGGCCCCGTGCCATCGGGGGGCGTTACATAGGTGCCGTTCACAATGTCATCATGGGTGGTGGTCAGATCGGGCACATCAAACACATCGCGCAGGGTAAACTGCGCCGCGCCCTCTTGTGGGACGGACAGCGCTGCGTCATGGGCCACGGCAAAATGCACCGGCATCGGCGTATCCGACAGGCTGATCACAACGGGCGTGCCATAGTTTTGCAGCAATATCCCGATTTGCTGGCGTAGGTATTGGCGAAACAGATCGGGGCGCGTGATGGTGGCGGCATAGGTGCCCGGCGCGGCAACATGGCCGAAACTTAGCCGACTGTCGATCTTGGCAAAGCTGGTCGTGGTGATGCGGACCTCGGGGTAGAAGGCGCGATACCGCTGCTCCGGTGCGCCGTTTTGCAGGGTTTGGGCAAAATGATCGCACAGGAAACGGGTGGCGGTTTCATACAGCTGCTCCAGCCGCTCCACCGCTTTGACGGGGTCGTCAAATGCCTCTGGCGCGGGGGTGTCCGGCGTCAGGATCGGCCATTCTGTTGCCTCTGCGTGCATGGTTATTCCCTTGGATTAGGCCGCTTGCGCCGCATCTGCGGGCCGGATGAACAGCAATTGACCGGCGTCGCTTTGATCGGGCTGGAACTGATAACCGCCCGTATCGAAATCGCACAACTGGGCGGGGTCGCTCAGACGGTTCTGGATGATAAACCGCGCCATGGCACCACGGGCGCGTTTGGCGAAAAACGATACCACCTTTGGCCCTTGGGGTTTTTCCTCCATGAAGACGGGCGTGATGATGCGCGGTTTCAACGCGGCCTGATCCACCGCGCCGAAATATTCCTGACTGGCGCAATTGACCAAAATGTCGGTGCCCGCCGCATCGGCGCGTTTGTTCAGCTCTTTGCTGATGGCGCTGCCCCAGTATTCATACAGGTTCTTGCCCTGCGGGGTTTTCAAACGGCTGCCCATTTCCAGACGGTAGGGTTGGATCGCATCCAACGGGCGCAGCACACCATAAAGGCCGGACAGGATTTGCAGATGATCCTGTGCAAATGCCATTTCATCGCCGTCAAGCGAGGCAAATTCCAGCCCCTGATAGGTGTCCCCGGCAAAGGCAAGCGCGGCGGGTTTTTCATCCATCTTGCCATAGTCACGAAAACGATCGGCGTTCAGTTTCGCCAGATTTTCGGAAATATGCATCAGCTTCATCAGATCACCCACCGACAGATCCCGCGCCACCGTTGCCAGTTTGGCGGCCCTGGGTTTGAACACGGGCGTGGTGGGGGTGATGCCCTGCACCGGGGTCATGTCCATCTTCTTGGCGGGTGAAACGGTGATCAGCATGTTATTCCCTTTGTAATACAGGCGATGAACCTAGCCCGCATCGGCCAGCACGTCCAGAAACGCGGTGCCAAAGCGTTCGACCTCCCGCGCGCCCATGCCGGGCAGGCGTTCCAGATCAGACAGGGTAGACGGGCGGCGTTCTGCAATATGGCGCAGTGTGGAATGGGCGCAGCTAAGCGGTTTTTGCGTGCCATCCACGCCGCGTTGCAGGGTGTTTTGTATATCCAGCAGGCGGTCAAACAATGCGCCCTGCGGTTTGCCTGCCATTTTGCGGCGCATCGGATGCATCTGCGCGGCGTCCGAATTGATCACGGTCAGGAATTCGCGCCCGTAGCGTTCCAGCTTTTTCGCACCCACACCGGAAATGCGCGCCATCTGGTCCAGAGTTTGCGGGCGGGTTTCGGCCATTTCGATCAGGGTTTTATCCGTGAAAATCACATAGGCGGGCACATTGGCGGATTCGGCCAACCCGCGGCGTTTCGCCTTTAGCGCGGACAGCAGTGGCGCGTCTTCCTCGCCCACCAATGCTTTCACGGCGGGGCGGCGATCGGGGCGTTGCACGCTGTCTGATCGCAAGGTGATGCCGGATTCACCCTTTAGAATAGGGATTGCGCCATCGGTCATGGTCAGCGCGCCGTGGCGGTCAGGGTTGGGGCGCATCAGGTCATGGCCCATCATTTGCCGGAAAATCGCCTGCCACTGCGGTTTGGAATATTCGCGCCCCACGCCGAATGTCGGAAGGGCATCATGGCCGCGTTGCTGCACCTTATCCGTATTGTTCCCCATCAGGATGTCGATCAGATGGCCCGCGCCAAACCATTCCTCGGTGCGCAGGGCCGCCGACAATGCCTTGCGCACGGCAAGGGTCGCGTCAAAGGTTTCCGCCGGTTTGTCGCACAGGTCGCAGTTGCCGCAGGGTTCGGATGTTTCGCCGAAATAGGTCAGCAGGTTCTGGCGGCGGCATTTCATTGCCTCGGCCAGACCCAGCAGGGCATTCAGGCGGCCATGATCCGCGATGCGACGTTCGGGCGGGGCCAGCCCTTCGTCAATCTGGGTGCGGCGCAGGCGAATGTCATCGGTGCCAAACAGGGTCAGGGTTTCGGCGGGCGCACCATCACGGCCTGCGCGGCCGATTTCCTGATAATAGGATTCGATGGATTTGGGCAGATCGGCGTGGGCGACCCAGCGGATATCGGGTTTATCCACCCCCATGCCAAAGGCCACGGTGGCGACCACGATCAGCCCGTCCTCCTGGCTGAAACGGGTTTCGACATGGCGGCGGTCATCCGGGTCCATGCCGCCGTGGTAGTGACAGGCCGAATGCCCGTCGTCGCGCAGCGCCTTGGCCAGTGTTTCGGTTTTGGCGCGGGTGCCGCAATACACTATGCCCGATTGCCCCTTACGCGCCGCCGCAAACGACAGGATCTGGCGGCGCGGGCTGTCCTTGGCGGCAAAAGCAAGGTGGATATTGGGGCGGTCAAACCCGTGTAGAAACACCTGTGGCGCAGCACCATCAAACAGACGTTTGACAATTTCCTGCTGGGTTTCGGCATCTGCGGTGGCGGTAAAGGCGGCCAATGGCACGCCAAGCGCACGGCGCAATTCACCAATGCGCAGGTAATCAGGGCGAAAATCATGGCCCCATTGCGACACGCAATGCGCCTCGTCCACGGCGATCAGGTTGACGTTGATACGCCGCAACATCCCCATGGCAGACCCCGCCGCCAACCGTTCGGGCGCGATATACAGCAGCTTTAACCGCCCGTTGTCCAAGGCACGCCAGACCGCATCTGTTTCTTCTTCGGTATTGCCGGATGTCAGCGCGCCCGCTTCGACCCCTGCCTCGCGCAGGCCGCGCACCTGATCGCGCATCAGGGCAATCAGCGGTGAAATCACCACCGTCACACCGTCGCGCATCAGCGCAGGCAATTGAAAACACAGGGATTTACCGCCGCCCGTTGGCATAATCGCCAGCACGTTTTCACCGCCCGCCACGGCGGTAACGATATCCGCCTGACCGGGGCGGAACGCATCATATCCGAATACGTCCCTAAGAAGCGTGGCAGCGCCGTCCATGAGATACCTGTAAGATTTTATTCAACTGCTCTTACTGGAATCATTTCACACTAAGATTCGGTGAACAAGGGCGGTTTAGCCCTAATAAAACATCGCCGCATTGTTCGACAGAATGATGCGCAGCGCGTAAATCCCGATCAGCACGATCAGCGGCGCAAGGTCGATGCCCGACATCGGCGGCAACATGCGCCGGATCGGGCCATAAATGGGTTCAACCAAACGGTTCAAACCATACCAGATTTGCGCAACGAACTGTTGATGCAGGTTCAGCACCTGAAAATTGATCAGCCAGCTCATGATGATATGGGCGATGATAAAGAACCAGACGATATCAAGGATCAGCATCAGGATCATAAACAGGGATTGCATGGGCGTCCTTTCGATTGCGCGCTGAATACCTAAGCACGTCACATCAAAAGGGCAAGGGTGCCGCGAGGTAGTTGGTTGACGCGCACCCCCATAGCGGGAATCAAAACAGGACCAAGGAGAGCCTGCATGTATCCCTTCATCCGTCTGACCAAAGAGTTTATCAAATTCCGCAATGCGCCCGAACTGGACGTGACCCAAGAACATGTGTCGCGCCACATGTGCCTGCCCTGGGATCTGGATTTCATGATGGAGCTGAACAACGGGCGCACCCTGACCCTGTATGATCTGGGGCGGCTGGTTTTAGCAAAACGCATGGGGCTGCTGCACGCAATCCGTGACAACCGTTGGGGCCTGACCATGGCAGGCGCATCGGTGCGCTATCGCCGACGCATTCGCATGTTCGAGGTGATCACCATGCGATCACGCGTCACCTGTTGGGACGCGCGGTTTGTCTATCTGGAACAATCCATGTGGAAGAAAAACGGCGAATGCGCAGGGCATATCGTTTACCGCGTGGCCGTCACCGACACCGCTGGCATTGTCGACACCGGGCGTTTGTCTCTGGCGCTTGGCACCGCTGTCGAAAGCCCGCCAGTCCCAGACTGGATTGCACATTGGATCACCGCCGAGGATGCACGCCCATGGCCGCCTATGCCCGAAAAAACCACCTGAACTGATGATTACAAGCAAGGATTGTCTTGCTTGTGTCGCACAACCCCTGCATTGAATTAACAAAAATTCCGGGGGGATCGGGGATGACCAATATCATAGCAGAGGCGAAAATCGCACTGCCCAATCGCAAACGCATCTGGGGATGGTTCTTTTTCGATTGGGCCAGCCAGCCCTATAACACCCTGCTACTGACCTTTATTTTTGGCCCCTATGTGGTTGAACTGGTCGGAGACGGGTCAAAGGCGCAGTCGGTCTGGGGATATGGTGTTGGCGCGGCTGGATTGGTCATTGCGATCCTTGCGCCGATCCTGGGCGCGATGGCGGATATTTCGGGCAAACGTATCCGCTGGATTTGGCTGTTTTCGGCCATGTATTTTGTCGGCTCTTTCGGGCTGTGGTGGGCCGCGCCGGACAGTTTCAACCTGTATGCCACGCTATTGTTGTTCGCCATCGGGCTGATCGGCATGGAATTTGCCACGATTTTCACCAATGCCATGCTGCCCGACCTTGCCCCAAAAGAGGAAATCGGCCGCCTGTCCGGCAATGGCTGGGCCTTTGGCTACGTCGGCGGGTTGATCGCATTGGTGATCATGCTGACCCTGCTGGCGGACAATGCCAGCACGGGAAAAACCCTGATCGGCATTGACCCGATATTGGGGCTGGACGCGACCAACCGCGAAGGCACCCGCGCCGTGGGTCCGTTGACCGCGATCTGGTTTGCGGTGTTCATGGTGCCGTTTTTCCTGTGGGTGCGTGACCCGAAATCGGCCAAACCGCCCAAGGGCGCGTTGAAATCGGCGCTAAAGGACGTGCGCATCAACCTGCGCAACCTACCGCAAACCCCCTCGCTGATGGCCTATTTGGCGTCATCTATGTTTTACCGCGATGCGCTGAACGGCATGTATGTTTTTGGCGGTATCTATGCCAGCGGCGTGCTGGGATGGACCACGACGAACATCGGCATTTTCGGGATCGTCACGATCATTTCAGGCGCGATATTTGCATGGCTGGGTGGCCATGCCGACCAGCGGTTCGGCCCGAAACGGGTGATCCGCTGGTGCATTCTGCTGCTGACATTCGTGGCCATTTCCATTGTATTTATCGCACCTGACAGCGTGATGGGCATTTCGGTGGGCGAAGAATCCAACCTGCCGGACATCGCGTTTTTCGTGATGGGGGTCTTGATTGGCGCTGCCGGTGGTGTGCTGCAATCGGCCAGTCGCACGATGATGGTGCGTCAGGCCAACCCGGCACGGATGACCGAATCCTTCGGGCTTTATGCGCTTGCGGGTAAGGCCACATCATTCATTGCGCCCGCGCTGATCGGGCTGGTGACACAGATCACCGGCAGCCAACAATTGGGCATTTCCCCGCTGATGTTCCTTTTCCTTCTGGGGTTGGTGCTGTTAACCTGGGTGAAACCCGAAGGAGATTCCGACAAATGGTCCGCTTTGCCGCACTGATTGCCCTTTGCCTTGTTGTTGCCGGTTGCGGTGGATCGAAATCGAAACCGGCCAAATCATCGGGCGGAGCCGAGAGCATTTCAAGTCAGGCGGAAATTCCCGCCGCGATGAAGGGCGTCCCCGCCAAGCAGTTGTTCGGTAAGGCAGGCGCAGGGTCTAAACAACCCGCCGCCGCCTTTGGATCATACGCCAAGGGTTGCGTTGCAGGCGCGGTGCAATTGCCCGAAACCGGCCCGACATGGCAGGCCATGCGCCTGTCGCGCAACCGCAACTGGGGCCACCCCGAAACCATTGATATGCTTGTTAAACTTAGCGCCAAGGCCGCACAGCAACCGGGGTGGAGCGGGCTGTATATCGGCGATATCAGCCAGCCCCGTGGCGGGCCGATGCTGACAGGTCACGCCAGCCACCAGATGGGGCTGGACGCCGATATCTGGATGCTGCCACCGAAACGGTTGAACCTGTCACGCAGCGAGCGCGAGAATATCTCCTCTATCTCACTGCGGCGGTCCAAGGGCGCATTCACCAATGACAGTTGGACGCGCCAACACCACGAGGTGATCAAGGCCGCAGCCAAAGACCCGCGCACCGCCCGTATTTTCGTATTTCCCGGCGCCAAGGTGCAAATGTGCAAGGATGAAAAGGGTGATCGCGCATGGCTGCGCAAAATCCGGCCATGGTACGGACACCACTATCATTTCCACGTGCGCCTGAAATGTCCAAAGGGCGCAAGGGGTTGCGTCGATCAGAACCCGCCACCCGCAGGTGACGGTTGCGCCGATGCACAGCAATGGGTGAACAACATCCTGAACCCGCCGCCCCCGCCCAAAGACCCGCCCAAGGTCAAACCCAAACCGCGCCGCGAATTGACGCTGGCCGATCTGCCCGGACAATGCTCCGCCGTTTTGCAGTCGCGCTGACGGCTGGATTACTGCTTGCTCATGCCCTGCCCTCTGCCGAAGCAGTGGGCGGGTTACGGTTTGTCGGGCGCTATATCTGGACCGATCCCAACCCCGGTTTCGGCGGGATTTCGGGGTTGGAAATGGCCGATGACGGGGCCAGCCTGATTGCGATTTCCGACCGTGGGAGTTTGATCCGCGCACAGGTGACGCGGGATAAGGGGTTGATTACAGGGGTAAATTCAACCCGCATCACACCGCTGCGCGACACAGAGGGCACCCCCCTAAAGGGCGCGCGAGCCGATGCCGAGGGGCTGGCGGTGCGGGGTGACGGGCGCATCTATATCTCGTTCGAGGGGTTTCATCGGGTTTGGGCCTATCTGAACCCCGAGGGCGCAGGCGCATGGCTGCCGCGCCATCCGGATTTCAAATTCATGCAGAACAATTCGTCGCTGGAGGCACTGGCGATTGATGCGCGGGGTTGGCTGTATACCCTGCCTGAACGGTCGGGAATCGAGGGAAAGCCCTTTCCTGTTTATCGCTACAACGGCAGTTGGGCCGTGCCCTTTACCCTGCCGCGACGTGGAAAATTCTTGCCCGTCGGCATGGATTTCGGACCCGATGGCAGGCTGTATTTGCTGGAGCGGCACTTCACCGGATATGCCTTTGCCAGCCGGATCCGGCGATTCACATTGGCCGGCAATCGCCTGCTGGATGAACAGGAATTGCTGCTGACCACGGGCGGTCGGCATGACAATCTGGAAGGGATCAGTGTTTGGCGTGACACCAATGGAGAAACGCGTATCACACTGATTTCAGACGATAATTTTAATTTCTTCCAGAATACGGAACTGGTGGAATACGCGGTTCCCGACTAAACCACTTGCCACAATCCACCCAAGCGGCTAAACGCCGCCCGTTCCCGATGGTCGGGGGCCAAGTCGCCGCAACCTTGTAAAAACGGGCTTATACATGAACCGCGCACATCTTTTAGGCATTATTGCCATGGCCATTATTGTGGTGGCCGCGAACATTCTTGTTCAATTCATCATCCTTGACGGTCTGCTGACTTGGGGTGCATTCACCTATCCGCTGGCCTTTTTGGTCACCGATGTCATGAACCGCGTTTACGGGGCCGAGGCCGCACGCAAGGTGGTTTTCGCCGGATTTTTCACCGGAATTGTCTGTTCGCTGATCGGCAGCCAGATCATGCTGGAGTTCGGCCCCGCCGTGCCGCTGCGCATTGCAATCGGATCGGGCGTGGCATTTCTGATCGCGCAAACCCTTGATATCAAGGTATTTAACCGCCTGCGTGAAGGCGCGTGGTGGCGTGCGCCGCTGGCGTCATCGGTGGTGGGATCGGCTGTTGATACCTTTTTGTTCTTTGGTATCGCCTTTTCCGCCAGCCTGCCATTCCCCGAGGCGGCGAATGCCGCGATCAACTGGTCGTGGGAATCTGTGCCCTTCCTGAACGTCGGTCCGATGGCCCCGTTGTGGACCTCACTGGCCTTTGCCGATTGGGTTGTGAAACTGGCGATTGCCATGGTTGCGCTTGTGCCTTTTCGCATCATCGTGGGGTCGCTTACTGCAAAACACACATGATTTTGTTTTGCGTTTTGAAAAATCTGTGCCACGATTTGTTTACGGTCAGCGGCTAAGCTGGCTGCACGGTTCAACAGATTGAAAGGAGGTGCTTCAGTGTCTAATGGGATGTTGGAGAGAGGTGTCGGAACAGTTTGGGGAGCGCGCAACTGAGGCAGCCCTTGGGAGCGAAACTACCGAAATTGGTGAGCGCCTAACCGGCCCCACCTCCGTAATTCTCTAAGGGTCGCCCAAATCGGGCGGCCCTTTTTGATGCGCTGTTTGCACGGGTGCAGATCATAGGAAGCAGTGCTAGAATCATATGAATCGTAGGAAACAAGGGGGAAAATCCATGAAAACGCCCCATATGAAACACCATGCTGAAAATCACCGACCAAATCACGATCGAGGACTGGGAACTGACCGAACAATTTGTGCGGTCATCCGGCCCCGGCGGGCAAAATGTGAATAAGGTGTCAACGGCGGTCGAGCTGCGGTTCGAAGCGGCGCGTTCGCCCAACCTGCCCGATCCGGTGAAATCGCGGTTGCGCCGGATCGCAGGGCGTAAATGGACCAAGGAAGGCGCGGTGGTGATTCAGGTCGAAGAGACCCGCAGCCAGGCCCGCAACCGCGACATCGCCCGCGCGCGTCTGGCCGAAATGATCCGCCGCGCAACCGAACGCCCCAAACGCCGCATCCCGACCAAACCGACCAAGGGCAGTCAGCGACGGCGGTTACAGGCGAAAAAGGAACGCGGAGAGGTCAAGGCGCTGAGGGGCAAGGTTGACGGGGATTGAGGCCGCCATTTCTGCGGATGCCCCGGCAGAGAAGGCCGTTTGAGGTGTTGTCTTTTTCCTGCTGGCCTATGTGGAGGTTGTGCTGACCTTCCTGGCCGGTCCGTATTTGATTTTCACCTTTGCCTATAGCGACCTGCAAGCGCGCTTGCTGCGTTTTGACGGAGTGCTAAGCCCCCTCCCAATACTTCACCCGCAACTCCTTTTTCAGGATTTTACCGATGGAGGACCGTGGCAGGTCATCGCGGATTTCCACCGCGCTGAGCCGGTGGCTTTTGCCGAGTTTGGTGTTGGCATCGGCGCAGATGTCGGCACCGGTGCGGGTGGCACCGTTGCGCAAAACCACCAGACCCAGCGGGGTTTCGCCCCATGCATCAGAGGGCACGCCGATCACGGCGGCATCGGTCACGTCCGGATCGGCCAGCAGGATCAATTCAAGGTCGTTGGCATAGATGTTCAGCCCGCCGGAAATGATCATGTCCTTTTTGCGATCCGACAGCACAAGGAAGCCATCCGCGTCGAATGACCCCATATCGCCGGAGCGGAAGTAGGCATCGCCGTTGCTGTCGCGCCAGATATAGTCGGCTGTCAGATCATCGCGCCCGAAATATCCGGCCATCATGGTGGCAGAGCGGCCCACGATTTCGCCAACCTCGCCCTGCGGCACCTCGGCCCCGTCGGTGCCGATCAATTTGATCTGCGCACCGGGTGCGGGTTGGCCGACGGTGTGCAATTTGTCGGGGTATTCGTGGGCCAGCAGGACGGTGACGCCACCGCCCTCGGTCAGGCCGTAATATTCATTCAGCGTGCCGGGGAAACGCGCCAGCACGTCGGCCTTTACATCGGCGCGCAGGGGCGCGGAGGTGGAGAGTTTCATCTTCATCGAGGTGAGATCAAAGGTATCGAAATCGGGCACATCCATGATGCGTTTGTATTGCACCGGCACCAGCATGGCGTGGGTTATGCGTTCTTTTTCAACCAGTTGCAGGAAATGACGCGCATCGAATTTGCCCATCAGATGCACGGTGGACCCGCCATAAAGCGTGGGCAGAAACGCCACGATCGTGGTGTTGGAGTAGAGCGGCGTGGACAGCATAGTGCGGGCATTGTCGGCGTAACCGTTGGGTTCAACGCGGTCCATCTGCACGGCGCGCATCCAGTGATTGTGCAGGATGCCCTTGGGCGTGCCGGTGGTGCCAGAGGAATAGATCAGGTTGAAATGATCATCCCATTCGATGGCAATTTGCGGGTCTGTGTCATCGGCCGCGGCCATAACGGTTTCGTAATTTTCAAACCCGTCAGCGGTGAAATCCAGCGCGATGCGGCGGATATTCATGGCATCAATAAAGGGGATCAGATCGCGGTATTGGCCAGCCAGAAAAATGGTGGTCGCGCCGCAATCGGTCAGCATTTTTTGCAGCGCATCCGCCGAGGCCATGGTGGAGAGCGGCGTGACGCAACCACCGCCGCGCAGCACCCCCATGAATATTTCCGCATAGGCGGCAGAGTTGGGCGACAGCACCGCGATATTATCGCCTTTTTTCAGCCCCTTGGACAGCAAAAGATTGGCCACGCGGTTGATACGGGTATCGAATTCGCCCCAGGTCAGGCGGGTGTCGCCGCAGACGATTGCCGCGGCCTGCGGATGGGCGGCGGCGTTTTCACGGACCTTTTGCACGATGTTTGTTTCGGGCTTGGTTTCCGGATTTGCGGGTGTGAAAATTTGCGACATGGGGCTCCCCTCCCTGAAATTCTGGCGGAGTTTCGGGGAGGAACGCCCTAGGGTCAAGGGGTTGCGGAACAGATTTCCGCAGAATGAAAATGCTAGACCTCGACCTTGATTGCGGTTTGATCGCCCACGCCGAACACACGTTTGTAGCGTGCGATTTCATCGGCTGGTCCCATGGCCTTGTTCGGGTTGTCGGACAGTTTCACCGTGGGTTTGCCATTGGCCGATACCGCCTTGCATACAAGGGAAAACGGCGCGAGCGCATCATCCACCGTCAGCCCGCGAAAATCATTGGTCAGCAGGGTGCCCCAGCCAAAGGAGGGGCGAATGCGGCCCGCGAACCGGGTTTGCAATTCGCGGATTTTATCGACATCCAGACCGTCGGAAAAGATCACCATTTTTTTGGTCGGATCCTCGCCACGGGATTTCCACCAGTCAATCGCCACCTCGGCGCCGGTTGCGGGATCGCCGGAATCAATGCGGATGCCTGTCCAACCGGCCAGCCAATCGGGCGCGTTTTCCAGAAAACCACGGGTGCCATAGGTGTCGGGCAGCATGATACGCAGGTTGCCGTCGTGTTCTTCGTGCCAGTCGGCCAGAACCTGATAGGGGGCCTGTTTCAGCGCCGCATCGTCGCCCGCAAGGGCGGCATAGACCATGGGCAATTCATGGGCGTTGGTGCCGATTGCCTCTAGGTCGCGGTTTTTCGCGATCAGGCAGTTCGATGTGCCAACGAATTTTTCACCCAGGCCTTCGGTCATGGCCTGCACGCACCAATCCTGCCATAGGAACGAATGCCGCCGCCGCGTGCCGAAATCGGCGATGCGCACGCCATCGAGGCTGCGCAGGCTTTTGACCTTTTCCCACAGCTTGGCCATGGCGCGGGCATACAGGATTTGCAGTTCAAATTTGCCCATCTGGTGCAGGACAGACCGCCCGCGCAGTTCCATCAAAATCGCGAGTGCGGGAATTTCCCACATCATGACCTCGGGCCATGACCCTTCGAATGTCAGTTCATACTGGCCGTCGCGTTTTTCAAGGTGATAGGGCGGCAGGCGCAGGTTTTCGAACCATTCCATGAAATCGGGGCGGAACATCTGGCGTTTGCCATAAAACGTATTGCCGCGCAGCCAGGTCGATTCACCACGGGTCAGGGAAAGGGAGCGCACATGGTCCAACTGCTCGCGCAGCTCGCCCTCGTCTATGATATCGGCCAGCCGGATGGTTTTGGTCCGGTTGATCAGGGAGAATGTGACCTGCGTGTCGGGGCTGTTGCGAAACACCGATTGGCACATCAGCAGTTTGTAAAAATCGGTGTCGATCAGGGACCGGACAATCGGGTCTATCTTCCACTTGTGATTGTGGACACGGGTGGCGATATCTACCATTTCTTGCTCCGGTGCGTTGGTTGCGATGGCTTAAAGCAAATGCAAGGCGGGAAAGGCAAGGGGGTTGACCTAATTGGTCAGGGTAACGCCTGCGGATTGCATGGCCTGTGTCGCGGCGTTCAATGATCCATCCATATCAATCGCGCGGCACAGATCGGTTTTGACAGTGACGTTATAGCCAAGCCGCGCCGCATCCAGCGCCGAGAAGTTGACGCAGAAATCCAGCGCCAGCCCGACCATGGTCAGGTCGGTGATGCCGCGTTCATTCAGGTATCCGTGCAGGCCGGTCGGGGTGGTTTGATCATTCTCGAAAAACGCGGAATAGCTGTCGATGGCACGGCGGAACCCCTTGCGGATGATCAGGTCGGCGGGATCAACATGCAGACCGGGGTGAAAGGCCGCGCCGTCACTGCCCCAGACGCAGTGATCGGGCCATAACACCTGCGTGCCATAGGGCATTTCAGTGGTGTCAAACGGCGATTTGCCCGCGTGCTGGCTGGCAAAGGACGAGTGATCAGCGGGGTGCCAGTCCTGGGTCAGCACCACGCAGGGGATGTGCTGCATCAGGGCATTGACGCCGCGAATGATCTGGTCGCCACCCGACACGGCCAAGGCCCCGCCGGGGCAGAAATCATTCTGGATGTCGATCACGATCAGGGCTCGGGTCATGTGTTTTGTCCTTTTTCTACCCCAAGCGGTAAAACCCGATGCGCCCTGCGTCAACTGTGGCGCTTGAATGGAGCGGGTTCTGGGCGTAAATCGCGGGGCATGTATACAGTTTGCGCCCTATATCACTTCACCCGATTCCCCGACCCCGCCGCGATCAAACCCGCGCTGCTGGATCTGTGCATTGCGCAGGGGGTCTGCGGCACGCTGTTGCTGGCACAAGAGGGGATCAACGGCACCATCGCGGGCACGCGCAGCGGGATTGATGCGGTGCTGGCGCATATTCGCGCCCTGCCCGGTTGTAGTGATCTGGAGTGCAAGGAAAGCACAGCGAGCGAGCGCCCCTTCCCCCGCATGAAGGTGAAACTGAAGCGTGAAATCGTGACCATGGGGCAGCCGGATGTGGACCCGGTGGCAAAAGTCGGCCATTACGTGGATGCGCAGGACTGGAACGAATTGATCCGGGCGCCCGACGTGGCCGTGATCGACACGCGCAACGATTACGAGGTGGCGATTGGCACGTTTCAGGGTGCAATAGACCCTGAAACCGACAGCTTCCGCGATTTTCCCGCGTGGTGGGATGCCAATAAGGAGCGGTTCCACAACAAACGCATCGCCATGTTTTGCACAGGCGGCATTCGCTGTGAAAAATCCACGAATTTTCTGATGTCGCAGGGCGTCGAGGACGTTTACCACCTGAAAGGCGGCATCCTGAAATACCTGGAGGACGTGCCCGCCGAGCAAAGCACATGGGACGGTGAATGTTTCGTGTTTGACGGGCGGGTTTCCGTGGGTCACGGGCTGGTCGAGGGGCCGCATATCCTGTGCCATGCCTGCCGCCGCCCGATCATGCCCGACGACAGGAAACGCCCCGAATACGAGGCGGGCGTCAGTTGCCACCACTGCGTGGATGACACCAGCGATGATGACAAGGCGCGGTTTCGCGAACGTCAGAAACAGATCGAACTGGCCCGCCAACGTGGCGAGGTGCATTTGGGCGACGGGCGCGGGGTTTAACCGACCCCGCCCTTTCATTGTTCTAAAAATACCTCAAACCACCGCAGCGCAGCGCATCACATCGTTGCGGCCCTTGTCGCCCGGCCGCTGCGCATCAGGATCATGATCAGGATCGCCGCATTCAGCACATTCCAGCCGATTCCATTGACGAAAGCGGCGAAATAGCTGCCGGTGACATCGTAGATCCAGCCCGACATCCAGCCCCCCAATGCCATGCCCATGATGGTGGCCATCATCACGAAACCGACGCGCGCGCCTGCCTCGGCCGAGGGCATGTATTCACGCACGATCACGGCATATCCCGGCACGATGCCGCCCTGCGCCAGCCCGAACACGGCGGACACGATATAGAGCGGCACCAGCCCGTCGAACGGCAGATACAGCACCAGCGCCAGCCCCTGAAGCGCCGAGCCGATCAGCACGGTCAACACCCCGCCCAGATAATCGGCCAACAGGCCCGACAACAGCCGCGACACCACCCCGCCCAGCAACATCAGCGACAGCATTTCCGCGCCCACGGCAGGCCCGTATCCCAGATCGACGCAGTAGCTGACGATATGGACCTGCGGCATCGACATCGCCACGCAGCACCCGATGCCCGCCAGCCCCAGCACCCACATCAACGCAGCCGGTGAAAACCCCGATGCGCGGGCGCGGGATGCGGATATGGCATCGGAATGGACCGAGGCCGCAAGCGGCACGCGGCGGCGCAGGAACAGCGACAGCGGGATCACCAGAACAGGCACTATTACGGCCAAACTCAGGTATACCGCGCGCCAGCCGCCCGTGGCCAGAACCCCCGACAAAACGATGGGCCAGATCGCGCCGGACAGGTAATTGCCCGATGCGGCGATGGCCACGGCAATACCGCGACGGCGCAGAAACCACAGCGATATATCGGCGATCAGCGGCCCGAAACTGGCCGCTGTTCCCAACCCCACGATGAATTGCAACGCAGCCACCACCCAGATCGACGGGGATATGGCCGCAAGCGCCGAGGACAGCGCGATCACCATAGCAGAGCCGATCAGGGCCAGTGTGATACCGAACCGATCCACGATGCGCCCCGTGATCATATTGCCAAGCGCAAAACCGACCATGGTCAACACATAAGGAATGGAAGCATCGGCCCGCGCCACGGCGAATTCGGATTGCATGGACGGCATCACCACGATGATCGACCACATGCCGACATTGCCGACCATGGCGATCAGCAGCGACAGGCCCAGACGGGACCATGCATATTTGCTGTCCAGAACATTGGCGTCAGTCATGGCGGAATGTGACACTAATATGCGGGTTAGGGTCTAATTTTGGCATGACTCAATCCGACAATTGGCCCGGCTGCATCGCGGCCAGTGTGTTGATCCATTCGATCTGGCGCGGAAGGCAGATGGTTTGCAGGTCATAGTTTTCGACCACATGTTTGCGCGCAGCGGCCCCCATGCGGGCGCGGGCGGCAGGATCGTCCAGCAGCGCCGAGACTTGTTCCACCAATCTATCGCCATCAAAGAAATCGACCAAACGCCCTGTTTCGTCGTGGCGGATTGCCTCGTGCAGGGGGGCGGTATCGCTGGCCACGATGGCGCATTCGGATGCCATTGCCTCGAACAGGGACCATGACAGGACAAAGGGATAGGTCAGATAGACGTGGCAGGTGGACACCTGAAGCAGTTTCAAAAACTGCGGATAGGGGATTTTGCCCAGAAAATGCACGCGGTTCCAATCCGGGGTGGAAATGCGGCCCCGCACCTCGTCTATGAATTTCTGTTTCCATGTCTGGCCCTTGGGCGGGCGGGCGCCATAGCTGACATCATCACCGCCCACGATCAGCACGCGGGCGTTTGGCCGTTCCTTGAGCAGTTGCGGCAGGGCACGCATGAACACATGGTAACCGCGATACGGTTCAAGGTTGCGATTGACGAAGGTTATGACCTCGTCGTTGCGGGTGAATGTGGGGCCATCGGGCAGTGTTAGGGTCACATTCGGGTCTGGCACGACGGCCTTTGTGTCGATCCCGTCGTGGATCACGGAAATCTTTTCGCGGAATTCGGGCGGGAAGGTGCCAGCCTGAAACTCGGTGGGGGAAATGCCCATATCGCCAATCGGGAAATGGATCAGGTTGTTCAGGTTCTTCATGCGGATGCGCAGGTGCTGATCCTCGTCCACGCGCGGCTGGAATTCGGGATCAAAGCCAAGGTGATTGGGATCGGAGCGGTGATAAAGTTCGTAATAAAGCCCGATCCGTGCGGTGGGCCAGACATCGCGCAGGAACATGGATTCACCCCAACCGGGGTGCGCAACGATGATATCGGGGGTGAACCCCTTGTCGCGCAGGACGCGGGCGGCACGGTAACATGCCTCTGCGCGGATCACCTTGGTGTCGGTATCCAGCAACCACGGATGCACGCCGCGCTGTTGGGGCGCCTTTAACCCATAGGGCAGAATACGCACGCCCTGCCAATTCTGCGGTTCCTTGACCCGCAGGGTCAGCGCCACGCATTCATGCCCCGCCTTGGCCAATGCGGGGGCCAGATGTTTGAACTGGCCGGGGAAATTCTGGTGAATAAAGAGGATTTTCATCTGCTGCCTGCTGCCTGCGCCCGTGTTTTGCCCTTTATAGCGCCGGATTTCCCCCTGCCCAGCAGGGTTTTTGCCTGCAATCCACTGGACCAAGTGCAGGTCATTGCCTATCACCCCAAGGCAAAGCCCCGAGAGGCACGCCCGAAACCACACCGAAAGAGCCGTAAATGTCCTCCTCTTATACCCCGTCCGAGATCGAAGCACGCTGGCAAGCCGCATGGGATAAGGCGGGCACATTCACCGCCACGCGAGAGGGCGACAAGCCGAAATATTACGTGCTGGAAATGTTCCCCTATCCATCGGGGCGCATCCATATCGGGCATGTGCGCAACTATACCATGGGCGATGTGATCGCGCGCTATAAGCTGGCGACGGGGCATAATGTGTTGCACCCCATGGGGTTTGACGCATTCGGGATGCCCGCCGAAAACGCGGCCATGGCGATTGGCGGCCACCCCAAGGAATGGACCTATTCCAACATCGACACCATGGTCGCGCAGATGAAGCCGCTGGGGTTCGGGTTGGACTGGTCACGCATGTTCGCCACCTGTGACCCTGAGTATTACGGCCAGCAGCAGGCCTTGTTTCTGGATTTCATGGAAAAGGGGCTGGTCTATCGCAAGAACGCGGTGGTGAACTGGGACCCTGTGGATATGACCGTGCTGGCCAATGAACAGGTCGAGGATGGCAAGGGCTGGCGTTCGGGTGCCGAGGTAGAGCGCCGCGAGCTGACGCAGTGGTTTTTCAAGATCTCGGATTATTCCGAAGAGTTGCTGGAGGCATTGGACGGGTTGGAGAACTGGCCCGCCAAGGTGCGGCTGATGCAGGAAAACTGGATCGGGAGATCGCGCGGTTTGCAGTTTTCGTTCAGCCTGATTGACGGGCCGCATGGCACCGACCGGATCGAGGTTTATACCACCCGCCCCGACACGCTAATGGGCGCGTCGTTTGTGGGCATTTCGCCCGATCATCCATTGGCCAAGCAGATGGAGCGCGAGCGCGAGGATGTGGCCGCATTTTGCGCCGAGGCCCGCAAGGGTGGCACCACCGCCGAAGCGATCGAAAAGGCCGAGAAGCTGGGCTTTGACACCGGGCTGACCTGTCGCCATCCGTTTGATACGGCGCAGGAACTGCCGGTTTACATCGCCAATTTCATCCTGATGGATTACGGCACCGGTGCGATTTTCGGCTGCCCCGCGCATGACGAGCGTGACCATGAATTTGCCAGCAAATACGGGTTGCCGATCATTCCGGTTTTCGAGCCTGTTCAAGGGGATTACCCCGAGGGCAAAGCATTTGTGCCCGCCAGAACCGAACCCGTGCGTTATGTGCGCGGGTTCGCCGGAGCCGAGGAACAGACCGGCGAACAGGGTGTCGATACCGCCGTTGATTTCTGCGAAGCCAATGGCGTGGGTCAGGGCGTGACCAAGTTTCGCCTGCGCGATTGGGGGCTGTCGCGCCAGCGGTATTGGGGTTGCCCGATCCCTGTGGTGCATTGCGAGGCCTGCGGCGTGGTGCCCGAAAAGAAAGAGAACCTGCCCGTTGTGCTGCCCGATGATGTGACATTCGACATCCCCGGCAACCCGCTGGACCGTCACCCGACGTGGCGTGATTGCGCCTGTCCGTCCTGTGGCAAACCCGCCAAGCGTGAAACCGACACGATGGATACCTTTGTGGATTCCAGTTGGTATTTCGCACGTTTCACCGCGCCGCGTGCCGACACCCCCACCGATATGGCCGAGGCCGAATACTGGATGAATGTTGACCAATATATCGGCGGCATTGAACATGCGATTTTGCATCTGCTGTATTCGCGCTTTTTCGCGCGTGCGATGCATATCACCGGCCACCTGCCGGAAAAATCCAAGGAGCCGTTCAACGCCTTGTTCACCCAAGGCATGGTGACCCATGCGATTTACCAGACCAGGGGCGCGGATGGCCGCCCCGTTTATCATTACCCCGAAACCGTCGATTTGCGCGATGGCAAGGGGTATCTGGCAGACGGGAGCGAGGTGGAAATCATCCCCTCGGCCAAGATGTCGAAATCAAAGAACAATGTGGTTGATCCGGTGCAGATCATCGAAACCTACGGCGCGGATACGGCGCGCTGGTTTGTGCTGTCGGACAGCCCGCCCGAACGCGATGTGGAATGGACAGCCGCGGGCGCCGAGGCCGCGCATAAGCACCTGACCCGCGTCTATCGTATTGCGGCGGAAATTGCTGCGGGCGCGGATGGTGATGCCAAGCAGGACGAGGATTTGCTGCGTGCCACTCATAAGGCCATGCATGATGTGACGGGTGGTGTTGAAAGTTTCGGGTTCAACGCATCCATTGCGAAACTATACGGGTTCACCAATACACTGTCGAAATCCAAGGCATCGAATGCGGCCAAACGTCAGGCGATGCTGGTGCTGGCGCAATTGATGTCGCCCATGACCCCGCATCTGGCCGAGGAAATCTGGGCCATGCTGGGCGGTGAGGGTCTGATTGCCAATGCGCCCTGGCCACAGCCGGACGAGGCCATGCTGAAAGATGATACCGTGACCCTGCCCATTCAGGTCAACGGCAAACGCCGCGCGGAAATCAGCGTGCCTGCCGATATGGACAAGGCAGAGGTTGAAAAACTGGCGCTGGCACAAGAAGGTGTGATCAGGGCGCTGGACGGGGCACAGCCCAAGAAAATCATCGTCGTCCCCGGGCGGATCGTTAATGTTGTCATGTAACAGACGGGTGTTTTTGCTGGGCGCAGCGGCGGTTGCGGGCTGCGGGTTTACGCCCGCCTATGGCCCGAACGGATCGGCGCGGGCGTTGCAAGGGCAGGTGTTGGTGCAATCGCCCGACAGTTCCGACAGCTATCTGATGACCCGCCAGCTAGAGGACCGTTTGGGCCGCAGCAGCGCGCCGAAATACGGGCTGACCTATGCATTGGATTTCGTCGAGGAGGGCATGGCCATTTCATCGACCAATATCACCACCCGGTTCAATGTGGTGGGCAAGGCGACCTATGCCTTGGTCGATCTGGAAACCGAACAGGTGTTGACCAGCGGCGTGGTCAATTCGTTCACCGGGTATTCGACCACGGGATCCACCGTGGCGACGCTGGCCGCCGAACGCGATGCGCGTGAACGGCTGGCCGTCATTCTGGCCGATCAGGTGACCACGCGGTTGATCGCGTTCAGCCCCGAATTGCCCGCATGAAACTGACGGGGCGCGATGCGGGGCGGTATTTTGCCAAGCCGGACCCGAACCGCACAGGGTTGTTGATTTTCGGGGCGGATGCGATGCGCGTGGCGTTGAAACGCCAAGAGGTGATCGCCGCCCTTATCGGCCCCGCAGGCGAGGAAGAAATGCGCCTGACCCGCATTCCCGCCGCCGATCTGCGCAAGGATGCGGCGGCATTGCTGGACGCGGTCAAGGCGATTTCGTTTTTCCCCGGCCCGCGCGCCGTGTTTGTAGAGGATGCCACCGATGCCTTGACCAATACGATGAAAATCGCGCTGGCGGACTGGCAGGCGGGCGATGCGCAGATCATTGTGACAGCGGGCGGTTTGACGGGCAAATCGCGGCTGAAAATGCTGTTTGAAAAGCACCCCAATGCCTATTGTGCGGGCCTGTATGACGATCCGCCCACCCGCGAAGAGATCGAGGCAGAGCTGGCCCGCGCCGGGCTGCGCGATGTGGGGCGCCAGCAGATGGACGACCTGACTGCGCTGTCGCGCGAGTTGGACCCCGGCGATTTTCGCCAGACGCTGGAAAAGCTATCGCTGTATAAGCTGGAGGATGATGCGCCGCTGTCCTCGGCCGATATTCTGGCCTGCGCGCCGACATCAACCGAGGCGGATCTGGACGATGTGTTGAACATTGTCGCCGAAGGCAAAGACGGCGAAATCGGCCCCGTGATGGGGCGTTTGAAATCGCAGGGCACCAATGCCGTTAGTCTGTGCATCGGCGCGACCCGGCATTTTCGCACGCTATATGCGGCGGCCTCGCATCCCGGTGGGGCGTCGCAGGGCATTGCCGCAATGCGCCCGCCCATATTCGGGGCGCGCCGCGACCGGATGCAACGTCAGGCGCAGGCATGGGGCGCGGCCAAACTGGAAATCGCGCTGACATTGCTGACCGATACGGATTTGAAGCTGCGGTCGGCGGGGCGGACGGTGCCGGATATGGCATTGGTCGAACGCACCCTGATCCGCCTGTCGATGATGGGCAAACGGCGCTGACGCAACGGCACGGTCCTTTTTGCCTCTGCCCGTGGCATCAATGCCCAAAAGGGAGAGGACACCAACATGTATGAAGTGATCGGAAACACCCAGAGCCGCGCGTTCCGCGTGATGTGGATGCTGGAGGAGTTGGGGCAGGAATACACCCTGACAGCCGTCAAACCCCATTCAGAGCAGGCGCGTGCCGCCAACCCGTCGGGCAAAATTCCGGCGCTGCGCGAAGGCGATGATGTGATCGTGGATTCGGCGGCCATTCTCACCTATCTGGCGGATAAACACGGGGCGCTGACTTATCCCGCAGGCACGATTGAACGCGCGCGCCAGGATGCATTGACCCATACCATTCTGGATGAGATGGATAGTATATTATGGGCCGCCGCCCGCCACAAATTCATCCTGCCGGAGCAACGCCGCGTGCCAGAGGTGGCCGACAGCCTGAAATGGGAATTCGGCAATCACGCGGCGCGGTTCGGTGATTGCATCAAGGGTGAGTTCCTGATGGGAGACCGCATGACGGTGCCCGATATTCTGGCCACCCATTGTTTGAACTGGGCGGGCGCTGCAAAATTCCCGATCGAGGATACCCGCCTGCTGGATTACGCCAAACGGATGCGCGGGCGTGATGCGTTCAAGCGTGCGGCGGCGCGGTAGACCTTCTTTGTTCTGATAAATGCTCGGGCCGGAGGTTTGTTTTGTTGGCACAGGAGCCTTCGGCGAGAGTATTTTTACCAAGAAAAAGTCAGGCCGGGCCTATTTCGGTTGCCAGCGGGCGGCATGTTGTCCGGCCCATAGCCCTGTGGCCATGCAGGCGGTCAGCAGGTAACCGCCGGTGGGCGCGTCCCAATCCAGCATTTCACCGGCGGCAAATGTGCCGGGGCGGGATTTCAGCATCAGGTTTTGATCAAGCGCGTCTAGGGACAGGCCACCGGCGGTGGATATGGATTCGTCCATCGGGCGGGGGCCGTTGTGGGGAACGGGCAGGTGTTTGATCACGGGGGCCAGATCATCGGGCAGCGGGCGGGCGCATTCCATCAGCAGGGCCAGTTTCACCGGATCAAGGCGCAGGGTTTTGCGCAGGTGGTTGGCGATGGTGGTTTTGCCCTTTGGGCGCGACAGCCGTTGGCGGATGCTATCAAGCGGTTGATCGGGCAGCAGGTCGATGTGCAATGGTGCGCCGCGGCGCAGGGCCGGGGTCAGGGGGTAGATGCCGCCGCCTTCGATCCCGTTGGATGACAGGGTGATTTCCCCGCGTGAGGTCATATCGCCCGCAGTGAGGGCGATGTTTTTCAGCGGTTGGCCCATGTGGCGGGTCATATGGGTGGACCATGTGACGGACAGCGCCGCGTTTGATGGTTCAAAGGGTGATGTTTCGGCGTTGATCCAGCTGGCCCATGCGCCGTCTGATCCAAGGCGCGCCCAACTGGCCCCGCCACAGGCCAGAACGGTGACGCGCGGGTGCAGAATGACGGTGCCATCGGGTGTTGCCATCTGGCACCCGCCCTGTGCCCAGCCGGTCCAGCGGGTGCGGGTTTGCAGGGTCACGCCCTTACCCGCCAGTCGCGCCAGCCATGCGCGCAGCAGCGGCGAGGCCTTCATGGATTTGGGGAACACGCGACCCGTTGATCCGGTGAACAGCTCTTGCCCCAGCCCCTGTGCCCATGCCTGAATTTCAGCGGGGCCAAAGGCGGTGAGCATGGGGGTAAGCGGCAGGGCGGCATTGCCGTAGTGGGCCAGAAAGGCATTGAGAGGTTCGGATTTCGTGAGGTTCAGGCCGGATTTGCCTGCCATCAACAGTTTGCGCGCGGGGGAGGGTTTGGCATCAACCACCAGCACGCTGCGGCCTGCATCTGCCAGTGCCTCGGCTGCCATAAGGCCAGCGGGGCCAGCGCCGATCACCACTGCGTCAAGGTCGGGGGTATCTGTCACGGGCGGGTGTCGCCTTTGATTTCGATGACGCGATGGGGGTATGGGATTTCGATCCCGTTATCCTTGAGCGCGTTCCAGATCACCATCATCACCTTGGGCGTATATTTGTTGCGCCCGTCATCCAGCCCGTTGACCCAGAATTCGACCGCGAAATCGACGCCGCTGTCGCCGAATGCGCGCAATTCGCAATCCGGCCCGTCGGGGGCTGTCAGCACGAAATCGAGTTTCGCCACGGCGGTTTCGATGATGTCTGGGACGCGGTTAATATCGGTGTCGTAGGACACGGAAAAGGGTGCCTCGTAGCGGTTGGCCGAGCCTTGGTCGGAGTAGTTCACCACGCGGGTGGTGATGAAATGTTCGTTCGGGACCACGATCCAGCGGCCATCGAATGTTTCCAGTATCGCAGCGCGAGAGGTCATTTTGACGATTGTGCCTGCCTCTCCGCCGTCAAGTTCGACGTAATCGCCGACGGTTGTTTGCCCTTCGAGAAGCAGGATGATGCCGGAGATAAAGTTAGCCGCGATTTGTTGCAGGCCCAGCCCGATGCCAACGCCCAGCGCACCACCCAGCACGGCGATGGCTGTCAGATCAATGCCCATGATCGACATCAGCAGCACGAATGCGGTGCCGAAAATCACCACCTGTGCGGCCTTGATCGCCAGTTCGCGGGTGGCGGGGCGCAGTTCGTCCTGTTGTTTGATATAGCCTTCGGATTGGGAATTTGACCAGCGCCCGACCCAGAACAGCAGCGCGCCCGAGATCAGACCGCGGATCAGGGACATGACCGAAAACGTGATATTGCCCAGCGCGATCTGGATTTCCGACAGTTTGGCGGTGATCGGGTCCAGCAGGCCGAACAGATACAGCGCCATGGTGGGGATCAGCACATAGCGGCCCAGCAGGCGCAGGAACGGGTCCTGCACCACTTCGCGCACGAAAATCCGCGCCGCGATGAACAGGAACAGGCGTTTGCCAAAGGCGATGACTGCGCCAGAGCCGAACAACGAGCGGGTTACGCCTTCGCCGATGCCGGTCAGCACATAGGCCAGCAGCGGCAGCACCAGCGGCAGGAACCGCAGCACGAACCGCATCGCGGTGGCGAAGATGCCGTTTTTGCCATCCTTGGGGGTCAGCACCCGCGACAGCAGCGGGCGAAGCCGGCGCGCAACCAGCACGGCGACCAGCCATGCCACCACCAGAAGGGCGAATTGCGACCATGCTGCGGGGCTAAGCAGCCATTCGCGGGCGACTTCCCAGCCCTGGGTGGCATAGCCCAGCGCCTTGGTCACGATTTCGGGTTGTCCATCCATCTGGTTCGCCTTGCGCATGGTTGATTGGCTTGTTGATGCCCTTGGCGCGGTTCGGTTTCAAGGGAAACCGCGTGTTTATGCCCTGTGATAGGTCAGGGCCATGGTGATCAGGGGGCGGATTTGGGCGTCAAGCGGCAGGTTCCCCGATTGCAGGATCAGGGCGCGGTTGCCATCAAAGGTGAACGAGGGCGGGCAGAGCGCCTGAAACTCCGACATGATCGTGGTTTGGCAATGGGTGAAAATGGCGACATCCCCCAGATGTGCCAGCGATTTTTTAGGGCTGCCAAGGCGGATGGTTGATCCGGTTCGGGGTGTTGTCAGATAGGCGGGTTGGCCCCATTTCAGGGTTTCATTGATCTGCCCCGCCGCTGTGGTTTCGGCGGCGGTGGCATAGATCAGGGCGCGCAGGTGCAGCAGCGCCAGCGCGGTATCTGGCGGATAGGCGGCAAAGGCGCTGCGCAGGCTGTCATCGGGGAAATCGGGGGGTGTCATCATGCCTTTCCTTGCCAGAGTGCCTTTCCTTGCCTGACTATTTGCACATCATTTTGATGCCAGCCGCGATGTCGGGTTTTGCCGCCAGCGTATCGGTGCAGATGCTGCGGGCCGCATCCAGCAGGCTGTCGCGATCTATCACCCTGTCGATCAGGCCGAATGACAATGCCTCGGGCGTTTCGATCTTTTGCCCGCCCATCAGGATCAGTTTGGCACGGGCCGGACCGATCAGCGCGGCCATGCGCCCCGGATCAGAGGGTTGCGGCAGGTAGCCCAGTTTCATCACCGGATAAAAGAATTTTGCCCCGTCCACCGCCAGCCGGATGTCACAGGCCAGCGCCATGCCCATGGCCCCGCCCGCCAGCGTGCCATTCAGCGCACAGATGGTCAGCGCGGGCAGCGCGGCGATGGCGGATGACAGGCGTTCCCACAGGGGTGAGGTGGCCAGCCCTGCGCGGGCTTCGTCCAGATCGGCACCGGCCGAGAACACCTTGCCCGTGCCGGTCAGGATCAGGGCGCGGGCGTCATGGGCGGATTCCATGATGTCGCACAGGCGTTCCAGCATGACAGCGGTCAGGGAGTTCGCCTTGTCCGGCCGGTTGATGGTGACGATCCATAGCCCGCCATCTTTTTCCAGATCAATCATATCAGCCCCACCTGTTTGCGGATGTTTTCATCGCGCAGGGACACATCGGCCCCCAGATGCGCGTCGGCCTGTGCGCTGCACATCCACAACAGGGTGCGGGCGGGCCATTCGGGGGGAATGTGGTCTTCCCATTCCAGATCGGACACGGGGTTGATGCCGCTGGATTTGATATCGCGCTGCATCTGGGTGGCCACGGTGCCCGGCGACAGGCCCAGCACGCGAATGCCATCATTGCCGACCTCGGCCTGGGCGGCGCGGGTCATCATCAGCGCCCCCGCCTTGGAGGAGCAATAGCTGCTCCAGCCCTCTAGCGGGCCATAGGCCGCGCCGGATGACGTGGTGATGATGGTGCCGCCGCCCTGACGTTTCATCACCGGAATGGCGGCGCGCATACCGTGGAACACGCCCTTGAGGTTGACATCAATCGCCGTGCCCCATGCATCGGGATCGGCGGTTTCGATGCGCGATATCGGGTCAATCACCCCCGCGTTGCCGATCAGCACATCCAAGCCGCCGAAACGGGCGACGGTGGCATCCACCGCATCGCTGACATCGGACCAGCGCGACACATCCGCCGCAATCGCCAGCCCGCCGATTTCATCGGCAATGGCCGTGATCCGGTCGGCAGAGCGCGCCAAAAGCACCACATTTGCCCCCGCATCTGCGAAAAGCCGCGCGGTTGCTTCGCCAATGCCGCGACTTGCGCCGGTGATCAGCACTGTTTTGCCTTTGATATCTGTCATGTCTTCCTCCTGTCGTTGTGCCTGTGGTAAACTGCCGATAACGGCTGGTCCAGCGGTTCGCCCCTTGACCCTAGCCGCCCCAAGACCGACATTAAGTTAATACGATTTCCTAGAAAGGCCCATTATGACCCATTTCAAGACGCTTTGCGGGACCACCGCAATCGTAACTGCCCTGTCCGCCACCACCGCGTTTGCCGATGTGACCGCCGCCGAAGTCTGGGGTGACTGGAAGGAATACATGACCAATTTCGGTTATGAAATCAGCGCAACCGAGAATATGTCGGGCAAGACCCTGACCGTTTCGGACATTGTGATGACCGTTGAAATTCCCGACACGGATCAGGACATCGGGTTCAACATGGGCACGGTGACATTTACAGAAACCGGCGATGGATCAGTCAGCGTGACCCTGCCGGAATCCATGCCGATGAACATGAATTTCGAAGCCGCCCCCGGAGAGAACATTTCATTGGAGGCCGCAATCACGCAAAGCGGTTTCAACATGATCGTATCGGGCGAATCCGGCGATATGAATTACATCTATGGTGCGGCCAGCATCGGCATGAACATCAGCAAATTCGAAGTGACCGGCGTCAAGGGCGATGCGCCCACGGTCAACAATGTGTCATTCGCCATGAACGATGTATCCGGCAGCACACATGCCACGATGAAAGACGGGATGCGGTCATACGACCAGGCCACGAAATCATCGGGCATGGTGTTTAACATTGATGTCGCGGGCCCGGAATCGGACCCCGGCGTATTGAAGATGAAGGGCACCATTGCCGATATCGTCGCCAATGGCGTGGTTTCGATGCCCGACGGGATCAAGGGGCAGTTCGCCACCAATATGTCCGCCGCAATCGAGGCCGGTTTCGCCATGAAAGGCGGATACACCTTTGGCGCGGGTCAAAGCACGTTCAACTTTGCCGCTGATGAGGGCGTGATTGACGGAACGTCCAGTTCTGAAGGTGGCACGCTGGATGTGGCCATGTCCGCCGCCGAGGGTTTGGTTTACGGCGGCACATCCAACGGCCTGAAGGCCAACGTGACGGTGCCCCAACTGCCGATGCCGATTGATTTCACCATGGCCGAAAGCGGTTTCAAACTGGCCATGCCGATCACCGCCGGCGAGGAACTGAAAGATTTCGGTCTGGGCATCCGGATGATTGATTTCTCCGTCCCCGATATTGCCTATGCGATGATCGACCCCATGGGCCAGTTGCCGCGTGACCCTGTCACCATCGACATCGACCTGTCGGGCAAGGCCAAGATGTTTGCCAGCCTGATGGATCAGAAAGCCATGGCCTCCGGCGATGCACCCGGTGAGGTTCACGCTGCCACCATCAACACCCTGAACCTGAAGGTCGCCGGTGCCGAGCTGAACGGATCGGGCGATTTCACCTTTGATAATTCGGACAAGACCACTTTCCCCGGTATGCCCGCGCCCGAGGGCGCGCTGGACCTGAAACTGGCCGGTGCCAACGGGTTGATGGACAAGCTGGTCGCGATTGGCATTTTGCCCGAACAGCAGGCGATGAGCGTGCGCATGATGATGGGCCTGTTCGCGGTTGCGGGTGAGGAGCCTGATACGCTGACCTCGAAAATCGAGGTAACAGGGGACGGGCAAGTGCTGGCCAATGGTCAACGCCTGAAGTGATCCTTTAACCGATCATGTGATACCACGCCGCGCAGGGGCTGCACCCTTGCGCGGCGTTTTCATTTGGCGGGCGGGCCTTGCCACTTGGTTTGGGAGGCTCTACCTCCGGTTTCTGGAAAAAGGGAGAGCGGGCATGTCGCAAAATCTGGAATCACTGGCCATGGCCCTGCTGGATGCGGCCAAAGCAGCGGGCGCGGATGCTGGCGATGCGATGGCGGTGCGCGGCACATCCACCATGATCGACGTGCGCGGCGGGGTATTGGAAAATGCCGAACGATCCGAGGGGATCGACATTGGTTTGCGGGTGTTCCTGGGGCAGCGGCAGGCGAATGTTTCGTCATCCGACACGCGGCCCGAAACCCTGCGTATCATGGCGGAACGTGCGGTGACCATGGCCCGCGAAGCCCCCGAGGACCCCCATGCCGGATTGGCGGATCCGTCACAGATCACCCGCACCACCGATGCCGGCGGGCTGGAACTGTGCGACCCTACGGAGGCACCCGCCCCCGCCGATCTGGAGGAGGACGCACGCCGCGCCGAAGCCGCCGCATTGGAAGTGGCGGGCGTGACACAGGTGCAATCCGCCAGCGCAGGCTATGGCCAGAGCGAGGTATTTCTGGCCGCGACCAACGGGTTTGCGGGGGGGTATGCGCGCACGGACCGTTCCACATCCTGCGTGGCGATTGCGGGCACCGGCACGGGGATGGAGCGCGATTACGACGGCGACACCCGCATTTTTCAGGCCGATTTGCGCAGCCCCGAAGAAATCGGCCGCAACGCAGCCGCCCGCACCATTGAACGGATCGGCGCGAAAAAGCCCAAAACAGGCGCCTATCCGGTGCTGTTTGACGAACGTATTGCGGCGTCATTGATCGGGCATTTGCTGGCGGCGGCCAATGGGGCGTCGATTGCGCGGGGCTCGTCGTGGTTGCTGGGCCATGAGGGCGATCAGGTGTTGCCCGATGGCATGTCGTTGATCGAAGACCCGCACCGCCCCCGCGTAGGCGGATCGCGCCCGTTTGACGCCGAAGGGCTGGCCACGCGCCGCCGCGCCATCGTGGATAATGGCGTTTTGACGGGCTGGACCATGGACCTGTCATCCGCCCGCAAGCTGGGGCTGGACAGCACAGCCAACGCGGCGCGTGGCACATCGGCCCCGCCCGCGCCGTCCAACTGGAACGTATCGCTCAGCGCGGGCGACAAAACCCGCGATCAACTGCTGGCGGATATGGGCACGGGGCTGTTGGTGACATCCATGATCGGCGCGACGATCAACCCCAACACCGGCGATTATTCACGCGGCGCGGCGGGGTTTTGGGTGGAAAACGGCGTGGCTGTGCATCCGGTCAATGAATGCACCATCGCGGGCAATCTGCGCGAGATGCTGATGCGGATCACCCCCGCCAATGACGCCCGCGGCTGGCTAAGCCGTGTGGTGCCGTCGCTGCTGGTCGAGGGGATGACGCTTGCCGGTGAATGACGCCCGCAGTGATATGGAGTTGCTGACCCGCGCCGCCCGCGCTGCGGGTGAAATTGCCATGCAATACAGTGGCGAAACCGCCAAAAGCTGGGACAAACCGGGCCTTGGCCCCGTGACCGAGGCCGATCTGGCCGTGAACGACATGTTGATGGATATGTTGCGCGGGGCGCGGCCCGATTATGGCTGGTTATCCGAGGAGACCACCGACTCTGACGACCGATTGGGCAGTGAACGCCTGTTTATCATCGACCCGATTGACGGCACCCGCAGTTTCATGGCGGGGGAATCCACATGGGCGCATTCGCTGGCCATTGCCACCGGCGGGGTAATTACGGCGGCGGCGATTTTCCTACCGATGAAGGACAGGTTATATGCGGCGGGTGCAGGTCTGGGCGCGACCAAGAACGGCGCGGTGATACGGGCATCGCGCCAGTCGGATCTGGACGGTGCGCGGATGCTGGCGGCGAAACCCGTTTACGAGGCACGCAACTGGCGTGACGGCGTGGTGCCTGCGGTGCGCAGGTCATACCGGCCATCGCTGGCCTATCGTTTGTCACTGGTCGCAGAGGGGCGGTATGACGCCATGCTGACCCTGCGCAAAAGCTGGGAATGGGACATCGCGGCGGGCGATCTGATCCTGCGCGAGGCGGGGGCGATAACATCGGATCGCAAGGGCGCGCCATTGCGGTTCAACAACCCGCATCCGCAGGTGGACGGGGTGATTGCCGCCGCGCCGGGCCTGCATGGCGGGCTGTCACGCAGTCTGGCGTTTTGGCCCGATTAAGGCCAGTGTGACAGCACAGCGCAACGCATTATCCACCATTGCTGCAACCCCTGCTTGATGCTGCACCGCACACACCGTAGGTTCGCCCTGACATTTTCCGGTATCCCAAGGAGCCATTGACGATGACGCAGCGACTTCACCTTGTATTCGGCGGCGAGCTGGTAGACCCGCAGGGGACCAAGTTCAAAGATCCTGACAATCTGGATATTCTGGGGATTTACCCGAATTATCAAAAGGCATTCGACGCCTGGAAAGCGGCGGCGCAGCGCACCGTCGACAACGCCCATATGCGGTATTTCATCGCCCATCTGCACCGTTTGCGCGACGAAGAAACCGCCGCCTCATCGACCGAAGAACTGGATTGATCCCTAACCCATGGCGCGTTCGCTAAGCTATGCCGCATATCGGGCCCTTGCGCGGCGCACGCCCCATGATCCGCCTGATCTGACCACGCCGCGCCCTGATGGTGCGTTGATCTGGGGCCATGCCACCAGCGGGGCCGAAGCATCGGCGCTGGTGCAGCTGATGGCGCGGCTGTCGGCGTTGCGGTCGCGCACCCATATGTTGCTGACGCTGGGTGACGGGGTGGGCAAACCCGACCACATAAAACCCGACACCACGATTTTGCGTCCCGTGCCTGCCGAACACGAGGGCGCGATTGCTGCCTTTCTGGATCATTGGCGGCCCGATCTGTGCCTGTGGACGGGGGGGCATTTGCGCCCTTTGCTGATTGATGCGGCGGGGGAGCGGGGCATTGCCATGCTGCTGATCGACGCCGAGGAGACGGCATTTGATGCGCCGCGCATGCGCTGGCTGCCCGATGTCGGGCGGCGCAGCATGGCGCGGTTTGAAACCGTGCTGGCCGCGTCGGCTAATGCGGCGCAGCGGGTTTTGAAGCTGGGCGTAGCGCCGGAACGGGTCACTGTGACCGGCCCCTTGCGCGAGGGCACGCCCGCCCTGCCCTGCAATGAACCCGAGCGCGAGGAACTGGCGCAATCCCTGACCGGACGCCCCGTGTGGCTGGCCGCGATGGTGCAGCCGGGCGAATTGGACACCATTCTAGAGGCGCATCGCGTATCCACCCGTGGCGCGCATCGCCAGTTGTTGATTTTGGTGCCGGATGATGAAACCGCGGGCGACGGGATCGCGGCGCAGATGGCCGCTGTCGGATTGCGGGTTGCGCAATGGTCGAACGGCGACTGGCCTGTCGAGGCAACGCAGGTGTTGCTGGCGGATACACGGGGCGAAATGGGGCTGTGGTATCGCATTGCGCCGATCACATTCATGGGGTCGTCGCTGGTGCAGGGCCATGGCGGGCGCGACCCGTTTGAACCTGCGGCGCTGGGGTCGGCCATTTTATACGGCCCGAATGTGGGGCGGTATTTGCCGGAATATTCCCGCCTTGCCAGCGCGGGGGCGGCGCGGATTGTCAAGGATGCCAATACATTAGCCGGGGCCATCACCCGCCTGTCGGCCCCCGATCAGGCCGCCACAATGGCCCACGCCGCATGGGAGGTCGCCAGCGCCGGTGCCGAGGTCACGGATCAGGTGTTGGACATGGTTCAGGACCAACTGGACATGAGGGAGGCCGGATAATGCGCCCACCTGCGTTTTGGTTCACCCACCCCGCGCGGCCCGCATTGGCGGCACGGATGCTGGCGCCCTTGGGCCTGTTATACGCCCGCGTCACGGCGCGGCGGGTGGCGGCCAAGGGGGCGCATGTGGGCGTGCCGGTGATCTGCATCGGCAACCTGAACGCGGGCGGCACGGGCAAGACGCCAACCGCCATCGCGGTGATCGCCATGTTGCAGGACATGGGCGTGGCGGCGCATGTGGTATCACGCGGCTATGGCGGGCGATTGGACGGGCCGGTGCAGGTGGACCCCGCCAACCATAGCGCAGCAGATGTGGGTGACGAACCCCTGTTGCTGGCGGCATTCGCGCCGGTCTGGGTGGCGCGGGACCGCGCCGCAGGGGCGCGGGCGGCGGTGGCTGCGGGGGCGCAGGCGATTGTCATGGATGACGGGTTTCAGAACCCCGCGCTGCACCGGGACCTGTCGGTGATTGTGGTGGATGCGGCCAAGGGGTTTGGCAACGGGCGCTGTATGCCAGCGGGGCCGCTGCGCGAACCCGTGGTTGCGGGGCTGGCGCGGGGCGATTTGTTGTTATCCATCGGCGGGACGGCGGCGCAGGAACAATTCGCCACCGTATGGAATGGGGAAATAACCCTGCCCCATATCACTGCGCGGTTGGAACCGCTGCAAACCGGAATGGAATGGACGGGCACGCGGTTTCTGGCTTTTGCGGGCATTGGCCACCCTGAAAAATTCTTTGCCACGCTGCGCGGGTTGGGGGCCGATCTGGTGCGGGCCGAGGCGCTGGACGATCACCAGCCGCTGACCCCCGCCCTGATGAAACGGCTGGAGGCCGAGGCGAAGCTGCGCCATGCGCAACTGGTCACTACCGAAAAGGACGCCGTGCGCCTGCCCGATGATTTTCGCATGAAGGTGCTGACCCTGCCCGTGCGGTTGGAGATCACGGATGCAGGGCCGCTGCGCGCGGCATTGGCGCGGGTTCTGACCTAGTTATCCGCGCCCAGTTTCGGTGACGGGGAGGTCAGGTTCAGATCTGCATCGGAAAATTTGAACGGCGAGCGCACGCCCGGCACGCCATCCAGATCAATGCGCATCCCGCGTGCGATCACCTGCGGGTCTGCGTATACCTCGGACAGGTCATTGATGGGACCGGCGGGAATGCCGTGATCCTCGCAGCCCTGCAACAGGTCGGATTTGGGCATCTGGCGCGTCTTGGCCGACAACAGGTCGATCATCACAACACGGTTGGCCACACGGTCGGCGTTTTTCACAAACCGCGCATCGGTGATCATGTGATCCAGCCCCAGCAGAGTGCAAAGCCGTTGATATTGCCCGTCATTTCCGGTTGCGATGATGATATGGCCATCGGCGCAATCGAACACCTGATAGGGGGCCAGATTGGGGTGGTAATTGCCCGTGCGCCCCGGCGGGGTGCCGGTGGACAGATAGTTCATCGACTGGTTCACAGTGACAGCCACGGCGCAATCCAGCAGCGCCATATCAATGTGCTGCCCGCGCCCTGTGCTGTGGCGCTGGTTGACGGCGGCCAGAATGGCGGTGGCGGAATATAGCCCCGTGAACAGGTCCGTCACCGCAACGCCTGCGCGCTGCGGCTGGCCGTCGGGTTCGCCCGTGATCGACATCAGGCCCGACATGCCCTGAATGATGTAATCGTATCCGGCGCGTTTGGCATAGGGGCCATCCTGCCCGAACCCCGTGACCGAACAGTAAATCAGGCGCGGATTGACGGCAGAGAGGCTGGCGTAATCCAACCCGTATTTCGCCAGTCCGCCGACCTTGAAATTTTCGATCAGGATGTCGGCGTCGCGCACCAGATCGCGCACCTGTTCCTGACCCTCGGCCGTGCGCAAATCAATTGTCACCGATTTTTTGCCACGGTTGCAGGAATGAAAATACGCCGCCGTATGGTCATCGCCACGATCAATGAACGGTGGCCCCCATTGGCGGGTGTCATCGCCATCGGGGCTTTCGATCTTGATCACCTCGGCGCCCAGATCGGACAGGGTTTGACCGGCAAAGGGGCCAGCCAGAATGCGGGCCAGTTCAACGACCTTTAGGCCAGACAGCGGCGTCATATTCAGCCTTCCAGCTTTTTATCAAGGATCGCTTTCAGGTCGGGGTAGCTCATGTTCGAAAACTTTTCGCCGTCAATCAGCAGCGAGGGGGTGCTGTCGATCTGATCGGCATCGGCGTTTTTCTGGAACCATGCATATAGTTCCTGCGCCTTGTCGCTGTCGGTCAGGCAGGATTCCAGTTTGTCATTGTCCAGCCCCGCAACGCGGCCCAGTTTGCGCAGGTTTTCGGCAATCGCGGCACCGTCACCGCCGCCGACCCAATCCTTTTGCCCGTCAAACAACATGCCCGCGATGCCAAAGAAACGGTTGGGATCGCAGCGCGCCACCAGCGACGCCCATAGGCCCGGACGGTCGAAATAGACATCGCGGTAGGTGAACAGCACCTTGCCCGTGTCGATATATTCGGCCTTGAGCTGTTTGAACACATTCTGGTGGAAGGTCGCGCAATGCGGGCAGGTGAAGGAGGCGTATTCCGTCATCATAATCGGGGCATCCGCCGCGCCGATCTGCATTTCCATGATGCCGGAGGTGTCTGTCGCTGCGGCTTCCTCGGCATTCAGGGCCAGCGCGGGCAGGTCATCGCCGCCGCGTTGGGTCAACCAAAATCCACCAAAGGCGGCCAGACCAGCCGCGCCTGCGACCATGAAATCTCTGCGGTTCATCGGGTGATGTCCTTTTCTATCGTTTCGCCTTGGATAATACGTTCTTGCCCAGCCTTTCAAGCGCCGCCCTGAGCGATTCATCCTGTGCGCCCTGTGCAGCATCACGCGCCGCCCCGTCGATCACGGGATCGTGTGCGGGTTGCGCCGGTTTCGGGCGATGGGCAAATGCCACCTGCCCCTCGGCAAATCCGGTGGCGGCGGTTTGGGTGATGCGGATGCGGGCGATGGCGTTATAGCCGTAAACCGCGTTCACCTTTTCGCGCAGCTGTTCCTTTTGCATTTCCAGCATCGGGGCGTTTGCGCCTGTGGTCAGCAGGGTCAGCGTGGCGCCAAACCCCTGTCTGTTATATTTCACATCCACAGGGCGGGCGATGGCGGCGGTGGTTTCGCCCGCGATTTCGGGCCAGTGGGTCAGCAGGCGCGACACGGCAAAGCCACGCGATTCGCCGACCTGACGAATTTGCCCTTCGAGCAGTTGCGAGGTGCGTTTGAACCCGCGAAATTTGCCCTGCCGCGTGGCCATGGGTTGCTTCCTTTTGTTTCGCGCTATTGTAATGGCGCGTGGCGCTGATACCAGCAAATTGCCCGCTGACGGAGGATAAACATTGCGTGACGGTGAACGGCCCGAGGCAGGCGTGCTGCTGGATTGGTACGATGCCCATGCGCGGGTGATGCCCTGGCGGGTGGGGCCGGATGACCGGCGTGCGGGTCTGCGGCCCGATCCCTACCGCATCTGGCTGTCCGAGGTGATGTTACAACAAACCACCGTCGCCGCCGTGCGCGATTATTTTCACCGGTTTACCGCACGTTGGCCCACGGTGAACGATCTGGCCGCCGCCGATGATGGCGATGTGATGGGCGAATGGGCGGGGCTGGGGTATTATGCCCGCGCCCGCAACCTGTTGAAATGCGCCCGCGCCGTGGTGGCAGATCATGGCGGGGTATTTCCCGAAACGCGCGAGGGGTTGATGGCCCTGCCCGGCATCGGCCCCTATACGGCGGGGGCGGTCGCGGCGATTGCGTTTGATCGCCCCGAGGTGGTGGTGGATGGCAATGTCGAACGGGTGATGGCGCGGCTGTTTGATGTGCAGACCCCCCTGCCCGCCGCCAAGGGAGAGTTGACCGAACTGGCGCGGGCGCTGACACCCGATGCACGACCGGGCGATTACGCGCAGGCGGTGATGGATCTGGGCGCGACGATCTGCACCCCGAAATCACCGGCCTGCGGGATTTGCCCTTGGATGGGTGATTGCATGGCGCGGGTGCGTGGCACGGCGGCGGAATTGCCGAAAAAGACCCCGAAAAAGCCCAAACCCGTGCGGGCGGGCATTGCCTATGTCGCCATGCGCAAGGACGGAGCGATGCTGCTGGAACGGCGCATTGATAGCGGGCTATTGGGTGGCATGTTGGGCTGGCCCGGCAGCGCATGGAATTCCAACACGGATGATACGGCCCCCTGCCCGCCCGTTGCGGCCAATTGGGTGGATGCAGGGGCCGAGGCGCGCCACACCTTTACCCATTTCCATTTGCGTCTGACCATATACGCGGCAATTCTGCCCATGGACGCCGCGCCCGAAAGGGGGCATTTTCTGCCCCAGTCGCAGTTCCGGCCATCGGACCTGCCCACGGTGATGCGAAAGGCCTATGATCTGGCACGGGGTCATTTCGCGCAGGAGTAAACGCCCATGATCCCAGCGAAACATTTGGCCCGTTTTCGCAATGCCGCGCCGTTCTGGTTGTCGCTGTCGTTGATTCCGATGGCATGGGTGGGGGCGATTTATGGCGGTTGGTGGCTGGCGCTGCTGCCGCTGTCAGCATGGTGGTTGTTTACCCTGCTGGATGCGCTGACCGGGCTGAATTTGGAAAATGGCGATCCCGAAACCGGCGACGATGACCTGTTCTGGTATCGCGCCATCACCATGCTGTGGTTTCCGGTGCAGTTTGCCACCATCTATGGGTTGATCTGGTATGTGACGCGCAGCGACCACCTGTCAGGGTTTGAAATGCTGGTGCTGTTTTTCGGGGTCGGGGTGATTTCGGGCACTGTTGGCATCGTCTATAGCCACGAACTATTGCATCAAAAGAACAAGTTGGAACGATGGCTGGGGGATCTATTGCTGGCCAGCGTGCTGTATTCGCATTTCAGGTCGGAACATTTGCTGGTGCATCACCGCCATGTCGCAACCCCCCGCGATGCGGTGACTGCGCGTTATAACGAAGGGTTTCACCGCTTTTTCATCAGGGTGATGCGCGAATGCCCCGTTTCGGCATGGGAGGCAGAGGCGGCGATGCTGGCGCGGCGCGGATCGGAGGCGTTTGCCCTGCGCAATCCGTTCTGGCGTTATGCCGCGCTGCAACTGGCGGCGGTTGTATTGGCGATCTGGATTGGCGGATTTTTGGGGCTGGTGCTGTTTTTGGTGCAGGCGCTGTCAGCGATATGGCAACTGGAGCTGACCAATTATGTGGAACATTACGGGCTGACGCGCGAACATCTGGGCGAAGGCAGATATGAACACGTCAAACCGCATCACAGCTGGAACGCGGCGCATCGTGCGACCAATTGGTTGCTGATCAACCTGCAACGCCATTCGGACCATCATTACAAACCCGACCGGCGGTTCCCGTTGTTGCAGAATTATCAGGCGGACGAGGCACCACAATTGCCGTTCGGTTACCCGTTGATGGCGGCGGCGGCAATGCTGCCCCCGCTTTGGCGGCGCTGGATGAACCCCAAGGTGCGGGCATGGCGGCGGCAGTATTACCCCGAAATCACCGATTGGACGCCCTATAAGAACGGCGATTTGCCCCTGCCACGGTTGTAACCGCCGCAGCGCTCCGGCCAGGCCCGGGGCCGGATTGGCCGCCCGGCCCTACTCGGCGGCAATGGGCGGTTGCTGATCAAATTCCTGATCGCTGCCATGATCGCCATCCTGCGGACCATCGGTGCCAGAGAGGTAAAACTGGCCTAACCTGTCGGCAATGGCGTCAGAGCGGCTGCGCATCAGGTGCGAGGAGGTGTTCACCTCTGCTGCAATGCCGGCGTTGGCCTGCGTTTCGGTTTCCAGATCGGCCATGCCTTTGTTCACCGATTGCATGGTCATCGCCTGATCCTTGGTCACACCGGCGATGTCCGAGACGAGGTTGGACACCTGCCCGACATGGGTCAGGATTTCGGTCAGGGTGACGCCCGTGCGCCCGACCAGAACGGAACCCTGCTCGACATGGCCGCTGCTTTCTTCGATCAGGGAGCGGATTTCCTTGGCCGAGGAGGAGGCGCGGGCGGCGAGTTCGCGCACCTCGGTTGCGACCACGGCGAAACCGCGCCCTGCTTCGCCTGCGCGGGCGGCTTCGACCCCGGCATTCAGCGCCAAAAGGTTGGTTTGAAATGATATATCGTCGATCACATCGACAATTTGCCCGATCTGGGTCGAGGAGGATTCGATGCGTTGCATCGCCTCTTGGGTTTCGCGCACCACATCGGCGCCCATTTCAGCCTCGCGGCGGTTGGATTCGGATGCGTCCTGTGCGCTTTGCGCCAGTTCGGCAGAGCCGCGCACCGTGCGCTCCAGTTCGTGCAGGGCGGCGACGGACTCTTCTAATGTGGCGGTCTGGCGTTCGCTGCGTTCGGCCAGTTCATCGGCGCGGGCGTTTACCTCGGCTGCGGTGGCACCGGCCTGTTTGGCGCTGTTGCCCATGTCACCAATCACCTGTGACAGCCGCGCGCGCAGCCCGTCATAGCTGCTTTCCAGGCGGTCGAACCAGGGGGGCATCGGCGCGCCGCCGCCCAGAACATAGGTCAGGTCATCACGCGACATTTTGTCGATGCCTTTGGACATTTCGGAAAACGCCTGAATGCGTTCCAATTCTTGTTCGTGGAAAAATGCGCTCATCACCAGTTCTGTATCCAGTGAAATGGCCGACTGGATCACGTTCATCACCTTGATCATGGAGTTCGCCCGCGAGAACCCCAATCGGCCAGTCATGCGCCGCACCATCATGGCCTGAATGGCGGCGCTTACCTTGGAATAGGCCGACATATAATCGACAAAGGGCAATGAAATCCGGAAATGCACCTTGCCGATGCGCGCTGTCGAGGCGACGTAATCATCATCGAAACGGCCACTGAACAGGCGTTCCCAATGGTCGAATTGTCTGGCGCGGGCATGGGTGACCAGATCGGGATTTTCAAAATAGGCGGCGGTTTGCGGTGCGGCCATGATACCGGCATAGAAATCATCAAACACCGGACCGATATTGGGGCCGATATATTTCCACATCTGCGCAAGGCTGGCGCGTTCATCGTCGCCTATGCCAAAGGCGTCGAGCGTGGCCTGAATGTCCCGTTCGTTATGCATTGCCGGTCTCCTGCGTTGCGCGATTTCACGCGGGATGAAGCAGCAAAACAATTGCCCGCGGGTTAATCCGCCCTGACCATTTCGTTTCAATTCAACACAAAAAGACCCCGCCCAATGAAGGGCGGGGCAAGTGGATGCCTTGCGTCAGGTCGCAGGCACCAGCGGTGTCAGATTTGTCCTAAGGGAGGTTAAGCCTGTTGCGTTGCGACGAACGCGTGGACACTGGTTATGCGGTTAGTTCGGTCGATCGGCCATTTCGGCGCGAATTTGCTGGCGGAACAGATCAATCGGGACGGTTTTGCCATCGCGTTTGATCGCCCAATAGGTCCAGCCGTTGCAGGATGGCGCGCCCTCGAGCGCGGCGCCGACCTGATGGATCGAGCCCTTGACATCATCGCCGATCAGGGTGCCATCGGCGCGCACCTTGGCCTTGTATCGCCCGTTCATGGAATAGAGATTTTCACCGGGGCGCAGCATGCCGCGTTCGACCAGCTGACCGAATGGCACGCGTGGCTCGGCCCGTTTGGAGGTGCTGACCTGAAGCGCGTCACGGTCGAATTTGCGCACGCTGGCGATGCGTTTGGTGGCCACCTTGCGGTATGCTTCCTCGCGTTCGATACCGATGAATTCGCGGCCCAGCATTTTGGCCACAGCGCCGGTGGTGCCGGTGCCAAAGAACGGGTCCAGCACGACATCGCCGGGGTTGGTGGAGCCAACCAGCACACGGTGCAGCAGGGATTCGGGTTTTTGGGTCGGATGGGCCTTGTCGCCGTTGTCATCCTTGAGCCGTTCATGACCGGTGCAGATCGGCAGCACCCAGTCAGAGCGCATCTGGATACCTTCGTTCAGAGCCTTTAGCGCCTCGTAGTTAAAGGTGTATTTGCCGCCTTCGGATTTAGAGGCCCAGATCATGGTTTCATGGGCATTGGTAAACCGTTTGCCGCGGAAATTCGGCATCGGGTTGGATTTGCGCCAGACCACATCATTGAGAATCCAGAACCCCTGATTCTGCAACTCGGCGCCCATGCGGAAAATGTTGTGATAGGATCCGATCACCCAGATCGCGCCATTCGGTTTCAGAATGCGACGTGCGGCGGCCAGCCATTCGCGGGTGAATTTGTCATATGCCTTGAAGCTGTCGAACTGATCCCAGTGATCATCGACCGCGTCCACCTTGGAATTGTCCGGCCGGTGCAGATCGCCCCTAAGCTGAAGATTATAGGGCGGGTCGGCAAAGATCAGATCCACGGATTCCTCTGGCAGGCTGTTCATCATTTCGATGCAGTCGCCATCCAGAATCGTGTTGAGAGGGAGCGCAGGCGCGCTCTTTGCTTTGGTCATTGTTTTCATTCTCTGCCTCACTCGCGGCACCAGTTTTCGGTGCTCGTTGTTGAGTAAAAGGATGAGTCAAAGCCGATTCGCGGTCAATTTGTTTTTTGAATCAATCACTTAAGTTTTTATCTTGATACAAGATGTTGTGGACCGGTTTGAACGAACGTCTATGGTGTGGGGTTGCGCCAAGATTTTGAAGCGCGCTCATGTGGCTTTTCGACCCGTATCCCGCGTTGGTTTCCCAACCATAGCCGGGCCACTGTTGCGCCAAATCCCACATGACATAATCCCGCCGTATTTTGGCCACAATTGAAGCCGCCGCAATGGACAGGGAACGCCCGTCGCCCTTGACGATCGCCTGCGCCGGAATGGTCAGCCCGCGCGGAATCATATTGCCGTCGATCAGCAAATGACGCGCCGCACGGGGCAGGCCAGCGACCGCACGTTCCATCGCCAGATGCGAGGCACGCAGGATGTTGATTTCGTCGATTTCCGCGACCGTGGCGCTGGCGATTGACACCTCGGCGCTGGCAAGGATCAGATCGTTCAGCACCTGCCGCCGTTTCGCCGTCAATTTTTTGGAATCGTTCAGCCCGTCGGGAATGTTGTCGGGGTCAAGGATCACGGCGGCGGCGGTGACGGGGCCAGCCAGCGGGCCGCGCCCCACCTCATCCACGCCAGCGACGGGGGATAGGCCGCGCTGCATCGCGTCCCGTTCGAATGTGAAATCAGGTCCTGTCATGGGGTGGGGTATACGCGGGGCGCAGGCATAGCAAAAGGGGCGCAGGTTGCCCCGCGCCCCTTGGCTGGTTTGGGCCGATTGATCACGGCACTGCACGATTTAGCGGCGGGCGGTGCGGTAGCCCAGATTGGTCATGCATTTCACATCCCATGCGCCCCAGGTGCCGCCACGCGGACCGGCCAGATTGGTGCGGCACTGCCCCGGCAGGGCGCTAAGGCGGATGTTGTTTTTGTTCAGGCATTTGTCACCCATATAGGCACGGGTGCCGTGGCGGGTGCGCGCAGTCAGCGTGCATTGCGAGGGCAACACCTGATTGCGCACCCGGTTGGGCAGCGGGCGCGGCGTGACCTGACCACGGTTGGGCACGATCACCTGCGGGCGCGGGTTGTTATGGGGCTGATACCCGCCGTAATTGCTGCCGTGATGCCCGTTGCGGGTCACGACCTGCGGCTGGTGGCGGCCACGGTTGTTGTCGTTCAGGGCATTGGCGATGATGGCCACGGTGGCGGCACCCGCGATAAAGCGGAACACCTCTTTGTCGCCCGCCTGTGCGGTGGTGGCGCCGAATGCGGTCAGCGAAAGCGAAGCGGCCAGAACGAGGCTGATAAATTTGCGGGACATGGTGTTGATCCTTTTGGGTTGCGTGTTGTGGGTGGCCCGACCAGTGGGCCGAACGTGGTGGGTCAACATTGGGGGCGGCGGGCAAAGTCAGGCAATATCGGCGCGTGGTTATCGGATAACAGCGGGGGTTTGCGCCTTTGGTTATTGAATATCGGCGGGGGGTTGCGCATTGTCGGGCCCATGAAACAGATCATCCTTTCCCTTGCTGCCATCATGGCCCTGACGCTGGCCCAGCCCGCGCAGGCCGCTGATTGCTATGCCGATTACAAGGCCAAACAGGACAGCCCGCTGCGCCTGCATTACGGTGTGATGCAGCTGCGCGGGGCCTGCACAAAACAGAATGCGCGTGCCGAATTGTCGGCGCGGTTGAAACAGAACGGGTGGACGTTGCTGAATGTCCTTTCGGTGTTTGACGGGTCGGTGTTGCAGGGGAAGCAGGCGAATGCCGGACAATATTTCCTTCGCTTCTGAGGCGCGCCGTTCGGGCAGCCGTTTGGTCGCCATTGGCATCGCCGGGATCGTGCTGATCCTGCTGGGCGCTGCTATCTGGCTGTATTTCACCCTGCCCGATGGCAATGCGTTTAATGCACGGGTCGAACGGTTGTTCGTGGAAAACGACACATTGACCAGCGGCGCGGAAATCAAACTGCTGGAAATTCTGGCCGGATCGGGCACCGCGTTTTCCGACACATTGGCCAGTTATCGCATGGTGATTTTCGTGCTGTTGATTTTCGCCACCGCGTTGTTGGTGGCGGCGCTGGTGTTTCTGGTCATGTTGGTGGCGATGAACCGGCGCATGGCACAGATCGAACGCGCAGGGATACAGGTGAATTCGCTGCTGATCTCGCGCGAGGAAAAGACCGTGTATCTGAACAATATGGGGTTCAAATTGACCGACGCGGCGATGGAAACCCTAAGCGTGCTGGCCGAGGCCCGTTTGGACGATGATGTGCTGTCAGGTGCCGAGATCGAGGCCGTGGTATCGGGCCGCCAAGCGGTCGATTGCGAAGAGGCCGCTGGCGCGACACGCATCAAACGGCTGCGCGACACGCTGGGCAATCAGTTGGTTTCAGAGCTGCTGGTGAAAAATATCGCACGGCGAGGCTATATGCTGTCGGTCGATAAGGGCGTGATCAAGATGCTATAGCGCGGGGTCACGCAGCCAGCCATCCAGATATTCCACACGGTCACATCCGGCAAAACGCGCCATGCGGGCCAGTTCGGAGTCCAGCCGTTTTTGCCGTAGTTTGCCGAATTTCACGCCCTGTTCGGGCCAGACAGCGGTGATGCGCAGGGTGGATTGATCGCGGTGGGCCTTCATATCTATGCGGCCGATCAGGTTGGCCCCCTCGATCAGGGGGAAAACATAATAGCCGTATTTGCGTTTGGGCGCGGGGGTGAATACCTCGATCCGGTATTGGAAATTGAACAGGCGTTCGGCGCGTTTTCGGTCGCGCAGGGCCGGATCAAAGGGTGACAACACGCGGATGCGGCCCGTGGGGTCGGGCGCATTTCGGGCGGATTCGATGATATCGGGGCGGGCCAGATGGGTGCGGGTGCTGCCATCGGCGTTTTCGATTTCAACGGCGGCAAGCGCGCCGGTTTTTTGCTGGGTCGCGGCCCAATTCCGCGCCTCGGCAGGGGTGATGATATCCCAGAATGCGGCCAGTTCGCCCGTGGTGGCAAAGCCCAGCCTGTCAAGCGCGGCGTTGCAGGCCCAGTCGATTGTCTGGTCAGGATCGGGAGTATGGTCGCGGTATTGCGGCGGGATCACGCGTTCGGTCAGGTCATAGTGTTTCTGGAAATTATGGCGGTGCGTGACCGACAAGATGCCGCAACGCCACTGATATTCCAGCGCGGTTTTGGCGGGGTGCCAATCCCACCAGCCGTCGCCCTTGCGGGCCGGATCATCGCGCACATCGCTGGAACAAACCGGCCCGTGATTGGTGATTTGCGCCAGCACGGCATCGGATTTTTCATCAACACCGTGGCGTTGCCACAGCTTCCATTGCTTGGCCAGACGATCCGCATCGCGTGCCATTTTCAGCCGCCAATGCGGGAAAAATTGCACCGGAATGACGCTGGCGTCATGGGTCCAATGTTCAAAAATCGCGCGGTCGTGTTTTAGCAGACGATCCAGCGCAGGCGGGCGATAGGCGGGGCGGCGGGCGAACAGGATCATGTGGTGGGCGCGTTCGACCGTGGCGATGCTGTCCAGTTGGACAAACCCCAATTGGGTGATCAGCGCGGCCAGATCCGCACCCTTGGCCTGCGCGGGGGGCAGGCCGGACAGGGCATGACGGTGCAGGAAAAGTTTACGTGCGGATAGGTTGTTCAGCTGCATCTAGTCGCGGCGCAACGTGTCGCCGTAGCTGATTTTCGGGGTCAGAATGACCTGATCATCCATCGGGGCATCGGGGTTTTGCGTGCGTTCGACCAGAATTTCGGCGGCACGGCGGCCCACCTCGGCGCGGCAGGCATCCATGGTGGCCAATTGGCGGGGCAGGCCCTGCAATAATTCCACCCCGTTGAAACCGGCAAGGCCGATATCGCCGGGAATATCATAGCCCTTTTCGATCAGGTAAAGCAGCCCCCCCGCCCCGATCATATCATTGGAATAATAGAGAAAATCCAGATCAGGGGTGCGTTCCAGCATTGTTTGGGTCATTTCGCGCCCTTTGGCGAGTGCGGAGCCGCCGGAATAAAATTCCTGATCGGCCATTTCGATGCCCGCCTTGGCCAGCGCCTGAGTGAAGCCTTCGAAGCGTTTGCGGGCGCGATGGTCCAACGGCATTTTAGTGCCCAGAAACCCGATGCGGCGGTATCCGGCCTCGATGATCGCGGCGGCCATTTCACGGCCAGCGCGACGATGCGAGATACCCACCATGGCATCGACGGGAATGCCGTCGGTATCCATGATTTCAACCACCGGAATGCCGCTGGCGCGCAGCATGGCGCGGGAGGCGTCGGAATGTTCCAGCCCTGCGATGATCACACCGGAAGGACGCCAGGACAGCATTTCGTACAAAACTTTTTCTTCCTTTTCAGGAAGATAGTCGGTGACGCCCACGACCGGTTGCAGGTCTGTTTCCTCTAACACGCGGGAAATGCCGGTCATCACCTCGGGGAACACCATGTTGGACAGCGACGGAATGATGACCGCCACCAGATTGACCCGCTGGCTGGCCAGCGCACCCGCGATTTTATTGGGCACATAGCCAAGCGATTTTGCCGCTTGCAGCACCTTTTCGCGTGTGGTGTCAGACACATCGCCACGGTTGCGCAACACGCGACTGACCGTCATTTCTGAAACGCCTGATGCTTCGGATACATCGCGCAGGGTCAGGGGGCGGGCAGTTTTTGGTGTCACTGGGAATACGTCCTGAAATAGTTCCTGATCAGGTTAGCGCCAAATCCACGCGGTATTCAAGCAGCGCGGCCCATGTAGGTGAAAATCATTGTGCGTTGACGGGGCTTTATCATGGTTTGCTACACAAATGGCCACCCCTTTGGGGCAGCCATTTGCAAGAGACCGGGCGTTGATCGGATTCAGAAATCAGCCCAACCAGGGTCGATATTCCCTTGCGGTGGAGCCTGAACAGGCGGGCCATTTACAACCTTTTTGACAGTGTCGGCGTGATTGACGCTGCCTGTGTGCATTGCGGGCGCGGCCTGCGGTTTCGTTGATTTGGTTTTGATTTTTTCAGGTCCGCCGGTCACGGTGAACGCGGCTGACATCTGGATCAGTTTGCCCGCCTCCTTGGCCAGACTGCTGCCAGCGCCGTGGACTTCTGTGGCCATGCTGGCGTTCTTTTGGGTCACTTCATCCAGATGGTTGACGGCTTCGTTTATGGATTCCAACCCGATGGACTGTTCGCGGGCCGCTGTGGCAATTTGCGTCACAGAGACCGAGACCTTATCCATATCGCCCTGCAATCCGTCAAAGGATGATCCGACTTTTTCTACAACCTCGACCCCGCTGCTGACGTTATCTGCGCTTTCACGGATGAGACCATTGATTTCCTTTGCCGCCTCGGAACTGCGCAGTGCCAATGCCCTGACCTCGGATGCGACAACAGCAAAGCCGCGCCCGGCGTCACCCGCACGGGCAGCTTCGACACCCGCATTCAGCGCCAAAAGATTGGTCTGGAACGCCAGCGTTTCGATCACCTCTGTGACCTGGGTGATTTTCTGCGAGGATGCGGATATGCGCTCCATCGCTTCCATCGCTGTACGCACCACTTCGCGGCTGTTGGTTGCATCTGCACGCGCGCGGGTCATCACATGATCTGCTTCTCCGGCGGAATCGGCTGTGGATTTCACACTTGCGCTGAGTTCAGTGATTGCGGCTGCGGTTTCTTCCAGGTTTGCGGCCTGTTCTGCGGTGCGATCGCTAAGCGCATTGGTGGATGTTTCAATGCCGCGCGACGTGGTGTCGATCTCTTCGGAACTGCGCAGCAAAGAGGCGATCGCATCATCAAGACGACTGACCGCATTGTTAAAGGACTGGCGTAATTTTTCGTAGTCTTCGGGGAATTCTTCGTCAATCGTGCGGGTGAGATTGCCCTCGTTCAAGTGTGCGACTGCCGTGCTGAGGCTTTCGACAACTTTGCGTTGCTCTGCGGCATGTAGCAGGCGGCGCGCTTGTTGTTCTTCGGCATCGGCCAGTTTTTCGCGCAGGTTGGCAAGATTGCGCGAGAGCATGCCGAATTCTTCGGTGCGTTCGGTATAGGGAATTTCGACATCCAGCTTGCTGTCAGCCAGCGCGGTCACGCTGGTTCCGATACGTTCGAACGGGCGGGTGATCGCACGGCTGATCAAAATCCCGAGGCCCGAAACAACAAGGCCGGCAACAGCCATAGTAATGAGCAAGGCATGTTTCAAAGCATTGATTTGCGCGTAAACTTCGGATTGTTTCTGCGTCACCACCAACAGCCAGTCGATCCCGTGTTCATTGATCCAGCGCGCCGACCCCACTTCGTGCAAGCCCAGTTCGTCAATGAAATGAACCATCGAGACATGGCCATTTTGCGCAGCCTCAAACAAGGCCATTGTGCCTGTCATCTCCAGGATTTTGTGGCCACCCTGAAATCGGGAATCGCTTCGGTGTGTGGCATCCGAGCCCAGCAAAAACGTTTCGCCAGTTTGCCCCAGGCCATTGGAATTGTTCATAACATTATTCAAGACCTCGACAGGTGCCTGATAGATAAGCGCGCCAGCGGGTTTTCCCGTTCCATCCAGAATACGTTGAGCAAAAAAGGCTGCCGCGGCGCCATGACTGGGCGCATAGGGGGCAAAATCATCATAGGCGACTATGTCTTCCTCGGCCTCCATGGCCTTTTTGAACACCCGCGCCAATCCGGTATCTTTCCACTCTCCCTTATTCAGGTTGGTGGCAAAATCCAGTTCCTTGAACACCGAATAGACAACATCACCATCGGCGTTCACAAGAAACACATCATAGTAGCCTGCGTTTTGCTGAACCTGCCGGAAATAGGAGTGAAATTTCCCATGGTTGCGGTCGTATTGCAGCTCGGCCGTTGATTCTTCGAGGTTTTGCCGCTGGCCCAGAGGGTGTGGATTGTTGTTGATATAGGCATCTTGCAATTGTTGTTGCGCGGAGTCGCCCAATTGCCGGTAGGCCAGTGTAAACAAAGTCAATGCGCCCTTTACCGTCGGGTTCTGGATCTGCGTGCTCATATCATTGTCGACCGCGTTGAACCAAGCCATGACCGCAGATTCGCGCGCTTCGAGCGTTGCTTCGAAGTTTTCCGACAGGCGCTGCACCAATATCCGCTCGGCCGCATTAAAGGAGATCAGACCGACGGTAGAGGCCACCAAAAGCGCCATGCCAACGATCACAACCGGCAGCTTATGGGTCAGCTTTCTGTTCGCAAGCCAGGCCCCCACGCCGAAGCGCCGCCTTTTTTTGGGTTGGCCCGCCTTTGTCGCAGTGCCGGTCTGTTTCACTGTACTCATCTGCCGCTCCTCATTACCTGACTACAGGTCATGCAGTGCCAACAGCCACCTGAAGACACATATCAGAGCGATTAGTGACACAGCCTATTTAAAGACCTCTTAAAGCCCGTCATGTTTCCAGAACATGGTTATTGAAGGATGACAAAAGCCACGCATCTGGATAGGAACATGCCGCGTGGCCCCGTGGCTCAATTGGATAGAGCAGCCCCCTCCTAAGGGGCAGGTTACTGGTTCAAATCCAGTCGGGGTCACCAAAAACACTAATAAAAACAGTACATTGCGCCGCATTTTCTGAACAGCTCTGCAACTTCATGCAGGATTTTCCGGCTTTTGTACGGGAACATGTAAAGAACACCGGTACAAAACCCGTACAGGCCGATTTGACGGGCGGAGGATTCCCGCGAAGATGCGAAAAGAAAAATCCCCGTCCGGCGGCAACCGAAACGGGGATCAAATCAATAACAAAAGCGTCCAGCTTTCCTCGCAAGAATAGCACCGATTTCGGCTCCAACGCAACTATAGGATTGTCGCCATCACCTCACGATGAGGTGCTGCCATGACCCACGCACTCACACACAACGGTTTGCCAGCCGGTCTCACGCGCTGGCAATTCTTCGGGCTGATCCAGACGGCACGTAGGCAGATGGGCCTCAGCAAGGGTGCGATCTCTTACCTGAAAGTCGCCATAAGTTGCACACAGGACGAAGACTTCAAGGCCGGCCGCATCTGTGCATTCTGGACATCGGTCACGAAAACAGCCGGTCGCGCCGAGATGGACCGACGTCAGGTCGCACGGATCGAGGCCGATCTGATCGAGCGCGGATTTCTTGGAAAGTCAGCTTCGGATCATAGTCGTAGAGGTGGATCACGGAAGAACGGAGCCATCGGCCACGAGTTCGGGATCAATCTTGCCCCGCTGATCAACCGCGTGAGCGAAATTCAGGCGGCTGCGCGGAAGGCCACGTTCGAAGAGGATGAAAGCGACAGGCTGCGGGCAAGGATCCGAAAGCTGTTTGGCGACATTCGCAAACTTCAACTGGATGGCGCATCTGAAGCGGCCAGTGAGGTGTTGCCGAACAACAGGCCGTCCACCATCCAGAGTTTCGAGCGCCTCAAGCGGGTGGTTGCAGCGTTAGAGGCGGTCTGGAAGGAGTTTTCGGCAGAAACCGGTAGGGGTAAAATGTCCCACCAGTGCGACATTTTACCCCCACTCAATACAGATAAAGAAAAGAAATATAAAACCTGTAGGGCAGAGAAAGCGCGACAGCCGCAGCCTGTCCGCATTACCCCTGCGCTTGCAATGTTGCTGGCGGGTGCGGAATTCCAGGAGATAATCGGGTTTTACGCCGGGGGTGCGGCTGGAGGTCCGCCCGACTGGCGCATCATGGAAATGGCTGCGCGCGATCGGGCGCACCAGCTCGGGATCTCAACAGGTGTCTGGCAACGACAGTGCGAAATTCTTGGCAGTGAACGGGCAGTGCTGTGCCTCCTCGTCGCCGATCACAATGCGGGGCGGTCAGATAAATACGCGGTCAGGGACGCAGCTGGGGCCTTCATCAACATGGTCCGGAGCGAGGTGGCACAGAAAGCAGTTCTGGACCGTCTGCTGGGCGAGTTGATCGGCTTCGCGAGAGGGCAGTACAATGTCTGACGCGCCCCATACGAAAGGAAAGTCGATCTTTGCCCACAAGCAAACCTACAGCCAGAAAGGAAATTCCAAGAGCCTTTCGGTCAAGTCGATCGTCGAAGAACTTGAACGCGTCGTGGGGGCTTGCCCGCATGTGCCAAACCCGCAACCGCCGAATATTCTGGAGGGGATGCGGCCGCGCGACCTAATTGAAATCGTCGAGGACCGCGTTGCCGGGCAAAACCGGGCTCTGCGCAAGATGCGCAAGGAAAAACCCGACGTGAAAAGCGAGTTGCGCGGCATCCGCATCGATACGCATGTGTTTGTAGCAGGCGTTTACAGCTATCCGGATGCCGTCGAAGACATGGACATGGCCGAATATCTGGCATGGCGTGAAGACGTGATTGCCTTCGCCAAACGCGATTCAGAAGCAAACGCCCTTGAGATCATGACCATCGCCGAACACCTCGACGAAGCCCATCCGCATATTCACGTTCTTGCCTTGCCGCTGATCACAGAAGCCAACCCGCGCATGAACGCCAAGCTTTGCCATGAAGGGCATGTTGCGCAGGACAAGCATATCAAAAACGGCTGGTCGGGTTCACCGTCTAGAGCCTACAAACAGTCCATGAGCGCGTGGCAGGACCGCTATCACGCCGAAGTCGGGTCGCAGCATGGTCAGGCCCGCACCGGCCCGAAGCGCCGCCGTCTGGATCGGGCGACTTGGAAAGCCGAGCAGGGCCGCATCCAGCTTCTGAAAGATGCTGCAAAGGCTGACCGGAGGGCGGAGGCCTCAACCAACCGCGCTGAAGAAGCCGAGATGCGCGAGCGGGCGACAGCAAAGCGCACTGCGGCCAACCGGTTGCAAGAGGCCGAGATGGGACAAAGGCTTGCGGAGGAAGGGCTTGTCGCTGCCTTGGCCGCTATGGATGCTGATGATCGCCTCTTATCCCGCCTGTCGCAGCAGGCCAATCCGCGCGGCTACCCTTCGCGGACAGGGGCGGAAAACAACGAAATCCATATGACCATTTCCCCGATCATTGATGAAGGCCTTGACGCTCTGGGTGCGCCTTCCCCGGCAGGCGGCACGCTGGAGCGTTTCAACGATCTGTTCGCCATGATCACCGACTGGACTGAACGCCTCGCGGCAGCAATTCCCCGTTGGATGCGATGGGAAGAACTAGTGGACCGGGTTGCGCGCACTGCACAACAGACCTTTGGCTGGGCATCCCGCCCTGACACTCTCGCGGGGTTCGTCGAGGCCACACCAGCTTGGCGCGGCATCGAGGAATCAGCCCGGAAAGACCTTAATCGTGCGCGCGGAGTCGCCGCTTTGATTACGCAGGAACCTATGTCAGACCCGTCACAATCACGCGCCGTTTTCCGGTTTGACGGCGATTGAATGACGTCCACAAAGTTAATTCAATGTGATCCATAATGACCTACTTTCGGGGTTTCCGCTAAATATTAGTGACCGACTATTATTTTGCGGGGCCCGGCTGCTACGCACCCACCCGCAAAATGTCGATCAGTGCGCTGCGCCCCTGAACCCTGCCAAAATCAACGATTGCAAACTGTCTGTCTCCGGAGTGTTCTGCTATGCCACTTGCGAACGACACCAACCCCGCGAAGGAGGGCCACGCCATGTAGTAACGCAACTGCATGAAAGGAGCCGGACGATGGCTCATCACAAACGTAAACGCCCGCGCGTGGCGTATCGACGTGGCTACTCTGCGAATGGCTTGGCGCGGCGGCTTTGCGTCGATCCCCGCGAAATTCGCTGGTGGGAAAGCTGCCCACGCTGGCATCATCTTCTCGCCAATAAGCGCCCTCAACGACGCCGGACCAAGTCTGTTGAGCGGGCGACCTTGACAGCAGACGATCCCGATACCCTCGTCTGGCCGGTTGATCGCAAACCGCACGACTATTTCTGGTGATCCCGATCCGTCAAAACCCGCCTTCCCCTGCCATTGAGGGGCGATGTCAGGCGGGTTTCGACAAGCGCACCGGTAGCCTGAAAATCCACATGAGCGAGACGTCAAGTATCGAGCGATTGTGGGGTTTCGGGCGGCAGGTGGACGCCTAGCTTATTGCTTGGTCCTGTCAGACCTTGCCGCGATAGCAATTTTGGCCCGTCCAAATGCCCACATCACGATCAGGATGGCGCTCAGCAAGGCAAAGGTCAAAACCATACCCACGAACGACTGCATATCGTCCGGATCAGAGCCGCGTGGTCCGGCCATAACCAAGTTATAAAGCTTGAAGCCGATTGTTAGCAGGGCGGCAACCCAAAGCCACTTAAGTGTTTTCATGATCAGTATTTGTCCCATTCTGCGACGACTTTGTCGTATTGTTCTTTTAGTTTCGGGTTGGCATCCAGTTCAGCTTGCAAGCGCCTGTCTTGTTCTTCGGCGCGCTGGTTGGATCGTTCGAGGCTTTTATCCAGGTCCTACTGTAAGCGGTCATCGAATTGTTGCAATCGCTCTCTGATATTGTTTGGTGTTTTGCCGAGCTGACCGGCCTCATTCGCAACTGACGCCTCCACCTGCGCTTTTCGGGCCAGCCATTGGGTGCGTGTTTTGTGAACCAGCTCGATTGCTTCATCCGGATTGTAGAGAGTGGTTTTCGCGGGGATGCGCAAAATCTCGAAGCCTTTGGCAGACAGCTTTTTATCTCGTTCGGCATCCCGCTCAACAGCTTCAGGCGACGAATGCCAGCGCGCGCCATCCACCTCTACGACCAGCTTTTCATCAATGAGGAAGTCGAGTCGGTAATTCACCACAGGCACCTGCATCTGCAATATCAGACCACTCCCAGACAAGCGGCCATTGTCTGGCTCGAGGTCAAACGCAGAGACCATTGCATCGAGGAAAGCGGTTTCAGCGGGTGACTCACAAAGGCTCTGAAAAACGCGGAGCCAGTTGTCATCCTGTGCCGTCAGGAATTCAAGCTTGCTTGGTTGCCTTGGTACGACTTCGTCTTTTGGCCGGATCCATGCTGTAACACCCCAAATGACCACAAGTTGCAGGACGATCAGCGGCGATGCGAACACAAAGGCAAAGGTGAACGCGGTCCAGCCGAAAGCGACCCAGAACAGCCAATCCGGCTTGTTAAACGCAGATCCAAATATCCGCGCAGCGACCAGAGACAGCGCGATGAATATCTGAAATCCAATAATCGCCAATGAAATCATCGCTGTCCTTCGTAAATTTTCTTCTTATATGCTTGTTATCTTAGACAGCGGATTTGTGGCCTTTCTAAGGAGAACTCCGCTCACTCGACGGCAGTGGGGTTCATATCATTTCCTGCTCCCGCGATGCCGCCCTGTCTTGATGAACCGGACGCTGAATTTCTCCCAGTCACGCAGGGGGATCAGCATTTCGCCGGTCTCGGGATCGCCAATGCAACCGATGCCACGGGCGCTGTCTGACCAAAATTCATAGAAGGGCAGCGCCTTGATGTCATCATCGCGCACATACTTCTCGCGCACTATCGGCAAGCCGAAATAGGTTGTCTTGTCTGACATGCGCGGCCTCCTCTTGGTGCATTAGTGCGTTGGCACTAGCGCCCTAATGCACGGAAATCATCGCAGATAGGGCTGGATCGCGTCCAGTGCCTTGCTTGATCCTGCGAGGCTGAACCTGTGCGACCGCCCGCCAAAGCTGATATCGACCCATTCCGCCGCGCGGATGTTCTGCACGAAACGGTTGGTCGCGCCCATTCCTGCGGTCGCGTAGTTGTCGAACAGCACCTCTCCGCCACGCGCAGCGAAATCCAGCGCCTCGCCATTGGAGAACGCGATCTGCACCCGCTCATCCGCCACCGGTGCTTGCCCGCCAAGTGTCACCGAGACGCTGCAATTGTTGAAGTCGCAGGAGCCGTTTGGCCCCAGACTGTTCACCTCGTCCGAGCGGGTTATCCAGATTTCATCGCCGCGCGCGCGGCGCGGGCTGACGTCGCCCGTTGCGTTGGTGAAGGTCCAGAACTCCGCCCCGCCTTCCAGAGAGGCCTCGAAATACCAGCCGTCGGCGAAGGCGGGCGATGCCAGCGCGATCGACGCGGCAAAAAGAACGGCTTTCATTTCTTCAAATCCTCCGTTGGTATATCTACCCCCGCGTCCGCCAGCGCCCGCACGATCAACTGGCTCATGGTCAAGCCGCGCTTCAGCGCCTCGATGCGTAGCGCCTTGTGGCCCTCAGTGCTGATGTAGAAGGACGTGTGCTTCTGATCGGCCTGTGCGCTCATCGGTAAGGGCTCGCCAGCCGCAGGTTCGCGAAACTGTTGACCAGCGTCGCAATTGCTTCGGGCGTCAGGCCATGCTCAACAAAAGTCTTGTCCTCGAATCCGATCCGGATGTTGATCCCGCCTTCGGGGTTCACGGACAGTCTGAAACCGGCTTCATTCGCCGATGTTACCAGCCTGCGTTCGCTTGACCACTCGACGACCTCGTCCGCCGGAACCAACCTGCGTTGCACGCCGATGCCACTGTCCTCCAGAATGTCGATCAGCAGATCGAGCATCTCGGCCGCGCGTTCGTGATCCTCGATGGTCTGCGAGTCATAATCACACACCATCCAGTATGGCTTCAGGATCGGCTGGACCAAAGCCCGCAGCCGCCGCTCTACCCCTTCAGGGTCGTCCAACATTACCGCCACCATTTCTCCTCCTGTCTTGAAACTGAAAAAATCCAAGCTGCGACGCCAAGCGGGATGAGCGCGAGGACGGTCAATATGACGAAGCCGATCACATCGCCCTGAAAGAGCCGCCCCAGAGCGAACAGGAGAGGAAACAAGCCGACAATGGCTGGAAGGGCCGAGCGCACCCTGATCTCGCGTAACGAAATCCCCGGCCCTCCGAAGCCCTTGGTCGCGCCGCAAGACGGACAGACGCGGGCTTCTTCGTGAACTTCGGTCATGCAGTGGGGACATTTGGGCATGGGGTTACTCGGCACTTTGACGTGAAAACGCCAAAGTAATAACCCAAAATGGGATAGTTCTCAAGCAGGATTATCCGAATTCCGGATTTATTCGGAGTTCAAATCATGGGAAGAACCTTGCGAAGCGCGGGGCATGTGGCGCTTATGGCGGCCCTCAAGCAGGCACGGCTGGAAGCAGACCTCACACAGACCGACTTGGCAGAGCGGCTCAAACGGCCTCAGTCGTTCGTGGCAAAATATGAGAACGGCGAACGCCGGATCGAAGTCGTAGAGTTCGTTCAGATCGTTCGGGCGATCGGCTGCGACGGTCATTCCATCATTGATCAGGTCAGCGACGCAGATTTGGCGGGCCAACCAAAACAACTCCTATAGGCAAGCTGGGCGAACTTCGAACCTTCGCTGCGCAGTATATGAATGATCGAAGTGCGTAGCACGCGTCCATTGCCGAGTTTTACCGCGGGTCCTAACCTTCCGAAATCTGTTACGCCTTACTGAACATTGCAGGGATCAAGGCCGACTTCGTGCGACTTGACCACCTCAGAGCCTCATGACTTCCGACCAAATCACTCTGACTGGACGGTGGCATCCAAGCGTGGACAATATTATGCCCCTCAAAGACACAACCATATGATGAAAGCTCTTTTCAGATTGCCCCTCAAGTTGTTAATGTCGCGTAGAAATTTGGAGGCGGCACTGCATGTACCTTAAAAAGATTGCCATACGCAATTTCCGACGTTTGAAAGACGTCGCGATTGATTTCGAAGAAAAAGAAACCGTCTTTGTAGGTCCGAACAATAGCGGAAAGACATCCGCCACCGCCGCGATCAGGAGCTTTCTAAGTAGCCGTGACTTCAAGATTCACGATTTCTCGCTTTGCTCCCTGACGGCGATCAATTCATACGACCCTGCTGCTCCGCCCCCCCACCCAAGTATCCAGCTTGATCTTTGGTTTCATATTGACCCTGACGCCATAGAGTTTGGAACGGTTTTCGCGCTAGCCACTGACCTCTCGGGAGACTTTACGGAAATTGGTATTCGATGCTCCTTGGAAGTCGAGGATGCGGCCGAGCTTTGGACGAAGTATGATCAGGCGTTCCCCGCCCAAGACGACGGGCAACGCAAGAGGAAGTTGGTCGATTTCCTTGCTCTAGAGGGAAATCTTAAGGCGCACTTCAAATCCCGATACTACTCCCTTGAGAATAGCGGTGCGGGCATTGTCCCTACGCCTCTTGATCCAAACGAGGGGAGAAAGACGCTTCGATCATTGCTTCGTGTCGACTTCGTCGATGCACAGCGGAACATCGACGACGAAAATGCCACCCGCAGCAATAAGCTCTCAGAGGCATTTGCTGCTTACTATCAGCGGAACCTGGAGCAAGCTGAAGCCGCCGAGGAAGCAGTCGCGGTGATCGAAGAAAACAACCAGAATCTGACGGCGCACTATCATCAGCATTTTCGGCCCCTGATGGGCATCATAGCTGACTTGGGACTGCCCTCGCACAATGATCGTGCGATGAAGGTCGTATCGACGCTCAGCTCCGAAGTTGCGCTGCGAGGTAGTGCCGAGCTCTTTTATGTAGACGCGACATCCAGTCATGAGTTGCCCGAGGCCTATAATGGCCTTGGTTTCAAAAACCTGGTCTTCATGGCCATTCAGATCGACAACTTTTACAAGCAGTGGCTTGCAACCGACGAAAATCGCCCGCTGTGCCAGATGATCTTTGTCGAAGAGCCCGAGGTTCATCTACATGCGCAAGTACAGCAAACCTTTATCAAGCAAATGTGGAAGGTACTTACCCAAGGTGCGGGCGACGAGGAGCCGCGTCCGCAACTCACTGTCACAACCCATTCGTCCCATGTGTTGGATGCGGTGGACTTCTCGAAAATTCGCTACTTCCGCCGTGTCGATTTGGATGATGAAGGCACTGGGAACACCTACCCAGGGTCGATCGTCAAAAGTCTGAAAGAGTTCAAACCCGACGCAATCAATGTCGGTGATCTTGCGGTCAGCGTGGATGAGGCGCTGGCATTTCTGAAAAAGTATCTTCGGCTGACGCATTGTGACCTGTTCTTCGCCGACGCTGCAGTTTTGGTCGAGGGGGCAGTTGAGAAATTACTGTTGCCAAAGATGATCGATCTGGCAGCAGGCGGATTGAACACGAAGTACATCACCATTCTTGAGGTTGGTGGCGCATACAGTATGCGATTTGCAAAGCTTTTGGAGTTTCTGGGGATTCCGTATTTGGTCATCACGGATATCGACTCCGTTGATCCGAATAATAACCGAAAAGGATGTAAGGCAACGGATGCAGGAGCCGTGACGTCGAACGCCTCCATAAAGTACTTCTTCGATGGTAGCGATCTTGTCTCCGATTTAACGGCTAAGGCTGACGCTGATCATATCCAAGCAGACAATATGCGCTTCGTCTCTTACCAGAAAAAGGTCGAGATCGAATACGGAGGTGCTGTTCACGGATTCCATGGAAGGACGCTTGAAGAAGCTTTTGTCTATGAAAATAAGGGACTTTTCTCTAGTGGCGCGTTGTCAATCGGAAAGGAAATACCTGCTGACGCCGCAGTGTTTCATCAGGTGGTATGGGAACGGATAAAGAGTTCTACGTTTAAGAAGACTGAGTTTGCCATGGATGTCTTGGCGCATGAGCCGGACGATGATGATGCGTCCTGGGCAGTTCCGGAATACGTCGCAGTCGGCTTGCGCTGGCTCGAAGGTCGTGTAGGCGATCAGCCAGTTACAGGAGAGCAAAATGCCTGACCTCCAGCCAACTGAAGCAGATATCCAAATTGCCCAGTGCATCGGTGAGGAAACATCATTCGCGGTGATAGCTGGTGCTGGCTCTGGCAAGACCACGTCATTGATTGAGGCACTCAAGAAAATTCGCGAAACACAAGGGCGTAAGCTCCGAGAGCGTGGCCAGAACGTAGTTTGTATCACCTATACAAATCGGGCTGTGGATGTGATTTCCTCTCGTTTGGGATTTGACAAACTTTATAAAGTTACAACCCTGCATGGGTTTCTCTGGGGTGAGGTATCTAGGTTTCAAACTCCTCTAAGAGAGGCATTGGTCGAACACGTTATTCCTGCCCATATCGAGAAGGCTCAACAAGACGACAATGGAGGAAATTCGAAAAAGGCGGTTGCTGCACGGAAGAAAATTGAACGTTTGCGCGCTGAGCTCACGGAGCTGGTCGAGAATAATCCGCCTGTAAAATATGTAGAGACGACGGTAAGCGACTACTCGAAATGCGTGCTCAACCATGATGACATCATAGATGTCGCCTCACACATAATCTCAACGAAGCTGATCCTTCAAAAAGGTCTTGGCTTTAAGTACCCTTTTATTTTCGTAGACGAAGCGCAAGACACTTTTCCGCAGGTGATGGCTGCGCTGAACTCTGTTTGCGCTAGGGAAGGTCTCCCGATCATAGGGTACTTCGGCGATCCCATGCAGCAAATCTATGACAAACGTGCGGGAGATTTTTCCGGACCAGAAGGCTCGGTGACAATCGCAAAGCAAGAAAATTTCCGATGTTCGGTCTCGGTCATCAATCTTCTCAATAAGTTTCGAGACGATGTTGAGCAATTCCCGGCAGGTAAGAATGCGGATGTCGCGGGAAGTGTTGAAATTACTATTGCTCAGGCCCCCGATCCTGAGGGGTACAGAAAGACATACACGCCAGAGCAGCTTGATCATGTGTCCGGCATTTTTCACCAAGCGCTGGAAAATTGGAAATGGCAAGACATCCCATCTGTGAAGAAGCTGTTCTTAGCACGGCAAATGATAGCAAGGCGGCTGAACTTTTCGACGCTCCATAGACTCTTTACTGGTGTTTACTCATCGTCTCGATCGCAATCCGACTACGAAAATGGGACGCACTATCTTCTAAAGCCTTTTGTCGAAGGAATTTATCCTCTTGTATCAGCCTCAATCAAAGGTGACCCAAAACGCGTTCTTGAAGTCTTGCGTCAAACAAGTCCCGCGTTTTCTCCAGATGGCGTCAACAAGGGAAAATCTCTGAAGCAAATGCTCGGACGCGCCGACGATATTTCCAAGCAGTTGGCTGAGTTGTGGGGCGGGGCGACAACCAAGGATATTCTCAAGCATTGCGAAGACAGTAGCTTGTTCCCGATTTCGGATCGCCTTTCTTCGCAGCTAGGACGTGACACGCGCGAAGATTTTGATGTCGAGAATGAGGACCATCAGCGCGACAAGGGAGACTGGCTGGCGGATGAATTTTTCAAAATGGATTGCAGAGAAATTGGACCGTATGCTGAATTCCTCGATGAAAACTCCCCCTTTAGCACTCAGCATGGCTCTAAGGGCGAAGAGTATCCGAACGTATTGGTGATGATCGACGACATCGAAGCGTCTTGGAATACCTACAGCTTTGGGAAGACACTTACTCCTGGCACCGCTGGCGACCCGACTGAGCGTCAAGCTGAGCTAACCCGAAAGCTGGCCTATGTATGTTTTTCTCGTGCAGAAGTGAACTTGCGTATCCTTTTCTTCTCTCTAAAGCCGGAAGCTGCCGGGCAGGAGTTGATTGATCGAGGTTTATTCAAAGAGGAGCAGATTTCGTACATTTAGGAACTGGGAAAGTGGCCACTGGGCACTACTGCGCCCTGTGTTTGCATGGTCCTGGGGACGGGCCATGCACTGCACGCGGGTCGAATTTCGGCTCCGGTTCGTAACCAAAGAAGGTGCTGGGAAGCGCCTAAATATTGGTGAAGTGTACTTAATACTGACAGACTGAAACCGCCTGCGAGCCGCTCACATAACTACCAAGCACGCCCCGAACGGAAACGTAGGCGCATTCGATTGGTGGGAAAGCGGCGCTGGCAGACGCGTCATCGGCCCGCCGGATCTCTGCCGAGGCCAAGGGACCATCGCCTCGTCTGCTCGGAAACGCGAAAATGTTGCGGATGCTGCTCGCCGGTTCACCTGCTATATCCACCACCTCCCGAAGCGCTTTCTCGTAAAACATCTGTTTCGCGATATCAGGCCAGCCTGGCGCGCTTTCCGCGCTTTTGCCTGCGTAATACTTCGCATCAACGATGGTATAACCGGATTTGTCTTCGAGGATGATGTCGGCTTGCATGCCCCTGCTGCGCGGATCATCCTCGCCGCTTCCCTTGAGAACATAAACCGGCTTGGGCAGTTCGCTGTTCCAGTTCCGCCTCCGGTCATACGGTGATCTTACGATAGTTTCACGCAGCATGGTTTCCCAGACCACGTGAAAATCGCTGACGCCAAAGACAAATATGCCATCAGACGACTTGCGCGTTTCACGGAGATAGAACCGTAGGTACTCTGCCAGGAATATTGATCGGCCCGAGTAAAGCGATGGCAGCAGGGCATCCAGCTTTCTGGCCCATGTCGTGCGCGGAAACGGAGGGCGGGGGCATGAGAGTAGCTCCTGTCGCCTACTTGTCGTCCCGCTTAGCCACCAGGCATGGGCAAGGTGGATTTCACGCACCACAGCTGCCTGTATCTGCGCAAGAAGGGCATCGGTGCTTCTGGTTGGGCGGCTGGTCCGGATGTCAGTGAACACAGGCTGGCCTTTGTGCCCCGGCATAGCGAGTTCGCGTTTGACAGTTCTCGTCCAGTCAGGCTTTCCGGCGTTTCGGGTCTGCTGCCTGATACGCTCGGAAAAGAGCCCGTGGTCCCTGAAGTCGTCAGCCAGCCGTTTAATTACGGAAAGCGCTCCAGGATTACCTGCCTCGCCATCATCCTCGAAATCACGCTTCGATGTTTCCGCTCCGAAACGCGCCAGCGCCCGCATGGTCAGTGAAGCGGTTTCGAGATCAACGTCAGGATTTCCCGTCTTTGCCTCTCTCGGCAGGAAGACGACAGCGCCTTTTTCCGGATGATGGATAAGGCCGCAATAGTGAACTGTCTTCTGATCGTCCACGCGACCAATGCCCCGTTCGCGCATGGCTGTAAGTACCGTAGATGCATGCCGGTCAAGAGCGGCTACAGGGTCACGATCAGAGAAGAAAACAGGGAGGTCAGGGCGCATCGTCGCCGGTCTCGTCCTCTTGGTCGGATTCGACATCAGAAGCGGCATTCAGCTTTCCAAGGAAGCTGTCCGACAGGAACCTGCGTCCCGCTGCCGCTTCTATCACCAGATCGCCATACGTCTTCACTTTTCCAGTCGCTCCGGAGTCAAAAACATGCTCGCGGCCCTCATGGCGCAGCAGATCGTCCCAGAGATAGAGCAAAACCTTCTCGGGAATTCCTTTACCGTCGAGCTCCTTCTTTTTTACGAACCACTGGCCCAACAAACGGTCTTCGGCAATGTCCAGCGTTTGGCTGCTGGTCAGGTGCTTGTTCAGCAGCTTGACGAATTCGCGCCATGCAAGAGCGTGGCGGTTTTCGGCCGCATCGACATAGGACACGTCACCATCCGGCCCTTTGTCGTAATCTAACGGCAGATACTCCTGCCGCCACCGCCGCCGGAAGGCCGTGTCGATCGGATAAACGCCCTGATCCGCGCTGTTCATGGTGGCGTAGATGAAGAGGTTTGACGGGACCAGGATCTCCTGCCGGGCTAGGCCCGTCGCTGTCTCGAACCACTCCTCGCTCTCGGGTGAGGGAAAGCTCACGTCGTATTCACCTTTTCCGTCATCGTCACGATCGAGCAAAAGAAACAAGTCGCCGAAAACAGCTGCCGCAGCTGCACGGTTCAGTTCCTCGATGACAAGAAAAACCGGTTCGCCGGGTGTCCTGTAGGCCTCTGCCAGAGCTTTCATGAACGGCCCCGGAGAGAACCCATACCGGACGTTTTCGCCGTCCATCTGCGGCTTGAGGCAGCCAAAGAAATCACTGTTCTGGAGGTCGGGGTGAAAGACGGTTCTGAAAGGCTTTTTTCCCGCAGCCTCGACAACCCTATCCACCTTGTTTGATTTTCCAGTTCCTGGCGCACCATAGAAGATCACATTCTCACCGCCGATCAAGAAGCCAGTTTGCCCCTTACTTTCTTGCGCGCGAGTTTCTGAGTTAGTTTTCCAGATCGCCACGGCTTTCTCGGCGCGCTCCAACGCTACAGCATCGAGATTCAGCTCCTTATAGGTTCGCCTTTTACTGGCTTCGGGCCCTGAAAAGTGGACGATTTTCGAGAAAAGCTCAAAAGCAGAGAGAGATTGCGTCCCTCCCATAGTTTTCGCCACTTCATCAGTAAGGTATTTGTCAAAGATTGATCTCCAAACCGCTTCTACATACTTGGAAGGGTTACCAGCTTTTGCAACAATTTCGTCGCGATGGGCTTGAAGATCCCTCAGCGCCTGAATTATCTGATCCAAGGTCAGCACGAACCAACCTTCCGACCTACGTCTAGTGTTGGAAAACGAAACGGCTATGCCATCAACGGGCGGACGAACCTCAATCTCCCCGACATCTTCTGCGACGATTTTTGCGAATAGATCCTGAACTTTCTGATCGCTATCTAAATCCAAACCCTTAGGAATAATGAAATCTGACATCTAACACCCTGAAAACAAGAATCATCAACAGCTTACAGGTTGTACCTGCCTTTCGCCAACCGGCGATTAGCCTCTGATCTCGATCAGGCTTTCTGAAGATATCAGGGCAGCAGAAATTGCGTTTTCCAACTGCTCGTTAGTCAGGCTCAGCTTTTTGGACACCGCACATTCCCAGATGACCAAAACCTTCCATCCGGCATCTTCCAGCGCGGCGTAGTTCCGCCGGTCGCGCGCCTGATTGCCTTCGATCTTGTTGGTCCAGAATTCTGTTCGGGTCTTGGGCGGGCGGAACAAGTGACAGTCGTCGTGACCGTGCCAATAACAGCCGTTCACCAAGATTACAGTTTTCCACTTTGGCAGCACGATATCCGGACGACCGGGCAGGTCTTTTCGATGTAGGCGGAACCGGTAGCCAAGCCGGTGAAGCAGGCTGCGTACGATGATTTCCGGCTTGGTGTTCTTCCCCCGAATGCCGGACATCATGTCACTGCGTTTTTCGGGGGAAACAATATCTACCACGCGCTACCCTGAAATGTATGGCTTCATCTCGGCCGCAATCGCCTCGATCACCGGCACCGAAACCGAGTTCCCGAACTGGCGGTAGTTCTGGCAGTCCGAAACCGCATCGACGTTGAACTCTTTTGGAAAGCCCTGGAGCCTTGCGCACTCGCGCGGCGTCAGCTTGCGCGGGTTCTCCCCGATGTCGCTCTGGTCGATCAGGATTTCGCTGCCGTCCTTGTAGTAACGGGCACTGATCGTGTTGGTGTAAGGGCTGTCCTTGGTGAACACGCTGTAACCGAAGCCGTTCCCCTTCTCCTTGTGCCCCGCCAAACGGCGCTCGTGCCCCGCCAGCAAACGATCGGAAATCGTGTATTTCCGATCGACCGAAGAGTTGTCTTCCAGAATATCGCCGACGCGGGTTTTGCATTTGACCTTTTCCAGCCGGTCGAAAATCCGCGAGCAGATATCAGCTTCATCAGCAGCAGCGATCTGGTCACGATCAAAACCGATGATGTAAACGCGCTCGCGATTCTGCGGGACTCCGAAGTTCGCGGCCTTCAAAACACGAAATCCGACACGATAGTTGAGCTTGGTTCCCAACGATTTTCGTGCCTCTTCCGACATCGGTACGGCTTCAGGGATCTCCGGAACGGCGCGACCTTCAAGAATTGCGAGGATGGTTTTGAGCGTACGGCCTTGGTCGTGGCCCTTCAGCTGCTTCACGTTCTCCAGCAGGAAGGCTTTGGGCCGGTGATGGGCGAGGATGCGCTGGATCTCGAAAAACATTGTCCCGCGCGTATCGTTGAAACCTTGCTTCAAACCCGCCTGGGAGAACGCCTGACACGGAAAACCTGCAAGAAGAACATCATGTGGAGGTATGTCGCGTGCTGCTATTTTTGTGATGTCACCATGGGGCACTTCCCCGAAATTGGCCGCATACGTCTTCTTGGAAAACTTGTCCCATTCGGATGTGAAAACACAGTGCCCGCCCTGATTCTGGAACGGGTAGCGAATTCCCCCGATCCCGGCAAAGAGATCGATGAACGAGAAGTCGGCGCGGTCCGGATCGCCCGCATAAGGGCTGCGCAACGATGCTGTATCTGGCAGGTTCTCGATCTGGGCACGCTTGGCTGGAGTCGGAAAATGCTCCCCGAGCTCCCATCCGCGCACCGTGCGTTCGCCTGTTTCCGGCATTCCAAGTAGTTCTGCAAAGGCCTTCTGGGTCAACCCCAAGCCTTCCCGCTTCGCTTGCACCCACGCTCCAATGTCCAACATCCGGTCAAGCATCATGTTCTCCTTTTGATCCAGGCATTACCAGGTTTGATTCGCCGGGTCAACTACAGGATAAAAGTTCTAAGATTTTATTGATATTGCTGAGACATGTTGGCTACCTTGCTTATTGTTCGCCACCCTCACAAATCCTCATTTATCATCGCTTGCCATTCATCGATCTTCTTTTCGTATAGCTCGCGTTCTGGCGGGGGGAGGCAGGAGGAGGCTACTCGCCGTAGCACCCAAGCATTTCTATTCTTGAATTTCGGTCAGTTGCTGCATAATCTCAACTTCAGGCACCAGACCTTGTGTAGTGAGAGCACGTCTCTCTAAAAACCATCAACCTTAGATCCGCCACCGGTGCCGATTTCATTTTTGAAAACGGACAGGTTGATATGCGTCATCAAGAACAAATCCAACATACATCCGTGTATTTGCCAAAAGGCATCCACACGGCACTTCGTGTTGCCTCACTCAATCAGGGCAGGACAATGTCCGAATTGATTGCCAAGGCACTGGACGGTGCTTGGAACCTCCATGAGGAACCAGCACCGGCCCCATACGGTGAAGGCAAACCATAGCTATGGGCGCTTTACCGGAAAAGCGCCTGCTTGGATCAGAAATTCTCGATTCAGGGATGACCCCCGCGCAGTGGGTCAAAACGCTAGCAAACCATGAGATCATCATCACCGAACGAACGCTTCGTGAAATCGCGAACAGGCTAGAGGCCTGCTTCAAGCTCGGAAACGCGATGATCATTACCCCACAACAAATGGACCAAATCTTGATGGAGGGTCAAAAGTGCCGCTCGAAACCTTCAAACATAAAACAAGCAAAAATCTCTGGATCAAGGGCTGGGTCGAATTCGAAGGGGCGCGGATCGCCGGGCCATACCGGTGCAGCTCAGGCTCACCTACTAAGGCTGGCGCAGAAAACTGGATAGCAGTCGAGACGAAATATCAGCGGCACAAACATATGGTCGGCGAAGAAGCGGCGCAGACATTCTCTGATGCCGTGTTGATCTACAATGCCAATGCAAAAACAGCGAGGCAACTTCTGCCTATCGACCGCGAGATCGGGGCGACACCGCTAACAAAGATCACCGGAAAATTGCTCAAATCTCTGGGGCAAAAAATGAAGCCGTTGGCGTCAACGGATACATGGTGGCGCGAGATCGTGACTCCTGCCCGCGCCGTGATCAACAACGCCCACGAGCTTAAAGGCACGCCTGCAATCAAGGTGCGGCAGTATTCCAGCAACGAGCGGGTCGCGCAGGATACCAGACGTAAGAAAGCCAGTCGTGTGGCGCGCACGCCTTCAGATCGTGATTGGGTTGCCGCATTCTGTGCCGTCGCTGACCCCCACAACGCCGCGCTGCTTCGCTTTATGTTCGAGACGGCAGCGCGGATCGATCAGGCGGTTTCCCTGACCCCCAACGACATCGACGCCGAAGAATGTCAGGTTTGGCTGAAAGCCCAAAAGGGCCACGCAGCGGGGTGGGTGAAGGTTTCGGAAGCTATGATGGAAGAGCTGTTGGCGCTTCCCAAAAAATTCTCGCGAAACCCGCGCACCGGAAAGCTGCTGGAACAAAGGGTGTTCGGTTACAACAGCTCGACCAGCTACAACAGCCGCTGGAAGACGATCTGCAAGAAGGCGGGCATTCCATATCTGTCAGCGCACGCTGCCGGTCGGCACGGATTCTTCACGGAACTGGTCGTCAGGAGGAACATAAATCCCATCGACGCGGCCAAGGCCGGGCGTTGGTCGGACGCCTCCTTACCTCTGCGCGTTTATGCCCATCCGGAGACCAACGAGGCCTCTCTCAGAGAGCATTTTCGTACAAAACCGGTACAGACCAAGAAACCAAAACAGCCTAAATCACGGAAAAAGAAAGGAAATACAGATGACAACTAACTCCCTCCTAAGGGGCAGGTTGCAGGTTCGAATCCTGCCGGGGTCGCCAGCGCCTTTGATATCATTGGATAAAACGGCTACACACCCAAGGTGTGTAAAAAGTGTGTAAACCGAGCCAATTTGCAAGTTTCTGACAAACAAATGTTCTTATGCCAGAAGCAATGCCTTTTCCTGACATATAGGGGACCAATAGCATTCAAGAAGGGATCAAGAACGGTGACTACCACTATCAGCATAATTGCCTGAGTGGAGCACCAGATTTGGTGCTACGCGGCCCAACACAGTTGCCTATGCCCAGTAGGATCAAGAGTGGATCAAGAAAAATAGGCAGCGAAATTTAGCACTAAGCCCCTGTAAACATGACTTACAATCGATTGTAACGGCCTAAATAGCCGTTGAGGATCAAGAGTGGATCAAGAAACTAGTGCCACCAAGGATGGTAGCCTGCACGTGGGTGATCCTCGTCGGCATACTTTATCAAGCCAGCATCCATAGTCTTGCGTATCACACTGGTCGCCTGGGCAGCATTCTTGGCGTCTATGCCAAGCCGTTCACACAGTGTCGCATTACGCATCCGTTCACCCGCCATCGACTTCAGCACAGCATGGAAGTAGCAGGCTCTGACACGTTCCTCAGCAGTCATATCTGCGAATGTCCGTGGACCGTACAGCACCACCTGCATCGAGCCGACATTTGCCTTGCGCAGAGGGGCAGGAAGCTGGAACACCTCTACTTCTCCAAATACCTTATCCAGGCCACTTCCTTGCTCTTCACACATGCCCATACGGCGCATCAGAGATGCAATGGCCTCGTTACGCGACCGCGGTGGAAGATCAATCATACGGTTGGTATCGACAAGCGGGCAACCAGGGTTGGTAATCTCCATGCGGTCCGAAAAAAGTTCGATCAACGGGCCCGCGCCAGTGATCGTCATATCCTGGTGAATCAGTGCATTTGCCACCAATTCTCGCACGGATAATTGTGGAAACAGAGGATGGGCTTCTCGCAATGCTTGACCAATGAGTTCGTTCTGGGGCAACAGCCCATTGATATACCCCAACAGACCTTCAAACCCTGAAGCATAGGTCATTGACCAAATCGATGTCACGTTCATTAGGCAACAAATATTCCTCTTGGATTCAGCATCGTCTCGATTGGGCTTTTGTTAGCAATGCACTACCACCCTTTGTCAAGGACACTATAAATCGTGCTGGGCCGTTATGCGAACACATAGTATAGTTCTATGAAGACTGCTCGTGCCCTTCCGATGCACCCGTGCACCATGGTTTTTGAAATACACATAATTGTAGGGTTCAAGATATTCTACCCTGACCGGTTCAGGGTATTGGCCCCATCCGCATTCAGTCAGATACAGCCTCAGTTCATCGAGAAGCAAATCCTCACCACCTAGTGTTACGATGCGTTGGCTGGGTTTGCTCTGAGAATGCCTTTCAACTTCCATGATCGCTTTTGCGGCTGCCGCCTGCAACAGCGGGGTTGTCGAACCGTAAGGGGCACGTGACAAAATGTGCTCTTGGATGACAGTTTGCTCAATGAATTCGCCTGGTTGGAACCCATGGATGTTTGGCTTTTCGCCAGCGAGAAACATTCTGGTTCCCCAAGGCGACCGGCGTTTCTGGATATATGACGACAGTCGGTCATCAAATTTTATGGTCAGGCCCAATGTTTGTACAATTTTTCTTGCCAAATGTAGCCAGGTTGATCGATATAGCTCTTGCAGCACTTGATCCGGTACATCGCCTTGCCACGCGGCTGGCAGCATGCTCGACGCACTTAACCGGGCACGTGAAGCCGCCACAATCGTAATTCTTGCCAAGATGCTCGTCGATCCCGGCGGCCCAATCGGGGAAATTCTCGAGCCATTCTTCCATCTGACTTTGAAGGGTGTCTGTATGTTGATCGATATGGATGAGTGAATGTCCTTTTGGCAGTCCGCCTTGGAGCTCCAAAGCTTAGAGGCCAAGGTCTTGGATGGCCTTGTCCAGCAGGGAGACGCCTTTGACGATCCACGAAGGGTTGAGCGACGCATACCCCATCACCAGCCCGATCTGTTCGTTCTGGCCGCCCGACAAGGGCGGGTTGCAAAGCGGGCGGACGGAATAAAGCCCGACACCCAGCGTGCGGGCGCGATTGATCAGGTCTGGCTCTCGTGCGATGGGGATGTCGCGGAACCAGACCACAATGTGCAGACCGGCCTCGGTTCCGCGGATGTCAACGCGGTCGCCAAAGGTGGCTTTCAGGGCGCTGATCAGGGTTTCCCGCCTGTGATTGTTCTTCCGGCGCTGCCGGCGGACGTGGCGTTCATATGTCCCGCTTTGAATCAGGTCTGCCAGGGCCTCTTGTTCTAGTTGCGCATTGTGCCGGTCCGCCAATTGTTTGGCAGTCGCGACAACGCGGACTAGCGTGTCAGGCACCACCGCATAGCCGATCCGCAGCGTAGGCGAGAGCGTTTTGGAAACGGTGCCGATATAGACCACACGGTCGTTCGGGTTCGACGCCCACAAGGGTGGCAAGGGTTTCACGTCGTAGCGGTATTCGCTGTCATAGTCGTCTTCGACGATCCAGGCGTCTGTGCGTTTTGCCCAGTCCACTAGCTGCATGCGCCGGTCAATCGGCATCACTCCGCCCATGGGATATTGGTGCGATGGCGTCACATAGGCCAGCCGTGCCTGCAACCCCTCAAGCTGTTCGGTGAGCAACCCATGGTCGTCGACCTCGATGGGGATGGCCGTGGCACCTGAAGCTTCGAATGACCACCGGGCCATCGCATAAGACGGGTTTTCAATCGCAAAGGTGTCCCCCGGGTCCAACAGGATGCGTGAGAGCAGATCCAGCGCCTGTTGAGAGCCATTGACGATGATGATCTGATCAAGATTGCAATTGATCGACCGCGCCCGCCACAGGTAGCTTTGTAACGCATGGCGCAACGCGTTAGAGCCGAACGGTTCGTGGTAGGACAGGACGTTTTGTTTGCGCAGCAAAATGCTGGTCACGGCGCGCCGCCATTGGGCGGTGGGAAAATCCTCGGACGCGATCTCTCCATACCGGAAACTGATAAGGTGAGGGGAAGAGCGGGGTGGCCGCAATTGGCCGATATCGATCAATCGGCGCCCATAGGCGCTTAGGCTTTCGGTGGTGGGATCTGCCTTTTCAGCACTGTCCGTCTTTTTGGTCGAAGCGGCGGGAGAGATGATGGCGACCCGAGGGCGCATTCCGGGACGGACAACAATATAGCCCTCGGCCGCCAGTTGGTCATAGGCGGCGCTGACGGTTGTCCGGGACACGCCAAGTTCCTCGGCGAGCGCCCGAGAAGAGGGAATCGGTTCCTCGGGCGCGTAATTTCCGGCCCTGATCTGGTCGCGCAGATTTGCACAGATCTCCCGGCGACCGATCCGATGCGCGCGATATTCCGCTTTTACCAACTGGACCACCGATTCATGAGCAAACTGGCCGTTTTATCAGTCCTAATTCATCTTTAAGGGTAGATCAACTTGGATTAACGCTCCGTTAAGGTTTAAGAGTGGCGGTATTAAACATGCTGGAAGTGATTGCGCAAATGGACGAAAGCTCGCGATTTGGTGCGAGTCCGGAGGCGTTGTTCCATGCCCGTCTGGTCCAGATCGAACGCCGCATTGCACAGGCCTGTGACAACGCCGGGCGCGACCGGTCGGATGTACGCCTGTTGCCGATCACCAAGACCGTGCCAGCCGAGATTCTGCGTCACGCCTATGCGGCCGGGCTGCGGGATTTCGCGGAAAACAAGGTGCAGGAAGCTCAGGGCAAGATCGACCTGCTGAACGATCTGCCGGTGCGTTGGACAATGGTCGGCCACCTGCAAAAGAACAAGGCCAAGCAGATGCTGGGTTTCGCCCAGGAGTTCCATGCGCTTGACAGCATGGCGCTGGCGGCGCGGCTGAACCGACTGTTGGCCGAACAAGGCCGGGTTCTGGATGTCTATGTTCAGGTGAACACCTCTGGCGAGGCCAGCAAGTACGGACTTGCCCCCAAAGACCTGCCAGCCTTCCTTGATGTGCTTGAGACCTGCACGCAGTTGCGCCCGCGCGGATTGATGACGCTGGCGGTGTTCAGCGGCGACCGTGACCGGGTTCGCGCGTGTTTTCGTATTTTGCGCAAGCTGCGCGATCAGTCGCTGGGCGACCACCCCGAAATTCGTGGTCTGTCCATGGGCATGTCGGGAGACTTTGAAGATGCCATTCGCGAAGGCGCGACGGTTGTCCGCATCGGGCAGGGCATCTTTGGACAACGCCCAACACCAGATGGCCACTACTGGCCGGGAACGGTGGCCACGCCTCCGCCTGCATAGTCAGTCGATTGATTTTCAACCGAAAAGTTTCTGCCGAATAGGGGACCATAACCATGCTATTTAATTTGATCGTGTCGCAAGGCCGCGCTGCCGACAAAACCGCTATGACCATTCAGGGGGCAGCGCTCACCGCCAAAGCGCTGGAGCAGGAATACGGGCTCACGGCCACAACCGTGGGCACGCCCTCGGCGCCCGCCGACGACGATTGGACCGAAAGCCTGCCGCAGGCAAAACCGACCCTGCAAGCGGTACAAGACGCAGTCGAAAGCAGCATTCAGAGCGGCAAGCTGACCGTGCTTGCGTCGAACACCTGTTCGATCAGCCTGGGGTCCTTGCCTGCGATGGCGCGCAACCATCCCGACGCGGTTCTGCTGTGGGTCGATGCGCATGGTGATTTCAACACGCCGGATACGACCGACTCGGGGTATCTGGGTGGCATGGTCGTGGCGGCGGCCTGCGGCCTTTGGGACAGCGGGCTTGGCGCGGGGTTGAAAGCGGATCAGGTGGTGTTTGTCGGCGCGCGCGACATCGACCCCAAGGAAGCAGAATTGATCGCGAGGGAAGGGGCGCGGATCATCCCCGCCTCCGACGTGACTCCCGAGGCCGTCCTGAGAGCCGTGAACGGGCGCAAGGTGTGGATTCACATCGACTGGGATGTGCTGGAACCCGGCTATGTTCCCGCCGATTACAAAGTGTCTGGGGGCCTGCTTCCAAGCCAGATCCAGGCCATCCTGTCGGCGCTTTCGCCCGATCAGGTCCTGGGTCTGGAGGTCGCGGAGTTCCAGGTGCCGCCTGATGCCCAGCAGTCCGAAACCGCGCTCAATACGGTCCTTGAAATGCTCAGCCCCTTGCTGAGTCAAACCAGGGCCGTAGCCGCCTAAGGCACGATACTCCTTAGCTGAAACAATGACATGGACCCCGGGGCGGCAATGCAGCCGGCCCACCTGTTTTGCGCGGGCTTTTTCCGCGCCAAAGAGAGCAATTGAGGATTCCAGACAAGATGTTCGTTCAAACTTCACCCGGACCAGTAACCGAACGACGCCGCATTCAGGCTGGCAAACTGTTTATGAAACCGGAACTTTATTCCGGTGACCTTTTGGCCAGCCGCTGGCAGCGCAGTGCAATAGACGGCTTTGCCGAACGCGTCGGCAGCGAAAGCTTTCCTTGCCTGTTCGGGCGCAAGGCGTGGGCCAGCGATAGCGTGCGTTTCGTCTTTGCCGAATGCAACGGGGCAGGCGAATTCGATGACGTTCTGGTCGGGCTGACCGATTACACCAATTTCGTCAAAGACACCCCCCTGAACGACAGGCTGTTTTCACCGCTGGTGGTGTTCTTCGAAGCGTCGAGGCTGGATTGCATCAGCCTGCACGATCTGGGCTGGCAGGTGCTGAACTGGGTGCACGGCATGGATCCCGCCCCATGGCCCACGGACGTTGCCAGGGACCCAGATCATCACAGCTGGTGTTTCTGTTTCAACGGGGTGCAGTTGTTCGTGAACATGAGCATACCGGACCATCAAGTTCTGCGCAGCCGCAATCTGGGCGGCTACCTGACCTTTGTCATAAATCCACGGGAAAACTTCGACGCGGTCGCCAGCATGCAGTCCCGGAGCGGTCGCCTTGTGCGTGACAATATCCGTAAACGGGTCGCCGATTACAACGGTGGCACGGTGCCCGAAGAATTGGGCTTTTTCGGCGACGAAGATAACCGGGAATGGCAGCAGTACCAGTTGGAAGAAACCAATCTGGCCCGGCCTGCGCAATGCCCGTTTTCACAAAAACCCACGCCACACGCCCCAGCCCGAACCGATGCTGCCGGCGGCGGCGTTTCCTCCGGATCTCGCAACGACGCGGCCCCGACCCAAACAGAATGACTGGAGAATAGGAATGTTACTTCCAACTGAACGGAGTCGCGGACTCCTTGAAATGATCGCGGCCATGATCGTTATGGGCACGGTCGGCTACTTTGTTCTAGAGTCGCAACTGGCGCCATATGACGTGGTGTTCTTTCGCTGCCTGTTTGGCGCGATCTTCCTTGCCCTTTACTGCTATGCGCGGGGGTTTCTGCGCAACACCGGCCTGACCCGCAAGACGCTGCTGATCGCATCGCTGAGCGGCGTGTTTCTGGTCACCAACTGGGTGATGCTGTTCGCATCGTTCAACGTTGCCTCGATCTCTACCTCGACGGTGATCTACCACACGCAGCCATTGTTCTTTGTTCTGATGGGGGTGCTGTTCCTGGGGGACAAGCTAACCCGGGACAAGCTGGCCTGGGTGCTTATCGCCTTTGCCGGTGTTGTGCTGATCGTCGGCCCCGACATGGGCGAGTTCAGCTTTGCCTCGGCGGAATTGCTGGGCGTGTCGCTGGCGATTGGGGCGGCCATCTTGTACGCGGTCGTATCGATTATCGTGAAGCATCTCAAAGAGATCAAACCGCACCTGATCGCGTTGATTCAAGTTTCTGTCGGGGTCGTGTTGCTGGCGCCGCTGGCCAATCTTGAGGCGACAAGCGGCTTTTCCCAGGCGCAGTGGACCAACCTTCTGATCCTCGGCGCGTTTCATACCTGCCTGACTTACATCCTCATGTATTCGGCCTTCAAGAAACTGCCGACGCCGCTCATCGCCGTGTTGTCCTACATCTATCCGGTCGTGGCTATCCTCGTCGATTACTTCGCCTATGGCAAAGCCATGCACTGGGTGCAGATCGCCGGCGGCATGATGATCCTGTTTGCGGGTTACGCCGTGAACCAGGGCTTCCCGATCTTCCCGCGTGCGCAATCGCGCTCTGCCGTTGCCGCAACGCCCGTTGAACGGGACTGATCCCAACCATTCTTTGTCTCGAACCGCTCAATCAAAAGGTACATCAAGATGGCTCTTTATAATTCCGTCCTCGACACCATCGGCAGAACCCCGATTGTCCGTCTCAACCACATAGCACCGAAACACGTATCCGTTTACGTCAAGGTGGAATCCTTCAACCCCGGCGGTTCCGTCAAGGACCGGCTTGCGCTGGCGGTCGTGCTCGACGCCGAGCGGCGCGGCGAACTCAAGCCGGGCGATACGATTGTCGAATGCACTTCTGGCAATGTCGGCATCGCCTTTTCCATGGTGGCGGCCGCGCGCGGTTACAAATTCGTCGCCGTCATGGGGGATTCCTATTCCATCGAGCGCCGCAAGCTGATCCGGGCCTATGGCGGCAAGGTGATCCTGTTCCCCGGCCATCTGGGCAGCAGCGGCGGCAACAAGATCGCTGACAATCTGGCCGAGCGCCATGGCTGGTTCCGTGCCCGTCAGTTCGACAACCCGGCCAACCCAGCCTATCACCGCATGACCACCGCATCCGAGATCCTGAGCGATTTTGCCAATCACCGCCTCGATTATTTCGTCGCCGGGTTCGGGACCAGCGGCACGGTGACCGGCGTTGGCCAGATGCTCAAACGGGCCCGTCCCGAGGTCAAGATCATCGCCGCCGAGCCGTCCAATGCGGCCATCATTCAGGATGGTGTGTGGAGCCCGCATCAGATCCAGGGGCTGGCGCCGAATTTCGTGCCCAGCGTCATGGATCAGAGCGTGATCAGCGAGCTGCGCAAGATCGACGAAGTGGTGGCCCGCGACACGTCGCGGCGGCTGTCGGTCGAAGAAGGCATCTTTGCGGGCATTTCCTCCGGGGCGAATGTCGCCACCGCGCTTGAGATCGCGCAGGACGCCCCCGAAGGCTCTGTGTTGCTGGCGGTGCTGCCAGACACCGGTGAACGGTATCTGTCCACGTTCCTCTTCGACGGCCTCTCTGAAGAGTCGGACGATGAATGGCTGGCCTCGCTCGATAGCACACTTGAACTCGAACATGCGATTTGAAGTGGGGTCGGGATGAACAAGATAAACGCACCTGACCGGACAAGTGAGGTCGTACCTGCGGCAACTCTTTTTGCAGAGTTGCCCGACGGGTTCCGCCTCAAGTGCGGCGGCACCCTGCATGGTGCCCGGATCGCCTATGAAACCCACGGCCGCCTGGCGGACGACGGCAGCAACGCGATCCTGGTATTCGGCGGGTTTTCCGCCAGCGCCCATATCGCATCTCATCCCGGGGACACCTCTCGGGGGTGGTGGGAGGAAATGGTGGGGCCAGGCAAGGCGGTGGATACCAACCGTTGGTTCGTAATCTGCTTCAACGCACCGGGAGGCTGTTTCGGTTCGACCGGCCCGGCCTCTGTCAATCCGCGTTCAGGGCGCAAGTACCGTCTGGATTTCCCCGAGATCAGCATCGAGGACATCGCCGAAGCGGCGCGCTGCCTTGTTCGGCAGCTTGGGGTCCGGCTACTGAGCTGCGTGATCGGCACTTCTATGGGCGGGATGAGCGCCCTTGCGCTGCTGCACCGCTATCCCGACATTGCCCGAACGCATATCAACATCTCGGGCGCGGCGGGGGCTGCCACTTATGCCATCGCGCTGCGGTCCCTGCAGCGTCAGGCGATCCTGAACGATCCGGCCTGGCGCCGCGGCCTGTACGAGCACGCGGCCGATGTGCACGTCGGCATGTCGCAGGCGCGGATGCTGGGTATGCTGTCTTATCGTTCTCCCGAGGAATGGCAGCAACGCTTTGCTCGGGACCGTATCGCGGCAGTCCCGCCGGCTGCCGCCAAGGACGAGGCTTTCGCGCCGGAATTCATGGTCGAAGGCTATCTGCGATACAAGGTGAATGGCTTTGTCGGGCACTACGATCCCAACTGCTACCTGTACCTGAGCCGGGCAATCGACAGGTTCGACCTGGCCGACGAGGCGGGCGGCGATCTGCACTGTGCGTTGTCGCAGATTGACCTGGAACGGGCTCTGGTGATCGGCACCAAGACGGACATCCTGTTCCCGGTGTGGCAGCAGGCGGCCATTGTCGACGGCCTGAACGGCGGCAAGGTCCCGACCGAAGTCCTTCACCTTGAATCGCTGCGCGGGCATGACGCCTTTCTTGCCGATTTCGATCAGTTCGCGCCGCCTGTTGGCCGCTTTCTTGCTTCGATCTCAACCAAACGCCCGGCCGTTTCGGTGATGTGACGCGCCGTCGCCTCGCAGTGCTGCCCACTCAATTACGACACATGCCTTGAAAGGGATCCGACATGTTGGACCAGATTTCGAAAACCGCCCACATCAAGATTGACCGCCTCTGGAACGCCATCCACGAGCTTGCCCTTATCGGCCCAGGTGTTGCTGGCGGCTGCAACCGCCAAACGCTGACCGATGACGATGCAGAGGTCCGGCGTCTGTTCCAGAGCTGGTGCGAAGCCGAGGGTATGAGCCTGACCATCGACCAGATGGGCAACATGTTCGCCTTGCGGCCCGGCACCGATCCCGATGCCGACCCGGTGTTCATGGGTTCGCATCTGGATACCCAGCCGACCGGCGGGCGCTATGATGGCGTGCTGGGGGTCCTGTCCGCGCTCGAAGTGGTGCGTGTGATGAACGAACAGGGCATCCAGACCCGCCGCCCGGTTGGCATCGTCAACTGGACCAACGAAGAGGGAGCCCGCTTTGTACCCTCGATGATCGGCTCGGGGGTTTTTGCCGGGGCCTATACCCTGGACTATGCCCATGATCGTCGCGACGAGCAGGGCAAGAGCCTGGGTGAGGAATTGCGCCGCATCGGTTGGATGGGCACCGAAGCGGTCGGCAGCCAACCAATGCGTGCCTATCTGGAATACCATATCGAGCAAGGCCCGATTCTGGAGGCCGAGCAGCGCGATGTCGGCGTGGTCACAGACTGTCAGGGTTTTTCCTGGCTCGAAATCACCCTGACCGGACGCGAGGCACACACCGGTTCGACCCCGATGAACATGCGCTCGAACGCGGCTCTGGCGATGGCCCAGATCATGCAGATGGTTCAGGATCTGGCGATGCAGCACCAGCCGGGCGCGGTGGGCAGCGTGGGGCAGGTCAATTTCTCGCCGAACTCGCGCAACGTTCTGCCGGGCAAGGTCGTGTTCACGGTCGATGTCCGGTCTCCCGATCTGGCCAAGCTCGACATGCTGCACGCCAAGGTCGAGGCCGAGGCGACCCGGATCGCCGCCGATCTGGACGTTGGCATCAGCATCGAACCAGTGGGGCGGGTGAACCCGGTCGCCTTCGATCCCGAACTGGTGTCGATCGTGCGCCAATCCGCAAAAGGGCTGGGTGTCAGCCACATGGACCTTGTTTCGGGTGCGGGGCATGACGCCTGCTGGCTTGCCCGGGTGGTGCCCAGCACGATGATCATGTGCCCCTGCGTCGGTGGCCTGTCCCATAACGAGGCCGAAGAGATTTCAGTCGAATGGGCCGAGGCGGGCGCCAACGTGCTTTTGCGGGCCACGCTGGCCGCAGCAATGACCGAAAGCTGAGCCCCGGAACGGGGCGCCCAGCCCCGCGCCTTTTCACGAATACGATCGATCAATTCCCTCCGAACTGGAGCCATACCATGAATGCCATCACCAGACTGACGCCGCATATGCAGGCTTATTCCGAGGAATTCGCCGACAACGGAAATATCAACTGGCTGCCCTATCTGATGTATTTCCACCCGTTCGGCTTTTCCTCGCCGGTGGTCAATACCGATGCCAGCGGGTTCCGCTACACCGAGGCCCGCAACCGGTCCTATTCGGTAGCCGACCTCAAGGGCGAAAGCCGCGTGCGCGTCCTCGCGGGTAGCTCGACGGTCTTTGGCATCGGGGCCAGCACAGACGGCCACACCCTGTCCGCGCGCATGACAGAAAACGACCCGGGCGGAAGCCCCTGGGTCAATTTCGGCGGGCGCAGCTTCAATTCCACGCAGGAAATGATTCTGTTCTCGCTGCACCACTCCAAACTGCCAAAGGTCGACGAAATCGTATTGTTTTCGGGGTTCAACGACCTTGGCCTTGCGCGCCAGCCCAAACGGTATCGCGGCGAACATGGCGCGTTCTTCATGTATCCCGATTTCTTCAATGCCATGGCGCAAAAGAAACCCTCGCGCTTTTCGCGTTGGTTCGGCACAGACACGGCGGACGCGCCCGAAGCGCCGCCCTCGCTGGATGAACAGATCGACTATGCCGCAGGCCTAATGCTACGGAATCTGACGAACTGGAAAATGTTCGCCGACGGGCTGGGCGCAAAGCTTGTCTTCATGCTGCAGCCGCTGTCGAACTGGGTCCGTCAGACCGGTTCCCCCGAAGAGGAAACCCTGTTTTCCGAACTGGAGCGGCGCGGCCGCTTTGCCGAAACCTATGGCGACATTCTCGAAGCCCACGCGGCGCAAAGCTATTCAAACCGGCTTGCCGAGGGTGCCGAAGCTTTGGGCGTGAAATTTGTTAATCTTGCCCCGCTTATTGCCCGTAAGGCGCCCCCCGAGCAATGGATCTTTGTCGACCGCATTCACTTTACCGACGACGGGCACGATTTTGTTTCGAAGATCGTTCTCGACGCAATTTCCACCTGAAAGAAAGGAACAATACCATGACCCTGTTCAAGAAAATCCTTGGCCTTTTCCGCCGCAAGAAGGCCACCCAAAAGAACGACTCGTCCATCTATCCGATGTTCTGAGCGAGCCATCCGGGCACCCGTTCAACGGCACACAGGAGGCGCATATGTGGCGCGAATTGTTTTCGTATTCGATAAATCCAGAGGTCTTTTTAGATGTCGGGAACCTCTGGTCCCTGGTCCACACGGATCAGGACCGTGGACTAGAGGTCGCCGCATTGCGCCAGGAGTCCGTCGCGCGTTGGTCGGACCTTGCCACGCGGCTAAGCGTAGAGCAGCGTCGCAAGGCCGCACGCTTCGTTCTTGAGCAAAGCGCGCCTGTGGCGGCAACGCTTGGGGCGACGCTACACAGTCTCAGTGCGCCGGGGGTCTTCGAGCTGCCCGAACAATTGCGCGCCATGGCGCTGTTGGCCGATGATGTCGGGGCGGGGGCCGCCAGCTGCGCACGCGCGGATGCCTTTCGCGCCATCGCCCGGCGGCACGGGATCGAAGCGGCGGCGGCCCCGCCCCACGAACTGGCACAGGACAGGCGGATCAACGACAGCCTGTTCCGTCTGCCCGGTGCGATCCTTGCCTTGTCCCGGCGCAGTGACGCCTTTGGGGCCGTGTTGATCGGGGCGGATATGGCGCAGCGTGAATTGGGATGCCTGCCGTGCTGGTCTTTTGCCGCCGAGGTGCTGTCCGCGCCCGAATGGGAACGGCTGGACATGGCGATTCCGCAAACCGCCGACAGCCTGCCTGCGGGTGAAACGCCACTTGGACTCGCACGGGCGCTTGCAGATGCACTGGCCGACACACCGGACCAGCAGGCGCAATGCGCGACGGGAATTGCCCTATATCTAGCACTGATTGACGAATGGGATCGGACCCTATTCGACCTGACCCTTACGCATCTTGACCCCCGCCTGTCGATGGGGCTGCTGCTGCAGGCCAAGGCCCGAGAAGCGAGCGTCTACCACGAAAATTTCAAACTCGAAGGGCAGTCACTGCGTGACTGGCTGTCAAAAGCGCGCAAGGACCCTCTTCCGCTTCTCGAAGTGCTGGGCCGAAGCCGCATCATTCGCAAAGGCGACCCGGACAAATCGCGATTTGCGACGCAGATGCTGGACTATGGCGGCCCGATGTTTCGTGTGTTCAACGACGGTGAAATCGCGATCATCCGCGACTGGATCACTGATCTGGGACAAGACGACAGTTGGCCCCATCCCGACAGCCGCGGCGCGGTGCTCGCCCGTCTGGCTGCAACATTCGTCGCGCCGCGCTCCGAGATCGGGCAGGGGGACGCAACGCTAGGCGTCACGCCGACCGGCATTCGCCAGGCCTATTTCACGCTTCAAGGCCGGGCACTGGCGCCCGCGACCCGTGCATTTGCAGCGGAATACTGCGAATTCTGGCTTGCGAAGGCCCGAAAATGCATCGACGCGACCGACCGTTCTTTGCCAGTGGACTGGCAGCCGGGGCTGTTGCGCGAATGGTTGCTGGACACGCACGACCACCACGCCGCGCGGTTCGAACAAAGCGCCGAAACCGAAATTCCGAGCCGCGAGGCGGTCATCGAACAATCCGTGCAACTGGCACCGCTCACGCTGATCGACGGGGCTTGGTTGCAAGGCTTCACCGACATCGCGCTGGCCTCCAGCCGCGTCGGGGCTCCGCTGTTTAAAACCTATTGGGATGAACTGGGCAACGGCGCGTGGGACATGAACCACCCAAAGGTTTACCGCGATGTTCTGTCCGCGATGGGCAAGGAGCTACCCCCAACTGGCAGCCTCGAATTCGCCCACCACCCTGACCTCAGAGACGACAGTTTCCAGCTGCCGGTCTATTGGCTGGCAATCGGAAAATTCCCGTCGAGTTACCGAGCCGAAATCCTTGGGCTCAACCTCGCGATGGAACTGTCGGGCGTCGGCGGAACCTACCGGAACGCGCACCGTTTCCTGCAGCACTACAACCTTCCGACGATCTTCGTCGATCTGCACAATACTATCGACAATGTGTCGGACGGTCACGCGGCCTGGGCTGCGGATGCGATCGATCTGTTCATCTCGGCCATCGAGAATCCGGACGAAGTGCGAAAGACCTGGTCGCGGGTGCGCGCCGGATTTGAATCGCTCGACCCGATCGCAAGGATTTGCGGCAACCTCGATTTTTTCGCCACCCGCAGCAAGGCACCGGGCAAGCCGGTTTCAGCCGCTGATGCCCTTCACCACGTGCCCCCAAGAATGAGCGCCTGACCCATGACCCAATACCACCTTGGAATATCCGCCTTTTATCACGATGCCGCCGCCGCTATCGTCAATGAACACGGCATCGTTGCCGCCGCGCAGCAGGAACGGTTCAGCCGCCGCCGCCACGACGCCGCCTTTCCGGCGGACGCCATTGCCTATTGTCTGGATACCTCGGGGATCGAGCTGTGCGATTTGGCCAGCGTCACCTACTACGAGGATTCAGGAGCCAAGTTCCGGCGCACTCTTGGCAGTTTTGCCTGTGCCGGACCGAAAGGGGCTGACACGTTTTCCGACATCCTGCCCGGCTGGCTGGGGCAACGCCGCCGCATGGACCGGGTCGTCGCGCAGGAACTCAGGGCGATGCAGCGCGGTACGCCGCCCGACATCAAGGTGACGGATCACCACCGGTCACATGCCGCGTCCGCCTTCCTTCCGTCGCCTTTCGAGAGCGCGGCAATTCTGTGTATCGACGGGGTCGGGGAATGGCACACAACCACCATCTGGCACGGTCAGGGGCCGGAACTGCGCCTGGTGAATTCGGTGTCCTACCCGCATTCCCTTGGCCTGTTGTACTCGGCATTTACCTATTACTGCGGGTTCAAGGTCGATTCCGGTGAGTACAAGCTCATGGGGCTGGCACCATATGGGGTGCCGCGCTATGCTCGGAAAATTCTCGATCACGTGGTGTCGCTGAAAGAGGATGGCTCGTTCACGCTCAACCTTGACTATTTCACCTTCCTGGAAGGCAAGACCATGGTCGGGCAGGCGCTCGAAGAGCTGTTCGGTCAGCCGATCCGCGCGCCCGAAGTGGAGATGACCCAGTTCCACTGCGATATGGCGGCCTCGATCCAGAGCGTCACGAACGACGCCGTGCTGGGGCTGGTCAGAGCTGCAGCACGGATGACCGGAGAGCGCAACCTTTGCATTGCCGGGGGCGTAGGTCTGAACTGCGTCGCCAATGGTAAATTGATTGAGGCAGAAATTTTCGACCGGGTCTGGATTCAGCCCGCTGCGGGGGATGCGGGATGCGCATTGGGTGCGGCTCTGGACGCGCAGGTCGCGGCGACCGCCAGCCGGCCGGTTCCAACCTCGGACAATGTCGATGCGATGGCGGGGGCCTATCTGGGCCCGGATTTCAGCGATGCGCAGATCCGGGCATTCCTGACCGAAAACGGCTATCCTTTCGAAGAGCTGGGCGAACCTGCGCTGTATGACCAGGTCGCCGCTCAGCTTGAGGCCGGTGAGGTTGTCGGCTGGTTTCAGGGTCGCATGGAATTCGGCCCTCGTGCGTTGGGTGCCCGTTCGATAATCGGCGATCCGCGCAATACCGACATGCAGAAGACTATGAACCTGCGGATCAAATACCGCGAGTCCTTCCGCCCGTTTGCACCGTCAGTGCTACGCGATCACGCAGACGCGTGTTTTGATCTGAAGGACGAAAGCCCGTACATGCTGGTCGTGGCACCAGTGACCGCCGGGCGGCGCCACCCGATTTCTCAGGGTGGGCTCGGCTCGATCAACGAGGTCCGCTCGGATCTGCCTGCAATCACCCATCTGGATTACTCCGCCCGCGTTCAGACGGTCAGCCCGGATACCAACCCGCGTTATGCCGCGCTGCTCAGTGCGTTCCACGCAAGGACCGGCTGCCCGGCCGTGGTCAATACGTCCTTCAACGTGCGCGGCGAACCGATCGTCTGCACCCCGATCGATGCCTATCGCTGTTTCATGCGGACAGAGATGGACACGCTCGTGCTGGGCACCTGCGTCCTGAAGAAAGCCGACCAGCCGAAAAACCTCTCCGATGACAACTGGCGAGAGACAATCCCTCTCGACTGATACCCAGAACATTCCCGAAAGGAACCTTCCCGTGAAACTGCTCGCTCTTCTTTTCTACATGGTCTTTTTCCTGCCGGTCTGGGCGTTTGTCCGCCTGACCGGAGCAACCCGGTTCGGTCGCCGTTTCCACCAGCGCGACAGCGCCTGGGATGTTCCCGTCGCCGCACAGCGACACGCTCAGGCCCAACCCGCAAAGGGTGCGCAACTGGCGGCACGGGAGAACAGAGGATGACCCATCTGTTCTACCGCAGCCTTGCCAAGGACCCGATCAACATCACCTCGGCCGAGGGCATACGCCTGACCACCCGTGACGGGCAAACAATCATCGACAGCTGCGGCGGCGCCTGCGTGGCCAACCTTGGCTATCGCCATCCGCGCATCCGCGCCGCCATGAAAGAGGCCGCCGACTCTGTCGCCTGGGTCAGTTCCGCCACCTTCATCACCGATCCGGCCGAGGCACTGGCCGACCATCTGGCCAGTCTGGAACCACGTCTGCCCCGGGTCATCCTGCAATCCGGCGGCACCGATGCCGTCGAGCTGGCGCTGAAACTGGCCTATCAATGGCATTGCGAGCGGGGCGAACCGCAGCGCGTGCATTACATCTCGCGCCGTCAAAGCTATCACGGTCATTCGCTGTTCACGCTGGCCCTGTCCGGCCAATATGACCGGCGCGAGATGTACAAACCCATCCTGCCGCAAACCACATTTGTCTCGGACTGCAACGCCTATCGCGGCAAGCTTCCCGGCGAAAGCGATGACGCCTATGGCACCCGTTTGGCACAAGAGCTTGAAGATACCATCCAGAAGCTTGGCCCCGATCGCGTCGCCGCGTTCCTTGTAGAGCCGGTCACAGGTTCGACCGCCGGGGCCGTGCCACCGGTCGAAGGGTATCTGCGCAAGGTCCACGAAATCTGTGTGCGCCACGGCGTTCTGTTGATCTTTGACGAGGTCATGTCGGGCCTTGGCCGGGTCGGGCGCAACTTCACGCATGAAGACAGCGGTATGTGCCCCGATATGGTGACTTTGGGAAAAGGGCTCGCTGCGGGGTATCAGCCGATTTCCGCGATCATGATTTCCGACCGCATTCACCAGACCATTGCCAGCGGCTCGGCCCGGTTGGTGCATGCCCAGACCCACATGTATCAGGCCTTTGCCAGCCGCGTGGCGCTCGAGGTGCAGCGCACGATTGCCGATGACGGTCTCGTCGCCGCGGCAGATCGCAAGGGTCAGTTGCTGCGCACGATGCTGGGCGACGCGCTTGGCGCACACGATCATGTCGGCGACATTCGCGGCATGGGGCTGTTTCTGGGCGTCGAGATTGTCAAAGACCGTGACACCAAGGCCACCCTGAGCGGCACGGACGCCAGCAAGTTTTCGGCGCGCATCAAGGACGTTGCACTTGAAAACGGCCTGCTGACCTATCCGGCGGCGGGTACACTTGACGGCGTGTCCGGCAATCACGTGCTCTTTGCACCGCCATTTGTGGCGACGGACGCCGATCTGGGGGAGATCGTGGACCGGTTTGTTCGGTCCCTCTCTCAAACATTGGCGGACCCCGGTATTGCAGCGCTGTTTGCATCGCAACCTGCTGCCGATGCGCGCCGACCACTCGCCACCACCTAATAGGAGCATACATGGACTTTCCCACCTTGTCGGCCTTTGCCGTCTTCGTCTGCATCATGACCGGCACACCCGGCCCCGGAAACCTGACATTCCTGGCCATCGGATCAAGCCGCGGTTTCAAGGCTGCCTTCCCGATCATCATCGCGGCGCAGATCGGCAACGTGCCCGTGAACGTTTTGATCGCGCTCGGCCTCGGCGCCATCATGTCCGCCGGGGGGCCGCTGCAGACTGCCTTTACCTATGCCAGCCTTGCCTACATGATTTATCTGGCCTGGCGCATCGTCCTGATGACGATCAAGGAAAACGGCGACGTACGCCCGCCCTCGTTCTGGGAAGGGCTGTGGATTCACCCTCTCAGTCCGAAAACCTGGGCGATGGGGGTGTCTGCCTACGGGCTGTTCCTGACCGACACCAACATGGATATCTCGCAGAAATTGCTGTTTCTGGTGGTCGGTTTCATGCTGGGCGGTCTGGTGTTCCACAGCCTCTGGGCCTTCGTCGGCGAAAGCATGCTGCGGGTGCTGGGCAATGGCCGGACCATGAGGATCGTGACCATTGTCATGGCTGTGCTCATGGTGGCTGTATCCGTTTGGTCCTTGATGAGCTGAGTTGGGATTTGGCGGAGGCGGCAAAGCCCGCCTCTGCATTTTCGAAACCCAGACCATTGCCGACCGTCCGTGAGTGGACAACCAGTTTTTTTCCCACAGACCGCACCGCTGTGGGCAGCTGTTGCAGCCAAGCAGAAATGTCATCCATGAGCTGTCATTCGGGATCTGCATTCCCGGCAGGGCATTGCCAACTTGTTCGGCCGACATGACCGGGCTATTTTAGCGGCATGAGAATTTCGACCAGTTTGCCTCGCCTCAAGGGCTTCTGCTACCCTCGCGAAATCATTGCCTACGCGGTTTGGGCTTACCACCGTTTCGCGCTGAGCGGGGCGTGATTGTCAGCCGCGAGTCCGTCCGGCTGTGGGTCAATCGGTTTGGTCGGCATTTTGCGCATTGCATCCGGCGCGATCGTCCTCGTCCCAACGGCAAATGGCACCTGAACGAGGTTGTGATCACGGACAAATTGCGCAGCTACGTCAAGCCAATCATAACGCTGGCACCGGCCGCTGACCACCGCGCCCACAAGGGTTTGAATAACGCCATTGAAGGATCGCACCGGCCATCCAAGACCTGCTGCACACTTTGTCCAGCTTTGTTGACTTTGCGCGAATAGCTTTGGATATGTAAAAATTGAGGGCCAGACATGATCACTAGCCCCAGTAAAAAGAAACGCAATACTGACCGACTATTATGTTGCAAGCAACATGTCGACGAAGGCGCTGCGCCGCTGGTCCCAACGGGACCGAAGCCACCAGCGGCGGCTGCAATCCCAGCCCGCGCCAGCCATATGGTGGGCGCGCGGCCTGAAGTTGCGAAGAGGGCCATTTGTGAAACGGGTGCCTTTGGAGGCGACATATCAAGCGCCCTTTCTCTGCGTTTCCGCAGTGCCGATCAATTCCCCAAGCAGGCTGTTGACGACGGCGCCCTGACGCGCCTCTGATTTCGCCATACCGATAAACGCGGCGGCGGGAGTCTTTCGGATGCCATAGCCGTCGACCCGTTCAGAATTTCGATCCGCGGTGGGGATCGAAATTTCTGAACGCACTTTGCGCGAAACTGCCATGTGTGAAGTGCTGCCTTGTGACCGCCCCCCGATCCGGAGCTTGCGGGAATCCGGGGGGCTGGTCGCCAGATCGGGCATTGAAATTATTTGGTTTACCCCGTTCTGCCGGGGCCACCATCGGGTGGTTATGCCGCGTCGAAATCCAGCGTCAGTTTGTCGGTGGTCGGGCGGGTTTGGCAGGCGAGGGTGAAGCCCTGCTCAAGTTCCCAGGGTTCCAACGAATAGTTCACCGCCATTTCCGCGCTGCCATTCGTCACCTTGCAGCGGCAGGTGCAGCACATGCCGCCCTTGCAGGAATAGGGCAACTCCAGCCCCTGACGCGCGGCGGCGTCCAGCACGTTGTCGTCGGCTTGGGTAACCATGAAAATCCGGCGGGTGCCATCCAGCAGGACTTCGACCTCTGCCCCCTTCTCGGCGGCATTTTGCGCGGCCTCGGACCGGGGGGCACGGGCAGCGGTGCCTTCGGTATAGAACCGTTCGTGATGGATTTTTTCTGCGGGCATTCCACCGGCTTGCATCATGGCGGATACATCATCAATCATCGCGCCGGGCCCACACAGATAGGCACCATCGACATCCAGATCAATCGCACCGGCACGGGCAAGGCGTTGCAGTTTCTCACCCGTCACGCGGCCATTCAAAAGCTCCACATCCTGCGGTTCGCGACTAAGGATGTGGATCATGGTGAACCGGTCCACATAGCGGTCTTTCAGCGCATCCAGCGCGTCCTTGAACATAATCGACGCGGTGTTCCGGTTGCCATAGACCAGCGTTACAGCGGCGCCGTGGGCCAGCGTTTCAGCCGCGATCGAGATCATCGGCGTGATGCCAGACCCGGCGGCGACCAGTAGCAGGCTTTGCTCGCCACGCGGGGTAAACCGCCCCTCTGGCGGCATCACTTGTAGGGTTTTCCCCTGTGTTAGAGACTGTGCAAAGGTTGAAAATGCGCCGCCGTCGACCTGTTTCACACCGACGCATAGCGGCTGATCGGGAAAGGATGCGATGGAATAAGAGCGCCGGATATCCTGACCACCCACCGTGCTGCGCAGTGTCAGATACTGGCCAGGTTTCCACGCCATATCGGCGGGCGTGTCAAAGGTGATGCAGATGGCGTCGCTGCCCTCGGGGCGGATATCGGTGATTGTCAGGTCGCGGAACATGGGCGCTCCTTTAGATGCATTTGAAATAGTCGAAAGGTTCATGGCAGGCGCGGCAACGGTAATGCGCCTTGCAAGCGGTAGAGCCGAATTCAGACAGCTTTTCAGTGTCTAAACTGGCGCATTTCGGGCAGGTGACGGTAATTTCGCCAAAGAGGGCGCGCACTGATCCCGCAGGTTCCTGCGGCGGAGCGATGCCATAGGCACGCAGCTTTTCACGCCCCTCTGCCGTGATCCATTCGGTTGTCCACGCAGGGGTCAGGATGCGTTCGATACGGGCGTCATACCCTGCATCACGCAGGGCGGCTTCGATGCTCAATTCAATCGCAAGGGTCGCGGGACAGCCAGAGTAGGTGGGGGTGACTCCTGCTATGGCCAGATTATTTTCGACCCTAACCCAGCGTAAAATGCCCAAATCTGCCACGGTGACGCAGGGCACCTCGGGGTCGGGCACGGCGGCTGCGGCCTCCCATGCGGGACCTTGGCTCTGGGTCCGGGCGGCAATCACCAAGTCACACCGGGCAATGCGCGGTGAACGGATTGCATTTTGGACAACATATGCCCCAGCCCTTCGCCATGAATGCCATTGCGCCCACCCGTTTGTGGATGCGACACAGTCGGCATTTCCAGCCCTGCCTCGGCAAACACATGCGCGACGGTGGCATCGAATGCTGCGCGCTGGTCGGCGCGCTTGGGCAGAACGCCGGCGGCTTCGGCCTCTGCTGCGGCATCCGAACTTTCGAACAGCTCATCGATATAGATTGCCAGCGCATCGACGGCATCGCGCATTCGCGCAGTGCTTTCCTCGGTGCCGTCACCCATGCGGATCACCCATTCGCCCGTGTGGCGGATGTGATAGGCCAGTTCCTTGACTGCCTTGCCCGCAACACCCGCAATCACCGGGTCACTGCTGTGCAGCGCGGCCTGCCAATAAGGGTGCATAAAGGCCACGAAGAAGAACTGGCGCAGCATGGTATGGGCAAAATCACCATTGGGGCGTTCGACCAGCAAGCAATTACGATAGGCCCGTTCGTCGCGCAGATATGCCATGTCATCCTCGGACCGGCCCTCGCCCTCGACCTTGCCCGCGTGATCATACAAAACCCGCGAAGTGCCGATCAGGTCCAGCGCCATATTGGGCAGGGCCAGATCCTCCTCCAGCATGGGGGCATGGCCGCACCATTCGCTCAACCGATGCCCCAGCACCAGACAATCATCCGCCAGCTCCAGAAATGCCTGATGAGTCATCACATATGCCCCACTTCGTCGGGGATGTCATAAAATGTGGGGTGGCGGTAAATCTTGTCCGCCGAGGGGTCGAAGTTTTCGCCCGATTGATCAGGGTCGCTGGCGGTGATCGCGGCGGATGGCACCACCCAGATCGAATTTCCCTCGCCGCGGCGCGTATACACATCACGCGCCGCTTGCAGGGCCAACACCTCGTCGGCCGCGTGGATCGAACCCACATGCTTGTGGCTTAGCCCGTTACGGGGCCGGATGAACACTTCCCAAAGCGGTGTCTCATGGGCCATCGCCTTCTCCTTTTTCTTGGCAAAAATACTCCGGGGAGGAGAGCGAAATCTTTGATTTCACTCGGAGGGGCTGGCCCCTCTCCGCCGGAATCAGTGTCTATTCCGCGGCAATTTTGCGCGCACGGCGTTTTTCGGCATGGGCCAGTGCGGCCTCGCGGACCCAGGCACCATCATCCCACGCCTTTTTACGCGCAGCCACACGGTCGCGGGCCATGGGGCCGTGGCCCTTGACCACACGCCAGAATTCATCCCAGTCGATCACCCCGTGATCATATCCGCCTTTTTCTTCGTTCCATTCCAGATCGGGGTCGGGAATGGTCAGGCCCAGATATTCAGCCTGCGGCACGGTGGCGTCGATAAATTTCTGACGCAGTTCATCATTGGTAAAGCGTTTGATTTTCCACGCCATGGACTGATCCGAATGCTGGCTGTCCGCATCATGCGGGCCAAACATCATAATCGACGGCCACCACCAACGGTTCAGGCTGTCCTGCGCCATTTCCTTTTGTTCGGGGCTGCCCTGCGCCAGCGTCATCACGATTTCATAGCCCTGCCGTTGGTGAAAGGATTCCTCCTTGCAGACGCGGATCATGGCACGGGCATAGGGGCCGTAGGAACAACGGCACAAGGGGATCTGGTTCATGATCGCGGCCCCGTCCACCAGCCAGCCGATCATGCCGATATCGGCCCAGCTGAGCGTGGGATAGTTAAAGATCGACGAATATTTCGCCTTACCTGACAGCAATTCCAGAGTCATTTGTTCACGGGTCACACCCAGCGTTTCAGCGGCGGAATAAAGGTATAGCCCGTGCCCGCCCTCGTCCTGCACCTTGGCCAGCAGCGCGGCCTTGCGGCGCAGGGATGGGGCGCGGGTGATCCAGTTCCCTTCGGGCAACATGCCGACGATTTCACTATGGGCGTGCTGGCCGATCTGGCGCACCAATGTGCGGCGATACCCTTCGGGCATGGGGTCGTTTGGTTCGATCTTTTGTTCGGCGTCGATGCGCGCCTGAAACCGGTCCTGAAAGTCCTGCGTTTCTTCGGTGCTGCCGTCGGCACCGATCAATCCTTGGCTATACATGGCTGGCTCCTCCCGTTCGCTTCATTTGTTATATGTTACGAAAATCAATTCGCAAAGCGTTTTTTGTAACACTTGATACTTGAGCCAAGGCAACCAATTGTGCGGCATGGATAAAAAACTGATTTCATTCGGGCATGGGTATTCAGCGCAGGCGCTGTCCAAACGCCTGTTGGCCGAGGGCTGGACGATACTGGGCACCACGCGCAGCACCGACAAGGCAGATGACCTGCGCAGGCAGGGCATTGCGCCATTGTTGTTTTCAGACCCTATTCCGCCTGAATTTGCTGATTCCAGCCATATTCTGATATCCGCCGGGCCGGACAACAGGGGTGATCCCACACTGGCAGAATACGCCGGAGCCTTGGCGGAAATGACGCCGGAATGGGTCGGATACCTGTCTACAACGGGGGTTTACGGCGACCATCAGGGCGGCTGGGTCGACGAAGCCACAGCCCTGACCCCATCCACCAAACGCGGGCAGGCGCGGGTCATGGCCGAATCACAATGGCGGGCCACCGCCCTGCCCCTGCATATCTTTCGTCTGGCGGGGATTTACGGCCCCGGTCGCGGGCCATTTGCAAAGGTGCGTAGTGGCACCGCACGGCGTATTATCAAACAAGGGCAGGTATTTAGCCGCATCCATGTCGATGACATTGCGCAGGTATTATATGCCTCGATGCTGGCACCCAACGCGGGCGCGATTTATAACCTGTGCGACGATGACCCCGCGCCGCCCCAAGATGTAATCGCCTATGCCGCCAAACTGCTGGGCCTGCCGGTGCCGCCCGCAGTTGCCTATAATCAGGCGGAAATGACCCCGATGGCACGCAGTTTTTATGCCGAATCCAAGCGGGTAAGGAACGACCGGATCAAGGATGAACTGGGCGTGACCCTGCGCTATCCCGATTACCGGACCGGGCTAAAGGCGATGATCGCCACGGATTAGACCCTAATTCAGGCCGTTTTACCAATTTGCGCGACGCCCAGAACATCCAGCACCCTGGCTTCGATATCATCGGCGTTCAGGCCAGCGGTGGCATACATGTCCTCGGGGGTGGATTGGTCGATGAATGTGTCAGGCAGCACCATGGAGCGGAATTTCAACCCAGTGTCGAACACGCCCTGTTCGGCCAGCAATTGCGCCACATGCGACCCGAAACCGCCGATAGAGCCTTCCTCGATCGTGATCAGGGCGTCGTGGTCGGCGGCCAGTTTCAGGATCAGATCACGGTCCAGCGGTTTGGCAAAACGGGCATCGGCAATGGTGGGGGTGATGCCGCGCGCGCCCAGCGCCTCTGCGGCTTTTTCCACCTCGCTCAACCGGGTGCCAAACGACAGGATCGCCACGTTTTTGCCCGTGCGGATCATCCGGCCCTTGCCGATTTCCAACACCTGCCCCTGTTCGGGCATATCGACGCCCGTGCCCTCGCCACGCGGATAGCGGAAGGCGATCGGGCCGTCATCATGGGCAACGGCGGTGGCGACCATATGTTTCAGCTCTGCCTCGTCTGCCGCGGCCATGACCACCATGCCGGGCAGGTTCGTCAGGAATGCGGTGTCAAACGCACCCGCATGGGTGGCGCCATCGGCACCGACCAATCCGGCGCGATCAATGGCGAACCGCACCGGCAGGCGCTGGATCGCGACATCATGCACGACCTGATCATAACCGCGCTGCAAAAACGTGGAATAGAGCGCACAAAAGGGCCGCAACCCGCCCGCCGCCAGACCGGCGGCAAAGGTCACCGCATGCTGTTCGGCAATGCCCACATCGAACAACCGCGAGGGATAGCGTTCGGCGAACAGGTTCAACCCTGTGCCATCGGGCATGGCAGCCGTGACGGCGCAGACGCGGCTGTCGCTGGCGGCGTGATCCAGCAGGGATTGCGCGAATACGTTGGTATAAGACGGCGCATTGCTGGGTGATTTTTTCTGCTTGCCCGTCAGCACATCGAATTTGCCGGTGGCGTGCCCCTTGTCGCGGGCGGATTCGGCGGGGGCGTATCCCTTGCCCTTTTTGGTCAGCACATGGATCAGCATCGGGCCGGTGGCGCGGGCCTGCACCGTGCGCAGAACCGGCAGCAACTGGTCCAGGTCATGCCCGTCAATCGGCCCGACATAGGAAAACCCCAATGCTTCGAACATGGTGCCGCCCACGGCCATGCCTTTCAGCATGTCCTTGGCGCGTTTGGCCCCGTCACGGAATGGCGGCGGCAACAGGGAAACCGCGCCTTTGGCCGCTGCCTTTAGCTCTTGGAACGGTTCGCCCGCATATAGGCGCGACAGATAGGACGACAGCGCGCCCACGGGGGGGGCAATCGACATTTCGTTGTCGTTCAGGATCACGAACAGGCGTTTTCCCAGATGGCCCGCGTTGTTCATTGCCTCGAACGCCATGCCTGCCGACATCGCGCCATCGCCGATCACAGCGATACCATCGCCCAGCCCGCCATCGGCGGTGCCGCCCAGATCACGCGCCACGGAAAACCCCAACGCCGCGCTGATCGAGGTAGAGCTATGCGCCGCGCCAAAGGGGTCATAGGGCGATTCAGACCGTTTGGTGAAACCCGACAGCCCGCCCTTGGTCCGCAGGGTGCGAATGCGGTCGCGCCGCCCGGTCAGGATTTTATGCGGATAGCATTGGTGCGACACATCCCAGATCAGTTTGTCCTTGGGCGTGTTGAACACCGCATGCAGGGCCACGGTCAATTCGACCACGCCCAGACCCGCACCCAGATGCCCGCCGGTTTCGGACACCGCCGAAATGGTTTCGGCCCGCAATTCATGCGCCAGCTGGTGCAGCTGTTTGTCGGACAGGCGTTTCATATCCGCCGGCACATGCACGGTATCGAGAAGCGGGGTGGATGGTCTGTCGCTCATGGCGCCCTCCGGTCCGGTGCGGGTTTAGCTGTCGCGCGAGATAACGAAAGCAGCGGCCTGCCGCAAGGTTTCGCCCTCTGCTCCATAAGGAGATAGCGCATCCGAGGCCTGTTCCACCAGTTCGGCGGCGCGGATTTTTGCCGCATCCAGCCCCAACAGGGACACAAAAGTGGCCTTGCCCGCATCGGCGTCCTTGTTCAGGCGTTTGCCGGTGGTCTGTTCGTCGCCCGTCACATCCAGAATGTCATCGGCGATTTGAAACGCCAGCCCAAGCGCATGGGCATAGGCCGCAAGCGGGGCAATATCAGCCCCCGCCAGCCGCGCACCGGCACAGGCCGACCATTCAATCAACGCCCCGGTTTTGCCCTTTTGCAGGGTGGTGATCTGGTCCAGTGACAGCGGAATCAGTGACGATTCCGCCGCAATATCCATTGCCTGCCCCAAAACCATACCCTGCGCCCCGCTGGCACGGGCAAGGGTTAGCGCCAGGTCGCATCGGATCATCGGATCAGGATGGGCATCGGGCGTGGTGACCAATTCAAACGCCAGTGATTGCAGCGCGTCACCGCACAGCACCGCGGTCGCCTCGTTCCATTGCACATGCACGGTGGGCAGGCCACGGCGCAGGTCGTCATCATCCATGCAGGGCATATCGTCATGCACCAGCGAATAGGCATGCATTGCCTCGATCGCGGCGGCGGGCCAGATCGCGATTTCGGGTGAAATGCCGTGCAATCGAGCCGATTCCAGCACCAGAAAGGCGCGCAACCGCTTGCCCCCCTGCGCGGCGTAACGCATCGCCATCACCACATCGCTGTCACCCAGCGGGGCCAGCACGCTGTTCAGATGGGTCTGAACATGGCCCGCAGCAGCAGCCAGCCGTTCAGGAAACATCAAAGCCCCTCGACCGGCTTCAGCCCTGCGGGGTTGCCATCGGAATCAACAGTAATTGCGGCGACTTTTTCCTCGGCCTCTTTCAGCTTGGCCTCGCAGCGCGATTTCAACGCTGCGCCGCGCTCATACAGCGTAATAGACTGTTCCAACGGCACATCGCCGCGTTCCAGCTGGCCCACGACCTGCTCCAGCGCGCGCATCGCATCCTCAAAGCTCATCTCGTCAATCGGGGTGTCGGTCATTGCACCTGTCCTGTGGCCTGCGTTCTGCAACATCATAGCCCTGCACGGGATCAGGTTCAATTCGGTTGACGGATCGGCAGGGGCAGGCGAGTCTGCCCCAACCGGAACGAGCAGTAGTGAATGACAAAACAGGCGCCCAGCAAAGAAGAGGCACAGGCCCAAGCCACCCGACGGCTAGAGGATGTGCTGTCGCGCGATCCGGTCCTATGCGGGGCCGAGGTCAGCGAGGTTTTGCGCGTGGTTGCGGGCAATCGGGCGATTTTCGCGGGGGAATTCGCGGGGCAATCCGTTGTTTTCCGGTTCCTGATGCATGATGGCGGGCCTGCGCAGGCCGCAAAGGAATGGCGCGAAATGGTGCGGGCCAATGCCTATATGAACCAGGGTCCGTTGCGGTCTGTTCTGCCGCTGGCGCAGATCGTGGATGAGGGGCTGATCGTGATGGAGCGCGAAACCGGCCGCCCCCTGCTGGAATATCTGCGATCATTGCAGGCGCGGGCGCTGCGGGTTGACCTGATCAATCGCGCCGCTGGCTGGCTGTCGACCTATTGCGCGCCGACGTTAAAACCGATGGCGCCCAATATCGACCGCTGGCTGCGCCGCGCATCCGAATCCAGTGCCACCCAACCGTTTGAACATCTGCGCGGGTTAGAGCAGGGTATTTTCGAACAGATGCAGCGCATCGGCGACAAGATGCAGAACATGACATGGCAACGCGCCATCAGCCACGGCGATTTCCATTTGAACAATCTGTTCCATCAGGATGGTGTGCTGACAGGGTTCGACCTTGGTGGATCGGGTCGGTTGCCGATTTACAAGGACCGCGCCCGCGCGCTGACGCATATGTCACGGCGCGGCATGGTGCCATCGCGGCGTCGCTGTCTGGGCATGGATGCCGCCGCATTCGAGGCATTTTCCGCCAGCTTAGAGCCGAATGAAGCCGATCTGGCCCTGCCCTTCTTCCTCGGTTTCGAAACATTGGTAAGGGTCGAAGGAAGTTCACTGCCAGAGCGGCGCATCAAGCTGGCGGAACGCATGGCAACCGGCCTGTTGGAGGATCTGAAACAGGTCTGATCAGCCCCGCATCAAGGCCTGAACATGCGCCCGTGCCGCATCGGCCAGCGCAGTCAGATCATACCCGCCCTCGAGGCAAGACACCAAATGCCCGTCGCAACACTCGGCCGCCAAAGCGACCAGCTTTTCGGTGATCCATGTGAAATCATCGGTGCCCCAGCGCAGCTCTGCCAAGGGGTCGGCCAGATGCGCATCGAATCCGGCAGAAATCAGGATTAACTGTGGGTTATAGTCTCTGATCAAGGGAAAAACGCGGGTTTCATAGGCCTTGCGCATTGTGGCAGAGCCGGAACCGGGCGCTAGCGGGATGTTGTGTATCTGGCCATGTGCGCCGACATCGTGTTCCGCCCCCGTTCCGGGCCACAGCGGCGACTGGTGCGAGGAAAAGAACAGAACGCGGGGCTCATCCCACAACAGGTCCTGCGTGCCATTGCCGTGATGCACATCGAAATCCACCACCGCGATGCGTTCCAACCCGTGCGCCTGCATTGCATGACGCGCTGCAATCGCCACATTGCCAAACAGGCAAAACCCCATTTCAGTCTCTGTTTCGGCGTGATGACCCGGTGGACGCGTGACAACAAAGGCGTTGCGCAGGCTGCCCGACATCACAGCATCCACCGCCGCAACGGCCCCGCCAACAGCACGGCGCGCCGCCAGAACCGACCCCGCCGACATATGCGTATCAGCATCCAGCGCAACGGTGCCCGATTCAGGTTCCGCCGCGATGATCCGGTCCAGATAGGCCTGCGGATGGCACAACAGAATATGCCCGTCCTCACACAATGGCGCGGCACGGCGATCCAGATCCAGCCCGTCCAACGCCGCCAGAACCGCCCCCAAACGGGCCACCTGTTCCGGATGGCCCGCAGGCGTCACATGCCCCTGACAATCGTCATGGGTAAACAGCGCGGTTACCATCATTCACTCCCTTGTGCTTTTTCTTGGACAAAATACTCCCGCCGGAGGCTCCCCATTGCGCAAATCTCGAATCCGGCTGGAATAGGGTCAATCCGGCGCCAGCATATAGCCGGCGCCACGCACGGTTTGCAGGTAACGGGGCTGTTTCGGGTCTGCTTCGATCTTGCGGCGCAGGCGGGTGATTTGCACATCGACGGCGCGTTCCTGTGCCTGACCGATATCACCGCCACGGCCCAGATCATCGACCAGTTCACCACGGGTCACGGGTTCGGCGGGGCGGGCGGCGAAAATGCGCATCAGCTGGTTTTCGGTGGCCGTCAGCCGCACGATCTGATCGCCCTGCCACAGCTCGCCACGTTCGATATCATAGCGACAGGGGCCAAGGGACAGCACTTTGGGTGCTTCGCTTACTGGCACGGGTTCGGGCATCCGCCGCAAGATCGCATTGATCCGCAGCAGCAGTTCCTTGGGTTCGAACGGTTTGGGCAGATAATCATCGGCCCCTGCTTCGAATCCTGCGATGCGGTCGTCAGTTTCACCACGCGCAGTCAGCAACAGAATCGGGGTCGCCATGGTTTCGCGCAATGCACGGGTCAGGCTGATGCCATCCTCGCCCGGCATCATCACATCCATCACGATCAGGTCAAATTCCAACCCTGACAAAACCCGCCGCGCATGGGCCGCATCACGTGCAACCGACACCAAAAACCCGTGACGCGCCAGAAACTTGCGCAGCAAAGTGCGAATGCGTTCATCATCATCGACAATCAAAAGATGCGCATCGGGCGCGGTGGTCATCAGGTCGTCTCCTTTAGCGCCAGATAGCGGCGGCGCATTTCGGGGTCCATCATGGCCTCTAGCACCTGTTTGAAACCGGCCACGGATTGCGGACCAGCCGTGCGAAAGGCCGCACGCATCCGCGCACGCTGTGCATCGGAAAGTTTGCGCTCTAATGCCTCGCCTGCTTCGGTCAGGTGCAGGTGGCGTTCGCGTTTGTCAGCCACGCCGACACGGCTTTCGACCAGACCGTCCTCGATCAAACTGCGCAACACACGGTTCAGCGACTGCTTTGTTACACCAAGTATTGCCAGCAGATTGTTAACGGTGGTGCCGGGGGCACGGTTGATGAAATGCACAGCGCGGTGATGGGCGCGGCCATAGGCCATGCCCGCAAGGATGCGATCGGGATCGGCGGTAAAGCCCTGATAGGCGAAAAACATCGCCTCGATCCCTTGCCGCAGTTGTTCATCCGTCAGGAAAAGCAGGTTTTCACCGCTGCTTGCATCTGCCATTTGGCCCCTCCGTTCACAATTTGCCGCGCTTTTGGGCAGTTTAAGTCAGGTTTGTTGACACTCCAAGCGCCAACTGATAGCGAAAATCAGTTTCAGCGCAACTTTATGTCCGGTTCGGACATTTCTGGCGCAACATTCGCAAAGAAGCAACAGTCGATATATGACGGAGGAGATGCCCATGACCGGATATGATGACCGCGACGGCAAAATCTGGATGGATGGCAAACTGGTGGATTGGCGCGATGCCAATGTGCATATCCTGACGCACGCGCTGCATTATGCATCATCGGTGTTCGAGGGCGAGCGGTGTTATGACGGCAAGATTTTCCTGTCGCGCAAACATTCCGAACGCCTGCTGCGGTCGGGTGCGACGCTGGACATGCCGATCCCCTATTCGGTGGATGAAATCGAAGCCGCGAAACGTGCGGTGCTGGACGCCAACGGGTTGGAAAACGCATATGTGCGCGTGGTCGCATGGCGCGGTGCGGGGCCGGATATGGGCGTGGCATCGTCACAAAACCCGGTGCGCATGGCCGTGGCCGCGTGGGAATGGGGCAACTATTATGGCGACGCCAAGATGAAGGGCGCCAAGCTGGACATCGCGAAATGGAAACGCCCCAGCCCCGAAACCATCCCGACATCGGCCAAGGCAGCGGGCCTGTATATGATCTGCACCATGTCGAAACACGCGGCCGAGGCAAAGGGTTGTTCCGATGCGCTGTTCATGGATTACCGCGGTTACGTGGCCGAAGCGACCGGCGCCAACGTGTTTTTCGTCAAGGACGGAGAGGTCCACACCCCCCTGCCCGACGCGATCCTGAACGGGCTGACCCGCCAGACGGTGATTGGAATGCTGCAAGAGCGCGGCGTGACCGTTCACGAACGCCACATCATGCCCGAGGAGATGGAAGGGTTTGAGCAATGCTGGCTGACCGGATCCGCGGCCGAGGTCACCCCCGTGGGCCAGATCGGTGATTATACGTTCGAGGTCGGCACCCTGACCCGCGAGATTTCCGAAGGCTACGAAGCATTGGTACGCGCCTGATTCAGGTTATCCACAGAAAGTTATTCTTAGTTATCAAGCGCAAATTCCAATTTGGAGAATTCTACACTCATTTGGATTGACACAAGGATTCATCGTGTGATTCAAAGGGCTTGCTTAGGCTGAGTCGGAAACGATTTAGCGGGGGGTGGGGAGACCCACCCCCACATATTGTGTTCACACCCAATATATCGTTGACTCAGCTGGGTCCTAGCGTTAGCGCTAGAGGGGACCCGGCTCAGCCTAAGCAACTGGAGTTAGGGTCATCAAACTTAACTTCATGGAGGCCTAAATATGGCTAACCGAATCGACTGCATTGAAAAGTCTGACCGAAAAGACCCGACTACCGCGATTTCGCATGTAGGCGGTTTGAACGCTGACGGAAGTCGTTGGCGTATTTCCCAGCAGGATGCGATTCATCGCATAAAGACTGGCCAAAACCACTTCTACGTTCAAAATGGCACGAAGACAGCGAATGTTGTGGTGGCCGTCAGCCGTTTCGGAAACGAGTATATCAAAACTGTTGCCGATGACTACGAACCCAATAACCTTCTAAGTCTTACTAGCTGTCTGCTGGCTTAGAGAAATCAGGGCGCCGTCAATTTGACGGCGCTCACTCAGAAATCCACGCCGCGCTGTGCCTTGATGCCGGATTTATAGGGGTGTTTTACCTCGGTCATGTCGGACACCAGATCGGCGTATTCGATCAGCGCATCGGGGGCATCACGGCCTGTCAGGATCACGCCTGTGCGTTTGTGACGGGCCTTCAGCCCCTCCAGTACCTCTTCTACGGTCAGATAGTCATAGCGCAAGGCGATGTTGATTTCGTCCAGCAGGATCACATCGTAGTTGCCGCTTTCCATCATTTCGCGCGCCTTGGCATATGCTGCCTTGGCTGCGGCGATGTCGCGGTCGCGGTCTTGGGTGTCCCATGTGAAACCTTCGCCCATGGTGTGCCAGTCGACCCCGCCCAGACGTTGGAAAAACTGCCGTTCGCCGGTGATCCATTTGCCCTTGATGAATTGCACCACGCCGACGGTTTGCTTCCACCCCAGGGCGCGGATCAACACGCCGAATGCAGAGGAGCTTTTGCCCTTGCCGTTGCCGGTATGGACAAGGATCAGCCCGCGATCCGGGTCTACTGCATCGGCCACTTTGGCGGCTTGGGCCTTTTGCATGGCCTGCATTTTTTGTTTGTGATCTTCGGTATCTGTCATGGCCGTCCCTTTCGCGTTTCGCGACATTCGTAACTGGCGAAACGGGCGGGCGAAAGCAAAGTTTCACACCAGCTGCGCATTCGGCAAATCAGGGCGGGTTAGAGCCTAGTTTTCGGGTTTGAAACTGCGTTGCAGTTTGGCCATGCCGCCGATCCAGCGGTCATAATTGTCCAGCTTGGCCTGCATATAGCCCGCCACCTGTTCATGCGGCAGGATCAGGAACCGTTCGTCGGTGATGCCTTGCAGGGCGCATTCGGCCACAACATCGGGCGACAGCAACCCGTCACCGGCCTGCGGGCCGAGGGGGATACCATCCAGCATCGGCGTGGCCACACCTTGCGGGCACAGGACCGACACGCGGATACCATCGTCGCGGTGGCCGATCGCCAAGGATTCAGCAAAGCCGATTGCAGCGTGTTTTGTGGTGGAGTAGACACTGCTTCCGATTTGGGACAGCAGGCCAGCCGCCGAAACCGTGTGCAGGAAATAGCCGCCGCCGCGAGCCTTCATTTTAGGGATAAGGAAATGGGCGGCATGGACATGGCCCATCACGTTGACGCCCCATGCGCGGTCCCATTGTTCGGTGCTGGCGAATGCGATGTTTTGAAATGTTTCATCGAACGCACCGCCAATACCGGCGTTGGAGCACATGATATCGACGGGGCCGAGGTCACGTTCGACGTGGTCCAGCATGGCGCCGACCTGTTCGCGTGACGACACATCGCAAGTGAGGGTCAGGTCGGCCACGCCCGCATCTGACGCGACCATATCCACCGACGCCACGCGGCAACCGCGTGATTTCAGTGCCTGCACCAGCGCCAGCCCGATGCCCTGTGCGCCGCCGGTGACGACACAGGTTTTACCTGTGATATCCATCAGCGCGCCCCGATCAACCCGGGCTCATCCCGCGCAGTTTTTCCGAACGACGGCGCAGGATTTCAACAGTGGCCAGCAGACAGATCGAAATCGCCACAAGGATGGTCGCAGCCGCCAGAATGGTGGGCGAGATTTGCTCGCGCAGGCCGGTGAACATCTGCCACGGCAGGGTTTGCAATTCAGCGGACCCGATGAACAGCACCACGACGACTTCGTCAAACGAGGTGATAAAGGCGAACAAGCCGCCAGAAATCACGCCGGGCAGGATCAGCGGCATTTGCACACGGAAAAACGTGGTGACCGGATTGGCCCCCATATTGGCCGCCGCACGGGTCAGGGATTTGTCAAAACCCACCAGCGTCGCTGTTACCGTGATGATAACAAAGGGAATACCCAGCACGGTATGGGCCAGAACAACGCCCCAATAGGTGCCGACGATGCCGATTTTCGAGTAAAAGAAATACATGCCCGTGGCGGAAATGATCAGCGGGACGATCATTGGCGAAATCAGGATCGCCATGATCGCGCGGCGCCCGGGCACATGGGATTGCGACAGGCCAATCGCCGCCAGTGTGCCCAGCGACACCGACAGGATCGTGGCCATCGGCGCAATGCGCACCGAATTCCAGACCGCGCTGGTCCATTCCGGATTGGTCAGGAAATCGCGGTAATGTTTCAGCGAATAGGCATCAGGGTCCAGCCGCAACATGCCCGGCGTATAGGTAAAGAAGTTTTCGGCGTTGAACGACAGTGGAATGATCACAAGGATCGGCGCGATCAGAAAGAAGAAGATCAGCCCGCAGATAAAACGAAAACTGTAATACCAGACGCGTTGGCCCGTGGTGGCATAGGGGGGAAGTTGGCTCATGTTCAGTTATCCCAGCTTCACGTTGTCAATGCCCACGATTTTATCATAGGCCCAATAGAGGAGCATCACGACAGCCAGCAGGATAGTGCCCAGCGCGGCCGCAAGGCCCCAGTTGAGCGAGCTGGAAATGTGATACGCGATCCGGTTCGAGATAAAGACACCCTTGGTGCCGCCCACGATTTCCGGCGTGATGTAGTAACCAATCGACAGGATGAACACGAGGATGGACCCCGCACCGATACCCGGAATGCTCTGCGGGAAATAGACCCGCCAGAAGGCTGTCCAATTGGTTGCGCCCAGCGATTTGGCAGCGCGCAGATAGGTCGGCTGGATGGTCTGCATCACGGAATAGAGTGGCAGGATCATAAACGGCAGCAGGATGTGGGTCATCGCGATCACGGTGCCGGTGGCGTTGTTGATCATGACCAAGCGCCCGGATTCTGACAGCAGCCCGATCCAGACCAGCAGATCGTTGATAACCCCCTGTTGTTGCAGCAGGACCTTCCATGCTGATGTGCGCACCAGCAGCGAGGTCCAGAAGGGCAGCAGAACCAGAATAAGCAGCAGGTTCGACACCCGCATCGGCAGGTTCGCCAGCAGCCATGCAATGGGATAGCCCAGCGCGATACAGGACAGGGTGATCGCCATCGACATGATAAAGGTGCGTTTGAACAGGGTCAGATAGATGCGCTGTTCATCGGGTTGTTGTTCGATCCCATGCGCGCCCAGTTGCATATCAACCGAGGTCAGGAAGTAGCCGGGAGTGAATTTGGGCGCATAGACCTTGATCGTGCCCCAGACTTCGGGGTCGGCCCAATCCTCGTCGACCTCTTCGAATGCGGCGGCGAGTGACGGGGGGGTGAACCCCTGCGCCGCGTCAGTGATGGCGGCCAGCTCAGCCGACAGCGGGCCGGTATATTCGGCCGCGTCACCCGATGCTATGTCGGTATAGAGTTCGGAGTAGAACAGCTCCCACGGTTTTGTTTTTGCGGGGTCTTTGTCATCTTCGGCCATGGCATCGACAAACGCAGCATAGGCATCGCTAAAGGCGGGCAAGGTGCCGCCAGCGGTGTCATATAGGGTGGCCCAGCGGTCTGGTGCCTTCCATCCCTTATCCACATCAAGGATCAGATCCTCGTATGGGGCGGCCATATCATCAAGTTTGCGGCCCGATTTGCGAAACAGCGACGAAATGCCGGTGGTTTCATAGTTCAGGCGCTGCCCGACGCGGGTGTGTTCCTTTTTCTCGGCGGCGATGAACATATCACGGTAAAGGGCGCGGAACACGTCCTCGGATGGGGGGGCGTTGGTTTTGTCGTCCCACTGATCCAGCGCAACAACGGTGCGCGGCAGGGTTTCCGACACGATCTGGTTTTCGACAGACCGGAACAGCATATCGGCGATGGGCGCGATAAATGTGATGACCACAAACAACAAAAGCGGTGCGATCAGCATCAGCGCACGTAATTTCTGACGGCGCAGGGCACGGTTCAGCGATTTTTTCAGCGGCGTCCCGTCGGCAGCAAGAACCGCGCCAGAGGGGGAGAGCTGATCGGTGGTGGTCGCGTCGGACATGGCGTTCCCTGTTCCTTTGGTGCCCTCTTTGCGGGGCTGGGTGGAAAGGCCCCTGCGGGCCTTTCCCTGTTTATGCGATCCAGCCCATTCAGGCCGGATCAGAGACGGAAACCGCCCCTATTACTTGGCCAGCCACGCCTGGAATTTTGCATCCAGATCGTCACGGTAATCGGCCCACCATTCGTAGTTATACAAGAAGGTGTTGGTGGCGTTCGCCGGATCGGTCGGCATATGCGGTGCCATTTCGATGCCCAGATCGGCGTGCATCCCAACCAGCGGAGCCGAGGAGGCGCGCGCAGGACCATAAGAGATGTATTTGGACTGATCGGCCAGACGCTGTGTATCGGTCGCGAATTTCACGAAATCCTTGACGCGGGCCAGACGATCTTCGGGCAGACCGGCGGGAATGATCCAACCGTCAAGGTCATAGACCTGCGCGTCCCACAGCATAGCAACGGGTTGCTTTTGCTCTTCGATCAGGCTGAACAGGCGACCGTTATAGGTGGTGCCCATCACAACTTCGCCGTCGGCCAGCAGTTGCGGCGTATCGGCACCAGCGGACCACCAGACAACGCTGTCCTTGATGGTGTCCAGCTTGGCAAATGCCTGTGCCTGACCTTCGTCTGTTTCCAGAACGTCATACACTTCTTCTTTGGCGACGCCATCACAGAGCAGCGCCCATTCCATGTTGTTGATCGGGCGTTTTTCCAGCGAGCGCTTGCCGGGGTATGCTTCGGTGTCGAAAATCGCACAGATGGATGTGGGGGGCGTGTCGCCAACCAGATCGGTGCGATAACCGGCAGTGGTCGAATAAACGATCTGCGGGATGAAGCAATCGGACACCAGCAGGTCGCCGAAGTCATCCGCAGCCGATGTGCCGTCGGGCGCTGCGGCCAGATCGGTATCGGGGTCGATTTCCATTGCCAGACCTTCGTCACACAGGCGGATGGCGTCGGATGCCACAACATCGACCAGATCCCAGGTGACGTTGCCTGCTTCGTTCATGGCGCGCAGTTTGGCCACGGCCTCGTTCGAGGATTCGTCCCAGGTTGCGGTCACGCCGGGGTTGGCGGCGATATAGGGTTCGACATAGGCCTTTTGCTGCGAGGACTGGTATGCACCGCCCCACGAAACCAGCGTCATAGAATCGGCCATGTTGCCGTGGCTTTCTGCGCCAACCATGCCAACCGTCGCAACGGTCAGAACAGAAGTGGCAAGCAAAGTTCTTTTAAGTTTCATTATTGAACTCCCTGAGTGTTGTTTGGCACGGATGTCGTTGTTCATTGGGCCTGATGCTCCGGCCGGCGGTCGGACCCAGCACACCCGCGCCAGCAGTGGCGCGGATGAGCGTTCGCTTGCCTTACGCGTCCAGCGCGCGGCAATCCTCTACCAGCCAGCCGATTTCGATCTGCTCGCCGGGTTTCAGGCGTTTCTGGTCCGGTGCGTTACGGGTTTTGATGACGAAATCATCACGCCCCGCAACCCGCAATCTGGTCCGGAAAATATCGCCCATATAGATGAATTCCAGCACCTCTGCCTTGAGCGTATGGGCATCAGGGTGCAGGCGTTCCTTGTCCATTTCCACCCGTTCGGGGCGGATCGAAATCAGGGTCTTTTCCCCCGGTTTGGTGACGTTCACCGGCTTGGCATCAATCAGCGAGCCATCGGTCAGACGCACGGTGCAGGCATCACCGGAAATGGTTTCGACCACGCCTTCCATGGTGTTGTTTTCACCGATGAACTGCGCCACGAATGAATTCTGCGGTGCTTCATACAACTGATCCGGCGGGGCCAGTTGTTGAATGCGCCCATCCTCGAACACGGCAACGCGATCGGACATGGTCAATGCCTCGGTCTGGTCGTGGGTCACGTAAACCGTGGTGATGCCCAGATTATGCGCAATCGAGGTGATTTCAAACTGCATATGTTCGCGCAGCTGCTTATCAAGCGCGCCCAGCGGTTCATCCATCAGCACCAGTTCGGGTTCGAACACCAGCGCACGCGCCAGCGCGATCCGTTGCTGTTGGCCGCCGGACAATTGCGCCGGACGGCGACCACCGAATTCGCCCATCTGCACCATGTCCAGCGCCCGCTTTACCTTGGCTTCACGCTCGGATTTGCCCATTTTGCGGACTTCCAGCGGAAAGGACAGGTTTTCGGCCACTGTCATATGCGGGAACAGCGCATAGTTCTGGAACACCATGCCGATGCCGCGTTTGTGCGGCGGGATGTTGTTGATCGGCTTGCCGTCCAACAGGATTTCGCCATGCGTTGCGGTTTCGAAACCTGCCAGCATCATCAGGCAGGTGGTTTTGCCCGACCCTGATGGCCCCAACATGGTCAGGAACTCGCCCTTGGGCAATGACAGGTTTAGGTCTTTTACAACGAGCGTTTCGCCGTCATAGCTTTTTTGAACGCGGTCAAAGACGACGAAAGCGTCGTTTGAAGAATCTGATGCCAAAACTGGCTCCCCGTGTTTTTCTGCCGGAATCTGACGTCCCTGGCTTGGTATGATCAAAACTAAAGCGGTTTGGACGCTGTGTTGCAACCGGTTCGCGGCACAATCCGGCAGAAACCGACATAGACGGGCATTTCGGCCTATGAAAGCCATGAGATCAGGAAAATTGCCCGCGGGAATGGATATTATTCAGGCATTCGAGGCCTGTATTCCTGCGATTACCAGCCCCGTTCCGGTGATTTTCACCGAGTCGCAGGCCGCTGACCTGCCCCTGATTGCGGGCTGCCCCTAGGGCAAGTGCATGAAAAACAAGCATTCACCCGGTAAAATCACTGCAAATGTCGCGAATGTCCTCTCTCCTGTTCGGTTTCAGGCTAGAGCAGCGCGGCCATCCGTGCGGGGGTGGGGCATTATCCCCGCTGGAGTCCTATGAATGAGCGCCCCCTCGATCCCGTTCACCCGTCGTGAATATGACAACCGCATCGCCAAAACCCGCCAGGCCATGGCCGCACGCGGGCTGGATGTCATTTTCGTCGAAGACCCGTCAAACATGGCATGGCTGACCGGATATGATGGCTGGTCGTTCTATGTGCATCAGGGCGTGATTCTGGGGCTAGAGGGCGAACCCGTCTGGTGGGGCCGCAATATCGACGCCAATGGCGCGCGCCGCACCGCGTGGATTTCCGAATCCAGCATCCGCCCCTACAGCGACGCCTATGTGCAATCCACCGAACGTCACCCGATGCAGGATCTGGCGCGGGTGTTGCGCGAACTTGGCCATGAAAAGGCGCGCATCGGGGTGGAGCTGGAAAACTATTACTATTCGGCCAAGGCGCATCTGACCCTGGTGTCCGAACTGCCCAATGCCACGCTGCTGGACGCCACCGCGCTGGTCAACTGGCAACGCGCCGTTAAATCGGACGAGGAACTGGTGTTCATGCACAAGGCCGCCCGCATCGCCGAAAAGATGGTGGATGGCGCGATTGAACGGTCACGCCCGGGCCTGCGCAAGGCCGATCTGGTGGCCGATATCTACCGCGATGCCCTGACCGGGGTTGATGGCGATTGGGGTGATTACCCCGCGATTGTGCCGATGTGCCCGTCGGGGCGCGATGCATCGGCACCGCATCTGACATGGGATGGCGCCCCGATGGAGGATGGCCAATGCACGTTTTTCGAACTGGCAGGCGTATATCGCCGGTATCACACCCCGTTTTGCCGCACTGTCTGGCTGGGCACTCCTCCGGACGAGGTGAAACGCGCCGAGGCGGCATTGATCGAGGGGTTAGAGGCAGGGCTGGACGCCGCCCGCGCAGGCAATGTTGCGGGTGATATTTCCCGCGCCTTGGCTGGCCCGCTGGAACGTGCAGGCATCGAACGCGGTGCGCGCTGTGGCTATTCCATCGGGCTGTCCTATCCGCCGGACTGGGGCGAGCGCACGATTTCCCTGCGTGATGTCGATGAAACCGTGCTGGAACCGGGCATGTGTTTCCATTTCATGCCGGGGCTGTGGTCATCGGAATGGGGATTGGAGATCACAGAACCCGTTCTGATCACCCCAACCGGCGCGGCGCAGCCATTCTGCAACCGCCCGCGCCAATTGTTCGTCAAGAAAGAGACAAACGGAATCGTGGCCGCATGAGCGATCTGGATGCTGCATGTGGTATTTTGCGCGACCTGATCGGTTTCGCGACTGTTTCAGCCGATAGCAATCTGGAAATGATCGTTCATATCGCGCATCTGCTGGGCGATTTGGGTGCGCGGGTGGACCTGTTTCACGACGAAACAGGGACCAAGGCCAACCTGTTTGCCACATTTGGCCCGGATGGCGATGGCGGTATTGTTTTGTCGGGCCATAGCGATGTGGTGCCGGTGGACGAACAGCCATGGACCCGCGATCCCTTTGTGATGGCCGAAGCAGACGGGCGGCTGTTTGGCCGCGGCACCTGCGACATGAAAGGCTTCATCGCCTGCACATTGGCCATCGCGCCGCTGTTGGCGGGCAAAACCCTGACCCGCCCCGTGCATTTCTGTTTCACCTATGACGAAGAGGTCGGGTGTATGGGCGCGCGGGCGCTGGTGCCGGAACTGGTCAAACGCGGCATCCGCCCCGCAATGGCGATCATCGGCGAACCCACCATGATGCAAATCATCGAGGGGCACAAAGGTTGCTGCGAATACACCGTTCGGTTCGACGGGTTAGAGGGCCACGGATCAGACCCCGATGCGGGGGTGAACGCGGTGGAATATGCGGTGGCCTATGTCAATCGCCTGCTGGCGCTGCGCGATGATCTGGCGGGTTTCGCGCCGGAACAGTGCCGATTCAGCCCGCCGTGGACCACGATCAACATCGGGCGGCTGCATGGCGGCGTGGCGCATAATGTCATTGCCAGCCGTGCCGAACTGGAATGGGAAATGCGCCCTGTTCAGGCGGGTGATGCCGATTTTGTCAAAGCAGCGATGCATGATTTTATTGAAACAGACCTGTTGCCTAAAATGCGCGCCGTGCATCCGCTGGCCGACATACGAACCGAAGTGATTGGCGAGGTTGCCGGGCTGGAACCCATGCCGGAAAATGCCGCCCGCGATCTGGTCGCCAGCCTGACAGGTGCCAACGGGGCCGACGTGGTGCCATTCGGAACCGAGGCGGGCCTGTTTCAGGAAATAGGGATGGATGTGGTGGTTTGCGGCCCCGGCAGCATCGAACAGGCGCATAAGGCCGACGAATATGTGACCCTGAACCAGCTGGAGCAGTGTCTAACCATGCTGCATGGGCTGGTCGGTCAGGTGGTGCAAAAGGTGGCGGAGTAGACCCCGCCACCGATCAACCTATCCCTCTTGCCACAGGCCCTGTTTCTTGACCTCGGCCATGCCTTCGTCCAGCGATTTCCATGCACGTTCAATCAAAAGGTCGATCTCATCGCGGGTCAGGGTCAGCGGCGGTGAAATGATCATGCGGTCGCCGACGTGGCGCATCACCAGATTATTGGCAAAGCAACGCTCGCGGCAGATGTAACCCACGGTGCCTGCCTCGGCCTTGAACCTGGCGCGGGTGGATTTGTTGGGGGTCAAGGCAATAGACCCCATCATGCCCACGATGCTGGCCTCTCCCACCATCGGGTGGTCGGCCATCGCCGCCCATTTCTGCGCCAGATAGGGGCCTGTTTCGTCTCTAACACGGGCGACTATGCCCTCTTCGTCCAGAATGCGCAGGTTTTCCAAGGCCACCGCAGCGGCCACCGGATGGGCGTGATAGGTATAACCATGATTGAATTCGCAGTTGCCAATCACTGTGGCGATTTCGTCGGACACGATCGAGCCGCCGATGGGCTGATACCCTGACGACAGGCCCTTGGCGATGGTCATGATGTCGGGTTTCCAGCCCACTGTTTCAGACCCGAACCAGTTGCCGGTGCGCCCGAAACCGCAGATCACCTCGTCTGCGATCAGCAGGATTTCGTATTTGTCGCAAATGCGCTGAATTTCCGGCCAATAGGTTTCTGGCGGCACGATCACACCACCCGCACCCTGCACGGGTTCGGCGATAAAGGCGGCAACGCGGTCCTCGCCCAGTTCCAGAATCGCCTTTTCCAGCTGTTGCGCACGTTCCAGACCGAATTCGGCAGGGTCCATATCGCCGCCCTCGGCCCACCAGTTCGGTTGATCAATATGATGGATATCGGGAATCGGCAGGCCGCCCTGTGCGTGCATACCGCCCATACCGCCCAGGCTGGCACCGCCAAGGGTGGAGCCGTGATAGGCGTTGTGGCGGCTGATGATGACGGATTTCGACGGCTTGCCCTTTTCGGCCCAATAGGTGCGCACCAAACGGATGTTGGTATCATTCGCTTCGGAGCCGGAAGAGGAATAGAACACGTGGTTCAGATGCGCGGGCGCCAGTTCGGCCAGTTTGGCGGACAGGGCAATCGCGGGCACATGGGTGGTCATGAAAAACGTGTTGTAATAGGGCAGTTCCGCCATTTGGCGCGCTGCCACATCGACCAGTTCCTGACGACCATAACCGATGTTGACACACCACAAACCGGCCATGCCATCCAGGATTTTATTGCCCTCGGAGTCATAAATATACGCGCCCTCGGCGCGGGTGATGACCCGCGCGCCACGTTCGGCCAGTTCGGATTGCGTGGTAAACGGGTGCATGTGATGCGCGGCATCCAGCGCCTGCAATTCGGCGGTGGGCATGTGGTTGGTGATCTGGACCATGGGGGGCCTCATGTAACAGGAAAGGGCGGGAGCAGAGAGCCTGCGGTTCCACTCAAGAATATGATCAAATTCCGCCGTGTCAATCGAATCAACCACGCTTTGCGGTATCTGTCAGCTGTCATTCAATGCGGCGCGCAGAACTTCCATCCCTTGCATCACGTCCTGCTCGATCGCGTGGGCGGCGGCGGATGAATCACCCCTGCGCAGCGCGGCGATTGCTTGTTCATGCAAATCCGGCAGGTTTTGCGTTCCAAGCCGCCCACAAACCACCCGCAGGGACGGCCCGAACCTTAACCATAGCCCCTCGGCCAGACCTGTCAGTATCGGCGCACCAGCCATGGCATATATCCGTGAGTGGAACCTGTGGTTCAGATCCAGATAACCACGGACATCGCCCGCAGCGATAGCACGGTTCAATTGCTGGTCAATCTGTTCAAGCTCATCAATATCAAGGGTGGTGACCTGATCAAACGCCATCTGCGATAGCTTTGAATCCAAGGCCTTTCGCACGTAAATCAGCTCTTCCAGATTGGCGACGGTCAGTTGCGGCACGGATACGCGGCGGTTGCCCTGAAAATCCAGCGCGCCCTCGGCGATCAGGCGGCGGATCGCCTCGCGCACGGGGGTCATGCCCGCGCCCAACCGTTCGGTCAGACCCTGAATCGTGACCGGCTGGCCGGGGGCGATTTCCCCCCACAGAATCAAATTTCGTAAACGCCGGTACACACGTTCATGCGTCGGCAGAGAACCATCGTCGGAATCCGCCCCGAACAACCAGGGCATATCGCCATCTGCGGACATGTTGCCAATCCTTGCATTGTGCGCACAGTTTCGCACGATCTTTGACCACATTGCCAGTTTTGACGCAGCATTGAAACAATGGTTTGTTGCCAGACGTGTCAAAACTTGATCATATTAACCGACAATCACGCCCGGACAACACGGGCAACGAAGGGGAGAACGAAATGAAATCCACGCTGATGACCACCGTCGCCGCACTGGCACTGGGCACCACTGCCGCGCTGGCCGAAGAGGTCCGTGTTTACAATTGGTCCGATTACATCGACGAAGACCTGCTGGCGAAATTCGAAGAAGAGACCGGCATCGACCTGATTTACGATGTGTTCGACAGCAACGAGGTTCTGGAAACCAAGATGCTGGCGGGCGGATCGGGCTATGACGTGGTCGTGCCCACCGGCACCTTTTTGCAGCGCCAGATTCAGGCGGGCGCGTTCCAGAAACTGGACATGGACAAACTGCCCAACCACGCCAATATGTGGGATGTCGTGTCATCCCGCACCGAACAATATGACCCGGAAAACGCCTATTCCATCAACTATATGTGGGGCACCACCGGGTTGGGCGTGAATGTCGGCAAGGTTCAGGAGGCGCTGGGTGAGGATGCGCCCATCGACAGTCTGGAACTGGTGTTCAACCCCGCAAACATAGAAAAACTGGCAGCATGTGGCGTTATGATGCTGGACGCACCGGCAGAAATGATTCCCGCCGCGCTGAAATACATCGGCGAAGACCCCAACAGCCATGACCCCGATGTGATCGCCAAGGTCGAGCCCGTGTTCATGGCGATCCGCCCCTATATTTCCAAATTCAACAGTTCGGAATACATCAACGCGCTGGCCAATGGCGATATCTGCGTCGCCGTGGGTTGGTCGGGCGATATCTTGCAAGCGCGCGACCGCGCAGCCGAGGCGGACAACGGCGTCGAAATCGCCTATAACGCCGCGACCGAGGGCGCGCAGATGTGGTTTGACCAAATGGCCATCCCGGTGGATGCACCCAATGTGGACGGCGCGCATAAATTCCTGAACTTCATCATGGATGCGCAGAACATGGCCGCCGCGTCGAACTATGTTTACTACGCCAACGGCAACAAGGCATCGCAAGAGTTCCTGGTCGAGGATGTAATCGGTGATCCGGCGATTTACCCGTCCGAGGCGGCGCTGAACAACCTGTTCACCACCACACCGTTTCCGCCCAAGGTGCAGCGCGTTGTGACCCGCATGTGGACCAAGATCAAATCGGGCGTCTAAGCCCCGATTCCGGCCTGCGCAGAAACGCGCGGGCCGGGTTTACCCCCTTAAAACAGTCTCTATTCCGGCAGGAGTCGCATTTTGGAGCAATCCGTTTTCGCACCGTGGCTGAACCCCGATGAAAAGCCCCTGATCCAGTTCAAGGGCGTGACCAAACGTTTTGGCGATTTTACCGCGATCGACAATCAGACGCTGAATATCTACGCCAAGGAATTTTACGCGCTGCTGGGGCCGTCGGGTTGTGGCAAGACCACGATGATGCGGATGCTGGCCGGATTTGAACAGCCGACAAGCGGGAAAATCCTGATCAACGGCAAGGACATGAAGGGCGTCGCGCCCAATGAACGCGCCGTGAATATGATGTTCCAATCCTATGCCCTGTTCCCGCACCTGACTGTCTGGGACAACATCGCATTCGGGCTGCGGCGCGAAGGCATGAAAAAGGACGAACTGGCCGCCCGTGTCGATGAAATGCTGCGCCTGACCCGTCTGGCCAAATTCGCCAAACGCAAACCCCACCAGATATCGGGCGGGCAACGGCAGCGGGTTGCGCTGGCGCGGTCACTGGCCAAGGCGCCCAAACTGTTGTTGCTGGATGAACCGCTGGGCGCGCTGGATAAAAAGCTGCGGCAGGAAACCCAGTTTGAACTGATGGATATTCAGGAAAAAACCGGAACCACATTCGTGATCGTCACCCACGACCAAGAAGAGGCGATGACCGTGGCATCCCGCGTGGCCGTGATGGACGAAGGCCGCGTTATTCAGGTCGCCACCCCCGCCGACATCTACGAGGCGCCGGCCTCGGTTTATGTGGCCGATTTCATCGGTGATGTGAACATCATCCACGGGTCCGCGCTAAAGGCTGGCGACGGCTATGATATTGCGTGGTTCGAAGGGCGCGCACCACTGCATTACAAGCGCGAGGGCGACAGTTACGCCCCGGCCAACGGGGCCAGGGTTGCGCTGGCGATCCGGCCAGAAAAAGTGTCTATTTCACCGGAAAAACCCGCTGGCGTCACCAATGCAATCAAGGGAAAAATCATCGACATCGCATATTTGGGCAACCTGTCCACCTATCATGTCGAACTGGATGGCGGGCAGATGATCAAGGCGCAAACCGCCAACACCCGCCGCCTGTCGCGCCGTTCATTCACATGGGAGGACGAGGTTTGGGTGTCATGGACCGACACCGCCGCCGTCCTGCTGGAGGGTTAGGAAATGCGCCGGTTTTCCCTGATCGCCCTGCCCTATTCATGGCTTGTCCTGCTGTTTTTGGTGCCATTTGTGATTGTGCTGAAAATCAGCCTGTCTGACGCGGCACTTTCGATCCCGCCCTATGCGCCGCAACTGGATCTGTCTGCGGGGTGGCAAGGGATAAGCGATTTTTTCGGCACGTTGGATTTTGAAAACTTCGCATGGCTGGCCAGTGATGATCTGTATTGGAAGGCCTATCTGTCGTCCCTGAAAATCGCCGTTATTTCAACCATGCTGACGCTGTTGGTCGGCTATCCGATGGCCTATGCCATGGCCAAAGCCCCGCCAGAATGGCGCCCGGCATTGATGATGCTGGTGATCCTGCCGTTTTCGACCAGCTTTTTGATCCGCGTTTACTCATGGATGGGGATTCTGTCGACCGAGGGCTATCTGAACCAGCTCTTGCTGGGTTTGGGTCTGATTTCCGAACCTTTGATGATTTTGAACACCAACACAGCCGTCTATATCGGCGTGGTCTATACCTACCTGCCCTTTATGATCCTGCCGATCTATGCCGCGCTGGAAAAACTGGACGGGTCATTATTAGAGGCAGCCGAGGATCTGGGCTGTTCGCGGCTTACCGCGTTCTGGTTGGTGACCTTTCCGCTGTCGCGGTCAGGCATGATTGCGGGGTGTTTTCTGGTGTTCATTCCGACGCTGGGTGAATTTGTAATTCCGTCTCTACTTGGCGGATCAGAGACACTTATGATCGGTAAAGTGCTGTATGAGGAATTCTTTAACAACCGTGACTGGCCAGTGGCATCTGCTGTGGCCGTGGTGTTGTTGCTGATCCTGATCATCCCGATCGTGCTGTTCCAACGCAACCAGCAAAAAGAGCGGGAGGCAGACCAATGAGGCGTGTATCATGGTTCAACGCGACCTCGCTGACGCTGGGGTTTGTGTTTTTGTATTTGCCAATGGTCATTCTAGTGATTTTTTCGTTCAACGAATCCAAACTGGTGACGGTTTGGGCCGGATTTTCCACCAAATGGTATGGCGAATTGATGCAGAACGAGGCGTTTTTGAATGCTGCTTGGGTCACGGCCAAGGTGGCTTTTGCCTCTTCGACGCTGGCCACGGTTTTGGGCACCATGGCCGCGCTGGTGCTGGTGCGCGCGGGGCGGTTTCCGGGGCGCACGCTGTTTTCCGGCATGATATATGCGCCGCTGGTCATGCCGGAGGTAATCACCGGATTGTCCCTGCTTTTATTGTTTATCGGCATAGGGTTGGATCGCGGCGTGGTGACCATTGTGCTGGCGCATACCACATTTACCATGTGTTATGTTTCGGTGGTTGTGTCATCGCGGTTGGTCACCTTTGACGATTCATTGGAAGAGGCCGCGCTGGATCTGGGCTGTTCACGGTTCAGCGCATTTATGTTGGTCACCCTGCCGATCATCGCGCCCGCCGTGGTGTCGGGGTGGTTGCTGGCGTTCACCCTGTCGCTGGATGATCTGGTGATTGCCAGCTTTACCGCTGGCCCTTCGGCCACGACCCTGCCGATCAAGGTATTTTCCGCCGTGCGTCTGGGCGTGTCGCCCGAAATCAACGCGCTGTCGACACTGATGATCACCGCAGTCGCAGTGGGCGTGATCACGGCATCGCTGGTCACCAAACGTGCCGCCGTGCGCAGACGCATCGAAGAGCAAGACGCAGAGCGCGCATGAGCGGTATTTTCCCCGATCACGCCTTTGGGCCAGAACCGATTAGAACCTGCTATTGGGCCGAAACAGTGCCTGATTGGCGGTTTGATTGCCCACCATTGCAGGGTGATGCGCAGGTAGATGTTGCCGTGATTGGCGGCGGATTTGCCGGCCTGTCAGCCGCGCTGCATCTGGCACGGGCCGGGGTCGATACCCTACTGCTGGAATCGCAATTCCCCGGTTTTGGTGCCACGGGTCGCAATGGCGGGTTTTGCTGTTTGGGCGGGATCAATCTGGATGACGAAGGGCTGGCCCGTGCCGTGGGCGAGGCCGGGCGGCGTGAATGGCGCGTGGTCGAAAAACGCGCTGTGGAACTGGTGGCCGACATCCTGAGCCAGGAAAGTATCGACGCCGACACCCACTCAAAAGGTGAAACCAAGCTGGCGCATTCACCCAAGGCCATGCGCGGGCTGGAACACCACGCGGCGCATATCCAAGCCGATTACGGGGTTGCACCCGTGCTGCATGACACGGCGGAACTGACCGCGCTCGGCATGGCTGGTCCGTTTCATGGCGGGCTGACCCTTCCCATCGGGTTTGCCCTGAACCCACGCAAATATGCGCTGGGTTTAATGCAGGCGGCGCAGGGGCAAGGGGCGCGGGTTCACGGGTATTCGCCCGTGGTATCTGTGAGGCAGGAACAGTCACTGTTCCGCCTGAAAACACCCCATGGGCATGTTTTGGCGCGCCGGGTGATCTTTGCCATGAATGGATATGCCCCTGACCATCTGTCGCCATGGATCGGCGGGCGGTTTCTGCCCGCACAGTCCAGCGTGCTGGTCACCCGCCCCCTGACGCCACAGGAACAGGCCGATGCCGGATGGACCAGCGCCCAGATGGCCTATGACACGCGTAATCTGTTGCACTATTTCCGCCTGATGCCCGATGGGCGGATGCTGTTCGGGCGGCGCGGCGGGGTCAATTCATCGCCCACGGCTGATTCCAAGGTCATGCAGGACACGCGCGCGCATTTCTATGCAATGTTTCCGGCGCTGTCACATGTGGAAACGCCGCACGGCTGGCACGGGTTCGTCGCGCTGAACCGATCCGGGTTGCCCTATGTCGGTCCGGTGCCTGACATGCCGAATGCCTTTGCCGGGTTTGGATACCATGGCAACGGTGTGGCGATGGGCAGCTATGCCGGGGCGCTGCTGGCGGATCTGGCGCGGGGGGCTGTGCCGCAACACACCTACCCCGCAGCGATGCAGCAGCCCCCGCCAAGGTTTCCGCTGGGTCGTCATCGCAGGGCGTTGTTGCCGCTGGGGTATATCCAACTGGGACTTGCGGATTATTTCGGCTGAAACAGGCTCTAACCTTGGGGAGTTATGCTCTTTCTTGCGCGGCGACGTTCCAACCCCAGCCGGTGTTCCCGCCAGATGATCAGCACCCCGGCAAACACCACCAGCCCGGCACCCGCCAGCATTTGACCTGTCGGAACCTCGGCAAAAAAGAAATAGCCGATCCCGATCGCTGCCAACATAGAGGCGTAATCGAACGGTGCGACCACGCTGGCATCGGCATAGCGATAGGCCGAGGTCAGGAAAATCTGCCCCATACCGCCCAGCAATCCGGCGGTGACCAGCAGCATCGCCTCGGTTCCGGTGGGCACAACCCAACCGAATGGAATCGTCAGCAAGCTGAGCAGAGTCGAGGTCAAAGAGAAGAAAAACACAATCGCCGAGGTCTGTTCAAACTGCACCATCCGGCGCACATGGATCTGTGCAATCGACGCAAACAATGCCCCCATCAGCGCGATCACAGCCCCCAATGCCTGCGTGCTTTCCACTGTCGACCCCGAGAAGAACGTCAGGCGCGGCTCTAGCACAATAATCACGCCAAACAGACCCAAACCCACCGCAAACAGGCGAAACGCCCGCACGTCCTCGCCCAGAAACATCGCAGCCAGAACCACCACCAACAGGGGCGTGGCATAACCGATTGCGGTTACTTCGGGCAGGGGCAGCAGGCCCAGACTGGCGAACATGCACCCCATCGCGCCTGTCCCCACAGCACCGCGCCAGAAATGCGCCATCGGAGATTTCACCCGCAGCCCCGTGGCCAATCCGCCCCTTACCCACAGCCAGGCCAGAATGACCGGAATGGCAAAGGCCGAGCGGAAAAACACGGCCTCGCCCGCGGGGACACGCGGCGCGACCGCCTTGACCAGCGCCGCCATGACAATGAACATCGCCACCGCGCCCAGTTTGAATAAAATGCCTTTGATCGGGTTCATTTCGGGGCCTTTCACGCGCCACATGCCGCCAACAACGCCATGATCCTAGGGCACAGGGGTGGCGGAAATTTACGGGCCTTGCAAGGGATCGGCCATTTCCTGCGCAGATTTTTTGACCACACGGCCAGACCACGCCGATGTGATGGAACCAACCCGCCGCCCGTCTTGTTGACCCCGCAGAACGACCCACATTCACGACAGGCCGTGATGCCCTGCTGCTTGCAGGCGCGGCGATACAAACCAGAAAGGAACTGGACATGAAAACCTTGATGAAACGAGCAACAGTTTTGACTTCGGGCGCATTGGGCGCCGCCGTATTAACCGCCGCCGCTGCTTCGGCTGGCACCATCACTCCGGCCCCAGCCGAACCCGTGATTTATGCCCCGACTCCCGTGGCGACAACGGGTGACTGGACAGGCGGCTATATCGGTGGCGAACTGGGTTACGGCGACGCATCAATTGGCGGCGCAAACGGTGACGGCGTTGTTGGCGGTGTTATCGCCGGTTACGACTACGACTTTGGCAACTGGGTTGTCGGTGCTGGTATCGACTATGATTTTGGCGATATCGACATGGGCGGCACGTCAATTGACAATATTGCGCGGCTGAAACTGCGTGCGGGTTATGACACTGGTCCCGGCCTGATTTACCTGACGGCTGGCGGCGCGCAGGCCTATACCAGCAACCTGGGCGACGACACCGGGTATTTCGCTGGCGTGGGTTACGAACACATGCTGAACGATAAATTCTCGGTCGGCGGCGAGGTTCTGTATCACGAGTTCGAAGATTTCAACGGCTCGGGCACCGATCTGGATGGCACCACATTGCAAGTGCGTGCGGCCTATCGGTTCTGATCCGTTCAGATCGAAAAAACGAAACGGGCGCCCCTGACCGGAGCGCCCGTTTTAGCATGAATTAGACCCTGTTCAGGCCTGATTACGCCGTGGCAGCACCCAATCAGGACGCGGAAAATGGCAGGTATAGCCATTGGGGATACGTTCCAGATAGTCCTGATGCTCCGGCTCTGCCTGCCAGAAATCGCTGACAGGTTCCAGTTCGGTCACCACCTGACCGGGCCAGATGCCGCTGGCGTTTACATCGGCAATCGTATCCTCGGCCACGGCTTTTTGCGCGTCATCGACATAGTAGATCGCGCTGCGATAGCTAAGCCCGCGATCATTTCCCTGCCGGTTCAGAGTGGTCGGGTCGTGGATTTGGAAAAAGAACTCCAACAGCTGGCGATAGCTGAGCACGGCAGGATCGAATTCAACCTCGATCCCTTCGGCGTGGGTGCCGTGATCGCGGTAGGTGGCATTCGGCACATCGCCGCCCGTGTAACCGACTCGCGTGGATGTCACCCCCGGAATTTTGCGGATCAGATCCTGCATGCCCCAGAAACAACCCCCTGCCAAAACCGCGCGTTCATTACTCATTTCGCATCCTCCACCTGATCCAGATAGGCGCCGTATCCTTCGGATTCCATATCCGCGCGGTCGATGAACCGCAGCGAGGCAGAGTTGATGCAATAGCGCAACCCGCCGCGATCCGCCGGACCATCGGGGAACACATGCCCCAGATGCCCGTCACCATATTTCGAACGCACCTCGACCCGGGTCATGCCCATGCTGGAGTCCTTTAGCTCGGTCACGTTTGCGGGTTCGATCGGTTTGGTAAAACTGGGCCAGCCACAGCCGGAATCGTATTTATCGCCCGAGGCAAACAACGGTTCACCACTGACGATATCGACATAGATACCGACGGCTTTGTTGTTCAGATAGGCCCCTGTGCCGGGCCGTTCGGTGCCGTTTTCCTGCGTCACCCAATGTTGTTCGGGCGTCAGGCTGGCGACCACATCCGGGTTGCGCTCATACTTTGGCATGAATGGCTCCTTCTTTGCTGTTTCGCCCATTAAATGGGACATTTGTGGCATTTGAAAAGGGGCGTTGCCGTTCCTGTGATTGATCGCGCAGGCAAATAGACCCTATTTCGCCTGAATTCGCCCCACTGCCCAACGCGCCGCATCGGCCACAGTGGGGTCGGGATCATCACACAGCCCCTGCGCCACGGGTGTCAGGCCTGCATCATTGCTGTTGCCAATCGCATACAGCACATTGCGCACAAAACGGTTGCGGCCAATCCGTTTGATGGGCGAACCGGAAAACCGGCTGCGAAATCCGGCATCATCCAACACGGCAAGTTCGGCCAGTTTCGGCGCATTCAGATCATCGCGGGCGTGATACCGCACCTCGCGCGCGGTGACCGCGAATTTGTTCCATGGGCAGGCCGCCAGACAATCGTCGCAACCATAAATCCTGTTGCCCATTCGGGCACGCAAATCATGGTCCACGGGCCCGTGATGTTCGATCGTCAGATAGGAAATGCAACGCCGCGCATCCAGCCGATAAGGCGCGGGAAAGGCATCGGTCGGGCAAATATCCTGACAGGCAGTGCAATTGCCGCAATGGTCGGTTTCCGCTGGATCAGTGTCTAATTCCAGCGTCGTAAACACCGATCCAATGAAAAACCAGCTGCCCAGATCACGGCTGACCAGATTGGTGTGTTTTCCCTGCCAGCCCAACCCCGAAGCCTGCCCCAGCGGTTTTTCCGGCACGGGGGCGGTATCAACGAATACCTTTACCTCGCCACCGGATTCGGCGATCAGCCAGCGGGCCAGCCGCTTCAGCCGCTTTTTTACCAGATCATGGTAATCCTTGCCCCGCGCATAGACGGAAATATTACCGCTGTCGCGTTGCTCTAACCCGGCCAGAGGGTCATATTCGGGGGTATAGCTTTCGCCCAGCATGATAACGGATCGCGCATCGGGCCACAGCGCCGCAGGGTCACCGCGCCAATGACTGCGCTCCTCTAGCCACTGCATCTGACCATGATATCCCGCGTTCAGAAAACCGGCCAGACGGTTCGGCACCTCTGGCACATCCGATGGGCGGCAGATGCGGCAGGCGTCAAACCCTTCGGCCTGTGCCTGCGCAATCAGGCTCTGTTTCAGGTCAAAAGTCGAGGTCGGCATAATGTGCAGGCGGGGGGAACCCCGGCACCTGATCCGCCAGAATGGACCTAAAGGCAGGGCGCGATTTTATCTTGGCATACCAATCCTTGACCACATCCGAGCGGTTCCAATCCACGTCGGAAATGTAATCCAGCGCGCTTAGATGTGCGGCGGCGGCAAAATCGGCCAGTGTCATCACATCACCCGCCAGCCAGCGGCGGTGATCCAGCAGCCAGGCCATGTAATCCAGATGGTATTTGATCGCCTTGGCCCCGTCTTTCACGTTGCGACTGTCAGGAAACCCCTGCTTCATCACCTTTTTATTAACCCGTTCATACAGCAGTTTCGAAGTCACCTCGGAGTGGAATTTATCGTCGAACCATCCCACCAAACGGCGCACTTCCAACCGAGATTCAGGGGAACGCGGCATCAGCGAGGGTTCGGGATACACCTCCTCCAGATACTCGCAAATCGCGGCGCTTTCGGACATGGTGATATTGTCGATTTTCAGCACCGGCACCTTGGCTGCGGGGTTGCGGCGCAGGAAATCGGGGCTTGGCTCCCAGTATCGCTCCTCGACCAGCTCGCATTCAATCCGTTTCTCGGCAAGGCTTAGCCGGACCTTGCGGCAGAACGGGGACAACGGAACATGAAACAGACGGGCCATAGAATTAGGTGCCTTCAAAGCAGATGAACTTCCCTTCAATGCAACGGGAGCGCCTGCTTTTCAATCCCCTGTGGTGCGCAGCGGGTCTTGCAGCGGCCTTTAGCCCAGCGATTATTCCAGATAGGCCAGCCCGGCCGCCGACAACCGCCGCGCCAAAAGGCTGGATTCTGCATCGGGTTGCACGGGCGCATCGGCGCTGTATGGGCCGTGGCGATCATAGATGCGTAGCGCCAGTTCAGGGTCTAACTTGCCCCAACCAGGCCCATCCTGCGGCACCGGAGCAAATTCAAGCGTGCGATCCGCGGGTGCGCCATCATCTGCAATCGGGGCCAGACACAGCGGCATATCACATGCCTCTTTCGTGGCGGCTATCACGACGGCCCGACCATCAGCATGAGTGATCCGCACCCATTCCAGATCGTTTGCCGCGATCAATGTCAGACACATCAAGCCACAATCCGCATCGAAATCTGCATTCACAGGCGGCGAGACAAGGTGGATGCTGCGCGCAGGCACATCATTGGCATGATCGGGGTATGAAAATTCTGCGTTTTCTTCTGTGTTGGTTTCTGTGGGCGGCACCATTGCAACCTTGGTCACGGCCAGAGACTGCGCAGAAGAAACCTGTTCAGATTGTGCTGTTTCAGGCGAAACAGTCTCTGGTTTCTGCTCTTTGGCCAGGTTTTCAGGCAAGGTTTCAGGCGGCATGGTGTCCAGCGTCGCAACCTTGACCGAGGGCGCAGGCCCGGGCACCAGAACCGTTCCGATATCTGCATTGGGCCAAAGGCTGGGCACAGACACAATGCCGATGGCCGTGGCCGCAGAACAAAACAATAAAAAGAGTATCCGCGCGAATGTGGACATGAGGAGCCTGCTGTTAATTCAATTTGCAGGTAGTTTTGCACCCGGAACTGGCAAAATTTGGGCATTGGCGCGACCAGTTTGCGGTATCAGTCCTGGAAACACCCCGCACGCCCGTCTGCATTGATGGTCGCGGCGCCATCCATGATCATCGCCGCCCTGCGCCTGAGAGAAGCCGAGGGTTTGGACGCCGAACGCGTTTTGGGAGAGGGCAAAACCGCAGCCAGTCGTGCCGCCTGCACGGACGTTAATTTGGCCGGGCTTACGCCGAAATAGTGTCTGCTTGCGGCCTCTATCCCGAACACGCCCTCGTCAAATTCGGCGATGTTCAAATACACCTCGATGATGCGGCGTTTCGACCATGTCGCTTCGACCAGCGGGGTCAAAACGGCCTCTAACATTTTGCGCGACCAATTGCGGCCATGCCACAGGAACACATTTTTCACCACTTGCTGGGTCAGGGTTGATGCGCCGCGATTTCCGCCCTCTTCGATGGCGGCGCGGATTGCATCCACGTCGAATCCCCAGTGATTGCAGAAATTTGCATCCTCGGCCGCGACGACCGAACGCGCCATATGGGGCGTGACCGATTCCAGCGGCACCCACAGCCTGTCAACATCGCCCAAGCGGCGCTTTTCCGACAGGATGTAATAGGTCGCGGGCGGGTTCACGACAGAATAGACCAGCACCCAAAACGCCATCAACGCGCAGGCGATCAGCGACAGGCGCAGGACAAGCCGCAGTAACATGCGCATCGGTCGAATGCGCCTGCCTGTTGGTTTGTTGCGCTTTGGCGCCAGTTTTTTCGTCTTTTTCGCCACGGGTGCAGAATAGCCATGGCAGGGCCGCAAAGGTCAAGCGGTTGACAGCCATGCCATAACAAAGGGCCGCCCGAATACGCCGGGCGGCCCTGTTCCTATGCGTCGGATCAGACCCTATTCCGCCGGAATAGCGCCTTGTTCCAGTGACAGCGGGTGCGGAATATGGATCAGCATTTCCTTTGGGCAGACCTGCACAAAATTGCCGCGTTCCATATCCCAGTGCTGCAGAATCTCGGCCGCTTTGCGCGATCCGGTTTCGTCCAGATGCCGCTCTATCAGGGTTTTCAACTGATCCACCCAGTAATCGACGGTCACGGGGTTGGTCACCAGCGTTTCCATATTCATCATATCGGCGGCTGCGCCTTCGGGGTCATATAGATACGCCATGCCGCCGGTCATGCCCGCGCCAAAGTTCGGCCCGATTGAGCCAAGGATCACGGCAATCCCGCCAGTCATATATTCGCAACCGTTCGATCCGCAGCCTTCGATCACCACGCTGGCGCCCGAGTTGCGCACGGCAAACCGTTCGCCCGCACGCCCTGCGGCGAACAGGTAACCATCGGTCGCACCATAGAGCACCGTGTTGCCGATGATGGTGTTATCGGCCGCAACCAGCGGGCTGGCCATGGGCGGGCGCACCACAACGGTGCCGCCCGACAGGCCCTTGCCCACATAGTCGTTGGCGTCGCCCGAGACTTCGATTTTCAGGCCCGGCGCGGCGAATGCGCCCAGCGACTGACCTGCGGATCCGGTCAGTTTCACCGTGAGGTGGTTGGATTGCAGCGCGTTGCGCATCCCGAACCGTTTCACGATATGGCTGGACGTGCGCGTGCCCACGGTGCGGTGGGTGTTTTGCACCGCATAGGACAGTTGCATTTTTTCACCGTCTTGCAGGAACCGCGCAGCGTCGCGCACGATTTCGGCGTCCAGGGTATCGGGCACCACATTGCGCGGTTTGTTCCGGTCATAGGAAATATCACGCGCGCCATCGACAGTGATCAACAGCGGGTTAAGATCCAGATCGTCCAGATGGGCCGATCCACGCGACACCTGTGACAACAGGTCGGCGCGGCCGATGACCTCGTCCAGGCTACGTGCGCCGATAGAGGCCAGAATTTCCCGCACTTCCTGTGCATAGAAGGTGATCAGGTTCACCACCTTATCCGCTGTGCCGGTGAACTTGCCGCGCAGAGCCTCGTCTTGGGTGCAGACACCCACGGGGCAGGTGTTGGACTGGCACTGGCGCACCATGATACAGCCCATGGCGATCAGGGCGGCGGTGCCGATGCCGTATTCTTCGGCGCCCAGCATTGCGGCCATCACGATATCACGACCCGTGCGCAAACCACCATCGGTGCGCAGGGTCACGCGTTCGCGCAGGTTGTTCATCGCCAGCACTTGATGTGCTTCGGTCAGGCCCATTTCCCATGGCAGGCCCGCGAATTTGATCGAGGTGGCAGGCGATGCGCCTGTGCCGCCATTGTGACCCGAAATCAGAATGATATCGGCCTTGGCCTTGGCCACACCTGCGGCAATGGTGCCCACACCCGAGGATGCAACCAGTTTCACCGTCACCTTGACCGTCGGGTTGATCTGTTTCAGGTCATAGATCAGCTGCGCCAGATCCTCGATTGAATAGATATCGTGGTGCGGCGGCGGAGAGATCAGCGTGACCCCTTTGGTCGAATGGCGCAGGCGGGCGATCAGGTCGGTGACCTTCATGCCGGGCAGTTGGCCACCCTCGCCGGGTTTCGCGCCCTGTGCGACCTTGATTTCCAGTTCTTCACACTGGTTCAGGTATTCCGCTGTGACGCCGAAACGCCCCGATGCCACCTGTTTGATCTTGGCCGAGGGGTTGTCGCCATTGGGTTCGGGCACGAAATGCGCCGGATCTTCGCCGCCCTCGCCGCTATCGGATTTCGCGCCGATGCGGTTCATCGCGACGTTCAGGGTTTTATGTGCTTCGGGCGACAGCGCCCCCAGCGACATGCCCGGCGTCACAAACCGTTTGCGGATCGAGGTGATGCTTTCCACCTCTTCGATCGGGACGGCCCCGCCCAGCGGTTTGATCGCCAGCAGGTCGCGCAGATGGATCGGCGGCATAGATTGCATTTTCGCCGAATACTGCTTCCAGATTTCAAAGGAGGCACGATCACAGGCCGATTGCAGCAGGTGCATCGACGATGCCTCCCATGCGTGGGTTTCGCCGGATTTGCGCGCCTTGTAGAAACCGCCAACCGGCATCACGCTGTCGGATTGGAAGCCGCGGGCGTGAACCTCTTCTATCTTTTTCTGGATGCCGGACACACCAATGCCGGAAATCCGGCTGGTCATGCCGGGGAAATATTCGGCGCACATGGCGCGCGACAGGCCTACGGCCTCGAAATTCAGGGCACCCCGATAGGAGGAGATCACCGAAATCCCCATCTTGGCCATGATTTTCAACAGGCCCTGATCAATCGCTTCGCGGTAACGCGCCACGGCTTCGGTCAATGGCCCGTCCAGCAGGTTGCGCTCGATGCGGTCGGCCAGCGAATCCTCGGCCAGATAGGCGTTGACGATGGTTGCACCACTGCCAACCAGCACCGCGAAATAATGCGGATCAATACATTCGGCAGAACGCACGTTGATCGAACAGAATGTGCGCAACCCCTTGCGTGTCAGGTGGCTGTGCACGGCCGAAGTGGCCAAAATCATCGGCATCGCCACCTTGGACGCGCCTTGGTGATGATCGGTCAGCACCAGATGGCCCGCGCCCGAACGCACGGCATCCTCTGCTTCGGCGCGGATACGTTCCAGATTTTTGCGCAGGGCATCGGCGCCCGCCCCTTCGGGGAAGGTGCAATCAATTTCAACCATATCGGCGTTGAAATGTTTGGTCACCTCGTCCCATTGGGCATTGCCGACAAACGGGCTGTCCATAACCAGAATCTGGGTTTGCGCGCCGCTTTCATCCAGCACGTTTTTCAGGTTTCCGAACCGCGTTTTCAGGCTCATCACGCGGTATTCGCGCAGGGAGTCAATCGGCGGGTTGGTCACCTGGCTAAAGTTCTGGCGGAAGAAATGCGACAGCGGGCGGTATTTGGTCGACAGCACCGCCGATGGCGTATCGTCACCCATGGATGCCAGCGATTCCTTGGCGTCTTCGGCCATGGGGGCCAGAATTTGCTCCAGCTCTTCGATCGTGTAACCGGCGGCGATTTGACGGCGGCGCAGGTCTTCGCCTGTGAACAGGGGCTTTTCCTCGACCTTGGACAGGGCCTCGTCCAATTCATTGATATGGCCGACCCATTCACCGAATGGCAGCGCGCGCGACAGCTTGTCCTTGATATCGGTGTCGTGGAACAACAGACCCTTTTTCATGTCGACAGCCAGCATCTGACCCGGCCCCAGCGCGCCTTTTTCTTTTACAGTTGCCTCGTTGATCGGGACCATGCCCGCCTCGGAGCCTGCAATCACCAGACCATCGCCGGTGACGACATAACGCATGGGGCGCAAGCCGTTGCGGTCCAGACCGGCACACACCCAACGACCATCTGTCATGGCAAGGGCGGCAGGGCCGTCCCATGGCTCCATGACCGAATTGCAATAGGAATACATATCGCGCCATGCCTCGGGCAGTTCGATCGCCTGTTTCGACCATGATTCCGGGATCAACATGGTTTTCGCCATGGGGGCGGAACGGCCCGCACGCACCAGCACTTCGAACACGGCGTCCAGCGCGGCAGAATCCGACGACCCCGACTGGATGATCGGTTTGATGTCTTCGGCCAGATCACCGAATGTGCTGGAGGCCATGCGAATTTCATGGCTGCGCATCCAGTTGGTGTTGCCCTTGATCGTGTTGATTTCGCCGTTATGCGCCAACATGCGGAACGGCTGCGCCAGCCACCACTGCGGAAAGGTATTCGTAGAATAACGCTGGTGATAGATCGCGAAAGCCGATTCGAACCGTTCGTCTTTCAGGTCGGGATAGAATTCTGCGACCTGTTCGGCCAGCATCATACCCTTATAAATGATCGAACGGCAGGACAGCGAACACATATATAGATCGACAATACCAGCGGCAGCGGCGGCTTTTTCGATGCGGCGGCGGATGACGTATAGCTCGCGCTCGAATGTTTCCTCGTCCACACCTTTGGCGTTGGACAGGATGATCTGTTCGATTTCGGGGCGCGTGGCGTTGGCCTTGTCGCCCAGACATTCGGTTTCAACCGGAACGTGACGCCAGCCATAGATATAATAGCCCATGCGCAGCACTTCGGTTTCAACGATTGTGCGACATTTTTCCTGCGCGCCAAAGTTGGTGCGCGGCAGGAACACCTGCCCCACGGCCATCAGTTGATCCTTGCGAGGTTCATGGCCGGTGCGTTTGATCTGGTCATAGAAAAACGGCACCGGAATTTGCAGGTGAATGCCCGCGCCATCGCCGGTTTTACCATCGGCATCAACCGCGCCACGGTGCCAGATCGCCTTGAGCGCGGAAATGCCGTTTTCCACGACCTTGCGCGATGGCAGGCCGTCAATGGATACGACAAGGCCCACACCACAGTTGGCTTTTTCTTCTTCTTCGGAATACAGGCCATTTTCGGCCATCCACTTGCGCTTGGCTTGTTCGGCGACGGCCCAGCTTTCATCATATTTTGTCATGTCTGTCTCTCCTCTGCACGGGTCGATCACTGCGACCCCGGGAATTTCGGGGGTGTCCGGCCGCCAATGCGTTGCCGGAAACCGTTTGTTTTATGTCCTTATTCCGCAGCGACAGCCGCGGTTTCGGCCAGATCCTGCAACACAGCAGCGGCGCAATCGCGCCCGTCGCGGATCGCCCAGACCACCAGCGATGCACCGCGCACGATGTCGCCAATGGCATAGACGTTTTCCAGACTGGTGCGGCCGGTTTCGAAATCGGCCTTGATGGTGCCCCAGCGGGTGACTTCCAACCCGTCTGTGTTCCACAGTTTCGGCAGTTCCTCGGGTTCGAAACCCAGCGCCTTGATCACCAGATCGGCCTCTTCCACATAATCCGCGCCCTCGATCACTTCGGGGGCTTGGCGGCCTGTGGCATCGGGCGCGCCAAGGCGCATTTTCTGCACCATGACACCGCTGACCGGATCGCCCGCAAACCCCTGCGGGGCAGACAGCCATTCAAACACCACGCCTTCTTCTTCGGCGTTTTGCACCTCGCGTTGGGAACCGGGCATATTGGCGCGGTCACGGCGATACAGGCATTTGACGCTGGTCGCGCCCTGACGGATCGCGGTGCGCACGCAATCCATCGCGGTGTCGCCACCACCGATCACCACGACCTTTTTGCCCTTGGCGTTCATTTCGCCGTTTTCGTATTCTTCGATCGTGTCGCCAAAGTTGGACACTTTGTTTGAAACGGTCAGGTAATCAATGGCGCGCACGATGCCCTCGGCACCTGAACCCGGGCCCTGCAGGTCACGGGTTTTATAAACGCCCGCCGCAATGATCACCGCGTCATGTTTGCCCCGGATCGCGTCAAAGGAAATATCCTCGCCCACGTTGCAATTCAGCACGAATTCAACGCCGCCTTTTTCCAACTGCTCGATGCGGCGCATCACCACGTCTTTTTCCAGTTTGAAACCGGGGATGCCATAGGTCAGCAAACCACCCGCGCGGTCGTAACGGTCATATACCGTGACCTGAACACCCTCGCGGCGCAGCACATCGGCCGCGGCCAGGCCACCGGGGCCAGCGCCAATGATGGCAACAGATTTATCCTGTTCCTGCGCGGGTTTGATTGTTTTTACCCAACCCTTTTCCCATGCGGTATCGGTGATGTATTTTTCGACCGCCCCGATGGTGACGGTGCCGTGGCCGGACTGTTCGATCACGCAGTTGCCTTCGCACAAACGGTCCTGCGGGCAGATGCGACCGCAGATTTCAGGAAATGTGTTGGTGGCCTGAGAAATGTCATATGCCTCTTGCAGGCGGCCCGTCGCCGTCAGGCGCAACCAATCAGGGATGTTGTTGTGCAGCGGGCAATGCGACTGACAATAGGGCACGCCGCACTGCGAACAACGCGAGGCTTGCTCTTCGGCCTTGGCCTCTGCGTATTCTGCGTAAATCTCGTCAAAGTCGGTGTTGCGCAGGTCTGCCTCACGCTTTTGGGGCATGTCGCGTTCAACGGTCACAAATTTCAGCATCGGTTGCTTGGCCACAGTCGGACTCCTGGCTATGGATTCTGGTTATGTTGGTCATAATTCAGGGGAAAAGGAAAGAAAAGTCAGCAAGACTGACATAAATACAGAAAAGCTGCCGTTACTGCGCGCTTGGGGTCGAATTTTCCCAATTTTTAGGTCAGTAAAGCTTACCCATACAGCATCAAGCCGCGCCCAGCGCCAGCAAAACCACGATGCCCACGACGATTCGCCACCAACCGAACAGGGCGTAACCATGCTTGGAAACATAGCCCAATAGCCCCTTTACCACGATCACTGCGGCCACAAATGCCGCAACAAAGCCGATTCCGATCTGTGTCACGGCATTCGGGTCGAGTAAGGCCCAATTTTTAAGCAGATCATAGGCAAATGCCCCCGCCATGGTGGGCATGGCAAGGAAGAATGAAAATTCAGCCGCCGCCCGTTTGCTGGCACCCAAGGCCAGCGCGCCGACAATCGTCGCGCCAGAACGTGACACACCCGGAACCATGGCCAGACATTGGATAAACCCGATAGCGATGGCACGCGGAATCGGAATATCCATCGCATCCTCGTATTTCGGGGTCAGTTTCAGCCGATCGACGAACAGCAAAACCACCCCGCCAAGGATCAACATCACCGCAATCAGGCGCGGCGATTCAAACAGCACGGTTTTGATAAAATCATGCGCCAGAACACCGATGAACACCGCAGGCAGAAAGGCCAGCAAAATGGCGGCGATGAAACGGCGCGAATGCGGGTCGCTGGGCGCGGTGGAAAACACCTGCCACAATTTCGCGGCATAAACCGACAGCACAGCCAGAACCGCACCCAGTTGTATCACCACTTCGAATGTTTTTCCTGCGGATTCGAACCCCAGAAAATGCCCGGCCAACAGGATATGCCCCGTGGATGACACAGGCAGAAATTCGGTCAGCCCCTCGATAAACCCGAGGATCAGCGCAAGAAAGTTGGCGGGCAGGTCCATCTAATCAGAATGCGCGCAGGTTTTTCGCGGATTCCTTGATCGCGTCATATTGGCCCGACGGGCGGAACCGCCACATATATTCCGGCAGGATCGTCTGCATCGCGGTGGGTTGAATGCCCAGATCGGACAACCCGCGCACACCGTCACCGACCACATTGTCACGGGACAGGTTTTTGACCTGATCGCGGGTCAGGATGCCGTTCGAAAACAGACCGAATGTCACAGCCTGCACCATATCCAGTGTGAAGGCCATGATCCGCGCGGCAAAGAACGGCAACCCGATCAGCGCCCGTTTGCGGTGGATCACACCCAGCATGGTCTGCATCAGGCCGCGGAATGTTTCGACATCCGGCCCGCCCAATTCATAGATGCCCGGCGTGGCCGCGCCCTCAACCGCGGCAACAGCGGCCTGCGCCACATCATCGACATAGACGGGTTGAAATTTTGTATTTGCGCCGACCAACGGCAGGATCGGCGTGATCTGCGCCATGGTGGCGAAACGGTTGAAAAACTGGTCTTCGGTGCCAAAAATGATCGACGGGCGCAGAATGACCGCGCCGGGGAATGCGGCCAAAACCGCCTCTTCGCCCTCGGCCTTGGTGCGGGCGTAATCGCTGTCTGATTCCTTATCCGCGCCAATCGCGGAAATCTGCACCAGCCGGTCAACACCCAATTCAGCAGCGATTCGCGCCACGCGCCCTGCGCCTGCCGCCTGCACCGCATCAAATTTGTTTTTCCCCGTTTCGGCCAGAATGCCCACGCAGTTGATCACCGCGTCCGCACCCTGCATCGCGGCGCGCACCGAATTGTCATCGCGGATGTTGCACAGAACGGGTTCGACCTGCCCCACGGCACCGTATGGGCGCACGAACATCGCCTCGTTCGGGCGGCGCACCGCAACGCGCACGCGCCAGCCCTGCTGCGCCAGACGCCGCGTGATATAACGACCGACGAACCCCGATCCGCCGTAGATGGTGACAAGTTTCGACATAGGAAGGCTCCTCGGAATTTCCGGTTGCATCCGATTTACTCCTGCTTGGGCCCGCACACAAGCCGCGAAACCCTTTGAATTGCTGACTTAACCCCGCATTTACAGTTTGTCGCAGGCGCCAAACCCGCGGCAGCCCATAAAAACCGACAATAGTGCAAACTTCTGCACGAACCCCGTTGACACTGTTTTACACCCGGATTAAACGCCCCCTCACGACACCTGCCCAGGTGGCGGAATGGTAGACGCGCTGGCTTCAGGTGCCAGTGGCCGCAAGGCCGTGGAGGTTCGAGTCCTCTCCTGGGCACCAAATTCCTTTGCTAAGCACTTGATGCGAAAAGAGAATTTGTATTTATCCCTCTGCCAATCCCCCTTCCTATCCCCCCTACGCGCTTCGCTTTGACGCCCAGCCTTTTTATGCGGCGGCGCTTCGCCCTCGCGCGTAGAGATCACAAATTGAGCCGTGTCGCGCGCGCGCGTATTGGTCCCGCTCGCGCGCGTATTATGGAACGTTTCTTTGCCCGGGACGCGTTGGTCAACACCATCGTGTTCGCAGATAACACCGCGCTGATCGCTGCCCGTTCTGACACCCTGCCAACCCAGAAATCTGCAATCACTGTAGCGTGACACGGTTTTTTTCAGAGTTTGACAGAGATGTTTTCAGCAGAGCGGTTTTGCTGATCCGTGGCTAGAGGCCGCGTTTATGGGCCTTTTCCCGTCATTACAACACGCCCCGACTGTCCCGACCCGCGTCCTGAACCGGGACGCAGCTCCGGCTGGCGGCGGTCTGCAACGGACCTCGATGTCCGCCGCAAGTGTTTAAAACGCGCTGTCCAAGACGGGGTTTAAACACCCATTAAACACCCCTTTCACCATCTGCCGTGGATTATCACACCTGTTGCGCCTGCTCGGTCGGGCAGGAAAGTTCGGCCAAAAGGCTCCGACTTGTGATCCAGGGCCAATTGCCCGGAACACCCCAGTAACTGCTTCCAGCCCGAAGCGGCCCAACAGCTATTGGCAGAGTGTAAGGTATCCTCCATTGTATTACCAAGGAAAATGGCTGGAGGTTTAGGAAGTGCAATCGATACAGGCGAGACGTCTGCGGCCTATTCTCTCTCCGAGGGCCTCCTAGGCGGGCATACATTTGAAATAGATAAAAATCAGTATACGACGCTCAGCAAGGCGCTTACGACGCTCGTTTCTGCCATGGAAATCGAAGAGTTATTCCAAGTCTTTGCACAGTCTTTTATTAGGTTCGAGAAAGATCTTCTGGATGTGGCTTTCGAGAACACCTACGCGAATAGGGAGACTCTCAACGATGACGTGTTTTTCAGCAGTATTCGACACCGCTTCAATGTCAACATCATCACAATTCTAACCTCGTACAAAAGCTATGACGACCACTGCAACAGAATTCTAGTGTCTTCGATCACCCCTCCAGACGCAAAGGAATTCAACTGCCTAACGCGCAGTAAAACGTTCGACGCTCACCTGAGTTATAGAATTTGTGCTCAGCTCAGGGATTATGCCCAACACCGAGCACTCCCGTTGGGTGGCTTTTCTATTGGCAGCAAGGCAAATTTTGGCCGTGATAGCTCCGGAAATATTATAAAACTTGATTCTGGTTTCAATGTTTCTCCGTGGCTCAATGTTTTGAAGTTTAAGAGTTCCTCACAGTGTAAAGCCCCGCTTTGCAAAGAGCTAGAAAGGCTCGATTACGAAAAAATCGACATGAAGTGGCTTATTCGCTCCTTTGCTGGGGCTATGTACGGTCGCCACGCTGCACTTCGAACATTTTTGAAGCCCGAAATTATAGCCGCAGGTGAAAAAATCACTGCAGGATATGATCTCGCTAGCGCTACCAAAAACAGTGAAGCAAAATTCCTTGAACTATATGGAAACGGCGAAAGACGCCCAATGAGAAACGACTTAGGTGCCAAAGTTTTGAGAGCTTTTGAAACATACGCATCACTATCGCGCGCGGAAAACTCACACGTGACGTCACAGATCATACCAGAGCACGTTACTTACTCTGGCAAGGACGATGCTTAACCACAGTGCTTCCACGCGGCGTTCACTGCGTATGAACGAAGGGTCTGTTACTCAAAACGGCCATGACTTTGCAAAGCCCCCACCCTGCGCACTGCCGCCATTCACCAAGCGTGGCCATTACCCCCCTACCCTACCGCCTGCACCACGGCATGGGCATCGGGGCAGCCATGCAAGGTGCAGCCGATCGACCCGCCCTGCACAGTGCCGGTGATGTTTACATTGAAGCAGAAGCTCTCCGCGCCGCTGTGGCCGGGGGTCTCGTTGTTCATGGCAAAGCATTCGATCCCGACCGCGTTGGCGGGCATGTCCACGCTTTCAAACAGGATCACATCCGCGTGGCCGGACGCGGCAAGGATGCTTGCGCCGTTCAGCGCGTGGAACTTCACGCCGCCATTGGTATTGGCGGTTTCGCGGGCGCTGTTGTCGACGAACAGGTTGAACGTGATGCTATCGCAATCGACCAGAAAATTGGCCGTGTGGAACCCCATCGACAGGCAGTCATAGGCGCTGCCGCGCAGCTCCACCTCGGTTGCATTCTGATAAAAGACGCCCACATTGTTCGACCCGCGCACGACAAATTCGTCACCGGCGCGGAACCGCCGGAAGCCATCACAGAAGACGCCGTTCTTCCAGGCATCACCGATCCGGTTGCAATCGACCTCGCCGTTCAGAAACACGTCATCGCGCGCCACTGTCAGGAAATGGCCGGTCGATCCCGGCTTGCGCAGATACCTGCCCGCGAACACCGTCGATTTGACCGTGAGGTTCGACACCAGAAAGGACGCGCCAGCATCATCAATGGCAAGGCCCGTGTCCTGCGCCGCCTGACAGGGCGCGGTATCATCCGTGACCAGATCACCCACCGCGCCAAAAGCAAACTGCGAGATCGTGCCGTCAGAACGCGGGATGACCTTCAGGTGATTGCCCGCCGGATCAAGGCGATGCGCCGCCCCATCCACCACCTGAAACCGGTGTCCGCCTTCCAGCACCTGAACCCGCTGGCCAAGATTGAGCGGCGCGGCATTCGCGAACAGGGCCGCAAGGGTCGGAAAGATCGCAGCGGACACATCGACAAATGCCGCGCCCGCGCCGCCGCCATATGCGCGGCGGGTCTTTGCCCCCAATCCCGGCCCCTTCCAACGCATCAGCCAAGCTCCCCAAGGTAGATCGATGCCTCGATATCGCCGTCGATCAGGCGCAACCGATAGGTGGTGCCAGCGGTCAGGGTCGTAGTGTCCTCGGGGCGCAGTTTCATACCGTCATCGGGGCCGCTTGGGTCGCCCGCCCCGAAGTTCAGGCGGACATTGCCGCCGCCATCATGAGCGAACACGGTGTCCTTTTGCAGCGTGACGGGGGCGCTCCATTCGATGGTTGGTTTGGTCAGCATGATAGGCTCCTTTATTTGCCCTTGCGGGCTTCGATTGATGTGGTCGTCCAGCACATCGACAAGGATCGACGCGTTCGATGTGTAATCGGTGCAGGCCTCAAGGTGGCGCAGAATCGCCAGACGGCGGTGCTTGTTCAGGGTAGCGTGGTAGTCGGTCATCGTTTTGCTCCGTCCAGCAGGTGATCTTCGTGGCGGCTGACAATCAGTTCCAGCCGCGACATGATTTTCTGATTGCCTTCCATCACAGCTTCCATCCGCTCCATGGTGCCGCCGATGCGGGTCATGTGCAGTTCCAGCTTGTGAATGTCGCCCCGGTCCGGCAGCGCCGCGACTGTCTGCTCAAGCGAGGTGATCCGGCGCTCGTGCCGGTCCATCCGCTCGCTCCCCGCGTCCAAGCGCACATCCAAGTCCTTTTGGCGGGTCGCAAAGAACGTATAGGCAACCGCACCAATGGAACCGAAGAAGCTCGCGGCTTTCAATATCAGGTCCAAGTCAAAATTCATGTGGGGTCACCGTCCTTTGCCCGCACGGCATGCTGAAAATTCGTGCCAGCCCCGATCAGGCAACTGACGCCATCGGGACGGGTGATCAGAACCGACCAGGTGGCTCCGTCGGGGCTGATCCATATTTCCATGACGGCGGCAGGGCCAACGACACCAATCCCGAACGGTGTCTCGGAATAGGTCAGCGCCAGTTGCCCCGTGACCTCGTCACGCGGAGCGCATTGCGCAGGCGCTGCAAACAACGGGGCCGTGAACAGTGCCAGCCAATAGGCGAATAAGGCGATCAACAGCAGCCAACGCAGTGTCGGCCAAAGGGATTTGAACTTCATTTCAACGCCCCTTTTAAATCGGCGATAATCGCGTCCTTCGACTTTGATCCCGAAGACGAACCAAAGAAGAAATTGCCGACCTGCGTTGTCATCGCCGACAGCGCACCGACCAAGATCAACAATACCTCTGACCCGTCATCGGGCAGGCCGAACCGGAACAAATAGGCCAGCACCCCGAAGAACCCGAGGATCACTGCCAGCCCCAACGCCGAGGGCGTCCAGTCACGCATCTGCACCTGCCGGTCACGGGCCGAAGCGCGATCACCGGCGGCAACCCGCTCCAGCTCGATCCCCGCCTCTTCCATCTTTGCGGTGAACTCCAGTTCGGCTTGTTTCAGGGCCAGAAGATCATCTGGGGTTGCGGCCTCAAGATGCGCCTCCAGCGCAACCTCGTCGGCCAGTTCGTCGCCCAGCAGCTTGCCAGTAATGACACCGGTGGCCACCCCGGCCAGCGGCCCACCCAGTGCCGTGGCCAGTGTGGGCGCGACCGTGGCGACCAGTTCTTTCAGCTTGGCGTTTTTCATGCCGTTGCCTTTCCTTGATGTTGGATTGCGGCCATGTAACGGGCGACCACCCAGCCCTCGTCGGGGCCATAGCGAACCTTCAGCCATACGCGCCCGTCAAAGACACCGCGTGCCAGCACCGGGACCGTTGGCTGCTGCGAAATCCGCAATCAGCGCCTCTTGTGCCTCTGTGTCCGCGTCGCTTCTGATTGGTGCCGGTTTGGGCTTTCGATCGAACACCGCCGGTCGCACCACCAGCGCCTCTTGCGCGACCTCCGGCATGGGCCGCTTGGGTGCGATGATCGGCACGGTCGTTCCTGGCGTTGGAACAGCTGTGGGTGCTGTCGTGGGCGGTCTGATCGGGATATTCGTTGGCGGTGCAATTGGTGGTTGGGCATGGGCTTGGAGACGGGGGTTACGATCTTGTTCACCAATACTGACACGCGCACCGCTGCTCCTTCGAACCAACTCTACTGGGATCTCCTGGCGGCTTTCCACGCTGGCGCTCTCCCTCAGGTCGCAAAACTGCTTGCACAGACACAAGATGCGGTGACCCCGGATATTGACCTATCGGCCGCCATTGGGTTTGCCATCCGTGCCATGGACGGCTTCGCCCACCCTTTCGGTGCGATATCGGCTGATCTCGCGGCCTCTATCTGGCACTTGCGCGGCGTGCCTGAGCATATTGAACACACGCTTGCCCGCTTTGACGCGGCCGCAACGCAGGAACTGCCTGTAGATGGATGCCATCCCGCGCAGGTGATGCGCTTCCTGCTTGGGCAGGGCACCACATCCGGCCATTTCGCCACCTCAGACCGGCTGGCAACCGATCTCGCTAATCTGTTCGAAGACCCTCTGGAACGCGACACCCCCTTCGAAGGCACCCTCGAGGATGTATTCCAACGCTCCGCGGCGCATTTCTTGTCTTATAATGGCAACATCCTGTTTGACGTGCTTAGCCTGCGCGCACATGTGCGCGCGGTGCCGGATGTCTTCGAATCTGTCGCGCATTCCGCACACCAATTCCGCGAAAACGTTTTAGCGGGCAAATTCAGAAACTTACCCTCCGAAGAAACACTCGGATCACTGGCCTTCCTGCTGCCGATCTATCCGAAACTCTTCGAGACCGCGCACCCCGACACAACCGGCCCCAGCGCCATCGCCACCTCCCTCAACGATGCGGCGCATGCCACCCTGTGCTGAGGTTTGATCAGCCGAACGTTAGGTGCACCAACTGCCCCTTACCCTGCTATGCTTGACCTGATGCTGCCGAATTCATAGGCATTGTATGGGTTTTCCGCAGGATAGATCGTCGTGGATACAGCAAAGACAGCCAGTTCAGCCACCGATCCGTCGCAGCGCGGTGTTGCTGCGGTAGACCGCGCATTGTTGATCGTTGCCGCACTGGAAGCGGGCAACATGCCGCGCAACCTATCGGAAATTTCCCGCGCCACCGGCCTGCACAAAAGCACAATCCTGCGCATCCTCGAATCCCTGCAATCGGCGGGCTATGTCATGCGGGTCGAAGATTCAAAATACGCGCTGGGGCCAACGATCATGCAGTTGGGCATGGCCTATGAGCGCAGCAACCCCCTGCGCCATCATCTGCTGCCGGTGCTGGAACAGCTGGTGGAACTGGGGATGGAAAGCCCCTCGTTTCATGTGCGTCAAACGGCGGATGAACGTCTGTGCCTGTTCCGGCTAAACTCGCATCATTCGACGCTGGACCGGGTGCATGCGGGGGACCGGCTTCCGATCCGGTTGGGTGCGGCGGGCAAGGTTTTGCTGGCATTTGATAGCGACCCGGCGCAGGGGCACGACATGGATAAAATCCGGCGTGATTGTTTTGCCGTGTCACTGGGGGAACGCGACCCCCTATGTGCGGGGATTGCCGCGCCGGTGTTTTCGGCCAGGGGTCGGCTATTGGGTGCCTTGTCGTTTTCCGGCCCACGCGAGCGTTTCACAAATGCCGATGTCGAACGGATGAAACCCGTGATGCTGGATGCGGCGCGCGGCCTGAGTTCCGGGTTGGGCGGAGCCTATCCTGCTTAGCAAGCCCGGCGTGTGGCACAAAGAATTTGTTGCGCCAGACGGAACAGTTGGTCTATTTTCTGAAAATCGCACAGCCGGAGTAGACCGAAATGACCCAACCAATAATCGGATTTGCAGGGCTGGGCGTGATGGGAGAGCCGATCTGCCGTAATATCCTGACCAAATCCGGTGCCCGCGTGCATGTGTTCGACACCAGGGCCGAACCCGTTGAACGGCTGGTCAGCCATGGCGCAGTGGCAGCACCCAGCGTGGCCGATCTGGCCGCGACGGTGGATATTTTGTTTCTGTCCCTGCCCGGCGGTCCGCAGGTCGAAGCCGTGGTTTGCGGCGATGACGGCGTTTTGGCCCATGGCAAACCGGGGTTGTTGCTGGTCGATATGTCCACCGCGCCCGTCGGGTTGACCCGTTTCATTGCGGGCCGGATGGAGGCGAAATCCATGCGCTTTGCCGATGCCCCCGTGGCGCGCACACGACAGGCGGCCGAGGATGGAACCCTGTCGATCATGGTTGGCGCATCCCCCGATGTATTCGATGAAATCCGCCCGTTGCTGGACCATGCGGCGTCGGATGTGACCCATTGTGGCGCGGTGGGCTGTGGGCAGGTTGTGAAAATCCTGAACAACATGGTGCTGTTTGAAACGGTGGTGGCATTATCCGAGGCCTTGGCGCTGGGGCGCGGTGCAGGCGTGGACCCCGCATTGTTGTTCGACACCCTGTCGAAAGGATCAGCCGACAGTTTCGCCCTGCGCAATCACGGCATAAAGGCGATGCTGCCCGATACTTTCCCCACGGGTGCCTTCCCCACCGAATACGCGCTCAAGGATGTCAGCTATGCGCTGGATCTGGCCACCACCACGGGGCTGCGCGCCCATGGGGCCGAACTGGCGCAGGCAAGGATGCAAAAGGCCGCCAAGGCAGGATATGGCGCCGAGTATTTCCCCGTTCTGGCCCGCGTGATGGACAAGGCCTAACCGATGCCGCAATGGGATGTTTTGATTGCGGGGGGCGGCAATGCGGCGCTGTGCGCAGCCATTGCCGCCGCGCGTCGCGGTGCCAGCGTGCTGGTCGCCGAAGCCGCGCCAAAATTCTATCGCGGTGGCAATACGCGCCACACCCGCAACATGCGCTGCGCCCATGACCACGCCACCGGCACCCTGACCGGCCCCTACCCCGAGTCCGAATTTTTTGACGACCTGATGCGCGTGACGGATGGCAACACCGATCAGGCACTGGCGCGGATGATGATTGCACGGTCCGGGGATATGCTGGGCTGGATTCAGGAACAGGGCGTCGGGTTTCAGCCGTCACTGGGGGGCACGATCAGCCTGGGGCGGACCAATTCGTTTTTTCTGGGCGGGGGGCGGTCGATGCTGAATGCGCTGTATCGCACGGCGCAATCTCTGGGTGTAGAGGTGCGTTATGAACACGAGGTCACGGGCCTGACGCTGGATGGTGATAGGTTCCACAGCGCCACACTGCGCCACCCGACTGGCGAAGAGGACATTACCGCCCGCGCATTCATCGCCGCCTGTGGCGGGTTTCAGGCCGATTTTGACTGGCTGAAACAGGGGTGGGGTAACAAAGCCGACAATTTTCTGATCCGTGGCACGCCCTATAATCGCGGCACCGTGACACGGATGTTGATTGATCAGGGCCTGATGCAGATCGGTGATGCCAGCCAATGCCACGCCGTTGCGATTGATGCCCGTGCGCCGCGCTATGACGGTGGCATTATCACGCGGCTGGATTGCGTGGTTTTGGGCGTGGTGGTGAACACGCACGCCCGGCGCTTTTATGACGAGGGCGAGGACATCTGGCCCAAACGTTATGCGATCTGGGGCCGGTTGGTGGCCGACCAGCCGGATCAAAAGGCGTTTATCATTTTTGACGCGCCCAATATTCCACGCTTCATGCCATCGCTATACCCGCCGGTTTCTGCGGATAGCATCGCAGAACTGGCGGTGAAACTGGGGCTGGATGCAGATGCGTTGGGCCGCACCATTGCAGAATTCAACGCCGCCGTGGTGGGGGGCAAACCCTTTGATACATCCGAACAGGACGGCAATACCACCAAGGGGCTGGCCATTGAAAAAACCAACTGGGCGCAACGGATCGAACAGGCACCGTTTTACGCCTATCCGGTGCGGCCCGGCATTACGTTCACCTATCTGGGGGTCAAGGTTGATAAACAAGCCCGCGCCCTGATGGCCGATGGCAGGCCTGCGCAAAATATCTATGCTGCGGGGGAAATCATGGCGGGCAATATTCTGGGTCAGGGATATGCCGCCGGGATCGGTATGACCATCGGCGCGGTGTTCGGCCGCATCGCCGGAGAGGAGGCCGCAACCCATGCCCCATAGCACCCCCGCCCTGACCGAAGCAGACCGCCTGATGACCGTGTGCAATTCCTGCCGCTATTGCGAAGGACTGTGTGCCGTGTTCCCGGCTATGGAAATGAAACGCGCCTTTAGCGATGGCGATCTGAACCATCTGGCGAACCTGTGCCATTCATGCGGGGCCTGTTACCACGATTGCCAGTTTTCGCCGCCGCATGAATTTAACGTCAACGTGCCGCAGGTGCTGGCGCAGGTAAGGGGTGAAAGCTACGCCCATTACGCATGGCCCGCCGCCGCGCGACCCCTGTTTGCGCGTCACGGTATGGTTCTGGCGCTGGGCATTGTCGCCGGTTTCGCGCTGTTCATGCTGGGGTTTGTCGCCATGCAGGATGCAGGCGCGATCTGGTCGGCGCATCGGGCGGATAACGGGTTTTACGCGCTGATGCCCCATAATGTGATGGTCACGGTGTTTGGCGCGGCTTTCGCATGGATGCTGCTGGCCGTGTTCATGGGCGCACGGGCATTCTGGCGCGATGCGGGGGCGGTTGATATGGCCGCAACCGACCACGCCAGCGCCGCACATGATGCTGCGCGCCTGACCTATCTGGATGGGGGCGGGCAGGGCTGTTTCAACGCTGATGATACGCCCACAGATCGCCGCCGCCTGTGGCACCATCTGACGTTTTACGGGTTCTTGCTGTGCTTTGCCTCCACCTCGCTTGCCACGGTTTACCATTACGTGCTGGGGCGGCCTGCGCCTTATTCATGGTGGGATGCACCGGCGTTGCTGGGCATCTTAGGCGGGATCGGTCTGGTGATTGGGGCGGGCGGGTTGCTCTATGCGAAACTGACGCGGCTGGATGATCTGAAAACGCCGGGATTTCGCGGAATGGAATACGGGTTTGTCGTGATCCTGTTGCTGACGGGCGCATCGGGGCTGTTGCTGCGGTTTTTGGGGCATACGCCGCTGATGGGGGTGCTGCTGGCGCTGCATCTGGGGGCGGTTCTGACCTTTTTCCTGACCATGCCCTATGGCAAATTTGTGCATGGGCTATACCGCTATCTGGCGCTGGCCCGTTATGCGCGTGACAGCCGCAAGGCGGGGCACCACCCCTGACGGGGCTGTTCATTGCGGCAAATTTCATGCGATGGTTGTCGCCAATACTCCATCGGGCCACCCATGACCAAACTGCTGCACACCGCCGACATTCACCTTGATTCCCCGCTTCACTCGCTCGCCCTGCGCGACGAGGGGCTGCGCGACACTGTGCAAACCGCCACCCGCACCGCGTTCACCCGCATCATTGATACTGCGCTGGCCGAAAACGCCACGCTGCTGATCACTGGTGATCTGTTCGACGGGGCCGCACGCAGCGCCAAAACCGCGGCATTTCTGATTGCCCAGCTGGACAGGCTGCGCCGCGCGGGCATTCAGGTGTTTTACATCAAGGGCAACCACGATGCCGAAAACCCCATTACCGGTGCAATTGACCTGCCCGACAATGTGCATGTGTTCGACGGGCATGGCGGCATGGCGCAGATCACAGGCACCGATATCTGGGTGCATGGGGTCAGCTTCAGCGGGCGGCACGCGCCTGACAGCCTGTTGGGGAAATTTGCCGCGCCTGTGCCGGATGCGATGAATATCGCGATGCTGCATTCCTCGCTGTCCGGTGCGCAGGGGCATGACGATTACGCGCCCTGTTCGGTGGCAGAACTGGCGCAGATGGGGTTTGATTACTGGGCGCTGGGCCATATCCACAAACGCCAGATTCACAGCACGGCGCCATGGGTGGTGATGCCCGGCATCCCGCAGGGCCGCGATATCGGCGAGGCAGGGGCGAAGTCCGCCACGCTTTTGACCATCACGGATGGCCGGATCGCGGTGGAAGAGGTGCCAACATCCGCCGCCGAGTTCATGGAACTGTCCGTCGATGTCACAGGGTTGGACGGCGACGATGCCCTGCGCAGCCACCTGCGCCAATCCCTGCGCGATCTGGCGGCCGGGCTGGCATCGGATGCGGGGCTGGTTCGGCTGACCATCGCAGGGGCCAGCCCGCGCAAATGGCAGATTCTGCGCGATCAGGATATGTGGCTGGAAACGGCGCATGGTTTTGCCCGCGACACTGGCAAGCTGTGGCTGGATAAGGTCACGTTTGACCTGACCGCGCCCGATGCCGCGCCATCCGGTGCGGCGGTCGATGAACTGGCGCAGATCATGGCGCAAATACAGAGCGAACCCGGTTTCGCCGCGACGCTGGCCAGCACGCTGGATACCATCCTGACGGAAATACCCGCCCATCGCCGTGCGGCATTGATACCCGATGAAACCGCCGCCGCCGGTCTGGGGCAGGCCTTGGCCAGTGCCGGGGCCACGCGGATCATCGCCGCGATGAAAGGGGCCGCAGAATGATCCGCCTGCGCCGGTTTCAACTGGACCTGTTCGGGCATTTTTCCGGCAAGGCGTTTGATTTTGGCGATGCCCCGCAGGGCACCCCCGATTTCCATGTCATCTATGGCCCGAACGAGGCAGGGAAATCCACCACGATGGAGGGGTTTTTGCGCCTGCTCTACGGGTTTCCGCACCGCGATCCCTATGATTTCATGCATCAGCGCAAAAATATGCGGGTGTCCGGCGTGCTGGACATTGACGGCGATCCCCGTGCATTGACCCGCCTGCCTGTCCGCAACGGGTCGCTGTTGGATGGCAACAATGCCGCCCTGCCAGACGCCACGCTGCTGGCGCATCTGGGTGGGCTGAATGAACAGGATTACCGCCAGTTGCTGTGTCTGGATGATGACACCATCGAACGCGGCGGAGAGGAAATAGCCAGCAGCAAGGGCGACATCGGGCGGCTGTTGTTTTCTGCGGCGGCGGGGGTCAGCGACCTGACCGGCGTGTTGGATCACACCCGCGAACAGGCCGATGCCCTGTATCGCAAACGCGCCAGCACCACCGAACTGGCCAAGCTGAAAAAACAACTGGCCGAGGTCGAGCGCCAGATCAAGGAACACGACATCCCCGCCGCCGCCTATCGCAAACTGAAACAGGCGCTGGATACGGCACAGGCAGAGGAGGAGAACATCAAGGCGGAGCGCGATAGATTGCGCCGCGCATATGCCCGCACGCAGGCGCAGGCCAAGGCCCTGCCAATGTTAACCGAGGTGGATCGCCTAAACGCTGAACTGGCGCCCTTTGCCGGTTACCCGCCCCATCTGGATATTGATCCGGAAACCTTGGTTGACATGCTGGCACGGCAAGGTCAGGCCGAAACAAAGGCCGCGCAACTGGATCAGGATCTGACAGCGCAGGCAGCGGCGCGTGACGCCCTGCGCCTTGCGCCCGAACAGGCAGGGCTGGGTGATGCGCTGGACGATCTGGATGACCTGCGCAGCCGCTATACGACCGCCGATCTGGACCTGCCCAAACGACGTGCCAGCCTGACCGAAGTGCAGGACAGGATGCGGCTGATTGCCCGCGATCTGGGGGCAGTGGCGGGGGTTTCGCCGCAATCACTGTGCCCGACTTCGGCCCAGTTGGCCGAACTGGCCGCGGCACAACTGGCACAGCATGATTGCCAACGCCAGTTCGAGGCGGAACAAGCCGAGGTCGAGGCGCTGGCCCTGCGTCTGGGTTTGGCGCAGGCGGGGCTGGATGCCCTGTTAAAGATGCATAATGCGCCCTCGGGGGTTGGGGCGGTTCTGCATCGCTTTTCGGTGGATACGCTGGCCCCGCAATACGCCGCCGCACAACAGGCCATGCAGGATGCCAGAACCCGCCGCGACATAGCGCTGGATGCGCTGACGTTACATGGGCAGGCGTTCGATGCCCTGCCCCCCTGCAATCTGGACCCCGAGGAAGCCGGGGCATGCGCCGCCCGCCACAGCGCCCGATCCAGCAAATTGGAACAGGCCCGCGATCTGTTGCAATCCCAACAGCAAAGGGACGAAACCCTAACCGCCAAATCACAGCAAATCACCACGGCGCAGGGGCTGATCACTGATAGCAAGGCCCAAGAGCAACAGGCCACCCGCGACACCCTGTGGCAACAGCACCTTGCTACATTAGACCAAACCACCGCCGATGCGTTTGCCAAGGCAATGCAGGCGGTTGATGCCAGCGCCAAACAGCGCCTGACCCAAGCCAGCGATATTGGTGTTCTGCGCAATCTGGCGGAACAACGCGCCGTATTAAAGGTAGAGCTAAACGCCACAACCAACCACATCGCGCAATTGGAGCAAGCGGTTGATGATGCGGCCCGCCCCCTGACAGATGCTGCCGTGGCTGCGGGATTGCCCGCCACAGTTGCCCCTGCGATTATTGCCAGTTGGGTTACCAAGCAGCACAGCGCCCGTCTGGCCGAAACGCATCTGGCGCGGGTCACCTCTGATCACGCAGCCACGCTGGACAAGGCCGCGCGGCTGGTCGCCGCGTTGGGCGCGTTGATCCCGCTGGATACGCCCGATTTTGAAACGCTGGTTGCTGCTGCGCGTAACCTGCATAAATCCGAACAGCAAAGCGCGGAACAAACGGGACATGCGCGCAAATCCGTCAACGAGATGGAGGAAGAGCACGCCCGCCGCCTGTCCCGTCAGGAAAATTACCAAAGGGCAGCCTCGGCCGCCGATACTGTGTGGCGCGATCTGGTGGCACAGCATTTTGACAATGCCCTGCCGCCCGAGGCTCTGGAGGCTTCGCTGGACCCGTTGCGCGACCTTAGGGCGCTGTCTGAACAGGCGGGCGCGATCAGGCACCAGATCACTGCAATGCAGGATGATCAGGCCGATTTTACCGCACGGATCAGTGCGATTGCCACACCGCAGGGGGTAAATGCCGATGATCCGGTTCAGGCCCATGCCACCCTGCGCGACATGGCCCGCGCCGCACAAGATGCGGACCGCCAGCACAAATCCATAACCGCGCAAATCACAGAGGATCAGGCAACGCTGGCCAAGGTGCAGGGCGATCTGGGTGCCATCACCCAAGAGATCGCAACACTGGCAGCGCTGTTCCCGCCAGAAGTGGATTGCACCACCCTGCCCAAGCTGCGCCTGGCTGTTGCACAGGCACGGGATGCAATTGCCAAACGCAACCGGCTGGCCGGTTTGGTCTCTGATATATGCAGCTGCCTTTCGTCGGAAACACTGGCATTTGCGCGGGATGATCTGCAGGGGTTGAACGCTGGTGATCTAGGCGCGGCAATGGCCGCGCAGCAGGACGACCTGAACCAGATCGAAGAAACCCTGACCAGCGCGATAGAAACCCGCAGCGGTGCGCGCCACGCCCTGAACGCCGTGACAGGTGACGCCGATATCGCCGCCCTGAACGAACAGAAAGCCACGCTTGAGGCCCAGATCGAGGACACCGCCCTGCGCTATCTGGAGCTGGATCTGGGTCACCATCTGGCCCAAGAGGCGATCCGCCGGTATCGCGATGCCCACCGCAGCACCATGATGGATGCCACCGAACAGGCATTTGCCGACCTGACCAACGGGGCATACCCGCATTTGCGCACGCAACCCGATGGCACAAACGAGGTATTGCTGGCGCTGGACAGCGCAGGCATGGCCAAACAGGCGCAGGATATGTCCAAGGGCACGCGGTTCCAGCTGTATCTGGCCCTGCGTGCTGCCGCCTATGAACAGCTTGCCACGCAGGGCATTTGCCTGCCGTTTTTCTGCGATGACATTTTCGAAACCTTTGACGAAGGGCGCACTCGTGCCGCCTGTCGCCTGATGGGGCGGATCGGGCGGCGCGGGCAGGCGATATATCTGACGCATCACCAGCATGTGGTTGATATCGCGCAGGATGAATGCGGCGACGGGGTGGTTATTCACAGGCTATAGCTGCGCTTGCCTTTGCGGGGCAGGCCGCCCATAGTTTGACCAATCGCACCGCTTGCAAGGACTGGTATCATGCCGAAACCGATTGCTCATCTGGGTCATATGCACACCTGCCCCGTGGTTGATCCGGGGCCAAAGCCCCATATCGGCGGGCCGGTGATTGAACCGGGTCAGGTGCATGTGCGGTTCAATGGCATCCCCCTGGCGGTTGAGGGCGGCAAATGCCTGTGCACCGGAATGCCCGGACCCGACAGCATGGTCAAAGGGTCGTCCATGGTGCGGATCAACGGCAAGGGCGTGATGCGGATCGGCGACAGCACCGGCCATGGCGGCAAGGTCGTGATGGGCGTGCCGACCCTGCGGGCGGATTGAACCCTTGGGCATTTTGCCTTTGGCTGAACTAATCACAAAGTAGTAGACAGGTGGAAATAATTTCCGCAGCATTCCTATTAGGGAGGAAATGCGCGGAAAACCCTGTTTTTCACGCAAATGTCTGCACTGCGGATTAAATTTTCTGCATAGCGGATGAATGACGGGCAAGGCCGAGGGGCTTTGCCCGGTCACTCCCTCTTGTGCGCGGTGAATGATGCACACGCAAACCCAAGGGAGGAAAACAATGTTCAATCTGACAATCAACGGAGAGGCCCACGCGATCGATGTCGCGCCGGATACGCCACTGTTATGGGTGATCCGTGAAAAGGCCGGCCTGACCGGCACGAAATTCGGCTGCGGCGCAGGCCTGTGTGGTGCCTGCACCGTGCATCTGAATGGCAAGGCGGTGCGATCCTGCCAGACACCTGTCGAACAGGTCGGCGATGCCAAGGTCACCACAATCGAGGGGCTGGACCCCGCAGGCCAGCACCCGTTGCAGGTGGCATGGGTGGAAAAACAGGTGCCGCAATGCGGCTACTGCCAATCCGGCCAGATCATGCAGGCGGCCAGCCTTTTGGCGGAAAACCCCAAACCCGCGCGCGACGATATCGTCGCCGCGATGTCGGGCAATCTGTGCCGCTGTGCCACCTATAACCGCATCATTGATGCCATCGAAACCGCTGCGGGCTAAGGGGCAAAACATGACACAACAAGACACAGAGCTGAAACCCGCAGGCATGACACGCCGCGGTTTCCTGATCCGCGCGGGCGCGGGCGCTGCCCTGACCATGGGTTACGGATTTTACGGCCATGGTGCGGCTGCGGCGGGGATGATCTCTCCCAATATGAATTTTGACATTCACGATGACGGCCGCGTGACGGTGCATATACCCAAGGCCGAGATGGGCCAGCACGTCGGCACCGCCCTGTCACAGGCACTGGCCGAGGAGCTGGACTGCGGCTGGGATAATATCGACATTGATTATGTCGGGTTCGATCCACGTTTCGGGCTGCATATCACCGGCGGGTCGTGGTCGGTCAACTGGACGTTTGACGCGCTAAGTCGTGCCGGTGCCGCAGGGCGCATGGCCCTGATCGAGGCAGCCGCCGCCGAACTGGGCGGCAGTGCAGCCGACTATACGGTTGCGGATGGTGTGATCAGCGGCAATGGCAAACAGATCACATATGGCGAACTGGCCGCCAAGGGCATCACCCCCCGCCAGTTCACCGAGGATGAGCTAAAGGCGCTGACCCTGAAACCCGCTGAACAACGCAAGATCGTCGGTCAATCCGTGCCCGCGCTGGATGTTCCGGCCAAGGTGAACGGCACCGCCGATTACGGCATCGACGTGGTGCTGGACGGCATGGTTTATGCCACCCCCGCCGTGCCGCCCCTGCGCTATGGCGCGTCGGTCAAATCTGTTGATGACAGCGCAGCCAAGGATATCCCCGGATACCTTCGCCACGTGGTAATCAATGATCCGTTGGGCACGCAAACCGGCTGGGTGATGGCTGTCGCCGACAGCTATTGGACCGCGAAAAAGGCCGCCGAGGCTCTGAAGATCGACTATGATCTTGGCCCCAACGCGGGGGTGTCACTGGCCGATATTCACGCGGAATCCGACCGCTTGCTGGATGGCAAAGACGGGTCGCGCCTGTTCGTGAATGACGGCGACGCCAATGCGGCGATGGCGGGCGCGGATGAACAGATCAGCGCGCAATACCGCACCGATGTCAACGTCCACGCCCCGATGGAACCGATGAACGCCACCGTCGAAATCAAGGACGGCGTGTATCACATCCATTGCGGCAACCAGTTTCAAACGCTGGCCACGGGGCTGGTCGCGGCGCTGGGCGTGCCGCCGGAAAACATCGTGATGCATCAGCAATTGCTGGGCGGCGGGTTTGGGCGGCGTCTGGATGCCGATTACGTGGTTCAGGCCTGCCTGACCGCGCGCGAGTTGGACCGCCCTGTCAAACTGATCTATTCGCGCGAGGCGGACATGCTGATGGATTTCACCCGCCCGGCGGCGACGATACGGATGCAGGCGGGGATCAAGGGCGGCATGATTGATGCCTGGACTTCGGCATCAGCATCGGCCTGGGCCTCGGCCCGACAGGCGCCTGCATTTCTGGCACCGGACCTAAGTGGTGACCCCGAGAAAAAGATGGACGGCTTTGCCATCAACGGGGCCGATCACTGGTATACGATCCCGAACCAGCACGCCCTGTTGTATCAAAACATGGTGGCACAGAACGCCCTGCCGCCGGGGCATCTGCGGTCTGTCGGGCCGGGCTGGCAATTCTTTGCTGTTGAAAGTTTCATGGATGAAATCGCGCATAAGCTGGGGCGTGATCCGCTGGAACTGCGGCTGTCATTGCTGGATGCCACGGGCAAAAACGCGGGCTCAGGTATCACCACGGGCGGCGCAAAACGGCTGGCCGCGGTGTTGCAAAACGTGGCGGACCGTGCCGGATATGGCAGCGAACGCCCCGAAAACAGCGCAATCGGGCTGGCCTGTGTGTCCAGTCAGGAACGGGCCAGCGCATCATGGACAGCCTGCGCCGCAGATGTCAGCGTGGACCCCGCCGATGGCTATGTCACAGTGAACAAACTGACATTGGCCACCGAGGTCGGCACCGCCGTCAACCCCGACGGGGTCAAGGCACAGCTGACGGGGTCGGCCCTGTGGGGCGTATCGCTGGCACTGCACGAGGTCACGACCCTGACCAACGGCGCAATAGAGGCGAGCAACTACGACGGCTATACCCCGCTGCGCATGTTCGACCTGCCGGAAATCGACGCCGAGGTGCTGTCGGTTGGCGGATATCCCACCGGCTGCGGCGAACCGGGCACCACCGTCGTGGCCCCCGCCATCGCCAATGCGATTTTTGCCGCCACGGGTGCGCGGGTGCGCAGCCTGCCGATCACGGCGGACAAGGTCAAAGCCGCGATGTAAACGCAACGCGCCGCCCCTGTTCGCACGGGGGCGGCGCATCCATACGCTGGCGTATCTGTCCTAGCGTTCGGCGATCTGCACCGGCAGGGATTTGCCCCGCGACAGGAAAATCCGCCGCCCGTCATCGGAATGATGCGAGGATTGGAAATCATCGCCATCAAAACCGACCTTGGTTGAAATCACCTGACCGTCGTCAACATTGCCATAAAAGAAACACTCGCGGGTTTGGTTCAGGCGCACGGGATTGCCACGGTTGGCGACCCATTCGGCGGCTTTGGCAAAGCGCACGTAGTTTTTGAAATACATGAAATCAGCGGTGTTGAAATCGGTGATCCGGTTGATTTCCTGACTGGAGGCGACATCACCCATATCAGGGATCTGTTTGTTTTCGTGGTGCAGGTCCAGCAGGGCATCGATGGCATCGGTGCCGTAATCCTCGGCGGTCCACAGATCGCGGACGCGGCTGAATTTCTTGTTCGACCCTTTTTGCACCCGCTTGATAAAGGATGACAGGATTTCCACCCGCGCCTTGACCTTGCCGCCGACCTTGAATTCGGTGCGCGACAGGGCGTGCGGTTTGCGTATGCCCAGAAATGTGGTTTCGGCGGTGAATTCGTCATCCTCGCGGATGATATCATCCAGATCGAACCAGGTGTTCAGATACACCACGGCGCCATACATCCGGTCGCCTTTGGTATCGATCCATTCCGATGGTTTCAGGCCCAGACTTTGCGCCAGCAATTCCCAGTGGTTCACCAACGACGTGCCCAGCGCCCAATCTTCGCGCAGGGTATGCACGTCCAGCTCGGGCAGGCCGGCGACAAATGTGCGGCTGTATTCCATTTTCGAAACTACTCCTTATCGGTTGAATTATCGGCCAGCAGCATGGGCCAGAACCCTGCTGCGCCCATCATGTCGCGTGGGTCACCCAGAACGATCTGTTCCAGCTGCGCGGTATAAAAATCGAAAAACGCTGTATCAAAGGCGTCGCGATCATCAAAATCTGTGGCCACTGGCCCTGCGGTCAGCGTGCCGTGACATTTGCCATCGCGCCATTCGGTGCCCATGAAAAACACCGCCGATTTACCGCGATAGGCCAGCGTTGCCGCACCTTGCCCTATCTGAATGGTGCGGCCCAACAGGTTGCGTTCGACGAATTCACCACCCCGCGCCCCGTCGGGGAAAATCACCACGAAATGCGGTGATTTGCGCATCGCTTTGACCAGACGCAGGAATTCGGTCTGGAAATTGCCCCGCACGGACAGGTGAAACCCGCCATTGCGGCCCACATGGGCATCGTTATGCAGGCTTTCATTGGCGGCAATCGACACATGCGGCAGCGTCACATGCCGGAAATTCTGCGCGAAATAGGCCGTCATCCCCGTATGGGCACGCAGGATTACGATGCCACGGCCATTTGCGATCTGTTGGTCCAGCTCGGTGTAATCCGGCTCGATATATATGTCCTTCATGGCGAGGCACAGATCGGCCATCTGTTGCGCCGCAGGATCGCTGGTATCAAACTGGTCGTTGTCGATCATCCGGCTGAGGACCACGGCGAAACGCGCGTAATGTTCGGCGGCAAAGCCCGATTTCAGACCCGCCAGAACATCCACCGCCCGTTCGCCCGGATTGCCGCGCATCTGCGTCAATACCTGTGCCAACTGCTGCGCATGGCGATACATGCCCGGGCCCTCTTTCAGGTTGGCCAGAACATCGGGCAGGGATTTATCAATCGGCCCCCAGAACCGGATGTGATCATCCGGCGACAGGCCAACCCTGTATTTCATCCGCATCTGGAACAGATATTCCATCACGCCCTGACTGAAATGATCGCGGGTTCCGACCTCGGTCAGGAATTTGGTCACCAGATCGGGGCGGCGGGATTCTTCTAATGCGCGGATCAGCACCTTTAGCAGTGGCACCGAACGGCCTGCGGAAAATGCCAGAACCGCCGCCGCACCAAATTCGGACTGGCGCGAAAGCCGTTGCGCTGCCGTTAGCAGAACCCGGTTTTTGCGGCCCTGCGCGATTTTATCGCTCAGCTCGAAACCCAGTTCCCGCAGGGTTTCATCCAGCGCCTGTTCGATCTGCTGCTGCACATCGCCCCTGTCGTCATCTGGCGCATAGCGCCAGCGCAATTCAACCCCAAGCGCATCCAACAAGGAACCAGTAGCGGATTGAGTTTTGGCAAGCGGCGGCATATTCATTCCGGTATAAGGGCGCAAAAAAGAAGGATCAAAACCATGGTGTCATCGGAAACTTTCATAACAGTCCTTGAACGCTATACGAAAGGCCAATCTGTCCAAATGAGCGATCAGATCTTTGGCGCTGGTATCAATTTAAGCTCGATCGCGTTCACCGAGTTCGTAATGGACCTGGAAGAAGAGTGCGACATCGACATTGATATCGACGATCTGGACGGGTCGATCAAAACCGTTGGGCAGCTGTATGAGCGGGTTTCGACCTACTGATCGGGTTGGCAATACCGGGTTTCGGCCCCATATCCATAGCATCCAATAAGGAACATCTGTTTGACCAACCACCTATATCAGCGTGACCTGCCCGACGGGTTGGACCTTGGCCCCGTTGTGGCGATTGATTGCGAGGCGATGGGCCTGCATCCCTATCGTGACCGGCTGTGTGTTGTGCAAATGTCGGGCGGCGATGGCCATGCCCATATGGTGCAGATCGCGCAGGGCCAGACCGAGGCGCCCAACCTGTGTGCTATGCTGGAAAACCCCGAAGTGTTAAAGATTTTCCATTTCGGCCGGTTTGATATTGCCGGATTGCTGCACACATTCGGAGCGGTCACCGCGCCGGTGTATTGCACCAAGATCGCCAGCAAAATGGTGCGCACCTATACCGACCGGCACGGGCTGAAAAACCTGTTGCAGGAATTGATCAACGTCGATGTGTCCAAGCAACAGCAATCCAGCGATTGGGGTGCGGCCAAACTGACCGATGCACAGCTGGACTATGCCGCTTCTGATGTGTTGCACCTGCACCGCGTCAAGGATGTGCTGGATATGATGCTGGAACGCGAAGGCCGGACCGAACTGGCGCAGGCCTGTTTCGATTTCCTGCCCACCCGCGCGAAACTGGATCTGGCAGGTTGGCCCGAAACCGATATTTTCGCGCATACCTAGGGCCATGGCGCAGTATGACAGCGGATATTCGCGACTGGTCGCGTGGTTAAAGGTGATTTTGCCTTTGGCTGCTTTGGCGCTGTTGTCGACCCTGTTTTTGTTGTCGCGCAGTGTCGCCCCCGTTAGCCAGATCCCGTTCAGCAAGGTCGATTTGCAGGAACGCGCCAAGGACCAGCAATTGACCCGCCCGTCATTTGCAGGGGCCACGGAAAAGGGCGATTTGATTCGGTTCACCGCTGAATCCGTGCGCCCCGACAGCGAATTGAACGGGCGCGCACTGGCAATTTCCCCGTCTGCGCAGATTGATCTGCTGGGTGGCGCGGTTATCGCATTCAAGGCGAACGAGGGCGAAGTGGACCAAGCCGAGGACGAGGCCCGCCTGCGTGGCGACGCGGTATTGACCAGTTCAACCGGATATACCGTGCGCACGCAGGAAATCGTGTCGGGCATGGAGCATGTGCGCGCCCATACCCCCGGCCCTGTGGCGGGCGAGGGGCCACCGGGCAGCTTTTCTGCGGGGCGGATGGACCTGACGACCGACCCCGAAACGGGCGCTGCGCATTTGGTTTTCACGGGCGGCGTTCATCTGATATACGAGCCGGGTAATTGAGGGTATTTCCATCGTGAGATTTCTGCATCTTCTTGTCGTCGCAATCCTGTTGCCGATTGGGGCACATGCCCAAGGGCTGAACCTTGCCTTTGGCGGGATCAAACAGGACACATCGCAACCCGTCGAAGTCACCGCCGACAACCTGTCGGTCGATCAGCAAAACGGCACCGCCGTGTTTTCCGGCAATGTGCTGGTCGGGCAGGGCGATATGCGCCTTGCCGCGCCCCGTGTGCTGGTGGTTTACGCCGAGGATCGCGGCAAGATCCAACGGCTGGAGGCGACAGGCGGTGTGACCCTGGTCAGCGGCCCCGATGCCGCCGAAGCGGAACGCGCCGATTACAACATCGACAACGGGCAGGTGGTGCTAAAGGGTAATGTGTTGCTGACACAGGGCCAGAACGCCATGACCGGAAATCAACTAAGCGTCGATCTGAAAACCGGCACGGCACAGATGGGCGGGCGGGTCAAAACCATCCTGCAACCGCAGGAATAAACCAATGGCAAAACCCGAATTGACAGTGACCGAGGGCGGTTCCGGCCTGCGCGTCACCCACCTGCGCAAAAGTTACAAAAAACGTGTGGTGATCCGCGATTTTTCGATGGAGCTGAACCGGGGCGAGGTGGTTGCCCTGCTTGGCCCCAACGGCTGCGGCAAATCCACCACCTTTTATATGATCGCCGGACTGGTCTATCCCGAAGCAGGCGAAGTGCAGATTGACGGGCGCGACGCCACCAACCTGCCGATGTATCGCCGCGCCAAACTGGGCATCGGATACCTGCCGCAGGAAATGTCGATTTTTCGCGGGCTGTCGGTCGAGGATAACATATCCGCCATTCTGGATATTGCCCAACCCGACCGGCACAAACGCCGCGAACGGCTAGAGGAATTGCTAAGCGAATTTTCCATCGAACACCTGCGCCGCGCGCCCGCGCTGGCCCTGTCGGGTGGTGAACGCCGCCGCGTCGAAATTGCCCGCTGTCTGGCGGCTGATCCCAAATTCCTGCTGTTGGATGAACCCTTTGCCGGGGTTGATCCGATCAGCGTCGGCGACATTCGCCACCTTGTTGCCGATCTGAAAAAACGCGGCATCGGCGTGCTGATCACCGATCACAACGTGCGCGAAACGCTGGAAATCGTCGATCGCGCCTATATCCTGCATGATGGCAAGGTTTTGATGTCGGGCACCCCCGAAGAGGTCGTGCAAAACGAAAACGTGCGCCGCGTCTATCTGGGGTCGGATTTCCGCATCGGCTGACCGGACAGGGTAAGCGAACATCAACCTTCCGTTGCGGTTTCAATTGACATTCACCCCCTTGCTGGCCTCAAATAGGGCTATGACAGTCGTGGAAAACCTTCTGCATCTAATGCAGGCCTTGGTGACAAGGCCCGGATGTGGTCAGCCCACGAACCTGTCTTTACCCAGCATCCGCACCTGAACCAGAAGCACGGGCGCAATGTGCCACGTGTCCAGGGCGGATTTGTCGCGAAAGGAGACAAGATGCGCTACCAAATTACCGGAAAACAGATCGATATCGGCGAGGCGCTGCAAACCCATGTCAAGCAGGAGCTTGGGGATGCAGTCGGGAAATATGCCGAACGTCCAACGGACGCCAATGTGATCTTTTCCAAATCGGCCGCCGAGTATGTATGCGAGGCCACCGTGCATCTTTCGACGGGATTGACCGCGCAGGCCAAGGCCCATTCCCACGAAATTTACGCCGCATTCGACCAATGCCGCGAAAAAATGGAAAAACAACTGCGGCGTTACAAGCGCCGGCTCAAGGATCATCACGCCGAACGGTCCTCCCCTGTTGAACTCATGGGCGCACCCTCGTATATCCTCGCTTCTGATAAGGATGACGGGGAATCAGAGCCGGAAACGCTTGCACCCATGATCATCGCCGAGATGGAGACACCTATCCCGTCCCTGTCCGTCGGCGAAGCGGTCATGCAGATGGAGCTGGTCGGCGCGCAATTCCTGTTTTTCAAGAATGAAAGCAAACAAGGGTTGAACGTGGTCTACAAGCGTGCCGATGGCAACGTCGGCTGGATCGACCCGAAATAAGCCCAAGGGCCACAGCGCCCGAAGGTTGGAGCAAACGAAGACATCATGGAACTATCCAAGATTCTAAAGCCCGAAGCCGTGAAGGTGATCACCGCGGCATCGAGCAAGAAACGTCTGTTGCACGAACTGGGCGATGTGGCCAATTCGGCCTATGAACTGAATGCTTCGCGCGCTGTCGAAGCATTGCTGGAGCGCGAGAGCCTTGGCCCCACAGGTGTGGGCCAGGGTGTCGCCCTGCCCCATGCCCGTCTGGCCGAGGTGGACCGCGTTGTCGGCGCGTTCATCCTGTTGGAAAAACCGATTGATTTTGATTCGGTCGATCGCCAACCCGTGGATATCGTGTTTTCGCTGTTCGCCCCCGAAGATGCGGGCGTGGAACACCTGAAAGCATTGGCACTGGTTTCGCGCCGGCTGCGTGAACCGTCACTATGCAGCAAATTGCGGGCCAATTCCGATCCGGCGACGCTGTATGCGATTTTGATCGCGGACGAAGCAGTGCAAGCCGCCTGACCAGCCCCGCTGACTGTAGCGCCCTGACTAGCCCTCGGGCGGCTGCCAGTCATCGAACCCGAAATTGATATAATCGCGCATATAGACCTGCCGCACGGCGGTTTCGATTTGCGTGTCATATATATCTGACAGGGCATAGGGCGCGTCCGCCTGTTCCTGTTCCAGATCGGGTGCATCATTGCGCCCCAGCCCCATGGCAATGCCGGGCAACCATGCGCCCATTTCATCCTCGCGCAGGATAAAATCAGGCAGCGCGTGATCGGCAAACCCCTGAATAATCTGGGTCTGGCTGGCCCAATGGGCATCAACCCTGACACCCGTTTGCCCCGCCAGGTTCTGTTTCAGAAACCCGATAAATTCCAGAAATGCGGTGTAATGCGCGGCGCGGTCATAGCTATCATCGGGTTCGCGCCCCGGAATCGACAATTTGAACTGACGGCGCAGCGTCTGACGGATTTCGTTAAACGATCCCTTGCCCGTGCTAAGGATGCGGCGGCAGAACACCTGATGCGCCCGCGCCACCGGATGGCGCAGCACCGTAAAACTGCGGTGACCCGTGTTGGATTTTTTCCAATCCTTCAGGCTGCCCTGTTTGAATTTCGATGGCAGATCGGCGGGGGTAACCCCATCCAGCGCGCCCAGCCAGCGGCGCACAACGGATTCGGGCGCACCACGGATCGGCAGGAACAACAGCGGCGTATCGGCCCCCGCGATATAGCTGGGCACCGCCGCACCGCGCCGCGGTTCGAAATTAGGCGTGCGCGACAAATCGAACCGGTCCAACTGTGCCAGCGCGGCCTGCATCTGGGCAAAGTTTTCCACTTTGTCTGAAACCGGCTGCGGGTTCTGCACCTTGAGCGATTTATCAAGACCGTCCAGTTGATCGGCCTGCCCCAAAAACCGCGCCATGCCGTTCATCACCGCCAGATCCTGTAGATCCTCGTAGGCCAGATAAAACGCCGTTTGCCCCGTGGTTTGCAACGCATTCAACAGGAATACCTGGAATTCCTGCAATGCGGCCAGATGATCGCTGAATTCCACCGCATCGAATTCGGCCTGCGCATCCTTGCGCCGTTTGATATTGGTCAGCTTCCACTGACCCGTGGCCTGCGCGATTTTCCAACTGACATAGCTGTCGACCGGATTGCGGGTCAGCACGATTTTGGCACAACGCGGGTCGGCCAACGCAATGTCCAGCACACGCGGATCATGGTCATGGAAAAACCGGAACCCGTTCAGCCCCGGCGCCGATTTGATGGTGTCGATCAGGCGCTGCGGGTCTGCTTCGCGCATGTCTTGGGTCACGCCCAGACAGTCGGTTTTGTTCGGGTAGCCGATGAAATGCGGGTTAAATGCCTCTCCCAGACAGGACAGATTGGGGAAGGCGTTGATATTGGTTTCTAGAAAATTCGAACCGGTGCGCATTTCGGCAAAGACGATGAAGTAATCAAAACGATCAGACATAAGTTATTGCACCAAATAAGGTTTTCGGGGTTTGCGCGGGTTTTGAGAGGTGTCGCGAGCCACAGGGAAATCACCCATCAAATAGGGGTGCATCCCCTGATTTTTCAGGTTTTGCAGGAACTGGCCAAACCCTGCCAGTTCAGCCATTTTCGGCACCTCTGACAGGCGGCGCAGCGCACGGTGGCCGATTTCGTCGATGATGGTTTGCAGGGGTTCCATCGGCGCTTCGATGAATTCGGCCATGGTCCAGATGCGCACGCGGGCCTTGGCGTTGGGGTTGCGCATAATGTCCAGAAAATCGTTTTCGATGCGCTGCAATTTTGCGGCCTCTTTGCGGATGTCGGCGAAATTGCGGTTGGATTTGAACAGCGGCACCGACCACGCACCAGAAATCACCGAAATCTGCGCATTCGGATCTTTGGCGACGAATTCGGCGGCATCTTGCGTGTCGCGGGGTGACATCTGAAAACACTGGCGTTCGCCGCGGGTGTTCCAGATCAGGTTGGTCAAAAACGCCGCGGGCACATAATCACGGATTGCGGCGCTGTCGGATAGCGCACCGTTCATCACGGATTCACCGCCCGCAAATTCCACCCGTTTTGGCCCGAACAAATGCCCATGCACCCGTGCGCCTGTGGCCTTGGCCAACCATGGTTCGAAATCTTCGAACAGATCGCTGAACCCCTGAAACACCGAATAGGGGCCGGATGTCATACCATTTTCCCAACCGTAATTGGGGAACCGCGATTGCATATACAGGCCGGGCCGCCCGCGCGTGCGCCGCTCTACCGCTTTGGCGAAAATGCGGTCGATCTTACCCGGGTTGGGTTCGGTGCGCTTCATCGCGCCAGCGGCATCGGTCAGGAACACCTCGTATAACCTGTCGGCATGAGGCCAGATTTTGCGGGCCACAAAGCAATCGGAGCGGCGCAAAAGTTGCAGGTGATCGTCATAGAAAATATGCGGTTTGCCCTGAAAGTCGAATTTGCTCAGCGTCAGGGAACGGCTTTCGATATTTGTGGAATATTGCCGCGCCAGCGTCTGGAAATAGCTTTCATCCGGTATCCAGACCTTGCGGAAATAGCGGTCATAGCTTTCGCGATCAGGGTCTTGCAAAATGGCGCTCAGGGTCTGGCGCGTCATACACCACCACTGGCTGCCCATATGCGGCACGATCCCACGCGGAATGCGGCGGCGATAGCCGATCTTGCGCTGGAAATTCACATAGCGGTCAAACAGATAGCGGTGCTTTTTCCATGAAAAAGGAAACCGCAGGGTGAACCGTTCGTGATCCAGCCCGCCCACTGTCCAGGGCACATCTGCTGTTGTCGCGCTTTCGATAAAATCGGTGCGCGGGCGGTCGGCCAGATAATCAATCAATTCCTGCACCGGACGCAGCGGCAGGCACGACCCCGAGGCCAGATAAACATGGCGCACCTGCGGGAATTTTTCCAACATCAATTCCGATGCCGATTGCGACCCGGCGACAATGCCCCAAGTGCCCCATTCGCACCTGTGCCTGTCGCTGAACAGCACATCGGGCAGATCTGACAGGGCTTTGACAAAGGCATCGTTGGTTTTCTTTGGCACCATTTTATCGACATGGATCACCACCGGACAGCCGGACGCGGCCCAGTGGCGCGCCACCTGTTCGGCGCGCCCCAATGCGGTGTGGACCAGCATGACGATACCAACGGTCATGCCCAGTTCCCCTTGGACATCAGGCCCAGAATTTCCAACTGGCGCCAGTTGATGTATTTTTCCGACCACTTGCACCACAGTTCAGGATTGTCCTGCAGGCTGGCGGCGTAGGCCTTGTATTCGACAGACGCCGAATAGTGCTGGTTACGCGTCAGCTCCTCGGCTGCTTTGGCGGCAAAGGTATCTAGGAATTTGGTGTGCAACAGCACGCCGCTGGCTTTTTCGCCGCCCCATTCATCGTACACAAGGTTCAAACCACGCGGCAGCAACATGTGGGTGGAACTGGCATAAACATAGGACCGGTGCCATTTCACCAGCGGAATTTTGTTTAGCGCGGGGGCCTTGGCCGGTTTGTCAGGGAAAAACACCCGCGACCGCGGACCGCCCTGAATCCACAGATTGCCGAAATTGTGGTTTTTCGAAATCGCGTAATTGCCCGCGTCAAACCAGTTGGCAATTTCCAGCGGATCCTGCCCGATGCGATAGGGCTGTTCATCAATCCGCCCCTTTGGATACATATCCAACAGCATCGCCGCGAAACTTTTGATCGAAGAGGCATCCAACCAATCGGTCAGCGCCCGCAATGGCCGCGTGTCGCAAAACGGATAAACCAGAAATTCATCAGGATCGACGGTCAGGCACCAATGCCCGTGGGCATAGCGCATCTGCAACCAGTTCAGCCAATCCACCCCGAAACGCGATTTTTTATAGCTGGCATTGGCGTGCCAAACCGATACGTCATCCTGTTGCGCCAGGTAATCACCGGACCCGTCCGTGCTGTCATTGTCCACGAATAGGAAATGATTAACCCCCTGCTCGCGGTAATATTTCAGGAAAAACGGCAGGCGGATATGTTCGTTGCGCAGGGTGCAGAACAACAGGATATCACCGGGTTTGATCCGCGATGTGCGATTGGCAAGCGGCTGCATCTCTCGCCGTTTGCGAAAGGCACGGATACGCCAGCGACGGCGCTTTAGCCTAAGCCGGTATGATTGCCAGGCGCCCAAGACCCGTATTCCTCTTCCCTGACAAGTGATCGAAACTCAGGTCAGACCCTAATCACAGGTGCGTTAAGACCGTATTGAAATGCGCATCCCATGTTGGCGGAGCGAAGGTTTTTTTACCCTTCTCCACGCGGGAAACTGCCTGTTGATCGTTTGCCATACTCATTATTATTGTTTCCCAAAGATAAACATCATTCACGTCGGCGTAAACGGCTATATCACCAAGGGTTTCCTTATAAATATCAAGGGTGTTGCACAGGGTCGCCACCCCCAAGGCGGCACTTTCAATCGGGGGTAGGCCGTATCCTTCAGCCAGAGACGGAAACAACATGCCCGCGGCACCCTGCACCAGACCCATCATGGCACCGTCGGGCAGGTCATTCATTTCAAAAATATGCAGCCCCTTTAGTGGGGATGCGTCCAGCCGTTGAAACAGCGCGTCATTGTTCCAACCCCGTGCGCCGCAGATCAACAATTGCGGCATGTCAGCGGGGGCAATACGGGCGGCGAGATTATCCCAGACATCCAGCAACAGGGCGTGGTTCTTACGCGGCTCTATTGTGCTGATCGAGGTGAAATAGGGTCTGTTTTTCTGAAATCCAGCGGGAAAGGCAGGCGCAGCAGTGGCGGGAATGTTAACCCCCAAATGCGCGACCACAGCATTGGGCAGTTTGCCCCATTGCGACATATGTCGCGTCACATCGCGCCGCGTTTGTTCCGAATTACAAATCAACAGATCCGCGTGGCGCTGGATGCGTTTCAACATTTCCCTGAACTGCGCAGGCGTTCCGGCGCGTTGAAATTGCGGATAATCCAGCGGGATCGTATCGTGGATCAACACCGAAATCTGCGCATTCAGGCTCTGTTTCACCGTAAAAAGCACACGATCCGTCAGGTTGGAATGGCCCGTGCTGATGTATGACGTGTCTGCCGGCAGGTGGCGCGCTAACATTTTGCCCAGACGTTGCGGCAAACAGCGGGCCAGCGCCAACCGCCGCAGGTCGCTTTGCACCCTGCGTGCCGTATGATCCAACTTGCGCGTCATCCGTGACAACCGGTCAGGCGCGCCCCAGGCCAGGCGACCATCCACCCGATCCATGAGAGCTGCAACCCCCTGAGCATCCAGCAAGGCATAGCCCAGCGCACTGCGGATCAGGCCAAAAACAGGCACTGTTTCAGCCAAAAGAGCATGTGCATAGGCATGTTCAACCCGATCCACGCCAGTCGCCACGCGCCCGGCCCTCCGCGCCGTGCGGGTCAGATCCAGCAACCGCACAGGCGGTGGGAGCCTATTTGTCGTAATGGCCAGTTTGATGCCAGCGCCACGCATCGGCGATCATGGTTTCAAGAGTTGAACGGGCGGGTTTCCAGCCCAGTTCCTTGATTGCGCGGGTCGAACCCGACACCAGTTTGGTGCAATCACCCGCACGCCGCGGTCCTTCGTTGAACGGGACGGTGCGATTGGTGACGGCGCGCGAATGGTCGATCACCTCGCGCACGGAAAAACCGCTGCCGGTGCCAAGGTTGAACACGCGCCCGCCCTTGTCATCTTCCAGCCATTTCAGACCCAGAACATGGGCATCGACCAGATCGCAAACATGCACGTAATCGCGAATGCAGGTGCCGTCGGGCGTGTCCCAATCGGTGCCGAACACCGTCAGCGCATCACGTTTGCCATCAATCGCATCCAGCATCAGCGGGATCAGATGCGTTTCGGGCTGGTGAAATTCGCCCACCTCGGCATCAGGGTCGGCACCGGCCACATTGAAATAGCGAAAAATCACAGAATTCAGCCCATAGGCGGCGCCGAAATCGCGCAGGATATCCTCGATCGCGCGCTTGCTGGCACCGTAGGCATTGATCGGATACTGGTCCGAATTTTCATCCAGAACGACATTGTCCTGATCGCCATAGGTGGCGCAGGTCGATGAAAACACAAAGTTCAAGCAACCGGCATCCACTGCGGCCTCGATCAGATTCAGGGAACCGGCAACATTGTTGTGCCAATACATGCCCGGTTTTGCCATGCTTTCGCCGACCTGTGACAGCGCGGCAAAATGCATGACGGCCACCGGGTTATATTGGGCAAACACGGCATCCAATCGGGCGCGGTCCAACAGATCGCCCCGTTCAAACGGGCCGAATTTTACCGCGTCCTGCCATCCGGTGACCAGATTATCGAACGTCACAGGGGTATAACCCGCCTGTTTCAGCGCCTTACAGGCGTGCGAGCCGATATAGCCCGCGCCGCCTGTTACCAATACATTTTTCACTTGCTTCTCCGGCGCTTATTCGGCGGCATTTTCCAGCGCGACAACCTCGTGCAGATAGCGCGACAGCTCGTCCTTCAAATCGGGGCGGGACAGGGCGAACGACACGGTTGCCTGCAAAAACCCTGCTTTAGAGCCACAATCGAACCGCGTGCCATTGAATCGGAACCCGAATACATCGCGCCCCTCGTTGATTTCGGCCGCGATGGCATCGGTCAACTGGATTTCGCCACCGGCGCCTGATTTCATCTTGTTCAGGTTCTGCAAAACCTTGGGCGTCAGGATGTAACGGCCGATCACGGCGAGGTTGGACGGTGCTTCGCCCTTTGCCGGTTTTTCAACCATGCCCTTGACCGAAACCATCGACCCCATGTCATCCTTTACGTCCAGAATACCGTATGCGCTGGCCTTGTCCTCGGGCACTTCCATCGCGGCGACGATATTGCCCTGGGTTTCTTCGAATGCTTCAACCATCTGCTGAAGGCAGGGTTTTTCAGCGGCAATCACGTCATCGGGCAGGATCACGGCAAAGGGTTCGTTGCCGATCAGACGTTTCGCACACCAAACCGCGTGACCAAGGCCAAGCGCCTTATGCTGACGGATATAGGCAATGGCGCCGGATTCCATATTGGTGTTTTTAACAATGTTCAGCAGCTCGTCTTTGCCCTTTTTGCGCAGTTCGGCTTCTAGCGTGGGGGCGTGGTCAAAGTAATCCTCCAGCGCGCCCTTGCCGCGCGAGGTCACAAAAATGAATTCCTTGATGCCCGCCGCACGGGCCTCGTCAATCGCGTATTGAATCAGCGGGCGATCCACCAAAGTCATGATTTCCTTGGGCACCGATTTCGTCGCGGGCAGGAACCTTGTTCCCATGCCTGCCACTGGAAATACCGCTTTGGTTACTTTTTTACGCATTGCCTCGTCCTTTTATTATCCGGATGTTGAGTTTTGCCGGTTTGCCGCGACGCTACACCCGATTTCCGTCGAAACCATGACAAAACGCATGGGCGCGACATCGCAACGCTGAATTGTTGCGCATTCTACTCGGTTTTGCCCGATTTACAAAGATTGCCCGCGTTGCGCCGCTGTTCTGGCCATTTCAACGGTGGTGCGGGCGCGCAGATGGGTCAGGCGAAACACGGGTTGATCGCGGTCTGATCTGCCAAACAGCCCGCCGCGCTGTTTCCAATATCCCTGCGGCTGGAACCGGACGGAGTGAAACAACGCCGTATGGGTAAACAGATACAGCGACACGGTATGCCCCTGCGCCGCCAATTGCGCGGCCTGGTTTTTCAGGCGGCGGGCCGACCAGATACGACCGGATAATACGTGGTGCTGGCCTGTGGCGCGGGTGGGAAACGGGGCAAAGGCCGGTTTAGCGGGCAGCGGTTTTAGCGGCTCGATCGCCTGCGCCGCCCCTTGGGCGCAACCGTCATCATAGGTTTGCAAAAGGCGCGCAATATCGGCGCGTTTTAATATCCCCGCCTTGGCTTGCACGTTAAGGCGGGTTTCCTGTTCGGCCCGCATTGCGATTTCACGTGCAGGCCAATCCTGTTTTGGGGCATGTTTGCGCAGGAATAGGGTCGAAGACGCACCAATTTCGGTCAGGTCACGCACGGCCCGATTGGCGTGGCGGCGGGGCGATGGTGCATAGGCGTGATGCACCTCGGCCAGCGGGGTCAGTTGTGTCTTATGGCCATCCTGCATCAGGCGAAAACACAGGTCTGTTTCATCTTTGTAGAATTTGAAAACAGGGTCAAACCCGCCAGTGCTGGCCAGAATTTCACGTCGAAAGGCCATGTTGGTGCCTTCCAGTTTGATTGCCTCGTTTGGCAACAGATCAGGCTGGTTGGCGTGGTTCAGGGTCACATCGCGTGTTTCACCCAATGCGTTTACCGCGCGGGCCTTCCACTGGAAACTGATCCCGTTACGTCCGCGCACGAAACCACCTGTTGCGGCTGTATTAGGGTCTGAAAAGGGCGCAGTCAGATGATAGAGCCAAAGCGGTTCGGGCACTGCATCATCATCAATAAAGGCCAGGATATCACCACCCGCATGGGCCACGCCCAGATTACGCGCCAAGGATATATTGGGAGTGTTGAATTCCACCGTGATCAGATCGCTGGCAAAGGGCAAATCGCCCAGCGCCGCAATCCCAGCCGTGTCGGCAACCACCACGATCTGAAACGGCGTGTAAACCAGCCGCGCCACGCCAATCAGACACAATTTCAGGGTTTCGGGACGCCCCCGGCTGACGATGATAACGCTAACCGGGGGGTGTTGCGTCATTCCATTCCCATCTCGGCCATCATCGCGTTGATTTTCGGCACGTCTTCGGGGTTGTTCAATTCCCAAAACTGGCGGCCCTTGGCGGCGACTTCGACACATTTGATGGCGTGGTTGTTTTCCAGAAAACGCAGCTGTTCCAGCCCCTCTAACGACTCAAGCGGACCCTGCGCCCACCCTGCATAAGACGCCAGCGCAGCGGGGCGATAGGCATAGACCCCGACATGGTGGAAAACAGGCGTTTCATCAGCATCGCCATAGCGTTTCGAAGTAAAGGGGATCACCTCTTTGGAAAAGTATAATGCGTGACTGTTCCGCCCGAAAACGGCTGTTGTGCCGCCAACACGCCCTGCTTTGCGATCATCCAGCAGCCCGTTCAATGCACGCCCGTCGCAGCGCAACACCGGTGTGGCCATATCGGCGGACGGATCGGCCAGCAGCCCGTCAATCAACCCTTCGACAAACCAAGCGGGGGTCAGGGGTGCATCGCCTTGCAGATTGACCACCACATCATAACCGCCGCCCAAATTCGCATGGGCCTCGGCGCAGCGTTCGGTGCCGTTTTCGCAGGATTCGGCGGTCATCACCACTTCTGCACCGAATGCCTCGGCTGCGACCTTGATCCTGTCGTCATCCGTCGCGACAACCACGCGATCCACCCCGCGCACAGCCTGCGCTGCCTCCCAGCTCCGCTGGATCAGGCTCTTTTTCAGGCCGGTTGCGCCGGTCAATTCGACCAGCGGTTTGCCGGGGTATCGGGTCGAGGCATAGCGCGCCGGAATAACGATCAGGGTTTTCATCAGGCCTCTTTCAAATCAACCGACGGCGCATAGGCGATGAAGAACGGATTGGCATACCCATCCTTGCCGTAGATCAGCGGGGAGTGGTCATCGAAACGCACGACCTTGCCGCCTGCGCCGTGCAGCACCGCGTGTCCTGCGGCGGTGTCCCATTCCATGGTGCGGCCAACGCGGGGGTAGATGTCAGCCTCACCCGTGGCGACCAAACAGAATTTCAGGCTCGATCCCGCTGATTTAGAGTCTTTTACCGCGTATTTGTTGATGTAGTCATCAGTCGCCTGATCGCGGTGCGATTTGGATGCAACCACCAGCAGCGCGGCGTTATCCGCATCCGACACGCGGATCGGGTTTTGCGCGCCGATTGTATCCTTGGCCAATTCGCCCAGCTCTTCGACCGATGTGCCATCGGCCAAGGTGTAAAACATCCGGTCCTTGGCGGGAGCATAGACCACGCCGCGTGTCGGCACACCGTTTTCGACATAGGCGATATTGACGGTGAAATCGCCACGGCGGTTGATGAACTCCTTGGTCCCGTCCAGCGGGTCGACGATCAGGAAGGTGTCGGAATGTTCGGTATGGGTCGCGGATTGCTCTTCGGTTACCAGCAACACATCAGGGAATGCGGCGCGCAACCCGGCAGAAATCAACGCATCGGCGGCTTCGTCTGCTTCGGTCACCGGGCTGTCGTCGGATTTCACTTTTACGTCGAAATCATCGGCGTTGTAGATCTCCATGATCTTGTCGCCTGCGTCCAGCGCCAGTTTGCGCATCACCTCGGTTAGTTTCGCGTAATCCAAATCAAGTCTCCCGGCTCCGCCATGCGCGGATTTGTTGTATAAAGAGTTCGTCCCCCTTATGATGCCACGTCAAGAGAACGGCAAGTTTTCCCCTATACAATCGCCCCAAACGGCGAGGCAGTGAGGCCATGTTTCAACAGCGCAGACCTGATTCGGGCTTTCAATCGGCCCTGACCATCGCCGAACTGGTGTATCATTCGATCGTGCGCAGCGTTCGAAAGACACATAATAATGCACTGATGTCGATCCTGATGAACATGCTTCAGGTCGCGATTTTCGTGCTGGCGTTTTACGTGATGTTTTCACTGCTGGGGCTGCGGTCCTCGGCGCTGCGCGGTGATTTCCTGCTGTATATCATGTCGGGGATTTTCCTTTACATGACGCATTCGAAAACGCTGGGCGCGGTGGTCGGGTCCGAAGGGCCGGCCAGCCCTATGATGCAGCACGCGCCAATGAACACCATCATTTCGATCATGTCAGCCGCGCTGGGCACGCTATATATTCAGGTGCTGTCGCTATTCGTAATCCTGTTCATGTATGATGTGGCGTTCACCCGTTTCACCATCGAGGATCCGATCGCCGCCTTTGGCTGTTTGCTGGTCGCGTGGTTTGTCGGGTTGGCGCTGGGAGTGGTTTTGCTGGCCATAAAACCGTGGTTTCCCACAGCTGTGGGCGTTTTTTCAACCATCTACCAGCGGGCCAATATGATCGCATCGGGCAAGATGTTCGTTGCAAACACCCTGCCCGGTTACATGTTGGCCATGTTTGACTGGAACCCCCTGTTCCACTGTATCGACCAGTCACGCGGGCACGTGTTTATCAATTACGAGCCGCGCTATTCGTCACTGCCCTATGCGATTTGGGTGGGGGTGATTTTGCTGATGGTCGGGTTGATGGGCGAATTTTACACCCGTCGTCATGCCTCGCTCAGTTGGAGCGCGCGGCGCTAACACCGGCTAATCCACCACACGACAAGTCAGATTGATCCGCCCGCCGTTCGGCAGCAAGGTGGATGAACCGAACCTGATCCGGTCAACCCCGTGGAATTTCAGCCGCGCACCGCCCCCCATAACCACCACATCGCCCGATTTCAGCCAGATCGATTCGGTTTTGCCACCGCGTGTGTCGTTGCCCATGCGAAACAGCCCCTCATCCCCCAGCGATATGGACAACACCGGCCATGTGAAATCGGCCTCGTCATTGTCCTGATGCATGCCCATGCGTGCGCCTTCGCCATAGTAATTGACCAAACAGCAATCGGGCATGCGGTCCGGCGACACCAGATCGCGCCACAAATCCGTGACCACATCGGGAATCGCAGGCCAATCGCCACCCTGCGGGTGCTGGCGTTCATACCGATACCCGCGCTGATCCGAATACCAGCCATAGCGCCCGGCGGATGTCATACGCACGCTCATCGCTTTGCCCGCCCCTGTTCGGGGCGAAAACAATGGCGCGTCGCGGCCAACACGACGCAAATCTGCGACCAGCGCCTGTTGCGCGGGGCGATCCAGCAACCCCTGAAAAATACGGAAGCCGCGAATTGTCAGCGTTTCCTTGGCCGTTTCTGGCAAATTTTCCTCTCCTCTCAACCACTCTTTCAACAAAATAACGCAGATTCCCGAAATCGTCGGGGTTGCAACGCTTGCAGGGGCAAAATGCCGTCCTTATATACGCTCCGATACGTGCTGTAGGGGCCGCAATGCGGCGGGCCATGACAGTATGAAACGAAATCGGGGCTGGATGCCATAACGGGTCTTTGCCTCGCACCATCGCCTTAACTTGAAAGGGATCAAATAATGGCCAAAGTCATCGGTATTGACCTCGGAACCACCAACTCCTGCGTTGCCATCATGGATGGTTCGCAACCCCGCGTCATCGAAAACTCGGAAGGTGCGCGCACCACACCGTCGATCGTCGCGTTCACAGATAACGAACGTCTGGTCGGCCAGCCCGCAAAACGTCAGGCTGTGACCAACCCCAGCAACACCATTTTCGGCGTGAAACGTCTGGTTGGCCGTCGTGCGGATGATGCGCATCTGGCCAAAGACAAGAAAAACCTGCCCTTCGATGTTGTCGATGGTGGCAATGGCGATGCATGGGTGCAGGCTGGCGGTGAAAAATATTCACCTTCGCAAATCTCGGCTTTCATCCTTGGTAAGATGAAAGAAACCGCCGAAAGCTACCTTGGCGAAGACGTGACACAGGCCGTGATCACCGTGCCCGCCTATTTCAACGATGCCCAACGCCAAGCCACTAAAGACGCCGGTAAAATCGCCGGGCTCGAAGTGCTGCGCATCATCAACGAACCAACCGCGGCCGCGCTGGCCTATGGTCTGGACAAAGAAGAGAGCCACACCATCGCGGTCTATGACCTCGGCGGCGGCACCTTCGACGTGACCATTCTGGAAATCGACGACGGTTTGTTCGAAGTAAAATCGACCAACGGCGACACCTTCCTTGGTGGCGAAGATTTCGACATGCGCATCGTCAACTATCTGGCGGACGAGTTCAAAAAAGAACACGGCGTGGACCTGACCAAGGACAAAATGGCGCTGCAACGCCTGAAAGAGGCGGCTGAAAAGGCCAAGATCGAACTGTCCTCCTCCAGCCAGACAGAAATCAACCAGCCGTTCATTTCGATGGACAGCGCCAGCGGTCAGCCGCTGCACATGGTTATGAAACTGACCCGTGCCAAACTGGAAAGCCTGGTCAACGACCTGATCAAATCGTCGATCAAACCCTGCCAGGCCGCATTGAAAGACGCAGGCCTGACCACCAAGGACATCGACGAAGTGGTGCTGGTGGGTGGTATGACCCGCATGCCCAAAGTGATCGAGGAAGTAACCAAATTTTTCGGCAAGGAGCCGCACAAAGGTGTGAACCCTGACGAAGTCGTTGCCATGGGTGCCGCCATTCAGGCCGGTGTTCTGCAAGGCGACGTAAAAGACGTGGTTCTGCTGGACGTGACCCCGCTGTCGCTGGGTATTGAAACGCTGGGCGGCGTGTTCACCCGTCTGATTGATCGCAACACCACGATCCCGACCAAAAAATCGCAGGTGTTTTCCACCGCCGAAGACAGCCAGTCGGCTGTGACCATCCGCGTGTTCCAAGGCGAACGCGAAATGGCCGCAGACAATAAAATTCTTGGCCAGTTCAACCTGGAAAACATCCCGCCTGCCCCGCGTGGCATGCCCCAGATCGAAGTGACCTTTGACATCGACGCCAACGGCATCGTGTCGGTGGGCGCCAAGGACAAAGGCACCGGCAAAGAGCAGCAGATCACCATTCAGGCTTCGGGTGGTTTGTCCGATGACGACATCGAACAAATGGTCAAAGACGCCGAAGAAAACGCCGATGCGGATAAATCCCGCAAGGAGTTGGTCGAGGCCAAGAACCAGGCAGAAAGCCTGATCCATTCCACCGAAAAGTCGATGGAAGAGCATGCCGATAAGGTGGACCCGACCACGGTCGAAGCCATCGAACTGGCCATCGCCGCGCTGAAGGACGAATTGGAAACCGAAGACGCCGAAAAAATCAAATCCGGCATCCAGAACGTGACCGAAGCATCCATGAAGCTGGGCGAAGCCATCTATAAGGCCAGCATGGAAGAAGGCGACAGCGAAAGCCCCATTGATGACCCCGATGCGGGCCACGCGGGCGGTGATGATGACATCGTCGATGCCGATTTCGAAGACCTCGACGACGAAAAACGTTCGTAATCGTCGTAGTCGGAACCTCTGGGGCCGGTCCTTGCCGGACCGGCCCTATCCGTTCCTGAGAGGGGGGAAACCCAATGTCGAAACGTGACTATTACGATGTGCTTGGCATCCAAAAAGGCGCCAACGCGGACGAGATCAAGAAAGCCTATCGCACCAAAGCGAAAGAGCTGCACCCGGATCGCAATGCCGACAATCCCGATGCCGAGAACAAGTTCAAAGAGGCCAACGAGGCCTATGAGGTTCTGAAGGACGCCGAGAAAAAGGCCGCCTATGACCGCTATGGCCATGCTGCATTTGATGGCGGCATGGGCGGCGGTGGTCGACCCGGTGGCGGCTTTGGCGGTCAACCCGGACAGGGCGATTTTTCGAGCGCGTTTTCCGATGTGTTCGATGATCTGTTCGGTGATTTCATGGGTGGACGTGGCGGTGGCGGCGGTGGACGCCCGCGTGCGGCACGCGGCGCCGACCTGCGCTATAATCTGCGCGTCACCTTAGAAGAAGCCTTTTCCGGCCTGCATAAAAACATCAATGTGCCGACCTCGGTTCCCTGTGATTCCTGCGAAGGGTCCGGTGCCGAAGGCGGTGCTGAACCCACCACCTGCCCCACCTGTTCCGGCATGGGTAAGGTGCGGGCGCAGCAGGGTTTTTTCACGGTGGAACGCACCTGTCCGACCTGTTCGGGCATGGGTCAGATCATCCAGAACCCGTGTAAATCCTGTGGCGGTCAGGGCCGTGTGCAAAAAGATCGCGCGCTTTCGGTGAACATTCCGGCCGGTGTCGAAACCGGCACCCGCATCCGTCTGTCTGGCGAAGGCGAAGCAGGCCTGCGCGGCGGTCCCTCTGGTGATCTGTATATCTTTATCGAGGTCGCCACGCATGAGATATTCGAGCGCGACGGAACCAACCTGTTTTGCCGTGTGCCCAGCTCGATGGCGACAGCGGCGCTGGGTGGCGATATCGAGGTCCCGACCATTGATGGTGGTCGTTCGCGTGTGAAAATCCCGGCAGGCAGCCAATCCGGCCGTCAAATGCGCCTGCGCGGCAAAGGCATGCCTGCACTGCGCGGCGGCGGATCGGGCGACATGTTTATCGAACTGGCGGTGGAAACGCCAGTAAACCTAACCAGCCGCCAAAAAGAGTTGCTGCAAGAGTTCGAAGACCTGTCCGAGGACAATAACCCGGAAAGTTCGACTTTCTTTAAGTCTGTCAAAAACTTCTGGGACAGCATGAAGGGTTAAGCCCCTTTGATATGATAAAACGCCCCGTTCCCCAGGTTCGGGGCGTTTTGATTCAGGCGATCCGGTCTTTGTATAGCGCGTCAAAGGCCCGCAAATCGGCAATGAGCGCGCCCATTTGATCCACCGGAATCATATTCGGCCCGTCCGATGGCGCGGTGTCGGGGTCTTGGTGCGTTTCGATAAACAGGCCTGAAACACCCACCGAACAGGCCGCCCGCGCCAACACCGGCGCGAATTCTCGCTGCCCGCCGGATGATGTGCCCTTGCCACCCGGCTGCTGCACCGAATGTGTCGCGTCGAAAATCACGGGCCAGCCCGTTGCGGCCATCGTCGGCAACCCGCGAAAATCAGTGACTAAGGCATTGTAACCAAAGGATGTTCCGCGTTCGCACAGCATGATGTTTTCATTGCCGGTGCTTTCAACCTTTGCCGCGACATGCTCCATGTCCCATGGCGCAAGGAACTGCCCCTTTTTAATGTTGATCACCGCGCCGGTTTTGCCTGCCGCCAACAACAGATCGGTTTGACGGCACAAAAACGCAGGAATTTGCAGGATATCGCAGACCTCGGCGGCGGGAGCGCAATGGCTTGCCTCGTGAACGTCGGTCAACACCGGGCAGCCGAATTCGCGCTTGATTGTCGCCAACACCTCCAGCCCTTTTTCCATGCCCAACCCGCGTGTCGCGTTCAATGACGAACGGTTTGCCTTGTCATAGCTGGCCTTGAACACGAATCGGGTTCCGGTTGGCGCACATGCCTCGGCGATTTTTTCGGCCATCATGCGGGCGTGATCCAGGCTTTCTAACTGGCACGGGCCAGTGATCAAAAAGATCGGGTTTTTTCCGCCCACAGCAATGTCGCCAATTTTAACAATTTTCTGGGTCATATTCGCCTTTCAGGCCACGCCAGCGCGCAGCAGGTCATGGATATGCAAAATGCCAAGCGGGCGGTTTTCATCATCCACCACCACCAGCACGTTAATTTTTTTGTCATTCAAAATCGCCAAAGCCGATGCTGCCAATTCGGTCGGCCCGACGGTGATCGGATTGCGGGTTGCGACCTCGCCTGCGGTGGCGCCCTGCAACCGATCCAGATGGCGACGCAAATCGCCATCAGTCACTATTCCAGCCAGTTTTCCGTTTTCAACCACGGCTGTCATGCCGAAACCCTTGGCGCTCATTTCGATCAGTGCATCCGCCATCGGTGCATGCGCGGGGACAGTTGGAACCCGATCCGCGCCATGCATCAGCTGCGCGACGCTGGCCATTTGCGCCCCCAGCTTGCCGCCAGGATGAAAGGTTGCGAAATGTTCAGGCTGAAAGCCGCGCCGCTCCATCAGGGCAACAGCCAGTGCATCGCCCAGCGCCAATGTCAGCGTGGTGGATGTGGTTGGCGCCATGCCAATCGCGCAGGCTTCGGGCGCGTCGGGCAGCAACAACCGGAAATCTGCGGCGCGCATCAAAGTGGAATCCATGCGCCGTGACACCCCGATCAACGGAATTTTGAAACGCCGGGTATGGGCAACCACATCCCCCAATTCGGTGGTTTCCCCCGAGTTAGACAATAAAACACACACATCCTGTGGTGTGATCATGCCCAAATCGCCGTGGCTTGCCTCTGCTGGATGCACGAACATTGATGGCGTGCCCGTAGATGCCAAAGTCGCGGAAATTTTATGCCCGACATGGCCCGATTTGCCCATGCCCGACACAATCACACGGCCTGTGGATTCCAAGATCAGGTCGATTACCGGTTTGAAATCGGGGGGCAAATTATCGGCCAGTTGCAGCAGGGCGTCGGCCTCGGTCCGTAAAACACGGGCCGCGCTGGCAAGCACATCAATGTCATTATTCGCGTTCATTCGGTTTCGATCCGGCATTGAATTATCTGGCACGACACTAGCCAATGACAGGGGGAATGCCAATGTGCCTCGCGCCGTCTGTTCATATGCGAATAATGCGCATAAACTGACCTTTCAACCAGCCAGAGGCAACGATGAATTCCCCCAGCAGTCTACTTCTGATGCTCAATATGGTCACCGCGATCTGGACCATCTTTGCCCCCGGCACATTGCCGACCTTATTCGGCGCGGCGGCGGTGTTGGCGTTCTTTGCATACGAGTGGCGCGCGCTGGCGCGTGTTGGGCGAATTCTGGTGTGTTTGTGTCTGATTTTGCCTGTATTCCTGGCCTTCCGTCATGGCCTGCAGTTAAGCGTGATCACCGCAGCAATCGACCGCGCCGTGTTTCTGGCATTCTTCGTCACCTCGCTCAGTTTTCTTCAAAGCGCCGCGCGCAGTTCTCCCCTGATCCGGCGTTGCGGCGAGGCGGTGGTGAACCAGCCCCCCGGGCGGCGCTATACTGTGTTAACCATCGGCGGCGCATTGTTCGGCGTTCTATTGAACCTTGGCACCATCAGCCTGCTTGGCACGATGATCCGCGAAGGTGTCGACGCAGGCCGCCAAAAAACCGAAGACCGCGTTTCGGAAATCCGGTTGCAACGTATGACCTTGGCCATGCTGCGCGGGTTTTGTTCGATCCCGATGTGGTCGCCGATCACAGTGACCCTGGCGATCATTCTGGCGTCGCTGCCCGATATCACCTATTTTGATATTCTGCCTGTAGGGGTCACACTCACGGTAATCTATCTGGCCAGCGGCTGGGTGATCGACCGGTTAACATATCCGCGTCCGGCCGCCGCAAATGTGGTAAAAGGCGCGCCCCTGATCACATTGCTGCCGCTGGTCGGATTGGTTGTTCTCATCCCGACAGTGGCTTTTGTTTCGGCTCAATTGCTGACCATTTCGATGATCAGCGCGCTGTTGATTGCATTGCCGTTCATGGCTGCCGTTTGGATATTTTTCCAATCACAAGGGCAGGAAAACAGGCTCAAACACGTGGGAAAACGGCTTTGGACTGACACCTTGCCCAGCTTGCCACAGATGCGCAGCGAGATCGCGATTTTCGCCGGATCCGGTTTTTTGGGCGTCATGGTGGTGCCATTGGTTGATACGGCCTGGCTTGGCGCGATGGTCACCGGCCTTGGGCTGCACGAAGGTTGGGTGCTAACGTTAACTTTTTGGGCGATTGCAGTTTGTTCTGCCATCGGGATCAACCCGATTATTTCCGTCACGCTGGCGGTCGAAGTGCTGCCAAGGCTGGATGGTTTACAAATTGCACCCCTATCCGTCGCAGTAATGGCGGTATCCGCATGGGCCGTAATTGTGAATTTTTCACCCTTTTCCGCAGCGGTTCGGATCGGGGGGCGCATCATTGACCGCGACCCGATGCATATCGGGATGCGGTGGAATGCGGTTTTCGCTGTCACAATGATTATTATGCTATCGCTTGGGCTGCTCTTTTTTGGGTGACGGCTAGATACGTGCCGCATCCAATTTTGACTTGAAACGCTGATATGCTGCGGAATAATTTGCGATCTGGGCTGGATCAGGGTCGATACTGCGGACGATTTTAGGTGGAATACAAACCGCCGAAACATCACCATGGCCCGTTGCCAACATCGCAAGCCGCGCCGCGCCAAAGGCCGCGCCGAAATCACCGTCTTGGGGCACATCAACCGGCCGCTCCAGAACGGTGGCGATCAGTTTTAACCAATACTCTGATCTTGTGCCGCCGCCCACAGCCAGAAAACGGGCAGGATCAGCCCCCGCACTTTGTAATGCCGCCTGATTATCACGCAAGGCAAAGGCCACCCCCTCCATCACCGTGCGCGTCATTGCTGCGCGATCTGTTTCAGGGGTCAAACCAATAAACCCACCGCGCAGGCGGGCATCATTATGGGGTGTTCGTTCGCCTGAAAGATAGGGCAAAAACAGGCTCTGTTCCGGCGGAAAAAGGGTATTTCCCTGTTCCCCGTCCAAAACAGCAGCCGTTGTGCCGCAGATTCGGGCGAACCATTCCAACCCCGCCGTTGCAGACAGGATCACACCCATCTGGTGCCATGTATCAGGCAGCGCGTGACAAAAGGTATGCACCGCACTTTGGGCGTTCGGGCGATAGGAATCCGCTGCCGCAAACAATACCCCTGATGTGCCCAATGACACAAATCCAGCACCCGCCTTCGTCACACCGGTGCCAATCCCTGCGGCCGCATTGTCGCCCGCGCCGCCAGCCACAATCACACCCGCAGGCAGGCCCCAACGTTGTGCCAGTTCAGGGCGCATTTGACCGGACGCTGCCGAGCCTTCAACCAGCCCGGGCATTTGCGAACGCGTCATAGACGACGCCGAAAGCAAGGCATCAGACCAATCACGCCCGCCCACATCCAACCATGCGGTGCCAGAGGCATCAGACATGTCCGTTACATATTCACCCGTCAGCCAAAGACGAAGGTAATCCTTTGGCAGCAATACCTTGGATACTTTGGCGAACAGTTCCGGCTCGTGTTCTGCGCACCACATCAATTTCGGCGCGGTAAAGCCCGGAAACACGATATTGCCCGACAGCGCCCGCACCTGCGGCATCGCATCCAATACTGCGGCCTGCCTATGGGCACGCGTATCGTTCCACAAAATACACGGCCGCAGCACATTGTCAGCACGATCCAGCAAGGTCGCACCATGCATTTGCCCCGATAACCCGATCCCTTTTACCGCAGCCAGCCCCTGTGGCGCAGATCGTGCCAGCGCATCAAATGCGGCTTCGCATGCGGTGATCCAGTCGGCGGGGTTTTGCTCTGCCCAGCCATCATGCGGGTGCTGAACCACCAGCGGAGCGGCACTGCTGGCGACAACCGCCTGGGCATCATCCACAAGCACAAGTTTGATCCCCGAAGTGCCAAGATCAATCCCCAGAAACATGGTCGCTTTCCTTTGATTGGTCGGCGTGCAGGGTCAGCAATTCTGAACGATGGCGCTGCATCATGGTAAACGCCGCATAGTCGTGATCAAGGGCAGCCGCCCATAGCGGATCAGGCGACAGGGTTTTACGGTCCGGCAAAATCCCTGCCGAAACAGCGGAAAGCGGGCAGCCCTGCGCAGTCGCCAATGCCGCCATCGCGGAGCCAAGCAACACGGTGTCGACCCCATTGATGCGGGCAATGTCACACCCCGTCGCATTGGCATATAACTGCATCAGCAGGTCGCTGCGGCCATGACCGCCCGCAACAAACAATCTGCGCGGTTTGTCCCTGCCGTTAGACATCACCGTTATGATCTGGCGCAGCCCCATGGCCAGCCCCACCGCGACCCGCCAGTAAACCTGCGGCAGGCTGTGGGCATCAAAATCCAGAGACAGGCCGGACATCACCGCACCGATATCAGGATCAGCCATCGGGGTGCGGTTGCCATTAAAATCAGGCAACACATTTATATTACGCGCAAATTCTGGCCCGCTTTGCGCCAAATGGGTTTGGATACGCCGTGCAATCCGGTCGTGCGCTCCCGCGCTGTCATCCCCGTCGCCAAAACGGCGCAGCACCAGATCCAGTGCAGCACCCGTGGCGGATTGCCCGCCTTCGCTTACCCATGTGTCAGGCAGAACGATATCCGGAAACGGACCCCAAATCCCGGTGCCATGGCGCGCCACATCCGATACCGACATCACGCAGGTCGATGTGCCAGCGACCAGCGCTGTGCCCTCGTTCATGCCTGCCAATGCCCCCAAGGCACCTGCATAGCCATCCACCATCCCCTGTGCGACAAGGCAATCAACCGCCAGACCCAGATCGGCGGCCGATCGAGCAAGAAGCACACCCGCCCTGACCCCCGGCAAGGCGGGAGCATGGTGAATACCTGCGCGGTCCACGGCATCATCCAACCCGATGGAATTTAAAAATCTGTCAGGCCAGCCCTGTAAATCGGCACGGTAGCCCCATTTAGCCACCATGGTGCAAAGCGATCGTTTTGGGGCGCCGCTGGCACGCGACACCAGAAAATCCGACAGGTCCATCGCGTGACCCAACCGCGACCACAGATCGGGCCGCTGCTGTTTTAACCACATCAGTTTGGGCAATTGCATCTCGGGCGACATGGTGCCGCCCAGACGGTCCAGAACCGGCCCGCCAACTTTGGTGCAGATTGCTGCCTGCTCTGCGGCGCGATGGTCAAACCATGCTATCGTATCGCGCCCGTCAGGGCCCAACGGCAGGGGCAGCCCGTCACCATCACGCAACACCAGCGAACAGGTGGCATCAAATGCAATAGCACCCACCCGATTTGCCGCAACGCCAGACTGTTTCACCGCGTCCCGAACAGCGTCACAAACCGATAACCAAATGTTTTCAGAGGAATGTTCGCCCTCTCTTTGGCCATCGCGCCACAGGGAAATTTCATGGCGTCCATAGCCAAGCATCCGGCCAGACGCATCAAACACACCGGCGCGGGCGCTTTTTGTGCCGACATCAACGGCAACAACATATGGCAGTTTGTGGTCCATATAATTCAGTTACTGCCATGCAATAGCGCGGGCAACTGATCCATCCGGTCGATGATTGCCCACGGGGCCAGCGCCCGCGCCCGCTGATCCAGATTGGCGGGCCCCGCATGGCTGCCGCCCGTAAACGCAACCACGCGCATACCGGCCGCTTGTGCTGCTTGAATGCCTGCGGTGCTGTCTTCGATCACCACGCAATCCGCAGGGCTGACGCCCATTTGCTGCGCAGCAAACAGGAACAGATCAGGCGCTGGTTTGCCGTTTTCAACCATGGTGGCGCTAAAGATATGCGGGCTAAGTAAATCCAGCAAGCCGGTTACCGATAACGACAGGCGAATCCGCTCCATTTGCGAAGACGAGGCAACGCAACGTGCGCAGCCGATTGCATTCAATGCATCGGCCACGCCAGCAATGGGCTGTAGATCACTGCGAAACCGCGCATACAGCTGCGTTCGCAGGTCGATCAGATGATCATCGGTCAATTCCAGCCCGTATTCATCGCGCACCAGCGCCATCACAGACGCTAACGACCGCCCCAGCATGGTTTCATAACTCGTGGCAGCGTCGATATGGCAACCCGCCTTGGCCAGCACATCCAGCAGCACCGCGACAGAAATCGGCTCACTGTCAACCAGCACGCCGTCGCAATCGAAAATGACCAGTTTGGGTGGGGGCATCAGTTACAGCGTTTCATCCAGATAGCGTTGCAGCACAGACACTGTGCCCTCCTGCCAAAGGGCATTCAAAGCGTTGGAAAAAGCCGCGGCAAAGCGTTCGTTATCGGCCAGTTCGCCATAAACATCGCGCATTTTCAGCCATGCCCGGGGGTCGGTTTGCGCCGCTTGCGCCGTGGTTTGCAGATGGTCCCAATTCGGGTCATTCGGGGCGATCACCGCGCCGCTTTCGCTGACACCGGCGCAATAGCGGCACCAAAGCGCCGATTCCAGCGCCAGCCCGTCAATCCTGCCATCGCGTGCCAGTGCATCGGTGATCGACGGCACAATAAATTTCGGTTGCCGATTTGATCCGTCAAGGCACAGCCGCCGCACGGTATCGCCTATTTTGGGGTTCAAGAAGCGTTGCTCGATCAGATCGAAATAGGTGCTGATATCAGTATCCGGCACGGGCGGGACACCGGGGATGATCTCTTCTCGTTCCAGTTTTTGCAGGAATGCGCGGATCAGCGGGTGTTCCATCGCCTCGTGGACGAAATGAATATCCAGCAGACCCGCAGGATATGCGATCACCGCGTGCCCGCCGTTCAGAATACGGATTTTCATGAACTCATAGGGGGTGACATCGGGCACAAATTGCACGCCGACCTGCTCCAGCGGCGGGCGGCCCAAGGGGAAATCATCTTCTAGCACCCATTGGGTGAAGCCCTCGCAAAACACGGGCCAGCCATCGGTCACACCGAAATCATCGCGCAGAATATTGCGTTCGCGGTCTGATGTGGCGGGGGTGATCCGATCCACCATCCCATTGGGGAAACGAACCTGATCCTGCACCCATTGCGCCAGGTTAGGGTCTATCAGGCGCGCCAGACCAACCAGCGTGTTGCGTGTCACATGGCCATTGTGCGGGATGTTGTCACAGCACATCACAGTGAATGGCGGCGTTCCCCCGGCGCGGCGCATCCGCAATCCTTTCAGCATCAGACCAAACACCGTGCGCGGCATTTCGGGTTCGGCGGCGTCATGCAGGATATCAGGATGGGCCGGGTCGAACCTGCCGCCGGCATCCAGAAAATACCCGCCCTCGGTGATCGTCAGCGATACGATGCGAATGGCAGGATCGGCAAGCCGCTGGGTGATCGCGGCGGCATCGGTTGGGTCGATGTAATCCAGCATCGCGCCGGTGACATGGGCGGTTGATGTCTCTGCCTCTTGCGCGACAACTGTTGTTAAAAACCCCTGTGCCGCCAACACCTGACGCGCCTTACTGTCGCCGGGCATCACACCTGCGCCGATGATCGCCCAGTCATGTCCCTGACCCGTTGAAAACAATCGGTCCAGATAACAGGCCTGATGCGCACGGTGAAAGTTCCCAACGCCAAAATGCAGGATTCCCGCGCTTAGATCAGCACGATCATAGGCGGGTCGCCCGACGGTTTCCGGCAGGTCAGACAGGGTATTGAGCGAAAGCGTGACGGGCATCAATCTGGCCTTATACAGCAGCGAAGCATAGGTTTTCAGGTGGAACAGGGTCTATTGAATGCGTAATCCAGCAGCGTCAAAACGATGGATTTTCTCCGGATCCGGCGTCAGGAACACGGTATCGCCATAGCCCACGCCGACCTCGCCAATGGCGCGCACGGTCATTTCGCCATGATCGGTTTGCACCCGCAAAAACGTGTCAGAACCCAGATGTTCGGCCAGCCCGACCTTGCCCTGCCAATCGCCCGATTCTGTGGAGATTTGCAGGTGTTCGGGTCTGATTCCGATGCTGTGGCAGTCGTGTTTCGCGGCCTCGGCGCCTTCAACAAAATTCATGCGGGGGCTGCCGATGAAGCCCGCTACAAACCGGTTGCGCGGGGTTTCGTATAGTTCCAATGGCGCGCCGACCTGTTCGATCAACCCGTCATGCAGCACCACGATTTTGTCGGCCATGGTCATGGCTTCGACCTGATCATGGGTCACATAAACCATGGTGGTGGCCAGCTGGCGGTGCAGATCGCTGATTTCGGCACGCATGTTCACACGCAATGCGGCGTCAAGGTTGGACAGCGGTTCATCGAACAGAAATGCCGAAGGTTCACGCACAATCGCGCGGCCAATCGCGACCCGTTGGCGTTGCCCGCCGGACAATTGGCCGGGGCGACTGTCCAGATAATCGGTCAGGTTCAAAACCCGCGCCGCGTTGGTCACCTTTTCGTCGATTGCCGATTGCGCCATCTTGGCCATTTTCATCGGAAAAGCGATATTTTTGCGCACGCTCATATGTGGATACAAAGCATAGGACTGAAACACCATCGCCAGCCCACGTTTGGCCGGTGCGGCGGCTGTGGCATCAGCGCCATCAATCATGATCTGGCCGCTGCTTACATCCTCCAGACCCGCAATCAGCCGTAACAGGGTCGATTTTCCACAGCCCGACGGGCCGACAAACACCACGAATTCACCATCGTTAATGGTTAGGTCCAGCGGTGGAATCACCTGTTTCGCGCCGAAACTTTTGGTGATTTGGTTCAGGGTAATGCTGCCCATAATCGGAATTCCTTATTTCACCGCGCCAAAGGTCAGGCCGCGTACCAGCTGTTTCTGGCTGAACCAGCCAAGGATCATAATCGGCGCAATCGCCATGGTCGAAGCGGCCGAAAGTTTGGCGTAAAACAACCCTTCGGGGCTGGAATAACTGGCGATGAACGCGGTCAATGGTGCAGCTTTGGCTGCTGTCAGGTTCAGGGTCCAGAATGCCTCGTTCCAGGCCAGGATCACGTTCAACAACAGGGTTGAAGCAATGCCCGGCACCGCCATCGGCGTCAGAACATGGATGATTTCATCACGCAGGGATGCGCCGTCCATCCGTGCTGCTTCCAGGATTTCACCGGGGATTTCCTTGAAATAGGTATAGAGCATCCAGACGATGATCGGCAGGTTGATCAGCATCAGCACAATCACCATGCCCGTGCGCGTGTCCAATAGGCCGAACTGTTTGAACAACAGATAGATCGGGATCAAAACCCCCACCGGCGGTAGCATCTTGGTGGACAGCATCCACATCAACACGTCCTTGGTGCGCTTGCCCGGCACAAAGGCCATCGCCCATGCCGCAGGCACCGCCACCAGCAGGCCCAACAGGGTGGAACCCACAGAAATCACAACAGAATTCCAGAAATGGCGGGCATAGTTCGATCGTTCCTGCACGGTTGAATAATTTTCAAACGTCCAGTCAAAAAACAGGAATGACGGCGGCGATGCGATTGCCTCGGCCTCGGTTTTGAAACTGGTCAGGAACGTCCACAGGATCGGGAAAAACAGCAACATTGCCACAGTCCATGCCAGCAGTGTGGCAATGAATTTGCGGCGATTTGTGACAGCGCGGGCCATGTTCTATCCCTTCCTATGCGTCAAGGTTCTTGCCGATCATCCGCATCAGGAAGATCGCAACAATATTGGCCAGAACCACCGCAACGATGCCGCCAGCAGCCCCGCCACCCACATCAAATTGCAGCAGCGATTGCGCATAAATCAGATAGGTGATGTTGGTCGAGGCATAGCCCGGCCCGCCATTCGTGGTCACCAGAATTTCGGCAAAAACCGACAGCAGGAAAATGGTTTCAATCAGAATAACCACCGTGGCGGCGCGGCTGACATGGGGCAGGGTGATGTGGAAAAACCGCGCAAACGGGCCAGCACCGTCCATCTCGGCGGCCTCCATCTGTTCACGGTCCAGCGATTGCAACGCGGTTAACAGGATCAGCGCGGCAAAGGGCAACCACATCCACGACACCATCAGAATGATCGAAAACAACGGCGCGTGTGACAGGAAATCAAAGGGTTGCAACCCCAGCGATTTGGCCAGATGGGCGAACAACCCGTTGACGGGGTTCATGAACATATTCTTCCACACCAGCGCAGAAACGGTGGGCATCACAAAAAACGGCGCAATCGTCAGAATGCGCACCACCCCCTGCCCCCAGATCGGTTGATCCAGCAGCAGCGCCAGTAAAATCCCGCCAATGGTCGTGATCGCCAGCACGCCCAGCACCAGAATGATGGTGTTTTTGAACGCGGCAAAAAACGCAGGATCGGTCAGGAAATAGCGGTAATTGTCCAGCCCGATGAATGTCTCCATTCCCGGCATCAACAGGTTGTAACGCAGCAGCGAAAACCAGATCGTCATCGACAGCGGCACGATCATCCAGCCCAGCAACAGCAGGACAGCGGGCGAAATCATCAGGCGCGCGGCGGTGCGGGAATGGGCGGTGGACATGACGAACCCCTTTCAGGCGGAAAAACGGGGCCAGCCGCGAACAGCCAGCCCCATCGGGAGGAAGCGGTTATTTGAGGTAACCGCCCTTGCGCATCTCGCGCTCGGTCAGAGCTTGCGCGCTTTTTAGTGCCTGTTCCGCCGTAACAGTGCCTGCCAACGCGGCAGAGAACTGTTGACCAACCGCCGTTCCGATGCCCTGAAATTCGGGGATCGCGACGAATTGCACGCCGGTATAGGGCACTTCATCTACGGCAGGGTTGTTGGGATCAGCCGCGTTGATCGATTCCAGCGTCATTTTGGCAAAAGGCGCGGCTTTCAGGTATTCCTCGTTGGCGTATAGCGACGAACGGGTGCCCGGCGGCACGTTGGCCCAACCCTCGTTCGCGGCGACCAGTTCGGTATAACCCTTGGAGGTGGCCCAAGCGACGAATGTCTTGGCCGCTTCCTCCTTTTCGGTGCCAGCAGGGATGCCCAGCGTCCAAGCCCAAAGCCAGTTTCCGCGCTTGCCCAAACCGTTGTCGGGTGCCAGTGCGAAACCGACCTGATCGGCGACTTTGCTGTCATCGGGGTTGGTCACGAATGATGCGGCGACGGTGGCGTCGATCCACATGCCGCACTTACCCTGTTGAAACAACGCCAGATTTTCGTTGAACCCGTTGGACGATGCCCCCGGCGGGCCATAGTTGTTCATCAGGTCCAGATAGTCGGTCAGGGTCGCTTTCCATGCTTCGCCGTCAAACTGGGGGTTCCACTCCATGTCGAACCAGCGCGCGCCATAGCTGTTGGCCATGGCCGACAAGAATGCCATGTTTTCACCCCAACCGGCCTTGCCACGCAGGCAGATGCCGTAAACTTCGCCGTCTTTGTCGGTCATCGCGGCGGCGGCTTCTTTGATTTGGGCCCATGTCGGCGCGTCGGGCATGGTCAGCCCTGCCTTTTCCATCAGGTCCATGCGATACATGACCATCGAAGATTCGCCATAAAATGGTGCGGCATACAGCGATCCGTCCTGTGACAGCCCCCCTGCGATGGCTGGCAGCAGGTCGTCTTTGTCCCAGTCGGCGGGCATGTCATCCAGCGCAACCAACCAGCCCTGTTTGGCCCAAATTGGCACCTCGTAGGTGCCGATGGTCATCACATCATACTGGCCACCCTTGGTGGCAATGTCTGTCGTAACCCGCTGACGCAGCACGTTTTCTTCTAGGGTCACCCATTCCAGTTCGATGTCTGGATGTGCCTTTGTAAATTCGTCGGTCAGACCCTGCATACGGATCATATCACCGTTGTTCACGGTTGCGATGGTGATGGTTTCGGCCTGCGCCGCGGCGGCCAAGGCACATGCGGCAGTGGCGCCCCACAGGGCACGGGTCAAGTGTTTCATGGTTTCCTCCCAGAAATTTTGAGCAATCGCTGACTGCTTGGGCAAATGTTCACTTGATGCCGCAAGTTGTCAACCGGGGTCTTCCGCTGCTGTGCAGCAATACATTGATTTCATGCGAAAAGAGGTTGCCCCGAGCGAACAATGGCTCAGTTTTGCAGGCGCAGCAGGGCCTCGGCTGTGGTTTCATCGGTCACCAGACCCGTGATCAATCCGCCGCGAATCGCGGCCAGAATGGGCAGAACCTTGGCTTTACCGCTGGCGGCACCAATCACTTCTGTGCCGCTGTTCTTGTGCAATGGTGTGCTGGAAACCTTATTATTCGTAAGGCCTTGCACGATATTTCCCTTTGCATCGAACACCCAGCCAAGGATTTCTCCGACGGCCCCCGCGTCACGCACTTCTGACAGTTCATTGGCGGTAATGAACCCATCCAGCAGCAGCGGTGCATTTTCGTCCACCTGCCCGATCCCGACCAAGGCAACATCGGCGCTGCGGGCCATTTCATGTGTTTTCGCCACGATTTTCTGTGCCTGCAGCATATCCCGCTCTTGCGCGCTGGCCGCGATTACGGGCATCGGAATTGGATAGGTCGGGGCAGAAACCTTGTCCGCGATGGAAAACAACACGTTGTAAAACGCAGTCGATCCATCCGGGGCGATATTTCCGGTTAGCGACACAATCCGGTGCTGGTCGCAGCTGATTCGCGGCAATTGTTCGATCGCTGCGCGCAGGGTGCGCCCCGTGCCCAGCCCCATCACAATAGGGGAATCGCTGCTTAGCCAACGCTCGATCACGTCCGCCGTGGCATTGGCAACAGACCCCAATGAACCACCATCGCCCGGCAGTGTCGGCACCACATCGCAATAGGCCAGCCCCAGCTGTTCGCGCAACTTGCGGGCCAGGGACAAGCAGCGCGAAATCGGGTGATCAATCCGCACCTTGACCAGCCCCGATGACATCGCCAAAGACACCAGCCGCTGCGCAGATTGGCGCGAAACACCCATAATCTGTGCAATTTCATCCTGCGTTTTACCTGAAATATAATACAGCCACGCCGCCCGCGCCGCATCGTCCAGCCGCTTGCTCGCCTTGTCGGACATATCCATTTTTAATGCCTTTTGGCTGGTTTTTTTACGAATTCACAACATGCGGTTCCGCCTGCCAATTTCGGCCGTTGAAGGATGCATAGTCAAGGGGCGGAGTGCGATGCCCCTTGACGGATCAGGCAACCCACGACCAAGTAGAGCGCGAAAATCGCCCAAAAACTGGATGCCAAACATGATCCTCTGCGCCGGAGAAGCCCTGATCGACATGATTCCCGCCACCACGGTTGATGGTGATCAGGCATTCGTTCCACGCGCAGGCGGTGCGCCGTTTAACACCGCTATTGCCTTGGCTCGCTTGGGTGAAAAAGTTGGTTTTGCCACGGGTTTGTCACTGGATTCGATGGGTGCGCTATTGCTTGAACGCGGCAGTGACAGCGGTGTAAACATGGATGGATCGGTGCGCAGCCAGCGCCCCACGACCCTGGCCATGGTCACATTGGTTAACGGTCAAGCCGAATACAATTTTTACGATTCGGGCAGTGCCCTGCGTGAAATACAGCCCGGCGAATTGACCCTGCCCAGCCCTGCACCCGCCGCTGCGTTATTCGGTGGAATCTGTCTTGCCAGCGAACCCTGCGGCGCCGCGTTCGAAGCCCTGTTCGACACGGCCCGCGCTGCCGGTGTCACCATTCTGTTTGATCCAAACATCCGCCCTGCATTTGTCACGGACGAGGGTAATTTTCGCGCGCGGATCAGCCGCATGATGGCCCGGTCGGATATCGTCAAACTGTCGGACGAGGATCTGGAGTGGTTGATGGGCGCAGGTGACGTTGCTACGCATGCGCAGACAATTTTGAAACTTGGGCCGTCGATGCTCTGCGTTACGCAGGGCGGCAACGGGGTAACCGCATATCTGAATGAAAAAACAGTCTCTGTTCCAGCGGAAAAGGTCGATGTCATTGACACCGTAGGCGCCGGAGACACGTTCAACGCCGGCTTTCTGGCGGGCCTATCGCAAAAAAACGCACTGTCCCGCGATGGGGTGGCGAAACTAAGCGAATCGACAATCACACATGCGCTGACCTTGGGCGCACGCGCTGCTGCAATCTGCGTATCCCGCGCAGGGGCAAACCCGCCGACATTGGCCGAGGTCGAGGCACATTTTCAGGCGGATTAGAGCCTGTTCAAGCCGAAAACGCATCCTTGAATTCATCGCGCAGGATGTTCTTTTGAACCTTGCCCATGGTGTTGCGTGGCAGTGCGTCCATGACAACCAATTTGCGTGGATGTTTGAACCGTGCCAACGATTGACCCACGGCAGATTGGATCGCGTCCAGATCCGGCGCTTGCCCCTGTTCCGCCACCAATACACCCACCACGGTTTCGCCAAAATCGGGGTGGGGCACACCGATCACAGCCGATTCCAACACACCCACCTGTTCGTCCAACACCAATTCGATTTCTTTGGGGTAGATATTGTAACCCCCTGAAATAATAAGGTCTTTGTTCCGGCCGACGATGGAAACATATCCATCAGCATCCATCATACCCAGATCGCCGGTAATGAAAAACCCGTTTTCACGCAGCTCCTCTGCGGTTTTTTCGGGCATTTGCCAGTAACCTTTGAATACATTGGGGCCGCGCACCTCGATCAGGCCAATTTCACCTTGTGGCACTTCGGCTCCGTCTGCTCCGGTGATTTTCAGATCGACCCCCGGCAACGGGAACCCCACGGTGCCAGCGCGGCGCTCGCCATCATAGGGGTTGGAGGTGTTCATATTGGTTTCTGTCATGCCATAGCGTTCCAGAATCCGGTGCCCCGTGCGCTGTTCGAACCGTTCATGCGTTTCGGCCAACAGCGGCGCAGAGCCGGAAATAAACAGGCGCATATGTTGCGCCAGATCACGGGTAAACCGCTCGTCATCCAACAGGCGGGTGTAAAACGTGGGCACGCCCATCATGCTGGTGGCCTTGGGCAGGTTTTCGATCACCGCATCCTGATCGAACCCGGGCAGGAAAATCATCGAACCACCCGCAGCCAGGGTGATGTTGGTCGCAACAAACAGGCCATGGGTGTGAAAAATCGGCAGGGCATGCAGCAACACGTCACGTTCGCTGAATTGCCAGTAATCGCGCAGCACCTCGGCGTTGGACAGCAAATTGGCCTGCGTCAGCATCGCCCCCTTGGACCGCCCGGTGGTGCCCGAAGTATACAAGAACGCAGCCAGATCACCCTTTTCCCGTGGAACAGTGTCGAAACTGGTGGGCATCGACGCGGCCGAAGCCGTGAAACTGCCCGCACCATTCGCCCCCATGGTCAGCAGCGACGCGCCCAAAGAATGCGCAACCGGCATCAGTGTTTCATCGCTTTCGGGGTCGCAGACCACCAATCGCGCACCGGAATTTTCGATGAAATAGGTCAGTTCGTCCACGGTATAGGCAGTATTCAACGGCAGAAACACCACGCCCGTTTGCGCGCAGGCCGCATATAGGGCCAATGCCTGTGGCGATTTGCCGATTTGCGCCGCCAGACGGTCACCCGGATTCAGACCCTGTTCCACCAGAACATGGGCAAATTGCGCGGTCATTTCCAAAAACGCGCCGTGGGTGATCACAGACCCGTCTAACAGGCGCAAAAACGGGGTATTCCGGCCTGCGTGGCGTCCAAAAAGGGTATCAAAAAGCGGGTTGGCCATCTGGCTCTCCTCAGCTCTGGTTCTTGGTGTATGCGGCAACAAGGGCACGCGGTTCTGCATCGGCTATCACCTCTGCTTGAGAGGCGAATCTTTCGTGGTTTTGCGACACGCGGGCCAAATCGTAAAGGTAATTGACCATCGCCCCACCCGATTGCGCCATACCATTGGGCGATATATCGGCGCGGGCATGAACGGCATGCACCTGCGCCCCGTTGCCCAAATGGAACCGCGCCACCGGATCAAGCGGCTGACCAGAGGTTTGCTTGGCCTCGATCAGGTAATGCGCGGCCAGTTGGCGCAGGGCGGTATCATCGGTCAAATCGGCGTTTTGCCCTGTATCAGTGACGTATTTTATCAATCCGGGAATAGGCGACAGCGTGACAAATGTTTTCAGCGCAGGCAGTTCGGTCGACAGATCCGAAGCCACCTGTTTGATCAGCGAATTGCCAAACGAAACCGCGGCCAGCCCCGCCTGACAGTTGGAAATCGAATAGAACACCGCCGTGTCGGCATCGCCAGCGCGCAGCGGTGCACGGTCTTCGGCCAACAATTGCTGGATCGAACCGGGCACGCCCCGGGTCAACGCCACCTCGACAAAGATCAGGGGTTCGTCCGGCATAGCGGGGTGAAAAAATGCAAAGCAGCGCCGGTCCGCAGGCTGCAACCGACGGCGCAGATCATCCCAGCTGTCGATGGCATGCACGGCCTCATAGGCGATGATCTTGTCCAGAATTTCAGCCGGAGAGGACCAGTTGATTGGCCGCAACACCAGAAATCCGCGATTGAACCATGATGCAAACAGGTGACGAAAATCCAGATCAAGCGCCTGTAGTTGCGCATCATCACGCCCCAATCGCAACAGGTCGGCCCGCATCCGCACCAGACGCCCCGTCGCTGCGGGCACCTGATTCATCCGGCGGATCAATTCCTGCCGTGGTGGTTCGGCTGCGGCCAGAAAGGCACGATAGCTTTGCTTGCCCGGCGTCTGTTCATAATCGGCCAGCGTGTCGCGCACCCGATCGGGGTCAATGTTCATCGCCGCGATCTGGTGAAAGAGCTCCAGCTTGTCGTCATCCGCCATCGCCTCGAACCGGTCAAGGATCAGCGCCGCGATGACAATGCCCGACACCTCACCCGTGGCCCCCACCAATGCCTGCATCAGTTCGGGCGTGCTGCGGCTGTCATGGCGTGTATCCGCCGCGCGATAGCGACGTTCGAACACAGTGGACAACAGGTCGGCCAGCATTGTCATTTCTCAGCTCCCATCACGGCATCCGGTAGCCAAGTGGCAAGATCGGGGAACAGGCACAACAGCAGGATCGCCAGCACCATGCAGCCCACGAACGGCAGTGATCCCACCAGAATTGTGCGCAGCGATATGTCAGGCGCGATCCCGTTGATCACATACAGGTTCAACCCGACCGGAGGAGAGATCAGCCCGATTTCCATGTTGATTGTCAGCACCACGGCAAACCAGATCGGGTCGAACCCGGCAGCGGTGATAATCGGCAACAGGATCGGGGCGGCCATCAGGATCACCGCAACAGGCGGCAGGAAAAACCCCGCGATCAGCAGGAACACATTGATCGCGCCCATCAGAACCCAGCGGTTCACATCCAACGTGCCGATCCATTCCGCGATGCTTTGCGTGATGAACAGTGATGACAGCATATAGGAAAACACCCCCGCCGCCGCGATGATGAACAGGATCATCACCGATTCACGGGTTGAATCGCGCAACACCACCCATAAATCACGTGGATTCCACAGTTTATAGATCACCATGGCGATCACCAGACACAACAACGCGCCCACGGCTGCGGTTTCCGACGGGGTCGCGATGCCGCCATACATGGCATATAAAACCCCAAGTATGATCAGCAAGAACGGGATCACACGCGGCAGGATTTCGAACCGCTCGGCCCAGGTATATGTCGCCTTGCCCATCGCTGCTGCGTGGCCAGACCGCCATGTGGCATACATCGACCACGCCATGAACAGCGCCATCAGCATCAGGCCCGGAATGACCCCCGCCAAAAACAACCGCCCGATCGAGCTTTCGGTTGCGATGCCGTAAACGATCATCGTGACCGAGGGCGGGATCAAAATGCCCAACGTCCCCCCCGCCGCGATAGAACCCGCCGCAACCCCATCGGGATAGCCGCGTTTGCGCATTTCAGGGATGCCCATTTTGCCAATCGCGGCGCAGGTGGCGGGGGATGACCCGCTCATCGCGGCGAACAGCGCACAGGCGCCCAGATTGGAAATCACCAAACCGCCCGGCACGCGGGTCAGCCAACGCTCCAACGCCTCGTATAAATCCGCGCCCGCACGGGTTGATGCGATGGATGCCCCCATGATGATGAACATCGGAATTGACAGCAGCGCGAAATTGTCCAGCTTGCCGAAAAATATTTCCGGCATCAGTTCAAGCGAACGTAACCCGTCAAATGCGATCAGGAATCCGGCGGATACAACCAACAGGCCCACCGCCACTGAAACACCTGAAAACAATACAAAAATCGTGGCCAGCGCGACCAAGGCGCCCAGGAAAAGCGGATCCATTATTTGCCCTCCGGCAGGCCAAAGGGCGTATCGGCACCAATCAGAACCGCCACCAGATCAGCCACCATTTGCAACAGCAACAGCGCAAACCCCACCGGCAGCGCCAAATAGGGAATCCACAAACGCACGCCCCATACCGTGTCTGAATGCCAATTGCGCGCCCAAGCGAAATGCCAGTATTCATAGCCGTAAAACAGCATCACCCCGATGATGACACAGGACACCGACAGCGTGACAACCGCCAGCAACCAGCGCGCACGATGCCCCAGCATCAGCGGAATCAGGTCCACATTCACATGGCCGCGCAGGCGTTGCACATAGGGCAGCCCGATCAGCGTGGCCGCGACCATCAGGTAAATCACCGCCTCGGTCTGCCAAATGGTGGACCCGTTCAAAACGGCGCGAATGAAAATCATCTGGCAGGTGATGGCGACCGCAATCACGATCATCGCCGCCGAACACCAGCCCGCGAATGTCGAAATTGCCGCCACAGCGCGCAGAAAAATATTGCTGCCGGTCTGCGCAACCGCAGCCGAGGATTGGCCCGCCATTGGGGACTCCGATCTTGGTTCTATATGTCAGTCATGGGCGGAGGAGGCAGCGCCCCCTCCGGTTCGGGTTCATTCGACAGCCAGCGCCATATCCAGCAGGGCCTGCCCGTCCGGCACGGATGCGACGAATTCCTTATAGGATGTCTCGGCCGCGATGGCGCGCCATTTGTCGAAATCCTCGGGGCTCATTCTGGCGATTTCGACACCGTTCTTTTCGAACACTTCGACCGATGCCGCGTCTTCTTTTTTGGCTTCTTCCAGATAAAACGCCTGCGCTTTGGCTGCACCTGCGCGGATCGCGGCCTGTTGTTCGGCGCTTAGCCCGTCAAAGGTGGATTTGTTGATCAGCAGCGGCTGATACATGAACCACAGCGCCACATCACCTGCGGGGGTGTAACATTTCACCTGTTCGAAAATCCGGTAGGATACGAAAGACGATGATGATGTATTCGCCGCGTCCAGCACGCCGGTTTGCATGGCGTTATAAATTTCGGAACTGGCCATCGACGCGATGGATGCACCCGCCCCTGCCAGCATTTGTTCAAACGCCTTGCCCGCCGCACGGGTTTGCAATCCGGCCACGTCCTCGGGTTTGGTGATACATTTGTCTTTGCCCGCGAAACCGCCAGCCAGATAGCCATGCACCAGCACCATCACATCGTCCTCGGCCATTTTGGCCTCCAGTGCCTCCATGAACGGAGAAGCAGACAGGCGCGCCGCATGATCGTGGTTTTTCACCAGTCCGGGCATCAGGGTCAGGTTATAGGCGGGTTGCTGGCCGCCCGCATAGGACAGCGGCAGCACGGTCATATCCAACTGGCCACGCGACAGGGGTTTGTATTGCTCACGCGGTTTGAACAGGGATTTCGACCCGAAAATCTTGATTTCCAGATCGACATCTGCGGCTGCGACCTCGTCGGCGACGATCTGCGCGACCTTATGGCGGACATCCTTGTTGGACCATTGGTGCGACAGGCGCAGTTCGGTGGCATTGGCGGTGGTTGCACCAGCCAGCATTGCCAGCGCCACAAGGGGCGTTGTGATATAGCGTTTCATGGTTTCCTCCCATTTTGTCCGAATTGACATCGGATCAGGGGAAGCGTTGCAAGTTATGTTTCTCAAGTCAATGTTTTTGTATACAAGATTTCCGTTATTGCATTCGCGATACGGAATGCTATCAATAAAACATGACAACACGCCGCGCCGATACCATTGCCGAACAGTTAGAGGAAACCATCCTGAGCGGGGGGTTTGCCGATGGTGACCGGCTGGATGAAATCCGGCTGGCAGAGCAGTTCGGCGTGTCCCGAACCCCCCTGCGCGAGGCGTTTCACAAGCTGGCGCAATCCGGTCTGGTCGAACAGATCCCACGGCGCGGGGTATTTGTGCGCCAACCCGGCCCCGTTGAATTGATCGAGATGTTCGAAGTCATGGCAGAACTGGAGGCAGCATCGGCCCGACTGGCCGCGCTGCGCATCACCGACGCCGCACTGGATGATCTGCGCGCCACCAACGCCCGCTGTGAATCGGCGGTTCAGGCCAGAAACACCGATGCCTATTACGCCGAAAACGAACGGTTTCACCAAATTCTGTATCGCCAATCCGGCAACAGTTATCTGGAACAGGAATGCCTGCGCCTGCAACGCCGTTTGAAACCGTTCCGCCGTATCCAGCTAAAACTGCGCGGGCGAATGGGGCAATCTTTGTCGGAACATCAGGCGATTGTCAGCGCCCTGACCGATGGGCAACCCGACAGGGCCGCCGATGCCATCCGTCAACATGTTGCGGTGCAGGGTGAAAAATTCCATCACCTGATTGCCAGCCTGAAATCCGCCGCCGAATAGGGTCTATTCCACCAGAATAGCACGAAAATCGTTAACATTGGTCAGGGTTGGTCCGGTGATCACCTGCCGGTCTATCGCAGCGAAAAAGCGGTGCGCGTCATTGCGCGCCAGCGCCTGTTGCGGGTCGATCCCATGGTTATGAGCCAGCATCAATGTGTCGGGACCGATCACCGCGCCCGCCACCTCGGCTGCGCCATCCACGCCATCGGTGTCGCAGGCCAGTGCGTGAATGCCCGCTGCGCCGCCCAGCGCGATGGCCAGCGCCAGACAGTATTCGGCGTTCGGCCCGCCGATACCATCGCCCCTGCGCGTCACCGTCAATTCACCGCCCGACAGCAACAACAGCGGCGGAGCATCCGGCCCGCGACCCGCCTGTAATTTCAGCGCAAGCGCGGCATGGCTGGCCGCGATATCGCGCGCCTCGCCTTCGATTGCGTCACCTAAAATCTGCACCTTGATCCCTGCATCACGGGCCAGTTCCGCGGCGGCATCCAATGACTGCGCAGGCGCGGCGTAAATACGGTTTTCCACCCGCGACAGGCGCGTATCATCGGGTGCAATCACCCCTGTTGGCGCGTTCAGCGCGGCGCGCACGCTGTCGGGCGCGTCGATCTGCCAGCGATCCAGAACAGCCCGCGCATCTGCCGTAGTGGCCGCATCGCCCACCGTCGGGCCAGACCCGATAAAGGCCGGATCATCCCCCGGCACATCCGAAATCATCAGCGCCAGCATCTGCGCCGGATAGGCAGCAGCGGCCAGTTGCCCGCCCTTGACCCGGCTCAGGTGTTTGCGCAGCGCGTTCATTCGGTCAATCGGTGCGCCCGATGCCAGCAACGCCGCATTCACCGCCTGTTTTTCCGCCAAGGTGATATCGCCCGCGGGCGCGATCAACAGCGATGACGCCCCGCCCGAAATCAGCGCCAGCACATAATCATCCGCGCCCAAACCGCTCAGCAAATCCAGCATGTCCGCCGTGGCAGCCAGACCTGCGGCGTCCGGCACAGGATGCGCGGCCTCGACAATCCGGATGCCCTGACAGGGGCGGGCATAGCCATAGCGGGTGATCACCAGCCCCTCGCAGGCTCCCCATTCTGCTTCGACGGCTTCGGCCATGCGGGCGCTGGCCTTGCCTGCGCCAATCACCACCACACGCCCCGCCGGTTTCGGCGGCAGATGCTGCGCCAGTGATTGCATCGGATCGGCCACGGCCACTGCACGCAGAAACAGACGGTTCAAAAGATCGGAAGGGGGTTCCAGTGTCATCGCGGCGTGACCTGACGGATCAGCCCCTCTTGGGCGGTTTCTGCCACCAACCGCCCGTCACGGGTGAAAATCTGGCCACGGGCAAACCCGCGTGCGCCACCCGCCCAGGGGCTGTCGGTGGCATATAGCAGCCAGTCATCCATACGCAGATCGCCATGCAGCCACAGCGCATGATCCAGCGAAGCACATTGCATATCGGCATCGGAAAACCCCTTGCCGTGCGGCATCATCGACACCGCCAACAACCCCATATCCGAGGCAAAGGCCAGCGCGGCGCGATGGGTGTTCGCATCATCCGGCAGCGGTTCCTTGGCACGAAACCACATGCCATAGCGCGGCGGGCGCGGCGTGTGATCGTAAGGCGCACGCAGAATGCAGGGGCGCAATTCAACGGGGCGGTTGACCATCAGATAATGGCGCAATCGTTCGGGCAATTTATCGGCATGACGCTCGTTCAGCTCTGCCTCGCTTGGCAAATCATCGGGCTGGGGAAAATCATCAGGCATATCCGGATGATGCGACAGGCCGCTTTCCTCGACTTGAAACGAACAGGACAGGTTCAAAATCGGCTTGCCGTTTTGCAGGGCAACAACACGGCGGGTGTTGAAACTGCGCCCGTCGCGGTCGCGGTGGATCTGATACAGCACCGGCGCAGTCGCATCGCCCGCACGGATGAAATAGGCGTGCAGCGAATGCAGAATGCGGTCGTCCGGCACCGTGCGCATGGCCGCCATCACCGATTGCCCCAACGCCTGACCGCCAAACATGCGCCCCGCACCACCGGGCGTGGCCATGCCGCGGTAAAAATCATTCTCGATCTGTTCGACATCCAGCAGCTTTGCCAAGCCGCCGATTTTTCCTGATTGCACTGTCACGTAACCTGCCAATCCATCATTTATCTATTGTTGTGACCATCATGCACCTAAGGCGCGATCACCGTCACCCCCGGAATACGCGACAGGTTGAAACAGTCTTCTTCATAGGTTTCGGTCAGTTCATCGACCAATTCATCGGTCCATCCGGGCAGGTCCAGCTCTTCTTCGATTTCATCCTCGATCGCGAATTTATCCAGAAACGCCACCATCACGCGGCGCTTTTGCATTTCGGTCATGCCGGGGTGTTCCTTTAGATAGGTTCGAAACCGGCGCATCCCTTCCTTGGACATGATTTCCTGCAACAAATCGAACGACCCGTTGATCTTGGTCCCGGGGAAAATGTTACCCATGTCGCGCATGATCTGCCCCCAGATCAGCGGCGTATCCTCGTTGCACCAGACGGTGACAGGCACATCGGGCAGCATGGATCGAATGCGCAGGACCATCTCGCTCCATCGCAGAGCGCGAGGATCTGTCCCATCCAGGAAATCATCGAAAGCAGAGGGCGAGGCATCGCCATAAAGCGCGGGCAAAAACGACGCAGGATTGCGCACCGACAGGTATAATTCCAACTGGTCACCGGCAAACAACTGCTGCACCGCCTCTAACCGCTCGGCTGCGCGGGAATAATAAACGCCCCGTTGCAATACGGTTTTGGCATTGGCCATCAGGGTCGATGAAGACAGGATCATGCGGTCGGGGCGCTCTTCGCCCTCCAGCAGAGCGTCCAGCATCACCTCGCGGGCATTGGCGGCGGGCGCGGCAGATGCGGCCACCTTTTTCGTGGCATCGCGCAACAGGCGGCGATAGCGCCCCACGGGCGGCACCGCCACGCCCTGCTCCGCGAACTGCTTGGCGTTCTTGAGCAGGGATTTCACCAGCCTGCCTTCGTCGGTGCGATGCACCCCTGCGTGAAGAACGATCTGCATCAAGGCTCCGTTACTGGACTGGGCTGTTCATGGCCGAATATATGCTCTTTTCTGGACAGTTAAACAGGTTTCGGGCATGGGAGCAGACATGAGTGACATCACAGGCAACATATCCGCCGCAAAACCCAAAACCCGCCACCGGATCGAACCATGGTCGCTGGGCGCATTGATCATTGCTGCGCTGGTGCTGGCACCGATCATTGCAGTGCTGGGTCTGGCCCTGTTTCCAACCAATAATATCTGGCCGCATCTGCTGTCGACAACCCTGCCGCGTTATCTGCAAAACAGTATGGTGTTGATGCTGTCTGTCGGCGCACTGGCTGGTGCAGTTGGCACGGGGTCGGCGTGGCTGGTGGCACGTTACCGCTTTTTCGGTGCGCGCTGGCTGGAATGGCTGTTGCTGTTGCCACTGGCAATCCCGGCCTATGTCGGCGCCTATGCTCTGGTGGACCTGTTTGAATATGCAGGGCCAGTGCAAACCGGCCTGCGCGACCTGATGGGTTGGCAAACATCACGCGATTACTGGTTCCCGCAAATCCGGTCTATGGGCGCGGCGATACTGGTGCTGTCCGCCGCCCTATACCCCTATGTCTATCTGCTGGCCCGTCAGGCATTTCGCGACCAGTCCGGCGCCGCAGACGAGGTCGCGCGCTCCCTTGGCGCAGGCCCGTTCAAACGGTTTTTCCGCGTTGGCCTGCCGCTGGCCCGCCCCGCCATCGCCGCAGGCATGGCCATCGTGATGATGGAAACCATCAATGATTTCGGCACGGTCGATTATTTCGCCGTGCAAACCCTGACCACAGGCATCTTTTCGGTGTGGCTACAAAGCAACAACGCAGGCGGCGCGGCCCAGATCGCATCGGTTGTGTTGATACTGGTAATCGCACTGGTGGGGCTGGAGAAGGCATCGCGCCGGCGCCTGCGGTTTTTCAACCTGTCATCGCGCCACCGTGCGGTGCAGCATGTGCATTTGCACGGCGCTGCGGCTGCGCTGGCGTTTCTTGCCTGCCTGATCCCCTTTGCCATGGGGTTTATCCTTCCCGCCAGCGTCATTGGCCATCACGCCCTGCAAAACGCCGGACAATGGGGTGATCCCGCTTTGCTGCGCGCGCTTTGGAACACAGTCAGCGTGGGCGGCACAGCGGCCGTTGTCACGGTGTTGGCGGGGGTGTTCATGGTTTACGGCGTGCGCCTGTCGGGCCGCGCCCTGCCGCGCATATTGCTGCCGCTGACCACCATCGGATACGCCGCACCGGGGGCCGTGTTGGGCGTGGGCATCCTGATCCCGCTGGCGCTGTTGGATCACTGGCTGGCAGACACCGTTCAGGCGGTTGCCGGCATTGACATCGGGCTGCTGATGACCGGATCGGCCTTCGCATTGGTGCTGGCCTATAGCGTGCGGTTTTTCGCCATCGCCCAAGGCGCCGCCGATGCCGCAATGGGACGCATTTCACCCAGCCTGCCGATGGCCGCACGATCGTTGGGCCGCCGTCAGGGACAGGTGCTATCCGAGGTATACTACCCCCTCATTCGCGGCTCTGTCGCATCGGCCCTGCTGTTGGTTTTCGTCGATTGCGTCAAGGAACTGCCCGCCACCCTGCTGCTGCGCCCGTTCAACTTCAACACATTGGCCACCCGCGTTCACGAACAGGCCAGCCTCGAAAATCTGGGCGATGCCGCGCCCGCCGCCATGATGGTCATCGCCGTCGGGCTGGTCGCGGTAGGGATGCTGGCCCGCGCCAACCGATAAATGCCCCCTTGCACGATCGCAAATGTTTGAGTATCTGAGCGCCCAGTGCCCCTATAGCTCAGCTGGTAGAGCAACTGATTTGTAATCAGTAGGTCCGCGGTTCGAGTCCGTGTGGGGGCACCACTTAAACACCAGCTAAACACCGAGTTTCAAAGCAATTACCTCAATGAAATGAGGTGCTTGCGCAATCTGTGGTTGGGTTTGAGTGTGGTTGGAACATAACATGAACCTTGTAACGCGAAGGCCATTACAAGGATTTCAAAAATGCCCCATATCAAATTCACCGACACCAACGTCGGCGCGATTCCGACGCCGGACAAGACCGTCTGGTACACAGACCCCGAGCAGAAAGGCTTGCGCCTTTGTGTGACAAAGACCGGCGTCAAGACTTGGTACGTCAACAAGTGGGATCCGACGGCGAACAAAGTGCGCTCGGTCAAGCTCGGCCAATGGGCATCGAAAGTGACACACTGCAAATGGGCGAAGGATCAGCGCGGCCTTGTCGCGCATGGCATTGCGTCAGGCGAAGTCATGAGCAAAGCGGAGACGCGGGCGCAGGAGGTTGTTGAACAGGCAAACGCGCTGCCGACGTTTCGCGAGGCGCTTGAACAGTTCATCGAACACCGCACGACCAGCAGGCAGTCAGGCAAAGCCCGGATGATGGAGGCAACAGCTAAAGACTACCGCGCGACGTTCAACAAGCATCTGGCGCAATGGGCGGACGTGCATGTGGACAGGTTGCCGATCCTTGAGATCAACCAATACCTGAACGCCCTACAGATCACGCGCCCAAACGCCGCCCACGTCGCGGCAACTGTGGCCGGGGCCACGGTACGTTTCATCAACAAGCTCTGCGCCCTTGCTCTGCCGATCCCGTCGCTGCTCGAAGGCACCAAGATGCGGTCGCGCGTCGAGACAGGCAAACTCGACATGCAAGTCCCATGGGAGGACCGCTGGGATGAGATCGAAGAAATCCCGAATGAACATATCCGTCTGTGCTGGAAGATCACTTGGTTTACGGGCTTCCGAGGCCGTGGGCTGCGCGCTTTGACGTGGGACCAAGTTGATCTCGACGACGGTGTTGTGACCTTCGACAGGCTCAAACGTCAGGAGGTTGAGCGCTCCATCGTTCTCGCAGACGACGTGGTCAGGTTGTTTAAACGCCTTCACGAAATTCGCTATGATGACTGTGAATGGGTATTCCCTTCGCGTGTCGTGCGCCGGGATACGCGGGGCCACTTGGACGTGCTGGACAAACTGCCTCTGACGAAGCCGGGTGACATGCGCCATTTCTGGATGACCGTTGCGAGGGAGGTCGCGCCGCGTCACGTTCACAGGTGGCTGGCACAGCAGACCATGAGGGCATGACCACCTCCCAATACACCCGCTATGTGCAGGGGTCGTCCTTCTATGCGGTCGCCGAGCGCACTCTGCGGGGCATGGTCGGTGCGGTGACGCGCAATGCCCCAGTTCTGGAATTGCCCGACCGCATCGCAGGGATGCGCGACGCGGCAACCTTCGAGGGGCATTCGCTCGACGTGCTTCTGGAAAGCGCCCTGCGCGAAGTCCTGTCCCTCGGCAGGTTTGCAATGCTGCTCGACTAAACGAGGCGGACCGAATGGTCCTTGCTTTGTGCGGTCGACAGTCAGGCAAATCGACATCTGCGGGCGGTCTTGGGTATGACGATTTCTCAGTCGGCAAGACAGTGATCCTGACGGCCCCCAGCTTGCGGCAATCGACAGAATTGTTCCGCCGGATTCTGGAATTCAAGAACACCGATCCCTTCTGCCCGCCCATCGTGCGCCAGACACAGACGGAACTTGAGGCGCACCCATCGCACGGCGGGCGGATCATCGTTGTCCCTGCAACCGATCAGGCGCGCGGTATGACGGCGGACACCATCATTGCCGACGAGGCGTGCTTCCTCGACGACGATGCTCTGACTGCTTTCTTCCCCATGAGGCGCGAGACAGGCAGAATTTTCCTTCTGTCCACTCCGAACCTGCGCACCGGCTATTTCTACGAGACATGGAAAGGTGACAAACAGGTGCGCCGCATCATGGCACGCTCCATCGACATTCCCCGACGCGCGGCGCAAGTCGCCTTCGATAAAGCCACCATGTCCGACACCACGTTCCGGCGCGAACACCTGTGCGAGTTTGTTGGCTCCGGTACGCCCCTCCTGTCTTGGGACACGCTCGAAAACTCAAGCAACCCGAACGTCAACGCATTGGAGCTGTCATGATCCCGCCTAAGTATGAATTCCTGAAAGACGGGCGTGTTGTCCTGCCATCGAACGCCGATCCCGCGGCCTATGGCACGGTCGTTCATGGCTGGTTGAAACACCACGTTGGCATGGATTTGGGGCGTAACGATCCGTCAGCAATCGTGGTGATCCGCGACGAATGCTATCCGCAATTCACAGGTCGCGGATTCGAGCAGGAGCTTGGCCCGCGCAAATGCACCGTCGTCTTTCAAGAGACGATCCAGCTTTACTCCTACACCGACCTTGCCGATTTCCTCGCGCGGCGTCTGAACCAAATTCCGCACTGGTCCCTCGCCATCGACGCATCAGGCTTGGGCGCGCCTTTCTCCTCGACCTTGGACAATGCAGGGATCGAACACCACGCCGTTGTCATGACCGCTGGTGCGAACATGTCCCGCAGCGGCAAGGACGTGAAGATCGCGAAAACGATGCTTCTGGAGAACATGGCCGTCGGCCTTGAGACCGGCGCGCTCACCGTCGCCCACGACCTTGAAGGGAAGCAAGACCTGCTGAATGAGATCGCCAGCTTTGAACTCGCCAGCACGTCGTCAGGCAACCTCGTGTTGCAGGGCGGTGGAAAAGGCCACCATGCCGACCGCGCCATCGCAACGGCCCTCGCATACCTTTCCGCAACCCACCTCGAAACGACCCTCAGCGGCTCGTATCGGCTGCACGGCTGGGCCTGAATCCTTGCTGTCGCTTAGGTTGTGTGCGACGCTTGCCGCATGGAAAACGATAAAGACCTATGGCCCAAATTCGGACCTACTGGAAACGCAGAAGAAGACGAGCGCCGCAGTAAAGAACTGCTCAAGAAACTTGATCTGATTATCAAGGATCACAACCTAGGCGTATCCGAGGACTTGTTTCCCGATGCGGGCCGGGTGCGTCCTCCTGACAGCAAACGGAAATTTGCGAAAGATCGCAAAGTTGTCATGTTCGCCTTCGCGTTCGGCCTCGACGTTCCCGAAGAACTGGCAAGCAAATACCTTGGGCCAGATATGCCTGAAAAAGTTAGGCAAGAACTTGAAAGAAAGCATCCGCCAAAACCTGTTACCGAAGAGGAACTGCGGGCACGGGCGAAGAGGTTCGAAGACAAAGATATTCCTTTCTAACCCGAACTCTCGTCGCGCTCGTGCCGTCGCGCCTGCCGTTGCCCGACCAGATCGACGAGACACGCCCAGCAGCCCTCGAAAAATTACGCGCTGATGGGCGTCTCCATGTTTTGAGCATCGACATACCCACCAGCCTACGAAACTGCGTCAGTTAACGGGTTGCTGCCTTGCTCAGTTGCGAATTTGGTGCCATCGTCATCACATTAGTATCAAAGGGCGGGAAGTGTTGCAGAGCTGCATTCGAATTTTACAAGTTGGGGACATTCATCTGCCGGAGTGGGAGAAAGTCTATTCACACATCGACGATAAAGACAAAAATTACTCTCCGTCAATTATTGCTGACATTCGCGGTCTAGACAATATGACTGCTGTTCTACAGAGGCTGGCGCAACTCGGAACTTCCTCTCAAACTGATGCGGTCGCTTTTATGGGAGATTTCACTACGCGCGGCGACACCGATAAGATTCCGGTTGCTATCGAAATTTTGTCGACTCTGATGACTAGGTTTGATGGTTCAAGGGTGCCAATGTTCGGAGTGCCGGGCAATCATGACGTGGACAAAAAAGAAGCCATACTCCACGGCAGCCAAGCCAAGTTTTCTCCGCTTGAACGGGCGTTTCAAAAATTTGGCTGGCTCTCACCTCCGATTAACAGAGCAAGAAAAGTAGAGATAGAGTCCGATGATAGCAGTCTTTCATTATCACTTATCAATACTAGCATAGGCTCATGGTCTGCCCACTTGCTTCCAGATATACTTGAGGCCGAATTCTCTGAGGATAAGCTGTCAGAAGCGCCTCTATCGCAAACGACGGACAGAGTTGGTGAAAACGCCCCAGACGGAGACCTCCTTGACTCCACCCAGGTCGGCACACGGTCGGATCAACTGTTCGCTATGGACGTTCCATTTATTTCAAAAGGAACCACGGCAAGTCTTCGGAAGGAGTTTAGCGAAAACTCCGATAAAGATACACACGTCATAATTGGGCACCATAACATTCTTCCGCAAAAAATCCCCAGAATTACACCTTACGGTGAGATGCTGAATGCCGGAATGTTTAGGAGGTATCTCCAAAACACCGGAAGAAATGTTGTATACTTACATGGCCACATTCACGATGATCCAATTGAAATAATTGGATCACCAGCTTTCGAGAAAGGCTCGCAGGCCTACAGTATGCTTGATAGTGGGAAAATTGTATCTATATCCGCGCCACCGATATGGGAGGGGTTCAACGAGGTAACTTTCTTTTTGGATGAAGATAATCAGGTATACCTTCTTAGAGTTACGAAGTACCGACTCGATGAAAATATGGAGATTGGCAATTATTCTGATCAAGAGACCGTTTATATTCCCTTACTGCAGTCAGTGTCCGACCTGTTGGGAACCAGCACCAGAAAGGTGCTTCAAGCTCTAAAGGAGCAAAGAAGTTCATCCAATCCTACTGGTACAATCAAGTGGACCGACTTTCTGACCTACCTAAATGAAAAGTCTGTGACCTCTGACGCAGAAGAAGTCGAGCGTTCAGTGCTAAAGCTGTTTTGCGGGGGGTTGGTACGTATCAATAACCTGGGGAGAGAACCTGTCAGATGGGCGCTAAGGCTCTCGGAGGTAGAAGCGTAATGAACCCCTTTACACCTACAAAGTTTGAGTTAGAGCAAAATCCCGTAATTTGGCTCTCGAAGTTTTCGAAGAAAATGAAGGGGGATATGAAGTCTAACTTTGTTTCCGGCTCGCGGGGTAGTGGTAAGACTACAATTCTTAGATCGTTAGCAACGGAGACAATACTTTCTGATCGCTTTTTGCGCGAGCAGCACGGTAAGGCCAAGATGAGGTGGTACGGCCAATATCTGAAATTTAACAGAAACTTCCAAGAGTACACAGACTCATTGGAGGCCTCACTTTCTAGTAAATTTGCCGATGAACAATTATCAGAAAGGCTGTTCGGGGCGTACCTAGAAATATCGCTGCTCAAGTTTATGTTGGATGACGCTGTGCGCCTTCAGGCGGATGGTAAGATTCACTTTCATGGTTCCTCCGAGGTGAACGCTTGCTCCCAACTGGCGTTCCTCTTTTCCGACTTTGATTGGATAAAAATCCCTCAACTATTCGATTTTCATGATGCCCTTCGGTTAGTTGCAAGAATAAGGAAAAAGTTTCTGGAGTTTCGAACTGATCGTGATGTAGAGCCGCTTGTTCAAATTATTGATCGCTTTGAGCCATGCTCAATTTTGTCCTTTATTCGGGAGTTTGTGCTGCCAAGCATCCGAACTGGCGATTTGGCCAATTCAGCGGAAATAAATTTCTACGTACTGTTGGATGATTGCGAGAACCTATCGAACAGCCAGCAGATAGCGCTAAACTCTCTCATAAAACGTACAGAGGGCGAAGTGAAGTGGGTTTTGTGTTTCTTATCGGAGAGATACAATATTGCTGATACAAATCTTAGAAATACAACGCTGACGACAGATGATCGTGAAGTGCTGCCCCTTAATGAGATTGACGAGAAAGAATTTGTTTCTTTCTGTGAGAAGGTGACCAATACGAGAATAGAAAAATTTCTTGAGGTGCTTGAGTCTAGTCATCACTCAGGCGGGCACTCTAACTTCCGCATCGCGCAGAAGTTTCAAAGTGACGTCTCCTACAATTCTCGGATTGCCCGATTGGTCGATCAGAGTACTGCTAGGTCGGTTGTGAACTTTGTGACTGATGTGGAAAGAACTCGTGATAGATTGCTAAATTTTATTTCCAAAAAGAACCATTCTAGGTTCAACCTTGGGAAAGGTTCTCCCTTACCATTTGTTCAGCATGCCGTCATTGAAGCGTTTGGACTGAGGGTGGAGGACTATGCATCTGACAGCGGCCAAGTATCGCTCTATAACACGCTAAGGGGAAAACAGGCGTTCGCATACATCGCAATATGCGCTAAGTATTTTCCTGCCCCTATCTATGGTGGCTCTGAATACGTTGTCGCTGTGAGTGATAGATGTATTCGAGACTATTTAGATGTCATGGGAGCATTCTACGACCATTTTGCCAGTTCTGAGGACGGAGATTTTGCTAGATCGAAAGCGATCTCAGCGGCGTTAAGGTTTTGGAGCGATAGTGCTGTTGACGTTGGTTTGCAGGACCGAATTCTGAAGCGTGCGAGTGTGAAGAAGATTGAGAATCTTAAACTCAGTAAGCAGAGTCGCTCCACGTTAGAGAATTTTGTGTTTGCCTTTGGTGAATTGCAGGCCGCAATTGAAGGTGACTACTTGGAATGGGGGTCCATCCGTCAAAGTAAGCGTGGGCTGTTCGAAGTGGAAGTTGAAGAGGTTGCGAAGCGTTCGGGTATGTCCACTCAGGACGTTTTAAGTGTTTTTCATGAGTTGGAATATGACAGGTATATTAAGATTCACCCTGACCCTGAAGACAAAACACGAAGCGGGGTGAAGTTCTCACTTCATCGACGACTGCGCCCTTACTTCTCGTGTGGTCATTTGAGTGTTTCTGGGGACCCGATCACGATTTCTGCGCATCTTTTGGCGGATATTCTTGTAAACGAAGACGATTTCGATGCCAAGGATTGGGCGGGTAAGGCATATGCTGACATTCGCCCAGCGCCAGATGACAAGCAGATGGAGTTCGAGCTTTGACTGGGCAAGCAATTTCTACTGTAGTGTTTGAGGGCTTCAAATTCGTTGATGAGATCGAGACGCACAGTGACGTCAAAGAGATCTTCGTAGACCTCGCCATCTTTATTGTGGGATGGGAGCAGCGGTCTTTGTCTATGCTGGAGAGCGGGAAGGTCGCGGGCAAGAAGGCGCTTCTGGTCAATTTTGAAGGAGACGAAATTCCAGAGAAAGAGCGTTCAAGATTTGCATCCATAGCAAGTAAAAACTTCAATAAGGTTGATAACATACAGCTCTGCAACGCCCGTAATGTGGATCAGCTTAGGGGAGAATTGGAGAAGCTGGTAAACGACTTGGCTCAGGAAGAAGCTAGGGAAATTGCGGTCGACTATTCCAGCATGCCGCGAGTTATGGTTCAAACTTTGTTCAGGCTTCTTATGTCCGAAGGTGTGAGTCCAAGGGTTCATTGGCTATATAGTGCTGGGTTGTACGACGCCACAGAGGTCGTTGATGCAGATTTTCACCAAGGGGTGAGCGGCGATCTGTTTTCTGTACATGGTGCCTACGGAGCAGGCGCCGTTTCCGGAAAGCGTATCGGAATAGCTGCACTAGGTGGCGACCAAGAACTTGTTGCCACGTTCCTGCGCCATGAAAACTATGACGAAGTTTTCTTTATTGATGCGCCTGCGCAGAGTTCGCCCAAGTTACAAAAAAAGATCGAACTACAAAGACTTTGGCTGCAAGCTGAGCACGGTATTGCCTCAGATAGGTTTCATACATGTGACGAACACAATGTAGTTGATGCGATCAAGATTTTTTCCCAGCTGATCTCCGAGTTTGAACGCTTCCCGAACACTTCATTTGACATTTTCTGTGCTGGTCCAAAGTCTCATTCCATTGCCGCGTCGGCAATAGTATCGAGGCATGAGAACGTGAGACTCTTGGGACGCGTACCTGCCAAGTATGCACGGCTCAAAGTTGCTCCTACTGGGAGCTGCACGATAACTACTGTTTCGGACTATACGAACATTAAGATTGCAGAGGTTTTGTCTCGCGCGAACGGCTCGCCTAAGACTTGTTAGATACTTGTGACATCCTTGTAATACGTGACGCGCGGCCTGAAAAACACTGGTTGTCCAAGTGGGTTAGCTTCTAGCCCAAGGCATTTGTAATCAGTAGGTCCGCGGTTCGAGTCCGTGTGGGGGCACCACTAAAACACCAAGTTTCAAAGCAATTACCTCAATGAAATGAGGCGCTTGCGTAATCTGTGGTTGGGTTTGAGTTTGGTTAGAACATAACATGAACCTTGTAACGCGAAGGCCATTACAAGGATTTCAAAAATGCCCCATATCAAATTCACCGACACCAACGTCGGCGCGATTCCGACGCCGGACAAGACCGTCTGGTACACAGGCGCGAACATGTCCCAAAGCGGCAAGGACGTGAAGATCGCGAAAACGATGCTTCTGGAGAACATGGCCGTCGGCCTTGAGACCGGCGCGCTCACCGTCGCCCACGACCTTGAAGGGAAGCAAGACCTGCTGAATGAGATCGCCAGCTTTGAACTCGCCAGCACATCGTCAGGCAATCTCGTGTTGCAGGGCGGAGGAAAAGGCCACCATGCCGACCGCGCGATTGCCACAGCCCTCGCATACCTGTCTGCTACCCACCTCGAAACGACCCTCAGCGGCCCGTATCGGCTGCACGGCTGGGCCTGAATCCTTGCTGTCGCTTGGGTTGTATGCGACGCTGCCGGTATGGAACCGGACAGCAAACGCTTCAACTCATGGGGCCTGACAGGCGATCCCGAAGAAGACAGGCGACGCAAAATCGCGATGCTCAATCGCGTCAACAAGCTGCGCGAGGCTTTCGAGTCCAGTCACCATGTGCAGATTGATCTACTAGCAGGCTTGGGCGGTAATGTGGAGCCTGACAAATCGAAAGCCAAGCGAACGTCGCAGTGGAAGAAGGATCGACAAACGATCATGAAAGCCCTTGCTCTCGACCTTCACGAATACATCCCAGAGGAACTGGCGCGGTACTACGGATACACCTCTAGACCTGAACCCGACAGCCACCCGACAAACTACGAGGACGACGGGAAAGCGCCGTTCTAACCCGCGCTCTCTTGGTGCTCGCTGCAACCGCGCCCGCCATTGCCCGGTGAGCTCAACGAGCAATCGGGAAAAGCGCGGGCGCTAACGGGCGTTTCGAGACTTTGGGCATCAACATACCTGCCGACCCGGGAATAGGCTTGTCAACGCACTTCGCCTTGCAGAAATCAAGTGCCAAGCCGTGCAGTTCAATTAGCTTCAAGGCAGCTCAAAAAAATGTACTTTTGACTCATACCTCTCCACTAGCGCTTTTAGCCGATGGTGGCAGTGTGAAATGACATGCTGCCCCCTCTCGATTCCAATGAATCGCATTCCGTTCTGCAAGGCCACCGATGCAGTTGTGCCGGAACCCAGGAAACTATCAAGAACCAAATCCCCTGGGTCTGCCGCGATATTGACAATTCTTTCGATGAGCTCTTCGGGTTTTGGAGTGTCGAAAACTTTCTCGTTCGGAAACAGCCTGAGAATTTCTTTTTTTGCAGAATCAGTAGTTCCTACTTCATCTGCTTTCCACAAGGTGTGAGGGGTGAGCCCCCCGCTTATTTCGTTCAAGAAGCGTTTCAGTCTTGGAACACCGCTTCCGTCTCTTCCAAACCAAATCCTATTGTCAGAAATGAGCTCTTGCACACGTTGTGACGTATACATCCAGCACCGACCTGTTGGCGGGTTATGTCGCTTGCCATTGGGCGCAACGATCTCGTGAAACTGACTCTGTGTCGCGTGTCCTGCCTGGACATTCAAAGAAATTGATTGCCACGGACCGCGGGGATCATCGTCTGGATTTTTAAACCTACTTTTCACTTCATCGCTGTAAGGGAGACGGTTCCGCCGCTTTTTGAATTCTGTAGCGTTCCGAGCATAGACCAATACGTACTCGTGGTTATTCGAAAAGGCTTTTCGATTTTCCCGCGTCTTTCGGTGCTCCCATACAACCGTGGAAACAAAATTCTCGCGCCCGAAAATTTTGTCCAATGCGACTTTGAGATAGTGCACTTGGTAATCGTCGATCGATACCCAAAGGCTGCCATCCCGCGTAAGCAATCGGCTTAATCGAGCGATATGTTCAGATAGTTTCTCGAGCCACACATCATGCGAGTCTCGGTCATCGTAATGCTCGTAGGTTTCCATATTGTTGTACGGAGGATCGATGTAGATGCAGCGAACTTTGCCTTCGAGTTGCCCACCTATCGCATCCAGCACGTGATCATTGTGTCCATGCACAAGCGCCGAAGCTGGGCCTTTTGTTCCAAGCCTCAGACTCACGCGTTCAGACAGAAGCCCGACGGCAAGTGCGTTAGAGTCGTCAACGGACTCGGTCTGATCAAACACGTTGATACCCCCTATCTTTCTTGATATTGCACTTGGGTTCGAGCGAACCACCACATACAGTACAACTGTAAACAAAGAATGGGAAACTAACAACTTGGATTTGGGCGTGGCGGGGATTGTCGATCAAGATCAGGAGGTTCTTAGCCTCGACCGAGGAGCGACCGTTCCGTGGCGTCCGATACACTATCTCGGAAGCAAGTTGCGGGTACTGGAGACCCTAGAGGATGCCGTCGGTAGTGTCTCTAGCAGCGGTGACTCGGTCTGTGACCTCTTTTCAGGGTCTGGAACGGTTTCGGCGTGGTTGGCCCGTTCGCGCCCAGTCACGGCCGTAGACATTCAGGAATACTCTCGTGTCATTTGTGGCGCTCTGCTTAAGCCCCAACGGATCTGCATACATGCGTTGGAAGAAGAACTGCGTGAAGCTATCAACCTCTCTCGGCAAGCCGGAACACTATTCGCTGCGACTCCGATGATAGAGCTGGAACAGTCGTCACTTGTAGAAGCCAGCAATGGAAGTCCGGAAAACTTCGCGAGGCTGATCGAGGCTGGCTCATTGATGACGGCTCATTTCGACGATCCTGCAAACGATGTGCAAAAGGCTATGGCCGAAACTTGGTATCGCGTTCGAAGCACGCACAATGAACAGTATGTCAATTCAATGGTATTGCGGCACTTTGGTGGGGTCTATTTTTCCTACTGCCAAGCCGCCGAGCTAGACGCGATTTTGGAGATTGCGCATCGCCAAACAGGAACGGCTCGGGACACTATGATTGCTGCCATCCTCGTTGCCGCCAGCGAGTTGGTCAACACTGTGGGGAAGCAATTTGCTCAGCCGTTAAGGCCTCGCGATAAAGGCGGAAGAATAAAGAAGACCCTTTATAGTCAGGCAGCTCGGGACCGTTACAAATCCCCGTCCGATGCCTTCGTGGCAGCATTGAAGAAGCTCTCTCTGAGCCAAGTCTTAGATCTTGAGCATAGGGCTATTCGATCAGACTATTCGGACTATTTGACTTCACCGGATTTCAATGAGTCAGTAGTGTACGCTGACCCGCCCTACACGCGAGACCATTACAGTCGCTTCTATCACGTTCTCGAAACCCTCGCGCTGCGCGACGACCCACCGATTTCCACTAATACAGCCCACGGGCGTACTACTCCCAGTCGCGGTGTCTACAGGGTGAACCGACATCAGTCACCATTTTGCATTCGAAGTCAGGCGCCAAGTGCTTTTGCAACTCTGTTTTCAAAGGTGTCTTCAAAAGGTTCATCCTTGGTGCTGTCGTACTCACCTTATTCGTCAGAAAAGAACGCGCATCCTCGCGTCATGACACTTGACCAAATCCGTGCGATTGCGACCTCCTATTTCACCAGCGTTGAAGTCGAGTCGGTTGGCGAGTTCTTCCATAGTAGGCTCAACCGAACTGACTTGAACAAAGAGGTCTCGTTTGACGCCGAGTACCTATTTGTTTGCCGATAGAATTAGACTGGGCAACCCGACCACAGTTTTTGAAGCTCACTATGGTCGATAATTAAACGCTTTAGTTGGCGTGACGGCCCAGCGTATTTGGCGCTGAGGTAGCTTGCGAGATTTGGGTGAGCGGCATCACTCGGCATAAACACCCTGTATCGAAACTCCTTCGGCGCGACTCTTCTGAAAATCCCTATTGGCCGACCCGATGTAGGATAAGAAATGCCGGCAACGGTTGAAAGTTCCATTCTGTAGTTTTGGCTTTTGACGTTGACCACGAGTGTGTTTGCCACATTGGTGACGGCACCGCTGGTCTCAACTTCGTGCAGTTGTATGTGATCGTTGGCCACCGGATTTACGCCAAAATAGTTTTTCATGATGGCTATGGGAAAGTTAGCTTGCTTCCATCGCGTGCCTCCTCCGATTTCCGCGACTAGGACATCCTGCCCCATCGGCGAGGATGTTGGCGCGGAGGGTAGAGGCGCAGTCGGCGTCTTTGAAGGACTGCTGGCCGCCATCGAGGTGGCGGCGCTGCTGGAAGCTATTGGCGAATAAGTTTTTAGCGGAGATAGCGTTGGCTTGGAAGGGCCAGAGGATGTGCTTCCCCCAGTTGAGGTTGATGTCCTCGGTGGCTTGCTTAGTCCGAGAATCCCATCGTCAACGCAATTTTGGATATCTGCGCGGGTCTTAACGATAGAAACCTCAGGCAAAGACGGGGCGAACCACCCATCTATCTTGCTGGCAATGTCGTTCAGAACGGCAGGAGGGTCACCGTCGCTGGTATCAAGCAAAACACCTGCTTCGATGTTTCCCGCTCCTACGCCAGCAGGCGTCAGGTTCGCTGAGCCAACATATGCAAGCTGACTGCCATCAGTTCTCGTTAGGTGAACCACTTTTGGGTGAAACAGGCCTCTCGAGTAGCTCACGATGCAGACTTGAGCGTTTGATCGCGGGCATCCAACTAGATCAATAAGACCTTCGATATCACTTTTGATGGTGTCCCTATCGTTAGACCCAACGACTGCTGACACTGGACGATCCGCGGAAACCAGTGCCGTTATGATGCCCCCGAAAGCGGCTAGCCCATTGATGGAGAAATAGCCCGTTTGGAACCTCAGTTGAGATACAGATGACGCGGATTCGCTCTCGATCCAATGACCGAGTGCCTGTTCATTGTTTCGAACCGAACTGTCTAGGTACCGCAAAACTTCACTCCAAAAACCATTTGATATCTTGCGGTTGTACTGCGTCCCTGTTGGGTCTGGCAACGTGAATGTCAGCCAAACCCATGAGCCAGAATATGTAACATATACCCTTGACTGCTTCGTCTGAAATGTTACATATACTCTGGTTCAAAATGAGAGGCTGCCATGATGCCGGTAATAAGAATCAGCGATGCGACCTTCATCGATCTCAAATCTATCTCGACCTGGATTGGCACGGACACGCCGTCAAAGACGATTGAGAGCTTGGTTCGTCACAAAATGGATGCGCTTGATCTTGAACGCGACGTGATTGAAAGGGGTGCAAAAGTCGATGCGAGTGAGGGTGAAGCGACAGTCTTCGAGCGCACGCCGGGCCTAACGTTCACACGTATTCTGTCAGCTGAAATGGATGGCAAGTCGCTCGGCAAGCCGAACTGGGCCGGTCTGCTGATCGAGATGGCCAAGCACGTTAAGGCAAAAGGCTTCGCCGCGGAGCGGTTGGCTACAGAACTGCAAATTCCGACAAAGGCCAAAGCTTATGAGGAAGAAGGATACAGGTTCTATCCTGAGCTCGGTATATCGGTCCAAGGCCAATCGGCGCAGGATGCTTGGAGAGAGATCAGCCGCTTGGCAGACAAACATCGAGTCCCGGTCGAGGTCGAGTTCCAATGGCGGGAGAACGAGAAAGCTCAGCATCCTGGTCGTGTGGGTATCATTCGGGCTGGCAGTTGACGCCTTATCTAAACTGAACCTGCGACCGAGCAGCCATTGAGCGCTGGTGTGATACGAGTTGCGTGTTGAGAAGGGGCGTACTGTTTGCTGGCTCGCCAAGCCGTTTTGCATTCCGCTGCATTGCCCTTGTAACATCCTTGTAATGCTCGACGCACACCCGGAAAAACGCTGTGTTTCCAAGTGTGTTAGCGTCCACCTGGAGCAAAGTGGGAAGTATTGCGATCGTCAAAAGAACGACAGCAATGACCGTGATAAAGGTCTGTATCCAAAATCCAGTGCCCTGGCCTCGTGACCGTGCAGGCACAGCTATCAGTTTATCGGAAGTCGTGTCCGACATGAATTTCTCCCCCCTACTTGCTTATTCGCGTTTGCCCTGAAAAGGGCTATTCTTGCGCCTCGAACAGCCCGTCACGGGCCGACCGAATGTGGCGGATCATCAGGATCTCTGCCAATTCCGGATCGCGCGCTGCAATCGCTCTGTAGATGGCTAAGTGTTCCTCGGCACCTTTAAGAAGGCGTGCCTGACTTCTGTTTCAGCGCAAATGTGCCGGCCGGATGAGCCGCCACACATCTTGATTCAGCAGCCGCAAAATCTCTCCATTTCCAGACATACGCGCTATTTCGATATGCATGTCCTGAGCGGCGGGCAAACCCCTAGCTTCAAAGGTTCTGCGGGCCGAGATTTCGAGAATCGATTGATGCCCTGCTGTGACGATCTCTTCTAGGATAGCGAGGTCCCCTTTCGTCGTGACCCGCAAGGAGCGCGTTTTTCCGATTGAGGGTGATCGGGCGGATTAGGTTTCGGACACGGTTGGTGTCGATCTCGGCACGCCCGTCGGTCAGGAAGGTCTACAGCCCGTCCCGGTGATTGTGGATATAATCGGCTTTGTTGCACAAATTGGGTGAATGCAAAGTTCCAAATCCTTCCAGTTTCTGAAGAATGCTGTCGACGACAGACATCCCCAGTGTTCCAGTATTTCATAGTTACCTCACCACGGGCCGCGCAGGCCTGGTCCATTATATGTGGGCACGGCAACAGAGGGGACACGCGCCTGCGCAGCCCGAGCGAACTGGGTTCAGGTTCTGGGTTTGGAAAGGGCCGCCAGAAACATTGCAGTTAGCACCAGAACGATCGTCGGGGCGGGTGCGCTGTCCAGCCAGAAGCTGGCATATATTCCCGTAAGCCCCGCCAGAGATGCCGCCAATGTGGCGACGGCCAACATTGTTGCAAACCGTCGCGTCAGCAAAAACGCAATGGCGCCGGGTGCGATTAAAAACGCAATCGACAGGATGATCCCCACAGATGACAACATCGCCACAATAACTGCTGAAAGCATGGCCAACAAACCGTAATGAATCAGACCGGTGCGCAGCCCTATCATCTGCGCCTGCACCGGATCAAATGCATGGGCCAGAATATCGCGCCAGAACACCAGCAGGATCACCGCGACCGCACCTGAAATCACACCCGTGGTCCATAAATCCTGTGCCCCCACGCCCAGCATGTTGCCAAACAGGATGTGATCCAGATGCAGATCGGTTTCGATCTGGGTGTAAATCACCACGCCCAACCCGAACATGCCCGAAAACACAACGCCCAGAACGGTATCTTGTTTGACGCGGCTGTTTTCCTGAATGAACCCCGCGCCCAGCGCCATCAATACCCCGGCAAGAAAGGCTCCTATCAACAGCGGAATGCCGGCAACATAGGCCAGCACAACACCGGGCAGCACCGCATGCGATGTCGCGTCCCCCATCAGCGACCACCCCTTTAGCACCAGAAAACACGACAGCATCGCAGCGGCGGGGGCAATCAGCAGCGTCACGAAATAGGCGTTCTGCATATAGGGAAATTGCAACGGCAAAAGCAGGGTTTCCATTATCCCGCCTTTCTGATTGCGGCGCGGCTGCGGCGACGCGCGGCCAGAATGCCATGCGTCGGGGCGAAAACGAATGCGATCAGGAAAATCGCGGTTTGCAGGGTCACAATGACCCCGCCCGTGGCACCGTCCAGAAAGTAGCTGAGGTAAGCGCCAAACGCCGATGTCACTGCGCCAATCGTGACCGACAGCACCAGCAGCCGCACAAACCTGTCAGTCAGCAAATAGGCCGTGGCCCCCGGTGTCACCACCAGCGCGATCACCAGAAACGCGCCCACGGTTTGCATCGCCGCCACCGTGGACGCCGCCAGCAGTGTGAAAAACACCACCTTTAGCAAGCCGACATTCAACCCGATGGAGCGCGCATGGGCCTCGTCGAAAAACACCGCCAGCAGGTCGCGCCACTTGGCCAGCAAAACCACCAAGGACACGCCGCCGATGATGGCCAACTGGATCGTATCCGACGGTGTGATTGCCAGAATATTGCCCATGATGATGGTCTGGATCGAAATCGCCATCGGGTTCAGCGACACCATGAACAACCCCAGCCCAAAGAAGGATGTAAAGATCAGCCCGATCACCGCATCCTCTTTTAGCCCCGACCGGGTTTGCAAAAACAGCATCGCCAGCGCCGCCAACCCGCCCGACAGGAACGCGCCAAAGGCGAACGGCAAACCCAACATATAGGCACCCGCCACCCCCGGCACGATGGAATGGCTTAACGCGTCCCCGATCAGTGACCAGCCTTTCAGCATCAGATAGGCAGACAGAAACGCACAGACCCCGCCCACCAGCGCCGATACCCAGATCGCATTGGTCATATAGCCATATGAAAACGGCTCTAGCAGCAGGGTCATTTTTTGCCCTTCAATGTGCGGGTGCGATCGTCATAGATCACCAGCGGGCGCTCGTCGTCGGTGTATACCTCTAACCGTCGGGCATCGGCATCGTCATGCAGGCGCTCGCCCTCTAACAGGAAATGCCGCAACACCCCGCCAAAGGCATCGCGCAATCTGTCAGGGGTGAACACCTCTTCGGTGGGGCCGAACGCCAGCACCGTCCCCTTGACCAGCACCACCCGATCGCAAAATTCGGGAACAGAGCCAAGGTTATGCGTCGCCACCAGCATCACCCGGCCCTCGGCGCGCAGATCACGCAACAGGGCGATGATCTGTTCTTCGGTTTTCACATCAACACCGGTAAAGGGTTCATCCAGCAGGATCACCTGCGCGTCCTGCGCCAGGGCACGGGCAAGGAACACGCGCTTTTTCTGACCACCGGACAATTCGCCAATCTGGCGATGGCGATAGGATGCCATGCTGACACGTTCCAGCGCCTCGGTCACAGCGGCATGATCAACAGCGCGCGCGCGGCGCAGAAACCCCATATGGCCATAGCGCCCCATCATCACCACATCCTCGACCAGCACCGGAAAGGTCCAGTCAACCTCCTCGGCCTGCGGAACATAGGCAACGGTTTGGGCTTTCATTGCGGCGCGCACCGGCTGGCCCAGCAATTCCACCTTGCCCTGCGCCACGGGCACAAACCCCATCAGAGCCTTGAACAGGGTCGATTTTCCGGCGCCGTTCACACCAACCAAGGCGGTAATGGTGCCAGTGGGTATGGTAAAACTGGCATCTTTCAGCGCGGTAAAACCGTTGCGATAGGTGACGGTAACGCCCTCGGCCCTGATGCCATCAGTCATTTTTGCAATCCGTTCACGATGGTTTCTGCGGTGACGCGCAGCAGATCCAGATAGCTGGGCACCGGCCCGTCCGGGTCTGACAGGCTGTCGACATATAACACCCCGCCATACTCCGCGCCGGTTTCGCGGGCGATCTGTTTTGCGGGTTTGTCCGATACGGTGCTTTCGGAAAACACCACCGGAATATTATGTTCGCGCATCGCGTCAATCACCCTGCGCACCTGTTGCGGCGTGCCCTGCGCATCGGCATTTATCGGCCACAGATACAATTCACGCAGGCCGAAATCGCGGGCCAGATATGAAAAGGCGCCTTCGGATGTAACCAGCCAACGGCGCTCATCTGGCAGGGCCAGCGCCGCAGCGCGCAGCGGGTCGATCACCGCTGCAATTCTGGCCTTATACTCTGTCGCATTTTCCGCATAGGTCGCGGCATTTTCAGGGTCCACACGGATCAGCGCATCACGAATATTATCCACGTAAATCTGCGCCGATGACACCGCCATCCAGCTGTGGGGGTTGGGTTTACCGTCGTATTTGTCGCCTGAAATCGGCATCGGAACGATGCCCTCGGATACCACAGCCGACGGAATATCGCGCATATTGGCGAAAAACTGTTCAAACCACCGTTCCAGATTCATCCCGTTCCACAGGACCAAATCGGCATCCATCGCCCGGGCCAGATCACGCGGCGTCGGGGCGTAACCGTGAATTTCAGCCCCCGGTTTGGTGATCGAAACCACCTCGGCTGCGTCGCCCGCCACATTCTGCGCCATATCCGCAATCACCGTGAATGTGGTCACCACCTTGATTTTATTATCTGCCGCCAGGGTCGGCGTTGCCAACGACAATGCGGCAATCAGGCCAATAATGTTACGGCGGGTGATCATGTTTCACTCCTTGTTTGGGTGCTTCATGCATCTAGGAATGATTTGCATCTGTCAAGCGCAGTTAGGAACCAGTTGCAGCTATCGCTTGCGCAAATGTGCCTGGCTGTGCAAAAACTGGGCAATGAGCAAGACCGAGAGACGCACCAAACAACTGACCACAGCCCTGCGCGAGGGCGGCGTGCGCATCACGCGGCAACGCGCAGTTCTGCTTGATGTTCTGGCCATGGCCGATGACCACCCCGATGCGGTCGAACTGCACCGCCGCGCCGAACAGGTGGTGCCGGGGATTTCGCTGTCGACCGTGTATCGCACCCTGACCGCACTCGAAGAACGCGGCGTGATCCTGCGCCATCTGTTCGAAGGCGCACCCGCACGTTTCGAACACGCCGAGGCAGACCACCACGACCATATGATCGACGTGGACACCGGCACCGTGGTCGAATTCACCTCGGAACAGATCGAAAAACTGCAAACCGAACTGGCGGCGCAGCATGGCTATGACATCGTGCATCACCGCATGGAATTATACGTGCGCAAGAAACCCCGCACCCCGTAAAACCCTGCACAGACACCACCAAAAGCGTCTTGCGCGGTTGCAACAGAGCGGTTAAACGACCTTCGCAATGCCTCAATAGCTCAGCTGGTAGAGCAGGTCCTTCGTAAGGACAAGGTCGGGGG